>OKWK01000005.1_pt1 | contig 609956 bp, 552 predicted proteins | sample 1607181 | NCBI WGS metagenome assembly OKWK01 (sample SAMN07501053, study PRJEB24779) | human gut metagenome | isolation source: stool | host: human infant | place: USA: Pittsburgh, PA | reverse complement strand
TCAAGAAGGCCAACAAGGTTGACTTCGCCAACTACGCCAAGCGCGAATACGGCTTCGACATCGACCCGAACACCGTGATCAACACCATGGTCAAGCGTCTGCACGAATACAAGCGTCAGGCACTGAAGAGCCTCGCCGTGATCGCACGCTACGCCGACATCAAGTCCGGCAAGATCTCCGCAGACGATGTCATGCCGCGCACCATCGTGTTCGGTGCCAAGGCCGCTCCGGGCTACTACCTGGCCAAGCAGACCATCCAGCTGATCAACAACGTCGCCCGCGTCATCAACAACGACTCGGACGTCAAGGGTAAGCTGAACGTCTACTTCCCGTGGAACTACAACATTCGCCTCGCACAGCATCTCATCCCGGCCACCGACCTTGACGAGCAGATCTCCCAGGCCGGCAAGGAAGCCTCCGGCACCGGCAACATGAAGTTCGCTCTCAACGGCGCCATGACCGTCGGCACCCTCGACGGCGCTAACGTCGAAATCCGTGAGCGCGTCGGCGCCGAGAACTTCTTACTCTTCGGCATGACCGTCGACGAGGTGGACGCTCTCTACGCCGAAGGCTACGAGCCGAAGAAGTACTACGAGGCCGATCCGCGCCTCAAGGCCGCGATCGACATGGTGTCCAAAGGCGCCTTCTCGAACGGCGGCCGCAACACCTACGCGCCGCTCGTCGCCGACTGGCTGACCAAGGATTGGTTCATGACGCTCGCCGACTTCACCGCCTATTGCGAGATCCAGGGCGAGATCGAGGTCCTCTACCGCGATCCGCTCGAATGGAACCGCAAGGCCGTCCTCAACGTCGCCAACTCCGGATACTTCTCGTCCGATAGGTCGATGGAGGATTATCTCGACCGCATCTGGCACACCGGCCCGCTCGCGTGATGATGGAGCGTTGTTGTCGTTGCGCAGGATTCGACGTATTTGACGGCTGGCGCCGTCCGTCGCGGTAAACCGCTCCCTTCACCTAGGGGAAGCCCACTGGGCTTCGCCTTTGACGGTTCAGCGCCTTCGCCTCTGCGCCTTGACGCCGCGCGCGTAATCGCGCTCGCTCTGCACAAATGATGTTTGTGGAGTAGCTGAGTTGCAACGAAAAAGCCGCATAGGAATGTGGATTCCGGTGCGGCCTTTTTTGTGTATGGGTGGCGTTACTTGATTCGCCGCCCCGCGCACCAGGCGTGTTGGACAGACCAGTCGGCGGGGTCAGTGAGCAGCACGTCGGCGGCGTATCCGGGGGCGAGCAGACCGAGGGGTGCGCCGGTGACCGGATACGGCCGGTCGAATCCGAAGGCCCTCGCCGGGGTCAGCGTGGCTGCCTCGATGGCCTCGACCGGGGACATGCCCAGTTCGAGAACCGCGCGTTGCACGGCGTGCTCGAGGGTCAACGTGGAGCCGGCGATCGCGCCATTGGACTTGAGTCGGGCGTGTCCGTCGACCACGTCCACGTCGAGCGCGCCGAGCTTGTAGGCGCCGTCCGGGCAGTCGGTGGCGGCCATCGCGTCGGTGACGAAGGCGATGCGATGCGGCGCGAAACCAAGGCCAAGCCGCAGCATCGGATCCTGCACATGGAAGCCGTCGCAGATCAGCTCGATGGTGACGCGCGGATCCTCGACCGCCGCCGGAATCGGACCGGGCTTGCGATGGTGCAGACCATTCATCGCGTTGAACATATGCGTCATCAGGCCGGCGCCTTCGTCGAAGGCGCGGCGGGCGGTCTCGTAGTCGGCATCGCAATGGCCGACCGCGGGCACGGTACCGGCGGTCGCGAAGCTGCGGATGGCCTGGAGCCCGTGCGGCAGCTCCGGGGCGATCGTGATCTGGCGCAGGCAGCCGTCGGCGGCCTCGAGCATCCGGTCCACGATCTCGGGCACCGGGTCCTTGAGGCATTCCGGATCGTGCGCACCCTTGCGCGACAACGCGAGGAACGGCCCCTCCAGATGCGCGCCGAGGATATCGGGGCGTTGATCCATCTTGGCTCGCACATTACGCAGATTCTCGCACTGCACGTCGATCGGATTCGTGATCAGCGAACACACCTGACGGGTCGTGCCATGCATCGCATGCCCGGCGCGCGCCACATCGATGCCATCCGGGCCGTCGTCAAAGCTTTTCTCCCACGCGCCGTGCGAATGGATGTCCACGTATCCGGGGGTCATGATCTTGCCCGAGGCATCGATGACCGCATCCGTTCCGATGCCATTCGCACGGCAGGCGGCCTCGAAATCGTCATCCGACGTGCCTCGCGCCGCGATCGCGCCATTGGCGTCGGCCACGATCCAAGCATGTTCCTCGATGCCGCGGGCGTCGACTTTGCGCGCGTCCCGAATCGCGAAAGCCGACGGCGCGCCCTCCATCGAGTCCGTCACCTGCGCGACGATCTGTTGTCTGTCCATATCTCAAGCTCTTTTCAAATCGTATCCGTCATGGGATTTGGTCCACTAGCGTGCAGTCAGCGGACCAAATCCCACATCCCCAAGCGTATGGACTCAGATGCCCTGCCAGGACGGCTTGTGCGCGAAGGCGTACTTGTAGTAGCCCTTGTGGCGCAGACGGCTGGCGGCCGCCTCATCGACGATGATCGTGGCGTGCGGGTGCAGCTGCAGCGCCGACGCCGGGCAGAACGCGGAGACGCCGCCCTCGACGGTTTCGGCGATCGCCTCGGCCTTGCCCGCGCCGAAAGCGAGCAGCACCAGATGGCGGGCCTTGAGGATCGTGCCGATGCCCTGGGTGATGCAGTGCATCGGGACTTGGTTCACATCGTCGTTGAAGAAACGTGCGTTGTCGATGCGGGTCCGCTCGGCCAGCGTCTTGACGCGCGTGCCGGAGGCCAACGAGGAACCGGGCTCGTTGAAGCCGATGTGCCCGTCGGTGCCGATGCCGAGGATCTGCACGTCGACGCCGCCGGCCTCGGCGATCGCCTGGTCATACGCAGCGCCGGCGCCGGAGACCTTCTCGCCGTCGGTCAGGGGAGCACCCTCCAGAACGTCGCCGGGCACATGCACCTTCGCCGGGTCGAGGCCGAGCGGCTCGACCACGGTGCGGTGGATCGTCGAATGATACGATTCCGGATGCGTCAGTGGCAGTCCCAGATACTCGTCGAGCGCAAAGCCGCGCACCTGGCTCACGTCGTTCGATTCCTTCTTGACAAGAGCGGCGAGCGCCTGATAGGCGGCCAGCGGGCTCGAGCCGGTGGCCAGGCCGAGCACCGCGTCCGGCTTGGCCTTGATCAGATCGGCCACGGAGCGCGCGTAGATCTCGCCCGCCTCGGCCTCGTCCTTGACGATGATGACTTCCGCCATGGTTTCCTTCTTTCGTTGATATGGGGTTGGATATGGGGTTGGTGGATGGGTTATGGAGCGATGGGTGTGGAAATGACGGCACGCGTCAGATGGCGCCCCTGCCGGCCAGCGCCGCGCCGATCGCGCCGACGGGCTGGTCCGGGTCGGTCAGGGACAGGCGGTCGGGCAGACGCAGCGAAGCGACGAAGCGGCTTGTCTCTTCGCGCCGACGCAGCTCGGTCGTGATGCAGTCGAGCAGCGGGCGGCCGGTTTTCGCCATGCCGCCGCCGATAATGATGCTGCGCGGGTCGATGGCCGTGGCCGCGATGTCGATGGCGTCGGCGATCGCGCTGACGATGGTATCGAGTGTTTCGGCGGCCTGCGCGTGGTCCGGCGCGGCTGGATTGCCGGCCTTGGCGATGATCGCCGGCATCGGCGGGTCGTCCTGCGGCCACAGGCGCGTCGCCGCGCCGCCGCTGGCCGCAGTTTCGAGGCAGCCGCGCTGTCCGCAGGCGCAGGGCCAGCGGTGCGGTTCGACCGGGACATGCCCGATTTCGCCGACATTGTTGCTGTATCCGTGGTCCAGTTCGCCGCCGCGGATCACCCCGGCCGCCAGTCCGGTGCCGAGGTTGAGGAAGACGACGGTGCCCTTGTCGCCGGCGCCGTCGGTCGGCGGCAGCATGGCCGCGGCGCCGAGGGCAGCCGCGTTTACGTCGTTCTCGACACGGGTGGGCACGCCGGTGCGCCGGGCGACCTCGCCGCCGAGCTCGACGCGCACGATGTCGAGGTTGGCGATGTTCTCGACCGCGCCGGTCGCCGCGTCGACCATGCCCGGGGTGCCGATGCCGATCGTTGCGATGCCCGCGGCGGCCGGGGCGTCCTTGGTCAAGGCTCCGACGACGGAGACGACGTCGTCGACGAGCTGTTCGGCGCCCGGCCGCGCCGGTATCGACCGCTCGGCCAGCAATTTGGGCCGCGCGTCGCCGTCCGCCGCCTCGGCGAGCAGCACGCCGGCGATTTTGGTGCCGCCGACGTCGATGCCGATGCGCAGCGTGTCTCCGCCTGCCTGGATTGCGCTCATATGGTCCTCCTTCGATTGCAGAAGTGTGTTTTGTGGAATATGCGGTGCGTGAGGGTCACGGATGGTCCTCCTCTTTCGCCGGTCCCGCGTCGCTTTCGCGTATCGTCGGAACGCATGTGCGGATGACGACCACGGCCTGTCCCCGTAGCACAAGGTCCTCCCCCTGCTGGCATCGATACAATCGGGGTGCCGTGCGATTGCCGAAGGAGATGCTTGCGGACAGCTCCTCGTTCATTGATCCAAGGAACGCTTCGCTGACGATTTCCGGAGGACCGTAGACCGCTATGTTGTCGAGGTCCAGCAGCCCGGCGGGGATTGCCAGCACCCGTCCGAGGGTCTGACCGGCTTCGGAGAGGATCTGCGTGCGCCGTTGTGGGTTCTCGGCGATCATGGCATGCAGCCGCGAGGAGGAGAGGAAGGTCTCCAGGCATCCCGGACGTCCACAGGCGCAGACCGGTCCGGTGGGATCGATGGTGATGTGCCCGATTTCGCCGGCGGTGAAGGCCTGCCCGTCCACGACCTCGTCGTTGACGCAGAGCGCCGCGCCGACACCCTGTCCAATGCGCACCAGCAGCGAGTTGGGGGAGCCCTCGCCGAAGAATCGTTCGGCGATCAGCGCCATCCGCGTCGAGTTGTTGACCGACACGGGCAGTCCCAGCGCTTCCTCGAGACGTGCGCGCAGCGGCAGATGGGACCAACCCAGGTGCACGGCGTTGAGCACCGTGCCCTCCGAGTCCACGATGCCGGGCAAGGCGACTCCCACGCCGAGCGTGGGCAGGTCGGATATGGAGCGGAGACGCCCGATCAAGGCGATGACGTCGTCGATCGTGATGGCACCGGTGGTTTCGACGGTGCTTTCGACGCGTTGGACGATGCGCCCGCATAGATCCACCAGCGCGCCTCTGATGACGAAAGACTGCGTCAGATCGATGGCGATGACACGCCAGTATGCCGTGTCGATGGCGAGGACTGTCGAACGTTTGCCGCGGCCAGTGCGATTGTCGATGCCGGTCTCTCGGATGATGCGGTGGTCGGTCATTTCCTCGGTGACTTTGCTGATGGCCATCCGTGACAGTCCGATGTGCCGTCTGAGTTCGACGCGGGACATATGCGTGGCGGGGAACAGCAGGTTGAAGACGGCCATCGTGTTATTGGCGCGGATATCCGACGGCACCGTTTTTGTGGCGATGTTGGTCAAAGGAGCCTCGCTTATGGGTCGTTCCGATGCGAAATGCAGCATGAAAAGCTCCCGTCAGCGCTTGAAGAGGCGCTTTTCGATGATGCCAATACCTATTGTGTCATCTTTGCGGGCGGGCATGCGGCGTGAACTCCTTTTTCGAGTCTTATGCGCGGCTAATCGGCTCGTTGATAGGCTTCAATTGATAAATATAGCATGGTGAAATTAATTAGTCAAGATGGTTGCCTAAATATGTCGGGATGGATACAATTGAGAAATTTCAATATTTGCAACGATTTTGTGATGTTGCCTTGCGGTATGAAATGAGGATGACGGGGAAAGTGGCATTTATTAGATAGGTTACATACTATAATTGTCCGCATGAGCGACACCTTTGTTATTCGTGAGTTCAATGGCGACGATTCCCGACTGGAGATCAGCGATTACGGGGCTCAGGTGCTGTCGTGGGCGCCGGTGGGACAACCCTCTGTGATATGGCGTCCGTCGGCCTTGGTGCTGGAGGCTGGCGTGCCAATCCGGGGAGGCGTGCCGGTGGTCACGCCTTGGTTCGGGGCGGGATATGCCAGCGGGCATGCGCTTGGTTTGAGTCCCAAGCATGGTTCGGCGCGGCTGAGTTTCTGGCATTGCGAGGATCCATCCGATTCGTCGGATGGCCGTGTGCGATATCGGCTCGACCTGCCCGCCGATGCGGCGGACCCCAGTGGGCAGCCGTTGCGTGCGGTATATGAGGTCGGGGCTGGCGGGAGCCTGCGAATGACGCTGACCGTCGCCAATGTGGGCGAGGCGTCAGCGAGCGTGGAGATGGCGCTGCACACCTATCTGCGAGTCGGTGATGTGCGCCGTACGCGGGTGCGCGGACTTTCGGGCGTCGGATATTGGGATGCCGCGGCCGGTGGCGTCGATCGTGTGCAGCAGGAAGAGGACATCGCCTTCGCGGGCGAGGTGGATCGTGTCTATGGGGTCGCCCGTCCGCTCGAGGTGCATGATCCCGTCCTCAACCGCGTCATCCATGTGCGTTCGGATGGTGCGGAACAGACTGTGGTGTGGAATCCCGGGGAGCGGATCGGTGATGCGATCACCGACATGGCGCCCGGCGAATGGTCCTCCTTCGTCTGTGTGGAGGCAGCGCTCTGCCGCGGGCATGCGGTCGAGTTGGCCCCCGGGGAGTCCTGTACGTTGGGTCAGACGCTGTCGTTGTGAGACTGCGCCTGGCCCGGGCCGACGAAGTTGTTGGTCCGGGCCAGGCGCAGCCCTTTAAATGACGCATGTGTCATATATGTATAAAAATTATTTCTTCACCGTGAACCATTGATATTTCAGTAATCTTTGAGTCTTTTGCGTGCGTTATTCCTAAATATGTCAACAAGGTTGACGAAATGATGTATACTGAATCACGCCAGCTATCACTAGCGGCATTCAGTATCGAGATTCAAAGGAGAAAAGGATACTTTCATGGTTGAATCACAGGTGGTTCTGACGCCACGGGCCCGAAAGGCCGAACGATATGCCACGACCCTTGCGCTCATCGTCACACTGGGCCCGCTGTTCTACGGATTCGAGGGCATGGTGCTCAATGGCGCCATCAGCGCTGTCGGCAGCGAATTCCAGCTTGGTTCCTTCGCCAAGGGCGTTGCAGGCGCCGCGGGCATCATCGGCGGTCTCATCGGCTCGTTGATCGCCGGCCGTCTCTCCGACTACATTGGCAGACGCGGTGTGTTGCTGCTGGTCGGTCCTTTCCTCATGTTCGAGGCCATCTTCGGCGCGTTATGCCCCTATCTGGGCGGATACCCGTTCCTGCTGTTCTGCCGCATCGTCGGTGGCATGGGCTTCGGCGCTGCGACGACCGTCGCCCCGGGATACGTCGCCGAGATCTCCCCGGCGCGCATCCGCGGACGCCTGATCTCCTTCCGCCAGCTCGCTATCATCCTCGGCCTGCTCTTCGCGGCGGTCGTCAATCTGGTGATGACCAATCTCGCCGGCGATTCTTCCGCCGAGGTGTTTCTCGGCATCAAGGCGTGGCAGTGCATGTTCCTGTGCCTGATCGTGCCGGCCCTGGTCTACATGATCCTCATGCCGTTCATCCCCGAGTCTCCGCGCTATCTGGTCTCCAAGGGCAGGAACGAGCAGGCCGCCAAGGTGCTTGAGCGTCTGTCCGGCACCGACGATGTCACCGCGCAGGTCGAGTCCATCCAGCGCTCGCTCGGCGGCGTCAACGAGGCCCTTGGCATCTTCGCCGTACTGCGTTCGAAGTGGCGTGGCCTCGTCTGCGTGGGCATGGCGCTCGCCGCCTTCCAGCAGCTGACCGGCACCAACGGCATCTTCTTCTACTCCAACACCCTGTTCGAAGCGGTCGGCGTCCCTGAGTCCGCGGCCTTCCAGCAGACACTGATCCTGACCGTCTTCAAGATCATCGGTGTGACCGCGGGCATCCTGCTGGTCGACCGCGTCGGCCGCAAGCGCATGCTGATGTACGGCGGCACGCTGATCTTCATCTCGCTGGCCGTGGTCGCCACCGTTTTCACCGTCGCTCCGAGCGGTCCCAATGGCCCCGACATCAGCCACAGCCCCGTGCTCGGCTTCCTCGCCGTCGCTGCCCTGTGCTGCTTCCTGCTCGGCTTCACCTCCTCCTGGGGTCCGATCTTCTCGGTGATGATGGGCGAGATGTTCCCGAACCAGATCCGCGGCAGCGCCATGTCCCTGGCCTCTGGCGCCGACTTCTTCGTCAACTTCCTTGTCGTGCTGCTCTTCCCCTACGTCGTCGAATGGTCGCCGGCCGTCGCCTACTGGGCGTTCTTCGTCTTCGGCGTGCTGGCGGTGATCTTCGCCAAGAAGTATCTGCACGAGACCAACGGCAAGTCCCTCGAGGAAATGGGCGACTGAGCCGCTTCCCCTCCGGCGGGCCGGTCCGTCCGGCCCGTCGCGTATCCCCGTGTTCATAACAACACCCGCACCAACCAAAGGAGCTTCTCATGGCAGACAGCCAGACCAAACCGCGCGTCGTCCCGGACAACGTGCGCAACATCATCACCTTCATGACCGACCAGCATCGCATCGACACCCTCGGATGCATGGGCAACACCCATGCGCAGACGCCGAACATCGACTCCCTCGCCGCCGATGGATGCCTGTTCACCAAGGCCTTCACCCCCTCCGCGATCTGCACCCCCGCGCGTTCCTCGATGCTCACCGGCCAGCTGCCGTTCAAGCACCAGACGCTCGCCAACCCGGAGTGGAACATCGCCTATTCCACCGCCATCCCGGAAACCGACTGGACCTACACACAGGCGCTGCGCGACGCCGGATACAACGTCGGCATGGTCGGCAAATACCATTGCGGCACTAATCTGCCCGACAAGTTCGGCTGCGACGATGACACCTTCTGGGGCGCCGAGAACCCGGTGGCCAACGAGGAATACGTCGCCTGGCTCAAGGAGAACGACCTGCCGCCGGTCAAGGCCCACGATATCTGGCGCGGCAAGCTGCCGGGCAACCGTGACGGCCATATCATCGCGGCGCGGCTCGAGCAGCCGGAGGAGGCGACCTTCGAGCGCTTCATCGCCGACCGATCCATTGCACGTCTGCGCCAATACGCCAAGGAATACAAGGAGACAGGCAAGCCGTTCAGCCTGGATGTGCATTTCTTCGGCCCGCATCTGCCCTACTTCCTCCCCGACGAGTGGTTCGACCTCATGGATCCGAAGGATGTCATGCTGCCCAAGAGCTTCGGCGACACGCTCGTCGGCAAGCCGCCGGTCCAGCAGAACTACGCGACCTACTGGTCCACCTCCTCCTTCGACAACGACCAGTGGAGGAAGCTCATCGCCGTCTATTGGGGATATGTGGCCATGATCGACTTTGAGATCGGCCGCATCCTCGACGTGGCGCGCGAATTGGGCCTGATGGATGACACGGCCATGTTCTTCTGCGCCGACCACGGTGAGTTCACTGGCTCGCACCGGCTCAACGACAAGGGCCCGGCCATGTACGACGACATCTATCGCATTCCGTTCATCGCACGCATCCCGGGGCTCACGCACGGCACGAAGTGCAATGATTATGTGCAGCTCATCGACATGACCGCCACCTTCATGGAGATCGCTGGACTTGACCCGGCGCAGGTGGAGGACGGCCGCTCCGTCGTCGATTTGGCGCGCGGCGTCGAGGTCCCGGATTGGCGCAGGAACATCGTATGCGAGTTCCACGGCCTGCATTTCCCGATCCAGCAGCGCATGCTGCGCACCGATGATTACAAGCTGGTCATCAACCACGAGTCGCTGGATGAGCTCTACGATCTCAGGCAGGACCCGAGCGAGATTAACAACGTCTATGCGGCGCCGGCCTATGACAAGGTGCGCCGTGAGATGGCCGCCGAGCTTTACCGCCAGTTGGTCGAGCGCGGCGACAGCTCCTTCGCCAAGTGGATGGCCGCGATGACCGACTTCGACATTCCGCTGGAGAACACCGCGCGCTCCGACTGGGACCAAGTCGCCAAGTAACGCCGTGCTGCGGTCGCCCGACGCAACCGTCGGACGGCCGCCGTCCCATTCCCGTCCGGGGCAGATATAGGGACGGAGGAGTAGACATGTATCGACGGAATGCGTTGGATCAAGGAGTTCATATGACAATCGCGACGGCACCACGGACGATACGGGACGATGGCGGGGCCGCCGCCGGGGACGCGATTCCCGCGGGACCGCTCACGCGCCGCCAACTGCCGTTCTCCGTCGTTGCCAAGCCCACCGGCGCGGCATGCAACCTCGACTGCCAGTATTGCTTCTTCCTGTCCAAGGAACTGCTTTACGCCACCAAGCGACAGCAGATGAACGAGGAGACGTTGGCCACATATGTCGCCGAATATCTGGCCGCCAGTCCCGACGGCGAGGTGACTATGCTCTGGCAGGGCGGTGAGCCGACCTTGCGCGGCCTGCCATTCTTCCGCACCCTCGTCAAGCTGTGCGAACGCTATCGCCGTCCCGGGCAGCATGTCGTCCACGCGATGCAGACCAATGGCACGCTGATCGACGAGGAGTGGGCAGAGTTCCTCAAGGCCAACGACGTGCTCGTCGGTGTCTCGATCGACGGTCCCGAACCATATCACGACGCCTACCGGCTCAACCGCGCCGGCCGCGGCACGCATGCGATGGTGATTCGCGGTTGGAACATCCTGCGTCAGGCCGGCGTGCGTTGCAATGTCCTGTGCACGGTACACCACGCGAACGAGGAGCATGGGCTTGTGGTCTACCGGTATTTCCGCGATGAGCTCGGCGCCGACTTCATGCAGTTCATCCCCATCGTCGAACGCGTCGATCCCTCGCAGCTCGAGCGTGCCGAACACGACGGCTGGCGCGCCACCGGCGGGCAGGGCGTCGGCATGCTGTACCGTCAGGCCGGGGACGCGGTCACCTCGCGCTCCACGCGGCCGGCGCAATACGGGCGGTTCCTTAGCGAGATCTTCGACGAATGGATCTCGCGGGACGTCGGACGGGTGTTCGTGCAGGACTTCGATGCGGCCCTCGGCGCGTTGTTTGGGCAATACGCCGTGTGCGTGCATGCGCCCGAATGCGGGAACAACTTCGCGCTTGAATTCAACGGCGACGTCTACGCCTGCGACCATTGGGTCGAGCCGGATTGGCTCGTCGGCAATGTGCTCAAGGAGGACTTCCACTCGCTGGCGCACAGCGAGATCATGCGCCGCTTCGCCAGGAAAAAGCGCATCGAGCTGACCGATCAGTGCCGCCGATGCCCGTATCTGCGCATGTGCAACGGAGGCTGTCCCAAGGACCGCTTCGTCAAGTCCGTCGACGGACAGGAGGGGCAGAACTACCTTTGCCCCGGCTACACCGAGTTCTACGGGCATATCCACCCCGATATTGTTGGCATGGCGCGGCTGCTGCGGGCGAACCGCGCGCCCGCCGAAATCATGGATTCGCAGGTGCGCCGACAGGTGCGCGCCTCGCGGTGACCGCTTTCCTCGTGTGGGAGCGGGTAAGAGGATGCAAGGAGATCGCGGATGGTTGAGTTGATTGTGGCGCTGGCCGTCGGATTGGGCGTCGGCGTCGTCGTCGGCGCACTGGGCGCCGGAGGCGGCATCCTGTCGGTGCCGGTGCTTGTGTATCTGCTGGGACAGGAGCCCCATGCAGCCTCGGCCGGCTCTCTGGTCATCGTCGGCCTAACCGCGCTGGTCTCGTTGATACCACGTTCGCGCGAAGGGCATGTGCGCTGGCGTGACGGGCTGGTCTTCGGCGTGCTGTCCTCGGTAGGCACTGTGCTCGGATCGCGTCTGTCCGTGCTCGTCGACCCACGGACGTTGATGCTGCTGTTCAGCGTGCTGTTGGTCGCCGTGGGCGTCATGATGCTGCGCAAGGCGTTCCGCGCCCGCCGTGCCGATGGGAGCGGCGCCGCGGGCGCCGAGGGCGCGTCCTCCGGCCGACGTGGGGGGCGCGGTCTGCCTCTGCTGATCGCTTGTGCCACCGCGACCGGCTTCCTCACCGGCTTCTTCGGTGTGGGCGGCGGTTTCGCCGTGGTACCGATGCTGGTGCTGGCACTCGGATTCACGATGCGCGAGGCATCCTCGACATCGCTGTTGGTGATGATCATCGCTTCGGTTGTCGGACTGGTTTCGCGCATCGGCACCAGCATCAGCGTCGACTGGATGGTGGTCGTGGTCTTCGCGCTGGCCTCGATGTGCGGAGGACTGATTGGCGCGCCGGCCTCGCGCCGTGTCAGGGAAAGCACCTTGACGCTGTTGTTCGGCGTGCTCCTGCTGCTGGTCGCCGTCGGCACTCTGGTTTCCGCGTTGCTTGGAAACTGATTCGGCAGGCGCGCCGGCATGACAAAACTCCCGAGCCAAACGGCTTGAACCGCACCCCGATTGTTGGACTGAGGAAATTCAGATTCGATGATCGGAGGTGCGGTTCTTTCGTATGCGTGAGGATCGGAGGGAACGTTACGACGACGGGTTCCGGCGCGAGGCATTGGGGCTCATCAAGGCCGGCGTGGGTTACGTATCGCTTGCCCGCCGGCTTGCGATGCCGGCATATACCGCGAAACAATGGACCATGTTGTATAGGTCCGGCGGCGAGGAGTCGTTCATGGGTGCGCAGGGCAGCAGACGATACGACTGGGAGACGAAGGCCGCCGCGGCCCGCGACCATGTCGACAACGGCCTGACGGTGACCGAGGTCATGGCCAAATACGATGTGGCGAGCGTCGCGCCGCTGCGACGCTGGTGCCGCGAGTGGATTGGCTACAATGTATTAGACAGTCCGATGGGGGACGATTGACGTGGGATTGGAGGCCGGCGATGGCCGGCCCGAAGCATCCCCGCCACTATGAGGAGTCGTTCAAACGGCAGATCGTGCAGTTGTATGAGAGCGGCGAGCCCTCCCGGGAGATCAGGGCCGAGTACGACATAGCGCATTCCACGCTGCACCGTTGGGTCCAGGGCATCCGCGACAGCGGCTCCACCCGGGCCACGGACAACCGCACGCCCGGGCGGAACGAGCCGGTCGGGCCGGGGAGGCGCAACAGGCAGTTGGAGATGGAGGTGGACGTTTCAGAACGAGTGGCGCCGGTATTCGCGCGAAAGCAGGCGTGATACGGGCCAACGCCGCCCGCTGCCCGATATCGGCGCGATGCGGGATGCCGGGCGTTCCCCGCTCCGCCTGCTACTGGATGACCGAACATCCCGAAGCCGAGCGGGTGGACCCGATCGCCGGCGACGTGCGCGCGGTCCGGCGCGACGGCCATGAGCGCTGCGGCGCCGGGAAGATCAAGGCCGCGCTGGAGCGGAGGGGCGTCACCGCGTCCGGGAGGCGCGTCGGCGACATCATGCGCGAACGGGGCATGCGGGCGCGTACGCGCGCAGACGGTCCGAACCGCACAGGACGCGGGCCGACGAGGCCGGGCTCGCGAACATCCTCGGCCGCGGGTTCGACGGCTACGAGCCGCCACCCGCCTGGCCGGTGGCCTGACGTACGTGCGCGTCGGCGGCGAGTGGGCGCACGTGTGCCTGCTGGCCGGCCTGGCGAACAGGGGCATTACCGGCCACAGCGCCGGCACGGGCCGCACCGCCGACCTGGTCATGGCCGCGTTCGCCACGCTCGGCTTCCCCCTGACCGAGGTGGAGGTGTTCCACACGGACCGGGGCGGCGGGTTCGACGACGCGAGAATCGACGGGCCGCTCGACGTGTTCGACATCGGAGGATCGCCGTCAGGGAAGGGCGACCCGTACGACAACGCCGTGGTCGAATCCACCAACAGGCTCCTGAAGAAGGAGCTCATATGCCGGAACCACCGCACCGGCCTGGAACAACCACGCTCCGACCTCAACGACTATGTGTGGTGGTCCGACGACCAAAGACTCCGCTCCACCCTCGGATACCGGAGCCCCAACGAATTCACACAACAAGGACTCGTCCTCTAAAGAATTGCCCAACACGCCGTTGCCAATCCACTGGCGTTTCGCAATGGCCGTGGCGTCGATACGGAACGGTTGTCCCGTCTGCTGGATGGCATGCCGGTCGTCGCGGTCGACGGGTGTGCCGGAGACAGCGCCAAGGCATTGGCCGATGCCATCGCGGCGGGTTTCCGGGAGCCCCCATTCCCCATGGGCTGGCCGCATGGTCCGGCATCACGGCCGATGCCGATGGGCGTACCGCCGATGACCTGCGCTCCTGGGCTGAATCACGGGCCGATGCCCGCCTTGACTGGACCGCCGGCGTATTGCGTGGCCTCGACGTCCACGACAATGGTCATGTCACCTTGTCCGACCGCATCAACGGCGTGCTGCTGCACCCCGTAGTCGGCGTCATCGTGTTCCTTGCGGTCCTGTTCACTGTGTTCCAGGCCACGACGACGCTGGCCAGCCCGATGCAGGATTGGATCGATGTGACGTTCCGCGGCTGGTGCGCATCCGGCCTCGACTGGTTGCTGGGCCTGTTCGGCGTGGCCGATCACGGCGGCTGGATGCGTTCGCTGCTGGTCGATGGCGTGCTCGATGGCGTGATCACCGTGCTGACGTTCATTCCGGTGATGGGCATCATGTTCCTGATGCTGTCGATCCTGGAGAATTCCGGCTACATGGCCCGTGCCGCATTCGTGATGGATCGCGCCATGCGCGCCTTGGGATTGGACGGTCGCGCGTTTTTGCCGATCAGCGTCGGTTTCGGCTGCAATCTGCCGGCCTTGGCGGCCACCCGCACCCTGCCCGATTCCCGTCAGCGGGTGCTGACCGGCATGCTGGTGCCGTTCGTCGCGTGTTCCGCGCGCCTGTCGGTGTTCCTGGTGCTCGCCCATGCGTTCTTCCCGAAATACGCGGGTCTCGTGGTGTTTCTCATGTACGTCGCTTCGGTGATGATCATCCTGCTGGTCGGCGTGGTGCTCCGCCACACCATGTTCCGTGGGCTTGAACCGGAGCCGCTCATGCTGGCGCTTCCCGCATACCAGTGTCCCCGCGCCCTGCAACTGGTTCGCTCGATGCTGCTGCGCCTATGGGGATTCGTTCGCGGCGTCAGCGTGATCATCATCTCGATGATCGTGGCGCTATGGTTGCTGCAGGGCATTCCCATGACGGCCGGTGCCGGTGTTTTCACGTTCCGGGCAATGATGTGGTGCGCGGGAGCCGAGCTATTACGCTTGGCTCCCGTTGCCATGGAAACCGCAATGAGAGGAGAGGGTCCCATGATTGCAGGAGCGTCCGTCACCACGTTGCTATTGGTGCTCGTAGCCGGCGTCGCCGCCGGATTCGTTGGATACGCGGTCGGCGCATCCTCATTGGTTTCCTATCCGGCGTTGCTGGCATTCGGTATTCCGCCCGTGCTGTCCAACACCACGAACACGGTGGGCGTGTGTGGTACCGGCATCGGCGGGCTGCTCTCCGCCCGCAAGGAGCTCACGGGCCAGGGCGGGCGTGTGGCCGTCTATGCCTGCATAGGTCTGGTCGGCGGCGTCATCGGCGGCCTGTTGCTGCTTGAATTGCCCGCGAAGGTCTTTGAGTTCGCGGTGCCGCCGTTGATTCTGTTCAGTGCGCTCATCATCGCGCTCAACCCACGGAGGAAAGCGGCCGCGCGCGACGCCGTGGCGCGGGCGCTGCCGCGATCGTATCAGGCGGAGCGTGCCGCGCGGATCGCCGACGCGACGGCGAACAGCGCGTTGTGCGACGATCCGTGGTGGCTGTGGGTCGGCGTGAGCTTCGTCGGCGTCTATTCCGGCTATTTCGGCGCGGCCGCCGGCACGCTCTCCCTGGCGATTCTCGATTTGGGCAGAATCGGCCCGTTCCATCAGATCAACGCGTTGAAAACCGTGGTCGGCTTCGGCGCGAATATCTCCGCCGCAATCATGTTCATCATCCGTGGTTCCGTCTACTGGCCGTTCGCCATCATGATGTGCATTGGCTGCACCATCGGCAGTGCGATCGCGCCTCCCATCACCCGGCGCATTCCGGAGGGCGTCATGCGGGCCGCCGCCGTGTTGACCGGCATCATCCTTGCCGTCAGGCTTGGCTGGAGCACGTACCTGTGATGGCCTCGGCCGCTGGGGCATGTCGGACGGACGCGGCGGTGCGACGATTCATGGGCGTGGGCGGGGAAACATGACGATCCCGCCGGATGGAAGACGTGTTCCGTCCGGCGGGATCCCTGTTCGATCAGTCGGTGATTGATCAGTTGTGCATGGCTTCGATGTTGTTGCCTTCCGGATCATGCACGAACGCGGCATAGTAGGTCGGACCGTAGTTCGGACGCGGGCCGGGCTGGCCGTTGTCGGTGCCGCCGTTGGCCAGACCCGCCTCGTGGAACGCCTTCACGGCGTCGTCGCCGGCGGCTTCGAACGCCACGTGGACCGGCGCGACGGTATCGCCTTCAGCGGCGGTGGAAACCCACACCGACGAACCGTCTTCCGCCACGAATGCCTGAACGCCCGGGAAAGCGGGGCCCTTGCTGTAGCCCAGCGGCGCCAGGGCGGCCTCGTAGAACGCCTCCTCCTTGTCGAAATCCTTCACCTTGACGGTCACATGGTTGATCATGATCTGTCCTTTCATGCGTTCGATGTGTCGTGTATCCGAATTCCATGATAGACGGCAAACGATGTGAATCGGAAGGGCGGCGTTCTGGAAGGTCGCGAAGTCCGGGCCGTTGCCGCCCGCGCCGCGATGACCCTACTGCCCGTGGATGCTCGCCCCGAACTGCCAGAGCGCGAGTTTGGCCATTTTGAACGACTGGATTCCCAGAGGAATGCCGATGACGGTGACGCACAGGACCAATCCGATTAACACTCAGGAGACCGCGATCGCCAATCCGACCGGAACGATCTATAGAATATTGCCGATGATTCGCATAGCGGGTTCCTCACGCTCGATCGTGTCCCGGAAGATGCCGGATGGTATATCGGACCTCCATTCTATGGTACTGGTGTGAGGTGGAGCGGGGCCGGGACCAGGCCCATGCGTCTTGAGGCGCCGAGTAGACGAGTAGATTGGAGCGACCATGCCCGTGGCGTCCGATGGGGTGGACGGGCCCGGCGCATATGCCGGTGCCATGTCGAACGAGGAGGCCGATGCCGCGTGGATTCGGCGTGCGGCGCTGCTGCTCGTCGGCCAGGCGTTCTCGCTGTTGGGCTCCAGCATCGTGCAGTACGCCATCTGGTGGTGGATCGTATTGCAGACCAGAACCGGTTCGGCGATGCTGCTGGCCACTCTGTTCGGCGTGGTGCCGCAGGCCGTGGTCTCGATTTTCGGCGGCTCATGGGCGGACCGCCATAATCGCAAACTGCTGATCATGCTGCCGGACATGGTGATCGCCGCCGTCACCGTCGTATTGTCGTTGGGTTTCGCGATGGGGTGGGCCGGACTGGCCACGATCTTCGTGGTGCTGCTCATCCGTTCGGCGGGCGGCGGCATCCAGACGCCGGCCGTACAGTCGTTCATCCCGGACGTCGTGCCTTCCGGCAAACTGCTGCGCGTCAATTCGATATACGGTGTGATCAATTCGGCGAACATGATAGTGGCGCCGGCTGTGGCCGCCGTGCTCATCAACATGGTGCCGTTGTGGTCGATCCTGCTGATCGACGTGACCACGGCGGTCATCGGCGTCGGGTTCGTGGCGTTGATCAAGGTGCCGAAGAGACGCGCGACGGCGGAGCGTGCCGCGCACGCCGTGCCCGAAGGGGAGGGACGCTCGCCGCTCGCCGGCGTCCGCCGTGTCTTCGCCGACCTCAAGGTGGGATTCGACTACGCGTGGCATCGGCCGAATCTGCGCAACGTGGTGTTGGGCGACGCGCTGACCTGTTTCATCGCCGTGGCCCCGATGAATCTGACCCTGCTGCTCATGACCCGCGAATACGAGGGGATCGATTTGAATCTGGGATTCATCAACCTGACCACCGCCTCCGACAAGCTCGCGGCCAATGAGCTGGGCTGGAGCATCGGCATGTTGCTTGGCGGCGCGTTCATGTCCACCGTCGGGGCCAAGGTCGTGCGCGACAACATGCGCATGGTCGCGTTCGGCGTCACCTTGGTCGGCGTGACCGTGATGGGTCTCGGGGTCGCGCCCAATCTGCTGGTGTACCTGTTTGTCGACGTGGCGAATGGTGTCGCCTCCGCCATCTGCGTGGGTCCGATGCGTACCATCATGCAAACCGAGTCCGATGAGCATGTGGTCGGTCGCGTCTTCGGCCTCGACACCACGCTCAGCACGCTTGGCATGCCGCTGGGCATGCTGGTCTTCGCGCCTCTGGCCGACATGATCCCGATTTCGCTGGTGTTCGTCATCGGCGGCGTGCTGACCCTGCCCATCGGCGTCTATCTGTTCGGCCAGACGCGCAGGCGTGCCGGAGCGGTGCCGGACCGGGGACGATGACCGCCGGGAAGCCCCCCCCAAAAAAACAGTGTTCATGTGAAATTCACCGCATATTCGCGCTTTTGCCGGCCTGCCATGATTAGCCTTGAACAAGGAACAGCAGAGTAGAAGCAGAAGGTATGCGCGTATTCGATTTTGACGGAACCATCTACGACGGCGAAAGCCTGTTCGACCTGTACCTGTATTCCGCCCGACACGATCCGAAGGTGTTCCGCTTCATCGCACCCGTGCTGCGGTACGCGGTCAAATACAAACTCGGGCAGGCCACGCTTGAGCAGATGGAATACGGCGTGGGCAGGATGGCCGAAGGCTATCTCACGGAACTGAACCATTCCCGGCGTGTGGCGAGCGTCGAACAGCTCGTGAACGATTTCTGGGATCGGAACTACCCGCGCATCAAGCCCTGGTACCAGCCCGAACCGAATGACGTGATCCTCACCGCGTCCTTCGACCTGACGGTGGGGGAGGCATGCCGCAGACTCGGCGTGCGGAACCTCGTGGCCAGCAAGGTCGATATGGAGACGATGAAGGTCACGTATCTCAACTTCAACACCAACAAGGCCAGACGATTCCGCGAGCTGTACGGTCCGGACGCCGTCGTCGACGAGTTCTACACCGACTCGAGGTTCGACCAGCCGATGATCGATATGGCCCGTCGTGCGTTCATGGTCAAAGGGAATACCATAATGCGGGTGAAATAGCGGACGGCGCGGAACAACGAAGCGTCACCGACAACGAAGGAGGAGCACAGATGAGCATGCCGCTCGATCTTTACGTAATCCGACATGGCGAATCCGAGGCGAACGTCATCGTCCAAGCGGGCGAACAGGGCGACGACTCCCTGTACACGCAGGACAACGTCACCGTGCCCGACCGCTCATGGCGGCTCACCGCCACCGGCCGCAAGCAGGCCGACTGCATCGGACGCTGGCTCGTCAGCCAGCAGCAGCTGTTCGACCGCTACATGGTCTCGCCGTATGTGCGCACCCGCGAGACCGCGGCCACCATGGCCTTGCCCAAAGCCAAGTGGGAGGAGAACCGTGTGCTGCGCGAACGCTCTTGGGGCGAGATCAACACCATCACCAAGGACGAGTTCAAAACCAACTACGCCCGCAACTGGAACTTCAAGAACACCGACCCGTTGTACTGGCGGCCGCCGGCGGGCGAATCCATCGCCGACGTGGCCGAGGACCGCGTGCATAACATCCTGACCTCGTTGAGCCGCAAATCCGACTCGGAGTCCGTGGTCATGGTCACGCACGGCGACTTCATGCTCGCCCTGATGCTCACCATCGAGGATCTGGCCGACGAGGAATTCCTGCATCGCGCCGACTCGGACGACTGGAAGATCACCAACTGCACGTGCCTGCACTACACGCGCCGAGACCCCGAAACCGGTCGCACGTCCAAGCGTGTGCGTTGGGAGCAGACCGCCCGGCCCGTGCTTGACGAGGCGAGCGGACGCTGGGAGGTCAAAGTGGAGCCGTGGCGCGAATTCAAGCGCCCGTACCTGTCCAACGGCGATCTGGTCGATGTGGTGCAGGCCGTCGACCCGCACCTGCTGGAGTATTACGGCAAATAGCTTGCGCAAAGTGCGTCTTCGCAAAATCTCTATGAGATACAATGGCGCACAGCGCGGTCGGATGTGTGTGTATGCCGTGCCTGACGCCGAGAGCGAGGAGAGTAGTAATGTCCAATATCTTCCAGTGGCAATTGCATGGCGACGGCAAGACGTTGCAGCCCGGTGAGGTGGTCGAGCCTGATGAACGTCTGACTTGGACGCGTACCGCCGGCATCGGCGCGCAGCACGTCATCGCCATGTTCGGCGCCACCTTCCTGGTGCCGATTCTCACGGGCTTTGATCCGTCCACCACCCTGTTCTTCACCGCCATGTCTACCGCACTGTTCTTGCTCATCAACAAGAACGTGCTGCCAAGCTATTTGGGCTCGTCCTTCGGCTTCATCGCCCCGATCACCGCAGTCACCACCGCCAACAAGGGCATCGCGGTCGCCAGCTTCGGCATCATGTGCACCGGTATCCTGCTGGCTTTGGTCGGCGTGCTCGTGCATTACGCCGGTGCCAAGTGGATCGACATCATCATGCCGCCGGTGGTCAACGGTGCGATCGTGGCCATTATCGGCTTCAATCTGGCGCCCTCCGTATGGACCAATTTCAAGGCCGCGCCTGATACCGCAGTCGTGACTTTGCTGGCCGTGCTGCTTATCGCCGTGCTGTTCAAGGGACTGCTTGGTCGACTCAATATTCTGGTCGGCGTGATCATCGGCTACGTTTATGCCTGCTTCCGCGGCCAGGTCGACTTCTCCGCCATTAATGACGCCGCATGGATCGGCTTCCCGAAGTTCCACCTGCCGCAGGCCGACTTCTCCATCCTGCCTATGTTCCTGCCCGTCGTGCTCGTGCTTGTGGCCGAGAATGTCGGCCACGTCAAGTCCGTGGCCCAGATGACCGGCCGTGACTACGACAACCAGATCGGCACCGCCCTGATGGCCGACGGTCTTGGCACCACGCTCGCCGGCTTCGGCGGCGGCTCCGGCACCACTACCTACGGCGAGAACATCGGCGTTATGGCCGCCACCAAGGTCTACTCCACCGCCGCCTACTGGTGCGCTGCCGCCTTCGCCCTGATTCTGAGCCTGTGCCCGAAGTTCGGCGCCGTTATCAACACGATTCCCGCCGGCGTGCTCGGTGGTGTGACCACACTGCTCTACGGCATGATCGGCATGATTGGTATTCGCATCTGGGTGGAGAACAAGGTCAACTTCGACAAGCCGGTCAACATCATGGTGGCCGCTATCACCATGATCATCGCCATCGGCCAGTTCGCGTTCACCATCGGCGGCACGTCCTTCAACGGCATCGCTATCGGCACGATCGTGATTCTCGTGGCCTACCACGGCCTCAAGGCTATCGGCAAGGCCACCGGCACCATCGCCAAGGACGATCCGGACGTGCTGTAGGTGCCCGTTTGACCGTCTTATCTTTATCAGCGACAGAAATTCAGGAAAAGAGTGGCTTCGTCCTGAATTTCTGTCGCTGAGTCATAGTGAGCGACAGAATTTTAGGAAATCACACCCATGCTCCTGAATTTCTGTCACTGAGGGTGTCTCAATGACAGGATTTTAGGATGAGTGGGGTCATTTCCTGATTTCCTGACGCTAAAGAACACATATGACGCGGGCTAAAAAGTGATTCATGAAACGTTGAAAGCAAGATGTGCGAGTAACGTCGTGAAATAGCAAGATCCGTGGTATTCACAAGCAAAGTAGGGGCCTTACGCTAGGTTTGGAAAGCTTGCGTAATTTGCGCAACCTTTGACATGAAAGGCCATTGTGCCCCGTAACGATTTTGATGATTTCGAGGATTCCGCCGATTTCCCGATGAATGACGGCGAGGAATTCAAACCCATTACCTTTGGTGAACTTGGCGTACCCGGACTGTTGGTACGCGTGCTCGCGGCGGACGGGAAAAAGACCGCGTTCCCCATTCAGGCCGATACTTTGCCCGACTCGTTGGCCGGGCGCGACGTTCTCGGCCGAGGCCGTACCGGTTCCGGCAAGACCCTCGCCTTTTCGATTCCTCTGGTCACTCGTCTTGGATCCTATGATTCGCTTGGCCAAACCGCGATGAAGGAATTCCGCGATGAAATTAAGCGTCGCAAGAAGGCAAGTCTTGAGGAGCGCCGCTCCGATGATTTCCTGCCCCATCCGCGCGGACTCGTGCTGGCCCCCACCCGTGAGCTGGCCAACCAGATCAATGACGTGCTGATGCCGTTGGCCCATGCGTTTGGGATGAATACCACCACGATTTACGGCGGTGTCAAGTACATCCATCAGGTGCGTGATTTGAAGGCCGGCGCCGATATCGTGGTCGCCTGCCCGGGCCGTCTTGAGGATTTGCTGCGTCAGAAAGCGCTCACGCTTTCGTCCGTCGAAGTCGTGGTAATCGACGAGGCCGACGAAATGGCCGACATGGGCTTCCTGCCGCCGGTCAAGCGACTGCTTGAGCAGATTTCTCCCAACGCCCAGCATATGCTGTTCTCCGCCACGCTCGATCATGGCGTGGATGAAGTGGTGAACACATTCCTGCATGATCCCAAGGTGCACGAGGTCGATTCGGCCACCGCCGAACCTGACCTGATGACCCACCATGTGTTTGAAACCACGCGCGGTGACAAGCATGAGCTTGTACGTACGTTGGCCTCCGGTACTGGCCGTCGTATCCTGTTTACCCGCACCAAGTTCCAGGCCAAGAAGCTCGCCAAGAACCTGACTCAGAACGGCATTCCGGCCGCCGAACTGCACGGCAATTTGAGCCAGAACCAGCGCGACCGCAATCTCGCTGCCTTCGACTCCGGTGATGTGCGCGTCATGGTGGCCACCGACGTGGCCGCCCGTGGTATCGACGTCGGCGGCGTGGAGCTTGTGGTGCAGGTCGAGCCGCCGGCCGACCCGAAGTCGTTCGTGCACCGCTCCGGTCGTACCGCCCGCGCTGGCAAGGCCGGCGACGTGGTCACCCTGGTGCTGCCAGAACAGCGTCGTGAAACGCGCCGACTGCTGAATCAGGCCGGTATCAAAACCAAGATGATTGAGGTCACTCACGATTCGCCCGAAGTGCTTGAGCTTGTGGGCGACCGAGCCGAGCGCGTGGACGGCTGGAGTCTCGACAAGTCGCAGCCCGTCGGCAACCCGCGCAAGGGCAAGAATAAGGGTGCCAAGAACGCGGCGAGCGGCGAGTCCGGCCGCGGCGGCAAGCGCAAGCGTAACCGCAATCGCATCTGTGACGAGCAGAACGTCATCGAGACCGAAACTCGCTACGAGAACGTCGACGGCGAGTCCTACGATGATCAGCCGCAGCACAAGCACGGCGGCAAAGCTAACAAGAAGGCCATGAAGAAGAACCGCAACCGTGCGGAACGTCGCGCCGGCATGAGCAATCCCGAGGCCGAGCGTCGCGATTATCTGTTCGAGCATGGCGATGAGCGTCGTGGCAATCGACGCGAGGATCGTGCCGACACTCGATATGAGGATCGCCGTGATCGCCGTCGCGGTAAGAAATCTGATGACCGTTATGATGACCGTCGCGGCGATAAGTACTCCAAGAACGGCAAGTCCAATCGGCGAGACAGATTCGATTACGATCGAAGCGATGAGTTCGGCTCGCGTAAGCATGAAGGCAGCAAGCGTATCCACCGCAAGAACGAGAACCGCATCGTGCGTGATGAGCGTTCCGAGGGAGCCAAGCGTCACGAGCGCCGTATGATCGCCAAATACGGCAATACACAAGGCCCGAAGCGTCACCATTCCAAGAAGAACAGCTCGCCATTCCGCTCGTCCGGTACCCGCAACGGACGTCGATGACGTTCCTTGGCTCCCTTCAGGGAGGGGGCCAAGCGCTGGTTAATATTGGTACGCTACGGAGCCGTCGGCGTTGTGGATGGTGAAGGTGGGGGATTGCTCGATGTTGAGGTCCATGGTTAGGGAGTGTTGGGCGTCGGCGCTCACTGAGCGATAGACGAAATGCTTGTTTTCCAGTTCGAGTGCCTCGGTACGCGCGTCAATCAGCCATGGATTGCGGCGGCGTAATGCAATCAGCGCCTGATGCAACCGGTATATTGGCTCACCCAATGTGGAGAGATTGGAGGGGGAGTCGGGGAACTTCGGGCGAATATCATCGTCGCCACCGAACCGCTCCTGCTTGACGCCCACATAGCCCTGTTCGTCGCCGTAATAGATGCTTGGCACGCCGCCGACCGTCATCAGCACTGCCAGTGCCAACGCCGCCTTGGCCGAGCCTATCTGCGAGGCGATGCGCGTCACATCATGATTGCCGATGAACGTTTGTGGCACGAAGGAATCCAGGAACGCATTGTGCCGCTTGAGGTTCCAATCCAACTCAAAGAAGTTCTCCGTCTCCAGCGCATGCTGAATCGACTTCCACAGCTCATACTGCGTGACTGAATCCATCGTGGATTCCTCGACGATGCGCGGGTAATCGCCATGGATCACCTCGCCGAAAACCCACGAATCCGGATGCGTGGCCTTGACCTGTGGCAACACTCGCGCCCAGAACGCGCTCGGCACCGCATACGCGGCGTCAAGTCGCCAACCGGCAGCCCCGCGATCCAGCCAGTAGTTCATCACACGGGCCACATAGTCAACGGTCTTATCGGACGAATGGTCCAGCGCTACCAGATCGTCGTGCCCCTCGAACACATCCAAAGTGGGTTCGCCATTATCGCCGACATGCGTGCGGACCAGACCGTGCCACGGGTTATCGGCCGGATCCAAGCGGCCGGCGGCTTCGTCAAGCGACGCCTGAACGGCAGGATGATTGCGGCTTACATGGTTGAACACGCCATCCAATATCACTTGCAAACCCATATCCCGGCAGGCAGTGATCAGCCGGTCGGATGCAGCATCTCCTCCCAGCCGCACATCGATGTGCATATGGTCAAGCGTGTCATACCCGTGCGTCGCCGATTCGAATATCGGACCGAGCAGCAGACCGGAAGCGCCCAAGTCACGGGCATATTCCAGCCAAGGAATCAGCGCGTCAAGGCCACGGCCATGGAATTCGCGCGGGCCGGCGGGACGGATATCGGCGCCGCAGAATCCCAACGGGTACACGTGCCAGAACATCCCGTACTTCACCCATTCGTGTAGCTCGTGAGCCGAATCTGCGCTTACCGCCACCGTGCACCTCCTGATTGACGCCGCGTCCATTTTCGCACACGCATGACCGAATCCTCGGTAGATGACGAGCGTTGTCGATGCAGGCGCCGAATCGAAGCATACGACTGTCCCTCTCTGTTTTCACGAAAGGATGCGCGGCGCGCAACATAACAACACCATATAATCCGCGCGCCACGGAAACTACGTAGCCATTCTTCCGCTACAATCAGTGTGACGGCTTCCGCCCCCGAAGAAGAAGGTGTTGATTTCCTTGGATGTCTCCCTGGCGAATTTCATTCAGCAGGTGTTCTCGAACCCGGCTCTGTTCGTGACGACATTGCTGACGTTGGGGGTTATCTTCGTCAACGGCTGGACCGATGCGCCCAATGCTATCGCCACTTGTGTGACCACGCGATGCATGCGCGTGCGTTCCGCCGTGATCATGGCGGCCATCTTTAACTTCCTCGGCGTCTTCATCATGACGCAGCTCAATGCCTCCGTGGCCTCCACCATCAGCAATATGGTCGATTTCGGAGGTGATACGAATGCGGCATTGATTGCCCTATGCGCGGCACTGTTCTCCATCGTCGTATACAGCGTGGGAGCCTCGTTGCTGGGTATTCCGACTTCGGAAAGCCACAGTCTGATTGCCGGACTGTCCGGTGCGGCCATCGCCATCCAGGGCGGCATTGGCGGCATCAACATGGACGAATGGGTCAAGGTGCTGTACGGTCTGGTGGCCAGCCTTCTGTTCGGATTCGCCATCGGCTGGCTGGTGTGCAAGGTCGTGACGCTGATCTGCGCTGGCATGGACCGCCGCCGCACCAACGGATTCTTTACGTACGCGCAGATTGTGGGCGCGGCCGCCATGAGCTTCATGCACGGCGCGCAGGACGGCCAGAAATTCATCGGCGTGCTGTTTCTTGGCATGGCGTTCTGCAACGGTCAGCCCAGTGTGGTGGGCGTGATGATCCCGGTCTGGCTGATGATTCTGTGCAGCACCATTATGGGCGTGGGTACGTCCGTGGGCGGCGAGCGCATCATCAAATCCGTGGGCCAGGACATGGTCAAACTCGAGAAATACCAGGGCTTCTCCGCCGACCTGTCGAGCGCACTGTGTCTGCTCGTTATGACCGTGCTCGGCATTCCCGTCTCCACCACGCACACCAAGACCAGCGCCATTATGGGCGTGGGCGCGGTACGCCGCATTTCCGCCATCAACTTCGGCGTGGTGCGCGACATGATGCTCACCTGGGTGTTCACGTTCCCCGGCTGCGGTCTTATCAGCTTCGTAATGGCCAAACTGTTCATGGTCGTGTTCTAGAAAGGAATCCCCTCATCATGGCGAGACAAAAAGATGCGTTCTACTTTGACGGATTCCGTCGCAGTGCGGACTACGCATGTCAGGCCGCGAAACTGTTGTCCGAAGTGATGCACGATTTCAATCCCGATCAGCTGCGCGAGCGCATGGACGGCATGCATGCGCTCGAAAAGGCCGCAGACGGGGTTCGTCATGCCATGATGGACGAGCTGGTGACCGCCTTCATCACGCCGTTCGACCGTGAAGACATCGATGAGCTCGGCCGTGTGCTCGATGACGTGACCGACAGCATTGAAGGCGTGCTCAACCGCATGTATTACGACAATGTGACCGATATGCGTGATGACGCCGTGCAGATGTCGGACATGGTAGTGCGTGCCACGGAAAGCATCCGCGAACTGGTAGACGAGCTGCCGCGATTCAGGCGTTCCAAGACGCTGCGTGAACTGGTGTTTGCCATCAACAACATCGAGACGGAGGCAGATCACCTGTTCATTGAATCAATGCGTACGCTGCACACCACCTGCACCGATCCGTTGCAGGTATTTGCATGGCATGATGTGTATCGTCACCTTGAACAGTGCTCCGACGACTGCGAGCGCGTGGCCAACACTATCGACAGCATCGTCATGAAGAACAGCTGACCGAATTACCGGCACTGCACGTAGATTTATTGGTGCGCGTTCAGCCATATGATGGCGAGCTGCGTGCGGTTGGTCAGTCCAAGCTTGTCCAATATCACGCTGATTCGATTGCGGACAGTGCCTTCGCTCAAAAACAGTTTGGCGGCGATGTCGCGGTTATCAAGCCCCTTGGCAACGAGCATGGCGATTTCACGTTCGCGGTCGTTCAGAAGTTTGGTAGCGGAATCGTTGGCATTTCCGGAATTGCTGGAATCTGCAGGATTCGTAGTCCGTTCGGTGAGTTTGCCGAGGATTTCCGCACCGAGCACCACCTGACCGGCCATGACCGCCTGCAATGCAGGGCCCACGGCGGCCACATCCTGTTTGATGAGGTAGCCTTTGGCGCCAAGCGCCATCGCCTGCGCAATGTAATCCTTATCCGCAAACGTGGTCAAAAACAGGATGCGCGCCGCCGGATCCTTGGGCAGAATCTCACGCGCGGCATCCAGCCCATCCTTGCCGGGCATCTGAATGTCGATGAGCAGAATATCCGGGTGATTGGCCGGTGAGGCAAAATACTGTTGCACGGCGGCACCGCCATCATTCGCCGTCCACAGCACGTCGGCCGTACCGGTGGCGGTCAGAATCGTCTCCAATGACTGGCAGACGATCGGATCATCATCCACGATTGCGATTCTCATTGTTCCCTCGATTCCATGGTCCAACGCTGCTTCGGCACGGATACGAACACGCGCCAGCCGCCCTCATATGGCCCGCAAACCGCAGTGCCACCAAGGGCACGCACGCGTGATTCGATATCCGCCAAACCCATGCCGCGCATCAGTTCATCGGCCGAACCACGCATATCGGCAGCGCCATCGGCGGCGAGTCGTGAGCCGACACGCGTGGCGCGCATCGTACGTGGCTGGGTTGCGGTCGTCTGGAACTCATCGGACTTGGGCATAGACGGTCCCGGATCCTGAATGACCAACTGCCAGAACGCGGGGAAGTCACGTAACGTCACACTCGCCTCATGCGCCGCACTATGGTGCACCACGTTCGACAATGCCTCTCGAATCACGGTCGCGAAGCAGCGTGAGACCGGCGCTGGTGCCTTGGCGATATCGTTGGCCAGCGTCACGGCGAAACCGGGGGAGATACCATCAAATGAGGTAACGGCATCATTGATTTGCGCGGCGAAATCAGTGCCATCATCCTCAAGGTCGTGCACTGACCGGCGTACCATCGTCATCGCATCATCCAAGGTCGTGCCCAATGTGGCGAAACCCTGTGCGGCGACCGTATCATTTGTCGCCTCGGCCACTGTTTTGCCGGCCTGCGCCTGCATGATTGCGCGGGTCAACAGATGGCCCACATTGTCGTGGATTTCCCGGGCGATACGTGTGCGTTCACCGAGTATTGCCATACGAACGGATTGGGCGCGTTCCTCATCGATATCGGCAATGCGCAAACGATTCGAACGAGTGGACTCTCGAGCCATATCCTGCGCTCGCAGCAGCGCGCACCGCGCCACATCCGACGAGACTCGGGCCCGTCCCAGGACGAATCCGAGCAGTGCAACCAGCGCCATCGCCAGCGTTTGGAGGCAGTCGGAGCCACGGGTGAACCAAAGCGTGAGTAGCGGCAACACCCATATCCAGCGTACGGCGGCAGGGAGCCATGGGACTGTGCGCACAGCGTCGGCAAACGAACGACGAGAGGCCGGGGATTGTGAGGCACTGGGGAAGCGGTCGCTTGCCGCGGCTCGGGTTTCGGGTGAGGCAACGGCTGGCAAACGTGCCATATCGTAGGCGATGAGCGGCATGAACGCACACCATGACGGCACCGTCACAGCGATGGCGAGAAACGCCGCGCACAATACCCAAGACCATTGCGCAGCGGGGCGCAGCCATTCCACCAATCCGGCGATGGACACAGCCAGCAACAGGCCGGCGATGAAGAAGCCATCGAACCGCGTTCCAACGAGCAAAGCCAGTGTCGGGCCTAACACGAGCAGCGAGACCTTTTCGGCCAACACACGCATGGCACCTCCCTGGCTTGATGCTCTTCCACCCACCAGTCTAGCGGTGTGTGGAACACAACGAACTTGCCGGGCATGCGAGATTATTCACGTACCGGTTCCGCGGTATAGGCTTGCAGGCCGCCGAAATCCCCAATCTGGTGTTCGCCGGCACCTCAGTGGCACAAGGCAACGGCCGGGCGGTGGTAATTCACACCGGCATGATCACCAAATTCGATAAAATCGCGCGTCTGACACAGAATGTGGAAGACAATGTCAGTCCATTGCAGCGCGAATTCAACCATCTGCCCCGGCAAATCACCATCTTCGCCCTATGCATCGGTGTCGTGTTCTTCATTCTGGACGTGCTATTCGTGCATAATCCATTGGCCGAAACATTCATCTTCTCCCTCGGCATGGTGGTGGCTTTCATCCTCGAAGGGCTGCTGCCCACCGTGACCCGGGCGCTCGCCATGGCCGTGCAGCGCATGAGCAAACGCAATGCACTGGTCAAGAAGATTTCCAGCGTGGAATCCTTGGGTTCCACCTCAGTGATCTGCACCGACAAAACCGGCACGCTGACCCGCAACGAGATGACTGTCGAATACTTGTGGACCCTGAACCACGAGTATCAGGTAAGCGGCACCGGATACGCGCCGAAAGGCGAAATCACGGTCGACGGGGCTGTGCACCATGCCGCCGACGATGCGGTATTGCGCGAGCTGGTTACTGGGGGAGCGCTCTGCTCCAACGCGCACCTGCACGAATCCGAACCGGACCATGACGTGCGCGACGATCACATGCCCTCCACCAACGGCCGTTGGCAAGTGTATGGCGATCCGACCGAAATCGTGCTGCTGGTGCTCATCGCCGAAGTACCGATTCTGCAGACCGTGTTCCACACCGCACCACTGAGTTGGGACGAATACCTCTACCTCTGCTGCATCCCGTTCGTGATTCTCGCCATCGAAGAGCTCCGCAAATTCATCTGGCGGCATCGTTTCCCGACTGAGTTGGTATAGCGATATAGCGAAATTGGCCCCCGCCAGAGGGGGGGGCAGTATTGACGGAATAATGACAAATGTCACGCCCGCACGGCCGAGTCGTGACTTTTGTCTGTGGCGGCGGCCGACCCTTTCTCGGGATGATGGAATCACCAAGGAAGGGAGTGGCTATGGCAACCGACAACAGAGCTTCCGAACACGACTCGACAACCAACCCGGCTCTGGCCGTGCACGTCAGCCAACTGGTCAAACGCTACGGCGACATGGTGGCGCTCGACTACTTTGACCTTGACGTGAACCAGGGCGAGATTTTCGGCCTGCTTGGGCCGAACGGGTCCGGCAAAACCACTGCGATCAACTGCATCCTCGCATTGCTCACCTACGATTCGGGCACGATTCGCGTATTCGGCCAGCCGATGACGCCGACCTCATACGCGCTGAAGCGCCGTATCGGCATCGTGCCGCAGAACGTGGCCGTATTCAACGAACTGACCGTCACCGAAAACATCGACTACTTCTGCTCGCTGTACGTGCCGAAGAAAACTGACCGCGCGCCGCTGGTCGAGGAGTCCATCGAATTCGTCGGACTCCAGGACTTCCGCAAGTTCCGGCCCGGCAAACTGTCCGGCGGTCTGCTGCGACGCCTGAACATCGCCTGCGGCATCGCGCACAAGCCTGACCTGATCTTCTTCGACGAACCCACGGTCGCCGTCGACCCGCAAAGCCGCAATTCGATTCTGGAAGGCATCCAGCGGCTCAACCAGGCCGGCGCCACGGTGATTTACACCAGCCACTACATGGAGGAGGTCGAGCAGATCTGCGACCGCATCCTCATCATGGACCACGGCCGGCACCTGGCGCTCGGAACCGCCGACGAGCTCAAGAACATGATCGACACGGGCGAGCGCATCACCATCGAAACGCTCGATCTGGCGGATTCGGCGATGGCCGAGGTCCGTGCGCTGCCGTGCGTGATCGAAGCCACCTACGACGGCAAGGAACTCGACGTGCGATGCCGTCGCGGCGAACACAACCTGACCGACGTGCTCGACGCGGTGAAACGCTCCGGCGCCAACATCGGCCACCTGACCAGTCGCCCGCCCACCCTCAACGACGTATTCCTGGAACTCACCGGCAAGGCGCTAAGGGACTAACAATCTTGCCCCCGCTAGCGGGGCTCCCGCGAAGCGAGTGGGGGTGGCCTTGCAACAACCACCCTCAGTCGGCTTCGCCGACAGCTCCCGTCAGCGGGAGCAGGTAAGGAGACATCATGTGGACCACATTTCTGGTCGCATTGAAAGCGAACTTGCGCAACCGGTCGGCGTTGTTCTGGATGACCGTGTTCCCGATCGTGCTGGCGACCATGTTCAACGGACTGTTCGGCGGGCTGGCCGAAGCATATGAACTCAAGCCGGTGCCGATGGCCGTCATCGAAGACACCCGTTGGCAGCAGGCGGACGGTGCCCGCACCTTCGTAGACGCGCTGGCCGGGGAAACGGAATCGGCCTCAGACGACACGACCTACGCCGGAATCGACCAAAAGCTGCTGACCATCACCACAGTCGGCACCGTGAAGGAGGCCGAACAACGGCTCGCCGACGGCACTGCCAACGGCTATCTGACCGCCGACAATAACGGCCGATTGGCGATGACCGTGAGCCGGGAAACCGCCGTCACAGCCAAAGACTCCACGCAAAGCAGCGGACTGGACATTAGCCTCGCGGCCCTGCGCGGCGTCATCGACCTGTACAACCGCACCGACGCCGTCACCCGGCAGACCATCGCCGACAATCCACAGGCCGCGCTCAGCCGGAACTTCTGGAACAGCGTCGGGCAGAACGTCGACATGACCCATGAGACGACGCTCACGCATTTCCAGCCTGACGCGATCGCCCGATACTATTACGCGCTGCTGGCCATGTCCTGCATGATGGCCATGGGATACTCCATCAGCACAGTCGCCGCCGCACAGGCGAACCTGTCCGCGCTGGGCATACGGCGGACCGTAGCGCCGCTGAGCCGGGCCAAACAGCTCGTCGCGGGCTTCCTCTCCTGCTGGCTGTGCTCGTCGGTCGCCCTGTCCATCGCATTGGCCTATATCCGGCTCGCCTGCAACGTCTCGCTCGGCGGACGCGAACCGGCAGCGATTTTCGCGGTCATCATCGCCTCGTTCATGACCAGCTCAGCAGGCACCCTGCTCGGCGCGGTACCGAAGCTTTCCTACGACACGAAATACGGTTTGTCGAGCGGAATCGCCTGCATATTGTCGCTGTTCACCGGACTGTACGGCGGCTTCGCCATGCAGATCAGTGACTGGATAGCACGCAACGCGCCCATCCTCGGCACCATCAACCCCGCGCAACAGGTGACGAACCTGTTTTACGACATTTTGTACTACGACAGCTACCAGCCGTTCATCACCACTTGTGCCATTTTGCTGGCGATGAGCGCGGTATTCCTCTTGGCTGGCATCGCAATGCTGAGGAGGCAACGCTATGAACACCTGTAAAGCCACATTGCGTGTACTGTTCTCGCACAGGGCCTACCTGTTGATTTACCTCGTGTTCGTGGGCATCATGATGCTGTCTATCAGCTGGTCGATGCTGTCTGGCACATCCGATTCCGCAGCCGCGGCATTCGAGCCGGCCAAAATGCGTGTCGCCGTCATCGATCGAGACTCGGACAGGGGCGGCATCGCGTCATCGATGCGCACATACCTGTCGGATTCCAGCGAACTGGTGAACGTTGACGATGCTAGTGAAACTCTGCAACAAGCCGTCGCCTCGAACTGGGTGGATCTGATCGTCATCATCCCCGATGGTTTCGCCGACGATTTCATTGATGCCGCGGCGACAGGCGAGAATCCACCAAGCGTGGACACGGTCACCAGCTATACGTCCGGCGCAGGCTCGATGGCCCGGATGAACGTCATCGGGTTCCTTTCACTCACGCGTACGGCACTGATTGGCTCGCATACGACGGTCGATAGTGCGGCGCTCGCAGCTATGGCCGGCATCGACATTGGAGACACTGCGGGTGATTCGTCTGAAGATGGCATGGGCGGGTTTGGTGAATTCTCGAATCAGGACATGCTTGATATGCTGCCGGCCGGTCAGATTGAGAAACCCAGCGTCGGCGATCTGTTCGAGGCATCGAAAGCGGCTGCCGCATCGGCGAGTGACATGGACGCGAACCATAAGGTCGCTGTGATCGACACGGCAAGCGCGGACGCGGAAAGTGCTTCGGACATGGCGGCCAGCGGATTCGGCAACACCATGAAAACCGCGCTGCATCCGCTGTTTTTGGCGATGACCGTCTGCGGATCAATGATTCTGGGCACATTCACCACCGGGGAGGTTCGCCGTCGTCTCACCGCATCCCCGCAACGTATGTCGTCGATGGGACTCCAGCGGTTGCTGACGTTGGGCGGATTCGCGCTCGTCGTATGCGTCGGCTATCTGGTGCTGGCGATCGGTCTGATGGTCGCGGCAGGACTTGATCCGTTGACATTGAGCGCCGAAGGAGTGTTGATGACGTTCTGCGCAACCTGCGTATATGCGCTGATGACCGTCGCCTGTGGATTCATGCTCAGCGAATTCGGGTTTTCGGAGGCGGCTGCCAATGGATTCGCCAATATCTTCGGCCTGCTCATCATGTTCACGTCGGGAGTTGCGTTGCCGATCGACATGATGCCCGCCGTGATGGTGACTATGGCCAAGTTCCTGCCTGGCTGGTGGTATTGCCGAGCAATCGACAATGCGCTCGGCTTCGGCACGGCGGAGGAAACCGGCATAAGCGTCGCCGGCTGGGCCGGCTCGCTGGGATTGGTCGCACTGTTCGGCGTGATGTTCATCTGCATCGGCCTGGCCGCCGGCCGGTTCCGCCGCTCCCGCCCCGCCCTGGCCGCGCCTGCCACCACGCAGCTGGCCGAGTGAGAAATCAGCCTTTCAACCGATACCGCTGTACCGAGTCGTCGGCGAACTTGACTCGGGCGACCCGCCCTTCCTTCATCAGCTCGCGCATACCGGATGTGGCGGCCAGCGGCGTCAACTGCAGTTCGCGCATGATCTCCTTGACGCTCATCGCCGAATGCCGCTCCAGTACGGTCATAATCGCCTTGACCACGTCGCCCGGCGAACTGCTCTCCATCGTGCGTTGCTTGGTGATGGTCATCGTGAACGTGTTGATGTCGTTGCGCGTGGTCACCGGCTCGATGCCGGCCTCGCGCAACGCGGCGGCGATACGCTGGTAGCCGTCGCCGCCTTCCGGATTCACAAACCCGCCGCCCGGATACGGCGTGGACTCCAGCAGCGTGAACAGGAACTGGTTTCGGGTGGAAACGAACGGCGCGCCCGTCACCGGATGCGGGCTCGCCAGCACGTCATGCGTCACCATGCCGTACAGGCCACCCGGATTGGTGATCTCGATGCGATCGGTGAACACGCTGATATGCACCTGCGTGCCGCGCGCATCGGGCGAATAATCACGGTGGGTGAGCGCGTTCGCAATCGCCTCTCGCAACACGAGCGGTGGATAATCGGGCTTCTTCGCGCCAATCCAACGCATCAGCGAGTCGACCGCATCGTCGATCATCACCGGAATCGAACCGACCACCGACTTCGAGGCGACCAATCGTTCGTCGCCCCGGAACACATCGTCCCGGCTCGTCCCCGGAAACACGGCTATCGAAATGCCGAGCCGCGGATAGAACTTCTGCGGATAGTGGCCCAACGCCAGCAGTCCGGCCAAGGTGGGACGCAGTATTCCGCCGACCTCCGACTCGTCGGAATCATCATGGCGCAACACCTGCAGATCCAGCAGCACATCGATGCCGTCCCGGTCGGCGAACACGCGCGGATGCTGTTCGCGCACGCGCGCCAACAATCCGGCAACAAGCTGCGGGTCGAGGTCATCGGTCGTGGCGCCGGGCACGATATCCAAATCGTACGTGGGCTGCAGATGCTCCTCGATGAGCCGGTCGACCTCATAGGAGGTCATGCGCCGGTCGCCGTCGCCGGTGCGGATGAACGAGCCGCTGTGCGGTCCGAGCGCGGTGGTGAAGCAGGGCTTGTCGCGCGGCAGCATCTCGTCGATGCGCGCGAACACCAGATTCGCGCCTTCGAACGGGCAGGTGACGATCACGGGCCGCACCACCGGCGTCATCTTCTCGCACGCCTGGCTCAGCGCCTCCTGCATGGCGCGCGCGTCGAATCCCTCGACCGGCGTGAACCCGTTCTTTTCAGACAGGCCCAGGATGATCCAGCCGCCGGAGCCATTGGAGAACGCGGACAGCGTATCGGTGATGGTCGAGGAGATCTTGCGCTTGCATTCCTTGACCTCGCACTGCTGCGTATCGTTGCCGATCAGACGCATGAGTTCGATCAGCTCAGTCATTTTGGCAGTATAGTCATCGACCATGGCGGCCTCCTTGACACCATTGTGCCCCATAATCCGCCGCCCGCTCGCCTCCAGCCCCGCCGGTTCACCCCAATTCATCCAGAATTCATGGGCCAAACCAGACGAAACGAACGTCGATGTAGGGTTCGATTCCGCGTGTTCACTGACGAGATCGGCCGGTCGAGGCGGGCGGACTATGTTGGGTGGCGTGGACGGCCAGTCGAAAGGCATCATGCCGTTGCTCGCCGCGCGCGTCGCCAAGCGTACCGGTCGGCCGGTGGCCTGGCGTACGGTCGGCAAGCTCGGCGCGACCGCCCGGCGCGTGCGCTACCGGATGATTGGCGATATCAACGACCGGCCGGACGTGCTGATCGTGTGCGTGGGCAGCAACGACATGCTCGCCGGATGTTCGGTGCGTGAAAATGGGCCGCTGACATCACCCCGGTGCTAGACGCGGCCAAGAACAAGGCCGGCAAGGTGGTGCACTCTTTTGCTGGTCACTCCATCCACCACTGCCGCGAAACCATCGGTGATGATCAGCCCGTCCTCATTGAGCGACTGGTCAGACCTCTTGCCTTGGCAGTGCTGTTCTGTGATGTGCATAGCGATTTTCGATTCCATGGCTGTCAGAACGCTTAAAGGCGTCTACTGGCTCATTATGATAGCAGCAGTGACATGCGGATATGGGGGCCGCTGTCTAAATGAAAGTGCAACACCCTTTAGATTGGAGATTGTCCAGATAACCAGTGAAAGGGTGTTGCACTTTCATTTAGACAGCGGGGGGACGATTGAGAAGTCATAATTCCGTTACACTAGCAAGGACGAGGAATTAGGGTATGCGCGGATTATCGGTATTGAGCAGGGCGTTGCGATGGGCGTTGGTGGGTATGACGTTTTCGATGCTGTCCAACGCGATTTTCGAGGGGTCGGTGATTCCTTCGATTCTGATCGTCGGACTGCCGGCATGGGTGATCGCGTTCCGCAAGACGTTCAATCTGGTCATCGACTTCGCTTCTCCGGTATCCGCATGGATCGTGCAGCGGTTCGGCTCGTTCCGTTCGCTTGCGACCACGGAGGGCGTGGAAGGCGTACTGTGCTTGGCGGTCGCGCTGGTGCCCAACGGTTGGACGTATTGGAAGTGGCTGCTGCTGGCCCTGTCATGTCTGCTGCTGATGACCGGGCAGGTCATCGACGTGGCCTCCGAAGTGTTCGAGGTGGATGCGGCCGGCGACGACGATGACATGCTCGTCAAGTACAGCGGCTACGTCGCCGTGATTGCCAGCGTGGCCGGTACGTTGCTGGGCCAGGTTGCCGGATCGGCCTTGGCCAACGCCTCCATCATGGCCATGCTGCTCACCTCGTCGGCACTGTCATTTGCCTGCGCGCTGACGCGATTCCGCACCCGCAAGTTCATGCCGGGATTCGGCAACGATGGTGCGGGCGGCGATGACGGCGACGGCTCCGCCGACGAATCCACGGCGGCCGACACGTCACACGCGCCGCAGCGCACTCCGGTCACCCGCTTGACCCGGATCAGACTGCTGATCGCATCGCTGCTGCTTGCGCTGATTCCGTCGCTGTGGGCAAGCTATGCGTTGCTGGGCATCGGCTCCCGGTACGGCAGCGATATGCTGACCGTGGTCTACGCATTCGGCGGCGTGGGCAGCATCATCGGATCGTTTGTCTACATGCGGCTCTCCGCAAAACTCGGCATGCACGCCGTGTCCGCCATCGGGGCAATCGCCACGGCGATTTCCCTTGCCGCCGTACTGGTTCCCGAGTTTGCCGCGGTGTGCGTCGGATGGCTCATCAACAACCTCGGCTATGGCCTGCTGGCGCATGGCGTGATCGTATCGCGACAACTGCTGCTGAGCGGTGGTGACCTGGCCAAATTCAGCGGCCGTGCCAGGTTCGCGTATGCGATCGGCGGTGCCGTCGGCACGTGGGGCGGTTGGCTCGGCTCCGCCCACTGGCAGATACTCGCCGTCGTGGCCCTGGTACTGTGCGCCGGATTCATCCCGTTGCTCAAGGCCATGCCTGGCCCGGTACGGCACTGAGGTGACGGATGGGGCCGGCTGGCATCTCGTGCGCCGGGCGATTTCGGCAGATTTTGCCGTGCTGATGTACGCAGGTGTTGACGTTCGGCGAGGTTCCCAGCCACATTGCTGTGTGATTGATGCCGCTCGATAGGCATATCAGGCCGGACACACCACGGCGATGCCGAATGGGCGACGGGCCGACGATCCGCATCATCACAGCAACCGGGTTCTGCCATCCTTGACGAGCAGGGCCTGCCGGTTGGTAAGAGGCTTGAGACTGAGATCGGCACCATACCGGTCGAGAATGCGTTGTGCGGCGTGACCCATGGCCGCTGCATGATGGTGGGGGACCACGTGGAAATCAGCCAGGCCCAATCCTGTGTAATCGGTGAGATCGGGGGCTTTGTCCGTGCGGTCCATGAGCTTGATGTAGCCGATGTCGAGTGCCGTGATGACCGAGCCTGCGGACTCGCCGATATACGGCGTGCCGGCGCGCACCTGATTGATGATGGCCCGGTCGGCACCGGTGCGGCGCAACTCCTGCAGGAGAAAGAACGTGTTGCCGCCGCCCACATAGATGCAATCAGCCTCGGTGATTTTGTGGGTGATGTCCTCGGCGGAGTCGCTCGGCATGTTTTCCACATCCAGTTGTTCGACCTCGAAGCCGAGCCGTTGTAGCGCGTGTTTGCTCAATGCCGTACGAGCCGGTCCCCACGGTTCCACAGCGTTCGCCGTTGGAATGAAGACGACCCGTTTGCCCTGTGGCCGCGGCTCGATTTCATGCACGGTGGGCGAGACGTTATGGAACATCGAAGTCAGCAGCATCGTAACCATAATCGCCTTCCTTACACATCGACTATGCGGCAGTGTAAGTCCTGAATATGTGGAAACAGCTATGCGTTCGCTGCGGGTATATCCGAATCGATCAGCGCGACTCGACCAGCGCGATGCCGGCTGCCGCCATCTGTTTGCGGGCCGCGACGCCAAGCTCCTCGCTGACCGGCACGGTCAGATCTTCGAACACGGTGACCTCGAAACCGAGCTTCCTGGCATCGAGCGCGGTGTCCTTGACGCAATGCGATTCGGCGATGCCCACCACATCCACGCGACTCACGCCGGCCGTCTTCAGCGCGTCGGCTAGTGTCTTGCCGGCGGCCTGTTCAGCCGAGACCTCCTCGCGGGTCTGGATGCGGTCAGTATTGTCCTCGATACCCTCAAACCCGGAATATGCCGCCGAATACTGGCCCTTCTTGAAATGATGCTCGACGCCCAGCGCCTTGATCGCCGGATGCAGTTCGGCGTTCGACGTACCGGCCGCGCCATGCTTCGGCCATGTATCCACGAAATCCGGCTCAGCCGACCAGTGCGCGCCTGGCTCGATATGCCAATCCTGCGTGGTGGCGATATACGCGTATTCGCCACGATGCGCATTCACGTAATCGGCGATACGTTCGGCGACCGCATTGCCGCCTTCAACACCCAATTCGCCGCCCTCGCAGAATGTCGGCTGCACATCCACCACAATCAAAGCCTTGCTCATACATTCCCCATTTCTTTTGAATAGGCCTGTAATGTGCTTTTATCTTAGTGGTTTATTGCTGAATAGGGGAGTGCCGGATTCGTCAAAAGTTAGACGTTTGATTGCCTGATTAGACCAATGTGACGGTGATGGTCTGCTCGACGGTTTCGTTTCCTGTCCAAACACCGTCTTTGCGATTCCAGTCCATGCCGTTCGCATGCAATGCGTCGATGCCGTATTGGCGTGCGTGCGTGACCAGCCAGCCCGTAACCTGCCAGCACAGGCGATTGTGGTCGTCTGCGGACAGGCCGTCGGGCAGAGCTACGGTGATTGTCGTACCGTTTGATAAATTATTACCGTTTCCCTCGGCAGTCGCAGGCGCAGTAGCGGCGGTAACACTCGGATAGGCAACAGGAAGCGCAGCGATAAGCCCATCGGCATCCGACGATGTTGCCGGCTCCAGCGCGCATGAAATAGTCGCTCCGAATTCACCGGTCAGTCCCGCAGCCCAAGCATGCGCCATGGCGTCCCATGTGGCGTACAGATCCGGGTATCCTGAACGCTGCACTTCCTGGGCCGCGTCCTCGATGGGAATCGTCTCCCAGTCCGGCACCTGCATCAGATGGTCGTAGAAGATGTTCGTGGCATACGTCATGTCGGACACCTGTTCCACGGTTCCCCAACCTTGGCTCGGCCGCTGTTGGAAGAGTCCGATGGAATCCAGATCACCATAGGAAAGGTTCGTGATTCGCGATTCCTGCATGGCCGTGGCGATGGCCACCGTCACCGCATGATCCGGCAGTCCGCGATTGATGGCGATGTTGGCGATGAGCTCCGCGTTCTGGGCCTGTTCCGGCATGAGGGAATAGCTTGGGCCGTCGGCTAGTTTCGCCGAACAATAGGCGTCGTCGGAGGCGCGGGAAGGGGTGCCGGAGGAAAAGAAAATGCGTGGCAGATAGATGAGCGCGGCCAGAATCGCGACGATGACGCAAGCGACGACAAACGCCAGCACCCATCTGCCGCCCGAGCGGCGACGAGCCCGGTATCGCGTTCGCCGAACCATCTCGCCTCCTTCCGGGCCTTATCGGTCTTCGCCTGATTGCGCGTCTATGTCATATCGTCACGTCAATCTGATCACCACCAGTCAGAGTGTCATATCTGCCTGATGAATGCTCATAGCACCGATGACTTTGCCATAATTCTTCACGCCCTTTGACTCTCGCACAAGCCGAACCGAGAAGGATGTTCCAATGTCCGTGTTTCAGCGTGGCCAAGATTGATAATCTGGGTTGCAATCGTCTATTTCCGCTTCGAGGGGCTGATTCGCCATTTCCAGAACATCTACTTCCGTTTCAAGGGGCGGATGGTTAAGTAGACAGATCATGAAAATGGCGGGATGGCGTTGTCGTTACGCCGTTTCTACTTTTGGTTTGAGCTTCGACCAGCCCCTCGAAGTGGAAGTAGATGTTCCCGGATAACAGAATCAGCCCCTTGAAACCGAGAATGCCGTTCGAAACTGTTTCGGCGGCGAAGGAACCGTAGACGCTATTGTGTGAAATACACCCAGTCCCGGTTTGAGAGAGGAACGTATGGCACAGCCGCAGCCGTATTACGCCATCGAGGGCAATGATAATGGATTGTCCGTCGTGTTTGTGCATGGCATGGGTGTGGACCATCGTTCGCTGATGATGCTCGATGAAGCATTCGACGGCAATGATTCGATTCGCCGCATATATCTGGACCTGCCCGGCTTTGGGCGTACGCCGGCATTGCCCGAGAATGCCTGTGGACTGCCGGAAATGGCTGATTGGCTGCAAACGGTCATTGACGGCCTTGTCGGCAAAGCAACCCCATTCGCCATGGTCGGCAACTCGATGGGCGGTGCGCTTGTCCGTGAAGTATTGGCGCGCGAACCTCGCCGAGTGGTCGGCATGGCGCTGATCGCGCCGGTTGTGGACCCGCAGCATGCCGGCCGGCATGTGGCCGAACACGTGGTTGCGAATCCCAATCCCAAACTGACGTACTCCCTGCCGCAGGAACAGGTGTTCGACTTCATCACCATGGGCGTCAACCAGTCATTCGATGCATGGCGGCGCTACCAGCGGTTCATCTTGCCTGGTGTGGCGTTGTGTGACCGTGCGGCGTGCGAACGACTGGATCAACGCTATTGGCTGGATGACGACCCCGAGAAAACACTCGGCACATATGCAGGTCCGGTGCTCATCGTCACCGGCAAACAAGACCAGATCGTCGGATACGAAGACCAGCAAGCCCTGTTGCCGCACTATCCCAACGCCACCTTCGTGACGCTAGACAATGCCGGTCACAACGCGCACATCGACCAACCCGAAGCCGTCGTAGCTCTCGTACGCGAATGGGTGGCGCGCCTGCATGTCTGAGCAACTGCTCATCCGGGCATCTGAGCATAAAACTTGTAGCTATGTAGCTATCTCCTTTGAAAGAGGTGCATCAGGCCTTTTGCGGAATACTATCTGCTTTCAAAGAGATATCTAAGCCTTGAGAACTCGAGCATGACCGTTGCGATTCCAACGCTCATACTCGAGTTCTCGCGTATCAGGTACCTCTTTGACAGCAGATAACATTCCGTAGATGGGCGAATGTACCTCTCTGAAAGCAGTTAGCTATGTAAAAATCATGCGGTGGTTATCGGTCGCTGTCCTCCCATTCGAGAATGTCGCCGGGCTGGCAGTCGAGGGCCTTGCAAAGCGCATCCAGCGTGGTAAAGCGGACGGCTTTGGCACGTCCGTTCTTCAGAATGGATACATTGGCGGGGGTGATGCCGATCTGTTCGGCAAGCTCGCCGACCCCGATCTTGCGCTTGGCCATCATGACGTCGAGATTGCTGCGAATCGTCATATCAGATCACCTGCTCGAGCTCGCTGGACTGGTCGGTGGCGGCGCGCAGCAGGCCTTTCATCACGACCATCAGCAGCATGAATCCGATTTCGGCGAGAACCGCCACACCAAGCACCAAGGCGATGGTGTAGTAATCCATGGCCGGCATGGTTGCATCATGCCAGCTGGAGATAAGGAAACACAGGGATACGAGAACGGTCAGCGCAGTGGCGATCGCCGCGCAGCCAAGCACCCAGTTCACGCAGGGCATGGCCTTGGCGGTGAACACCGTGCCGGAGCCGGATAGCGAAAGCAGCCGCCAGACGGCCGCAAACGCTATCTCGACGCATACCAGAAACAGTATGCCCATGATGAGGTATGGCCAGCGCATCGCCACCTGGCTGGAGTACAGGCCGGCCATCGCCTCGCTCAGTATGGGCGCGGCGAACGTCCAGAGGCAGGCCAGCCAGACCAGTGCGATGATGACCTTCAATCCAAGCAGGACCCACTTGTTCATGTAGCGCTTCATGAGACGATCCTTTGCATCGAATATTTCGAATAACGATAATGATATATCGAAAAACGATATGATTGGCAACGTGGTTTTGTGAAGATTGCGATGGCGCAGCAATGCGATCAGAAAAGTCCGTATGCTTGTTCGTTCGCTGGATTCCCGCATAACACATGTGCCCGCAAACCGAAATAGTTGCGGGCACATGCGAAAAGATCCGGCGGTCGTCACTCGGCGTCGGCCGGTGCCTCCTTGGGCGCGGAGAGGAAATGCTCCTCACTGGGCAGCACGGCGTTCAGGATCACGGCCACCACGAACGCTACGGCGATGCAGTTCGAGGCGAAGATCTGCTGGAACAGGGCCGGGAACTGCGCGAAGATGTCGCTTACCTGCGTGAAGCCGATGCCGATGGTCAGCGAGAGCGCCGCAATCGTGATGTTGCGCTGCGTGAAGCCCGCTTCGGCGATCATCTGGAAGCCGGAAAGAATGATATTGCCGAACATCATGATGGTGCAGCCGCCGAGCACCGCCTGCGGCAGCGAGTTGAACACCTCGGCGATGGCCGGCACGAAGCTCGCCAAAATCAGGATTACGCCACCGGAAAGAATGACCTTACGATTGACAACCTTGGTCATGGCCACGAGTCCGATGTTCTGCGCGAAGGAGGTCAGCGGCAGGCAGCCGAACAGGCCGGAGACGGTGGAGATAAGGCCGTCACCGGCGATGGCGCCAGCAGTCTCGCGTTCGGTCGGCGTACGGTTCAGACCCACTTTGGTCAGCGCGGCGGTGTCGCCCAGCACCTCAACAGAGGAGACGACATAGAGCAGGCCGATGGAGATGATCGAACCCCAGTCGAACTCGGGCTTGAATGGCATGATCTGCGGCACAGACACAATGGCAAGGTTCTGGAAACCGGAGAAATCGACCTTGCCCATGCAGATGGCCACCACGTAACCGACCACCAGACCGAATAGCACGGACAGCTGCTTGGCCGTGCCCTTCATCAACAGCTGGAATGCCAAGCAGGCGACCAATGATATAAGCCCGAGCGTCAGATTTTGCCAGTTGCCGAAGTCCTTGGCGCCGCTGCCGCCGCCGAAGCTCGTGGCGCCCACGTTGAGCAGGGAGAAACCAATGGAGGTGACCACGATGGCGGAGACGATTGGCGGCACAAACCGACGCCAATATTTGGCCGTTAAGCCCAGCACGAGTTCCAGCATGCCGCCGACCATGACCGCGCCGACCACCGCGCCATAACCCTTGTCCGCGCAAATCGCCACGGCGGCCGCCACGTAGGTGAAGGAGATGCCGGTGACCATCGGTAGCCGGGAGCCGATGAGCCACGCGCCATACAGTTGCAGACAGGTACCGAGACCTGCCACCAGCAGACCGGACTGAATGATTGTGGCCGACTGGGCCGGCGTCATCTTCGCGGCGGATGCGACGATGAAGATCGGGGCAAGGTTGGCCACGAACATGGCCATCACATGCTGCAGGCCGAACGGAATGCCCTTCCAGAAGGATACGGGCGCGTCCAGCGAGGACAATGCCTCAAATGATATGGAATTCTTGGTTTTCTTCTCTGACATGATTCTCTTTTCTCTGTTCCCTTTTTGTTTGCTCCCGCTGGCGGGAGCTGGCGGCGTAGCCGACTGAGGGTGGTCTGCGGTCAAGATGAACCACCCTCAGTCACTGTCGTGACAGCTCCCGCCAGCGGGAGCGGGCAATAGTCCTCAGTGCCTAAAGGTAATCTCGCCGGTTCCAGGATCCATGGATTCGACAATGGCCAACGAATCTACGTCGTAACCATCGGCGCGCAGCGCGTCGCCGCCGCCCTGGAAGCCCTTCTCCACGGCGATACCAATGCCCTCGACCGTGGCGCCGGCCGCCTTGCACAGATCAATAAGGCCGCGCAGCGCCTTGCCGTTGGCCAGGAAATCGTCGATCAGCAGCACATGGTCGCCCGCATTCAGATACTTCTTGGCCACGATCACCGGAAATTCCTTCTGCTTGGTGAAGGAATACACGGTGGTGGTGTATTGGTCGCCGTCCAGATTGATGGACTGCGCTTTCTTGGCGAACACCACCGGCACATTGCCGAAATGCTGGGCGGCCACGCATGCGATGCCAATGCCGGACGCTTCGATGGTCAGAATTTTGGTGATGTGCTTGCCGGCGAAATGCTTGGCCCACGCGGCTCCCATACGGTCGAACAGACGTACGTCGCACTGGTGGTTCAGGAACGCGTCCACCTTGAGCACGTCACCTTCCTTTACCGTTCCCTCGCTCTGGATTCGTTCCTCAAGTTCCTGCATCGGACCTCCTGTCATCGTGTGCCACAACCGATATGGATGATATGGATATCTGCAAGTGTACGTTGTCCGATGCGAGGGGCGGTGCGGCGGCGGTTCTTCGCCACATGATGAGCCGGCTGCCGGAACACCAGGAGCCCGTGACAATTCGGGTGCCAGACGCCCACCCCCGAGCCGGTTCTTCAGCTGCCGCTGACCCGTGCATGTGGTAAACATGATTGTCGCGATTCAAAGGGAGGCAACAGTGTACGACGAGCCGGAAGTCATCGCCCGCAGCGCGCAGGAACTCGTAGGCGACCTGAACCCGCAGCAGGCCGAAGCCGTGCAATACCGCGGCCAGGCGCTACTGATCGGAGCCGGCGCCGGTTCCGGCAAAACCCGAGTCCTCACCCGACGCATCGCATGGATCCTGAGCCAGTTCGGCGCATGGCCCAGCCAGATTCTGGCCATCACCTTCACCAACAAGGCCGCCGCCGAGATGCGTGAACGACTCGGCTCGCTGATTGGCCCGGTGGCCCAGCGTATGTGGGTCTCCACCTTCCACTCCGCCTGCGTGCGCATCCTGCGCCGCGACGGCAAATCCATCGGCCTCAAATCCGGCTTCTCCATCTACGATTCCGCCGACTCCGAGCGACTCGTCAAAATCATCGCCACCGAATTCAACCTCGATATCAAGCGCTACACCCCGCGTTCGATCCTCGGCCACATCTCCGACCTGAAAAACAACCTGACCGGCTGGAAGGAAAACCTCGCCGTCCATGCGCCCGACTTCACGCCCGGCCAGCGCGGCTACCAGTTCGGCACGGTGGGCGACCTTGAAGCCATCTACGCGGTGATATACGCCGAATACGAGCACAGGCTCGCTCTGGCCAACGCCGTCGACTTCGATGATCTGATTGGGCGCACGGTCGAACTGCTGCGCACCGACCCGGCCGTCGCCGAGTACTACCATCACCGTTTCCGCTACATTCTGGTCGACGAGTATCAGGACACCAACCGCGCCCAGTATGTGCTCGTACGCGAGCTGGCCGGCGTGGACACAGGGGAGAAGGCCATTCCGGGCTCGCCGAACGCAGGCAAATCCGGCCCTGCTTGGATCACCGTCGTGGGCGATTCTGACCAGTCCATCTATGCCTTCCGCGGCGCCGACATCCGCAACATCCAGGATTTCGAACAGGACTTCCCGAACGCCAAGACCATCATGCTCGAACAGAACTATCGTTCGACGCAGACCATTTTGGACGCGGCCAACGCGGTGATCAGCAACAACGAGGGACGCAAGCCCAAGAAACTGTGGACAGCACTCGGCAAAGGCGAGCCAATCGTCGGCTACGCGGCGGATAACGCCCAGCAGGAGGCCCAGTGGGTGGCCACCGAAATCGCCCGACTGCACGCCGAAGAAGATATCGCCTACTCTGACATGGCGATTATGTATCGCGCCAACGCGCAGTCCCGCTCGCTCGAAGAGGCGTTAATCAACGCAGGGCTGCCGTACCAGCTCGTCGGCGGCACCAAGTTCTACGAACGCCGTGAAATCAAGGACGCGCTGGCCTACCTGCAGGCGCTGGTCAACCCGGATGATGACGTGAACCTGCGTCGAATTTTGAACGTGCCCAAGCGCGGGCTCGGCAATCGTGCCGAGGGCATCCTGCTCGCCTATGCGCGCGAACGTGGCACCAGCTTCTTCTATGCACTCATGCATTTGGATGAAATTCAGGACGTGCCCACGCGTACCGCCACGCAGCTCAAGGCCTTCCGTGATTTGATGGGTGAGCTCTCGCAATTCACGCGAGCACATGACGCCAAGCCCAGCGAGATTGTGGCCGAAGTGCTGGAGAAGTCCGGCTTGCGTGCAGAGCTGGAAAAGTCCGTGGACCCGCAGGACGCCTCCCGTTTGGAAAACCTCTCCCAGCTGCAGTCCACCGCAGCCGAGTTCGAGCAGAACACGCCCGACGCCACGCTATCCGCATTCCTGGAGACCACCGCGCTCGTGGCCGATTCCGATCAGCTGCCCAGCGAAGACGAAGACTTCGGCAAAGTAACGCTGATGACCTTGCACACGGCCAAGGGCCTCGAATATCCGGTGGTATTCCTGACCGGTATGGAACAGGGTACGTTCCCACACTCGCGCTCGATGGAAGACACCACAGAACTGCAGGAAGAACGCCGACTTGCCTATGTGGGTATTACCCGCGCCAAGCGGCGGCTGTACGTCACGCGCGCGGCTGTACGCTCCCAGTGGGGTCAGGCCGCCGATATGATGCCCAGCCAGTTCCTTGACGAGATTCCGGATTCGCTGATCGACTGGAAGCGTCGTGAGGCCGGCGTGGAACGCATGCGCGCCAACTGGGAATCCGATGGATTCGCCGACGATTACGGCGGCTGGGATGATGACGATTTTGGCGGTACGACGTTCGGTGGGTCCTCGACATTCGGCTCTCGCGGTTCGGGTTCGTCGTATGGCTCGAGATCTCATTACGGCTCGTCAAGCTATGGATCTGGCTCGTCCTATGGCTCCCGTTCGGGCGGTTCGTCGTATGGCTCACGTTCCAGCTCCTCCTACGGTTCCCGCTCGCGCTCGGGTTCGTCCTATGGTTCGGGTTCCGGCTCTTCATATGGTTCTCGTTCCCGTTCTAGTTCGGCGTCCGGCGGCACTCGTGGCGGCAAGGTCACTACGCGCCACACCACGCCGAAGTCCGGTTCCGCCGGATCTTCCATGCCAAGTTCCAAGCTCGCTAAAGATAATGGACTGAATATCTCTGACTTTGCTGTGGGCGACATGATCAGCCACGATCAGTACGGTCTCGGCAAGGTCACCGACGCGCAGGACAAGGGCCGCAATTCGGTCATCACCGTGGACTTCGGCTCCGCCGGCGTCAAACGCCTTATGCTCCGCGTGGCACCGATCGAAAAGCTGTGAGCTGAAAGCGCATACCAGATAATTTCATAAAAAACAAGACTTGTGTTCCTCATCATACTGTGGCCATAATGCAGAGGTTGTGCTCACGAACCCCTGGTAGCAGGGGAGAGGAAGGAAGTTATGAAGAACAAGCTGTTCGCATCCGTGCCCAATATTCTGTTCGGTGCGCTTATTGCCATCGCACCCCAGACCTTTGCTCACGCTTGCACCGGCCATGACATGCCGGGTGCCTGCCATTACTCGCAGCAAGCCGCCACCGGTATCGGCGTTGTGATTCTGGTGCTCGGCGTCGTGGCCTTGTTCGTCAACGCCCAGGTCCGTATTGGTCTGAACATCGCCGCCAGCGCTAACGCGTTGCTGCTGCTTGCTGTGCCCACCTTCCTGATCGGCATCTGCAAGGGCGCCATGATGCACTGCCGCATGGTCATGCTGCCCACGCTTATCGTGCTCGGCGTACTCACTCTCGTATTCGCCGCTGTCGCCATCTGGCTCGATTCCCGAGCGGCCAAGCACTGAACTTGACCTCGTGTGACCGGGGTCCGATTTCATTCCAGGAGTCGGGTTCCGGTTTCGCTTATTACAACCGCACCATAATCAATAAGGACCCCCATCGTGCCATCGCATATCGCATTGCGCGGCCTGCCGCTTGAAAATCTCAAGTGCAAGCCATTCCGCACCGGCGCCCTGCTCGCCGTCGTCACCATTCTTGCGCTGACGTTCTTCGGCGGCACCATGCTGACCATGAACCTCAACACCGGTATGACCAGCATGGAGAAGCGCCTCGGCGCCGACCTGATGGTTGTGCCTCAGGACACCGCGCAGAAAGCCGAAGCGCTGTTGACCAACGGCAACCCCAGCACGTTCTATTTCACCAGAGACATCGCCACTGAGGTCAAGCAAGCGGATGGCATCGAACAAGCCAGCGAACAAACCTACATATCGTCACTGGCCGCCGCCTGCTGTGACGAGAAATTGCAGATCATCGGCTACGACCCGTCCACCGATTTCGTTATCGAGCCATGGGTTGCCTCCCAATTCAAAGGCACCCTCGAAGACGGCAAGATGATCGCCGGCGCGAACGTCAATGTGTCCACCGATGGCACCATTGAGCTATACGGCCGTAAATGGCCGGTGGTCGCTCAGCTGGCCAATACCGGCACCAGCCTCGACAATTCGGTGTTAATCAACCAGGCCACTGTGCCCGACATGGTCGCCGCATCGTCCAAGGTCTCCAAGCAGGTCATGCCCATGGAATATGCGGGCAAGGCCGTCTCCACCGTGATGATCAAGGTCAAGCAGGGGTATGAGGCGCAAACCGTGGCCGAGAACATCAAACGCATTGACTCCCGATTCGCCGATCTGGGCTACGTGTATCCCGGCGGCATCACCGCCAATACCAAGACCTCGCTGACCGCATTGGTCACCTACCTCAAGGTGTTCGTGGCCGTGATCTGGGTGATGGGTGTGATCGTGCTGCTCGCCGTATTCGCCTCTTCGGCGAACGAACGCAAGCGCGAGTTCGCGTCCCTGCGCATTATGGGAGCCACGCGTGGCATGTTGAACGTCATCATTCTCAAGGAATCGGCCATTATCGGACTGATTGGCGGCGTAATCGGCGTAGGCGTGGCGAGCCTCGTGATCTTCCCATTCAGCTCGCTGATCGGCAAACAATTGCAATTGCCATATCTGCAAGCCGGACCGGCCTCCGTTATCGGATTCATTGCCATAACTATTGTGTGCTCAACCGCCATCGGCATTGTCGGCTCGTTGCTGACCATGTGGCGACTTGGCCGCCCCGAAGCCTATCTGACCCTGCGAGAAGGGGAGTGACATGACCGAAACTGCATCTCATCTGCTGGAATTGGTGGATTTGACCCGCCAGTTCGTCCGTCGCGGCACGCCGTTTGACGCGGTCAGTCACGTCGATCTCACGATTGACGCTGGGGAATTCGTCGCCATCGTCGGTCGCTCAGGTAACGGTAAAAGCACCCTGATTAATATGGTCGCCGGATTGGTGCGCCCAAGTTCGGGAACCGTGCATGTGGATGGGCGCGAAGTGACTGAGCTGAGCGATAAGGAACTGTCCCTACTGCGCAACCGAACCATCGGTTTCGTGACCCAAAGCCAGACCCTGCTCGGCAATCTCACGGTGCTCGACAATGTGATCCTGCCCGCGACGATGTTCCCAGATGCTCTGCCGTTCATGGAGGCTGAGAATAAGGACGATGCAGCCGCGCAAAAACAGAACAGTACGGCTGAGACCGTGCCCGGCATCGAATCTGAGGCCGATAACGATTCCGCATCCGATGAAAACAGTACTGAGTCTTCCACCGAGCCGGATCCGTTTATGCCGGATGTCATCGCGCCAATCACAGGCACCGACCAATCCTTATACTCAGCGCTCGGACAGCCTGATGTGCTTACCGAGCGCGCCAAGCATCTGCTCACCCAGCTCGGTGCCGCCGATTTGGTAGACAGCTATCCGCGCGAACTATCCGGTGGTGAGATGCGGCGTGTCTCCATCGCCCGCGCCCTGATGAATCAGCCCAAATTGCTTATCGCGGACGAACCGACCGGCGATCTCGACCAAGAGAGCACTGACATCGTGATGCAACTGCTGAGAAGCCAAGCCGATAACGGTACGGCGATCCTCATGGTTACGCATGATTCGGATGCGCTGGAGTATGCGGACAAGGTATACCGCATGGATGCCGGAGTGCTGTCCATGGCTGCGGTGTAGTATTGTTCGTGGGTGTCTGCCGACTGGTAGATGCCGTCTGGAGTCATAGCCCGTCAACGGGTCGGCGGTAGGCGATCGCAAGAACGTCAACCCGCTCGTGAGCAATCACGACGAAGCGTTGGAGAGGCCCGACTCAGCGTTTGGAATCATACGAAACCAAACGTTCCGTTCAGATAACGACAGAAGGAATAATCCAATGACGAACGTTCAGCGTTCTCGCCGTCAGGTGCGCCTGTCCCGCGCCCTCGGCATCGCACTGACCCCCAAGGCTCAGCGCATTTTCGAAAAGCGTCCGTACGCTCCTGGCGAGCACGGCCGCGACCGTCGCCGCACCGAATCCGATTATGCGGTGCGTATGCGCGAGAAGCAGCGTCTGCGCGCTCAGTACGGCATCTCCGAGAAGCAGCTCCGCGCCGCTTACGAGAAGGCAACCCGTACCGCCGGCCAGACCGGTAACGCCATGCTGACCGACCTCGAGACCCGTCTCGACAACCTGGTTCTGCGTGCCGGCATCGCCCGCACCACCGCCCAGGCCCGTCAGTTCGTGGTGCACCGTCACATCCTCGTTGACGGCAACGTGGTGGACCGTCCGTCCTACCGCGTCAAGCCCGGCCAGACCATCCAGGTGAAGGCCAAGAGCCAGACCATGGTTCCGTTCCAGATCGCCGCCGAAGGCGTGCACCGTGATGTGCTGCCCGCGGTTCCCGGTTACCTCGACGTGAACCTTGCCTCCCTGAAGGCCACCCTGACCCGCAAGCCCGAGGTCGAAGAGATTCCGGTGCAGGTCAACATCCAGTACGTGGTCGAATTCTACGCCCGCTGATTCGGGCCCCCTTATCTGAAACATCAGAATCAAGGACATACCGCTTGGACCCCGCTCCCGCAAGGGACGCGGGGTTCTCGCGTTCCGGGGTGCGGGCGTTTTCCCGGAGACTGAATGAACGGAATCCGTCCACCCCGGGCATTGGGAGGAGCGTGTCCGTGACGAGGTGTTCGTCCCGATCGACGACTGTATCCGCTGGCACGACCACGGGCGCATCAAAACGGCGTGATTCCGACGGCTCCGGTTGCCGGAGCACTGGAATCACGCCGTTCTGCGCAGGAGGGATGGGGCGGACTTTGGGCTTGAGCTGCGGCGCCGGGCGCTCATCTCGGTCTTGTCACCTGCATTGTGGGTGATCTGGATGTTGTTGTTGCGATGAGTCCGTTCGGCACATTGATTGAATATCTGCTGGTCTACGGATGCGGGCAAGCCATTTCCTGGAAGGCGTTTCGTCGAGATTTGGCGGGAGCTTGCGTCAGCAGGCGTCGATGAAGGCGCTGAGGATGCGGCGTTGGTTGCTATCGGCGCGGTGGGAGAACTCAGGATGCCATTGGACGGCCCAGACGAAACGCTTGGCAGACATCCGGACGGCCTCCACGATGCCGTCCGGCGCGGTGGCCATCGGTTCCAGTCCCTGGCCCAGCGTACGAATCGCCTGATGGTGATAGCTGTTGACGCCCAGCGTATAGGCGCGCGGATGATACGGCCTGCCGAAGGAATCGACCTCATCGGCCTCCGCCTCACTCGGGCCGTTGTCTCCCAGCGGCCACAACGCGCGGGCCAATGGCGAATTGGGCGCGATCGACACTTCGTGGACCACCGGGTCATACGGCGGCTTGTCGCCATGATGCACGACCGGGCTTGGATGTTCGTCCGGCAGATCCTGCCACAGCGTGCCACCCAAGGCGACGTTGAGGCTCTGGATGCCGCGGCAGATGCCCAGCAATGGCTTGTCCGCCGCGATGATGGAGGGGATCAGGCGCTCCTCCATCCGGTCGCGGGCCTTGCATAGTTTGACCGTCTTGGGGCCGGCCGCCTCGCCATACCGTTCCGGATCCACGTCGTGGCCGCCGGTGACCAGGAATCCGTCGCATTGGCCGACCAGCTGTTCGATTGCAGCTTCATCGTCGGTCAGCGGCAGCATCACCGGGATGCCGCCGGCTTCGGCGATGCCGTCGAAATAGCCGGGCAGCATCCACAGGCTGTTCAATTTGTCGTCCCACAACGGGACCACGCCGATAAGCGGACGATGGGCCATCGCTACCTCCAAACGTGTACTTACTGATAAAGCGACTCAACTTGCTACAGTCTCAAACCTGAAAATTGTACCAGTGTGACTTGCGGGCGGAGCCTACTGCATAGCTTAGGGAGGTAGGGATTTCAATCGAGGGCGGCTTATCGCTCGTAGTGTTCCAATTCGGCGAGTGGGTACACCTGAGTCCAATGGTGCGGCTGCAGGTCGCGCAGCGGCACGAACAACGGATGCTCTCCCTGATTGTTGTCGGACACGGCGCACATCACGTCGTCGCCCCAATAGCGCAGCCGTTCCTGACAGATGCCGCATGGAGACAACACGGTGAACGGGGCGTGTTCGTCATCGCGTACGACGCAGATGGTGTGGGTGACACGGCGATCAAGCTTCATCGCCTCGCACATCGCTCCGACCTCGATGCATAGCGAAGCGGCGGCATTGGGTGTCTCAATCGCCACGCTCGTGACGATAAGTGCCTCCGAGCCGTTGCTTCCGTCATGTTTACCGTTGTCTTTGCCGGCGAGTCGCATCGCCGCCGCGCCTCCCCATCCTGTCGGATACCTTCGCTCGATCAGTTCCACGGCACTGCGATACAGCGTTTCCTCGATATGACGCTCCACTGGAGCCATATGGTCACCTCGCGTAATCGACCTGCCATCGGTGGGCAGGCGGGATTCAAACCATTACTAGTCTAGGGGGGGGGAGATATCCTTGACGCATGCTTATCGTCGAAGTAGTTGTGGCCGTGGTCGTCGGCGTGTTTTTGGTCGGGGTCTATCGTGATGCAAAGAACGGAACGTTGCCTTTGCAGAATTCGGTAGGCATCAAAACGCCGGCAACAATGTCATCCGAAGACACATGGAATCGGATTCACAAGCAGTACGCTCCGATATTCCTCGTTGATGCATGTGCCCTGTTCCTCATCGCCCTTGAAATCATCATTGGCGGGGCCATGGAGAAGAGCTTCAATAACATGGCATCGGAGGCATTGATTGCGTTGGTGGCCACGCTTGTTGTCATGGTGCTGGCCAATCTGGTCGTCGTTGTTGTGGCAGATCGGTCTGCACGAAAATGAGATAGCTTGGTGAGAAGCCGCTATGTCGGACTTGCTGAAACAACCAACCTCGCAACGGGGTAAAAAGTAAGAGAGCGACGAATCGGGATTCTCGGAGGTGTTATATGTTGGATATTCAAGATGATATCAGTAGCTACCTTGCCTTTTCGCACTATATCGATTGGAATGAACCGAGTGTGCAAAGAAAAGCCAAGGAACTAAAAGACTCCACTGAAGGCGAAATCGAACTGGCAAAAGCCGCCTACTATTTTGTTAGAGATGAAATCAAGCATTCATGGGATGTCCAAGACAAAAGAGTCACGGCAACAGCCTCAGACGCATTAAGGGAGGGCGTCGGTATTTGTTGGGCAAAATCTAATTTATTGGCCGCCCTATTAAGGGCAAATGGCATTCCTGCCGGAATATGCTATCAAAGGCTTACGTTAGGCAGTACGCCTGAAAGCGGATACTGCATCCATGCCTTGAATGCCATTTATCTGAGATCCATTGACCGATGGATTCGTGTAGATGCAAGAGGGAATAAAGAGGGTGTACAAGCAGACTTTTCTGTTGACGATGAACGTTTGGCTTTCCCCATTCGGAAAGAGTACGATGAGGTGGATTATAAAACTGTGTATGCCGAACCGTTGCCGCAGACAATGAGCATTCTTGAAAATAGTACAGATGCTCTATACATGTATCTGCATTCGCTGCCCGAAAGAATTTGACGGATTCATTTTTATCGGGAGGCAGGAGGCAGCGGCTGGTTCGGACTGCATTAGCGGTTAGCGGGGAACGATTCGCCCGCGACAACAGCCCATCACGCCAAACTTGACAAGAGTGACGTCGGTGACCCGTGCTGCGGCAAGCACCTCGACAGGGATGGTGACGGTATCGGTTGCTCTCAGGCTAGTAGGCCCGGATAGAGTTCGTTGATCGCCCAGGTGACGCGGCCGGCATCATATGCCGAAAGTCTTCCTGTCGGGCCGTCGTCGAGGAAAAGATTGCTTGGCAGCCGCAGCAGTTGCGAGCATCGCACGGCGCTGGGCTTGCTCAGTCCCGCGTCCTGCCAGTCACGCAGCACCACATAGCCCGGTTCGTCGCGCCAGGTGTTGCCGGTGACCTTGGTCACCAAGGCGATGCGGGTGCCGTCGTCCCATTGGAGGATCACGCTGGGACGGTTCTTCGCTTTGCCTGGCTTGTCGGGAAAAGCGAACGGCACCCACCATATCTCGAACTGGCGCGGATCAGTCTTCATCATCGTCCCAACCCTCCGGCAGGATCACGGCACCATCACGTATCTGGGGCGTCACGATGCGGGGATCATCCATGTTCGCTTTGAACAGGGGATATCCCTCGTTGTCTTTTTCGAATGAAGGGCGGACGCTTGGCGTGAATGGCAGACGCCCGTCGCGTACCAATTGTCTGAGAGACATTTCGGCAAACGTGCTCAGGTTCAACCCCATGGCGTCAAGTATGGCGATGCCGTCACGCTTGGTCTGCGCATCCAGACTGATCGTGGTCTTCTCCTTGATAGCCATCATTACTCCTTATAACAGTGGTGTGACATACGTATATCATACCTCAAATCAGTCATGTCAGCTGGGGCCCCGTTGTCTATTTGTAAGTGCAACACCCGTTAGATTGGAGATTGTCTGGATAGCCAAACGGAGGGGTGTTGCGCCTTGGGACAGGTGTATTCGCACCTGTCGGAAGAGGAACGGCAGGTCGTCCGGATCGAGATGGGCAACGGGGGTCCTGCGTTTTAGCGGACTGCGGTAGCATGGGAACCATGATTCTGCATTTGCATCTGGTTCGTCATGGGCAAACCACGTTCAATAAATACAACCGTCTTCAGGGATGGTGCAATGCGCCGCTCACCGCATCCGGACTTGCCGATGCCGACAGGGCCGGGCACAAACTTGAGGGCTATGATTTTGCGGCGGCATATTGTTCCGATACTTCTCGCGCCGAAATCACAGCGAAGCGAATTCTCGATATCAATGAGGCTGCCGGACATGCACGGCCAGAACTCACGGCCGATATGCATTTCCGCGAACAATGCTACGGATACTTCGAGGGGCAGGACATGTCGCTGGCTTGGACCGCTGCGGGTGGACCTCACGGCGCGAAGGACTACAACGACATCGTAGCCAAATTTGGTCTGGCCGCCTCCCGTGATTTCCTGAAAGAGGCCGACCCCTTCCATGACGCGGAATCCGATGAAGAATACTGGACGCGCGTCGAAGGAGCATTCCAGCTCATCGCCAGCAACCCCAATCTCAAGGATGGCGATGATGTGCTTCAGATTTCGCACGGTAACACGCTGCTCAGCCTCGGCCACCGTTTCGGAGGCCCCGATCTTGACCTTAGCGAACGACCGGCCAACGGCTCGGTAACCGTACTCGACTTCGACACGACCAAACCGTTTTCGCAGGCCGTGACCATCGTCTCATACGGCAAATAGCGTATTTCATCGTCAGTTGCACGGGTAAATAGGGGAGGAGTGCTACCCTTATCCGAGTAAGTGTGACCTCAAGGAGGCAACAATGGGAGTCGGAGAGATCGCAGGCCTGATTGCGGCCATCGCGTTCGCAGTATTGGCCGGATTCATGATCTATCCGCTAATTCGGTTGGGCAAGATGTTCGACCAGATTTCGCAGACCGTCAAGGAATCCGGTGAGCATGCCATCCCCGCATTGGATGAGGGCGTGACCACCGTCAAGCAGGTCAACAAGTCGCTTGAGGATGTCAACAAGATTTCCGCTGCGGCCTCCACCACCGCCAACAACGTGGGTGCCCTGACCGATTTGTATGGATCCTTCCTTGGCAAGCCGGTTATCAAGGTCGCTTCGGCCTTCTATGCCTTGAAGGCCACTGGCCAGTCGTTCCTGGCTCAGAACGCCAACAAGACCGCTCAGAAGGGGGAGTGATGTTCAAACGCATCTTTTGGGTGGGCGTCGGTGTGGCCATCGGCGTGATGGCCGTCACCAAGGCACAGGCCTATGTCAAGGCCAATACGCCTGACGCGGCCCGTCAGTTCCTGCTTGGTCCCGATCAAGACAATGTGCCGATGAAGACGCTCGAAGGCCTGGTCAATGAATTCAATGCGACCCGTCGAGCCCGTGAGGCTGAGCTCAATCGTCAGTACACTGAGCGCGCCAACTGACACGCGCACGGCCTTACGCAATCCTTTAATCCATACTTTCCACTGATAGTGGCGCAATTGCGCCCGAAACAAACCTACAAGGAGTTCATCCGCTCATGCGCACTGCGGACATCGCCAAGCGATACCTCGATTACTTCGCCAAGCACGACCATCTCGTCATGCCTTCGGCGTCCCTTATTTCCCCGAACCCCACCACGCTGTTCACCATCGCCGGCATGGTGCCGTTCATTCCCTACCTGCTTGGTGAGCAGACCCCGCCGAAGAGCCGCATGACTTCGAACCAGAAGTGCGTGCGCACGCTCGACATCGACGAGGTCGGCAAGACCACCCGCCACGGCACCTTCTTCCAGATGCTTGGCAACTTCTCCATCGGCGACTACTTCAAAGAAGAGGCCATCCACTACGCCTGGGAGCTGCTGACCACCCCGCAGGACCAGGGCGGCTATGGCTTTGACCCGGAAAAGCTGTGGGTCACCACCTTTACCGACGACGAGGAAGCCCGTTCCATCTGGAAGAACGAGGGCTTTGATCCCGAGCACATGCAGATTTTCGGCATGGAAGACAACTTCTGGACCACCGGCGGCCCTGGCCCCGGCGGCCCCTGCTCCGAGATCTACGTGGATCGCGGCCCTGAATACGGCCGTGATGGCGGCCCTGCGGCCGACGAGACGCGCTTTATCGAAATCTGGGATCTCGTGTTCGAGAACTACGAGGTCGACAATGTCAAATCCAAGACCGACCTGCACATCGTCGGCGAGCTGGCCCAGAAGAACATCGATACCGGCGCCGGTCTGGAACGTCTGGCCTACCTGATGCAGGGCAAACAGAACATCTATGAGACCGACGAGGTCTTCCCGGTCATCGAGGCCGCCGAGCGCCTGTCCGGCCGCAAGTACGGCGAGGACGAGGCCGCGGATGTCAAGTTCCGTGTCGTGGCCGACCACGTGCGTTCCGCGCTGATGATTATGTCCGATGGCGTGCGCCCGTCCAACGTCGGCCGCGGCTACGTGCTGCGTCGTCTGCTGCGTCGTACTGTGCAGGCCATGCGCGTGCTTGGCGTGACCGATCCGGTGATTCCCGAGCTACTGCCCGTCTCCAAGGAGGCCATGGTCGCCAGCTACCCGGAGCTTAACGACACCTTCCACGATGTCTCCGAAGCGGCCTACGGCGAGGAAGATGCGTTCCGTCGTACGCTGGAGAACGGCATCGAGATTCTCGACGTGGCCGTCAAGAAGGCCAAGAAGACCGCCGACCCGGTGGTCTCCGGCTCTGATGCGTTCACTCTGCACGACACCTACGGCTTCCCGATCGAGTTGACTCTCGAAATGGCCGCCGACCAAGGAGTGAAAGTCGACGAGGCCAAGTTCCGCGAGCTTATGGCCGAGCAGAAGTCCCGTGCCCGCGCCGACGCCCTCAAGAAGCGTCACAACGTGGACCTGTCGGTCTATGACGACTTCAAGAAGACGCTCGCCAAGCCGATCGACTTCCTCGGCTACACGGACATGTCCGCCCGTGCCAAGGTGATCGGCATCATGCAGGAAGGCAAGGGCTCCGTGCCCGCCGTGACCGGCCCGGCCAACGTCGAGGTCATTCTCGACCGTACCCCGTTCTATGCGGAGGCCGGCGGCCAGCTTGCCGATCAGGGCGAGATTCTCTCCGATGACGGCGCCGTGCTCGAAGTCGACGACGTGCAGAAGCCCATCAAGGACCTCATCGTCCACCAGTGCCGTCTGACCGAAGGCACGCTGGTCGTCGGCGCCGAAGTCAACGCCAACATCGACTTGGCCCGCCGTGGCGCCATCGCCCGCTCTCACACCGCCACGCACATGGTGCACAAGGCGCTGCGTGAGGAGCTTGGCCCGCAGGCCACTCAGCGTGGCTCCGAAGACGCCCCGAACCGTCTGCGTTTCGATTTCCAGTGGTCCAAGGCTCCGGCCAAGTCCGTGATTTCCGCTGTTGAGGAGCGCGTCAACGACAAGCTGCGCGACAACCTCGCCGTGACCACCAAGGAAATGAAGTTCGACGATGCCATCGCCCTCGGTGCCATGCACCTGTTCGGCGAGAAATATGGCGACGTCGTGCGCGTGGTGTCCATCGGCGAAGACGGCTGGAGCCGTGAGCTGTGCGGTGGTACCCACGTGGACCACGTCGGCAAGATCGGTATGGTCAACATCCTCTCCGAGGCATCCATCGGTTCCGGCGTACGCCGTGTCGATGCCGTCGTGGGCCAGGGCGCATACGATTTCAACGCTCGTGAGCACGCGCTGGTCTCCCAGCTGTCCGACAAGCTCAACGCCCGTCCGGACGAGCTCGCCGAGCGTGTGAACACCCTGCTCGCCAAGCTCAAGGAATCCGACCGTCGACTTGCCTCCATGTACGAGGCCCAGCTCGCCGCCGCTGTTCCGGCTCTGGTCGAAGACGCCAAGAACTCTGCTGCTCCCGTCAAGGTGGCCATCAAGAACGTGGGCCACTTCGGTGCGGTTGATGCCCTGCGCAAGACCGTGCTCGACGTACGCGGCCAGCTCGGTGAGGACGCCCCCGCCGTGGTGGCTCTCGCCGGTGTGAACGAGGACGACAAGCCCATGGTCGCCGTGGCCACCAACGAAGCCGCCCGCAAGGCCGGCATCAAGGCCGGCGATCTGGTGCGCGGCGCATCCAAGATCCTCGGCGGCGGTGGCGGCGGCAAGCCGGACTTCGCCCAGGGCGGCGGCGCCGATGCCTCCAAGATCAACGAGGCACTTGAGGCGCTCAAGCACGAGGCACAGAAGGCCTGATAACGCCCGTGGTGTGGTTAGGCGTTGATTTGGGTAACGCCCGGGTCGGACTCGCATTGTCCGACCCGGAGCTTACCTTTGCACACCCAGCCGGGAACATTCATGTTGCCGGTGACTATTTCTATGCCATCGATGAAGTGCTGAATGTCGTTGAGGACGAGCACGTGACCCATATCATCGTGGGACTGCCGTTGCAGATGGACGGCACTGAAGGCAAAAGCGCCAAGAAGGCGCGCAGATGGGCCGTAAACCTTGAGAAGCGTTTGCGTTCCGAGAGAGAAGAATCCCAAGAACCCCAGATTCCGCAGGTAGTATTGGTAGATGAGAGACTGACAACGGTCAGCGCTCATCGTCAGCTGTTTGAGGCTCAGAAGGCTTCGACCAAGCATAGGCCAATGGTGGACCAGCAGTCGGCAGTGGTGATTTTGCAGACGGCACTTGACCGTGCGGGGGAACAGTGAGGGACCGGTTTTATGGCAGACAATTTCAACGATTTCTTCGACGAGAACACGCATTGGGTCGAAGGGAACGCGAATCCGCCCGGCGGCTCGCTGGAACCTCCGCAGCCGCCGAAGTCCCGCAAGGAGATGCGCAAGCGCCGCGAGAAGCGTAAGCAACGCCATACCATGGTCATCATTGCGGTTATCGTGGTTATCGCACTGATGGTGTGCGGCGGATATTTTGGTGTGAAGAAGCTCAAGTCTATTCGAGACAGCCAGAGCCAGACGACCGCTGTCATCGCTGATTATCCAGGTCCTGGCGATGGCGACGTCCAATTCACTGTGGAAGAGGGACAAGGTGCTGATGTCATTGCGAAGAACCTCTTCAAGCAGAAGATCATCAAGTCTGCCGCCGCGTTCACCAGTGTGGTCATGGCCAATGATGCCAAGCTGTACCCCGGCACGTTCTCGCTGAAAAAGCACATGGCAGCCAGCGACGTGTTGGCCATTTTATCTGACTCATCCAACGCTTCCGGATTCCTGGATGTCAAGTCGGGCGAACGCGTCGCTGACGTTCTTGATGCGGCCGCACGCCTGTCCGGCATTGATCGCAGCGAGTTCGATACCATCGTGAACGGTGGCGGATCCGGCATCCTACCGGCCGAGGCCGCTGGCAGCTTTGAAGGATGGTTTGAACCAGGCAGCTACAACGTGCAATCCATGACCAGCGCGTCGGACATCCTCAAGGCCATGGTCGACAAGCGCATCGCCAAACTCGATGAACTGGGAGTCCCCAGTGGCAGCGATCGTGAACGGGTGATGATCATTGCATCCATCGCTGAGGCCGAGGTCAATAAATCCGACTACTACGCCAAGGTGACACGTGTCATTGAGAATCGTCTCGATCAGGGCATGGCCTTGGGCATGGACTCTACGGTGGCCTATGGCAATAATGTGAAGTCGGCAGAAGTCACTACTGCTATGACGCAGGATGCCTCCAACCCGTATAACACATATCAGATTGCCGGATTGCCTCCCACTCCGATTAGCAATCCTGGCGACAACGCTATTTCGGCTGCGCTGAACCCCGAACCGGGTGACTGGCTGTACTTCTGCACAGTGAATCTCGACACCGGCGAAACCAAGTTTGCCGCCACTGCCGACGAACACAATCAGAACGTTGCAGAGCTGCGCCAGTGGCAGGCTGCAAACGGGCAGTAGTCCATCCCTGCTAGTCCCTCTAGTGGAGAAAACGGCAGGTGGCCCGTTCTTGTAGCCCCCCCCCTCTGATGAGGGCTCCCGCGAAGCGGGTGGGGGAGAGAACTTACAAGACAACCCCAACAACAATCGCTACAGCGGCTCCCACCAATATCACCGGTGCATACGGCACTTTGCCCGCATACGCCGGTGATTTGCGTTGCGGGTCGAACCTCGTCCACCACGCGATCCACGCGATACCGCACATACCCATGGCCAGCCACCACACCACCACAGGCAGCAGTCCGAATAAGCCGACGGACAACCCCATAGGAACCAATGCGGTCACGTCACCGAATCCCAGTGATTTGGGCACAATGAGCGCCAATGCAAACTGAACCAAGCAGCACAACACGGTAAACAGCAGTGCCTGTAACAGCACGAACAAATCGTTTGCCACCACGCCATAGGCGAAATCCGCGGCCAGCTGCAGCAACGCACCTACCGCGACCCATGCAATCGGCACCCGCCTGCACCGCACATCTTCAATGGACAGTGCAAGCCCACATAGCAGACCGGGCAAGGTGAACAGGTATGGCATGGCTTAACATTAACCCCTAGTTACTGAACATACGAAACGAGGGATGCTATGTTGCGCTGGCAGACAGCAGGGGAGTCGCATGGAGAGGCCTTAGTGGCCATGATCGAGGGGCTGCCGGCCGGCATTCGCATCAGTACCAACGACATCGTCTCCGCGCTGGCCCGCCGTAGGCTCGGCTATGGTCGTGGCGCCCGTATGAAGTTCGAACAGGATCAGGTGCGACTGCTCACTGGCGTACGTCATGGGTTGACGCTCGGCTCTCCGGTGGCCATCGAAATCGCCAACACCGAATGGCCCAAGTGGACCGAAGTTATGAGCGCCGATGCCCTTGACCACGATTTGCCGCGTGAAGGTCGCAATGCGCCGCTGAGCCGTCCGCGTCCGGGCCATGCCGATTTGACCGGCATGCGCAAGTATGGCTTCGACGATGCCCGTCCTGTGCTCGAGCGTTCCAGCGCCCGCGAGACCGCTTCCCGCGTGGCTCTGGGTGAAGTTGCCAAACAGTTCCTTGAGCAGGTATTCGGCATTCGTACCGTGGCTCATGTGGTGGCGCTCGGCGGCGTGCAGACCAACCCCGACCTGCCGTTGCCCACTCCGGATGACTTGGAAGCCCTTGACGCTTCTCCTGTTCGTACCTTGGACAAGGAAGCCGAGACGCGCATTATGGAGCGCATTGACGAGGCCAAGAAGGCTGCCGATACGTTGGGCGGTGTCATTGAAGTACTTGCCTATGGTGTGCCCGCAGGCATCGGCACCTACGTGGAATCCGACCGGCGTTTGGACGCGGCGCTGGCCTCGGCGATTATGGGAATCCAGGCATTCAAGGGCGTGGAAATTGGCGATGGCTTCCTTGAAGCGGCTCGCCCCGGTTCTCAGGCTCACGATGAGATCGTGGTCAACGCGGACGGCCGCATCGACCGACTCTCCAACCGTGCAGGTGGCATCGAGGGCGGCATGTCCAACGGCCAGGTGATTCGCGTACGTGGCGCCATGAAGCCGATTCCCTCCATTCCGAAGGCTCTGCGTACCGTCGATGTGCTGACCGGTGAATCTGCCGCGGCCATCAACCAGCGTTCCGACAGCACTGCAGTGCCCGCCGCCTCCGTGGTGGCCGAAGCCATGGTGCGCCTGACGCTCGCCAAGTACGCATTGGAGAAGTTCGGTGGCGACAGCGTGGAGGAGACTCACCGCAACCTTGAGGCGTACCTCGCTTCATGGCCCGAGCACATGCGCTGAGTCGCCGGAACACGATCGAGAAGGTTCATACGCTATGACAGCACGTCCCCACGCCGTAATCATCGGCATGATGGGTGCCGGCAAAACCCGCGTTGGCAAGGAAGTGGCGCACATGCTGCGGCTGCCATTCGCCGATGCCGATGTGGAAATCGAGCACGAGGTGGGTATGAAAATTCCCGCCTATTTCGATAAGCATGGTGAGCCCGCCTTCCGCGAGGTTGAGGCCGATCTCATCGCTGATTTTCTTGAGGATTTTGACGGCATTTTCTCGCTTGGTGGGGGAGCGCCCATGACGCCTTCCACACAGGAAGCACTGGCGGACTATATCGCCCAGGGCGGTTGCGTGGTGTATCTCGATGCTGACCCGAAAGAGGCGATGGAACGCGCCAATCGTGGCGGCGGACGTCCCATGCTCAATGGTGACGCCAATGCCCGCTGGAAGAAGCTCTTCAAGGAACGCGATCCCGTGTTCCTCAACGTGGCCAATGTTCATGTGCATACCCGCGGACTTACCCCGCAGGGAGCAGCCAAGAAGGTGATAGATATGGTTTCCCAACGAACGGTGCATGTCGATGGTGCCGCCATTGAACCTTATGACGTGGTCATCGGCGAAGGCGCGATGAACCGTCTGGTCGATGTGTTGGGTTCCAAGCCGGTCCGTATCGCATTGATTCATACTCAGCCGGTGCAGCGGCACTCCGACCGTGCTCGTGCATTGCTGCGTCAAGGCGGTTATGAGGTGTCCGACATCGTGATTCCGGACGCCGAACCCGGTAAGACCATCACTGTGGCCAATCGCATTTGGGAACGCCTCGGCAACGAAGGTTTCACCCGCTCCGATGCCGTGGTGGGGTTGGGCGGCGGTGCCGCCACCGATCTGGCGGGCTTTGTGGCTGCTACGTGGATGCGTGGCGTACGCTATGTAAACTGCCCGACCTCCCTGCTGGCCATGGTCGACGCCTCCACCGGGGGTAAGACTGGTATCAACACCCCGCAAGGCAAGAACCTTGTCGGATCCTTCTATACGCCAGCCGGCGTGCTGGCCGATATGAACGCGCTGGCCACCTTGCCCGACGACATTTTCATCGAAGGTCTCGGAGAGGTCGCTAAGTCCGGTTTCATCCGCGACCCCGAAATCCTGACGATTCTTGAACGACATGCCGCGCAACTGCGCGCTTTCGACGGCTCCACATTCCTTGGCTCGCCGTTGGAAGATGTGGTCGCCGAACTTATCGAGCGCACAGTAACGGTCAAGGCATACCATGTCTCCTCCGATCTCAAGGAGAAGGGACTGCGTGAATTCCTCAACTATGGTCACACGCTGGCTCATGCCATCGAGCAGCTGGAGCACTTCCGCTGGAGGCATGGCAATGCCGTGGCAGTCGGCATGGTGTATGCCGCTGAACTGGCGCATCTGACCGGTCACATCGATCAGGATCTGGTTGATTACCATCGTTCGCTGCTCACTTCGCTGGGCCTGCCGACTTCATGGAACGGTGGCTTGTTCGATGACGTGCTCGCTTTGATGCACCGCGACAAGAAGGCCCGCGGCAACGAGCTGCGCTTCGTGGTACTCGACTCAATCGGCCACGTGGTTCATCTCGATAACCCGCCCGCCGATGCCGTGGAAGAAGCCTTCCGCCGTATCCAGCAATAAATCTGAGCAACCGTCCGCTCCTGGCTCCCCTCAGTCTCGCTACGCGAGCCAGCTCCCCTCAGGGAGGGGAACCAGAGAAGACCTTGGCTCCCCTCCCTGAGGGGAGCTGTCAGCGAAGCTGACTGAGGGGAACCTGACGAAGGAGCAAAACATGACCAAAGTAATCGTCGTCAACGGCCCGAACCTCGGTCGTTTGGGCGTCCGTCAACCAGACGTCTACGGCCGTCAGGATCTCGACACTTTGCGTGAACTCTGCACCCAGTGGGGCAAGGAGCTTGGTCTCGAAGTCGAAGTGCGTCAAACTGACGACGAAACCGAAATGGTGCATTGGATGCATCAGGCCGCCGACGAAAAGACCCCTGTGGTCATGAACCCTGCGGCCTTTACCCACTACAGCTACGCTCTCGCCGACGCTGTCCACATGGTCATCGACGAAAATCTGCCGCTGATGGAGGTCCACATCTCCAACCCGTCCGCCCGCGACGAATTCCGCAAACGTTCGGTCATCAGCCCTGTCGCCACCGGCACCATCACCGGTATGGGCTTCTACGGCTACAAGCTCGCCCTCGACGCCGTAGCCCATCTGCTGTCCGAATAGTCGCGATATATCCTTATGGAAAGGCTTTGCCGCCGCGGTGGATGCGGCGGCAAATGGATTCAACGAAACCGTATGTCGGTAACACGCCGGGTCATACGCGGATGATAGAGTGAAATTCCATGGTTAGAAGAACACATGGTAATTCTCAAGAACACGTCACCAAGCATATTTTCGTCACCGGCGGCGTTGTTTCCTCTCTCGGTAAGGGTCTGACTGCCTCGTCTCTGGGTCGTTTGCTGCGCAGCCGTGGTATCAAGGTGCTCCAGCAGAAGCTTGACCCGTACATCAACGTCGATCCGGGCACCATGAACCCGTTCCAGCACGGTGAAGTCTACGTGACCGAAGATGGCGCCGAGACCGATCTCGACATCGGCCACTACGAGCGTTTCCTTGACGTTTTCCTCTCCCAGAAGGCCAACGTCACCACTGGTCAGATCTATCAGGAAGTGCTGCGTAAGGAGCGCGCCGGCGAATACCTCGGTCAGTGCGTGCAGGTCATCCCGCACATCACCAACGAGATCAAGTCCCGCATGCGCGCCCAGGTTTCCGATGATGTCGATGTGATCATCACCGAAATCGGCGGTACCGTCGGCGATATCGAATCCCAGCCGTTCCTCGAGGCCGCCCGCGAGGTTCGCCGTGATCTCGGTGCCGAGAACTGCATGTTCGTGCATGTCTCCCTAGTGCCGTACATCTCCGCCGCACACGAGCTCAAGACCAAGCCCACCCAGCATTCCGTGATGATGCTTCGTCAGCTTGGCATCTCCCCGGATGCCTTGGTGCTTCGCTCCGACCGCCCGCTCAACCAGTCCATCAAGGACAAGATCAGCCTGATGTGCGATGTCGATGCGGAAGGCGTGGTCAATTGCGTGGACGCGCCGAGCATCTACGACGTGCCGAAGATCCTGTTCGAGGAGGGCCTCGACGCCTATGTGGTGCGTGAGCTGGGTCTGCCGTTCCATGACGTCGATTGGGACGAATGGGCCGACCTGCTGGAGCGTGTGCACCACCCCAAGCATGAAGTCAACATCGCCATCGTCGGCAAGTACATCGACCTGCCGGACGCCTATCTGTCCGTCACCGAGGCCATCAAGGCCGGCGGCTTCGCCAACTGGGCCAAGGTCAACGTCAAGTGGGTTGCGGCCGACCGTTGCGAAACCGAGGAAGGCGCTGCCGCCGCACTCGACAACATCGACGGCATCGTGATCCCCGGAGGCTTCGGCATCCGCGGTATCGAAGGCAAGATCGGTGCGCTGAAGTTCGCCCGCGAGAACAAGCTGCCCGCCCTCGGCCTGTGCTTGGGCCTGCAGTCCATGGTCATCGAGTACTCCCGCCACGTGCTGGGCATCGAGGACGCGAACTCCACCGAGTTCGAGCCCGATTGCGCCAACCCGGTGATCGCCACCATGGAAGAGCAGAAGGACATCGTGGCAGGCAAGGGCGACATGGGCCACACCATGCGTCTCGGCTCCTACCCAGCTGACCTCGAAGAAGGCTCGCTGGTTGCTGAGCTGTACGGCACCACGCATGTCACCGAGCGTCACCGCCACCGTTACGAAGTCAACGTGGCCTACAAGAATCGCCTGCGTGAGGGCGGACTGCGCATTTCCGGTCAGAGCCCGGACGGCGAACTCACCGAGTTCGTTGAGCTGCCGCAGGATGTGCACCCGTTCTACGTGGCCACCCAAGCCCACCCGGAGTTCAAGTCCCGCCCGACCAAGCCGCACCCGCTGTTCGCCGGTCTGGTCAAGGCTTCGCTGGAGCACCAGGAAGCTCGCGGCTGAACCCGGACTATTGACGGCAATATCAACGTGATGTAAATCGCGCCAGCCTATGACAAACCATGGCCATGAATCACTTGGAATTCATGGCCATGGTGCATAATGGCCTCAAATGCATAATGCCGCATATAACCAGTAAACGAGAGAATGTGTAACAGTTCATATGACCGATAATTATGAACAGCCTGTGGGCGGATCGCAGCCGAACATTGCGGGGAGCTTCAGCGATGCCGAAGCAACAGCGGTATTCACCCCGTTCGATGTAGCTCAGCCTATGGATCAGTCGATTGATGATGGCGACGCCGTGAAGGCCAAGCGCCGCAAGCGTCACGTATGGCCTTGGATTGTATTGGGTGTTGTCGTAGTGCTGGGTGCCGGCTTGGGCGGAGGCTTCTGGTTCTTCCAGTCCCACGCCTTGCCGGGAACGACTCTGTGGGGCAACCCCATGATGGGGCGCAGCCAGTCCCAAATCGCTGCCACCATTGATGACACGGTGAACAACACCACTGTTCCGGTATCGTATGATGGCAAGACCGCCAAGATTTCATTCAAGGATCTGGGTCTCAGCGTCGACTCGGATGCCCTTGCATCCGAAGTGGTGAACGCCAAGCGCGGCGACGATTTCTGGCAGCGCTACGCATTCTGGGTGAAGAAGGACGTGACCACCGCCCCGGCCAATGCTGGTGCCGCAGTCTCCGATACGCTCAACCAGAAGCTCGGCGTCAACGAAGTCAAGCCGGTAGATGCAGCTGTGCAATTGAACGGTGACCAGACCGGTTTCGATGTTGTTGCCGGCGCCCAAGGTGAGGGTGCTGATGTCGCTCCCGTGGCCGATGCAGCAGTAAAGTCGGTGCAGTCTCTTGGCTCATATGAGCCGAAGACCGTCAACGTCAGCCTGAAGGCCACCAATCCGGTGGTGACGGACGATATCGCCAACCAGGCAAAGTCCACACTGGACACCTTGCTGCAGAACCCTGTGGCCATCAAGGTTCAAGATCATCAGATTGCCGCCATCAACGCACCCGCACTTGCCGCGGCTATGAGCATCAACGCGAACGAGAACGCGAAGCTGACCGATGGCCAGACCCGAAACGGTTATGTGGTGTTCGACGCTGGCAAGCTGCAGCAGTATTACAACGACGCCATCAAGGCCAATCTGAAGACCGATCATGAGGACCGCGAAGTCATCGTCAACAATGACGGCGACGAATTGCAGGTCATCAAGGAAGGTCATGACGGAGTCACCCTTGCCGATGGCACCGACTCGAACGTTGGACAGCAGGCCGTCGAAGCGCTGGCCAAGGGCAATGGGGCAGTCACTCTTGACGGTACGGTTGACCCGATGCAGACCAAGGCCACCAAGCGGCATGTGGTCGTAGACCTCTCTGATCGTTTGGTACACGTGTACGAGAATGATCAGGAGATCAAGACTTTCCATGCTTCCGTGGGCCAGGACAACAACCGCACCACCGGTGTATGCCAGGGTGACCTGTGCACGCCGACCGGCGACTTCAAGGTCTGGCTCAAGTACCCCACACAGGACATGAGTGGCAACGTGACCCTGTCCGACGGCTCGGTCAGTCACTGGAGCGTCAAGGGTGTGGGTGACGTCAACTACTTCTCCAAGGATGGTTGCGCCATTCACCGTATCGCCAAGTCGAGCTTCACCGGCGACGCCACCATCGCCAACATGAACAACATCTCCCACGGTTGCGTGGGCATCGGTTGGGATGTGTCCGACTGGTTCTATGACTGGTGCCTGAACGGCACTACCGTGCACGTGCAGCTGTAGCCGTACAATCGCATATGAATCGACTTCGGAGCCCGTCTGCGGACGGGCTCTTGCCATAGCTGTGCACGTGTGCGATACATCACGTATGCGCATAGCCAATATTCAGTCGGGTTGGTAGTGTTTCAGCCTGGGTTCTGTTAGGTTTACGTAGGACCATGTGTGAAACAAGGAAGGCAGGATGGTGACCGAAAACACAGCACCAAACGCCGCCGCTGACGTGGAGATGAGCCAGTATGTGGCCGATCGTACTCGCGTCAACGAGGACAAGATCAAGCAGGATGACGAGATCATCAGCCAGTTCGGCGATTACAGCTACGGCTGGCATGATTCCGACGCCGCCGGCGAAGCCGCAAAACGAGGCATAGACGAAAACGTCGTGCGCGCCATCAGCGCCGACAAGGGCGAGCCGCAATGGATGCTCGACATGCGTCTGCGCGGTTTCAAGGCGTTCCTCGACAAGCCCATGCCCGATTGGGGTGTGGATTTGTCTGGTTTCAATGCCGATGATTTCAAGTATTACGTCAAGCCGATTGAGAAGCAGGCTAAAAGCTGGGACGACCTGCCCGATGACATTCGTTCCACCTACGACCGACTCGGCATCCCCGAAGCCGAGAAGAACCGTCTGGTCTCCGGCGTCGCTGCCCAGTACGAATCCGAGGTGATTTACAACTCGATTCGCGAGGACCTGAAAAAGCAGGGCGTAATCTTCGTCGACACCGATACCGCAGTGCGTGAATACCCCGAACTCGTCAAGAAGTATTTCGGCACCGTGGTACCTCCGGAAGACAACAAATTCGGTGCGTTGAACACTGCTGCATGGTCCGGTGGCTCGTTCGTGTATGTGCCGAAGGGCGTGCATGTGGACATCCCGCTGCAGGCCTACTTCCGCATCAACACCCCGGCCATGGGTCAGTTCGAACGTACGCTGATCATTGCCGACGAAGGCTCCTACGTGCACTACGTGGAAGGCTGCACCGCTCCGATTTGGTCCGAGGATTCACTGCACGCCGCCATCGTGGAGATCATTGTCGAGAAGCACGCTCGCGTGCGCTACACCACCGTGCAGAACTGGTCGAACAACGTGTACAACCTGGTCACCCAGCGCGCCTACGTGCGCGAGGGCGGCACCATGGAATGGGTCGATGGCAACATCGGATCCAAGGCCACCATGAAGTACCCGGCTTGCATTCTCGCCGAGCCGTATGCCAAGGCATCCACTATGTCCCTTGGCTTCGCCGGCAAGGGCCAGTATCAGGACACCGGTGCCAAGATGATTCATCTGGCTCCTCACACCAGCTCCACCATCGTGGCCAAGTCCATCTCCCGTGGTGGCGGACGTTCCGCCTACCGCGGCCTCGTCAAAATCGTCAAGGGCGCCTATGGCTCCTCCAACTCGACCGTGTGCGATGCTCTTCTGGTCGATGACTTCTCCCGCTCCGACACCTACCCGCATGTCGACGTGCGTGAAGACGACGTCTCGATGGCCCACGAAGCCACCGTCTCCAAGATTTCCGAAGACCAGCTCTTCTACCTGATGAGCCGAGGACTCACCGAAGAGGAGGCGCGAGGCATGATTGTGCGCGGCTTCGTTGAGCCGATCAGCCGTGAGCTGCCTATGGAATACGCGCTCGAACTCAACAGACTTGTGGAACTTCAGATGGAAGGATCGGTGGGCTGATTCCAATGACCGATAACACAGCACCCGTCAAGGAAATCCAGATTCCGGTCGCCGACCCCAACGACCCGTACGCGGTTCCGGCCGCCATGCCGTCTTCCGTGGATCATGCCGTGCGTTCCTTCAACGCCAGTGATTACCCCGAACCGAACCGCAAGCAGGACGAATGGCGTTACACGCCGATTGAGCGCATCAACGAATTCTTCACCGTGTTCAAACCCTCCGGCGAAACGCAGATCGAAGTCTCGATGATCGACGGCTCACCACTCGCCGAAGGTATCAAGCTTACCCAGGTCAAGATGGGCGAAGGCCTGTCCGGTACTGTCTCCAAGCCGAATGACCGTGTCTCTGCGGTCGAGTGGGAGTCCGGCGCCACCGCCACCATTCTTGAGCTCACCGGCGAGATTGCTCAACCTGTGCTGGTCAAGGTGCACGGCGCAGGAGCCAATCTCGATGCCTTCCATCTGGTGATCGCCGCTGCCGACAAAGCCCATGCGGACGTCGTCGTGGAACACGACGGCGACGCGCGACTGGCCGAAGGTGTGGAAATCACCACCGGCAAGGACTCGCATGTTTCCACCACGTTCATTCAGGAATGGGCCAAAACCGCCAAGCATGTGGGCAACCATCGTATCCACGTAGGCAAAGGCGCATCCCTGCGTCACTCGGTCGTGACCCTGGGCGGCGATATCGTGCGCATCCGTATGGATCAGGACTTCGGTGGCGAACAGGGCGACCTCAACATGCTCGGCATCTACTTCGTCGATCCCGGCGAGCACATCGAGCACCGCACGATGGTGGTGCACAACCACCCCGACTGCAAGTCCCGCGTGGTCTACAAGGGCGCGCTTGACGGCAAGGGCGCACACTCCACCTGGGTGGGCAATGCACTCATCCAGCCGACCGCACCCGGCACCGACTCGTACGAGCTCAACCGTAACCTGGTGCTGACTCCGGGTGCCATCGCCGATTCCGAGCCGAACCTCGAAATCGAGAACGGCAACATCATCGGTGCCGGCCATGCCTCTTCGGTGGGACGCTTCGACGACGAGGAGCTGTTCTACCTCGAATCCCGCGGCATTCCCGAAACCGATGCCCGCAAGCTTGTGGTGCGCGGCTTCTTTGGTGAACTTGTTGAAGAGATCGGCATCCCGGCCATCTCCGAACATCTGATGACCGTGATTGACCGACGACTGGCACGTGGCGAGAACGATGCCATGGCTCAGGTCCTCGAAGACAAGTAAGAACAGCATTTTTAGGAGCACAACAATGTCAACACTCGAAATCAAGGACCTGCACGTCCACGTCGAAACCAAGGAAGGCATCAAGCCGATCCTCAAGGGCGCCAACCTGACCGTTCACTCCGGCGAAACTCACGCCATCATGGGTCCCAACGGCTCCGGCAAGTCCACCCTCGCTTACACGCTGGCCGGTCACCCCAAGTATGTGGTCGACTCCGGCGAGGCCCTCCTTGATGGCCAGGACATCCTCAAGATGACCCCCGATGAGCGCGCCAAGGCCGGTTTGTTCCTTGCCATGCAGTACCCGGTCGAAGTGCCGGGTGTCTCCATGACCAACTTCCTGCGCACCGCCAAGACCGAAATCGACGGCGAAGCCCCCGGTATCCGCCAGTGGGCCAAGGATTTGTCTGCGGCCATGAAGCGACTCAAGATGGACCCGAAGTTCGCCTCCCGTTCCGTGAACGAAGGCTTCTCCGGCGGTGAGAAGAAACGCGCCGAAGTCCTCCAGCTTGAACTCTTGAAGCCGAAGTTCGCCATCCTTGACGAGACCGACTCCGGTCTGGACGTGGATGCCCTGCGTATCGTCTCCGAAGGTGTGAACCGCGCCAAGGAAGCCAACCAGTTCGGCATCCTTATGGTCACGCACTACACCCGTATCCTGAAGTACATCAAGCCGGACATCGTGCACGTGTTCGCCGACGGCCACTTCGTCAAGACCGGCGGCCCTGAGCTGGCTGATGAGCTCGAAGAGAACGGCTACGACCAGTACCTGCCCGAAGGCGCCGACTCCGAGTCCGCACTGGCCTGATTTTGACCGATTCATGTAGCTGACGCGTTGGGCCGTGATGTTCTGTTCCCGGGACCGCTCCAGGCCGCTCGGGCCATGCTTTACGCCCGGGAACAGAACATCCCGGCCCAACGTTACCTGTAGGAAAAGCTATATCTCGTAGGAATTGGAAACATCGGAGGGGAAAAAATGGTTGATTTTAAGGAGATTCGGGCACAGTTCCCGATTCTGGATCAGGAGATTCATGGGCATCCGTTGGTGTATTTGGATTCTGCGGCCACCTCGCAGAAGCCGAATGCGGTGATTGATGCCGAAGCGAATTTTTATCGTACGATTAACGCCGGCGTGCACCGCGGAGCTCATGAGCTTGCCGCACGCAGCACTGTGGCCTTTGAGGAGGCCCGCGCCAAGGTAGCCAAACTCGTTGGCGCGAATGCGGCCGAAGGTGAGGAAGAGGTCGTCGTCACCGGAGGTGCCACGGCCGGCCTGAACCTGCTGGCCACTGCCTTCGGCAACGCTTCGCTGGGCCGTGGGGGAGCAGCCGCCAAGCGTTTTGCCTTGCAGCCAGGCGACGAGATCGTCGTATCCAAGGCGGAACATCATTCGGTGCTGCTGCCATTCCAGGAGCTGGCCTACCGCACCGGTGCCACCTTCAAGTGGATTGACCTGACTGAGAATGGCCGTGTGCGCACGGACAATCTTGATGAGGTCATTACCGAACGGACCAAGGTCGTGGCCGTCACCCATGTGGGTAACACCACGGGTGCCATCACCAATATCGCTCCGATTATCAAGCGTGCGCACGAGGTCGGCTCGATCTTTATTCTGGATGCCTGCCAGTCAGTGCCGCATCTCAAGGTCGATTTCCATGTTCTTGATGTGGACTTCGCCGCTTGGAGCGCACACAAGATGTATGGCCCGACCGGCGTGGGCTTCCTGTACGGCAAGCGTGAGCTGCTTGAAGCGCTGCCTCCGGCCAACTTCGGTGGCTCCATGGTCGAGCTCGCCTACATGGACCATGAGGCTCAGTACATGGCTCCTCCCGCCCGTTTCGAGGCCGGCACCCAGCCGGTCGCCCAGGTGGTGGCCGCAGGCGTCGCCGCTGAATGGATGATGAACATCGGGCTGGAGAACATCGAAGCCCATGAAAAGACCATCGCGGCCGAGCTGCTGAAGCTTGGTGACATCGAGGGCATCCGTATTCTTGGTCCGCGCGAGAACGTGGACCGCATCGGCACCGTGGCCTTTGACGTGGCAGGCGTGCATCCGCATGACGTGGGACAGTTCATTGACGCCCAGGGTATTGCGATTCGTGTTGGCCACCATTGTGCACAGCCAGTACATCGTCACTTTGGACTGTATGCTTCTAATCGTGCCTCGTCCGGTGTTTACAATTCGGTTGAGGACGCGCAAGCGTTGGTCGAAACGGCCAAGGGCATCCGCAAGTTCTTCGGAGTGGAGTAAAACGAGAGAACATGAATGATTTTGGCATGAGTGGCGACGACCTCGAGCAGATGTACCAGGAGGTCATCCTCGAGGCATCCAAACATCCGCACGGCAGAGAGTCCTTTGCACCTGACGCCGCATCCGAGCAGTCCGGTGAGGCAGCGGCGAATATTACGGTTCGCGCCAGCCACGAGTACTGCACGCCCGGCGAATCGCACCAGTTCAACCCCACCTGCGGCGATGAGGCAACCATCCATGTTGAGGTTTCCGACGACGAGCCGTACACCATCAAGCGATTGGTCTGGGACGGCCATGGCTGCTCCATCTCACAAGCCAGTCTGTCCGTGATGGTCGATTTGGTCGACGGTAAAACCGTGGACGAGGCCATGGATTTGGAACAGACCTTCCATAAGCTGATGGAATCACGTGGTGCCGGTCTGGACGATGATGCATTGGACGACAAGCTCGGCGATGCCGTGGTGTTCCAAGGTGTATCAAAATACCCTATGCGTATCAAATGTGCCCTGCTAGGCTGGGAAGGGCTCAAGGATTCCATTGCCAAGGCCCTAGCCGCCAAGAACTGAGGAAACAATGACCAACGATAATCTGGTTCCCGAACCGCAGCCTTCCGTCTTCGACGCTGTCAATGGCGTACTGCAAGACGAAGAGGCAGCGCGCCGCGTAATGGCTAATCCGGCTTTGGCTAAAGGCTTCCCCAATGGTCGCCCGGTTGAGCGCACATCAGATGACGATACCTGTGCCTGCGGCAATCATCACGGCAAGTGCGGCTGCCAGGATGACGAGTCCGATGGCAGCGACATTCCGATTAAAGCGATTGATGACATCGGCCGCGCCACTGCCGAGGATGTGCGCGAGGCGCTGCATCAGGTCATCGACCCGGAACTGGGCATTGATGTAATCGATCTGGGCTTGGTCTACGGCATTGAAATCGACGAGCTTGGCCGTGCCATCATCACGATGACGCTGACCACACCGGCTTGCCCGCTGACCGATCTCATCGAGGACGAATGCGCTTCCACGCTGGCTGGTCTGGTTGAGGAGTTCCGTATCGACTGGACGTGGGATCCGCGTTGGACCATGGAGCGTATTACTCCCGAAGGCCGCGATCAGCTTGCCGCGCTCGGCTTCAACTTCGAAAACATGCCGAAGTACTGAGTTTGATAGTTCTGCCCCCCCTGAGGGGGGCTGTCAGCGAAGCTGACTGAGGGGAGTCGACTACCAATACGAGAAAAGCCCCGCATTATGCGGGGCTTTTCCATACCTAGACCGTCAATCAGTCATCGACAATGGTGTTCTTCGGCACGACCGTGATGCCGTCCGGCGTGACCGTGAAACCACGGGCCAGATCGTGCTCGGTATCGATGCCGACGGTGGAGTTCTCGGTGAGCACCACGTTCTTGTCGAGGATTGCCTTGTATACACGGGCACGACGGTTGATGATCACGCCGTCGAACAGCACGGAGTCAACAATCTGGGCCCAGGAATGAATGTGCACGTTGGGGGAGAGCACGGAGTGGTGCACTTCACCGCCGGAGACAATCACACCGGGGGAGACGATCGAGTCGGTGGCGTGGCCCAGGCGGTCACGACCGGCATGAACGAACTTGGCCGGCGGCAGGTTGCCGGACATCGTGTAAATCGGCCAATCCTGGTTGTACAGGTTGAACTCAGGCACATAGGCAATCAAATCCATGTGCGCATCGTAGAACTGCTTGATAGTACCCACATCGCGCCAGTAGGCGTGATCGGTGGCGGTGGAGCCCGGAATCTCGTTCGAGTTGAAGTCATAGACACCGGCTTCGTTACGGGAAGCGAAGTATGGCGCAATATCGCCGCCCATGTCGTGCTTGGTATCGGGAGCCTTCTCATCGAGCGCCAATGCCTCAAACAGGGCCTTGGTGTTGGCAACGTAGTTGCCCATGGAAGCCAGAATCTGGTTGGGGTTGTCCGGCAGTCCCGTGGTGGTGGCTGGCTTCTCCTGGAAGTTCTTGATCATGCTCGGGTGGTCCGGGTCGACCTCGATCACGCCGAACTGGTTCGATTCCTCGATGGGCTGGCGGATACCGGCCACCGTGAACTCGGCACCGGACTCGATGTGCTGCTGCACCATCTGCTCGAAGTCCATGCGGTACACGTGATCGGCGCCCACGATCACCACGATGTCCGGCTGGACATCCTCGATGATGTTGATGGTCTGGTAGATGGCATCGGCGGAGCCGAGATACCAATGCTTACCGAGACGCTGCTGAGCGGGCACAGGAGAGACGTAGGAGCCAAGCAACGGCGAGAAACGCCAGACCTGGGAGATATGGCGGTCAAGCGAATGAGACTTGTACTGGGTGAGCACCACGACCTGACGGTATCCGGAATTAACCAGATTGCTCAACGGGAAGTCGATCAAACGATATACGCCGCCGAAAGGAACGGCGGGCTTCGCGCGATCGCGGGTTAACGGCATCAGACGGGTCCCCTCGCCGCCTGCAAGCACTATCGACAGAATCTTAGGATTCTTGGCCATCGTAACTGTCCTCTCTGTTACCGAGCGTCTTTTGACACCGCACTGCTTGCCGGATGCTTCATTGCATTCGGTCTACATAGTTAATAATTGCAGAAAAAATCGAACACGCAAGGCTTTCGCTCCCGCGTGCCGTGAACTTGCGATGAACAGTTATGGGATTTGCTGGTGGTTTGGCGAATCGAGCCGATAACAAATGAAGAAAGCTACCTCGTGGCATAGAATGCCACTGCGCTGGATGCGGCTACGTTGAGACTGTCGACTCCATGGCTCATGGGAATCTTAACGGTCAGGTCGGCGCGAGCGATGGTGTGGTGGGACAGCCCATCGCCTTCGGTGCCGAAAATCAATGCCAGTTTTTCGATATGCGTCGGATCTTCGGCCGGGGCGTGCAGGCGTCTGGTCAGTTCGTCCAGCGAGATCGAGCGATCCTCAAGTGCCATCGCCACAGTGGTGAAGCCCAGCGACTTCAATTCGTCGATGCCTTGGAATGGCCAGTAATGTTTGTTCTCGGTGCCGTCTTCATTGCGTCCGGTGATACGGGTCCAAGGAATCTGAAATACCGTGCCCATCGATACGCGGGCGGCGCGGCGGTAGAGCGGATCACCGCAAGAGGGCGTGACCAGCACGGCATCCACATCGAGCGCGGCCGCGGAACGCATCAGCGCACCCACATTGGTGTGATCCACAATATTCTCCATCACAGCTACGCGACGAGCATCCTTACAGACCTCGGCCACGGAGGGCAGCGGCCAGCGGCGCATGGCGCACAGAGCTCCACGATGCAAACGGTAGCCGGTCAGTCGTTTGAGCTGTTCGGGAGAGGCCACATAGACGGGGATATCGGCACCCCAGCGGTCATCGATGAAGTCGAAAGTCTCCGTCATGCCTTCCAACCAAGGTTCTTCGACCAACAAAGAGAGCGGCTCACGGCCGGCTGCCAGAGCACGGTCAATGACCTTGGGGGATTCGGCGATGAACACGCCTTTGGCGGGCTCGAGCCGATTACGCAGCTGCATTTCGGTGAGGCTCACATATGCCTCAACGCGCGGATCGTCAACGGTATCCAACGTGATGAACTGCATGGTGGCCTTTCGTGTGAGCAGATAACGAAAAACCCCTTGCAATGCAAGGGGTCTGTCTGTGCCCGAGACGGGACTTGAACCCGTACGCCCGTTAAAAATAGGCACTAGCACCTCAAGCTAGCGCGTCTACCATTCCGCCACCCGGGCAGGTGTCGTTGAGACAACGAGAGATAAGCTTAGCATCAAATCACAGGTATGCAATTCGGGTGTGTGCCGCGCGTGTCGCGTGTAGCCTAGAAACCATGACCGATGCCCTTTTTCTCTTCAACCCGCAGGTCGATGACGTACCGGTGAACAGTGACGAGCTGCATACCGGGTGGAAACTGACCCTCCCCGCCCATATCAAACGCCATGCCGTGCAGGCCATGAGGCTTAAGGCGGGAGACAGCCTCCAGCTCTCCGATGGTAGGGGACTGCGTATCCACGCCGTGATGGCGGATCCTGAAGCGGGTCTTGCCGAAGTGGTCACCGTTGGCCGTGAGCCTGAACCGTTGACACGTCTTGCATTGATTCAGGCGTTGGCAAAGACCGGGCATGATGAACAGGCCGTTGATATGGCCACGCAAATCGGCGTCGACCAAGTGGTGCCATGGCAGGCGGATCGATCCATCGCCAAATGGAAGGCCGGGCGCACGGATAAGAAGTGGAACGCGGTGCTGGACGCCGCTACCGAGCAGGCGAGGCGCGCGTACAAGCCGCAGCTGGAAGCATGTGCAAACAGCAAAGAGGTCGTAGCGATATGCCGCAGGGCATGCGTGCACGGTGACTTGGTCATCGTGCTGCATCAGGATGCCACCGATACCTGGACTGGTGTGGAGGCCAAAGTCGCACAGCTGGTGGAACGTACGTTGTCGGACGGCAAGCCGCGCACGGTAAGCGTGGTGGTCGGTCCGGAAGGTGGCATCAGCGAACAGGAAGTGGCTGACTTCACCAAGGCCGGGGCGGTGAGCTGCGTGTTGGGCAGCAATATTCTCAGGGCAGCCACTGCAGGGCCCGTGGCCCTTTCGCTGCTGTCACGCGCGCTTGGCCGGTATGAGTAGCGGCGAATGCCTCTGCGGACGCTGTATTGGCTGAAAGCCGATTCATGCAATGCAGAGTAACGTCCCCGCGCTAAGCTGGTGCATAGCAACACAGTAAACCAAGGAGCATGATGAGCGAATCCGACGATTGCCTGTTCTGCAAGATCATCGCAGGGCAGATTCCCAGCAGCAAGGTGTACGAGGACGAGACGACCTACGCATTCAACGACATCGATCCCAAAGCCAAAGTGCATGTGCTGGTAGTGCCGAAGAAGCATTATGCCAACGTTGCTGAACTTGCTGCCGCAGATCCGGCCGAGCTGGCTCATATCGTTTCGGTCGCCCAAGGCATTGCCGACCATGAATTCCATGGCGCGTACCGTTTGGTATTCAACACAGGTCTTGATGCGGGTCAGACCGTGTTCCACGTGCATGCGCACGTGATGACTGGCGAAAAGCTCGACGAGTAGTAGGAGAATTTCCGCTTCGTGGCAACGACTACACGCACCATCACCATTCCACCTCAGCTCGATCCCGTGGCCGTGCTTGGCCCGGTTGACGAGGTTCTTCGTGAGGTTGAGCGCGCTTTCCCTGAGCTGACGATTATCGTGCGAGGCAACCGCGTGGCAATTGTCTCGCGGTCTAAGCAGACCGAGGCTCAGGCGGCACAAGCCGAGGATCTGGTTAACACCATTATCCAAGCCGCTTACACCGCTCCCATGGACGCCGATACCGTGAGGCGTATGCTCGATCAGAATGTGCTGAAAAATCGCGTTCGACTTGAGCACCCCGGTCATGGACCGGCACATGACAAATTCGTGCAATCGGCCACTGCGGCCGATCGTGGCCATTCGCGTGGCTCGGGCACGCATGACCCGTTGTACCGCAAGCCTTCGGTTCCCGGTGTGATCACGTTTGCCGCAGGTGTGCCGGTTCGTGCCAAAACCGCTGGCCAAGTGGCCTACGTCAATGCGATTGAATCGCATACCATCACTTTTGGCATTGGCCCTGCAGGTACCGGTAAGACCTATCTGGCCGTGGCGAAAGCAGTGCGTGCTTTTCAGGACAAGCAGATTCGTCGCATCATTCTCACCCGTCCGGCCGTGGAAGCCGGCGAAAACCTCGGTTTCCTGCCCGGCACGCTCAACGACAAGGTCGACCCATACCTGCGACCGCTCTATGATGCGCTCGGCGATATGCTTGGAGCCGACCAGCTCAAGCGGTATATGGATGACGGCACCATCGAAGTGGCTCCTCTGGCGTATATGCGTGGTCGTACCCTGAACGATGCGTTCGTGATTCTCGATGAGGCGCAAAATACCACCGAACAGCAGATGAAGATGTTTCTGACCCGATTGGGCTTCAACACCACGATGGTCATCACCGGTGATATCTCCCAGGTTGATTTGGCGGTGCGTCGTTCGGGTCTGGCCACTATTGAGCGGATTCTGGAGGGCATCGGAGACATCGCATTTGTTCATCTGGGAACCGATGATGTGGTGCGTCACCAGCTTGTTGGACAGATCGTGGCCGCTTACGATCACTATGATGCCATCGCCGGCGATCATCGCGACATTGAGCGCAGGCTGCGTGGACGCAAACACGGTCAGGAAGCGGATAACAGCAACGATAAGCAATCCATGAATCGAAGCGAGACAACCGATGAGCGTTGATGTCACTAATGAAACCCAGTGGGTCATCGATCCCAAGGTGTTCTCCGACCTGGGTATTTGGGTGCTTGATCAGATGCGTGTCAGCACACAATCCGATCTGACCATCATGTTCGTGGACCCCGATCCCATCGCCGAACTGCATATGCGTTGGATGAGTCTTGAAGGGCCGACCGACGTGATGAGTTTTCCCATGGATGAGCTGCGCCCCGGCGACGGCAAAACCGTGATGGAAGGCGTGCTCGGCGACATTGTCATCTGCCCGTGGGTGGCCGCCCAACAGGCCGCCGCAGCCGGTCATAGCACCATGCAGGAAATGCTGCTGCTCACCATCCACGGTATTTTGCATCTGCTTGGCTATGACCATGTGACTCCTGAACAGGAACGACAGATGTTCGGACTGCAGCGGCAGTTGCTATTGACCTTTTTTGCCCTGCGAGGCGATGCAAACATGCAGGCCACTCTTCCATCTGGCACTCCCGATGCGCTGGCTCTTTACGATGCCGCGCACGGCAAGGGCCGTGACCTCGATTCCAGGAAATAAAACACAAGGACACCAGAAACCATTATGGAGTATTCCAGTACCACCTTGATCGTTATTACCGTCATCCTCGTTGTGGTGGCGGCACTGTTCGTCTGGTTCTCGTTGACCATGGCCGCTGCGGAAGGTGCCGTGGCACGCGTGACACGAGCCAGCTTGAACAACCTCATTCTTGAGGTACAGACTGACTCCGAGTCGAGCCAGTTCATCAAGATGAAGAAAATCGACAAGATTCATCGCGTTCAGCGTCTCATCGCCGACCGGTATGCCACGGCCGGCAGTTGCGCGTTCTTCCGCATCGCCTGCAATGTGCTCGATGGTGTACTCGTCTCCTCGATTGCGGCTCTATGGGGCGCCGAGCTGTGGGTTGGCCTGCTCGCCGGTTTCCTGTTCGCGATTATCGTGGCCGTGGTCTCCGTACTGGTGCGCCCGCGTACCGCCGGCATGACCAAACCGGTCGACATCATGATTGCCCACTCGCGCATTGTGGACCTTGGCTGCAAGCTCACGCCGTTCGCTCGCATTGGCGGCGACAAGTCTTCAGTCAAAGGCCCTGGTCGTCGTTCCAAGGATTCCAGCTTGTCCGATGACGAGGAGCTGGAAAAGATTCAGCTTGAACAGGGCAAGGCTGCGATTGATCGCTTGGTGGAATCCAACGATTTCGATCCGGAAGTCTCCGAGATGCTCCGCAATGTGCTCACTTTGTCGGATACCTTGACCCGCGAAATCATGGTGCCTCGTACCGACATGATTTGCATGGAGCGGGATGCCACGCTTGCTTCTGCTCTGAAACTGTTCTCCCGCTCCGGATTCTCCCGCGTTCCGGTGATCGGAGAGGACGTGGACGATCTGATTGGTGTGGCCTATTTGAAGGATGCGGTACGCGCCACGGCCTTCAACCCGGCCGCTATGGAACGTGATGTGGAGTCCATCGTTCGCCAGCCGATGCTGGTACCTGAATCCAAGCCGGTGGACGACTTGTTCCATGAGATGCAGCGTTCCCGTCAGCATGTGGCAGTGGTGGTCGACGAATATGGCGGCATCGCCGGCATGGTCACCATCGAGGATGCCATCGAACAGATTGTCGGTGAACTTGAGGATGAGCACGACCGTACGCAGCACACCGAACCGGAGAAAATCGGTGAGAACAAGTGGAAGATGCCTGCGCGAACGCCGATTGCCGATTTGGAAGAGATCTTTGAGATCGACATTGATGAGGACGACGTGGATACCGTGTACGGTTTGCTGACCAAGATTCTTGGTCGTGTGCCGATTGTGGGGGCTTCCGCTGTGACCCGCGGCCTGCGTCTGACTGCTGTGGATTCGGCCGGACGCCGTAAGAAGGTCTCCACCATTGTGGTTGAGCCGGCCCACGTCGAGGGCAGCAAGGAAGATGGCAAGACCAATGAAGAAGCCGGCGGTGAGACCGCTGAGAGCGATGAAACTGCCGACAAGGAGTGATATGGACGACCAAAACATCTCAAACGATGGCGATGCCGCCGCTGCCAGCGAGTCAGTGAGGCAGGAAGTGCCGTACCGCTCTGGCTTTGTGGCTGTGGTCGGCCGACCGAACGTTGGCAAGTCTACGCTGATTAATGCTCTGATCGGCAAGCAGATTGCCATCGCCTCCTCCCGACCGGAGACCACGCGTAAAGCCATTCGCGGCATTCTGACCACTGATAATGCACAGCTTGTACTCGTGGATACGCCGGGCATTCACCGTCCGCGCACGCTGCTCGGCCAGCGTCTGAACGATGTGGTGGAGGAGTCGCTGTCTGACGTGGACGTGGTGGCGTTCTTGTTGCCGGCTGATCAGGAAATTGGCCCTGGTGACAAGCGTATTTTGTCCCGTCTGCGTACCGACTTTGCCACCAAGCGAGAGGACGGCTCGTTCGCGTGGCGCATTCCGCTGATCGCCATCGTCACCAAGATTGATGAACTCGGCCGTCAGCAGCTCATCAACAAGCTTATCGAGATCAACGAGTTCGCCGACTTTGCGGACATCGTGCCGGTGAGCGCCCTGAAGCATGACAATCTGGCCGAAGTGCGCAACGTGCTCATCGACCACACGCCCGAGGGGCCGCAGATGTATCCGGACGACCAGATCAGCGAGGAGCGTCCCGAGGACACCATCGCCGAACTCGTGCGAGGCGCGTTCCTGGAGACGTTGGATGACGAGTTGCCGCATTCCCTGGCCGTGGTGGTCGATTCCATCGACTATCCGGAAGACAACGAGACCGGTCAGGGCTACGATGGCAAGGCTCAGGTCAATGTGTCCATTTATGTGGAGCGCGACTCCCAGAAGCCGATCATCATCGGCAAGGGCGCCTCGAACCTCACCTACGTCAAAAAGAAGCTGCGCACCCCGGTCAACCGCATCGTCGGTCAAAAAGCCAAGCTCGACCTCCACGTCAAGGTCGCCAAAGGCTGGCAGTCCGACCCCAAGCAACTAGAACGCCTCGGCTTCTAGGAATCGGCCTTCGGCCGGTTATAACAAAGGGAGATTCCAATGGAATCTCCCTTTTGCTGTACTCAAGCCCTGCTTACTTCTTCTTGGTGTACATCTGGGTGTTGAGGAGGGTGGAGTAGCGCTTGATGACCTTGGGGCGGATGACCTTCATGGAGGCGGTCATCAGGCCGTTCTCCTGTGTGAACTCCTCAGGCAGGATGATGAACTTACGCACGGATTCGGCGCGGGAAACGCCTTCGTTGGCCTGATCGATCCACTTCTGGACCTCAGCGCGTACGGCGGCGTTCTGAGAGGCGTCCTCCAGAGACATGTTCTCGTCCAATCCCTTGGCGGCCAGCCAAGGACGCAAAGACTCCTCGTCCAGCGTAATCAGCGCGGAGATGAACGGACGCTTGTCGCCCAGCACCAGTGCCTGGGACACGAACTCGCAACGCTGAATGGCCTCTTCAATCGGACCCGGCGCCACATTCTTGCCACCTGCGGTGATGATGAGATCCTTCTTGCGGCCGGTAATGTACAGGAAGCCATCGTTGTCGATACGGCCTAAATCTCCGGTGGCATACCAGCCATCTTCGGTGAACGACAGCTCGGTGGCCTCATCGTTCTTGTGATAACGCGGGAACACGGCGCGACCCTTGACCTGGATCTCGCCGTCCTCGGCAATACGCAGCGAGAAGCCGGGGAACGCGACGCCCACGGACCCGGCGTGGAACGGGGTTCCCAGCGGGTTGAACGCGCATGGTGCGGTGGTTTCGGTCAGACCATAGCCCTCGTAGACGGGCACGCTTGCGCCGCGGAAGAACGCAAGCAGTTCAGGATCAAGCGGCGCGCCGCCGGCCACAATCCACTTCATGCGTCCACCCAGCACCTCACGCAGTGAGGAGTAGACAATCGGATCGAAGGCCGCGCGGCGGGCACGGGTCAATGCACTGGCCTTGCCGTTGGCGGAGATTTCCTTCATGTAGTTCTGGGCAGCCACCACGGCGGAGGCGAACACCACGCCCTTGGGGCCATGGCCGGCCTTCTGGGAGGCGGCGTTGTACACCTTCTCCAGCACACGCGGCACCACAATCATGATGGACGGCTTAGCCACCTGCAAATCACTAATCAGCGTCTTGATGCCGGCGGCGATGTAGATATGCATATTCGAGGCCACGACGATGTAATTGATGGCGCGGGCAAAGGAGTGGGCCTGCGGCAGGAACAGCAGGATGGTGTTCTTCTTGTTGTGCAGCAGCTCGGGCATGTAGTCCGGCAGGTTCAGCGCGGTCTGGCAGTAGTGCTCGTGGGTCATCTCCACGCCCTTCGGCGCGGCGGTGGAACCAGAGGTGTACACAATGGAGCACAGATCGGTTTTCTTGACCGAATCAATGCGCTTATCCAGTTCCTCGTCCGAGATGCCGGCACCATAGGCCTTGATCTCATCAAGAGCGCCGGTCTCGATGCATAGGATGCGCTCGAGTGAGGGGCATTCCTCCACGGCGCCTTCCGCCTTCTCTCGCATGGCGGAATCCTGCACGATGAGCAGACGCGCGTCAGAATTGTTGACGATATTGCGGATCTGTTCGGCCGAGTCGGTGTCGTAGATGGTGGCCAGCACGCCGCCGCAGGCCATGATGGCCGCATCGGTCAGATCCCAGTCATAGGAGGTGCGGCACATGAACGCCACGCCGTCGCCCTTCTTGATGCCGTAGTGCAGCAGGCCCTTGGCCACGGCACGCACTTCGGCGAGGAACTCATTGGCGGTGACGGTCACCCATTCGTTGTCGGACTTGTAGGTATACAGCGGTTCGTCACCCATGCGCTTGGCGCGATCCGCATACAGGTCGTAGATGGACGTGCCGTCGTCCAGAGGCGGATTGCCGGCAGTGGACGTGGTGAGCAGTCCGGTTTCCGGGTCGATGTCGGTGACGGTCAGATGGCCGTCATCCCAATCGTCGCTGTGCGGCAGTTCGATGTTGGCTTCCTGCGGCACATCGGCATTGGACAGATAATCGGGCTCGTCCGGAGTGTCGTCGTGAACCGGGTGAACGAAGTCGGATCCCAACCTGAGTGCCTTGCGGGTCAGATTGATGGTGTGCTGCGTAAAGGAATTGATAACCGACAACTCTTGCTCCTGTAAACCTTTCAGTGCCGTTCGAGCATAAGCCGAACGCTCTCAAACCTTAGATTGTAATCGTTCACATCGAACTCGTCACCTTACGCAACCGTAGGAAAAGCCTACGCAACCGTAGGTTTTGGGAGGTTCTATGTGGTGGATGGACACTGGCACTCTGATTGTTGGGTAACAGACTGTCGATAGTGGTTGGAGATCGTTCGACTACTGCCTAGATGTCATCCAATCGAGTTGACGCAGTAGGGATGCGAAGATGAAAAATGCGGGTCTTTTGCCCCGGTTGTTCCGCCTAACGAGTCAAATCGCCCGTATCCTTCACTCTTCGGCTACAATTGCGCCTCGGATAACCATGTCCATTCAAAGTAGAACAAGAAAGGGCTCTCATGGCGCAAAACCCAGAAGCCACCGTGGTGTTCGGCGTTTTGAATGAAACGTCTGAAACGGAATCCCGCGTCGCGTTGACGCCGGATATCGTCACCCGGCTGAAGAGGAGTGGAGTCTCCTCGATTATTGAGACCGGTGCCGGCATTGCCGCCGAATACACCGATGAGGATTACGAAAAGGCCGGCGCAAAGGTGACCAGCCGTGACGAAGTGCTCGCTCAAGCCGACGCGCTCGGTTTCGTGGACCGTCCGTCCACCGATATCGTGAGCAAGCTCAAGGCAGGCCAGTGGGTGATTGGTATGCTCGGTTCCTTTACCGACGCCGATTACGTGGCCGCACTCGAGCAGGCCGGTCTGGTTGGTATCGCCATCGAGAAGCTGCCCCGCAAGCTTTCCAGCGCCCAGTCCATGGATGAGATGACCTCGCAGAACTCCGTCATGGGATACAAGGCCGCTATCACCGCCGCCGATGCCTATGGTGCATTCCTGCCGATGATGACCACTGCTGCCGGCACGATTCGCCCGGCCAAGGCTCTGGTGCTCGGTGCAGGTATCGCCGGTCTGCAGGCCATCGGTACATTGAAGCGCCTTGGTGCGGTCGTCACTGCATACGACGTGCGTCCCGCTTCTCAAGGTGAGGTCGAATCCCTGGGCGCCAAGTTCCTTGATCTGGGACTTGACTTTTCCAAGGGCCAGGACGAGGGTGGTTACGCTCGTGCACTGACCCCCGAAGAGCAGGCCCAGCAGCAGGCGGCTGTCGATGAGAAGGCCGCTGGCTTCGACATCATCATCACCACCGCCAAGGTTCCGGGCCGCAAGCCTCCGGTGCTGCTCACTGCGGCCGGTGTCAACGGCCTCAAGCGCGGTGCCGTGATTGTGGACTGTGCCGCTTCTGATCTTGGTGGCAACGTCGAGGGGTCCGCCGTAGGCGAACAGGTCACCGAGGGTGGCGTCAAGCTGATTGGCGCCCCGTACCTGGCCTCCGGTGTGGCCACCACCGCGTCCAACCTGCTTTCACGTAACGTGGCTGACATACTCGTGCACTTCGTGCGTGACGGCAAGATCGGCCAGGATCTTACCGAAGAGCTCGACGACGCACTGGTGGTCGCCGGTCGCGCAGGGGCTCCGGCTGCTGCCGCCGAGTCCGAGCAGTCCGAGAAGTAAGGAAGAAGGAATATTATGCCTACTCTCGTTGTTTCCATTACCCTGTTCGTCCTCGCGCTGCTTATCGGTATCGAGGTCATCGGCAAGGTGCCCGCCACCCTGCACACGCCGTTGATGTCCGGCGCAAACTCCATCCACGGCATCGTCATTGTCGGTGTGGTGATTGTGGCCGCCGAGGCCAACACCCCGCTGGCTTACGTGTTCATCTTCCTGGCCGCAGTGCTCGGCACCATGAACGTCGTCGGCGGTTATGTGGTCACTGACCGCATGCTTGAGATGTTCAAGTCCAGCAAGAACGAGAAGAAGGGGGAGTCGAAGTAATGACCTCCGCAACCGTTGGAGCCATCGACATCGTCGCATGGTTCGTCTACCTGTTCTCCGCCGTCCTGTTCGTGGTCGGTCTGCATTTCATGAACTCGCCGAAGACCGCCCGAAAGGGTAACCAAATCTCCGCGTTCGGCATGGTCGTGGCCGTGCTCATGGCATTCATCGTGCTCTTCGCCAAGGGCTTCGTGAACGTCGTGGCCGTGGTGGTGCTGGTCGTCGGCATCCTGATCGGTGCCGTGGCCGGTGTCGTCTCTGCCAAGAAGGTGAAGATGACCGACATGCCGCAGCTGGTCTCCGTGTTCAACACCGTGGGTGGTGGCGCCGCCGCGCTCGTGGCCCTGAACGACATCCTGACCAAGGAAGGCACTCCGGACATCGTGGTGCTCATCACCGCTGGCCTAGGCATTCTCATCGGCTCCGTGACCTTCACCGGCTCGCTGATCGCAGCCGGCAAGCTGCAGGGCATCAAGTGGGTCAAGAAGCTCACCATGCCGGGCAAGGGCGTGTGGAACATCCTGTTCATCGTGCTGACCATCGCCAGCTTTGTCATGCTGTGCGTCCAGCCCGAGCAGCGACTGCTCTGGTCGATCCTGACCACCGTGTTCGCCCTGTGCTACGGCCTGGTCTTCGTGATCCCGATCGGCGGCGCCGACATGCCCGTCGTCATCTCCGTGCTCAACGCCTGCACCGGTACGGCCGTGGCCATGTCCGGTCTGGCGATTGACAATGTCGCCCTGATCGTGGCCGGCGCGCTCGTCGGTTCCGCCGGTGTGACCCTATCCATTCTCATGGCTCAGGCCATGAACCGTCCGCTGCTGTCCGTGCTGGCCGGTGGCTTTGGTGGCGGCTCCGATGCCGCCGCTGCTGGCGACGGTCCGGAAGGCACCATGAAGGAAACCACTGCCGACGATCTGGCTGTTCAGCTTGTTTACGCGCAGAAGGTCATCTTCGTACCCGGCTTCGGCTTGGCTCAGGCCCAGGCCCAGCGCGAGCTCGCCGACCTCGGCGAACTGCTCAAGGGCCACGGCGTGGAAGTCTCCTACGCCATTCACCCGGTCGCAGGCCGTATGCCCGGCCACATGAACGTGCTGCTGGCTGAAGCCAACGTGCCTTACGAAGAGCTCGTGGATCTCGATGAGATTAACCCGCAGTTCCCGCAGGCCAACGTGGCCTTGGTTGTGGGCGCCAACGATGTGACCAACCCGGCTGCCCGTCGCCCTGGCACCCCGGTTTCCGGTATGCCGATTCTCGACGTTGACAAGTCCCAGAACGTCGTGGTCATGAAGCGTGGCCGTGGTATGGGCTATGCCGGCATCCAGAACGAGCTGTACTTCGAAGGCAACACGCAGATGTTGTTCGGCGACGCCAAGGCCAGTCTGCAGGCCGTGATCGCTGCGGTCAAGGAGCTCATCAGCTGATGGTGCCGCGACGTTCGCGCATTGCCGCATGAGAATATGAGTGGGGGTGTGCCTTCGCAAGAAGGCACACCCCCACTCATATCAATGGGCGGTCACATAAAGCCGGTCAGTTCGATTGAGCGGCGGCGCGCTTGCCCTTCGTGCCGAGCACCACGGCGATGATGGACGCGAGAGCGATGGCGTACAGCACGGTGATGATCGGGATCAGCGCGCTGTAGCGGTGGGTCGCGTCCGCCGTATGGGAGACGACGAAGGACGCCAGCTGGTTGCCGGACAATCCGGCGAACGCCCACGCGCTCAGAGCCAGCCCGTGCACGGTCGACACCGACTTCATGCCGAAGTGCTGCTCAAGCAGCACCGGCAGCGTGGAGAATCCGCCGCCGTATCCGGCGTTGACGAGGAACAGCATCGTCACGATCAGCCACAGGGTGCCGTTGTCGATCGAATGCGTGAAGATCTGCAGCGCGCACACCGCGATGGACATGATGAAGATCACCAGATATGCGGTCTCACGGCGCTTGCAGTGGTCGGACAGCGTGGAGAACCCGACACGTCCGGCCGCGTTGAACACGGCGTCGACGGCCAGGACGACGCTGATGCTTCCCGCGATGGCCGTGGCCAGCTGGGCCGCGTTCAGCGATGCGTACTTCGGAAGAATGGACAACGCATCATGCAGGATGTCCTTCTCCTGGGAGATCAATGCCAGACCGCAGGTGATGTTGAGATAGAAGGCCAGCCAGATCGCCCAGAACACCGGCTTCTTCATGATGTCGCGACGACGGATGCGGGTCTCAGCGGAGTACACGTATCCGGCGGGGCGCTTGATCAGCGCGAATCCCAGCAGCATCATCACCGCATAGACGGCTGCGAGGATGTAGAACATGGGCGCCAGTCCGACGGTGGAGATCAGCCACTGCATGACCGGGCTTGCGATGGCCTTGGCCAGACCGAATCCCGCGACGGCGATGCCGGTGGCGAGACCCTTATTGTCGGCGAACCACAGCATCAGGTTCTTCACCGGCGTCAGATAACCGACGCCGAGTCCGATGCCCATGATCACGCCATAGAAGATGAACACGCCGGGGAGCCATCCCGCCGCGATGCTGACTCCGGTGCCGGCGAATCCGCAGACGAAGCAGACCGTCGAGATCAGGGCCGATTTCTTGATGTCCTTTTCGACGAAGGGTCCAAGGAAGGCGGCCGACATGCCAAGGAAGAAGATGGCAAGCGAGAAGCCCCATTCGACGATGCCTGGCGCCACGTGCATCTGATCGGCGATCAGTTGTTTGAACACGCTCCAGCAGTATACGGTGCCGATTGAGATGTGAATGAGCAACGCCGGAATAACGGCGCGCACCCAGCGGTTTTCCCCATGCTGTTGATTGACCATGTACTATTCGTTCCTCTCTTGTTGTGTTCGCCCTGCGGCGAACAAGCAACAACGTAGTTGGAAGAGTGGCCCGCCTCGATATGCGTGGACAGTGGCGGAGGGGGGCTTGTGAAACGTTGGTATCACTGGGTTTTTTGGAAAATGAACATCGTTGATGTTCGCTCCGGGAGTAATCATGAGGAAAATCTCATGTGAGTATCGTCACGGTTCTCGCGGGGCGCGTCGGGCCGTCGCCGCCATTGTCCGGCGCGTGCGTATAATTCATCAATGTTGTCTTGGCGAGGGAGGCGCATGCTTCCGTAATCGACTCGGCGTGTGGTTCGCAAACCCTCTTGGGTTTTCTTCACGGCTCGTTGATGCGCCGAAACACCATGAACGAAACTCTCAAGGAGATATATATGGCTACCACCATTAAGCTTGAAGGCGAAGTCCGCAACGAGTTCGGCAAAGGCGTTGCCCGCCGTCTGCGCGTTGCCAACAAGATCCCGGCCACCATTTACGCCGGTGGCGCCGACCCGGCCTTCGTGACCCTGCCGATGCGTGAGACCACCCTGGCTCTGCGCCACACCAACGCCCTGTTCACCATCGAGTTCGGCGGCGAGTCCAAGATGGCCGTTGTCAAGGACGTGCAGAAGAACCCGGTCAAGCGCATCATCGAGCACATCGACTTCTTCGAGGTCAAGGCCGGCGAGAAGATCGACGTTGAGGTGCCGGTGTTCGTTGAGGGTACCCCGAAGGGTGCTGCAGTGGCATTCGTCGACATTCAGGAGCTCAAGGTTCGCGCCGACATCTCCAACCTGCCCGAGAAGATTGTGGTCAACGTCGAGGGCCTGACCGACGGCACCAAGGTCTTCGCCAAGGACATCGAGCTGCCGGAAGGCGCCGAGCTGGACGTCGAGCACGCTGAGGAATCCGTCGTCACCATCGAGGTTCCGGAGGACGCCACCGAGTTCACCTCTGCTCCGGAAGCTGCTGCTCCGGCTGACGCCACTGCCGCTGCTCCTGCCGCCGACGCTGACGCCAAGTGATGAAGCCGGTCGTCTTCATGGCGGCCGATCTGAATCATAATTGCAACAGAGGAACCCGTAACCGTGGAAACGGTACGGGTTCCTCTGTTTTCACCATGTGAACTCTGCCACACGGGCAACACATGGGTGTGTAAAAGTATGCAACAGAGCTCGCGCCACAAGCGCACAGCACATACCCCATCTGGTGGCCTTCGTGCCGCCAAAGTCAAGAAGAAGTAGCCAAATGACTGAAAACACGCACCACGATCCGGCAGCGCTTGATAAGCTCACCGAACCGTTCACCGTACTGCCGAACGACAACCCCGCATCCGATGAGAAGCGTCAGTCCCTCATCGACAAGCCGGCTTTCGGCCAGGTGTTCTCCGACAACATGACCCACATGACCTGGACCAAGGGCGAAGGTTGGTCCGACCGCCGCGTCGAACCGTACGCACCGCTCAAGATGGATCCGGGTGCTTCCGTGCTGCACTACGCACAGGAGTGCTTCGAGGGCCTCAAGGCTTACCGTCATGCCGACGGCTCCACCTGGCTGTTCCGCCCGGATGCGAACGCCGAGCGTTTCCAGAACTCCGCCAAGCGTCTGTACCTGCCTGAGCTGCCGATTGACGACTTCCTCGGTTCCGTGGCCGCGCTGGTCAAGCGCGACGCCAACTGGGTGCCGTCCCGCCGCGAGTACACGCTGTACATGCGTCCGTTCATGTTCGCTTCCGAGCCTTTCCTCGGCGTGCGCGCTCCGCAGGAAGTCGACTACTGCGTGATCGCTTCCCCGTCCGGCCCGTACTTCCCGGGCGGCGTCAAGCCCGTGAGCATCTGGGTCGAAGACAAGTGGTTCCGTACCGGCCCTGGCGGCACTGGTTTCGCCAAGTGCGGTGGCAACTACGCCGCCTCCCTGCTCGGTGAGTATAAGGGTATCGAGAACGGCTGCGAGCAGGTCTGCTTCGTGGACGCCGCCACCAAGACCTACCTCGAAGAACTCGGCGGCATGAACATGATGGCCGTGCACAAGGATGGCCACGTGGAGACCCCGTCCCTGACCGGTAACATTCTGCCGGGTGTGACCCGTCGCTCCCTGATTCAGCTGCTGCAGGACAAGGGCCACGACGTAGTCGAGACTATGATCGCCCTCGACCAGCTGCTCGAGGACATCAAGTCCGGCGAAGTCACCGAGGTGTTCGCTTGTGGTACCGCCGCCATCATCACCCCGATCGGTCGCTTCAAGTCCGAGAAGTTCGATGTCACCGTCGCCGACGGCGGCTCCGGCGAGCTGACCGTTGCCCTGCGCGACGAACTGCTTGGCATCCAGCTTGGTGAGGTCGAAGACCCGCACAACTGGATGTGGAAGGTGTGCTGAACTAGCACCTTTTGTTTCTGACTAAGGCCCCTTGGAACAGCAACAATTCCAAGGGGTCTTGGCGTATCTAGAATATTCTGTATCTGGAGAGATTCAGATGAGGGAAGCAATATTTCGCAACAAATAATATGATTTAGGTTTCTGTGCGTTGCGGAGGCTTGTTCTGGTGCGTCCAGATGAGAAAAGGAGCAAAAAGCTATGAGTAAGATCAGTGGCGAGACTGGATACCATAACTCAGACTATCGTCTACCGGGAGGCTTCGAACACTGCTCGAAGTTGAAGCCGGTGGTTGAGGCAGCGACGGCGTTGGACCGGGTCAAGGCTGTGGTGGATGTGCTGTATTCGCCGGGCGGTTGCCCGTGGGATGGCAAGCAGACGAATGAGTCGCTGCTCAAGAATCTGCTCGAAGAAACTTACGAATACATTGACGCGGTGGAAACTCACGACCGCGACAATATGCGCGAGGAACTGGGTGATGTGTTGTTGCAATCCGTGTTTCAGGCACGTGTCTGTGAATCGGATGCTGAGGATCCGTTCGATATTGATGAGGTCGCCGACCGTCTGGTGAACAAGCTCATTACCCGTCATCCGCACGTGTTTGCTGCTGATGATGTTGCTGATTCCTCTGATGCTGATGGCAATGGTGGGGAAGCAGCCTCCCAATCCGAATCCCCGGAAGCCGTGCTGGCACTGTGGGAAAAGATGAAGCAGCAGGAGAAGCATCGTAAATCTGTATTAGAAGGTATTTCTCGGGCTCAAGGTGCATTGCCGCGTGCCGCCAAGGTAGTCTCGCGCATCTCCAAATCACCGAATGCTGATGAATTGTTCGCTGCATTTGTTGATTCGTCTTCGGCTAGCACGCAGCAAGATGTCGAGCAGACCCAAGCGGCAAATCAATCCGAATCGAACGGAGGCAATTCCGTTGAACGGGGAAAGGCCGATGCCTACGCGGATGAAATTTTTGCTATCGTGCGCGAGGCCCGTACCGACGGTATCGATATCGAGGCAGCGCTGCGCAACCGCTTGCGTGATATCGAAGAAAAAGTTGTTCAAATCGAATCAGAAATCAACAACGGTTAGGTCATGAGTGGCTGTTGATTTTGATTATTACACCTAGCGGTGCTGTCTGCCAAAGACTGGCAGGTTAGCAGCGTTCCATATGTCTCAACGGTGCTAACTTGCCAGTGCTTGGCAGATTGGTCCTATTTTCCCTAGCTCGCTCATGCTTTGACCGTGTGCTTTCCTCTCATTCCTCTGTCTCGGGCAAGGCTTGGGGTAGGCTCAGGCACGACGGACGGCAGCGCCGAATGAGGATGAAAGAGAACAGAACGAAGACGGACTGAGACGAACCGAAGCGGTACAAGAGGGGAGCGGCTCATGCAGGTGGCGTTGGAGAACAACATCGTATTTGTGGTCATCGAGTACCTCGCTATCCTGTGCTGGGGCTTGTCAGGTGGTCTGTCCGCCATCCACAAGGGCTACGATATCTTTTCCATTATGGTGTGCGGTTGGCTCACCGCGCTCGGCGGTGGTCTCGTGCGCGACGTAATGCTTGGTGCCCTGCCTCCGGTGGGCATCACCGATAAAGGGTATGTACTCACCACGCTGTTCTCTGGCGTCATCGCGGTGGTGGCTCATCCGGAAATCACCAAACTCAAATGGACGATGACTGTCATCGATGCCTTGGGCCTCGGTCTGTTCGCGGTCAACGGCACTGCCAAGGCACTGGCCTACGGATCTTCAGGCATGACCGCCGTATTCCTCGGCATGTTCACCGCTCTCGCCGGTGGCCTTATTCGAGATCTCTTCATCGGTGACGTACCGATGATTATTCGTGATAAGCATCTCTATGCCGTACCTTCGTTCATCGGCTGCATTCTGACCGTACTGGTATGGCGTGGCGTGAGATACGGCTGGTTTGATATGCGCTCGGAAATGCTGCTTGATGTGCTGATTGTCATCATTGTGGTGGCATTGCGACTGCTTTCGGTCGGTTTCAATGTCACCTTGCCCGGTGCCATCGAACGGCGACATGTGTATTTGCCTAGCGAAAATCGGCATATTCAGCAATCAGGTGGCCGAGGTAACGCTAATACCGTGGATAATGAGGATACGCCTCAGGATGGTTCAAGGCTATCTCAGGGCTAACTGCCTTCAAAGAGGTATATTTGGCCCTCTGCAGAATGCTAACTGCTTTCAAAGAGGTGTCTAAAACACGAAACGTTGAGTATAAGTGTTGCAATGACGGTGTTTATACTTGGGTTTTCCGTATTCGGTACCCCCTTGAACGGAGATATCATTTCGCAAGAATGTCAATGTACTGCTTTGAAGGGAGATACAAAAAGTCCCGCAAATCACATGACTTGCGGGACTTTCTAAAACCTTAAGAGGCTTATGCTCACAGAGCGTTGATCGCAACAGCGAGGCCGGACTTGCGGTTGGCGGCCTGGTTCTTGTGGATCACGCCAGCGCCAGCAGCCTTGTCGAGCTTCTGGGCGGCAACCTTGTAGGCGGCCTCGGCGGCAGCCTTGTCACCGGCGGCGATGGCTTCGCGGGTGGCGCGGATGGCGGTCTTCAGGCCGGTCTTCACAGCCACGTTGCGAAGGTGCGCCTTCTCATTAGTGAGCACGCGCTTCTTCTGCGACTTAATGTTTGCCACGTTTACTCCAAACGATGTGTGTTATAAGGACATACAAATAGAAGAGGATAGCATGTGCCCCGGAAAAACCCGTGCAATGCCACGCCGAATACAGTCCCTCGGCTACACTAGGTGAAGTTTGAGTATATGCCAAGAGGAGGAATGCGTTGGTCGTCCAACACAATCAGCCGGGTTCCACCGATCAGTCGGTGATTCGCAACTTCTGTATTATTGCGCACATCGATCACGGCAAGTCCACCGTGGCCGACCGCATCCTGCAGCTGAGCGGCATCGTGCCTGAGCGTGAGATGCGCGACCGCTTCCTTGACCGTATGGATATCGAGCAGGAGCGCGGCATCACCATCAAATCCCAGGCCGTACGCGTGCCGTGGACCTTCGATGGCACCGAATACACGCTCGGCATGATTGACACCCCCGGTCACGTGGACTTCACCTACGAGGTGTCCCGTGCGTTGGCCGCGTGCGAGGGTGCGGTGCTGCTCGTCGATGCGACCCAGGGCATCGAGGCGCAGACCCTGTCCAACCTGTACATGGCCATCGACCATGATTTGGCCATCATCCCCGTGCTCAACAAAATCGATTTGCCGTCCGCCGAACCGGACAAGCACGCCGAGGAAATCGCCGGCCTGATCGGTTGCGAGCCAAGCGACGTGCTGCGCGTCTCCGGCAAGACAGGCGAAGGCGTGGCCGATTTACTTGACCAGATCGTCATGGATGTGCCTGCTCCGCACGGCGATCCCGAAGCGCCCGCCCGCGCGCTTATCTTTGATTCCGTCTACGACTCCTACCGTGGCATCGTCACCTATATTCGTATGGAAGACGGCGAACTGCACGACCGTGAAAAAGTGCACATGATGGGCATCGGCATGACCCACGATCCGATCGAAATCGGCGTGATCAGCCCCGACATGACCCGTACCAAGGCACTTGGCGCCGGCGAAGTCGGCTACATCATTACTGGCGCAAAGGATGTGAGCCAGTCCAAGGTGGGCGACACCCTGACCTCGGCCGTCCGACCGGCTACTGAGCCGCTGCCCGGCTACCGCGACCCCAAGCCGATGGTCTATGCCGGCTTGTTCCCGATCGACAACGCCCAGTTCCCCGAACTGCGCGACGCGCTCGACAAGCTCAAGCTCAACGATGCCGCCCTGATCTACACGCCGGAAACCTCCGTGGCTCTGGGTTTCGGCTTCCGCTGCGGCTTCCTGGGTCTGTTGCACATGGAAATCGTCAACGAACGACTGTCACGCGAATTCGGCCTTGATTTGATTCAAACCGCCCCGAACGTCACCTACGACGTGACCGCCGAGGATGGCAGCGAACACCACGTGACTAATCCGAGCGAGTTCCCGGACGGCAAGATCAAGAAGATCGTCGAGCCGATGGTCGCCGCCGACATCATCACGCCGAAGGAATTCATTGGCGCGGTGATGGATCTGTGCCAGGACCACCGCGGCATTATGGGCACGATGGAGTACATTTCCACCGAGCGCGTGGAAATGCATTACCGCATTCCGCTGGCCGAAATCGTGTTCGATTTCTTCGATCAGCTGAAGTCCCGTACCAAAGGCTACGCTTCCCTTGATTACCATGAGGACGGCGAGCAGTCCGCCGACCTGGTCAAGGTGGACATTCTCATCCAGGGTGAGAAGGTGGACGCATTCAGCGCCATCGTGCACCGCGACAAGGCCTACAGCTACGGCGTGATGATGACCAAGAAGCTGCGTGGCCTGATTCCGCGTCAGCAGTTCGAGATTCCAATTCAGGCCGCAATCGGTTCGCGCATCATCGCCCGCGAGAACATTCGCGCCCTGCGCAAGGACGTGCTCGCCAAGTGCTACGGCGGCGATATCACCCGTAAGCGCAAGCTGCTCGAAAAGCAGAAGGCCGGTAAGAAGCGCATGAAGATGCTCGGCCATGTGGAGGTGCCGCAGGAGGCGTTCATCGCAGCCCTGTCCACCGGCGAGGACTCCAACGACCGCGACACCAAAGACAAGATCCGCGCCGCTCAGAAGACCGAGGGCTAGTGTTCGAGGTCTACATCCACGTCCCGTTCTGCTTGCGGCGCTGCGGTTACTGCGACTTCAACACCTACACGGCTACGGATCTTGGTGCGGGGGCCTCGCGCGGCAACTATGCCAATATGGTCATTCGGGAAATGAAATTGACCAAGCAGTGGCAGCTCGATCACGGCATCGTGGAGCCGCCGGTTTCTACCGTATTCTTCGGGGGTGGTACACCCACGATTCTTGCCGCTCGTGACTTGGTAGCCATGCTGGATGCTATCCGCAAGACTTGGGGTATCGCGTCCAACGCGGAAATCACTACCGAAGCCAATCCGGACACCGTTAACGAGTATTACATCAATGAGCTCGCAGCCGGCGGCTTCACCCGTGTTTCCTTCGGTATGCAGTCCGCCGTACCACATGTGCTCAAGACTCTCGACCGCACACATACGCCGGCCAATGTGGCCGCAGGCGTCAATGCGGCGAACAAGGCTGGGCTGCGCTCAAGCGTGGATTTGATCTACGGCGCTCCGGGGGAGAGCCTTGACGATTGGCGTACCTCGGTTACGACCGCCATCGATCTTGGTGTGAACCACATCTCCGCCTACGCGCTGACCGTGGAGCCGACCACGAAAATGGGCCGTCAGATTGCCGCCGGCACGTTGCCCAAACCCAATGACGATGACGAGGCCGCTAAATACGAGATCGCTGACGACCTGTTCGCCGCCGCCGGCCTCGAATGGTATGAGGTCTCCAACTGGGCCCGCCCCGGATACGAAAGCCAGCACAACCTAGGCTACTGGCGCAATGTCGACTGGGCTGGCGTAGGGCCGGGTGCTCATTCTCATTACAACAATGTGACTGAGATTGACCGCCCCCAGCCAGCTTTGCTGACAGCCCCCGCCAGCGGGGGCACAACCGAGGCCATCGCCCCCGCTGGCGGGGGCTGTCCGGCGGAAGCCGGACTGGGGGTGGTTCCCGTCTCCCACGGCCTGCGCAGCTGGGATATTGCGCACCCGCGACTGTGGGGAACTGCCATCAACGAGCATCGCATACCGTGGGCCGATAGCGAGGCAATCACTGCGGAGGAGAACCTCGAAGAGCTCATCATGCTTGGCCTGCGTTTGCGCGAAGGCCTTGACCTCGGCCGCATCAATCAGGCCATCGCAGCCAACGAGAACACTTCATGGCAGACCATTGCCGTCGATCCGCTTCGGCCGATGGTTGACGAAGGTCTGATCACCATATCCGGCAATCGTGTCATCCCCACCCGCCGAGGGCGCCTGCTCAATGATTCGGTTATCGAACGGTTCTTCGGCCTTGCCGGCATCTGACCGGCTCGTCCTCGATTGCAGTGGAATCAGGGGAGAATCACGGATGCCATTGCCAACGCCATGGCTTGCCTCTGATTACAGTGGTATCAATTGTCGGATGTCTTTTTCATAGCAGGAGATTTCTTGCTTACCGATTCATAGGGCGGAGTCGGCGTAACGAAATGAAGATGCCGGTTGGAGAAATTCACAATTACTAAGAAATAGAAAAGTATATATATGGACACCGTTGTCCGGTTATCGTTCAGTTATTGCGATATTCAATTATCGAATTGGCGAATTGACGCCGGGGGATTGACGCTCATTAATAACGTGCAATCTCATATGGAACGCTGTGCTGAAGTGATTCAGCGAGCGTCCTTGTCGTCACCCTTCATGAGGTCAACGAACACCTTGGAGCTGGCGTGACCGCACTGGCTCATGGAGCTCAGACCGTACATAGCGAAACCGCGAATCATGGAATCCTTGAAGGACATGGCTGTTTCCTTTCATTGGTCAAAGCCTTGCAGCTTTGATTTATTTCTTTGGCTTCTTTCTGAAACCGGTTTCAGAATAACGCATATCAATGACGAATGCAAGAGATACGGCCAACCTTCGGTGTTTCTCGCTGGTTCCGCGCATGCTACGGAGTCAGCACCCGTTGTCTTGCGTGTACATTTGTATGAGAAGCGTAACGACTGAGACGAGTCGGCGAACAATGGGGGCTCGAAAACAATGGCGAGAAGTACGGGACGCACTCGTCCGGTAATCAAAGACGTGGCCAAGCTGGCTGGAGTTTCAGCTCCCACGGTGTCTCGTTATCTCAATGGCACGGTCAATGTGACCGAGGACAGGCGTGCGCGCATCGCCAAAGCCATCAAGGAACTGGGCTATGAACCCAGCATCGTGGCCCGTGCCTTGTCGAACCGGGAAATGGATTCGGTAGTGGTATTCGCTGCCAATCCCGCCGCCTTTTCCACCTCCGAAACGAATCATGGCGTTGAGGCCGCCGCCCGCAAACGTCGATTCCTGCTCAACATCGTGTCCCTGGATGAATCCGACATGGAATCCGTCGAGGCACGTGTGCGCATGGGTCTGTCGATCAGACCGGCTGGAGTGGTTGTTTACGAATACGATCAGGCCGGTATCGCGGCACTTGACTATATTCCCAAGGATATGCCGAAGGTCGTGGTCGGCGGCAGTTTCGGCGACGGCGACTACCAGATCATCAACGCCGAACGAGATGGTGGTCGTTGGATGACCATGCACCTGTTGGATCTCGGCCACAAAACCGTCTTCTACGTTGGACGGGTGCAAGGAGCTACTGACAACACCCGTGCCAATGGATGGAAAGATGCGTTGGAGGAGCGGGGGATTGAGGCTCCCGAACCCATTGTTGTATCCGACGGCAATCTGGAGAAGGCCGTCAAGGCAGGGCATGAACTCGGCCGTCGTGGCGAGGCGACCGCGATTTTTGCCGACAGTGACGAAACCGCGATCGCTGTGATTCGTGGTTTGCGAGAAACCGGTCGACGTGTGCCGGATGATGTCAGCGTGGTCGGATTCGACGATCGTAATTTCGGTGCCCTATGGGAACCCTCTCTGACCAGCTATACCCAGAATTTCTTGGACATGGGGGAGCGGTCATTCCGCATGCTGTTTGAGCAGATTCAGGCCAAGCGTATGGGTGCCGACATGCCACCTTCCCAGATTGAAGTAGTGCAGGGGCAGCCTTGCCTACGCGCTTCCGAACGAGAGATCTGAAGGGTCTGGGGTTTTTCCCGATTACTACTTGCTCTGCGCTGCAGAATTGCGGTCAGTCGTCGCGGGCCGAAGCCGTTGCCATTGCCGTTCCGCTTGGTGTTTTGCTCATCAGGGTGTGGCGCTCCCAGTACAAAGAAGCGCCGGCAGCCGGCCTGCCATAGAGGCTCCGCTGCCGCCGCTGCGCCTCGCGCGCATATAGTATCCATGGAGTTGATGTTGACAAACGATTCGCGATTACCGATGACCAATACCGGCTTGCCTGAACCATGATGTAGCACCTGTTCCTCGTGACCGGCCTGCACATGATGATGCAGTATGACGGCGATCACCTCCGTCGGTTTGCTCGACATTCATTGAGCGAACTGTTGATTGCTGTTCACAATACGGACGTTTCTGTGTCGAATTTTTTGTGGTCTAGTAGACATTGCGAGCTAAAACGCCCGAAACACCCCATAATTGGCTATAACAGATTGCTTGAGAATCACTATTGACTTTTATGGCGACTCGGTATATGGACACGCGAAACGTAAATGACATGACGCAACGGTACTGTGTCAACAGCAATGAACGAAGAGGCACGATTCCCTTACGTGCCCACAAGCAATTGAGGTGATTTCGGTGACATTCAAAGCCCCGCTCGATCTCACGGTCCACGCTCCGGACGGTATGTATGACCCCTCCAATGAGCATGACGCCTGTGGTGTGGGTATGGTCACCACTTTGAACAAGCGCCCCGAGCGCAAGATCGTCACCGACGCCATCGAGGTGCTGGTCAACCTCGATCACCGTGGTGCCGTCGGCGCCGAGGAGAACACCGGTGATGGCGCAGGCATCCTGATGAGCATGCCGGATGAGTTCATGCGTGCCACTGTGCCCGCCGAACTGCCGGAAGCCGGTCACTATGCCGCAGGCATCGCTTTCCTTGACCGCGATATCGAAACCTCCGGTCAGCAGGAACAGGCCATCGCCAAAATCGTGCGCGAGGAAGGCCTTGAAGTTCTCGCCTGGCGAGTAGTGCCCACCAACCCGGACGGCCTTGGCCTGCAGGCCCTTGCCGCCATGCCGGGATTCAAGACTCTCGTGGTCGCCTCTCCGGACGGTGCTCTGGCCGGCGTGGACTTGGATCGCAAGACCTTCCGCATCCGCAAGCGCGTCGAGCATGAGGTAGGCGTCTACTTCGCTTCCCTGTCCGCCCGTACCATTACGTACAAGGGCATGCTCACCACCATGCAGCTCACTCACTTCTTCGAGGATCTGAACGACGAGCGCATGAAGGCCACCATCGCCATCGTCCACTCCCGCTTCTCCACCAACACGTTCCCGAGCTGGCCGCTGGCTCAGCCGTTCCGCCTGCTGGCCCACAACGGTGAGATCAACACTATCCAGGGCAACCGCAACTGGCTCTCCGCCCGTGAAGGTCGCCTGAGCAGCGAATTGCTCGGCGAGTTCGAGCCGCTGCTGCCCATCACCACCCCGGGCTACTCCGATTCCGGCACCTTCGACGAGTGTCTCGAACTGCTGCATCTCGCCGGCCGTTCCCTGCCGCATGCCATCTGCATGATGCTGCCGCCGGCGTGGGAGAAGAACCCCGACCTCGACCCGGACGTGCGCGCCTTCTACGAGTACAACAATACGCTGATTGAGCCTTGGGACGGCCCGGCCGACATCGTCTTCACCGACGGCACTCAGGTGGGTGCACTGCTTGACCGTAACGGCTTCCGCCCCGGCCGCTGGCAGCTCACCGACGACGGCTACATCGTGCTGGCCTCCGAGGCCGGCGTGATTCCGGAAATCGAGCAGGAACACATCGTGTCCAAGGGCCGTCTTGAGCCCGGTAAGATGTTCCTAGTCGACACCGCCGAAGGCCGCATCATTCCCGATGAGGAGATCAAGAAGACCCTCGCCTCCCAGCACCCGTACCGCAAGTGGGTGGAAGGCAACTCGGTCGAGATGAGCGACCTGCCCCGCCGCGAGCACGTGAGCCACTCCGGACAGTCCGTCCAGCGCCGTCAGCGCGCCTTCGGCTACACCGAAGAGGATCTGAAGCTGCTGCTCACCCCGATGGCCAACACCGGTAAGGAACCGCTCGGTTCCATGGGTAACGACACCCCGATGCCGGCCTTGTCCAGCCGCAGCCGCATGCTGTTCGACTACTTCACCCAGAAGTTCGCGCAGGTCACCAACCCGCCGCTGGATTGGGAGCGTGAGGAAATCGTCACCTCGCTTGAATCCGCCATCGGCCCTGAACCGAACCTGCTGTCCGATTCCGAACTGCACGCCAAGAAGATTCTGATTCCGCTGCCCGTGGTCAACTCTGATGAGATGGCCCAGCTCAAGCGACTTGACAAGGCCCGTATCCTCGGCGGCTACTACCGTCCGTACGTGGTCAAGGGCCTGTACCAGGTCGCCGGCGGCGGCAAGGCCCTCCAGGAGCGTCTTGACGAGATCTTCGCCGAAATCGACGAGGCCATTGATAACGGCAAGAACTTCATCGTCCTGTCCGATCGTGAATCCAACCACACTTGGGGCCCGATTCCGTCCCTGCTGCTGACCTCCGCCGTGCAGCACCACCTGTTGCGCCGCCACACCCGTACGCAGATCTCCATGGCCGTCGAGGCCGGCGACGTGCGCGAGATTCACCATGTCGCGCTGCTCATCGCCTACGGTGCCGCCTGCGTGAACCCGTACCTGGCATTCGAATCCGTGGAAGACCTGGCCCGCAACGGCTACCTCAAGGTCGACGCGGACACCGCCGTCAAGAACCTCACCAAGGCCCTGTCCACCGGCGTGCTCAAGATCATGTCCAAGATGGGCGTCTCCACCATCATGAGCTACCGTGGCGCACAGCTGTTCGAAGCCGTGGGCCTGAGCAAGGAAGTCATCGACGAATACTTCACCGGCACCACCTCCCGTGTGGGTGGCGTGGGCCTTGACGAGATCGCCGAAGAAGTGGCCATCCGTCACCGCGTGGCCTACCCGAACCAGTGGAGCACATCCCCGCACCGCAACCTGCGCACTGGCGGCGACTACAAGTGGCGTCGTACCGGCGAGGACCACCTGAACGATCCCGAGGCCATCTTCCTGCTCCAGCAGTCGACCCACCGTGGCGACTACCAGATGTTCAAGAAGTATTCGCACCACATCAACGACACGTCGAACCGACTCATGACCCTGCGCGGCCTGATGAAGTTCAACAACAACCGCAAGCCCATCGACATCTCCGAAGTCGAGCCGGCCACCGAAATCGTCAAGCGCTTCTCCACCGGTGCCATGAGCTACGGTTCCATCTCGCAGGAAGCCCACGAGACGCTCGCCATCGCCATGAACTCGATTGGCGCACGCTCCAACTCCGGCGAGGGCGGCGAATCCGACGACCGTATCAACGATCCGCAGCGTTACAGCCGCATCAAGCAGATCGCATCCGCACGTTTCGGCGTCACCTCTGATTACCTGGTACACGCCACCGATTTGCAGATCAAGCTCGCCCAGGGCGCCAAGCCTGGTGAGGGCGGCCACCTACCCGGAGCCAAGGTTCCGCCGTGGATTGCCAAGGTTCGCCACGCCACCCCGGGCGTGGAACTCATCTCCCCGCCGCCGCACCACGACATCTACTCCATCGAGGATCTGAAGCAGCTGATCAACGATGCGAAGATGGCCAACCCGAAGGCACGTATCCACGTCAAGCTCGTTTCCGAGTTCGGCGTCGGCACCATCGCCGCAGGTGTGGCCAAGTGCCATGCCGACGTGGTGCTTATCTCCGGCTATGACGGCGGTACGGGTGCAGCCCCGCTCAACGCCATCAAGCATGCCGGCACCCCGTGGGAGATCGGCCTGTCCGAAACCCAGCAGACGCTAATCCTGAACGGCCTGCGCTCCCGCATCGTCGTCCAGTGCGACGGCGAGCTCAAGACCGGTCGTGACGTGGTCATCGCCGCCCTGCTTGGTGCCGAGGAATTCGGCTTCGCTACCGCAGCCCTGATCGTGGAAGGCTGCGTCATGATGCGCGCCTGCCAGAAGAACACCTGCCCGCAGGGCATTGCCACCCAGGATCCTGAGCTGCGCGCCCGCTTTAAGGGTAAGCCCGAGTACGTGGTCAACTTCTTCATGTTCATCGCTGAGGAGGTGCGCGAGATCCTCGCCCAGCTCGGCTTCAGGACTCTTGAGGAGGCCATCGGCCACGTTGAGTGCCTGGATCAGGACGAGGCCATCAAGCGCTGGAAGTCCGGCGGCATCGACCTGACCAACGTGCTCAAGCAGGCTGGTCCGGTACCCGGCACGATCCTGCACCAGACCATCGAGCAGAACCACGAGCTGGAGAAGGCGCTGGACAACAAGCTCATCGAACTTGCCCAGCCGGCCCTCGAACACAAGGAGCCCGTGCGCATCGAAATGCCGATTCGCAACGTCAACCGTACGGTCGGCACCATGGTCGGCTACGAGATCACCCGCCGCTACGGCGAGGAAGGTCTGCCGGACGACACCATCGACATGACCCTGCACGGTTCCGGAGGCCAGTCCATCGGTGCGTTCATCCCGCGCGGCGAGACCATGCGCATCTACGGCGAAGTCAACGACTACGCCGGCAAGGGCCTGTCCGGCGGTCGCATGATCGTGCGCCCGGAAGATAGCGTCACCTTTGATAAGCATGACAACGTCATTGCAGGCAACGTCACCGGCTTCGGTGCCACTTCCGGCCAGATGTTCGTGGCAGGTCGTGCAGGCGAACGCTTCGCCGTGCGTAACTCCGGTGCCACATTCGTGGTGGAAGGCGTGGGCGACCACGGCTGCGAATACATGACTGGCGGCACCGTAGTAGTGCTCGGCCCAACCGGCCGCAACTTCGGCGCAGGCTTCTCCGGTGGCAACACCTACGTGCTTGACCTCGACATGAAGAAGGTCAACCCGGGCGCCATCAAGTCCGGCAGCCTCCTGTTCAAATCGCTGAACGCCGAAACCGCCAAGCTGGTACACGATCTCGTAAAGCAGCACGCAGAAGAGACCGGCTCCCAGTTCGCAGCAGCCCTGCTTGAGGACTGGAATGAAACGGTCAAGCGCTTCACTCATGTGGTGCCGAAGCAGTACTTGGCCATGACTAAGGCTATGGAAGAAGCCAAGGCCAACAACATCGATTTCAATTCGCCCGGAGCCTGGGAAGAGGTTTACGAGCACGTCACGGAAGGAGTGCGCTGACATGGGCGACCCAAGAGGATTCCTGAAAGTCCGTACCCGCCGCGAGCTGGCTGAACGCCCCATCGAGGAACGTATCAAGGACTGGTTCGACGTGCACGCCGAATCCGGTCTGCAGCCGTGGACCCGCGAACAGGCCGCACGTTGCATGGATTGCGGCACCCCGTTCTGTATGACCGGCTGCCCGCTCGGCAATGTGATTCCTGAATGGAATGATCTGGTCCGCCAGGGCAAGTGGGAGGACGCTTACAACCGTCTTTCTCAGACCTCCAACTTCCCGGAGTTCACCGGCCGTATCTGCCCGGCACTGTGTGAGCAGGCTTGCGTGCTTGGCATTCACCAGCCGCCGACCATGATTAAGAATGATGAGGTCACCATCATCGATCAGGCATGGGAGCTCGGCTATGTCAAGCCTCTACCGCCGCAGCGCCTGACCGATCAGACCGTGGCCGTAGTCGGCTCCGGCCCTGCGGGTCTTGCTGTGGCACAGCAGCTGACCCGCGCCGGCCACACCGTGGTTGTCTACGAAAAGGATGATGCTCTCGGTGGCCTGATGCGTTACGGCATTCCGAACTTTAAGCTCGAAAAGGGTCTGATTGACCGCCGTATCGAGCAGATGGAAGCCGAAGGCACCCGCTTCCGCACCAACGTGGAAATCGGAAAGGACATCTCTTGGGATGAGCTGCGCGATCGTTACGATGCTGTGGTTGTGGCTATTGGCTCCCGCGTGCCTCGCGATATGAAGATTCCGGGCCGCGAGCTCGATGGCATCCACTTTGCTCTCGACTTCCTGCCAGATGCTACTCGCCGCGTCTTCGGCGTCAAGCCCGTCAACGACATCACCGCAAAAGACAAGCATGTGGTGGTCATCGGCGGTGGCGACACAGGCTCCGACTGCCTTGGTACTTCCATCCGTCAGGGTGCCAAGTCCGTCACCGTGCTGCAGATCATGCCGAAGGAACCGACCTCCCGTCCGGATAATCAGCCGTGGCCTACCTTCGCTCGTCTCTACCAGAAGACCACGTCGATGGCCGAAGGCGGCGAATATCTGTACAACACCGATTCCGTGAACTTCGTCGGTTCTGAAGAGGAACAGTCCAAGGTCACCATTGAGGACTCCGCTACTGCGGAAGGCTTCGTGGCTGATGAGCGTGGCCATGTGACCGGCTTGAAGATTGTGAACGTGGCTCCCGGCGAGAACGGACCGTTCACCCGCCAGCCCGGCACCGAGCGCGTGATTCCGGCCGATCTGGTGCTTATCTCTGTGGGCTTCCTGCACCCGGATACCACCACGCTGGTCGACCAGCTGCCGGTCGAGCTCGACAAGCGCGGCAACATCGCCCGCAACGACAACTTCGCCACTTCTCAGGATGGCGTGTTCGTTTGCGGTGATGCCGGCCGTGGCCAGAGCCTCGTGGTCTGGGCCATTGCGGAAGGCCGCTCCTGCGCCTCCGCTGTGGACGAGTACCTCACCAAGGAAAAGAGCGAGCTGCCGGCCCCCATCAAGGCCAGCCAGCGCCCCATGATGCTGCCTCGCTGAATACTTTCCTAACAAAAGTATGAAAATCCCCTCTTTGGAGGGGATTTTCGCGTTTCTTGGATTAAAGATTGCCTTAATCCTTAAGTAATGTCTATATTTCGAGAATATTGCATACATGGTTAATATGAAGCTCCTATGGTGGCTTTCGTCGCTACAACGCGATAACAACACTGTGGGAGAGAATTATGAAAATACGCCACATCACCTCATTGGTTGCGGCCGGAGCGGCTATCGTCATGCTGCTCAGCGGTTGCGGATCGACTGGTTCATTCAGCAATGCCAGCAGCACGTCAGGCTCCAATATCATTTCCGTCTACGGCAGCGAACCGGCACACCCGCTGTTCCCAGGCGCTGTGACCGAGGCAGGCGGCGGCAAGGTCGTCGATCAGCTGTTTGCAGGCTTGGTTACTTATGATGTCAAGGGCGGCATTCACAACGAGGTGGCTGAGAGCATCACCTCCAGCGACAATGCCACGCATTATGTCATCAAGATTAAGAAGGGATGGAAGTTCACCGACGGCACGCCGGTCACCGCTCATTCATTCGTTGATGCCTGGAACTACACCGCCAACAGTGCCAACAAGCAGGGTAGCGCCAGCTTCTTCAGCACCATTCAGGGTTATGACGATTTGCAGAAGTCGGATGTTGACCCGAGCGCAACGCTCTCCGGTCTGAAGGTTGTGGACGATTACACCATCGATGTGAAGCTCAACCAGCCTGATTCCGCATTCCCGGTCAAGTCCGGCAGCCACGCGTACATGCCGCTTCCGGAATCCGCGTTCAAGGATCCGAAGAAGTTCGGTGAGAACCCTGTTGGCAACGGCCCGTACAAGTTTGTTTCCTGGAGCCATAACCGCAGCATCAAGATGGTCAAGAACCCTGACTACAAGGGCAATCGCGTGGCCAAGAATGATGGCCTTGACTTCATGATTTACACATCTCCGGACTCCGCCTACGCTGATTTGCGCGGCGGCAACCTGGACTTCACTCACGCCATCCCATCCACCGCACTGAAGACCTTCCAGTCCGATAAGTCAATCAAGGCTTACAATCAGCCCGGTGGCAACACCCTCACCTTCACCATTCCGGAATGGCTTGACCACTTCGGCCAGAATGAGGAAGGCAATCTGCGTCGTCAGGCCATTTCCATGTCCATCGATCGCAAAACCATCGCCGAGAAGATCTTCAACAACACGTCCACGCCGGCCGTTGACTTCATTGCAGCGCCAATCAGCGCCTACTCCAAGAACCTTAAGGGCAATGAAGTGCTGAAGTACAACCCGAAGAAGGCTAAGGAACTGTGGGCCAAGGCCAACGCCATCTCCCCGTGGAGCGGTGAGTTCGGCATTGCATACAATGCTGATGGCACTGCGAAGAACTGGGTTGAGGCAATCTGCAACTACGTCAAGAACACGCTGGATATCGATGCCAAGAGCATCCCGATGTCCACTTCCGACGAATTCCTGTCCAATGTGGATTCGGGCAAGATGACCTCCGCATACCGCAGTGGTTGGGGCCCTGATTATCCATCCGCGGACAACTATCTGGTACAGCTGTACGATTCCAGTTCGGCCGACGGCAAGGGCGGCAACAGCGGCAACTACAAGAACCCCGAGTTCGATGCCATGATGGACAAGGCTCTTTCCGCCCCGTCCACCGAGGAAGCCGACAAGTATTATCAGCAAGGTGAGGAGATTCTGCTGCAGGACCTTCCGGCTATCCCGTTGTGGAACCAGAATGCCACCGCAGCCAGCACCTCCGCGGTCTCCGGCGTTGAATTCGATTACGGTGGCGGCCCAGTGTTCACCGCACTGACCAAGAAGTAGTAAGTAATAAACAGACAGCGCTAGCCCCCCGCTGGCGGGGGCTGTCGGCAAAGCCGACTGGGGGTGGTCTCAAAACAGCAGACCACCCCTAATCTTGTTATATGGGCGCGCTCCCGTAATCGGGAGCAATCGAGAACATACAGGAGCACTTTAACTATGGAATTCACCGTATCCGGCACTACCGTGCGATTCGATGAACGAACGATGCAGTTCGCTTTTACGCGCGACGGTGCCGAATGGAATACCTGCGCTGATTTCAAGCCGACCCTGCAATGCACGCAAGGCACCTTCGCGTTCGCCGATGCCACTTCCATCACCCACGAACAACGCGAAACCGGCACGGGAACCGGCATTCGCAGCATCTTCACCGGCTTTGGGCACAGCGCATACTCCTTTGAAACCTATGTATGGGTGGAGCGCGCCTCAGGCGATGTGCTCTTCGAATGGATTCCGCTCAATGAGCAAGGGCTGACCGTCACCGGTGTGACGTGGCCTGCGGCAATCGCCTTCGACCGTGACGACTCCCACGACGTGACGCTTATTACCCACGAACAGGGCGTGATGATTCCCAACACATGGCCTACCGCCGTGAGCACCAAAGATATCACCTTCGACGGCCGCTTCGAAACGGCTGGCGGTTACATGCCGTGGTTCGCGCAGCTTCGCGCAGACGGACACGGGTATATCGCCATCTGCGAAACTCCATGGAACGCCGGTTACGGCATCGACCATCCCAGCAATGGCCCGTACACCCATATCAATACTTGGTTTGAGCCAAGCCTCGGCACAATGAATTATCGCCGCGTGGTACGCTACCAGTTCCTCGACCACGCCGATCATACGGCGGTGTGCAAGGCCTATCGTTCGTACGTCAACGAACGAGGTCGCTTGCGTACGCTCGCCGAAAAGGCAGCGCGCAATCCCTCCGTGCGTGACCTGATTGGTCGTTCATGGGTGCATGTCGGCATCAAAACCAAAGTGCAGCCCGACTCGTTCTACTATGACAAGAACCACCCCGAAAAGAACGATTCATTGGTCACCTTTGCGCAGCGCGAGAAGCAGATGCGCACACTGCACGGCATGGGTGCAGGCCGACTGTACATGCACTTGGATGGTTGGGCGCAGCCCGGATACGACAATGCGCACCCCGACTATCTGCCGGCCTGCCAGGAAGCGGGCGGCTGGGAAGGCATGAAGTCGCTGGTCGACGCCTGCCATGAGCAAGGCGATATTTTCGGCACGCATGACCAGTACCGCGATTACTACTTCACCGCGCAAACCTTTGATGCCAACAATGCGATTCGGCTGGCAGACGGTACGATGCCCGAACACGCACGCTGGGCGGGCGGCCACCAGACCTACCTGTGCGCCGAGCTCGCACCGGACTACGTACGCCGCAATTTCACCCAGATTGCCGCGCACGGCATCAAGCTCGACTGTGCATACTTGGATGTTTTCACCTGCAACGAAGGCGACGAATGCTCGAACCCCGAACACCGCATGACCCGCCGCGAATGCTTTGACCGCCGCACCGAATGCTTCGAATATCTGCTCTCGCACGGCATCCTCTCCTCGTCCGAAGAGGTATCGGATTGGGCAGTGCCAAGCCTGATATTCTGCCATTACGCGCCATACGACTTCCAGATGCGCTCACCCAACGAGCCGCGCCAAGGTGTGCCGGTGCCGCTGTATAACCTCGTCTACCATGATTGCGTTATCGAACCATGGATGATGGAGCGTGTGGTGAACGGCGACGATTACATGCTGTACGCCTTGCTGAACGGCGGAGCTCCATACCTGATTCGCGATGCCGCATACATCGGCGTTGACGGCGACATGGACGACGAACAGCGCGCTCGCACGGAAAACGACATCGAACGCTGCCATACGGTCGCTGCATTCCATGAGCGGGTCGGCATGCAGGAACTGGTTCGTCACGAGTTCGTGGATGATGATCCGCTGGTGCAGCGTTCGGTATTCGCGGACGGCACTGCGGTCACTTGCGACTTCCATACGCAAACCTATCGCATCACCGATTGACCGCATCACTGACTGAAAAAACAATGACACACAGTGGGTTCCGATGGACTGGTGGCAGATTGCCGCCGATAAGCGGGTAATATAGCCAACAGTGTCACCGTCGAAACAGGAGTAGTGAAATGCCGAATCGTGCAGAACGCCGTGCCCAAGCCAAAGCAGGCCGCAGGGGAGTGCCGTCGCAGTATGACCAGACCCGTGGCCGTGGCCGTTCGGGAATGATTGACGAATATCAGCTGCAGCAGAAGTCCCAGCGTCTGCAGGACGGCACCGACGGCACCGAATGGAAGCCCAGCGGCGGTACGATTGCGGACACCGAAACCCTGCTGACCACTAACCCGAACTACACGAATCCGAAGATGTTCAAGGCACCGCATTCGCTGCGTCAGTGGTTCCGCGTGGGCAGTTGGACGCTGATCGCCATCGCGATTATCGCGTTCTTCGTGGTTATGTGGCTGCCAAGCCATCCGATGTGGCTGATCATCACCGTTTCCGCGGTGTTCATTGTGGGTGTGCTGAGCCTGTTCTTTACGGCTGGCGATTCCAAGCATAATCCGAATTTGGATCAGAACGGTACGGCCGTCTGATCTTTTGCCTGGTAAATCCGGCTTGAGAAGCAAAACGCACGACGGAAGTTGTGCGTTTTCTTGTATGCGGTGCCCTAAAGTAAGAAGTGCTTGAGTTTCTTTCTGACGCACGAAGGAGAGGCAGTCCGATGAAAGTTGATATTCTAACCCGCGAATACCCGCCGCATGTGTATGGCGGTGCCGGCGTACACGCCGAGGAGCTGTCCAAGGTTTTGGCCGAGCGCATTGACGTGACCGTGCGTGCGTTTGATGGCAAGCGCACTGAGGCTGATGTCCCCGCGATTCCCAATGCCGCTAATGCCAAGGGCAGTCTAAAGGTTGTCGGATACGATACGCCGTCCGAGCTTGCCGATGCCAATCCGGCATTGAAGACCTTCGGCGTGGATCTGCAGATTGCCAACGACGTTGACGCCGATATCATCCACGCACACACATGGTACGCCTGCCTGGCCGGCTACCTGGCCAAGATGCTGCACGGTACGCCGCTGGTCATCACCGCCCACTCCTTGGAACCGTTCCGCCCATGGAAGCGCGAACAGCTCGGCGGCGGCTACAACCTGAGCTCCTGGGGCGAAAAGGAAGCCTACGAGAACGCCGACCGTGTAATCGCCGTGTCCGGCGGTATGCGCAAGGATATTCTGACTGCTTACCCGAACCTCGATCCGAACAAGGTGGTTGTGGTGTACAACGGCATCACCATGGCCGACTTCGCTACCCCGGCACCAGACGATCCGGGTTGGAAGGTGTTCGAGCGTTACCACATCGACCGCTCGAAGCCCACCCTGCTGTTCGTAGGCCGCATCACCCGTCAGAAGGGTCTGCCATACCTGCTCAAGGCCCTACATCTGATTTCCAAGGACATTCAGGTGGTGCTGTGCGCGGGAGCGCCCGACACCCCGGAAATCGCCGAAGAGGTCAAGACTGCGTTCGCCAAGCTGGATGAGGAGCGCGGCAACATCGTCTGGATTGAAGAAATGCTGCCGAAGCCTGAGCTGAATGCTTTGGAACACGGCTGTGATGCTTTCATCTGCCCGAGTATTTATGAGCCGCTCGGCATCGTGAACCTTGAGGCCATGGCCTGCGGTCTGCCGGTCGTCGCATCCGCCACCGGCGGTATTCCGGAGGTTGTGGTCGACGGTGAAACCGGCTATCTGGTTCCGATTGACCAGTTGCACGACGGCACCGGCACTCCCACCGATCCGGACAAGTTTGTACACGATATGGCCGCCGCTATCGACAAGATCATGGCTGACCCCGAACTCGCCAAGAAGATGGGCCAGGCCGGCTACGAACGCGCCCGCGACGTGTTCAGCTGGGAGACCATCGCCGACAAGACCGTGGAAGTCTACCAGTCCGTGCTCGACGAGCAGAAGAAGTAAGTAGCGCTGCAACGAGTGCTCCCCTCAGTCCGGCGCAGGTGACTGAGGGGAGTCATATATCGTGTTTCTTGGCTCCCCTCTTTGAGGGGAGTCGTCCGCGAAGCGGACTGAGGGGAGTTCTCAGACCGCGAATCATAGTTAGTATTTCACTCATGACAAACACCGTCCTCCAACTCGACAACGTCGAATTCCGGCGCAACCGTCGCGTCATTATCACCGACGTGAACCTCACCATCAACGCGGGGGAGCGTTGGGTGCTGTTCGGTCCGAACGGCATCGGCAAATCCACCGCGGTCGGCATGCTGGCCACCCGCACCTTCCCCTCAGAGGGCCGCGTATTCATCCTCGGCCATCAACTCGGCAAATACGACGTATTCAAACTGCGCACCCGCATCGGTCTCGCCTCTGCCGACCTGGGCCGGCAGTTCCCCGAGTTCGAGGACCCGCTGGACGCCGTGGTCACCGGCCTGTCCGCCGTGACCGGGCGCTGGCGCGACACCTACACGCAAGAGGAATACGCCCGCGCCCGCCATCTGCTGCGCGATTTTCGCGTCTCCTATCTGGAAGGCAAGGAGATGTGGCGACTGTCCGAAGGCGAACGCACCCGCGTATTGATCGCCCGTGCGCTGATGGGAGATCCCGAGCTGCTCATCATGGATGAACCGACCACCGGCCTTGACCTGGGCGGCCGCGAGCAGGTGATGCGCACATTGAGCCGAATCGGCAAAGAGAACTCCGAGCGTGCCGTGGTGCTGGTCACCCATCGCTTGGAGGAGATTCCGGCCGGTTTCGACCACATCGCTATCATGGGACGCAAGCCGATTCCTGCCGAGGACGCCACCGAAGCGGGCGTGGATTCAATGGGTAATCCCGGTGCTGGCACCATCGTCTACACTGGTTCGTTGGAGAATGGCCTGACCGACGAACGCTTGTCGGAATTGTTCGGTATGCCCATCGAAGTCCAGCACACCCACGGCCGCTGGGCCGCCTACGCCGTGTGATACTTGTAGGTTTTTAGGCGGGATTTTCTTCGCCCCCCCCCTCTGGAGAGGGGCTATCAGCGTAAGCTGACTGGGGGCCAACCAGTTACGAAGGCAACCATGACAACCAATAGCAAACTCGTATTCATCGATATCGACGGCACTCTAGCCGACGAAAACCACGTCGTACCCGAATCTGCCAAAATCGCTTGCAAACAAGCCCAGGCCAACGGCCACAAGCTCTTCATCTGCACCGGGCGTTCCGTGCCGAAAATCGAGCGCAGCATCCTCGACCTCGGTTTCGATGGCGTGGTTTCCGTGGCGGGCGCTCAGGCGAATATCGGAGACAGGCTGCTGTTCCAGCATCTCGTCCCTCCTGGAGCGGTCGATGCGGCGATGGCGTATTTTGCCAAGCATCATATCGAGAGCTACCAATGGCAAGGTGCGGATGGCATGTACATCTCGGAAGGCTACCGTCAACATCTGGAATCGAAAGGCAAGACCTGGAATCGTGGCGAATTCGCGCGATTCTGGCACCTGTTGGATGAGGTGGAGGTGCCGGCTGGCTCGACTTTGGGACAGACGATCCGTGTGAGCAAAGGGTCATATTTCACCTCGCCGAATCCTGACGTGACTTTCGAGGAGACTCAACATGATTTGAGCCCATGGTTTGAGCTCGTGCATGGTTCGTATGACAAGATTTCCCCGAACAATGGCGAGTTGCTGATTAATGGCATCGACAAAGGTACCGCTGTGCGCGACGTGGCTTCTTTGCTGGGCTATGCCATTGCCGACACCATCGCCATCGGAGACTCCGACAACGACACTGCCATGCTCAAGGCCGCCGGCACATCCGTAGCCATGGGCAACGCCATTCACGGCATCCAAGCCTTCTGTGACTTCACCACCACCGACATTCACCAGAACGGCCTGGCCAACGCCTTCAAGACGTTGGAACTGGTGTGAGGCTATGTCGTTTGCTCTCAGACGAAGGATCCTTTCGTGCTGTAGTATTGCGACGCGGCACAACGTATGCTGCGCCGAGCATAGAGAATTATGAATTCAAAATGGTTTGTTCATCATGCGAAGATAGTGGTCATCTGTCCGTCGCGGTTGCGCAATTTACGGTGGCGGAGGAGCCGGAACGGAATCTGGAGATCATCGACGGATTCGCGCGTGATGCTGCGGTGGGCGATAGGGAAGCCGATCTCATTACTGCTGAGCTGAGTCGTGAGTGTCTTGATTCCGCGCGTCGAACACTGCCGGTGTTGCAGAATCGCCGTTTTGCCGATCCGCAGTTGTGTGACTGACCTCTGGATAACTTTACTAGCGCTGTTGATAAGGGTTCTATGATGGGAATCATGACCACTACTGTTGATAGCTCTGATTCAATGCCGGAACGTCTGCAAGAGGGGAGCGCGGCGCCCGATTTCACTCTGCCGGCGGTTATACCTGGGTTTACAGAGAGCGGATCAATCAACCTGTCTGACGTGCTCGATGCCGGCCGCAGGGTTGTACTGTACTTCTACCCGGCCGCGATGACGCCCGGATGCACCACTGAGGCCTGCGATTTTCGAGATAATCTTGCTCGGCTGGAATCGCAGAATGTTGTGGTGCTCGGTGTCTCCAAGGACTCGCTTGACAAACTGCGCAAGTTTGCACAGCGCGATCATCTCACATTCCCGTTGCTGTCTGATCCCGACCTGACCGTGCACAAGCTGTACGGCGCATACGGCGAAAAGAAACTCTACGGCAAGGTGCACGTAGGCGTGATCCGCTCGACGCTCGTCATCAATTCCGATGGCTCCGTGGCGATTGCGCGCTACAACGTGCGTGCCAAAGGACATGTCGATTCGCTATTAAAGGCACTGGAAAAAGTTGGAGAAGCTGGAGAAGTAGTGCGTTCTCGTTGTTCGGACACAGTGGTTCGTGCATAGCAGTTCCGTGCGGCATGTGCCGTATGAACCACTGCCGTATGAACCACCGGTTGACTTCTCGGACTCACCGGTAAATAGTGAGACCATGGGCGCGCAGTACGTCTATGGCTAGCATGTAATTGAGCGATGTTGCGGTGGGATTGAGCATCAGTTCGCGGATGGCGGCGGATGCTGAGGACTCGCTTGTCTTCGAGGATTCTGCGGCCGGGAAGAGAGCGTCGGCGATTAGGGAGATGATACGGGAACGTGCATCGCCGGCATTGGCATTGTTGCTGCTGTTGCCGGCGTCGGTAGTGGCGGAGTTGCCAATAGTAGCGGAGCTGTTTTGTAGAGTCGTATCCAACGCTGTGACAAGCGGCTCCAGGTTGTTCTTTGTCACCTCGGCAATGTCATCGAGCTGATCGAATAAGGCGAACAGCCATGCACGACTTTGCTCCTCATCGTTGCCGGTCGCAAGCCTTTCATTGGTGACGCGCACGAGTTCGTCAATCGGTACTGCTGGCGTCTTTGCCGGATCGCGATGCTCACGGTTGTCTTCGATATCGCCCATAAGATGCTGGATTTCGCACTCGTCCTGCAATACGGTGGTTTCGGCAAATGCGGTGGCGATGGCGTCCGCGTCGATGAACTTGCCACCTTCGGACTGGAAGCGCACGCGCTTGGGCTCACTGTAATAATGCGACATGCCGAATGTGATGTACTGGGGCATCTCATCCTGCAATTGCTTGACTGCATCCGCCACCTTGCGCATGTCAGCAAGCTGCTGATGCACCACGATAAAGGCAAGCACTGCTTTGGCGTCGGCTAGCGTGAGCGGCTGGCCAATGCGGGTGCCATGATGCTCGTGATGCGCGAACACGTTCTTCAGCGAATCAAACAATCCCATGATGTCCTCCTTCGGACTGGGCGTAACCGGCTACATCTGCCGTTTACTGTAGTCCGGAAGACTTGAGATTGTTCACGGAACGCCGAGAGCGAATACCGAGGTCGCGCAGCAATGTACAGGAAAGCTCCTGATAGCGAGGAGACTGAGCGCACCGCTAATTTGTTGGGGCATCATATCGGAATTATGTCTAGACAGAAACATAGATGTCGGAGCAGATGATTTGCGCGGTAACAGTGAGTATGCTGGCGATGTTCAATTCAAAATGGTTTCAGAGAGGAGCCGCCTATGCATCAAATCAACAAAACAGAAAAGAAGTGCGCGCGAAGGCCAAAGCATGTTTTGCGAAGACTAGGCAAAACAGTATGGAACATGACTGATTCGGTAGACACCGTTGCCAAGCCGATTACTGTCCAGTATCAGCGAATCAAAAAGGAAATGTTGCGTATTCGGCAATTAGAAACCCGTGGATTCACGGACATGGATGTCTGGTATCTGGGAAGTAGGGAAATCATAAGAATGTCCCAGTTGCTGACCGCAATGGAGAAACACTGTATGAGTAGCCCATCAGGATATGACGACAGCTCTCGCTGGTTGAAGCAACGCACTGATGACGAGTTATCGCGTTGGCTCGAATCCACGCCTTTTTGGACATTCCTAGACGCGTTGGAGCATAATGACAGAGGCAGCACGAGGAAGACAGTACGTGAACTCGGTATTGGATACTGTGCATGGCGAGAGGATCTTAAGTATGCGGCTGCCGTGCTCGTGCTGACCGATAAATGGCGACCTAATTCATCGGATTCCCATTACCGTCCTTACCGTAATGTTTTCGGGACAGATGCAGCATGTGCGGTAACTAAGAAAACTGAGGCCGAGTTCCGTCGCGTATGGCGGTGGATTGGCGACAATATCTACGATTTGTGGGACTGAGCGGGAAGGTGACTGACCATGGCGGAGTAGCCGCGCAAGTGCTGATTATTGCACGGCGCTTGGCAAGACTTTTACCGTCACCATTGCTGACGCCAGTGACGATACTGCTGATGAATAGTGTTGTTCGATAATGAGTTTGCCGGTTGGATATTGCGTTTTGATGCAATATCCAACCGGCAAACTATCACGAAGCGTCAATCCAACGTCGGCGACGCTGCTAAGACACAGGGTTATCCCAGTCGCTCATGTCATGATCGGAGTTAGCTCGATTTGCGGAGTGATTTCATCGTCACATTGAAAGGGGTGAGACGGCGCTTTGTGTCAATGTGCATGAGACGGTCGCTGCGCTCTTTCATGCATTTGTCGCAGATGAGTGCGGCGACTTGTGTACCGTCGTCGCATGGATCGAAAAAGGTGGTTCCGTAATGACCGTAGGAAGTCATTTCGATGGCATCAAGGGGCAGGAATCCGCTGTCGTTGGCGCTTTCGACGAGTTGTTCCATCGTGCGTTGGTGGTTTTCATCGACGATTTCGGCAGTTATCATTTTGCCGCATATCAAGCACACAAGATTAAACGGTGATTCATCGACGTTGCTCATGTCATTCTCCCGGTTCAAGAACCTACATATCTGGCTCGCTCAGGTTTGGCCATATGAGAGAACCGCACCAGATTACAACGTGGATGATTTAGACACGTCGCGGTTGCTGAGGCTACCGGGAACATCAGCAAAGAGTTGCATCTTAAGAAAGTCCCGGGAACTATAACGTTATTGGTGCTTCAGGAAAGGCTCCGGTGAAGTAGCAAGGGCTGTCTTTTGATGATTGGACCTCTATGGTGCCAATGCGTCCGCAGATGTGGTTGGTGGTGTACTGCTGAGAGACTGATTCGGTGCGGTTGGAAGTGTCGCTTCCCGCAGGTGTGGATTCTAATGGAAAAATCATTGGCTGGGATAACCGACTTGTGCTGGATGAAGTTAATTTGACCGATCAGTTTGTGGAGGCACGTAACGATGAGCGTGGTGAAGATGGAGTTGCCGTCGCCATTTCCGCGCGATGAGCAGAAGGCTTCGCTGAATCCAGAACGTATCCGCTGTGCCCGTGAAACGGCAGGACTGAGCAAGGTGCAATTGGCCGAATCTCTCGGTGTGACTTCGCGGACGGTTGCCAATTATGAAGAAGTTGGAGCGCCGGTGTCTCAAGCAGCGGTACTGGCTGATGCGTTGCAGGTTATGCCGTCGTTCTTTTCCGTGTCCTCTCATGCTCCGCTAATCGAGGATTTATCGGAAGGACAGGTATGGTTTAGGTCGTTGAGAAAATCGACGGTAAGGCAGCGTCGTTCGGCAGTGGGCATGGTCGGAATGCATTGCTGTTCTTCAAATGGATTGAGGATCACTTCCGGCTGCCTGAATGCGATTTGCCCTTTGCCGATAGCGCCGGAATGCGTCCGGACTTGGCAGCGACTATGCTGCGCGCGATTTTGGGATATGGCGAGAATCCGTTGCCTGAGATGACGAGTCTTGCAGAAGCTCATGGCATTCGACTGTTTAGTCTACCGACTGTTGGGCGAGAGGTCGATGCTTTCAGTTTTATGTTCGATGGTGTGCCGTATGTGGCGGTAGACACCAGCAAGACCGCAGAACGTGTCCGTTTCGATATTGCGCATGAAATTGGACATCTGATGATGCATGAAATGGTGTCTGAGGATGTAGCAGCTGCCGGAACGCGCGATATCGAAAGTGAAGCTCATTCGTTTGCCGCAGATCTTTTGATGCCGAAGCGCCGTGTTCTGGGCATGGTGCCGACTCACGCTTCAGTGTCGCAGATTTTGGCTGCGAAACATTATTTCAAGGTTTCCGCAATGGCTATGGCTCGCTGGGCCTATGAGCTGGGCCGATTGTCTGAATGGGAATATCGGCAGGCTTGCTCGGAACTGACGGTTCAGGGCTACAAAAATGGGGAGCCTCGTGGCCTGCGTCCAGAACGGTCAAAGGTATTCCACTTCGTGGCCGATACGAATAGACAGAAAGGCATATCGGTTTCCACGGTGAGTGAGGAGACCGGGCTGGTTCCTAAGGAATTGCATGGATTGTCGTTTGGAAATATTTGGGCGGTTACTGGTGGGAGTAGCCTGAGTCAGAGAGCCGTCTTGGGTCGAAATGAATCTGTTTGAGTTGACATCGCAATCTGGGTTGTGCAATGACTGAGTAACCCCTTGTTCTCTCAGAGAGTTGGTTCGTCCGTCATTCTATATTTCATTAGTTGTGTTTTCGTTGCAATCATACCATTTTAGTGACAATCCGCAATATTCGTTGATTGCCGATGATTTCACTGTTCTCGTCGGTCATTGTGTCCCAGTTGTGTCCAGACCAGCGCAGATGTTCCCCAGCCGAATGGGAAGGAACGACTGAGGTACATGGCTGTTTTCTTAATACACACGCTTAATCGACAAGCGGTTCTCCAGAATGAGTTTATGCAGAAGATTCTTGCCGTGATCCTTGTTGTCGAGCGTATCGCCATATCTGTTAATCAGCTTTGTGACCTTGAGATATAAGTCGGATCCGTCATACCGTGCATCAGGGCGGTATAGGAACATGAGCGCAGTTGTTCCCCCATATAGACCCACATGGTCGAATATGGATTGGAAGTACGAATAGTCAGCTTCGGATAGAGAGTGCCCAAAGAACTTGATGCAATCCGGTGGCTCGTCATTGAATACATCGCTGAACGCGTCGTAGTGGGACGTGGATTCCAAGGTGCGGAATGTCTTGGTGAAGGGAATTACATCCTCGTCATCAATTAGTGCACGCTGTCCCCGCGGTCCTTGCTCCAATGCGTCGATGCCGATGATGATGTCGCCCTGGGCAAGGGATCCGTGAATGAATCGGACGGAATCGAGACCGGGAAAATATCCTTCATCCCGCCTTTGGAACGGTGACGTGTAGTTGAAGGTCAGAATGGTGTTGTGATGCTTCTCCAAGACACTCGCATCACTGAATGCCGGCATTCCGGCGATGCTCTCATACAGGCCATCGGAGGAAACCGTGTACTGCCACGGATCGTCATTCTGGGACTGCTCAACTATTTTCTTCAGATAGGAGTGCAGAGAATGCTCGAACAATGTCAATTCTTTGCGCATGAACCGCAAATAAACCGTGTTCTTGTGATTGATTGAAGATTGCAGAAAACCGACCGTCTGAACCTCATCAATCATCGAAGCCATACGCTTGGCGATATAGGTTCCCAGCAGATTGCTGGTATCCAGAACATTGGGGTTGTCCAGCCCCTTCCTGACCCGAGCTAACGCCTCGCGCTCTGTGACTTGTTCCCGGATGGCATGTTCCACGTTCGCCCACTCGCTGTGGTTATGCAGCTTTCGGTCAAACAGCACCATGTCCCAAGCGTTATCCATCGAATCCATGGACGGGCTGTCACCATACTTGTCCCTGAAATAATCCGCATACCCAGTTCTTAAGCCTTGCGCAAGGTCGAAGCCATTGCCAAGTACGATGAGCTGGTGTTTGTATCTCTCTAAAGATTTCTCCATGCTCGTCTCTTATCAGTAGGATTCGGGATCGCGCATATCGACTTCGCGTACTTCTCCATAGATGGCAGCGACGTCATTGAGGTTGATGCGGAACTGGCTACGGGCATGTGGCGTCCATTTGCCATTAGTGAGTGTGGCTTTGTCACCGGGGTCGTAGACGGCCTTGCCTTCTTTGAAGGCTTGGAGGAATAGGCCGAAGCTGGTGGAGATGCCGAGGGTGATGAGCGGGCCGAACTCCACAGAGGTGTTGCCGTCCTCGCCCTCGCGCAAGTAGGGCACGTATGCGGCGCGGTTGTGCTTGCGCTGCCAGTGGCCAAGCAGTTTCAGATATGACCATCCTGCGGCGAGGTTCCTCGTGCCCTTCTCGTAGAGGGCGATCATGCCGTTTGGGTCGAAGTGTTTCGCGTCGGTGAATCCTTCCAGAACCAGTTCGAGTTTCGCGCTTGGTTTGTCGTCTTCGTTCTCGCGTTGGATGTCGCCGGAGGTGAAGTAGTAGCTGGTCGGGTTGCCGCCCTCGTCGGTGGTGTGTATGTGCCCGTATTTGAGTACGAAGTCCACCGTGGACAGACGACCCGTTTCAGGGAGATCGGGTTGCGGGGTGAAAAGCGTGACCTTGTGGTTGTATCGGCGTTCCAAGGACTTTTGCTTGATGGCCTTGAGCTCCCAGACGTCGAAGTCTGGTCCGGGGATGGCGTTCTCGCCCACGCCCAGTTCCGCCTCTAAGGTGAGACCTGGTGCGTTGGGGGCGATGTATGGTTTGACGATGGCGCCGTCGTTGTTGAGCCGCCAAGGGGTGATCTTGCGGCCGACGATGTTCGCGAGGGCCTGTTCGAGTACGGAGAACTCATCGCGTTGCCGTTGTGACTGGTAGACGATCGGGCACAAATGCCCGGCCTCGAAGGTTTCCATGCTGAGCACGTACCGTGCCGCCGGGGATTCGGCGCCGACTACGAGTGCCACCACGCGGATGACCTCGCCAGAACCGTTCTTTACGGGGCCGAGGAACAGACAACGGTTGACTTCGTGGCCGCGCTTCGTCTCGTTCAACAGTTCCGAAGGTGCTTCCCTGCAACCGTGTAGGAACCCGGAGAAGCGTACCTCGGGGTATTGCGGGTAGTAGCAGAGTTTCGCGTCCGGGGCGTCGAACCGGCCGTTCGGTGTGACCCATTGCCATGTCACGGGAATCTGGATGACCGGATTGCCGGCTTTCCTCTTCTGCGATTTCGTCGGCGTATATGATGGCGCGCCCAATGGCAGGAACGACAGGTCCGACGGATCGTTGGCAAGCCATATCTGCTGCTTGGAGTTGTTGTTCGCGACGAGTCGTTTGACCCAGATGCTGCTCGCGCCAGCGTTGGCGAGTAGTTCGTTGACTTGGTTGATGTCGGCCGTGTCGTACCACTGGCGGGCTTCATTGACGTGGGTATCGCACATGCAACCACGATACCCACGAACAACGGACATTGGCCGGCGCGACACGGGCCATTGTCGGCATCAGTCTTCGCCGGCTCCGGCGATGGCCATTTCGCGGGCCTTCTGGATCTCGTCCACGGACTTCTCCGAGTCATCAAGGATAAGGTCTTGATCGCCTTCGGCCATGACCTTGAGGATATGTGGGCGCATGATGCGCGCGACCTCGGCGATGGCCGGCACGACCACACTGTTGCCGAACTGGCGGTAAGCCTGCGTGTCCGACACCGGGATGCGCAGCTCGTCCGGGTAGCCCATAAGCCGGGCGCATTCACGCGGCGTCAGACGGCGGGGCCGTTCATCGCCTTGGGCGACGAGGATTTCGCTGCCGTCCTTGTGATAACGGGCGGATAAAGTGCGTGACACCATGTCGGGGGTGACGAGCCCGTAACCGAACCCGTGTCCCAAGGCTTCGTGCTTCTTCTTGTAATCCTGAAGGTACTGCCACAGGCGTGGGGTGAGCGTGTATTTGTCCTGTACCTTGTTGTGCTCGAAGTCGAAGTATTTTTCACCGTCCCAGGGCAGGTAGGGCTCGGTGCCGTCGGTCTTGTGGAGGATGTCGGCAAGTACGGGCTGATGGTCGGGGTATTTCAGATCATCCCAAGTGAAGTCGGTCTTGGAGCGGAAGCCGACAATGTAGATGCGCTCACGGTGCTGCGGTACGAAGTGCTGGCCGTCCACGACCTTCCAATGCACCTCGTAGCCAAGCTCGTTCTGCAATGCGTCAAGGATGACCTTGAACGTGCGGCCCCGGTCGTGGCTGGTAAGGTTTTTCACGTTCTCCAACAGGAACGCGGCGGGACGCTTGGCGGCGATGATACGGGCCACGTCAAAGAACAGGGTGCCCTGCGTCTTATCGCGGAATCCGGTTTCACGGCCGAGACTGCGCTTCTTGGACACGCCGGCCAGACTGAACGGCTGGCACGGGAAACCGGCGAGCACCACGTCACAGTCCGGGATGTCGTTCGCGTCCACCTGTGTGATGTCGCCGGCCATGGTCTCCGCGAACCCGTAATTCGTGCGATAGGTGCGCGCAGAGAACTCGTTCCACTCGCTGGAGAACACGGCATGACCGCCGGCCGACGCGAAGCCGCGGCGGATGCCGCCGATGCCGGCGAACAGGTCGATGGTGCGGAAGTCCGTGCCGTCCTCGTGCGTGGTACCGTAATACAGCTCCTTCAGCGCCGGCACGGATACGGGCTTGGGCTGGACCTTGCCGGTCTCCCACCGCTCCACGGTCGAGGTGGACAGCCCCAATGATTCGGCCAGCTGCCGTCTGGTCATGCTTTCACGCAACTTGGCGATCAATGCGTTGGCGTCGTCGATTTCCTGCGGTTCCGAATTACTCATAGGGACAAGTATATATCATTCTGATATGTAAAACTCCCTTTTTGTACATCCACGAGATCGACTCGCTAGATTTTGGCTAATTGACGGATATATATCCGAAATGTAGAATCAAGACATGGTCGAAACGAAGAGCGAACGCTTTCGACGGCTTGCCGAAAGCCGTGGGAACCGGCTGATCAGGGAGATCCAGATTCTGGGGAACCTGTCCAACCGGAAGAACTACGAATACACGCCCGAGGAGGTCTCGGCGCTGTTCGGCCCCATCGAGGACGAGCTGGCCAAGGCGCGGGATCTTTTCGACAAGGATAGGCCCGCGGGCGGAAAGGTAAGGCTGTCATGAACGGCATCGGATATGGCTTCCTATTCAAACCGAACGGAAACGAGGAGCAGGGGCCGTCGAACTCCGGTGAGGAGATCTTCAGCGACGATACCGTGGCCCAGGCCCTCGCCCGGGAACTGGGACAGAACTCCCTAGACGCGATCGCCAAGGACGGCGCTTGGCCGGTGATCATGGTCTTCGAGCTCCGCCGCATGAAGGTGGCGGACATCCCCGACGTGGACAATCTCAGGAGGCACGTGAGGGCCGCGCTCGATCGGTATCCTGACAGCCCGAGACTGCGGAAAGCCGTCGCCACGCTCGAAGGCGAATCCATCGACGTGCTGCGCGTGAGCGATTACAACACGAAGGGCCTTGCCGGCAGCGAGTCTATCGCCGACAGCGGTTCCGTGCTCACCGCCCTGACCCGAGGGTCCGGTGTGAGCGTCGGCAAGACCGACGCCGGTGGCTCGTTCGGCATCGGCAAGTCGGTCGGTATCCTCTCCTCCCTCGTGCGCACCGAGTTCTGGACCACACGCACGCCGGGATCCGATGAGACCGTGTTCGCCGGATGCACGCAGCTGACGACCCACCGGACACCGGGCTCCCACGATCCGCGCCAGCTGCTGGGTCCTATGGGAACGTATACGATGATCTCCGACACGCAGGACTACCACTACCTACGCGACCCCGAGCCATTGGGACCTTTCACGCAAAGAACCGAACCGGGCACGGACGTGTACATCGTCGGATACTCGGCCGCGCCGGACGACCCGGGACTCGAACAGGTCAGGGACGCGATGATCGACAACTTCATGGCGGCCATCATGCGCGGTCATCTCGTCGTCGAAGGCATGACCGACAAAGGCCGGTGGCGCCTCGCGTCGGACAATCTCAAGCACGCCATCGACTCGATACCGGACCCGGAGCGCAGGACCGTCATGCAGGCGTTCCACAACGCCCTTCTCCAGACGCCCATCGTCAGGAAGGATTCACGGCTCGGGGAGATGAAGCTGTACATCAACGTCGACGACGCCCTGCCGCGCAAACTGAACACGGTCGTCATGCGCAAACCCCTGATGAAGGTGCACACCTACACCAACACATCCATCGCCGCCAAATACGCGGCCGTACTGGAATGCTCCTCACCCGAGGGTAACCGCATCCTCAGGGGAATGGAACCGGTGCGGCACGATGACTGGCAGGCGGCACGCGACAAGGAGAACGGCAAGGCCGTACTGCGTTCTATTAAAAAATTCATCCTCGAGGAACTGCGCAGCAGGGTCCGGCGCGAGCTCGGCGACGAAATCACCATCAAGGGGCTCAACACCCTTCTACCGGCCGAACTGCAGATTGACGGCAACCCCGACCGCCACGGGGTCCGTCCCACCAACGGTCCGGGAAGCGAACGCGAATCCGCCTCCCTGCAGGGACGCGAGACCGATCCCGAACCGGTCTCCAACACCGGCGGCAAATCCGTGAGCATCGCCCTGACGAAACCCGCGGTCGCGGACGACAGTGGCGAGAGCGTGTCGACCGGACGGCAACGCGGCGGGGAGACAAAACGCGGCAAGCACGCCGCCGGCATTTCCGCGTTGGGCCGTTCCGGCGACGGGGATTCCGTCATCGACGGCGGCAGCCTGTCCATGCGCTACTGGTTCGACGCGAGAAGCGGTGACTACATCCTCGTGCTGCGTTCCAGGACCGGAGGGACGGAAAAGGGCGCCCTGCGTCTCACGGCGGCGCTCGACGGCGCGTTCGGCAACTACACGCCGCCCGTCGAGGAGGCCGCGGACATCAGCGGCACCGCCCCGCGCCGGCTCAACGTCAAGGAAGGAGCCATATCCAACGTGAAGGTCACAGGCAAACATCCCACCCGTCTCCGGGTGCGCATCAAGGGCGGCATCAGGCTCCAGTTGGGGGTGAAGTGACATGGCCACGGCATCGTTCCCGATCCCCGTTCTCGGCAATGGCCAGGGCGACGAAGGATCCGTACGGGTCATGGCCAGGTGGAAGTGCTCGTCCACGATCTTCTCCGGCTATCTGGATCTGGTGAAGGACACCCCGCACGCGGACGGCGCCACCTACCGTTCCTCGCTCGACCAACGGGACGTGCTCGGACCCGTCACGGTCAGCGTGTTCGCGGTCGCGGTCCGCCCCATCTCGGATTTCCGGTGGTCTCGGCAACACGAGGACTACGGCGATGAGACGTTCGACGTACGCACGGGAGACCTGCTGAGCGTCCCCACGGACTTCACGTTCGACCCGGCCAAGCTCTACGACCCGCAGAACCCGCCCCTCAACTCGATCTTCAAGATCGTCAAGGACGACCGGGCCAAGGCCAAGGGAGTCAAGGTCAGCTACATCGAGGACGAGCAGATCATCATCACCCTGCCCAAGACCCTGTTCGACCGCATGCAGCTGATCGACTCCGCGAACCTCAAGCTCACGGCCCTCGTCCTGCCCGTGCTGGTCGACGCCATCGCCTTCATCCGCGCGAACGAAAGCCAAGGCGACGGCGAGGACCTCACGGACCGCCAATGGTGCAGGACCATCAAACGACTCATGGACGCGAACGACCTGAACGACGACGACCGTCCCCTCGCCATCGCCCAACGACTGCTCGCCAACCCCATCGACGGATACGCGGCCGACGTGTACGCCCAGCAGGACAACGAGGAGGTGCAGGCATGAACGACCTGACATGCGCGAAACAGTTCAAGCGGGACAGCGTGAGCCTGATCCTGACCAAACTGGACTCCGCCAAGACCCCGGACGACTTCCTCGCCCAGATCGACGAGTTGTCGACCGACCCCGACCTCCTGCTCGACAGGGATCCGATCGATCTCGAGGAGCCGCTGTCCGTCGAAAGTTCGGACTCGGACAACGCGAGAATCCTCTTCGAGGCGGTCGGCCAGATCGACCGCGTCAACGCCGCACTGCCGGGACTGTGGACTTACATGGCGTTCAACACCTGCCGCCGGTACATGACCGACCGCTGGCCCCTGGACGGCGTACGCAACTGGAAGAACAGAGCGAAGCAACGCTGGATCCTGCCGACCACACCCAGCCGTGGCCGTCTGATCCGGCACGGCATCGCACGCCTGTGGTGGGCCGCCGAACTCACCTACGACGGTTCGCTCGACCATGCGTTGAGCAAGGCGAACGATGACCGGTACGCGTACACGAAGTGGGTGTTCGGCGTCGAGAACCGCCTGCTGCAGCTGTTCGATCGGTCCGTAGGCGAGAACCCGGACGTCATGTGGGCCGTCATGGACTCCATGCAACGCGGAAACAGCAACACGTCCGACGCCATAGCCGACGTCAGCCGCGACGTGCTACTGGAGATGTCCACCAGACAACTCGGTCTTCTACCACCGGACGAGCTGGCAAAGGCCATCGACTCAATACGCGACAGCTCGGATGACGGACAACCGAAACAGTAAACGAAAATGCCGGTGCACGTCATCCTTCAGGATGGTGTACACCGGCACAAACGAATCATGCCTGAGTCTCGTCTTTTCTGAGCTTGCCGCTGAACGCTTGGTTGACGAGCGTGTACACGGCCTGTGCGACGCCGATGACACCGGTGAGGACGATGCCCCATCCGTAGCCGTGGAAGCCGTTGGTGGCGGCGATGGTGATGACGCCGAGCAGGACACTCACGCCGAGGGACGTCAGGCCCACGTAGTCGGCGGGGATGTACTTCTTGAACGTCTGAATCAGCGCAGGCGCGACGAGGGCGACGATGCCGGCGGCAAGGGTGGTTGCTGCGGAAATATCCATGAGTGTTCCTTCCAGATAGGTGGATTGACGAAAGGCCCCGACACGATGCCGGGACCATAGTTGGGTGATGGTCAGTAGCGGAGCTGCTGACCGGGATAGATCAGGTTCGGGTTGGTAAGACCGTTGAGCTGAGCGACACGCTGCCAACCGGAAGCGCCGAAGATCCCGCTCAGCGTCTCCCCGCTCCTGACGATATGCATGTGGACGGCCGTGGTGGATCCGTTGCCGGAGCCGGCGCCTCGGTAGGTGACGACGTTGCCCGGATAGATCAGATTCACGTTGCCGGAAGGCACGCTCCACGCGGACACCGGCCACAGTCCCGTGCGGGCGGCGATGCCGGATATCGTGTCGCCGCTACGGACGGTTGCGGTGTTGGAGTTGGAGTGGAAGATCCGCCGTTGGGGTTGGCGTACTTGTTCCACTGCGCGGTGGTACCGCGGAAGTAGTTCAGATCCAATGGGCCGGCGTATCCGGGGATGCGGCCGTTGCTGGTGTACTGGCGCATGGCCTCGCCGTATCGCCCGTAGTTCCACGGTCTCGTCTGGTATCCGGTGGCGTTGTTGTTGGCGTACTGCGCGACCCATAGGCCGCAGTGGCTGCGCACGTCGGCTGGGATCTGGTACAGGTAGGCGGCGGACGTGTAGACGAGCGGCCATACGCCGGTCCTCGCGTGGACACGGTTGACGAAGACGCGCACCCAGTTGGAGTTGCCCCATGCGGCGTTCTGATAGCCCTCCCAATCGAGCACGAGGACCGCTGTGCCGATGTAGGGGCGGACGGTGTTGACGAAGTAGTCGGCTTCGGCGGTCGCGTTGCCGCCGCCCGGTAATGGTAGAAGCCGAGGCTCTTGCCCCGCTGCCGCACGCAGTTGGCCTGGCTGGTCATGTACCCGTTGGTGAAGCCGGTGCCCTGCGTGGCCTTGACGACGGCGAAGTCGTAGTCGGCGGTGCACGTGACGCTCGGAGACTGCACGGCCGGATACGTTGATGCCGCGCATGTCGGCCATCGCGCTGGGCATGACGGTGAGCATGGCGAGCAGCAGCGCCATTATGGCGAGTAGTCGGTGTCTGGTCTTGGACATGCCTTTGTCCTCTCTTTATGAGGAAAGCCCCAATGCGATGGCGTCGCATGGGGCTTCCTGGTTTGCTGACTAATCAGTCTGTTCTGTTGTTCTTCAGTTATGCGGTGCGTGGTGTGGTCGGTAGTTCCAGTCGTCGGTGTCGAGCCGGTGCCGGTAATCGTCTTCGAGCTGCTGGCAGCGCACGTGGCCGGGCCCGTTACCGCCACGCTCCGTGTATGCCTTGCCGGCGTCGAGCTGGTGTTCGTGCCGCATCCGACTCGTGGTCGGCAGGAACAGGGATTGCCGGTAGATCTCCAGTTCCAGTCGGCGGATGGCCGCGGACTCGGCTATCGCCTGTTCAAGATTCCGGCGCTGGCCGATACGGCGAAGCAACCATGAGACGAGCGAGGTGACGGCGCCGCTACCGATGACCGCGCACAGGACGAGCATCAGCGGATGCGTAGTGGTAAGGCTCGTGGTCATCCCATCGCATGAACGATATAGGTTCCGATTGGAATGGTTACGCTTTCCTTCGCGGTCCAGGTGATTTCGGTGGCTCCGGCTGCTATTGCGGCGCGTGTGGCGCTGATTTGAATTTCCTTCTGGTAGTCGGCAGCTGCGATGGGTATGTAGGTAATGCTGCAGAAGCCATGCTCATTCGCGGATATCGCGGGCACATCCCCTTCCACCGTGATTGAGAACGTCTCCCCGGCAGGAATCGTGTAGTTGCTGCGGACCTGCGCGAGTCCGAGTTCAAGCGCAGTGTTCTTGATATCAGAGACCATCATATTTACCGCTTTTCGGGAGATGCTTCCGCATAGCACGAAGTATGAGCGGAATCCTGTCGTCCATGGGATGTTTAATTGTCCGCTAAAAAGTCGTGGCTGTTGGACGGGGTGCTGGATACGGTCGAGAACTGTGCCGGATGTATGCCGGAACGCATACCCCGTCTCCCTACAACGCAAACGCCAGCTCCTCGCGTAGCGCAGTGCGATTCGGATAACGCCCGACGATCTCGTGTGCCAATACACAGGTCTCCTCATCGCCAAACACTGCGGCGAAACGACGCAGCTGTTTGGCGATCTGCTGGTATGTGGCGCGGCGCGCCGTCAATGTATTGTCGACGCCACGTTCCACCGTAAACCGGAACGCGGGCGTGCCCATGGTGCCGTATGGCATCGCGTCGAGGATTATCGATTTTGCCGATTCGGGGTGTTCGATGGCGATGGTGCGCAGCAATGGCAGCGGCGGGTAATCGACGATGGCGCAATAAGTCAGGGCCGCGTCCGAAAGCCGCTCGTCCACGATGAGCTTCTCGTAAGCGGGATTGCGCCAACTGCTGTGGCGCTGTGTGCCGCCTTTGGTGGTTATTTCCGGCTGGTACTTGATGCGGTCGATGATGTTCCGGGCGCAATCTCTGGCCAGCCCATCAGCCACGTCATGCCATTCTTCTGCGCTAAGACCGCCGTAGATGCGTAACAGATTGCGTAGTTTACTCACGTAATGGGTATCGGATCTGTCGTTGCAGGAAAGAATGTAGTACCGATACACGTTGGCGAGCAGTCCAACGTCATTGAGTCCCTCGGCGCAGCATTCCATGATGGTATGCCATCCATGGGGCAGCAGGTCCGGCAGCAGACCGTTATGCCGGGCATCGATATCGACATCTTCCATATCCCGGCTCGACAGAAGGAAATCTTGTGCGAGCATGTATGCGGAACGCAAGTGCCCTTCATGAATCATGTTCGCAGCGTTCATCAGTGTGAGGGCCATTGACTCCGAGTATTCGCTCAGAAGCTGCTCGCGTCCAGCGTCATCGTTGGATAGAGCGTATAGGTCGTAGGCGCTCATGAGTGTGAACAACTGCAATACGTGTAACGATTCATCCGGAATGAAGTCGGTTTCGTCGTCTACTTCGCTCGTATCCTCGTTATCCTCATCCTCGTCGTCCTCGTCGTCCTCGTCGCTTTCTTCGCTCTCTTCGTTGAACGAGTATTCCAGATTGCGCGTTATCGCGTTCTCGATCACGTCATAGGCCCATATGCGTTTGTTATCATATTGGGCGAAAGCGAGCGCGCTGGAAATCAGCAACATACTGTTCAATGGTTCGCATTGCCGCATGTCTTTGTCGTTCGCGGCCTGCGCAATGGTGTTCAATGCCTTGCCGGCGGTAGAGGAGTCGGCGAATTCCGCCACATTCTCCATATAGCATCGCACGCGCATCGCCAGATCATCCATAAGCGTGAGCAAAGGTTCGGAGCCATCATCGTTCTCGGACGAGAGCAGAAGCGCGTGGACTTCGTGTATGCACAGTCGCAGGTTGCCGCATGCGCTCGCGTAATCACTGGATTGCAGGGCATTGCCCGCGATAGCCTGCACGGTTTTGATGAATTCTGTGTAGTCACATGATTTGCTGTACGCATCGCTGTGCTTACTGATATGAATAATGAAACGTTCATGGCATCGGCGGATTGTGTCGGAGAGCATGGTTTGTGCGTCGATCAGCGGGATTAGCGGTCGTTCTTCGTCTGGCTGGGCGCAGAACGTCTTTGCGGCTTCGCGCAGTTGGGTGGACCACAGGAACAGCAGATGGCCTTTGCCCTGCTCTGCGCGCGCGTCGAGGTGTTGCTGGATGGGATCCAGCACGGTGCGGGGGAGTGCGATGACACCATCGTGAGCGTTGGCGGTGTCATCATTGTGGTGATTGCCGTGCGCGCCAATGAGCTGTTTGCGCAGTTCGTAAAGCACGGCACCTATATGCTTGCAATATGGTGTTCTCTGATACGGGCAGGTGCACGCGGCGGATTGTACGCGAATCGAATTGTCGTCGGTTGTGGATTCGTGGTCGGTGTTACTGCTGGTAGTGGCTTGGTCATCGGTGTTTGCTTCATTGGTGTTCTCGCCGTGAGCGTCTTTGCCGAGGCGGATGTCAACGTCGTAATAGTCATCGTCGCTGCCGACCACCCGCGCGTGATACAGCTGCGGCGCAATCTCCTGCACCGAACTCACTCGGCCCGATTCCCAGTAATCGGTGGCGCGTTCGAGAATCAGCGGCGTGCCTTCGAACATGACTTCGAATTGAGCCAACGCTGGCTTTTGCGGAACAACTATACTGCTGATTGTAGCGGGTGGAGTGTTACTCGCCGCTTGGCGGTGCATACTGGTCTGATGTAGTCTTGTTTCCACTGGGTAATCGCATTCGGGGAAGAGGCGTCAATGGCTGTACTGACAGATGCTGAAGCTCGTCGTATGCTGGAACTGCTGAAGGAAGCTTTGTCTCCGAAGTCCATCACCCTGAATAAAGGCGAGAAGCAATTCCAATTGCATCAGATAAGTTTGTAGTCAAATGAATCGTGGTGTTTACGACGAGAAGAAAGTATGACGAGTTCTGATTTTGACTCATTAATTCGTAGTTACGGAAAATGGCTGTCTGATAACACGACTTATACGCAACTGGATGAGTGGTATGAAGTTAATGTTCCGCTTCTGGATGAAGACAACGACTATACGCAGTTCTACGTGAAGCCTTGGGAGAACAGCGTGACGTTCTCTGATGGCTGTGCCACATCACGCCGTTTGGAGTCGCATGGGATGACTGTGACGGAATCGCGTTTGGCAGTGCTCAAAGATATTCTGAATCAGTTTGGTATTGAACGTAACGGCGACGAGCTTACTCTGACGAGCGATACTGCTGATTTTGCTGATGCCAAGAATCGGTTCCTGCAAGCTATCATCAAAGTTGGTGATATGTCTATGCTGGCCAATCCCATGTGCAGACGTATTTTGCAGATGACATTCGTATGTTCCTTAATGCGAACAACATACGGTATGTGGAAGACGTTCAATTCCGTGGCAAGTCTGGTTTGCTGTGCCCGTATGACTTTGTGTTGCCGTTCACGAGTAAACAGCCGGAACGATTCTGCACATCTATTACGCGGCCTTCCCAGCGACTCATTTCCAGTACCTTATTTCATGGGAGGATACGCAGGCGGCACGAAAGACACCAAGTGAACTGGTTGTTTTCCTCAATGATTCGGATCGGCGCATTGACAATCAGCTAATAACCGCTTTGGAAAAGTACAATGCGTATCCCATTAAGTGGAGTGAGCGGGAATTTAAGGAGAACTTGTACAAGCTTGCTTCGTGAGTGGTGTTTGTGGCTTTGGTCGGGAGCGAGGTTTCTGCTGTTTGCCGTGTCGACCTCCCCTCAGTCGCCTACGGCGACAGCTCCCCTCGGGGAGGGGAGTTAAGGAAGCGCTTAACGTGCGTGGGGCTTCAGCCGCTCCCAATACGCCCAAATCGCGCCGAACGAATACACCGCGATCGCGACCCAAATCACCATGAACGCCGCATAGCCCTGCGCGCGCATCGGTTCGTGCAGCAGGAGCACAGCCACACAGAACTGGATCAGCGGGTTGAGATATTGGATGAAACTCACGGTCAGGTAATGGCTGTGCTGCACGCCGTAGGAGAACATGGCCAGCGGAATCGCGGTGGCCAGGACGGAGAACGCCACTAACAGCGCGACCATGGCCGCCAACGTGGCGACCAAACGATACGCGAGCACGCTGATGGCATTCATACTGGACAGTGCGCGCCAGTACAGCGGCAGCACGCCCCAGCCGATATTGGACACGAGCGGTGCGGCTATCCCATTCGCGTCTGCTCGACGGTACGAACCGAAGTCACGTCTCACCACCATAGCGACTGATCACATGAGTGTCCCGCACCTGGTCACATGGCATATTGGACTTGCTGATGATGAACAGTACCGGTTATTGTTAGAGTCTTTTCCACAGGACACGGAGATTGAACAGATGATTCGGCCTTTTCTGAGGGCGCGAATCAGATTCGTAACGCAGTGGTTTGCCCCAGACTCTGTTACGGTGATAATAACTTCATCGTTGATAAGGGAGTCTTCATGGCGGTCAATGGCAACACGGCATTTCGTTTCCGAGTCACTTTGCGCCTTGACGGGCGTGAATGCTGGCGGGAGATTCTGGTGCCGGCATCATTGACGTTCTTCGATTTGCATGCGGTATTGCAGGAATGCTTTATGTGGTACGGCGAGCATCTGTTCTGCTTCTGCGCCACATTTCCGAATGGGAAGCAGGTGCAAGTGGAAGAATTGTGGGGAGAAGAGCCCTCATACCATGAGGCGAAATACGAACAATATATGCCGGTGGAGCCGTTGCCGGAAGTTCGCGTTGCTTCGGAAACCGAGCTGGGCGACGTGTTTCCCAAGGTGCGTACCGCTCGCTATTACTACGATTATGGTGACGATTGGATCCATGATATTAAGCTGCTGCGTACCTACCGCAGCGTGCACGTTGCGGATCCTCAGCTTTGGGATGGGGCGGGGGATGCGCCTCCGGAGGATGTCGGCGGGGTGTATGGGTTCGAGCGGTTCCTTGATACCTTGGGCAATCCCGAAGATGAAGAACATGATGGCATGGTTGAGTGGGCCGAGGACCAGATGTGGGATCGTTTCACGCTGAACCGCCATCGTGAGCGTCTGTTCCGTTGGCACAAGCACCGTGACATGATGTTGCAGTAGATGGCGTGGCTACAATATGAGCAGCTGTCAGCGGAATAGCCGTTTGTGGCTTGCGGGCTAGGGGCTGAAAATGCTATAAATATATTGCTTTACTCGGAAACGAGAAAGGCTCCAAGTCGCCGGGGGGCTCCCCCGGCATTTTTTGTCAACGGGGACGGGGGGTGCGATGCCGTCTGTATTGAGCATCTTCGCTGATGAGAGCGGTGAGTGGGGTAAACGATCAGAATATTATTTAATTACTCTTGTTTTTCATGACCAGTCTAAGGATATTAGTCTTGCCTTAGAGCGGTACCGCCAGTCGTTGGCTGACTATGGACTTCCTGATGTCCCTTTCCATGCTGGGCCGCTGCTTACCGGGCATGATGCTTACGAAGGGATGAGCCTATCGGAGCGTAAGAGGCTTCTGGGTTTATTCGTTATCATGACTCGACGGCTGCCGATTACATATCGGACGTTTGTGCATCGTAAAAGTGATTTTGACGATAACCGCCAACGTTTTGAAGCGCAACTCAAACGCGATATTGTTAATCTACTTTTGGCGCATCTTTCGGATTTCCATTCTTATGGCACTGTCAAGGTGTATTACGACGGTGGCCAACAGATAGTTACTGATGCCCTGCGAGGCGGGATTGAGTATGCACTCTCCATAGATGCCATTGTCTATCGTGACGCTTCTCCACGCGACTACCGGCTTGAACAAGTTGCGGATTTTCTATGCACCCTTGAATTGACCTGTGAGAAATTCCGGAATGGGGAACAAACTGAAACGGATAACAAGTTTTTTGGTGATTGGAAATCCTTCAGAGTCAATTATCTTAAGCCGATCCGCAGGAAAAGATTGGAATCATAAATTTGGCAGTGCCCATATATATTCGGGACACAATTGAATAACACGAAATAGCAAACAAAATCCCCGGACCTACACAATCATCGCCACGACAATCTCAGAAAACACCGTTACGGCAATCAGTGGTGCGGTGCCGTCGATGAAGGCGGGCATGGGTGGCAGATGGCAGTAGGCGAGGTAGCAGGCCATGTCGGCGATAAGCAAAATCAGCAGGATGATGGCCAAAACGATGGCGGTGGTTGCCCCGAGAGCTCCGGAACTGTGCAACATAGTCAGCGCACATAGTTCCAGCGTGATCCACATGACGATGAGCAACAGTTCCGTGGTAGTCGGCCGTTGCAACAGTCGCGAAGTAAGCACGGCCAGAATGGTATAGGCGGCAACGCCACCGACCGCGAATCGCTGAATCTGCTGATTTCACCGGCCCTATGAAGTCCCTCAACTCCATCAATCGCCGTCTGACCCATCACATCACGCTTCATACACATTGCCGATTGACAGTCCTAGAACACAGTCTAGAACTGTCATGGTATGTTCGCGCAGATAGGGGCTCCAACAAAATTGGCTAAAAGAGAACTCGGCAACCTATAAAAAGGACGCGCCCGTGTGCCCTTACCGTTCAGCTCCGCTCACGAATGAAATCGAAAATCACGTCGAAGACCTGTTGGCTCCAGAAATCGTACTCATGTTCGGCGCCGTCGACTAGCACCAGCTGCGCGTCCACGCCGTGCTCGGCCAGCCGGTCGCGCATCTTGACGGATTGATGGTAGGGGACCACGGTGTCGGCGGTGCCGTGCAACAGGAGCATCGGTGGATACTGCTGGTCATCCCGCACCTGCAGGTAGGGGCTCATGTCAGCCGCGCGCTGACGGACCTCGGCATTGATGCCGGTCTCATGGGTCGCACCCACCACGGCCGCGAACGGGCCGAAATAGTACAGCCGGAATGGATTGGTCTCATCGTCGAATGCGTCGACAGCTTCAAGCATGTCGGTGGGCGGGAAGCAGCTGACCACGTACTTCACCGTATCGCTCTCATCGGCATTGGTGCCGTCCTCATACCGTGGATCGTCGGCGGTCAACCCCACCAGCAGCGACGTGTTGCCGCCGGACGACGTGCCCCAGATACCGAGACGGTCGGGGTCCACGTGCCATTGACGTGCGTTTGCCCTGAGATAGCGGATGGCTGCTTTTACGTCCTCGAGATATGCGGGGAACACGTCGTGGGGATCGCTCGAGGCATCGCGATGATTCACCGTAGCCACCACAAAGCCTTCGCGGGCCAAAGCCGAGAGTTGCGGGATCTCGTAGTCGCGATGCGGCGTGGTCCAGGCGCTGCCTTGCACGAATATCACGGTGGGGTAGCGGCGGTTATCGTCATCGCCGGTGGATTGCGGGGCGATGATATCCATTACCAGATCATCGGCCCCGGTCTTGTACGCCACGTTGCGGGTCAGCGAGGCCAGCCCGGCAAGCGTGGGATTAGATGGAATATGGATGGCACCGTCCGAACCAGTGACGTTTTCGGCGGCTTTGGATGAGTCGATGGTCTGCATGGAATCCCCCTGGTTCTGTTGCAATACAGGACATCATACAGATGATACGAGGCCGATCGCTGATGATCGCGCGACTACCGATACAACGCCAGAAATACGGAACAATCGGAGTCTCCTACGCCCTGCTCGGACTGTCCGCCTGAATGATTGCGATTGTTGGTGGCGAGAAACGCGTGTATCTCATCCCTAGCTACCGCGAGCGCTGCATCCCGCGGATAGCCGTAAATCCCGGCGGAAATCAGCGGGAATGCGATGCTTCTGCAGCCGAGCGACACAGCAAGCTCCATCGAATTGCGATAACAGGCGCGCAGCAGTTGTTCCTCACCGGCATCACCGCCCTGCCAAATCGGGCCGGCGGTGTGAATCACGTATCGGGCGGACAATGCGAAGCCTGGTGTCGCTACCGCGCAACCGGTGAGAATAGGGGAAAGTCGGTCACAGGCCTCCTGCATATCCCGAGCTCCCGCCGCACGGAAAATCGCGCCGCACACGCCGCCGCCCATCAACAACCGCGTGTTCGCCGCGTTAACAATCGCATCCACCTGCATGGTGGTGATGTCCTGATGCACAATTCGCAGTGGCATGACTGCTATCCCTTTATTCTTTAGAACGACGGCATATCAAGCGACGGTGCTTGACCTGTCGGGCTAGCCGATGCGCTGCCATCGTCATGTTCGCGGAACCAATCGATAACCTGCGCCTCGCTCACCGGCATCAAGTCCCATGCATCCAATCCGACGTTCAGAGCCTCCGGACGGGCCCCATCGGGCGAAAGCTGATGCGTGTGACCATACAGCAGCTTTCGGCCGTCAAACGGCAGGGCCTTACCGCTGAACTTTGCCACATCGTCGGGCCAGCTGTACGACAAATCCTCCCGATATGGGAAGTGGGACAGATTCACTATGCCAAGTCCTTCGATTTCGACCGTATCGTTCGGCTCAAGGCTCTCGAACAGGTTGAGTGCGGGCCGATCTTCAAGCCACCAATCATCGTGATTGCCGATCACACCATGCAAATGCTTGCAATTGAGCGCGCGTAGACAGTTCTTCAAATGCGTCAGTGACGTGCGAAAACCGATGTCGCCCAGAATCCACAACTCATCGTCCGGCCCGACCATCGCATTGATATTGTCCACGATCGCTTTGTCGTGAGCATCCGTATCGGCTGCCGTGCGGAACGTCGGCCCCGAGTCCAGCGTCGTCTCCTTGGCCCAATCCTCAGCGGCTTTGCGCCCATGCGCGCGCAGTATTTCCTCATAGCTTGAGCGCGTTGGATCGAATGTCGTAAAACCTCGTAACACGGTGACCAGCGGATGCCCGAAATGCGTATCGGTGGTGAAATACTTCATTGACGGTCCTCCTGCGGTGCTGTCCTTGCCGCAACCGGTGCAAGGACATTACGAATTACTCCATCCTAAGTCCATAAGCGCCATGTGAGGAGTCGCAAGGATGGCCATCAGCCCGTGTCTGTTCGTGTTGCCATAATAAGGCGCATTGCAGGGGAACCCGTGAACCAAGCCGATACCAGCCGAGCCGGTACGGTGCCATTCGCGCCGAGACCGAATCAATCACCGACATGCGGGTTGAGAAAGGCATAAGGCCTGACCCTTGGAGCCTGTTGGCCAACACCATCGGAGGGAGCAAATGATGACTTTTGACGCCGCCGCGTTCGGCCCGATCACCTTGGACCATCTGCCGCCGTTCGCGCAACGACTGCGCGAGGCCGCCAACTTGGTCTGGGAGGAGGGATACCGGCAGCCGTTCCTGCGCGAGCTGGGCAACGGGACGCTCGATCGCGAGCGCTTCGCATTCTATCTGCTGCAGGACTACCGTTACCTAAACGACTACGCCAAGGTCCACGCTCTGGCCCTCACCAAAACCCAGGATCCCGAAGTCATGCGGTTCATGGCCGACGTGCAGAACGGTATCTTCAATGTGGAGTCCGCGATGCACCGCAAATACATGGCAAGCTACGGCATCAGCGAGCAGGAAATGAACTCGGTTCGTCAGTCCGCGTTCGCCCGCGCCTACACGTCGAACATCCTTTCGATCGCATATGGCAATCCTTTAGTCGATGTTCTCGTGGCCGTGCTGCCCTGCGCATGGGTGTACGCCGACTACGGGCAGCGTCTCGCCGCCGAATTCACGGACACGCTTGATTCCAACCCGTACAAGAGCTGGGTGGACATGTACAAAACCGAGGAGTTCTGGAGCAGCTCCGCATGGCTGATCGAACATATCGAGCAGCTGACCGAACACCTGAGCGCAGAACGCAAGGACGAACTCGTGGACGTCTTCGTGACCGGCGTGCAGAACGAATACATGTTCTGGTCGAGTGCCTACGACATGCAGTACACATGGAAGCCGGAATGGGATGTGTGAGGAACACGATGGATGAGCGGTGGGCGTGTGCCCTGCGTGCCAAAGGCATCAATGTCGGAGAGGGCAGTCAACACGGCTCCAGCGATAAGACGGAAACAGGGAAATTCCTCGAATCCAAAATCGTTGCGGCTAAGGGCAAGTCCCGACAGGCAGCGGCGAATACCGTATCTCGCGCCACACCATTCAAAGCCACCGGACATAAGGACGGCATCAGTCGGCAGGGGAATTGACCCTGTTGCGGGGCTGTTTCGAGATGAATGGGCTCGGGATGGGTGCAGCCAATGGGCTACTCCAGCTTCAAGGGGCTGATTGCGTGCTTTCCGGAGGTCTATCTCCGTTTCAAGGGGCTGATGCCCAAGTAGATGGAGGGCAAAAACGGCGGAATGACGTGGGCATGAGGCTGTTATTATGCTTCGTCCGGAGGATGACCAGCCCCTTGAAACGGAAGTAGACCTCCGGAACGGTTCAGATCAGCCCCTCGAAACGTGTGTTGCGGATTAAAACGCCGGTAACTCGGTTCAGAGAGGTACATTCGGCGCTTTGCAGAATGGTAACTGCCTTCGAAGAGGTACTTTGTTCGCGAAACCATGAGTATAATCGGTCAGACACCAACGCCATTCCGCCGTCTCTGAGCTGCTTCCACTTGGCTCGGTACCCCTTTGAGCGGAGATGGCATTCCGCAAGAGGCTAAATGTACCCCTTTGAACGGAGATATCCAATATCGGGCTATGCCGACATCATATTGCGCGCAGAAAATCACGAATATCAGCAATTTCCTCGTCGCAAATGGCGTGAGCCATATCGGGATACTCGCGATAGGTCAGAAGCCCGGCCCGTTCAAGGACCTGATGGGCCGTCTGCTGGTCGGGCGCGGGGATTGTGCGGTCATACGCGCCATAGGCCAGAAAGAATCGGGTAAGGGAGTCAAGCGCCGCCTGCTCCTCGCCCATGAACGAAGGGCTGAGCAGAATCGCCGAATCGAACACGGTCGGATACGCCTTGACCAGACGGTACGACAGGTAGCCGCCTTGGGAGAACCCGATAAGAATCTTCTTACGGTTTGCAAACGCCGAGGCGTCCAGCAACGAGGTCACCGCTTCGCCGACCGCCGCGCATTCCCGTTGCCGTTCTTCCACGCCGCAGCCGTCCGGATACCAGTAATTGCCGCCCATGTAAGGCCTTGGATAGGTGGCGCGGAATGAGATGTAACTCGGCCCGGTCTCACCATGTGCGGATTCAGCGTGATTGACTGAGTAGTCGGAATCAGCGAAATCAGAGGAACCAACGGGAGCGGACGAAACTGATAAATCCGTATGGAACCGTGCCGGCGCATATACAGCGTCGAGAATCCGCACCATTTCGCTCTCATCGTTGCCATACCCGTGAAACATCAAGAAAATCGGGTCGTCGCCGCCGGCATTGATTCGGCTCGTCATCTGCAGTCGCATCGTCATCACCTCACTCAACGAGCTTACATGCATTCTTACATGCATTAGACTTGTATCGTTTGACCGACCAAGAACACGCAAGGAGCAATCATGGGGCCGAGGCGCGGGGCGCTGACCGCAGGCGAGAAGGTGCAGTTCACCGACCGCAAGGGCAAGAAGATCACCGATCAGCTGGTTGCCGGCGGCTCCACACAAACCGAGCATGGCTTGATTCTGCACGATGATGTGATCGGCAGGATCGAAGGCGCGGTCATCCTCACCGTACACGCCAAACGAGAGGCGCAGGTCAATCAGGTCTACCCCGAAAAGGACAGGAACAAGCCGTGGAAGTCCTCGCGCGCCATCGGCGGCTGGGAGTATGCGGTGATGCGCCCACGTCTGGCCGACTACGTGCTCTCCATGCCGCGTGGCGCGCAGATCATGTATCCGAAAGACATCGCCCAGGTCATCCAGCTTGGCGACATTCGCTCCGGCATGCGCGTGCTGGAATCCGGCGCCGGCTCGGGGGCGATGAGCGTCAACCTGCTGGACGCCGTAGGACAGGATGGCCACCTGACCACCATCGAGCTGCGCCCCGAATTCGCCAAGGTGGCCCAGGCCAATGCCACGCTGTACTACGGCGAGCAGCCGCAATGGTGGGACCTCAAAACCGGCGACTTCGATTCCGTGGCCGCCGAACTGCCCGAACATTGGTTCGACCGTATCATGCTCGACATGCTCGATCCGTGGAACAGGCTCGAACAGGCCTATCGCGTGATCGCCCCCGGCGGCGTGTTGGTCAGCTACGTAACCACCACCACGCAGATGAGCCGACTGGCCGAAGCCCTGCGCACGGCCGGCTGCTGGACCGAACCGCAGATCCAGGAAACCCTCGAACGCACATGGAAGGCCCAAGGCCTCGCCGTACGCCCCGACCATCAGATGATCGGACACACCGGTTTCCTTGTCGTTTCGCGCGCCATGGCCCCCGGCTTCGAGGCACTGCGCAAACGCGACCGCGTGACCAAGGACACGTCCACCGACATCGACTCCCTCACCGAAGATCAGCGCGAAGCCCAGATCGAAGAGCTGGAACTGCGTGATATCTCTGATCACAAACTACGTAAGGTGCTGCGCGATCTCGACCGTCAGGTCGGCCGGCTCGCCGACACCGACGAATAAGCGCCGAATGATGGGTCGCCGGCCGTTTCGACGGCCCTATACTGGAAGCAATACAGGGCCGAGCAGCGGTTCGTGAAGGGAGCCACGGATGGGCATCAAGCTGAACAAGGTCGCCAAGGCAGCCAAGGAATATGACCATGTCCTCATCATCATGAGGCATGCCAAGGCTGAGCCGTTCGGAGGCAAGGGCGATGTCGAGCGTGAGCTCACCGAGAAAGGCCTCAAACAGGCCAAAGCCGTGGGCAAGGGTGTCGAAGCGCTGGGATTGGTGCCCGACCGGATTTCCTGCTCGTCCGCCACCCGCACCCGGCAGACGCTGGATCGCATGCTCAAGACGTTCGGTGACAAGCCGATCGTCGATTATCGCATCAGCCTGTATGACGGGGGAGTGCAGGCCGTGTTCGACGAACTTGCCCACGTCAAGGACAAGACCCATGTGTTCATGATCGTCGGCCATGAGCCTACCGTGTCCATCAGCGCGCAATGGCTCGCCTCTGCCGACTCCGATTCGGAACGTCTTGATCTGCTGAATCTGGGTCTTTCGCCGGCCTCCATCGTGATTATGGGCTCAGATAAGCCGTTCGATGAATGGCAGGTGCACAGTGGCGAACTGCTCGCCGTCATCAATGCGAAGGACTTCGACTGATTCCATCGCGTCGGCTGGTTTCCATGGTCCGGTGCCACCGGTGATGATGAGGCAAGTCCGCCAGCAATCTGGCGGACCGTTCGTGTTTTCCGGCATGAGGTGTAGTCTCGGCTTTACGCGATGACGTGAGGCCAGTACATGATGCTATAAGTTCCATCTATAACGACACTCTACGATCATTTATAAGCTGTGAATCCGGGCGTTTTGCTACCCTAAGTCGGGTTACGAACGCTTACATTGGAGGATTCATGTCCACTCTGACTTCCGTCTCCGGCTTTCCCCGCATCGGGCAGAACCGCGAACTGAAGAAGATCATCGAAGGCTACTGGAAGGGCGCCAACGACCTGACCGCCGTCAAGGCCACCGCCGCCGAACTGCGCGCCAAGCACTGGAAGCTGCAGCAGGCCGCCGGCATCGACCTCATTCCCAGCAACGACTTCAGCTACTACGATCAGATGCTGGACACCGCCATCCTCCTCAACGTGATTCCGAAGCGTTACGAGCGTCTCGCCTTCGATAATCAGGAGGACACGCTCTTCGCCATGGCCCGCGGCTACCAGGGCGACAAGGGCGACGTGACCGCCCTGCCGATGAAGAAGTGGTTCACCACCAACTACCACTATCTGGTGCCTGAAGTCGAGTCGGCCGCGGAGATCAAGCTCAACTCCACCAAGCCGTTCGACGAATTCAACGAGGCCAAGGCGCTGGGCATCGACACCAAGCCCGTGTTCATCGGCCCGTACACGTTCCTGAAGCTCGCCCGCACCCCGGAAGCCACCGAACTCGAGCTCGACAAGGGCCTGGTCAACGCCGTGGCCGCCGTCTACGTCGAAGTGCTCGCCAAATTCAACGAACTCGGTGCCGCATGGGTCCAGCTTGATGAGCCGTACCTCGTGCTCGACAAGGAGCCGGGCGATGTTGAACTCTTCAAGACCCTGTACACCAAGATCCTGTCCGCCAAGGGCAACGTCAAGGTGCTGCTCAACACCTACTTCGGCCACATCGCCGACGTGTACGAGACCGTCAACCTGCTCGGCTTCGACGGCATCGGCCTGGACCTCAACGAAGGCCGCGAGGAGAACCTCGAAGCCGTCGCCAAGTACGGCGTGGCCTCCAACACCACCATCTTCGCCGGCGTGATCAACGGCCGCAACATCTGGCGCAACAACTACGCCACCTCCCTCGGCCTGGTCGATGCCCTGAAGCAGGTCACCGCCAACGTGGCCGTCTCCACCGCATCCTCCCTGCTGCACGTGCCGTTCAGCACCGAAGGCGAGACCGGCATCCCGGCCGAAGACCTCAAGCACTTCGCGTTCGCCGTGGAAAAGCTGACCGAGCTCAAGGAAGTCGCCGCCCTGGCCGACGCCACCGAGGACGAGAAGAAAGTCTCCGCCGCCCTCGCCGCCAACCAGGCTCTGTTCGACGGCACCCGCGTGGCCGCCGACCCGGCCGTCGCCGAGCGCATCGGCAAGCTGTCCGACGCCGACTACGTGCGTCAGCCTGCCCGCGAGGAGCGTCAGGCCCTGCAGCGCGAGGCCCTCGGCCTGCCGCTGCTGCCGACCACCACCATCGGCTCCTTCCCCCAGACCAAGGAGATTCGCGCCGAGCGCGCCAAGCTGCGCAAGGGCGAAGTCACCAAGGAAGCCTACGACGAGTTCATCAAGGCCCAGATCGACACCGTCATCAAGAAGCAGGAGGAGATCGGCCTCGACGTGCTGGTCCACGGCGAGTTCGAGCGTAACGACATGGTCGAATATTTCGGCCAGAACCTCAACGGCTTCCTATTCACCAAGAACGCTTGGGTTCAGTCCTACGGCACCCGTTGCGTCAAGCCCCCGATCGTCTGGGGTGACGTGTCCCGCGCCAACCCGATCACCGTGGAATGGTCCGCGTACGCCCAGTCCAAGACCGACCATGTAATGAAGGGCATGCTCACCGGCCCGGTGACCATCCTCAACTGGTCCTGGCCGCGCGAGGACATCACCCACGAGGAGCAGACCAAGCAGCTCGCCCTCGCCATCCGCGACGAAGTGCTCGATCTCGAGGCCGCCGGCATCAAGGTCATCCAGATCGATGAGGCCGCCCTGCGTGAGAAGCTGCCGCTGCGCAAGTCCGACTGGCACGTCAAGTACCTCGACTGGGCCGTTCCGGCCTTCCGTCTGGTGCACTCCGCCGTCAAGCCGACCACCCAGATCCACACCCACATGTGCTACTCCGAGTTCAACGACATCATCCGCGACATCGACGCGATGGATGCCGACGTGATCTCCTTCGAAGCCTCCCGTGGCGATCTAGTGGTGCTCGACGCCATTCACGACGCGCACTTCGAGACCGAGGCCGGCCCGGGCGTCTACGACATCCACTCCCCGCGTATTCCTTCCGAGAAGGAGATCGAGGATCGTATCTACGAGATCCTTGACAAGATGGACGTCAGGAAGGTGTGGATCAACCCCGACTGCGGTCTGAAGACCCGTGGCAACGCCGAAACCTGGCCGAGCCTTGAACATCTGGTCGCCGCCGCCAAGGCCGTGCGCGCCAAGCTCGAGAAGTAGGACCTTATGAGGCCCCCGCTGGCGGGGGGCTGTCGCCACAGGCGACTGGAGGTGGTAATGACGCAATTCCAACCGCCCCCAGTCCGGCATCCGCCGGACAGCCCCGCCAGCGGGGGCAACTTCATACGTGTAGTAAGGAACTCAATATGCATTCCCCGATGTTCACTCTCGAGGTATTCCCGCCCAAGCGCAACGCGCCGGTCGGCACCATCTACGACACCCTCGACGGGCTCGAGGGCCTGAACCCCGACTTCATTTCCGTGACCTACGGCCATGGCACCCACTCCGACCGCACCGCCACCGCACGCATCGCCCATACGATCAGCAAGGAATACGGCATACCAGCAGTCGCCCACCTCACCGCCCTGTACTCCGACAAGGCCAAGATCGACGAAGCGCTTGACATGTTCGAAGAAGCCGGCGTGAGCGCCGTGCTCGCCCTGCGCGGCGATTACATCGACGGTGAGCAGGCGGTCGGCGAATTCAACCACGCCAGCGACCTCGTATCCTACATCCGCTCCGTGAAGCCGGATCTCAAGGTGTTCGGCGCCTGCTATCCAGAAGGCCATTACCAGTCCGACACCATCGACCAGGATATCGAGAACCTCAAGATTAAGGTCGATGCCGGAGCTACCCATCTGATTTCCCAGTTGTTCTACGACAATGAGGACTTCTACCGTTTCCTCGACAAGGCGCGCGCCGCCGGCATCACCGTGCCGATCGAGGCGGGCATCATGCCGGTGCGTGGCGCCAAGTCCGTGCGTCGCATGGCCGAGCGCAACGCCTCGCGCATCCCGGACAAGCTCAACACCCTGCTGAACAAGTGGGAGGACGACATCCAGTCCCTGCGTACCGCCGGCATCCTCTACGCTTCCGAGCAGATCGCCGACCTCGTGGCCCACGGCGTGGACGGCGTCCACCTGTATTCGATGAACCACCCCGCCACCACGCGCCGTATCTGGCGCAATACGGAACCGTTGTTCCTCGGTACGCAAGGTTGACGCATATCGCGGCGCGGCGCATCTCCATGCGTCGCGCCGCACGTTAATCTGCTGGCGAAACCCAGAGTTCCCCAGCGGCTGATGGATATCATGAACGTGCAAGCCAACCAAAGCGATGGAAGGAAGTCCGTTATGTGCACTGGTGTCCGTTTCTCCGATGATGAGGGCAACACCTATTTCGGCCGTAATCTCGACTGGAGTTTCTCATATGGGGAGACCATCCTGGTCACTCCGCGCGGCTACCACTATGACACGGTGTTCGGTGCGGGCGGCAAGGCGAAGCCGAACGCGGTGATCGGCGTGGGTGTGGTCATGGCCGATAGGCCGATGTATTTCGACTGCGCCAATGAACATGGTCTGGCCATCGCCGGCTTGAATTTCCCCGGCTACGCCTCGTTCGTCCACGAACCGGTCGAAGGTACGGAAAACGTCGCCACGTTCGAATTTCCGCTGTGGGTGGCACGTAATTTCGACTCCGTCGACGAGGTCGAGGAGGCGCTCAGGAACGTGACGCTCGTCTCCCAGATCGTGCCGGGACAGCAGGAGTCTCTGCTGCACTGGTTCATCGGCGATGGCAAGCGCAGCATCGTCGTCGAGCAGATGGCCGATGGCATGCACGTGCATCATGATGACGTCGATGTGCTGACCAATCAGCCGACGTTCGACTTCCATATGGAAAATCTGCGCAACTACATGTGCGTCAGCAACGAGATGGCTGAACCGACTTCATGGGGCAAGGCCTCCTTGACCGCCTGGGGTGCGGGTGTGGGCATGCATGGCATCCCGGGCGACGTGAGCTCCCCGTCGCGCTTCGTTCGTGTGGCCTACACCAACGCGCATTACCCGCAGCAGAACGATGAAGCCGCCAATGTGTCGCGTCTGTTCCACACCCTCGGCTCCGTGCAGATGGTGGACGGCATGGCGAAGATGGGCAACGGCCAGTTCGAACGCACGCTGTTCACCAGCGGATATTCGTCCAAGACCAACACCTATTACATGAACACCTATGATGACCCCGCCATCCGTTCCTACGCCATGGCCGATTACGATATGGATTCCTCGGAGCTCATCAGCGTCGCTCGATGACTCCTTCCCGGCTCATGCCCCATTCGGAAGGGCATGAGCGTATATAGTGGAATCTTATGGAATCGTCGATGTTCAAACCCAGCTCCATGGACCTCATCAGGGCAGGTCTGCAAGACCTCGACAAGGCCCGCACCTTGTTCGACCAGCTCAAGGCGGACGACATTCCCGATGAGCGATGCGCCGAACTGCTGAGCGTGCTGGCCCACGCCTGCGACCCCGATGTGGCATTGAGCAATTTCGTGGATATCGTCAACGCGATGCAATCCAGCCAGCGCGATCTGAAACACGTCATCCCCGACAACAACGCCCTGAAGCGTCTGATCACGGTGCTCGGCGTTTCCGACGCGATGGGCAAGTTCATGCGCTTCAAGCCGCAGCTTGTGGAGGCCGCAGCAGTCGACAACTGCAACAGCCATCTGTTCAATCACACGCAACGCCGTGCACGTCTGCTCAAGGCGGTCGGCGCGGACCCGGACGAACCGGCCATGCCCGTCGCCTCCAAGGATCTGGCCGAAGCGGCCACGGCCTTGCGTTCCAGCTACCGGAACCAACTGGCCGCCATCATCGCCCAGGATGCCGTGGCGGACGACCCGACCTCCATCCAACCGACCATCAGCCGCGAACTGTCCGACCTCGCGGACGCGGCGCTCGAAGGCGCGCTGGCCATCGCCCGTCACGAAACCGAGGGCAGCGAGCATGTGCGCTTCACCATCATCGGCATGGGCAAACTCGGCGCACAGGAACTGAACTACGTTTCCGACGTGGACCTCATCTACGTGGTCGAACCGGTCGACAAGGACGTGGACCATCAGACGCTAATTCGCGTGGGCACCAAGATGGGCACCATGCTGCAGCGCGTCTGCCAGTCCGCCATCATGGGCGTGGCCGAGCAGCCGCTGTGGCAGATCGACGGCGGCCTGCGCCCGGAAGGCAAGGACGGCGCGCTGGTGCGCGTGCTCTCCTCGCACAAGAACTATTACGAGCAGTGGGCCGAGAACTGGGAGTTCCAAGCGCTGCTCAAGGCCCGCCCGGTGGCCGGCGACCCCGACCTCGGCCAGGCCTACATGGACATGACCCGGCCGTTCGTGTGGAGCGCGTCCAAGCGCAAGAACTTCGTCTACGACTGCCAGAAAATGCGCAAGCGCGTGGAGGATTTGATTCCCGCACCCCTGAAGGACCGCGAGATTAAGCTCGGCCGCGGCGGTTTGCGCGATGTGGAATTCACCGTGCAGATGCTCCAGCTCGTACACGGCCGCACCGACGAATCGCTGCGCACCAGCAACACGCTCGACTCGCTGCAGCGCCTGTCCGAAGGCGGCTATGTATCGCGCAAACAGGCCATGCGCATGTCCCAGGACTACCGCTTCGAGCGCGTGATGGAACATCGCCAGCAGATCTGGTCCCTGAAGCGCACGCACCTGTTCCCGGACCTCGGCCGGGCCTCGGTCGGAGGCCTCGAAAAGAAGCGCGACATCGACGTGGACGAGTTCAACCAGAACCAGGAGCTGCGCCGACTCGCCCGCGCATTCGGCCTGCACCCGGAAGAACTCGTCGACAAGTATGACGACACCCGCCGCGAAGTGCGCCACTTGCACCTCGACATCTACTATCGCCCGATGCTGCCGGTCAACGCCCAGATGGAGAACGACCAAATCGTCCTGAGCGTCGAGGCAGCACAGGAGCGATTCGAATCCATCGGCTTCGGCGACCCGGACGCCGCCATTCGCCACGTGCAGGCGCTCACCGCCGGCGTGGGGCGCGCGGCCAAAATCAACCGCATCATCCTGCCCGCCGTCTTGCAGTGGTTGGGCGAGGGCCAGAACCCGGACATGGGCCTGCTCAACTGGCGCAAACTGGAGGAGAACTTCGGCACCGAATCCGGCTATCTCGGCTTCCTGCGCGACTCCACCTCCGCCGCCCAGCGCCTGTGCCACATCCTGTCCAACTCGCGATTCCTGGGCGACGCACTCAACAAGTCGGTCGAATCGATCAGTTGGCTTGGCGACAACGACAATCTGCAGGCCCGCACGCGCGAGGCCTTGGACGTGCAGACCGGTTCGGCGCTGGAACGCTTCGGCTCGAACATCAACGAGTTCGCCACCTCCATGCGCGCCATGCGCCGCCACGAAATCGAACGCATCGGCCTGTCCTGGATGAGCGGCGTAATCAGCGATTCCGACAGCCTCAAAGCCATGACCGACGTGTACGACGCGATCATCGACGCCTCCCTGACCTGGGCCGTGCGCCACCAGATCGCCGCGTTCGGCGTCGAAACCGCGCCGGCCGGCATCACCGTCATCGCCATGGGCCGTTACGGCGGGCGCGAAGTGAACTTCAGCTCCGATGCGGATGCCATCCTCATCTACCGTCCGGCAGACGACGCCGACGACGGCCAAGCCAACGCTTTCGCCAAAAAGGTCGTGGAAGACCTGCGCAACATTCTGCAAGGCCCGACGACGCTGGAGCCCAAGATCGAACTCGACCTGGACCTGCGCCCGGAAGGCAAGAACGGTCCGCTCGTGCGCTCCTACGCCTCCTGCGAGGAATACTACGAATCCTGGGCCTCGACCTGGGAGCGCCAGGCACTGCTGCGCGCCCGGTACGCAGCCGGCGACGCCGAACTGGCGCGAGACTTCCTGATCAACATCGCCGACCCGCTGCGCTACCCGACCACGGAGCTGACCGAGGCCGAATTGCAGAACATCCGCAAGCTCAAGGCCCGTATGGAGGCCGAGCGTCTGCCGCGCGGCGTGCGTCGAGAACGTCATCTGAAGCTCGGCAAGGGCGGCTTGTCTGACGTGGAATGGACCGTGCAGCTCATGCAGCTCCAGCACGCCGGCGATATCAAAGATCTGCGCGTCAACGGCACGTTGGAGGCATTGGACGTGCTGGAAGCCAAGAAGCTCATCAGCGCTATCGACGCGATTCAGCTGCGCAAGGCATGGACGTTGTGCACCGCGGCCCGCAACGGCAACTATCTGTGGAGCGGGCGCGCCAACCAGGCCGATATTCTGCCTGATGACATCTATTCGCTGGGCGGCATCGCCGTCTACCTCGGCTACGGCGCCCACCGCGGCCAGCATTTCGAGAACGACCTTTTGGCCGTGATGCGCAAGTGCCGTGACGTCTGCCAGAGGCTGTTCTACGGTCAGGTTGACGAAGATGCCCAGAGCGGCGGTACGCGTATGCATGTGCTGGCACCGCGATTGGAGCATAATCGACGCCTTGCACAGCGGTGAACGCCACAAGCTTCACATTCATTAGGTCGATTTGCCGTTCATTAGGTCGGTTACTTCTGTAGAGCGGTGTTGGAATGGTGCCATTCCAACACCGTATGAAGTGAAACACTGACCTAATGAACGGCAAATCGACCTAATGAATAGTTTTTTCTGCATGCTTCACCACGCAAATTCAATAATTCATTGTTCCCAAGGGTGAACACTCCGTGAACGCGGCTGTCCGAAAAATGGCGTAAGTTAAATTAGGTCACACAAGAGTGGCCACCTGAAACCACGAGCGAAAAGGTGAGCCTTGTCTGAAGAAACACCCATGGTCGGCAAAAGCGTTGTGACGCTGGACGGCCTGTCAACAAACCAGATCCTCGATATTCTGCATAAGGCCGCATATATTGACGGCCATCGTAAGGAAGTGGCTCACACTTGTGACGGACGCGTGCTCGCCACATTGTTCTATGAGCCCTCCACCCGCACCCGTTTGAGCTTCGAGACCGCAATGCTGCGTCTCGGCGGCAAGGTCATCGGCTTCGCCGGCGCGCAGCTGGCCTCTGTGACCAAGGGTGAGTCCATTGCCGACACCTTGAAGACCGTGTCCAACTATGTGGACGTGGTGGCCATCCGCCATCCGAAGGAAGGCGCCGCTTTGGTGGCCTCCCGCGCCGCCTCCGTGCCGGTGATCAACGCCGGCGACGGCGGTCATATGCACCCCACCCAGACGCTGGCCGACCTGGCCACGCTACAGTCGCGCTTTGGCCGCATCACCGACCTGACCGTGGGTCTGTGCGGCGACCTGACCTTCGGCCGTACCGTGCACTCCCTGATTGAGACCCTGTGCCGCTTCGGTAACGTGCGCTTCGTGCTCATCAGCCCGGACGAGCTCAAGACTCCGCAGTATGTGATCGACCGCATCAACGCCACGCCAAGCTGTTCCTATGTGGAAGTGCGTGACCTGGCCTCCGTGATGGGCGACCTCGACGTGCTGTACATGACCCGCGTGCAAAAGGAACGCTTCTTCAACGAAGACGACTACCTGCGTCTGCGCGATACCTACATTCTCGACGAAGAGAAGCTGCAGCTCGCCAAGCCGTCCATGGCCGTGCTTCACCCGTTGCCGCGCGTCAACGAAATCGCCGTGGACGTGGACGATGATCCGCGTGCCGCCTACTTCGAGCAGGTCAAGAACGGCATGCTCGTGCGCATGGCCCTCGAAAGCACCGTGGTGGGCGACGAACTGCCCGGATACGAACCGCTCAACCCCAAGGAGGTTCAGGCCTGATGGAAGTCACCAGCATCCAGAACGGTATCATCATCGATCACGTGCCGGCTGGCACCTCGCTCAAGGTTCTCGACTATCTGAAGATCGACCCATCCAAAACCAAGCTGGCACTCATCATGAACGCCGACTCCAAGCGCTACGGTTCCAAGGACATCATCAAAATCGAAGATGACAAAGACATCGACCTCGACGTGCTCGGCTTCGTGGCCCGTCAGGCCACCGTGGATGTGGTGCGCGGTGGCAAGATCGTCGAAAAGAAACAGCCGAACCTGCCCGAACATATCGTGGGAGTGATCTCCTGTGTGAACCCGCGCTGCGTGACCACCACCGAGCCTGGCATCAAGCAGATGTTCCACCTCGTGCACTCCGAACGACTCGAATACCGCTGCGACTACTGCGACGAGGAAGCCAAACTGTGAGCATAACCCTACGCAACATCAAGGTCTGGAACACCGGCGAGATCATTGACCTCGTGGTGCCCGGGACCGCTGCTGCCTACTTCACCGACACTTCCTCCGTGGTTGATGGCGCCGACATCGATGCCACCGGTCTGACCTTGGCTCCCGGATTCGAGGATCCACACGTCCACTTCCGCGACCCCGGCCAGACATACAAGGAATCGATGGTCTCCGGTTGCCGTGCTTCGGCGTCCGGCGGATACACGAACGTACTCATCATGCCGAACACGTTGCCGGCATTGGACGGCCAGACCGTTACTGATGCTTCCGCTCCCGGCGCGAAGGAAGTTCTGGACGCCGGCTTCGACAACGTCATCGACTTCCTGCAGCAGTACGATGCCGCGCATAATGTGAAGTTGCCGGTCCGTTACGACCTGTGCGTGTGCGCGTCCAAGGATCGTGCCGGTCACGAGGCAAGCGATGTTGCCGATTGGCTGAAGTATGTGCCCGGCTTTGAGGACGACGCCAAGACACCCGCCATGCTGGCCCACCCTGTCACCGCAGTAAGCGATGACGGTTCTGCCGTGACCCCGAAGATTCTGGATCAGGTGCTGGAGAACGTCAAGACTTCCGATCTGTATCTGATTGAACATTGCGAGCATCACGATACGGGTGCCGTCAACGAGGGACCGGTTTCCCGCGAACTTGGCGTACCCGGCATTCCGGAAGACACCGAACTCAAGATCGTGGCTCGCGACATCGAAGCGGCCCGCCGCACCGGTGTCCACGTGCACTTCCAGCATGTGAGCACCGCGATTTCGTTTGAAGCTATTCGTAAGGCCAAGGCTGAAGGACTGCCGATCACTTGCGAAACCGCGCCGCATTATCTGGCATTGAGCGATGAGGCGTTGCTCAAGTACGGCACGTTGGCCAAGATGAACCCGCCGCTGCGCTCTGAAGCGGATCGCAAGGCCACCATCGCGGCCATCGCGGACGGCACGGTTGACCTGCTGGCCACCGATCATGCGCCGCATACATTGGAAGAGAAGGAACTCGGATTCCTTGAAGCGCCCAATGGCATCATCGGCCTTGAATGCGCGTACGGCGTGTGCCACAAGGTGTTGGTGGACGGCGGCTTCATCTCTGATGAGCGTTTGATTGAGCTCATGTCCGTGGGGCCGGCCGAACTCATGGGCCATGCACCGACCGATGTGGCTGCGCTGGTCGAAGACTATGCGGAACCCGCGCCTACCGGTGAAGACCCGGATGGTGTGATTGCGGGGGAGCAGGTGGCCGACGCCGCCGAATCCGGGGCTTCGCAGCGTGAAGGCGTCAACCGGCTGCTTGATTTCAGTCATGTGGACGATGCCGATGCGGTCGACCTCGTGGTTCTTGACACCGCCGAGGAATGGACCGTGGATCCCGAGCAGTTCCACTCCAAGGCTCGTAACACCCCCTTCGGCGGCTGGCAGGTCACTGGACGTCCCCTCGCCACGATCATCGGCTCCAAGCTGATGTTCAGCCGTTTGTAGACAACACAAGGAGCAGCATGGATCGCCTAATCGAAGCTATCGACAACACCCAGAACCCCAGCGTCGTGGGCCTTGATCCCACCGAGGCGTTGGTGCCGCCGCAGGTCGTGGCGAGCTTTGCCGACGAGGTACGCGATTCCGTGGAATCTCCGGAAGAGCTCGAATCCGCTCAGCTGGCCGTCGCCTACTTCGAATACAACCGCACGATTATCGACGCCATCGCCGATATCGTGCCCGCCGTCAAACCACAGATCGCCATGTATGAGGCGCTTGGCCCGGCCGGTGTGGATATCTACACAATGACCTGCGAATATGCGACCCAGCAAGGCCTCTACGTACTCGGCGACATCAAGCGTGGCGACATCGGCTCCACCGCGGCCGCCTACGCCCATCACCTGAACGGCGTGGGCGATTTCGACCCATGGCATGAGGACGCGGTGACCGTCAACCCGTATCTCGGCACCGACGGCATCACCCCGTTCGTCGAGGCCGCCACCGAAGCGGACAAGGACATCTTCGTGCTCGTGCGCACCTCCAACCCGTCCTCCAGCGAACTGCAGATGCTTGATCTGGCCGACGGCACGAAAGTCTACGAACATGTGGCCGATCTGGTGGAAGGCTGGGGTGCCGAGACCATTGGCGACCACGGCTACTCCCGTGTGGGCGCGGTGGTCGGCGCCACACATCCGGAAGAAGGCAAGGCACTGCGCGCGCGCATGCCGCACACGTTCTTCCTCGTGCCGGGCTACGGCGCTCAAGGCGGTACTGCCGCGGATGTGGCCGGCATGTTCGATGAGCAGGGCAGCGGCGCCATCGTCAACTCGTCGCGCGGCATCATCGGCGCGTGGAAGAAGAGCGGCAAATACTCCGAATCCATGACCGCCGACGAGGCGCTTGGCTTGGTGGCGGACAGCGCACGCCAGGCGGCACTCGACATGCGCGATAATCTGCGGGTTGCCGTATACCGGTAAGTAGACGAGTGTACTCCCGCCCCCGCTGGCGGGGGGCTGTCGGCAAAGCCGACTGGGGGTGGCCAGTCGTGGTCATAGAGAACCACCCTCAGTCTCGCTTCTCGAGCCAGCTCCCGCCAGCGGGAGCAATGCAGATGCTGAATAGGAACAACATGACAACTTTCACCCCCACTCATGATGTGGTTGCGGAGGCGACTGCGGCCGGATTCTTTCCGCCGCGTCACAACGTTGAAATCACACAGGTTGCGGAACTGACCGACCGCGTGATGCGATTGACGTTCCGCGACCCGTTCATCGTCTCCCACGCCAAGCCCGCCCAGTTCGTCAATCTGTTCACGCACGACGACTTCATGCTCATGCCGCGTCCGTTCGGTGTCAGCGAGGTCAACGGTGATGAGGTTAGCGTGATCTTCGCCGTAGTGGGTCACGGCACCGAACAGCTGGCACAGCTGCAGGCCGGCGACACCGTGGACGTGCTCGGCCCGCTCGGCCGCGGCTTCAACCTCAAGGAAGACGCCAACTACATCCTCGTCGGCGGCGGTCTTGGCGTACCACCACTGATCTACGCCGCGCAGAGGCTCGCCGAGCACGACGCCTCCTTCGCCACCGCCGTCTTCGGCTATCGCAACGACCACTTCGCCGAGGAATACGTTTCCCGGTACGCGGACTGGTCGTGGAGCATCGATGACGCCGAAGGCAACGTGGTCGACCTGCTCAACAAGCTCGAACAGGACGACGATTTGAAAGCCTACGATCGCAAACCGATCATCCTGTCCTGTGGACCGCTGCCGATGATGAAAGCCGTGGCCGCATGGGCCGCCGAACGCGACATCCCCGCGCAGCTGAGCATGGAACAGCGCATGGGCTGCGGCTACGGCACCTGCGTGCTGTGCACCATCGACACCGTGGACGGCCGACTCAAAGTCTGCTCCGACGGCCCGGTATTCACCCGCGAACAGCTCGGATGGGGGGAGTGACGATGAGCGCAAACAACCAGTCCGTGCAGGGCAACGACAACCACATCAACCTGTACGAACCCCACGTGTGGAAGCACCACACTAAGGTGGCCGGTCTGGAATGGAAGAACCCGGTCGGCACCGCCTCCGGCACATTCCAGTACGCCGCCGTCCGCTGGTTCTACGATGTCAGCCAGCTCGGCGCCGTATGCACCAAGGGTGCATCGCCCGTGCCGTGGGAAGGCAACCCCTCGCCGCGCACCGCTGAATCGCCGGCCGCGAACATCAACGCCGTGGGCCTGCAGAATCCCGGCGTCGACCACTATTTGGCCGAAGACCTGCCCAAGCTCAAGGCCGCGGGCGCATTCGTCATCTCCAACGTCGCCGGACATTGTGACGACGACTATGCCGAAGTGGTGGAAAAGCTCGCCGACTCCGACGTGGACATGCTGGAAATCAACGTCAGCTGCCCGAACGTCTCCGCCGGCGGCATGAGCGTAGGCGCCGACCCGGTGGCCCTCGCCAATCTGATGGACCGTCTGCGCCCATTGACCGACAAGCCGATGATCGTCAAACTTACGCCGAACGTCACCGACATCACCGTGCCGGCCCGTGCGGCCGTGGAACATGGCGCCGACGCCCTGAGCATGATCAACACGCTCAAAGGCATGCGCATCAACATCCGTAACGGCGAGCCGATAATCGCCAACGTCACCGGCGGCGTATCCGGTCCGGCCGTATTGCCGATCGGCCTGGCCGCCGTATACCACACACGCACTGTGCTGCCGGACATTCCGATCATCGGACTCGGCGGCATCGACAGCGGCGAAAAGGCGCTCGAATACCTGTACGCCGGCGCGAACGCCGTCGAAGTGGGCGCGGCCGCGCTCTTCGACCCGGTAGCCCCGCTGCGCGTCGCCCGCGAACTGGACGACCTGCTGGACAGCCGTCCCGAACTCGCTGCTAAACTGGCCGCAGGACAGACCTGGAGGTAAATCATGGCAGAAACACTCGCACATCGTTTCACGGAATTCCTGCTGGAATCCAATGCGTTGAAGTTCGGCGACTTCACACTGAAGTCCGGCCGTAAGAGCCCGTACTTCATCAACGCCGGCGCGTTCGACGACGGCAAGAAGATCGCCACGCTCGGCGCGTTCTACGCCGAGAAGATCAGCCAGGCCATCGTGCACAACACGATTCCCCGCAACATCGACACCGTGTTCGGCCCCGCCTACAAAGGCATTCCGCTGGCTGTATCCACTGCGATCGCACTGACCGCCGGCCACAACATGACCGTCGGCTACACGTTCGACCGCAAGGAGAAGAAGGACCACGGCGACGGCGGCTGGATGGTCGGCACCCCGCTGACCGACGGCATGAAGGTACTGCTCGTGGACGACGTGATGACCGCCGGCACCGCCGTGCGTGAAGTCATCCCCAAGCTCAAGGCCGAGGCGAACGTGGAAGTCGTGGGTCTGGTACTTTCCGTGGATCGCATGGAGAAGACCAAGGACTCCGACTTGTCCGCCGTCAAGGCCGTGGAAGCCGAGTTCGGTTTCCCGGTGCTTGCCATCGCCAACGTGCGTGAGATCTTCGACGCCGCTGCCAAGATGAAGAACGCCGACAGCACCCCGCTGCTCAGCCACGACATCCAGCAGCGCGCCGCCGCCTACCTCGAAGAATACGGCGCCTGATCGTCTTCAATCTAAAACCAAAAGCGGGCTTGCGATCCCGCTTTTTTATTACGATTCATGAACAGCAGCACCATATTAAGGCAAAAGCTTTGGCAAGGAGCGTGCTATGAACTGGTTAGTTGGTATAGGGCTGTTTGTGCTCGTGGGGATATGCAGTTACTTCGGTATCGAGCATCATCTGGACAGCAAAGCGAACAAGTTGTCGCAAGGTAATGAAGAAGACCGCCGAGATGCTGCCGAATTACGTGATATCGCCGCCAAAATCGATCACGGCAAGTATTACCCGATGCTGTAACGGGCAATCTGGGCCTAACTTGATGCTATCTCCGTTTCGAGGGGCTGATGTCGTGGTTTCCAGAGATCTACTTCCATTTCGAGGGGCTGATGCCCAAGTAGAAGCAGCATGAAAATGGCGGAATGACGTTGGTGTGATGCCGCTCATACTCGGGATATGACGGATGAACAGCCCCTTGAAACGGAGATAGATGTCTCCAGAAGGCCAAATCAGCCCCTTGAAAGCAAGATAGGGTTCTAAACTCCGGAACCGGGTCGCCTGTGATGAAAACCCGCGCGGCGTAGAATTACCGTAGGTTCGTTGCATTCGAACAAGGAAGGCCGCTATGGGGAACATCACCGACGATATTCGGCAACATTTCGACACTTTCGCCGAACTGCCGTTCACCGAGGCGGATAGCCTCGCTTTGTCCCAGTTGGCCTATGCGCGCATGCCGGATAACGTGCCGCGCTATCACGAGAATGCAGAGACCGCTGACGGCATGATCGTCACGGTTCCGATTCACGATTTGCTGCGTGCCGAATGCTATGACGACATGTTCGGCAAGGTGTGGTCGCCTTCGATGAACGTCGATCTGTTACGTGCGATGAGCGAGAGCCCACGTTGGAGGAACCTACGCGTAGGCGCATATGTGGACGAATTCGATGCCGAAACCACCAAGCAGTTCTCGGCCTGCGTGTTCGAACTGGGTAACGGCACGCTCTATGTGGCTTTTCGCGGTACCGACAGCTCGATCGTCGGGTGGAAAGAGGACTTCATGATGGCGTTCCGCCGCCCGGTCGCCTCGCAGGAGGCCGCCGCGTGTTATCTGACCGAGCTGGCTGACCATTGGGCCGGGCCGATTATGGTCGGCGGCCATTCCAAAGGCGGCAATCTGGCGGTATATGCGGCGGCCAATGTGCCTAGCGAGATTCAGGAACGCATCGCGGTCGTATATTCGCACGATGGGCCTGGATTCGATGAGGCGTTCTTCGATGAAGACGGGTACGTGCGCATTGCGTCGAAGATCCATAAATCGGTACCGGGCTCGTCGATTATCGGCATGCTGTTTGAGACTCGTGAGCATGTGGAAGACGGCTATACGGTGGTCAGCAGCGATGGAGCCAGCATCATGCAGCATTTCGCATTGCACTGGCAAGTCGATCATGGCCAATTCGTACAGGCTGATGGACTGACAAGTAGCGCGCAATACCTGGCACGCACGATCAACGGATGGATGGCAAAATACGACGACGAGCATCGCCGCAAGTTCATCGAAAACCTGTTCGCGATCTTCGAGGCCGGCGGATACGCCACATTCGGCGACCTCACTTCGCATTTGGCACAGTCACTGCCGATTATGCTCGCCGCGGCCCGCAACATTGATGTCGAAGATCGCGACGTGATGATCGAAGTGCTCAAAGGCTTCGCCGCGACAGCCGCCACGTCGGTAATCTCGGCCAAGTAGTCGGAGGCCATCAAACTGGTTTTGCCAGTCAGTCTCAATAGCGCAAGAGCCGGCCCCTGAGATACTCAGGGGCCGGCTCTTACTTCCATTTCCCCAGCGGGGTTGGCTTAATCGCAGTATATCTCACTGCTGACCATACCTGTTTTACTTACTCCTAATCAATGAGTTTGTAGCCGTGATCGGCGACTACGGACTTGAGCTTGGTGAGGTAGGTTTCGGCGGCCTTGGAGAGCTTGGAGCGCTCGTTGGTGATCCAGCCGACCAGCATCGTCTCATCGGTGTCGAGCGGCACGGTGACGATCTTCTCGTTGTTGAGGTCGCCGTTGTCGATGCCGGTGCACACTGTGTAGCCGTTGAGGCCGATGATGAAGTTCAGGATTGTGGCGCGGTCGGTCACGTTGATTTGCTTGGGGGAGTACTCCGGCCAGACCGCTTCCTCATAGAAGTAGAACGAGCCTTCCTCGCCCTGCTCGTACTGGATGAACGGGTATGGCTTGAGGTCCTCCATGGTGATGACCTTCTTGGAGGCCAGTGGGTTGTTGCGCGAGATGAACACGTGCAGCGGCGCGCGGAAGAGCGGATGGAATTCGAGGTGCTTCTCGCGCAGGAGCTTACCGATCACATCCTTGTTGAAATCGGACAGGTAGATGATGCCGATTTCGGACTGCATGTTGGCGACCTGGTTGATGATGTCGCGCGTACGGGTCTCGCGGATGGTGAACTCGTATTCGTCGGACTTGATGGAGTTGATCATCTCCACGAACGCTTCGACGGCGAACATGTAGTGCTGGGTGGAGACCTGGCACAGCTGCTTGCGCGGCTTGGCGTGCTTGTAACGCTCTTCGAGCAGATCGGCCTGATCAAGCACCTGACGGGCGTAGGTCAGGAATTCCGCGCCGTCCACGGTCAGGGCGATGCCCTGCGAGGAGCGGGTGAAAATCTCGATGCCCAGCTCGTTCTCCAGTTCCTTGACCGACGAGCTCAGGGCCGGCTGGGAGACGTACAGAGCGTGGGATGCCTCGTTCATCGAGCCGCACTCGACGATTTTGACGATGTATTTCAGCTGCAGCAGTGTCATAAGGTCTATTTATAGCCTGAGGGATAGTCGGGAGAAGGGTTTATAGCCGTACTCCGAGCTGGGCGAGGGATTCGCGTGCCTGCAGCGCGTTTTCGAAGAGAAGTCCGTGGATGCCGACTTCGTTGGCTCCGACGATGTTCTTGGCGGTGTCATCGAAGAACACGCAGTTGCCTGCGGTCAAGCCAAAGTGGTTCAAAGCCAGCTCGTAGATGTCGGCGTTGGGCTTGTGCATTTTCTCCACGCCGGAGACCACCGTGCCCTGCAGCAGTTCCTCGAGACGCGGGAATTTTTCGAATGCCAGATGGAACGTCTCGTGAGACCAGTTGGTCAGCCCCCACACGCCGTAGCCATGGGCCTTGAGATCTTCGAGCAACTCGACCATGCCCGGCAGCGTGCGGGGTAGCGCGTCATCATAGTGCGCGATGTAATATTCAAAGATCGCGGCAAGCTCATCGCCTTGTTCACGACGGACGTCGGGCAGGATATCGGCCAGATCCTCGCCGGCATCCATGCGATCCTCGTAATGGAAAAAGCCACATGGATCATCGTTGGCACAAATACGGTTCACCACGTCGTCGGGAAACTTACCTTCGAGGCATGCGCGGGTATTCCAGTCCAGCAGCACGCCGCAGAAGTCGAAAATCACATCGGTGATGGGGGAGTTGGCCATGATGCTCCTTGGTTTGTGGGCTATCTTCAGTGGTTCCTGTAATTAGTGTACGGGTTGATTGCCCAAATTGGGGTACATGGAGTTTAATTCTTGGCTCAACCTTTGCCAGGCTTTTCTCTCCCTCCGTCTCGGCTTCGCCGATCCACCTCCCTCATCAGAGGGAGGTCATATTATTCGGCGAGGCCAAGAACTACGCAATTACGTCGGCGATGGCTTCGGGAATCGCGCGAATCACGTCACCGGCTACAATCGGGTGTCCGAGCGTCATGAAGCGCTGATGATGTTCCTGGCCCACCAGTTCCGGTTCCTGCCAGCCCTGCTGCTCGGATTCCGAAGCGATTGCGGCGGCCATGCCATGCAGATAGGCCGCGGAGGCGACGGTCTCCGCTGTGGTAATCAACGCATCCTGCTGGGCGAGCAAGGCACCGGTAAGACCTGCCAGCACATCACCGGCACCAGCGGCGGCCAGCCATGCCGGCGCGCTGCCAGAAACATAGACATGATCCTCGTCCACCACAATGGTCACCGCGCCCTTCAGCAGCACGGTCGCACCGGTCAGCTCATGCGCACGCAGAGCACAAGCCAACAGATGAATCTGCACATCGTCAACGGTGTAAGGTTCACGCGGCTCAGCATGTTCGGCCGCATCCTGCCGCGCTTCCAGCCGATTCAGCAACTTGGCCATCTCGCCGGCGTGAGGCGTAATCACCACCTGCCCTGGCACACGTTCGGGCAACAAGTCAAGTGCGCCGGCATCCACCACGATTGGTGGCATGTCATAAGCATTGCCGGCATCGTCTTCAACAGACGCATCATAATGCTTGAGCAAGGCCGCTATGGTTTCGCGTTGCATATCCGTGCCGGCACCATCGGCATCGGCATCCGGTACACCGGAGCCGACGACCCAGGACTGTACATGTCCCTTGCCGATCACGGCTTCCGGCAGCGCGGCAAGCACCATATTCTGGGCACGTTCCGGTCCGAGATAGCGGACCATGCCGGTATTCGCGCGTGCGGCCGCACGGGACGTCAGCACCGCGGCACCCGGATAGGACTGCGAACCAGTGACCAATCCGACCACGCCGCGTGAATACTTGCCATCCTCAAAACGAGGAAGACGAATCGAGTCGGCGGCGAAGGTGTTGTTCACGACTTCGACCGCAGGTTCACGCTCGTCAATATCGAATCCAAAATCGACCAACTCGATTCGACCACACGAGAACGTTGCGGGAGGCAGCACGGCGCACGGTTTCATCGCACCAAACGTCGCCGTGACCGTAGCCGGAATGTACGGGCCGGGCAACGAACCGTCGTTGACCCCGATGCCGGACGGCGTATCCACCGCGAGCACCAGCGGAAAGTCACCGGACGATTCGCGGTTGGGAAGAGCCGGCTCATCAGGGACCTCACCGTCAAGACCCAAGGCGGAAGCCAACGCTGCGGGGATTCCACGCAATGCGTCTTCGATGCCGATGCCGGTCATCGCATCGATAATGAGATGCGACTGCTGAGCCACGGACACCGCGGTTTGCAGGCGTTCGCCCGCCTCGCCAGCGGAGAAGCCGGACGAACAGCCGGGAATTTCGGCGGCCGGGTCAAGTACCAAGACTTTGCCGCCAGCGCGAACGAATGCGGCGAATCCGGCCTCATGCAACGACTTGCCCACGGCTATTGCAGTAACCTTGGCCCCCTCCTGCGCCAGAGCGGCGGCGGCGAACAGCCCATCGCCGCCATTGTCGCCGGCCCCGGCAAGCAGCACGATGGAAGTATCCTCGAGCGCCAGATCCTCGTCATCCAGCATGCCGGCAGCAATATGGGCTGTGGCCTGTGCGGCCATGCGCATCAGCGGCACGCCCTTATCCAGCAGCGGACGTTCCATATCCCGCACCGTGCCGGAGTCATAGGCACTATGCAATAACAGTTCACGGCGATCGACGTCATCGGCGTATTCCATGGCAGACCCCTTTGCGGTGCTTACGAACGAACACCATTGATTTTAGCCCGTTTGCCGAGTCACGCCGATAGCAAACATGAACATTCATGCTGTCGTCCACCTTCTTCATGGCTTCCGTTACTATGGTCTGTTGGTTTAACAGGACTCTATACGGAAAGCAGCAGGTGAAGCATGGCGATCGAGGCACAGGGTCTGGAGATTCAGATCGGCGCGCGCACCCTGCTCCATCCCACCAATTTCCATGTGGCCAAGGGAGACAAGATTGGTCTGGTGGGCCGCAACGGTGCCGGCAAGACCACGCTGACCCGTGTGATCACCGGCGACATGCTGCCGACCGCCGGCAAAGTACGTGTTTCCGGCAAGCTTGGCTACCTGCCTCAGGACACGCACGCTTCCGAGCCCACGCAGACTGCGCTCGACCGCATGATGAGCGCGCGTGACATCGCCACCATCATCAACCGTATCCGCAAGGCCGAGAAGGAAATGACTGACCCGGATCCGGACGTGATGACCAAGGCCATGAACCGTTACGACAAGGCCATGCAGGACTTCGACAAGGCCGGTGGCTATGCGGCACAGTCCGAGGCGATTTCCATGGCGACTTCGCTTGGCTTACCGCAGGAGGTCATGGAACAGCAACTTGGCACCCTGTCCGGCGGTCAGCGCCGTCGTATCGAACTGGCGCGAATCCTGTTCTCCGACGCCGATACGTTGATTCTCGACGAGCCCACCAACCATTTGGACGCGGACTCCATCGAATGGCTGCGCGGCTACCTGAAGAAGTACGAGGGCGGCTTCCTGGTCATCTCCCACTCCACGGAATTGCTGGATGAAGTGGTGAACAAGGTGTGGCATCTGGACGCGCAACTCGGCCAGATCGACATGTATTCACTGAGCTGGAAGGCCTATCTGCACCAGCGCGTGGTTGATGAGGAGCGTCGCCGCCGTGAGCGTGAAGTGGCGGAGAAGAAGGCCGAACGCTTGATGAAGCAAGGCATTCGTCTGCATGCCAAGGCCTCCAAGGCGGTGGCCGCGCAGAACATGATGCGCCGCGCCGAGAAACTGCTGGAGAACACCTCGGAGGCGCAAAAGGCCGAGAAGGTGGCGGATATTCGCTTCCCCGAGCCAGCACCGTGCGGTCGTACGCCGATTATGGCCAAGGATATTTCCAAGGCGTATGGTTCCAATATCGTGTTCGCCGGCGTGAATCTGGCTATCGACAAGGGCTCACGTGTGGTGATTCTCGGCTACAACGGCGCCGGTAAGACCACTACGCTGCGTCTACTGGCCCACATCGAGGAACCGGACACCGGTTCTGTGGAATACGGTCACGGCTGCAAAATCGGCTACTTTGCGCAGGAGCACGATACGTTGGATCTGAACGCCACTGTATTAGAGAACCTGCAACACGTGGCTCCCGAGCTCGACAACACACAGGCCCGTTCTATTCTCGGCTCGTTCCTGTTCTCCGGCGATGACGCGATGAAGCCGGCTCATGTGCTATCCGGCGGTGAGAAGACCCGTCTGGCCTTGGCCACGCTGGTCACCTCGCGCGCCAATGTGCTGCTACTCGACGAGCCCACCAACAACCTTGATCCGGCCTCCCGCGAGGAGATCTTGAAGGCCATCGCCAAGTACGAGGGAGCAATCGTGCTCGTCACCCACGATGAGGGTGCCGTCGAGGCTTTGAACCCCGAGCGCGTGCTGCTCATGCCTGACGGCGACGAGGACCTCTGGAATGATAGTTATTTGGATCTGGTTGCCGAAGAATAGTCCCATCTTGGCTCCCTCGCTGAGGGGAGTGACCTAACGAAAAGCAAAGGAGCCACCTGCCATGGCCACCACAACAGGCAAGAACATCGCCATCGTCACCGGTAGTGCCTTGGGCCTCGGCTACGAACTAGCCAGCCAGCTCATCGACAAAGGCTGGCTCGTAGCCGGCATCGATTTCAACGCCGAACGCCAGGCCGAGCTCACCGCACAATGGCCCGCTGATTCCTACCGTGCCTACATCGGCGACATCACGGATGAAGCGTTCGTCAAGGAATCCGTGGCGGATATCGCCTCACTTGGCCACATCGACCTGCTTATCAACAACGCCGGTCAGCCCTCGTTCAAAGTACCCACCGCTTACGAAGCCGCCGACATCGACAAATGCCTCAAGGGTCTTAAAGGCATGATCCTGTGGACCGTGGAAACCCTCAAGGTCTGCGGCGAACGCGACGTGAAAATCGCCCAGATCATGAGTACTGCCGCCACACGTGGCAATGCGAACGAGAGCGTGTATTGCGCCACCAAGTGGGGCGAGAAGGGCTACACCAAGAGTCTGCAGGCCGCATACAAGGGCACCAGCGTCAAAGTGGTCGCCATCTATCCAGGTGGCATCGACACCGCCTTCTACCGCGACAGCCACGATTACGTTTCCGAAGACAAGCAGCACACCTTCATGCAGCCCGGTCCACTGGCTGAAGTCATCCTCTTCAACCTGATCAACGAGGCCAACCTCACCGTCACCGACATCGAAATCAATCGCAACAGCTGACTGTCAAAATAATCAGCCAAGAGCCACCGGAACCTCGTATAGGCGCCCGGTGGCTCTTCTGCTATTTACTGCAAGTGATGCAGGGCTCGGATGATGGCGCAGCGGTCCTCGGCGGTTCCCTCATTAGCGCACATGGTGGCGTACCAGCGTGGGTTGCGCAGGGTTTCGGTGCCGGTGGCCTCGTCCGTGGAGACGAGCGTGTGCGAGTCATTGGCGTACTGGAAGTGCAGGTGGCTGAGCAGACCGCCGCACATCAAAGCCGAACCAATGATGACCCGCTGCTTCTGTCCGCCGGACAGGTGAAAAATGCTGCGATTCAGCAAGTGCTTGATACCGAAGCGCTCGGTCACAGCCGTGATACGGCGATTAATCTCTTCAGCTGGAAGTCCCATGTTTTCGACAGGGAAGCAAGTTCATCGGTGACGTTCGCGTTGAAGTACCGGGTTTTCGGGTTTTGGAATACGCTGCCGAACAGCGGGGTGGGCCGGTCGATTGGCACGGTCTCCACGTCCATTCCACACGTGGTCTGGCGGCCGGCAAACACGCCATGGGAAAACGAGGGGATAAGTCCGTTGACCACGCGCGTGTAGCTGGTCTTGCCGCAACCGCTCGCCCCGCACAGCACAATGCACTCGCCTTCAGGAATGGTCAACGTGACGTCGCGCAATGCCGGTTCTATGGCATGGTCGTAGGTAAAGGAGATATCTCGAGAAGCGATGGTTTCCGCGAAAGCCGTTGCATTCGACTGAGGCTGCTTATCTTCCATCACATCACCCCCGTAATATCCAGAGCGAGCGGCACGGTGACCACAATCATGACCAGCCAATCAATCACGGTCATGCGAATTTTCGTGTGCGAAGTGTGCTCGCCCTCACGTCCGAGCCCCTTGGTCAGCGCCGCCACCGACAAATCCTGCGCCACATTGGTGGCATTCATCAGCAGTGGAATCAGAATGTATTCCAATGACTGTGTTGGGTGGCGCACAATACCCCAGCCACCGGAGGAGATGCCTCGCAAGGCCATCGCATTGCGGATCTGCCGGTAATCCTCAGCGATGGTAGGGAAGAAGCGAATGACCACCACGCAGGGAATCACCACAGCTTCAGGCACGTGCATGCGCCGCATCGCGCCTGGCGGACGTGGTGGTGAACGCATACGCGCCGGTAATGGAGCAAGGTAGCATCATCGTGACACCCACGGCCAGAGCGGAGACCACATGCAGCCACGGCAGGCCCAAAGTATCGGGGTCAAGCAATCCCAGAGTGGTAAGCACAGCGTAGGTCACGCCGAAATTCAGCGCAGTACGCCAGCGGGCGGCCGCCAGCAACGGCAATAGAAACAGCACGACCATGACGATTTGCGTGGTAAGCCTCACATGAAAGAACAACATGAGGTTCGCCACCAGCAACATATACAGCTTTGCGCGCGGATCGAGCGTTTGGCGGGCGTGTTCGGTGCGGTCACGATGTTTTCCGTTTTATATGATTGACAGATTTTCCTCTCGCCAATCTAACGATGATTCCACGCAAAGGCAATACCTTTTCACGAAGTTATTAGTGACTTCAATCATTCGTGTCCATAATGCACGCGGAATAACAAAATCGTCCGGCATCTTCAAGACACCGGACGATTCAAGAAACTAACGGTCTGAGCCCTCAGAGCCCATACACCTCGTGGGCGAACTTCTCGAACACGGGGATCGAACGCTTGACCTTCTCGGTGTCGATGCAGTAGGCCATGCGGAAGTAGCCGGGCACGCCGAAGCTGTCGGACGGCACGAGGATCAAGTCGTATCCTTTGGCTTTCATGCAGAACGCCACGGCGTCGTCCTCGAGCGCCTTGGGGAAGATGTAGAACGTACCGCTGGGGCGCACCACGTCGAAGCCGATGCCGGTCAGCGCATCGTAGAGCAGGTTCATGTTCGTCTCGTAGACGTTGAGGTCGGCGGTCTGGTCGATGACCTTGGCCACGCCCAGCTGAATCGAGCTCGGCGGGCAGTTGTGGCCGGTGCCGCGCGAGATCTGGCCCATCATCGGCACCAGTAGATCGGCGTCGGTCGCGTCCGGGTTAACGGCCACGTAGCCGATGCGCTCGCCCGGCAGGCTCAGTGACTTCGACCAGGAGTAGCAGGTTAGCGTGTTCGCGTAGAAGCTGGCCGGATAGGGCTGGGTACCGCCGTCGAACAGAATCTCACGGTACGGTTCGTCGCTGATCAGGAAGATGTCGTGGCCGTATTCGGTCTGCTTGGCGGTCAGGATCGCGGCCAGGCGCTTGAGCGTGTCCGCCGAATACACCGCGCCGGACGGGTTGTTCGGGGTGTTGATGAGCACGGCCTGCACGTTCGGGTTGAGCGCGGCCTCGAACGCCTCGAAGTTGATCTGGAAGTTCTCGGTGTCGGCCGGCACGATGGTCAGCTTGGCGCCGGTGCCCTTGACATACGGCCGGTATTCGGGGAAGTAGGGGGCGAAGGTGATGATCTCGTCGCCTGGCTTGGTCACCGCGCGCATCGCGTGGGACAGCGCGCCCGCCGCGCCCGTGGTCGGGAAGATGTGGTTGCCGGTGTATGCCATGCCGAAACGTTCGTTGAGGTTCTCAGCGACCGTCTCTTTGAAGGACGGGATGCCGAGCGAGGGGGAGTAGCCGTGGATGGCCACCGGGTCGCCGTTCTCATAGAGGTCAATCATGGCGTCGGCGAAGGATTTCGGGGCCGGTACGGAGGGATTGCCAAGGCTGTAATCGAACACATTCTGGTAGCCGATTTCGGCACCGCGGCTCGTGGCATACTCGCTCAGCTCGCGAATCACGGACTTGCCGCCAAGCATGGCCTTGTATTCCTCATTGATCATGGCATTCTCCTCGTATATACGTACTGATGCTTATCCCACTACTACCACCATGTTCCGTTTTGTGCCATCTGCCGCGCCGGACACACCCATCGAACATGTGTTCGAATTTGGTCGTGTGTTCGGGTATTCTTGGGGCAGGCTTTGATACGTGCGGTGTGATGCACGTGGAAAACAGCGAGACGGAAGGCGGGGATTGTGGCGGCAGCGCAAACTGGCACAAAGCGCGCAACTGGCGGAGCGGGCGCGAAAACCGACAAGGGCAAGAACGGCAAAGTCATCGTGGAAAAGGTGATGACCAGCGACTCATTCCTGAGCCGCGAAATCAAAAAAGCGCCGCTCGTCGAGCATGACGGTTCGCTGGTAGCGGACATCTCACACATCCCAAACGACCTCAAGATCACCATTCAGGGCGCACGAGAGCACAACCTGAAGAACGTGGATCTTGCGATTCCGCGTAACCGCATGGTCGTGTTCACCGGCCTGTCCGGTTCCGGCAAATCATCGCTCGCGTTCGACACCTTGTTCGCCGAAGGCCAGCGCCGGTACGTCGAATCCCTGTCCGCCTACGCCCGCCAGTTCCTAGGCCAGATGGACAAGCCCGACGTCGACTTCATCGAAGGCCTGAGCCCAGCCGTCTCCATCGATCAGAAGACCACCAACCGCAACCCGCGTTCGACCGTCGGCACCATCACCGAAATCTACGATTACCTACGACTGCTATTCGCCCGCACCGGTATTCCGCACTGCCCTGAATGCGGCGAGCCGGTCGCATCCCAGACCCCGCAGCAAATCGTCGACACCCTGCTCGATTACCCGGAACGCACGCGATTCCAGATTCTTGCTCCCGTGGTCAAGGGCCGCAAGGGCGAGTTCGTGGATATGCTTGAACTGCTGCGCTCCGACGGTTATGCCCGCGCGCTCATCGACGGCGAAATGAAGCAGCTGTCCGACGACATCAAACTCACCAAGCAGAAGAAGCACACCATCGAAGTGGTGGTCGACCGACTTGTGGTCAAGGACGGCATCCGACAGCGCCTGACCGACTCGGTGGAAACCGCGCTGAAGCTCGCCAACGGCAGCATCGTCATCGACTTCGTGGACGAGGAGGAAGGCAGCCCCGCGCGCCGCCGCCCGTTCTCCGAACACCGCAGCTGTCCGAATGGTCATGTGCTCGAACTCGATGAGGTCGAACCGCGCACGTTCTCCTTCAACGCCCCCTACGGCGCCTGCCCGGCCTGCACCGGTCTCGGCTTCAAACTCGAAATCGACCCGGAGCTCGTGATCTCCGACCCGGATAAATCCCTGGCCGACGGTGTCATTGAGCCGTGGAGCGGCACCAAGATGACCTCCCAGTACTACGGCCACATCCTTGAAGGTCTGGCCAAGGAAATGGGTTTCTCCATGAAGACCCCGTGGAAGGATCTGCCGGCCGACGTCAAGCACGACATCCTCTACGGCCATGACTTCAAAGTCAACGTCTCCTACCGCAACCGTTGGGGTCGCCTGCGCGAATACTCCACCGGCTTTGAGGGCGTGGTGCGCACGCTGATGCGCCGCCACGACGAAACCGACTCGCAGTCCATGCGTGAATACTACGAGTCCTACATGCGCGAGGTACCTTGCCAGGTCTGCCAAGGCCGCCGCCTGAAGCCCGAAGTGCTCGCGGTCACCGTGGATGGCAAATCCATCTTCGACGTGTGCGATATGCCCGTCGTGCGCGAGCTCGCCTGGGTCAACGGGCTCAAGCTCGAAGGCTCGGCACAGATGATTGCTGGCGAAGTCCTGAAAGAGATCAAGGCGCGCCTCGGCTTCCTCAATGACGTCGGACTCGACTATCTGACCCTTTCACGCGCGGCAGCCACCCTGTCCGGCGGTGAAGCGCAGCGCATCCGACTCGCCACGCAGATTGGCTCCGGTCTGGTCGGCGTCATGTACGTGCTCGACGAGCCTTCCATCGGCCTGCACCAGCGCGACAACGAACGACTCATCGAGACCCTGCATCATCTGCGAGACCTTGGCAATACGCTGATTGTGGTCGAGCACGATGAGGACACCATTCGTCAGGCCGACTGGCTGGTCGACATCGGCCCCGGAGCCGGCGAGCATGGCGGCGAAGTCATCTACTCCGGTCCAGCCAAGCACCTCATCGAGGCGAAGCGTTCCATCACCGGCGACTACATCGCCCACCGTCGCGAAATCGCCGTGCCCGCCAAGCGCCGCAAGGTGCGCAAGACCCAGATGCTCAAGGTCGTAGGCGCACGTGAGAACAACCTCAAGAACATCGACGTGAGCTTCCCGCTCGGCGTGCTCACCGTGGTCACCGGTGTCTCCGGCTCCGGCAAATCCTCGCTTGTCAACTCGATCCTCTACCCGGTGCTCGCCGACAAGCTCAACGGCGCACGCATCGTGCCCGGCAAGCATACGCGCGTCGAAGGCGTCGACCAGGTGCGCAAAGTGATCCACGTCGATCAGAACCCGATCGGCCGCACTCCACGCTCCAACCCAGCCACCTATACCGGCGTGTGGGACAAGATTCGTGCACTCTTCGCCAAAACCCCCGAAGCACAGGTGCGCGGCTACGGCCCCGGCCGATTCAGCTTCAACGTCAAGGGAGGCCGCTGTGAAGCCTGCCACGGCGACGGCACGCTGAAGATCGAAATGAACTTCCTGCCGGACGTCTACGTGGAATGCGAGACCTGCCACGGCAAACGATACAACCGTGAAACCCTCGAAGTCACGTACAACGGCAAAACCGTTTCCGATATTCTCGATATGCCCATCGAAGAGGCAGCCAACTTCTTCAAGGCCTACACCGGCATTTCCCGATATCTGAAGACCTTGGTGGACGTCGGCCTCGGATACATCCGGCTCGGCCAGCCCGCGCCCACCCTGTCCGGCGGTGAATCGCAGCGCGTCAAACTCGCCACCGAACTGCAACGCCGTTCCGACGGCAAGACCGTGTACATCCTCGACGAGCCGACCACCGGTCTGCACTTCGAAGATGTAAACAAGCTGCTCAAAGTGCTGCAATCCCTAGTGGACAAGGGCAATACGGTTATTGTCATCGAACATAATCTGGACGTGATCAAGGAGGCCGATTGGTTGATTGATCTTGGTCCGGAAGGCGGTGACGGCGGCGGCACCATCGTTACGCAGGGCACTCCTGAGCAGGTTGCCGAATGCGACGAATCCTGGACCGGCAAGTTCCTGAAACCGATGCTATAGCCTTTCAATTACGGCTGACCTTGGGTGGGCTGGGGTGCGCGTCGCTGGACACGCTCCGGGCTGCTCAGGCCAAGTCTTTACGGTCCAGCGACGCACACCCCAGCCCACCCAATCCTGAATCAATTATCTGCTGCTACTTGCGAGAGGAGGATTATGACGAACGATATCGAGCGGCATAGTCCGGACGAGTGGCGCAAGACTGCGGCGGCGTTGATGCCGGAAAGCTCTAGTGCAGGAGCCGAAGAAAGCGCAGCTACGGCGAAGGTGAATGCGAATGGGGCGCCTTTGCTGGGGGATTCTCGTGATCTGTTTCGGCCTAAGACTTCGGACATTCCGGCCAAGCCTGGTGTGTATAAGTGGCGCGATGGGCAAGGGCGCGTCATTTATGTAGGCAAGGCCAAGAACCTGCGCAATAGGCTTACCAATTATTTCCAGCCACTGTATCTGCTGCATCCGCGCACACAGACCATGGTGCTTACGGCACGCAGTCTGGAGTGGACGGTTGTTGCCACTGAGTTGGAATCGTTGACGCTTGAGTACACGTGGATCAAGGAGTTCGATCCGCGGTTCAACGTGCAGTTCCGCGACGACAAGACCTATCCGTATCTGGCGGTCAGCACGGGGGAGCAGGTTCCCCGCGTGTGGGTCACGCGGTCGCGCAAACGCCGCGATACTCGTTACTTCGGCCCATACGCCAAGGTGTGGGAGCTGAGGCACAGCCTCGATCGGCTGCTGCGCACCTTTCCGGTACGTACCTGCACCACGAATGTATTTCATAAAGCTCAGCTGACCGGCCGGCCCTGCCTACTGGCCTCTATCGGCAAATGCTCGGCTCCCTGCGTGAATCAGATTGAAGCGGACGAACATCGACGGCTGTGCGAACAACTTGTTGGCGTCATGACCGGACGCCTTGGACGGCCGTATATCGCGCAGTTGACCCGCGACATGAAAGAGGCCAGCGCCGAGCTTGAATTCGAGAAGGCGGCCCGTCTGCGCGATCAGATTCAGATGCTGGAGACCGTGGTGCAGCAGAACGCCGTCGTCTTCGATCAGGACGTGGACGCCGACGTGTTTGGCTTTGCCAGCGACGAATTGGAAGCCTCCGTGCACGCCTTCTATGTGCGTGCCGGCTCGATTCGCGGCGAACGCAACTGGAGCGTCGAACGGGTCGAGGACATCGCTGATACTGACTTGATGGCGGATCTTCTGGTGCAGGTGTATTCGGATGAGGCAGGGAATGACCACCCCCAGTCGGCTGCGCCGACAGCCCCTGCTAGCGGGGGCGAAAATGCAGCCGTGCTCCCGCTGGCGGGGGCTGGCACGCGAAGCGTGACTGGGGGTGGCGCTGCAACCATTTCCACCAGTCGCGAAGCCATCGGCTCCACGCAGACCCTTACGGCCATGGACGCGATTGCTCGCGCCCAGGCCACCCGCGAACGCAATACCCGTCAGGAAACCACCGGCCGCGTGGATCTGCTGGCTCCCATTGCGCCTGTGCCGCGCGAAATCATCGTGCCGATCGAACCCTCCCGGCGTGCGGAACTCGAAAGCTGGCTGACCGACCAGCGCGGGGGAGCGGTGACCATTCGCGTGGCCTCCCGAGGCGACAAGAAGCAGCTCATGGATCGCGCCAACGAGAACGCCAACCAGGCGTTGCAGCGCAGCAAGATGAGCCGCATCTCCGATATGGGCGCACGCACCCAGGCCATGAACGACGTGGCCAAGGCCCTGGGCCTGAACCAGGCGCCGTTACGCATCGAATGCTACGACATTTCGAACACCGTGGGTGGCGCCTTCCAGGTGGCTTCCATGGTGGTGTTCGAGGACGCCATCGCCAAGAAATCCGAATACCGTCGTTTTTCCATTCGCGGCAAGGACGGGCAAGGAGCAGTGGACGATCTCTCCGCGCTCTACGAGACGCTGACGCGACGTTTCAAGCATGGTAATATCGCCGGGGATTCCGGCGAGAGCATCGACGCGGAGCAGCGCGCGGCCAAGGCTGAGCAACAGCAGGAACAATCCGCATCCGATGTAAATGGCACCAGCAGTACGACGCCGGCAGCAATTACCGATGCCTCATCATTTGCCGATTCGTCTGAAGTGGTCCAGCAGAACACGAATCGTCATCACTTTGCATACAAGCCGAATCTCGTGGTGGTCGATGGCGGCAAACCGCAGGTCATGGCCGCGGCCAAGGCTCTCAAGGATTGCGGCGTGGATGATGTGGCCGTCTGTGGCTTGGCCAAACGCCTCGAAGAGGTATGGGTGCCGGATGATGACTATCCGATCATCCTCAAACGCCAGTCCGAAGGCATGTACCTGCTGCAGCGCGTACGTGACGAATCGCATCGATTCGCAATCACCTACCATCGCCAGCAGCGCCGCAAAGGCGCGCTGCGCAGTGCGCTCGATGAGATTCCGGGTATTGGAGAGAGCTATCAGAAACGGCTGCTCAATCATTTCGGTTCGGTCAAAGCCATGCGTATGGCCAGCGTCGAGGACTTCGAGCAGGTCAAAGGTGTTGGCCACGCCAAGGCCGAGGCGTTGTATGCCGCGTTGCATGACGAGTAGGTAGACTCAACTGATTCTCTTCGGGACCTCCCCTCAGTCACTTCGTGACAGCTCCCCTTCTGAGGGGAGCCAGTGCAGCAACAGCCCATGACAGTTTCCCATACACAGTCGCGATAATCTCCTTCCCGGAGCCAGTGCCGTCACTCGGCATGAATTTTCGATTACGAATTGCGTAGCGTGACCACACCACGACAAGATGTCGGCTAGCATAGGAGAAGATATTCAAGGAGGGGATATGGCCAACCATCGCTGCGCAGTACTTGGCAAACCGATTGCGCATTCTCTGTCTCCGGTACTGCATAACGCAGCCTACCGGTCGCTGAATCTCAATGATTGGCTGTATGACAAGCACGAGGTGGGGGAGGATGACCTTGATGCTTTCCTCAAAGGTCTTGACTCCACTTGGGCCGGCCTGAGCCTGACCATGCCACTGAAACGCACCATCCAGCCGTACGGCACCCCGGAGAACCTGTGGGCCAAGGAGCTCAGGGTGGCCAACACCGCGGTGTTCGACTGGAATGACATCACCGATGATCCGGCCTGGCCTCACGGAAAGCCGGCCATCAAACTGTACAACACCGATGTCATCGGCATCCAACTCGCCTTCGACCATATCAACCGGGAGCTCGGCAACCATCATGCGGGCGATCGCGCCGGCACGGCCCTCATCATCGGCAACGGCAACACCGCCACCTCGGCATTGGCTGCGTGCTGCATGATGCCGGAGATCGGCCATATCACCGTCGCCGCACGGCATCCCGGTAGGAACGCCGGATTGAAGCCCGTGGCCGAAAAATTCATCAACACGCATAACCCGTACGACGAAATCGAACTGAGCGACACGTCGGCCCTGCTCAACGCCGCACGCACCGCCACCTATGTCATCAATACCATTCCCGGTTTGGCGGCAAACGGCATCGCGAATGTCATCAACACAGACAGCGAATCGCACGCGGAACCGTATTCTGGCCTGTTGCTGGACGTGGTATACAATCCACGTCCCACCAGACTCATGCAAGCATGGCGGTCCCACGGTGGCCGCGCCATTGGCGGCGAGGAAATGCTGCTGTATCAGGCACTTATCCAAGTGCTGCTGATGACCGGCATATGGGACGACGATCCGCCCAGTGACGCCGACAAGCGGTTGCAAGGCACCACCACCGAGGACGATCATCTGGAAATCGCGATGCGCAACGCGCTCGAGGAGGCATTGTGATGAGTCAGCCATCTTCCATCCACGATTCGGAAAATCAGGTCGACACCCATTCCGATTCCGCCGCTGCGGATAATCAGCCCAATCCGGCCGACGCATTCGAGGTATTGCTCATCACCGGCATGTCCGGCGCAGGCCGTTCCCGTGCCGCCGATTCGGTGGAGGATATGGGCTGGTACGTAGTCGACAACCTGCCGCCTAAATTGCTGGTTCCTCTTGTCGATATGATGACGACCTCCGGGTCAGACAGCGGCGTTCACAAGCTCGCCGCAGTCATTGACGTACGTTCCCGCAGCTACTTTGACGATCTGGCAGCCGTGCTCGGCCACTTGGATGATCTCGGTGTCAAAACCCGCATCCTTTTCCTTGATGCCAACAACGACGTACTTATCAAACGATACGAATCCGTCCGCCGCCCGCACCCATTGCAGCACGGCAACCGTCTTATCGATGGCATTCTCGAGGAACGCCATCTACTGGAAAATCTCAAAGAGCGGGCCGATTGGGTCATCGACACCAGTTCCTTGAGCATCCATCAGCTGTCCACCAAGCTCTACGAGACAATGTTGGGATCCGGGCCCACCACCGTGGCCGTGCACATCTTCAGCTTCGGATTCAAATACGGCATGCCTATAGATGCCGATTTCGTGGCCGATGTCCGGTTCCTGCCCAATCCATTCTGGGTGCCCAGCCTGCGCGAGCTTACCGGAGCCGACAAACCCGTCGCCGACTATGTGCTGTCCAGCAAAGGCGCCAAGGAATTCCTTGATTCCTATGAACGCGCCATTGAAACGGCCATCGAAGGATATGCCCAGGAAGACAAGCACTTTGTGACCATTGCCATAGGTTGCACCGGAGGCCAGCATCGATCGGTCGCGATGAGCGAAGAACTGGCTCGCCGATTACGCGCACACGGCCTGAACGTCACCGTTTCGGCACGGGAACAACACCATCGACGCTCATCCTGAGTGACCACACTGCGAGAAAACAAAGCCCAAAATATATATCAAACGGGTTCGGTTGTCCACCAGATTAGGTATCACAGAAAGCCGATGGCTTCCGACTGCTTGATGGCCGAGGCGCCTAAGGCATTGAGAAGAACGGGACTGTAGGAGGTTGGATCTTTGGCTCTTCTGGACGATGTTAAAAGCGAGTTGGCTGCCTTTGAAGGTGACTCGCCTGCCGCGATCAAGGCCCAAGCAGCGGCCATGATTCGTTTTGGCGGTGGTTTGCGTCCTGTGCAAAACGCGTATGTGATTCAAGCCGTATTTACCTCATTGGATGCAGCCGAGTGGCTTCAAAACACCCTGAAGAACGTATTCGGTCATGAGGCAGAGGTCAATCACCTGACCCGCCAGACTCCGAATGGTCCGGTGGAAACCTATGTGGTGCTTGTCACCCGCAACGTGGTGGCTCTTGCGCTGCAGACCGGTCTGGTCGACCGCCGCAAGCAGCAGGTGCGCGGACTTCCCGCCGAAGTGGTCAACGGCTCCATCGCCCAGATCAAGGCCGCATGGCGTGGCGCTTTCATGGCCCGTGGCTTCCTGTCCGACCCCGGTAAAGCAAGCTTCCTGGAAATCGCCTGCCCCACCGAAGAGGCCGCCATGGCCCTGTGCGGCGTGGCCCGTCGTCTCGGCATTCAGGCCAAGCATCGCACCCTGCGCAGTTCCGAACGCGTGACGCTCAAAGATCCCGACGCCATCGAGCGCATGCTCAAGCTCATGGGTGCCACCCGTTCCGCCCGCGAATGGACCGGCAAACGTTCCGACGGCGAAGCCCGCGGCAAGGCCAATCGTCTGGCCAACTTCGATGATGCCAATATGCGCAGGTCCGCCAAAGCCGCCGCCGAGGCCAGCGAGAAGGTGCAGCATGCCTTCGAGGTGCTGGGCGACAACATTCCGGACAATCTTCGTCAGGCCGGCCAGCTGCGCATCGACCACGTGGACAAGAGCCTCGAGGAGCTCGGCAAGATTGCCGAACCGCAGATCACCAAGGATGCAATCGCAGGCCGTATCCGTCGACTGCTCCAGCTCGCCGAGAAAACCGAAAAGGCCCGGGCTGCCGAAGGGCGGTAAGGGGCAAACCGTCAAGATCGTCCAGCATATGCAACGACTTACGAAACACCGCATTCAGTCATCAGACGAATGCGGTGTTTTGTTCTGGAATGCCTGTAATATGCAAAGTGGCAAAAATTGGCCACTTTGACGTGAAATTCGTCAAGGAAAGGATATTCATGAAGACACTCAAGGACCTTGGAGATCTCAAGGGCAAGCGCATTCTGGTTCGCGCTGATTTCAATGTTCCGCTGGACGGCACCACCATCACCGATGACGGTCGAATCAAGGCCGCTCTGCCGACCATCAAGACCCTGCACGAAAAAGGCGCCAAGGTCATCCTCATGGCCCACCTCGGCCGCCCGAAGGGCAAGGTCGTCCCTGAGCTGAGCCTGGCCCCGGTTGCCGCCCGCCTCGGCGAGCTGCTGGGCACCAATGTGCCGCTGGCCAAGGACACCTACGGTGAGGACGCCCAAGCCAAGGTCGCCGCCATGAACGATGGCGACGTTGTGCTGCTCGAGAACGTTCGCTTCAACCCGGAGGAAACCTCCAAGGACGCCGCCGAGCGCGCCGCCTACGCCAAGAAGATCGCCGCCCTCGGCGAGGCCTTCGTCTCCGACGGCTTCGGTGTGGTCCACCGTGCTCAGGGCTCCAACTACGACGTTGCCGCTGATCTGCCGGCCGCCGCAGGCCTGCTGGTCGAGAAGGAGGTCAAGGCCCTGTCCAAGGCCACCGAGAACCCGGAGCGTCCGTTCACCGTGGTGCTCGGCGGTTCCAAGGTCTCCGACAAGCTCGGCGTCATCGAGAACCTGCTCGACAAGGCTGACCGTCTGGTCATTGGCGGCGGCATGGTTTTCACCTTCCTCAAGGCCAAGGGCTACGAGGTCGGCACCTCCCTGCTCGAAGAGGACCAGCTCGACAAGGTTAAGGGCTACATCGCCACTGCCGAGAAGAACGGCGTTGAGCTCGTGCTGCCGACCGATGTCGTCGTGAACGCTGGCTTCCCGGCCGGTGACACCCCGGTTGCCCCGGAGGTCGTTGCCGCCGACGCCATTCCGTCCGACAAGATGGGTCTGGACATCGGCCCGGATTCCCAGAAGCTCTTCCACGACAAGATCGTCGACTCCAAGACCGTCGTGTGGAACGGCCCGATGGGCGTGTTCGAGGTTCCTGAGTTCGCCGCCGGCACCAAGGCCGTGGCCCAAGGTCTGGTCGACGCCACCGCAGCCGGTGCGTTCACCATCGTCGGTGGCGGTGACTCCGCTTCCGCCGTGCGCAACCTCGGCTTCCCGGAGGATGGCTTCTCCCACATCTCCACCGGTGGTGGCGCTTCCCTCGAGTTCCTCGAGGGCAAGGAGCTCCCGGGTCTGAAGGTGCTCGAGTAAGTTTTATTCTGGCTCCCCTCCTCGAGGGGAGCTGGCTCGCGTAGCGAGACTGGGGGGGGAGTTACGGCGATGTCGGGCTCCCCCTCAGTCAGCTTTGCTGACGGCTCCCCTCAGTGAGGGGAGCCAAGGAACGATAATGAGAGGGGAAATCATGGCGTCCAAGCGCATTCCTTTGGTAGCCGGCAACTGGAAGATGAACTTCGATCATCTGGAAGCCACGTACTTTGTACAGAAGCTGGTATGGCTACTGCGCGACGCTCATTTCGACTTCAAGCGTTGCGAGGTCGCCCTTTTCCCGTCCTTCACCTCGCTGCGCAGCGTGCAGGTGCTTGTCGAAGCCGACAAGCTCCGCCTCACCTATGGTGCCCAGTCGGTATCCGTGACCACGCAAGGCGCCTTTACCGGTGACGTATCCGCCGATATGCTGGCCCACCTTGGCTGCTCGTATGTCATTGTCGGACATTCCGAGCGCCGTAAATACCATCCTGAAGACGATGCCAATATCGTCGATCAGGTGCGTGCCGTACTTGCCGTCGGCATGCAGCCAATACTGTGCGTAGGCGAAAGCTACGAGGAACGCCGTAAGGGCATTGAGCTCGACTTCGCAGTCGGCCAGGTGCGTGATGTCACCCGTGATCTTTCCGATGAGGAAGCTGCCAAACTCATCGTGGCCTACGAACCGGTCTGGGCCATCGGCACCGGCATGGTCGCCACCCCGCAATCCGCTCAGGACGCAGCCAACGCGATTCGCGATGATTTGAAGACCACGTTCGGTCAAAAGGTGTCGGACAGCGTACGCATTCTGTACGGCGGCTCCGTCACCTCAAAGAACGCGGCAGAACTCATCTCCCAGCCTGATGTGGACGGGTTCCTCATCGGCGGCGCTGCCTTGGATGTCGAGGAATTGTCCAAAATCGCCCGTCTTGCGCTGAAAACAACATCTTCACGGTCGTAATACACCGGTTTTCCGATATGTGCGCTATGCTTATCAACAGTAAATTCAACTCGGAGGTACCCTGTGACCGCTCTTAAGATCACGCTGCAAGTCATCGTCGTGCTGCTCAGCTTCGTGCTGACCCTGCTCATCCTTATGCACAAGGGCAAGGGCGGCGGTCTGTCCGATATGTTCGGTGGCGGTCTGACCCAGAATGCCGGCACCTCTGGCGTCGCCGAAAAGAACCTGAACCGCTGGACCGTTATCATCGCCCTCGTATGGGTGGCTCTGATTATCGGCCTCGACATGATGACCAAGTTCAACCTCGGCTGATTGATTTTGTAGACTTTTCACGACCCATGACCGATATACCGGTCATGGGTCGTAGTTTTTCCATCGTTCATGGCTTGCAAAGGAGTGCACTATGGTCACTATGAACCGTAACAAAGTCGTCATTGTGGGCACCGGACAGGTCGGTGCGACCGCAGCGTTCAGCATCGTTACACATGGTCTGTGCAATGAGCTCGTGCTCATCGATCATTTTGCCGCCAAAGCTTTGGGGGAGGCCCGTGACCTTGACGATGGTAGCGAGTTCCAAGATCGTCACGTCAAGGTGCGTGCCGGCGACTATGCCGATTGCAGGGACGCGGATATCGTCGTCATCACCGTGGGCCGCAAGCCGCCGGCCAATTCCAACCGTATGGCCGAGCTCGGCTTCACCGTCGGGCTCGTGGGCGAAGTGGTCGACAATGTCATGGCCTCGGGCTTTGACGGCGTAATCGTCATGGTTTCCAACCCGGTCGACGTAATGGCCTGGTACGCATGGAAACGTTCCGGCCTGCCGCGCACCCAGGTGCTTGGCACCGGTACCGCGCTCGATACCTCACGCCTCAAGACCATCATCGGCGAGGAAACCGGCCTTGATCCGCGCAATGTGAGCGGCTTCGTGATGGGCGAGCATGGCGACTCCCAATTCACCGCATGGTCCACCGTCTCGCTCGGCGGCAAGCCGTTCGCTCGCTTCCTGGCTGACAACCAAGACCGCTTCGCCTCCGTATCCACCGCCGAAGTCGAGGAAAAGACCCGTACCCGCGGCGACGAAATCGTGGCGGCCAAGGGCGGCACCAACTTCGGCATTGCTTCCACCGTGGCCGGCATAGTGCAGACCATTCTGTGGGATGAGCGTCGCATCGTCCCCGTCTCTACGCTGCTGGACGGCGAATACGGCGAACATGGCGTGTTCCTTGGCGTGCCCACCGAACTGCGTGCCAATGGTGCCAATGAAATCGTGGAACTGGAACTAAGCAACGAGGAAATGGCCAAAATGCATCACTCCGCCGAACTCGTCCGAGACCATTGCAAGGGACTGCTGTGACCACAACCATCAAGACGACAACTCGCCCCGAACTGTTGGTCGCCGACCTCGACGGCACTCTATTGCATGACGCCGAGGTCTTTGAGGATCGTTTCATCACCCAGCGCAGCATCGACACCATCGCTCGGGCTCACGACGCCGGCATGAAATTCGCCATCGCCACCGCGCGACCGGTGAGTACCGGACTGCAGTTTGCCGAGAAACTGCCCGTTGATGCTGTGATCTATCTCAACGGTGCCCTCATCGATTTCGACCCGGCCAATTCCGATTTCGATATGCTGACATCCGACTCATCACAGCAGAGCGAGAATCATCTCATTAAAATCGGTTTCTCCTCACAGCGCGCCTGCGAAGTCTGCCTGTTTCTGCTCGACCGTATGCCAAACCTCAAAATCGGCATCGTGATGAACGACGTGCGCTACACCAACTTCGATGTGCGCGCGTATTGGAAGACTCAGGCTTTCCGATACACGAACTTCCATGACGTTCCTGATGGAGTCGCAGACAAAATCACCATCTTCCCTGAACCGGAACAATGGAATGAACTGCGTGCGCTGATTCCGCCGGACTTCGACATCTCCATCAGCGAAGGCGTGATGTGGATGCTCATGAATCCTCAGGCCAACAAGGAGCATGCGCTGCGCTTGCTGTGCGATCGTCTCGATGTCCCGCTTGAGCAGACTGCGGCCTTCGGCGACGATCTCATCGACATCAATATGATGAGCGAATCTGGCAGAGGAGTGGCCGTGGCCAACGCGAATCCAAAAGTGCTGTCCATCGCCGACGAGATTTGCCCTCCTAACAACGAGGATGGCGTCGCTCAGTGGATCGAGTCACAGCTTCGATAATTGCTGTGCCGTTCGAACACTGTAAACACGCCAAAAATTGAACACATATTGAACTAGGCGTATGCTTTGAACCGTTGTTCAACAAGACAATTGAACTTCCGGTTGGAGGCATAGGACTATGAGCGTATCGGCGTTTGCGGAACGACTGCGCAATGCGATGAACAGTAGGGAATTGAAGCAGGTAGATCTGGTGCACGCCGCCGAACGCCGCGGTGTCAAGATGGGCAAAAGCCATATCAGCCAATATGTTGCGGGCAAGACCATGCCGCGAGAGGATGTGCTGCTGTTTCTGGCTGACGAACTTGATGTCGATGCGAACTGGCTTCGTGGCCGATCCTCGGAAACAAAATTGAACTCCGACGCACAACCCGCTTCCCATATTGACACACCGAGCGGAGCTCCCACGTCGGCGGAAACGGAAATTCCTGCTGCTCGCCGCCGTACCTTTGGCAAATCACACAAGCTTGATGACGTACTCTACGATGTTCGCGGCCCAGTGGTTGATGAGGCGGCCCGCATGGAACAGGCCGGCACCCACGTACTGAAGCTCAACATTGGCAACCCTGCACCGTTCGGCTTCCGTACGCCGGACGAGGTCGTCTACGACATGGCGCAACAATTGCCTGAAACCGAAGGCTATTCGGCTTCCAAGGGCCTGTTCTCCGCGCGTAAGGCCATCATGCAGTATGCACAGCTCAAGAACATTCCGAACGTCACCATCGAAGACATATACACCGGCAATGGTGTCAGCGAGCTCATCAACCTGTCTATGTCCGCGCTGCTCGACAGTGGCGATGAAGTGCTTGTGCCATCTCCGGATTACCCGCTGTGGACCGCCTGTGTGAATCTCGCCGGCGGCACCGCCGTGCATTACCTGTGCGACGAGAAGTCCGACTGGTACCCGGATATCGACGATATGCGTAAGAAGATCACCGATCGTACCGTGGCCATCGTGCTCATCAATCCGAACAATCCGACCGGTGCGCTGTATCCAAAGGAAGTGCTGCAGCAGATTGTCGACTTGGCGCGTGAGCACCAGCTCATGATTTTCTCCGACGAAATCTACGATCGTCTGGTTATGGACGGGCTCGAGCATATCTCCATCGCTTCCATGGCTCCGGATCTGTTCTGCGTGACCTTCTCCGGCCTGTCCAAGTCGCATATGATCGCCGGCTACCGCGTGGGCTGGATGATTTTGTCGGGCAACAAGGCCATCGCCAAGGATTACATCGAGGGCATCAATATGCTCACCAACATGCGCATCTGTTCGAACGTGCCCGCGCAGTCCATTGTGCAGACCGCGCTGGGCGGCCATCAGAGCGTGCACGACTATATCGTGCCCGGTGGCCGTATCCATGACCAACGTGATTACATCTATGACGCGTTGAACTCCATTCCGGGCATCACCGCGGTCAAGCCGAAGGCCGCGTTCTATATCTTCCCGAAGATTGATATCAAGAAGTTCAACGTACATGACGACGAGCAGTTCGCCCTCGATCTGCTGCATGACAAGCGCATTCTCATCACGCGAGGCGGCGGCTTCAACTGGCACGAGCCGGATCACTTCCGTATCGTCTACCTGCCACGCATCGAAGTGCTCAAGGATGCCACCAACAAGCTCTCCGACTTCCTCAGCTACTACTGGCAGAGCTGATTTTTTCAATGCCGACGAGTCCACTAATGCGCACTCGTCGGCATATCTTTATATGAATATCGATGTCGACGAACTGTACGGCACCGTAACCATCGATGCACCCCGTCTTTCTGCAAATCTACATCCCATTGTCGATGCCATCGACTGAGCGTGGGGGCGTAACGCCGAAACTAATAAAAATATGAGCCCGAGTGGGACCGTCTCCACATGAGGTCTTTATCGCACCAAAATACCTGCAATGACAATGAGGCCGGCCTTGATTCGTATGGTCTGCAGGTATAAAGGGTCGATTTGGAGTATCTGAACAGCGCTATTCGGGCTTAACTCCATAGATTGCAGGTATAAAGGGCCGTTTTGCGAGCGGAAATTGCAGGCAATTAATGCGATTGCAGGTATAAAGGTGCAAGTTAGAGCCGATTGTGCGCCGTAACTTGCACCTTTATACCTGCAACGCCGCTAACAAGTACCGAAATACCTGCAACTGAATCGGGTTATGCCAAGGTGAAGGCGATGATGAACGCAGTGGCGGACAGTACAGCTGTTAACAGCAGGTAGAATATCGCGGCCTTATTCTGAAAACCAGCTGAATTAGCCGAATTATGACTGTTGCTCGTGCTGCCTGTGGTAGCCATAACGGTTGCGATGGCCGAGACGAGGGAAAATATTGGCAGCACGTACAGCAAAACGGCTAGTACGATGAGAGGTCCTGAACCGGTGCAAAAAGCAATAAGTCCTGCATTGTTCGTTGCTGCCAGCGCGGGGCAAAAATCGGTATGGCCGCCAGTGCCGTAACTGTAGGTCAGAAAAGTGATTACTGCCCAAAACAGGCCAAGAGGAACCGATACATGACTTACGGCAGACGCATTGATACTGATAACCCGAAACAGCTTATGCACAGATACAGGTCGTATATCGCGAATCGTCGGCAGTGCTGAACCAACGTTATCTCGTGGAGTATCGATAGAGATGAGATGCACCAGCGCATATGCCGCAAGTCCAAGTCCACAAGCGATGGTCACACCGCCGGTGGAATTGACCTCATCGGACACCGAGTATTCGGTGACGAGCACCGGCATCACGCCAATTTGCCACACGAGCAGCAGCCGCGTCACCAGAGTCCAACCACCGCGCTCGGAGGCAGACTTATCCGAACCCGTCAGATTAGTCAGATCGGCTATATGCTGCTGCTGGATACTAGTGCTGTTGCGCGAATAGGCGGCAAGTATGGCGTAAACCAACCACGTTGCCGCATGTATCGCCCACAACATTACAATTTTGGTATTCGCGCTCAGCACCAATATGAACGCAACGGCCACTGCCGCAAGAAAAACACAGATGACCGTGCGAAGACGATGACGAGCAAAGCCCTGTACTCCTGCAACAGTCAGACAAATGATTGCAACGACGCTCAGCGCAGTCACCGCCAGAAACCACAGTGGCGAAGTGACGCAGGCTCCGTAATCACCAGTTGCCTGGCCAGACAGATAATAAGTCATTCTGCCAATCGTCGGACAGTTCGGATGCAGCATCATGCCGCCCCAGATTCGCTCATATAGTGGCGCGAACGATACGCCAGCACCGCTGAGCGCCGCAATAATCGCCATCACCATGGCCGGAATCAATCCAAGCTCGCGATTCCGGTCGGTTTCCGTTATCTGCCTATCACTGGTGTTCATGACGCACCCCGCCTTATGCCGTTATCGATGATGTCAGTATGACTATAGTAGATGAGCGAAGGCCAGCAGTATACAGGAATTCTGTATGCCGCTTTATAGGCGTGATGCTGTGACAGCTAACATGACAACCGCTATCACTGGCCGACCGTCAAACTCCGTGCACACCGGGCAACTACCGCCGGGGAGCATCGGCGATGCCGATGGCGAGACCAATGATGGCCGGCATAACCCAGCCGAGTTGGTATTGCTGCAGGGGGAGCATGGCCAGTGCCGCGTCCAGCCAACCGATGGAACCGCCGAAGACGGCGGCCAGGCTGGAGATGCAAGTGGCGAAGGAGGCGATGCCCACCAGCAGTACAGTCCAGAAGTAGACACGCGGGAATCGCGTGCCAAGCTTCTTATGGGTAAGCGCCAGCAACACCAGCACAATGGCAATCGGATACAACGCGGACAACACCGGCACGGAGACTTTGATGATCGCGCTCAGCCCGGCGTTGGACACGATGAAGCTGAACACGGTGAAGATGATCTGCCAAGTGCGGTAGCTCGGCGTTCGTCCGGCGACGGTCTGGAATCGAGTATGGAAGTAGGTGGCGCAGGTGCAGATCAATCCGGTGCATACGTTGAGGCATGCGATGACGAACACGACGCCAAGGAACGCGGTGCCGAACGTGCCGAACAGGGAAGAGGTGAGGTTGGTGAGTACGGTGGCACCTGTGTCTTTGGCCGGGTCGATAGAAGCGATGGAGCCAGACACCACGCCCACATAACTCAGGGCGCCGTAAATCACGATAAGCAGCACGCCGGTGCCGAGCCCGGCATACGCGGTTTCCTTCTGCACTTGCGATTCATCATCGACTTGCTGGGCTCGGATATTCGCGGAAATCACGATGCCGAAATAAAGCGCGGCAAGCAGATCCATGGTCTGGTAGCCGTCGAGGAAGCCGCGTGCGATTTGGTTTGTGGAGTAATCGCCCATCGGTTTGGCCGGGGTGCCGATGCCGTGGACCAGGCATGCGATGAACAGAACCGCGATAAGCACCAGCAGTAAGGGTCCCATGAATCGGCCGAGCACTTTGGAGAGTTTCTCAGGATGTTGGGCGAACAAGAAGGCAAGCGAGAAGAACACGAGCGAGTAGATAAGCTGGGCTAGCCAGTCATAGGAAGTCGGCACGAAAGGTGCCACCATCATTTCGAATGAGGTGGTGGCCGTACGCGGAATCGCAAAACAGGGGCCGATGGTGAGCATGATCGCCACGCCGAGGAACAGGGCAAATTTGGGGGAGACCCGGCCGGCGAGCTTGTCGAAGCCTCCGGCGAAAGTAACCGCCAGTACGCCGAGAATCGGCAGACCGACCGCGGAGACGATGAAGCCAATGGCCGCCGGCATGGTTGCGGAACCAGCTTGCGCGCCGACGAATGGTGGGAAGATTAGATTGCCCGCGCCGAAGAACATCGAAAAGAACGTGAAGGTCATGACCAACCGCTGGCGTGTGACAAGTTTGTTCAAGGTTCTCCTCTTTCTCTGTGTGCCAGCTACCCACTCTAGCAAGTTCGCCTCTAGTGTGGTCCCTTCGCACCATCCATATGCCGTCATCCACTCCCTAGCATACGTTTTTCTAGATTATTTTCTCCATCATCTGGAAAAACGTACACTGACCGACAGTAAGCGTACATTTTTCCAGAGAAGGCCTGAAATAGTCTGGAAAACCGTACGCTCAGGGTGAGTAAGATCCGAATATGTCGTAACAAAAGAAGGACGAAGCCCTATCCAATACGCAAAAAGCCCCGACCGGTTGGGGTCGGGGCTTCTGTGAGCTAACCAGTTAATGCGCTAGGCGCATCGACTAATAATCTCAGGCGTTCACGCGGTCGATGCCGGACTGGACGTCAGCCAGCACGGAATCCCAGGACTTGATGAAGGCGGCGACACCGTCGGCCTCCAGCTTGTCGGTGACGTCCTTGAGGTTGATGCCCAGCTCAGCCAGCTTGTTGATGACGGCGTGGGACTCCTCGTAGGTGCCCTCGATGGACGGAGCGCCGTTGCCGTGGTCGGCCAGAGCGTTCAGGGTCTTCTCCGGCATGGTGTTGACGATGTGCTTAGCAACGAGCTCGTCAACGTACTTGCAGTCGGAGTAGGCAGCGTTCTTGGTGCCGGTGGAAGCCCACAGCGGGCGCTGAACCTTGGCGCCCTTGGCAGCCAGGTCGGCCCAACGCGGATCCTCAGCGAACTTCTTCTCGAAGAGCTCGTAAGCCAGGCGAGCGTTGGCCACAGCGGCCTTGCCCTCCAGAGCCTTGGCCTCGTCGGAGCCGTTGGCTTCCAGCAGCTTGTCGACAGCGGTGTCCACGCGGGACACGAAGAAGGAAGCGACGGAGCCGATGTGCTTCAGGTCGTGGCCGTTGGCGTCAGCCTGGGCGATGCCCTCGATGAAGGCGTCGATGACCTGCTCGTAACGCTCGAGCGAGAAGATCAGGGTGACGTTGACGGAGATGCCCTTGGCCAGGGTGGCGGTGATGGCCGGCAGACCTTCGAGGGTTGCCGGGATCTTGATCATGGCGTTCGGGCGGTTGACCTTCTCCCAGAGTTCCACAGCCTGCTTGGCGGTGTTCTCGGTGTCATGGGCCAGACGCGGGTCGACCTCGATGGAGACGCGGCCGTCGACGAAGTCGGTAGCCTCAGCGATCTCGCGGAAGATGTCGGTGGCGTTGCGCACGTCGGTGGTGGTGAGCTCGCGGACAGCGGTCTCAACGTCAACCTTGCCGAGCTCCTTGAGCTGAGCGTCGTACGGACCGACCTGGCTCAGGGCCTTCTGGAAGATGGACGGGTTGGTGGTAACGCCGACCACGTTCTTGTTGGCGATGAGGTCCTGCAGGGAGCCGGACTCGATGCGGGAGCGGGACAGGTCGTCCAGCCAGATGGAAACGCCGTTGTCGGACGTACGCTGAGTTGCTTCAGTCATTTATTTCTCCTTATATTCCGTTATGGAACAAATCTTGTTAAGCCCTCCCTCTTAGTGAGGGAGGGCAATGAAATCACTTGGCGGCTTCGACTTCGGCGATGGAGGCCTTGGCGGCTTCCACCACGTGCTCGGCGGTGATGCCGAGGTCGATGAGGTTCTGAGCACCGTCGCCCTGCAGACCGAACTGCTCGATGGAGACAGGCTTGCCGTAGGAACCGAGGTACTTGTACCACGGCATGGCAACGCCGGCCTCGACGGAGACACGAGCCTTGACACCGGCTGGAAGCACGGCCTCCTTGTACTCGGCGTCCTGCTCCTCGAACCATTCGAGGGACGGCACGGAGACCACGCGGGCCTTGACGCCTTCCTCAGCGAGGGTCTTGGCGGCCTTGACGGCCAGCTGGACTTCGGAACCGGTGGCCATCAGGATGACATCCGGAGTGCCTTCGGTGTCGACCAGGACGTAAGCGCCCTTGCGGACACCGTCCTTGGCCTTGGCAGCGGTCTCGGCGAGAACCGGGACGCCCTGACGGGACAGCACCATGGCAGCCGGCAGCGTGTTCTTCTTCTCGAAGAAGTAGCGGTAGGCTTCGGCGGTCTCGAAGGCATCGGCCGGGCGAACGACCTCAAGCTGCGGGATAGCGCGGAAGGAAGCAAGGTGCTCAACTGGCTGGTGGGTCGGGCCATCCTCGCCGACGGCGACGGAGTCGTGCGTCCACACGTACAGGTTCGGGATCTCCATGAGGGCGGCCAGACGAACGGCGGAACGCTCGTAGTCGGAGAACATGAAGAAGGTGCCGCCGAACGGACGGGTGTGGGAGCCCAGCAGGATGCCGTTGGTAATGCAGCCCATGGTGAACTCGCGCACGCCGAAGTGCAGCTGACGACCGAACTCGTTGCAGACCGGCCACTGCTTGGTGGCGCACTCAGCCGGAGCGAAGGTGGCAGCGCCCTTGAGGTCGGTCTTGTTGGAGCCACCGAGGTCGGCGGAGCCGCCCCAGAGTTCCGGCATGACAGCGGCGATGGCATTGAGCACGGAGCCGGAGGCGCCACGGGTGGCGACGCCCTTTCCGACCTCGAAGGTGGCCTCAAGGTCATCGATGGCCTTGTCGAAGCCTTCCGGCAGCTCGCCGGCCTTGATGCGGTCGTACAGGGCAGCCTTGTCCGGGTTGGCCTTGCGCCATGCGTCGAACTTCTCGTCCCATTCCTTGTGGGCCTCGAGACCGCGCTCAGCAACCTTGCGGGCGTGAGCCAGAGCCTCTTCGTCAACGTGGAAGTTCTCTGCCGGATCGTAGCCGAGGACTTCCTTGAGGCCGGCAACGGCCTCGGTGCCCAGCTTGGAGCCGTGAGAGGACGGATCGTTGGTCTTGCCCGGGGTCGGCCAAGCAATCAGGGTGTCGACCTTGATGAGCTTCGGCTGATCCGGAGCAGCGGCCTCGGCCTTGGCGATAACGTCGGCCAGACCCTCGACGTCCTCCTTGTAGGAGCCGTCGGGCTGGATGAAGCTGAACTCGTCGGTGTACCAGCCGTAGGCCTGGAAACGCTTGAGCACATCCTCGGCCAGCACCAGGTTGGTGTCGCCTTCGATCTGGATGCGGTTGGCGTCGAAGATCACGGTGACGTTGCCGAGCTTCTGGTTGGCGGCAAGGGCAGCGGCTTCGCCGGAGATGCCCTCTTCGATATCGCCTTCACCGCAGATAGCCCAGATCTTGTGGTAGAACGGGGAGTCTTCCTTCGGGGTTTCCGGATCGAGCAGACCACGCTGGAAACGCTCGCCGTAGGCAAAGCCGATGGCGGAAGCGAAGCCCTGGCCCAGCGGGCCGGTGGTCATTTCGATACCGGGGGTCAGGCCGTACTCGGGGTGACCCGGGGTACGGGTGTCAGCGCCACCACGGAAGTGCTTGAGGTCGTCCAGGGTCAGGCCATAACCGGAGAAGTACAGCTGGACGTACTGGGTGAGGGAGGCGTGGCCACCGGAAAGGATGAAGCGATCACGGCCCTCCCAGTTGGGATCGTTCGGATCGTGCTTGATGAAATGCTGGTACAGCGTGTAGGCGATGGGCGCCAGGGAAACGGGGGAACCGGGGTGGCCGGAACCGGCGTTCTCCACCGCGTCAGCCGAAAGGGCCTTCGCCATCTTGATGGCGCGCTCGTCGAGCTCGGTCTCCTTGAATTCGGTCATGGATTACTTTCCTTCCAATTGGTCGGGCCGCGTATCCGGCTTGTGCCGGGCGCTTGACGCCCTCACATTGCGCTTACCATGCTAGCGATGGTTTGCGACGTTATGGTGCAATTTTGGCGTGTTTTGGTAGTTTGTGTTCTGTTAGCGTTCACAATTCACATCACTTCGCCGCAAACGAACGCATTAGCACTCGAAACCAATGAGTGCTAATACAATGAGAGCAGATTGCATACTGCAGATGTACATATAAGGAGGCGCGCATGACGCAATCACGTCGCATGCTGGTACTGCGCGCTGTGGTGGAAGATTACATTCGTTCGCAAGAGCCCGTAGGCTCCGCGGCATTGTCCAAGGAACGCGATTTAGGCGTCAGCTCTGCCACCATTCGCAATGATATGGCCGCATTGGAAGATGAAGGCTACCTGATTCAGCCGCATACGTCCGCCGGTCGCGTACCCACTGAAAAGGGATACCGTTATTTTGTAGATCGACTGGCTACGGTTGTGCCGCTCAGCGAAGCTCAACGCCGCGGTATCAATAGTTTCCTATCCGGCTCGGTCAGCCTCAAGGACGCACTGCAACGTTCCGCACGACTGCTCTCGGAAATCACCGGTCAAGTTGCCATAGTCGCATCGCCTTCATTATCCAAGGCGACGTTACGCCACGTGGAGCTGGTACCAGTGGCCATGAGCACGCTACTTGCCGTGGTAATCACCGATACCGGACGCGTGGCACAGCACGGACTGACCGTCTCGGCCATGCCCACGGCCGACGACATCAACCGCCTGTCCAGTGCAGTCAATGAACAATGCAACGGTCAGTCCTTATCATCCGCATCCGAAACCGTGCGCGCCCTTGGTGGCGGCACCGGATTCGAGACAGTGCGGGAGGCGGCCGACGCCCTGGCCGACGCCTTCGCATCGATGGCATTGGACGAGCGCGCCAACGAATTGTATATGTCCGGCACATCGCATCTGGCGCATTCCCGTTCTCTGACCGATCTGGCACCGCTCTTCGACGCGTTGGAAGAGCAAGTGGTGCTCATGAAACTGATGAGCAACCTCAGCGAAGAGCCAAGCGCCACTGGCGTAGGCGTATCCATTGGCTCCGAAAGCCACACACCTGAACTCTTGCATGCCTCGGTGGTCAGTAGCGGTTACGGACGCAGTACTTCGCCCGTAGCGAACGATTCGGAACGCAACGAGACATCGCCCGATCAGGACAGCACCAACGAACCCATTGCTTTTGTGGGATCCATCGGCCCAACCCATATGGATTATGCGGCTACCATGGCCGCGGTCAGGGCAGTGGCAAGGTATCTCACTTTTTTTGTCTCGGAAAGCGGCTCCGGCGACTGACCGCAGGCTATGGCACAATAACCCGCAGACCAACGAATACAAAGGAACAAACAAGTGGCAGATTATTACGAGACGCTGGGCATCGACCGCAACGCGAGCGACGACGAGATCAAGAAGGCGTACCGCAAGCTCAGCCGTAAGTATCACCCTGATATCGCGGGACCGGAGTTCGAGGACAAGTTCAAGGAAGTGAACAACGCCTACGATGTGCTGTCCAATCCGGATAAGCGCCGTATGTATGATTCCGGCGTTGACCCCAACGATCCGAACGCCGGTGCTGGCGGCTTCTCCGGCGCGGGATTCGGCGATATGGGAGACGTATTCTCCACGTTCTTTGGTTCCGCATTCGGTGGCGGCTCACAGGGCCCGGTGCCGCGCACACAGCCTGGACGCGATGCGCTGGCTTCCGCTTCCATCGACTTGAAAACCGCCGTATTCGGCGGCACGGCGCACGTCAAGATCAATACGTTCTCCCTGTGTCAGGAGTGCGGCGGCTCCGGCGCACAAGGCGGCGCCCAGCCGGTCACTTGCCCGGACTGCCATGGACAGGGCTTCATGCAAAAGGTCGTGCGCACTATGCTCGGCCAGATGATGGCCTCCGCTCCCTGCGAGCGCTGCGAGGGTCACGGCACCATCATCCAGAATCCATGCCCGAGCTGCATGGGTCACGGCCGCGTTCGCACCACGCGTAATGTGGGTGTCACTGTGCCGGCCGGTATCAACGACAATGCTCGACTGCGCTTGGCCAACCAGGGTGAAGTCGGTGAGGGCGGCGGCGCTGCCGGCGATTTGTACATTGATATTCACATCAAGGCAGATAAGCAGTTCACCCGCGACGGCGATGACCTGCATTGCTGGATTCAGGTTCCGATGAGCTGGGCCGTGCTCGGACACGATCTGTCCATTGATACGTTTGACGGCGAGCAGACCGTATCCATTCCGGCGGGCTGCCAGCCTGAGGATACGGTGACGTTGAAGGGTCTGGGCGTTACCAATATTCGCAATAAGGATGAGCGCGGCAATCTGGTTGCCCATGTGAACGTACTGATTCCCACCAAGCTCAGCGAGTCCGAGCGGGGACTGATTGAACAGTTCGCCGCCTCGCATGATTCCGATGCCACGCACGTCTCCCAGGCCTCCCGTCCGCAAACCGGTCAGAAGAAGGGATTCTTTAGCAAGTTAAAGGATGCCTTGAGCTGATTCGTTCTTGGCGCCCCTCTCCGAGGTGGGGGGGGGACTGGCAGTGAAGCTGACTGAGGGGGAGCTCGGGTACATCCGCAAGCTCCCCCTCAGTTGTCTAGCGACGACAGTTCCCTTCAGAGAGGGATGCCAAGTGCCGCTAACTATTTCAGCAGTGAGCGGCACATGGAGCGATATTCGTTAACGTAGCCGCCGCCGAAGAACACACAATGGCCGGCAATGGGGTAGAGCTGCCAGAGCGTGATGCGATCCTGCCATCCAGCCTTCAGCGGATGCACCGACTGATAGCCCTCGGTAATCTGCGTCAAATAACTCATACCGAACAGGTGCAGCATGGCCAGATCCTCTTCACGGTGACCACCATGTGCCGCCGGGTCGATGAGCACGGCCTCGGTCTGTCCGGAATCAGCAGTCCACATCACATTGCCACTCCACAAATCACCGTGGATGCGGGCTGGCGTGTCTTCGGCGGCACGGCCCATGATGTCAGGCAATGCCTCGATTACCTTTTCCGTCAGATCGACATCACGCTGGTCAAGTTCACCGCGCTTGACGCCAAGCTCGACCATCGGGCGCAGACGGCCATCAGCAAAGTAGCTGATGGGATCGGTCCATTCGCCGGTATCCATCTTTACCGGATCCTGCAACGGCCCGAAGTAGCATGTGCCGTCATATCCTTCCGGCGCAGAACCGAAATATTCGGCACCGGCATCATGCATGTGTGCGAGCGCCGCGCCGAATTCCAATGCTGCCTTGGCCGTGGGGGAGGAGCTGTTCACTCGCTCGATGTCGAGATGGTCTTTGCCCCAGTCATAGACCTGCACCACACGCGGGCCACCCTGTGCATGCGCGGCACCCAACCATTGCAGTCCGCGTCCTTCGCATTCGAAGAATCCCTGAGGAGCAAAAGCCCTGCTTTTACGATATGTACTCATAGCCGTTCCCTCCAGCATGGTTGTGACGTTTTGCACTCGTATTCATTGTAGAAGCCGTGCATGTTACCAATTCTTAGTGCTGTTCTACACCCCAACCGGTAGGGTGTTCAACGTCATAACACATTACGTATAGAGAAATCTCGAGGAATTATGAACCTCTTCCAAGCGATTGTTCTCGGCATCGTTCAGGCACTTACCGAGTATCTGCCGGTATCGTCCAGCGCGCATATCCGCATCGTCGGTGATTTGATGTTGGGCTCCGACCCCGGCGCTGCTTTCACTGCCATCATCCAGATTGGTACTGAGCTGGCGGTTATTCTGTATTTCCGCCATGACATCGCCAATATTCTTACTCACTGGTTCGCATGCCTGTTCGGCAAGAACGGCAAGGACTGGAAGGCCCGCATGGGCCGTGGCGACAACTATGCCACGCTCGGCTGGAATATCATCGTCGGCTCGATTCCGATTGTGATTCTTGGCTTCACTCTGCAGAACGTCATCGAGACCACGCTGCGTAACCTGTGGATCACCGCGACCGTGCTGCTGCTGTTCGGCATTCTGCTGTGGGTTGTGGATGCCCGCGCCAAGCAGACCAAGACCATGGACGATATGACGTATCGTGATGCGTTCCTCTTTGGTCTAGGTCAGTCCATGGCCCTGATTCCTGGCGTTTCCCGTTCGGGCGGCACCATCACCGTGGGCCGTGCGCTTGGCTATGAGCGTGAGGCCGCTGTGCGTTTGAGCTTCCTGATGGCCATTCCCGCCGTATTCGGTTCCGGTCTGCTTGAGGCCGTCAAGGCTGTCAAGGACTACAAGACCGATGCGATGTTCCCCGGCTGGGGTCCCACACTGATCGCCATGGTCATCAGCTTTATTCTGGGCTACATCGTGATCATCGGATTCCTGAAGTTCGTTTCCTCGTTCTCCTACAAGGCGTTCGCCATCTACCGCATCGCCTTGGCAGTGGTGGTTGCCCTCCTGCTGATCGCCGGTGTGTTGCCGGCCATCGACCCGTCAGTGGCCGCAGCGGCTTAAAGAAACACTGCATCGTCAATAATGCTCCCGCTGGCAGGAGCTGGCTCGCTTTGCGAGTCTGAAGGTGGTTCTGTCTGGAATACCCAGTGACCACCCTCAGTCGGCTATGCCGACAGCTCTCGCCGGCGGGAGCATTATTGTATTCTCAGGTCAGCTACCCATTTGGCGTAGGAACGCCTCGGCCTCTTTGACGAGCTGTTCCGCTTGGGGCGCGCCCAGCGAGGCCTCGGCATCGGCCTTCTGCTTCAGGTCATAATCATGCTCAAGATGGGTCACATAATCCTGCAGCTGCTCGTTGCAACGCACCAGTACCGATGCCTGTGATTTCCATTGTTCAGCCTTGCGTTCCAACTCGCTGACATCAAAAGAGAAACCGATGCGATGCCCCAAAGCATCAAGCAGGCGCATGGTGCCCGCCGCGCATTCGTCGCTGCCGAGATATTGGGGGATGGAAACCCACATGGAGGCATGGAACATGCCACGTTCCGCAGCGAAAATATCCAGCACGGTGGGGATGCCCACAGGACCGTTGTATTCCCGGTCTCCCTCACACTGGCAATTGCCGTCGCTCACGGAAATGGGCAGAGGCCTGGTATGGGGGCAATCAGAGAACATCGAGCCGAGAGTAATCACACCATCCACATCGAGTTCTTCAGCGATGGCGAGACTCTGGCTGCAGTATTCCTTCCAGCGGTAGTTAGGCTCAGGCGCGATTTGGGCAAATATTCGATGCCCCTCATCAAGCACAATCTCGTAGAACGTAGTCTGCGGCCAAATAAGATTAGTACGACCGGATACATGGCACAGCATGGGACGAGACACCTGATAGTCATAGAAGGCGTCGCAGTCTATATGGCGAATCTCACGGGATTCGTAATGCTTGACCAGATAACGGACGACGTTCGAAGCCGCCTGGCAAGCATCATTCCATCCCTCGAAAGCGGCGATCATCACCGAACTTGGGGTATTCGCATCTTCACTCATACCTCTAGAGTAACGTGGACTTGATGTCATATATGTTTGCTTCAGCCATAAGCGAGGAGTCAAGAACGGCACACCAGAAACGACACGCCGCAGCTGGACGAACTACACGCTTGTGAGTATAGTAAACACTCGTGCTTTGAGCGGGGGAAAGCCTCGTGAGGCACATGCGGACATAGCTTAGTTGGTAAAGCGCAACCTTGCCAAGGTTGAGACCGCGGGTTCGAGTCCCGTTGTCCGCTCTAGGTCCGATGAGTTGACAGACCTTACGGTGGGTTAGCCAAGCGGTTAGGCAGCGGCCTGCAAAGCCGTATAGACGAGTTCGACTCTCGTACCCACCTCTCAGGCAGACGAAGAAATTCGCTTGCAGGAGCATGACCCGGGCGGTTGGCGCAGTGGTAGCGCACTTCCCTGACACGGAAGGGGTCACAAGTTCGAATCTTGTATCGCCCACGCAGACCGAAGCAATTCGGCTCGCATAACTGAATACCGATTGATTTCGGGCGATTGGCGCAGCGGCTAGCGCACTTCGTTCACACCGAAGGGGTCGTAGGTTCGATTCCTACATCGCCCACTGGAATCCGCTTCTCACGGCGGAATCCTTTGCGGACATAGCTTAGTTGGTAAAGCGCAACCTTGCCAAGGTTGAGACCGCGGGTTCGAGTCCCGTTGTCCGCTCCATCAAAACCTCGCTCCGGCGAGGTTTTTTCGTATTTGTCAGGCTTTGCCAAATGTCGTACACCCAACCTATCGTGGCCTACGTTGATTACCCAGTCCAGGCCTGCACATTAGTACCGCGGACCCCGATAGCAAAGGACAAATCATGGCGCAAGCTACCATCTCCATCACAGTCAACGGCGAAGCAAAGGAGGTGGAAGCAACCACTACCGGCGTCGAATTGTTCGCAGAAGACAAGAACATCGTTGCGGTCAAGCTCAACGGCGAAAACCGTGACCTGTACACGCCGCTTGCCGACGGCGACACCGTAGAGCCCATCACGCTCGATTCCGAAGACGGCCTCACGATCATGCGTCACTCGGCCACCCACGTCATGGCCCAGGCCGTGCAGGAGGTCTATCCGAACGCCAAGCTCGGCGTCGGCCCGGTGATCAAGGACGGCTTCTACTACGATTTCCAGGTTGACAAGCCCTTCACCCCGGAAGACCTCAAGGACATCGAGAAGCGCATGCAGCGCATCATCAAGTCCTCCCAGTCCTTCCGCCGCCGTTCCGTGACCGAGGAAGAGGCCCTGAAGGAAGAGGCCGACCAGCCCTTCAAGATCGAGCTGATCGAAGACAAGGAAGCACACCTCGACCCGGCCGCCGCCACCGAGATTTCCGAGAAGGAACTCAGCTTCTACGACAACGTCGACCGTGACGGCAATGTGGTCTGGAAGGACCTGTGCCGCGGCCCGCACCTACCGAACACCCGCTACATCAAGGCTTTCAAGATTGAGCGTTCAGCCGCTGCCTACTGGCGTGGCAGCGAGAAGAACCCGACCATGCAGCGCATCTACGGCACCGCTTGGGCCAACAAGGAAGATCTCAAGGCATACCAGACCCGTCTGGAGGAAGCCGCCAAGCGAGACCACCGCAAGCTCGGCGCCGAGATGGACCTGTTCTCCTTCCCGGACGAGATCGGCCCCGGTCTGGCTGTGTTCCATCCGAAGGGCGCTGCCGTGATCAACGCGATGGAGGACTACTCCCGCGAAATGCACCGCAAACACCACTACAGCTTCGTGCAGACCCCGCATATCACCAAGGGTGGTCTGTACGAGACTTCCGGTCACCTGCACTGGTACAAGGATGGCATGTACCCGCCGATGCACCTCGATGAGGAGTACGACGCGGACGGCAACGTGACCAAGCCCGGCTTCGACTACTACCTCAAGCCGATGAACTGCCCGATGCACAACCTGATCTTCAAGTCGCGCCAGCGCTCCTACCGTGAGCTGCCGCTGCGCCTCTTCGAGTTCGGTACCGTGTACCGCTACGAGAAGTCCGGCGAGGTCCATGGCCTGACCCGTGTGCGTGGCTTGACTCAGGACGATTCCCACATCTACTGCACCCGCGAGCAGATGAAGGACGAGCTGACCAGCCTGCTGACCTTCGTGCTGAACCTGCTCAAGGACTTCGGTCTGTCCGACTTCTACTTGGAGCTCTCCACCAAGGATCCGGATAAGTACGTCGGCTCCGACGAGATCTGGGAGGAGGCCACCCGTACCCTGCGTGAGGTCGCCGAGGCATCCCACCTCGACCTCGTGGCCGATCCGGGCGGGGCCGCCTTCTACGGTCCGAAGATCTCCGTGCAGGCCCGTGACGCCATCGGCCGTACTTGGCAGGTCTCGACCATCCAGCTCGACTTCAACCTGCCCGAGCGTTTCCAGCTTGAGTACATCGCGAAGGACGGCACCCATCAGCGTCCGGTGATGATTCACCGCGCCCTGTTCGGCTCCATCGAACGCTTCTTCGCCGTGCTGCTCGAGCACTACGCTGGCGCCTTCCCGGCGTGGCTGGCCCCCGTGCAGGTGCTCGGCGTACCGGTTGCCGACGAGTTCGCCCCGCATCTGGCCGGTTTCGTCAAGTCCCTCGAGGATGAGATGGTCCGTTGCGAGATCGACTACTCCGATGACCGCTTCGGCAAGAAGATTCGCAACGCCTCCAAGTCCAAAGTGCCGTTCATCCTCATCGTCGGTGAGGAAGACATGAACAACAACGCGGTGAGCTTCCGCTTCCGCGACGGCAGCCAGCTCAACGGCGTACCGGTGGACAAGGCTCGCGAGCAGATCCTCGCCGTGATCGCCAAGCGCGTCCAGGTGAACTCCGCCGACGACTTCAACGCCGCTGTAGCTGAGTAAAGGAATACATGATGGCTGACGTGCGTGTCGATGATCCGGCGGACTTCCCACCTCAGGAAGACACGGTCGAACGACTGTGGACCCCGCAGCGCATGACCTATGTGCTGCGCAACAGCGAGGATCGTCCGACCAAACCCAAGTCGAAGGAATGTCCGTTCTGCGCCGGACCGAAGAAGTCCGACGAAGACGGCCTCATCGCCTGGCGCGGCACGCACGTGTTCGCCATCATGAACCTCTACCCGTATAACGTCGGGCATCTCATGATTTGCCCGTACCGTCACGTCGGATTCATCACCGAACTTGACGACGCCGAATTGTTCGAGTTCGAGAAGGCCACCACCCTCGCCATGAAGGTGATGGAGACCGTCTCCCATCCGGACGGATACAATATCGGCATCAATCAGGGCGAGGTAGCGGGCGCAGGGGTCGCGGCCCATCTGCATCAGCATGTGGTGCCGCGCTGGAACGGTGACGCGAACTTCATGCCCATCGTCGCCCAAACGCGCACCATGCCGATTCTGCTGTCCGATCAGCGGGATGCGTATGCCAAAGCGTTTGCACAGCTGGCTTCCGACTACCATCTGCCGCTCGTCTGATACCGGCACGATACCCTCATGCATCTGGTCGAACCAGCGCATGATTCAAAAAGACAATCGAAAACATCACGGGTATGTCTGATTAACGGCCTACAATCGTTTCGTTTGACATCATCCGTTTATTACTGCTAGGAGCATTATGTCAGGTCATTCCAAGTGGGCGACCACCAAGCACAAGAAGGCCGCCATCGACGCCAAGCGCGGCAAGCTCTTCGCCAAGCTCATCAAGAACATCGAAATCGCCGCCCGCCTCGGCGGTGGCGACCCAGACGGCAACCCGTCCCTGTACGACGCCATCTACAAGGCCAAGAAGGCCTCCATGCCGGCCGACAACATCGCCCGCGCCGTCAAGCGTGGTGCCGGTGACGAAGACGGTGCCGCCAACTACGAGGACATCGTCTACGAGGGCTACGCTCCCGCTGGCGTGGGCCTCATCATCGAGTGCCTGACCGACAACCGCAACCGTGCGGCCGCCGAAGTGCGTTCCACCCTGACCAAGGGCAACGGCTCCCTGGCCACCTCCGGCTCCGTGTCCTTCAACTTTGAGCGCAAGGGCCAGATCGTGGTTCCGTCCGAAGGCGTGGACTTCGACAAGCTGTTCGAGACCGCAGCCGAGGCTGGCGCCGAGGACGTCACCGATGACGATGAGGTCTACACCGTCATCACCGGCCCGTCCGATCTGTTCACCGTGCGCAAGGCTCTGCAGGACGCCGGTTTCGACTACGATTCCGCCGACCAGGTCATGCAGCCAAAGAACGAGGTCGAGCTGAGCCTCGAGGATGCACGCAAGGTGTCCAAGCTCATCGACAACCTCGATGACCTCGACGATGTGCAGAACATCTACTCCAACTGGACCGCCTCCGACGAGGTGATGGCCCAGCTCGACGAGGAGTAATCCTCGTGATTATCCTTGGCGTCGACCCCGGGCTTACACGCTGCGGGGTCGGCGTGATCGAAGCCGGCGAGCACCGCCGGCTTTCGTTTATTCACGTGGACGTGGTGCGGTCCTCGCCGGACATCACCCAGGATCTGCGTCTTTTGGCCATCTATAACGGCCTGTCCGAGAAGATGGATCGCTTTGCACCCGATGCCGTGTCCATCGAACGTGTGTTCGCCCAGTCGAATCGCAACACTGTGCTCGGCACCGCACAGGCCGCCGGTCTTGCCATGCTCGCAGCCGCGCAACGCAATATTCCCGTGGCGCTGCATACCCCGACCGAAGCAAAGCTGGCCATCACCGGCAATGGCCAAGCTCAGAAGATACAGGTCGAACGCATGGTGACGCGCATTCTCAATCTGACCAAGATGCCTACGCCCGCCGATGCCGCCGACGCCCTGGCCTTGGCTATCTGCCACGCACTGCGCCCAGCTGGAGCTCTGCAGGGCGGCGAGCGCGAGCAGCATCTGACCGCCGCGCAACGTCAATGGGCCGAGGCCGCGCAGAACTCCGCGCGCCGCCGCATGAACCACGACCGAGGCATGTAGTATACTTTCGAACAGTTGTTCGAAGCCTTAAAGGAGCGTCTGTATGATCGGCATGCTGACCGGGCGGGTCGAATCGGTTGAAGCCGACACCGCATTGATTGATGTCGGGGGAGTGGGATACGAGGTACGTATGTCCGCCACCGACCTCAGCCGCCTGCACACCGGAACGGCGGCGCGCGTCTACACGTATATGAATCTTTCTCAGGATGCCGTCACGTTACATGGCTTCCTCGATCAGGCCTCCAAGAAAACGTTCCTGCAGCTCATCAAAGTATCCGGCATCGGACCAAAGGTCGCGCAGTCGCTGCTTTCCACACTGACGGCTGGCCAGCTTGCCCGGGCCATCGCCGACAACGATGCCGCCGCGCTGGCCAAGGCACCGGGATTGGGCAAAAAAGGTGCCCAGAAAATCATCCTCGAACTCAAGGGCTCCATTGACCTGAGCCAGATCGAGGGAGCTTCACCGTCAGGCGCCAAGGTTCAGGCGCAGGTGGACACCGGCATGGAGCAGGTCATTGAAGGTCTGATTTCGCTGGGCTGGCGTCAGCAGGACGCCCAGCAGGCCGTGGCTGAAGCCTGCGAGGACAACGACATACCGACACCGCTTGCCACCGACGATGTGCCGCGCGTGCTGCGCCTAGCACTCGCACTGATGGATAGGGGCCGCTGATGGGCAAGGACATGAACTACGGCACATCCAACACTGGAGCCAATGAAGAATCATTGCGCATGGTGTCTTCACAACCGATAGGCAACGAGCCGGTCAGTGATGAAGAGCTCCGCCCGCATGTGCTTGAGGGGTTCATCGGGCAGCCCCGGCTCAAGGCCCAGCTCCAGCTGTTTCTCGACGCAGCCCGCAAACGTGACGTGCCGCCGGATCACATACTGCTTGCCGGCCCTCCAGGCCTCGGTAAGACCACATTGGCCATGATTGTGGCCAATGAACTTGAAGTCCCGATTCGCGTGACCTCCGGCCCTGCTGTGCAGCACGCCGGCGACCTGGCTTCGATCTTGAGTTCGCTGGATACCGGCGAAGTGCTGTTCATCGATGAGATCCACCGTCTGCCGCGCGCAGCCGAAGAGCTGCTGTATATCGCGATGGAGGATTTTCGCGTGGATGTGATGGTGGGCAAAGGACCGGGCGCCAGCTCGATTCCACTGACTCTGCCTCGCTTCACCGTCATTGGCGCCACCACCCGCGAAGGTATGTTGCCCAGCCCGTTGCGTGCGCGCTTCGGCTTCACCGCACATCTTGACTTCTATCCGCATGAGGAGTTGGAGAAGCTTATCGAACGCTCGGCAAGCGTGCTGGGGGTCAACCTTGATGAGGGTTCCGCCCATGAACTCGCATTGCGTTCCCGCGGCACGCCGCGTATCGCCAACCGTCTGCTGCGCCGCGTGAGGGATTGGGCCATTGTGCATGACCTTATCGTCGTGCACCCAGCTGATGTCAAAGAGGCCTTGGCGCTGTACCAGATTGATTCCGAAGGCCTTGACCGGCTGGATATCGCCGTGCTGAACGCCATTGTTCGCAATTTCAACGGTGGTCCCGTCGGCTTGAACAACCTCGCGGCCATGGTGGGCGAGGAATCGGAAACCGTGGAAACCGTCTGTGAGCCGTATCTGGTGCGCGAGGGATTCATGGTGCGCACGCCTAAAGGCCGCGTGGCCACCGAGAAGGCATGGCAGCATCTGGGCATTACGCCCAAGGATGATGTCAGCAAGCTCTTCTAGACTTTTCGTGTTTGCACACCTGACGGTTCATAGCCATAACCGTTCGTTTTGAAGGAGTTTGCCCATGGATGGTTCGTCATCTTCCTACATCATGCTTGTCGTCATGATCGTCGTCTTCGGCGGCATGATGTGGTGGCAGTCCAAGAAATCCAAGCAGGCCCAGCAGGAGAAGCAGGATTTTCGTCGTAACCTGCAGCCCGGTACTGAAGTCATCACCATCGGACAGGTGATTGGCAAGGTCGTCGAAGTCGATGAACAGTACGAGGAGATCGTCATCGACTCCGAAGGCTCCAGGCTTCGCTTCGGTTTCAATGCCATCGCCCGCGAGTATGTGCGTCCTGCCTACGTGTCTGACGACGAAGTTGACGAGAACGGCAACCCACTGACCGACGAGGACGCCGAGACCCCCGCGAATGACGATGCCAGCCAGGTTCCGATTGAGGCTTCCATCGAGTCCTCTGAGGCCACGGATGCTGAGGCGGACGGCGGCAACGAGACCGAGACGAAGTAAACTGTTCGATTCGGTACCCCATAAGTACGAGAAATACGAGGCGAGCACGCATGGCACAGTCTGATATCACCATCGACGCATTGGACAAGGTAGGCAAGGAGGACGCCGAATATCTGGTGTCTCTAGTGCGTTCCGTGCCGGGCTTTCCCAAGGAAGGCATCATTTTCCGTGATTTCATGCCGGTGCTCGCCGACGCCAAAGGGCTGAGGATTCTGCTCAATGCGCTTGAGCAGGCCCTGCCGGTTCCACCCAGCGAGTTCGATTCCATCGCAGGCCTCGAATCCCGCGGATTCCTGTTTGGCCCGGCCATGGCCGCTCATCTGGGCAAAGGATTCATCGCCGTGCGTAAAGCAGGCAAGCTGCCGCCCGAAACCATTGGCGAATCCTACGACCTCGAATATGGCACGGCAAGCGTTGAAATCGAGACCACTGCCGTTTCCAAGGGCGAACGCGTATTGATTGTGGATGATCTCATCGCCACTGGTGGCACGGCCAAAGCGGCTACCGACCTTATCGAAAAGGCCGGCGGTACTGTTGTGGGCTTCAGTTTCGTGATGCGTTTGGAGGGTCTTGACGGCCTGAGCAAGCTTGGTTCGACACCAAGTAGCTCGTTGATCTCCATGCCGGCCTAAGAATTCGCATAGTTAGTTTTTCGGGATTCGGCATGGATGCATTCGCGCATCAGGCCGATTCATTATCTAGTCAGGGAAGGATCCATGGATCTTTACGAATACCAGGCACGTCAGCTGCTTGAGGAGCAGGACATCCCCACCCCGGGTGCCATCTTTGCTCAGAACTCCCATGAAGTCGCCGAGGCTGCGGATAAGATCGGCTACCCGTGTGTTATCAAGGCGCAGGTAAAAATCGGTCACCGAGGCCAGGCCGGCGGCGTCAAGATCGCGCATAACCGCGATGAGGCCATCCTGGAATCCGAATCCATCCTGCCGATGACCATCCACGGCCATAAAGTATCCGGCGTGCTGGTGGCCGAAGCCAAGAACATCCTGCACGAATACTACGTGTCCATCTCCGTGGACCGCACCTCCCGAGACTTCGACGTGCTGGCGACCGCCAACGGCGGCACCGAAGTCGAGGAAATCGCCAAAGAACATCCCGAGGCGGTCAAGCGTCTGCACATCGACGCGCTCGACGACTTCGATCTCGAGGCTGCGACCAAGATGGCAGCGAGCATTGGTTTCTACCATGCTGATGTCGATCAGGCGGCGCAGATCCTGCTCAAGATGTGGCAGTGCTTCAAAGACAACGATGCGACACTGGTGGAAATCAATCCGCTCGCAAAAATCGGTGACCCGGATGACGAATCCACCAAGCAGCTGAGCGCGCTCGATGCCAAGATTTCCTTGGATGACAACGCGGCATTCCGCCACGACGGTTGGGCCCGTTTCGTTGATCCGATCGTTCCCGACCCGTTCGAGCAGCGCGCCCGTGAGCATGGGCTGCATTACGTGCATCTGCACGGCGAAGTCGGCGTAATCGGCAACGGTGCTGGCCTGGTCATGAGCTCCCTGGATGCCGTATCCGGCGCGGGCGAAGAGCAGGGGAGCGGCATCAAGCCTGCCAACTTCCTGGACATCGGCGGCGGCGCATCCGCGACTGTGATGGCCGAAAGCTTGGAAATCGTGCTGTCCGACCCGCAGGTCGAGTCCGTGTTCATCAACGTGTACGGCGGCATCACCTCCTGCGTGGAAGTGGCCAACGGCATTCTCGAAGCGGTCGCCAAGCTCGGCGGCTCCAAGCCCATCGTCGTCCGATTCGACGGCAATGCCGCAGCCGAAGGCCTGCACATTCTGACCGAAGCCAATAATCCGAATATTCACGTGTCCGAGACCATGGAGGGTGCGGCGCAGAAGGCCGCTGAACTCGCCGCTGAGTCGACCCAGTCCAAGGAGATTCGCTGATGCTGTTCGTTGAAGATAGTACCCCCGTTATCGTTCAGGGTATGACCGGTCATCAGGGCATGACCCACACCGCACGTATGCTCAAGGCCGGCACCAACATCGTCGGCGGTGTGAATCCGCGCAAGGCAGGCATGTCCGTCACGTTCCCGGCCGCCAAGAACGGCACCGACGTGGATGTGCCTGTGTTCGCCACCTGCGACGAGGCCCGTGAAGCCACTGGCGCCAAAGCCAGCGTGGTGTTCGTGCCGCCGAAGTTCGCCAAGTCCGCCGTCGTCGAAGCGATCGAGGCCGGCATCGAGCTTATCGTGATCATCACCGAAGGCATTCCGGTAGCGGATTCCGCCTACTTTGTTGAGCTCGCCCTGCGCAAGGGCGTGCGTATTATCGGCCCGAACTGCCCCGGTCTGATCACGCTCGGCAATCCGGGCGTCAATCTGGGCATTATTCCTGATGACATCGTTGGCCGCGGCCCGCTCGGACTGGTTTCCAAGTCCGGCACCCTGACCTACCAGCTGATGGGCGAACTGTCCGATATCGGCTTCACCGCATGCCTCGGCGCCGGTGGCGATCCCATCGTCGGCACTACACTGCTCGAAGCGCTGCAGGCTTTCGAAGCCGACCCTGACACCAAGGCCGTAATGATGATCGGCGAAATCGGCGGTTTTGCCGAACAGGATGCCGCTGCTTGGGCCAAGGAACATATGACCAAGCCGGTTGTGGCCTACATCGCCGGTTTCACCGCCCCCGAAGGCAAGCAGATGGGCCATGCCGGCGCCATCGTCTCCGGCGGCAAGGGCACCGCTCAGGACAAGAAGAACGCGCTCGAAGCGGCCGGCATTCCCGTGGGCAAGACCCCGGGCCAGGCTGCCCAGATTATGCGTGACGTACTTGCCAAGGCTTCCATCAACTGATCGGCCACAACCCATCGTGATGAAAGACAGGATTCGCCAAGGGGTACGAGGTGCGGCAGCCGCCCTCGTATCCATGACCATCTATGCCATCGCCTTGGGCTGTTACATCGCACTGATGTTGCTCGTCATCTCCATGGAGGAGGGGGGCGACAATCTTACCGCTGGCACCACTAACCTGACGCAGGCCATCGTGCTGCTCAGCGAGGGATCGGGGTTCAGCGCCGACTCCTTCACGCTCACCATCACACCGTTGCTGCTCACCGTGCTGCTCATATGGCTTATTGCCACTTGCATAGCACGATTCAAAGCATTCGCTGTGCATTCCTATGTTGTGGGATTGGTGGTATGGCTGGCCATCAATGCGGTATTCGCTTCATCGGTGCAGGTAAGTCTGAGTCTGGTCGACGAGCAATGGATGATATTGCTCAAGAGCGCCGCGACATTCACTGTGGCGTATCTTGGAGCCGCTCTGCCACAGTCCAGTAGGGTCAAAGCGGCAATCGCATGGATGCGCGAGCAGGTTTCCGAGCAAGTGGTCAGATGCCTGAAATCAGGCGTTATTCTGGCATTCACCATACTCGCTATCAACCTGCTCATCGGTCTGATTACCGTCATCACATGGACCGTACGCAATCATGCCGCAGTGGTATCCGTATTCGAATTGTCCGGCATGGAAAACGGATCGCGCATCCTCACCACGCTTGCCATGCTGATTTGGCTGCCGAATCTCATGCTATGGGCGATCTCTTGGTTGTTCGGAGCAGGATTCTCCATTGGCGAACTCGCCAACTTCACACTCTGGATGGGGCAGTCCAACGGTCTGCCCGCAGTACCGGCCTTCGGCATACTCCCTGAGCCCATTGCCGATAATCTATGGCGCACAGTAATGCTGGAAATTCCGCTGGGCATCGCCTGTATTGCCGGCCTACTGATGATTATCCTGCCGCAGGGATTCGCCTGCCGTCCACTGAATATACGAGATGCTTCCAAGCGCGGCTCCGTATTGGCATCCCTCATTTATGCCGCTGGCTCGTTCTGCTTGAGCGCCATGCTCACCTCACTGATCGCAACGCTGCTGTTCGCCATTTCCAACGGATCATTGGGCCAGCATAGGCTCGCCCATGTCGGTGTGGATGTCATGGCCTCCACGCGTGCCGTAGGCCATCCTATGGCATGGGGACTTGCCGTGGCCTGGCTCATCGCAATAGTTGGCACAGCGCTTGTTTTTTCGATAGGCTGGATAATCGAGAGAGTCAAGGCTTCTCGCACCACGTCCCATCAAACCGTCAATCCCCGTCAGACACGGTCTGATGTCAACGTGCAACAATCACAAGAATCCAAGGAGGAACAGGATGACAAACACGAACCGGCCGATACGTCGAGCACTGGTTTCCGTCTTTCATAAGGAAGGCATCGAAGTTCTCGCCGACGCGTTCGTGAAGGCAGGCACCGAGGTTGTGTCCACCGGTTCGACCGCCAAGAAGCTGGCCGAACTGGGAGTTCATGTCACTGAGGTGTCTGATGTCACTGGATTCCCCGAATGCCTCGATGGCCGCGTCAAGACGCTGCACCCATACATTCACGCCGGCATTCTGGCCGATATGACCAACCCTGAGCATGCCAAGCAGCTCGAGGAGTTCGGCATCAAGCCGTTCGATCTGGTGGTTGTCAACCTGTATCCGTTCGCCGATACCGTGCGCTCCGGAGCCAATGAGGCCGACACCATCGAGAAGATCGACATTGGTGGCCCGTCCATGGTGCGAGGCGCCGCCAAGAATCACGCCACCGTGGCCATCGTCACCGATCCGGCCGACTATGCGCTGGTCGCTGCCCGTGTGGCCGATGGCACCGGTTTCTCCCTGGATGAGCGCAAGTGGCTTGCAGCCAAGGCCTTCGCCCACACCGCCGCCTATGACGCCACCATCAATGAGTGGACCGCCAAGCACTGGCCGAAGCCGGCTCCCCTGGACGCCGTCGAAGTGGACAAGGACGATCAGGGCACCGAGGTCGATCCAGCCAAGTTCCCGGCCCAGTTCACCCGCACGTGGGATCGTGCGCACACCCTGCGCTACGGCGAGAACTCCCACCAGCAGGCCGCTCTGTACGTGGACCCGCTCAACCAGACCGGTTTCGCCCACGCCGAGCAGCTTGGCGGCAAGCCGATGAGCTACAACAATTATGTGGATGCCGACGCCGCATGGCGTACCGTGTGGGATATGGCTCCCTCCATCGCCGTGGCTGTGGTCAAGCACAACAACCCGTGTGGTCTGGCCATCGGTGCCACTGCTGCCGAAGCCCACAAGAAGGCCCACGCCTGCGACCCGATGAGCGCCTACGGCGGCGTGATCGCCTGCAACTCCACGGTCACCCTTGAAATGGCCGAGAGCGTGCGCCCGATCTTCACCGAAGTCATCGTCGCCCCCGACTATGAGCTGGCTGCTCTTGAACTACTGCAGACCAAGAAGAAGAACCTGCGCATCCTCAAGGTGGCCGAGCCGCCGAAGGGCCACGAGGCCATCCGTCAGATTGACGGCGGTCTGCTCGTGCAGGACACCGATTTAATCAACGCCGTTGGCGATGATCCGGATGCGTGGAAGCTTGTGGCCGGTGAAGCCGCCGATGATGCCACGCTCAAGGATCTTGTGTTCGCATGGCGTGCGATTCGCTGCGTGAAGTCCAACGCCATTCTGCTGGCCCACGATCAGGCCACGGTCGGCATCGGCATGGGCCAGGTCAACCGTGTGGATTCCTGCCATCTGGCCGTCGAACGTGCCAACACGCTGGCTGATGGCGCCGATCGCGCCACCGGTGCGGTTGCCGCTTCCGACGCGTTCTTCCCGTTCGCCGATGGCGCTCAGGTGCTTATCGATGCGGGTGTCAAGGCCATCGTGCAGCCCGGCGGTTCCATCCGCGATGAGGAGGTCATCGAAGCGGTCGAGCAGGCCGGCGTGACCATGTACCTCACCGGTACCCGCCATTTCTTCCACTGATCGGTACTTCTGGCTCCCGCTGGCGGGAGCTGTCTCGTGAAACGAGACTGGGGGTAGTCCACCGTGAAACCATCCCCAGTCAGCTCCCACTGGCAGCTCCCGTTAGCGGGAGCCATAGTATTAAGAGAACCAACACATATAAGAAAGCCACCGCAATGCACAATCATCCATATGTTTCCGAAGATCACGAGGGTAAGCCCTGGTTTGAGTGGATTGTGCTTGGCGTCGTCGTTGTCGCCACGGTGGTTGCCGCTTTCGGATACACAATGGCCGCCACAGTAATCGTTGCTGTGACGGCCATCATTACCGGGCTCATTCGCTTGACATTGCGAGAGAAGAGCCCCTGGAAAGTACGCTCAGTCGCGTTCGATTCCTTCATCGGCATTGCTCTCGGCATCGGCCTGCTGATCACGTACTTCAGCTTCTACGGCCTGCTCGGCAACGCCATCTTCGGCTGAGTCCTCTGCAGCCTGCTCATCGGCAGCTTCGAGATCAGCCATGTCGCCCTCGTCAGTCGGCTCAGCCTTGGGCTTGGCGGTGGTGGCCATCTGCACGATGATCATCACCAAAGCCACAACCGCAGCAGCCAGCACCGGAGCGATCCAGAACACCCACAGCTGCTGCAGCGGGTTCTGCGTCAGACCCTCATTCACGGCGGCCACGGCGATACCGGTGGAACGAGCCGGATTCAGACCGGCGCCGGTCACCGGGTAGCTGATGGCCACGGCAATGGCGTAGGCAATGCCCATCGTGGCTGTATAACGATCGGAGCCTTCACCGTTCTTGCCCATGGTGGACATGGCGGCAGCCACCACAATCAGCGAGGCAACGACTTCGACGACAATCGCCAAGGTGATGGAGAACGTGATGCCATACTGGGTGAGCAGCGAGTAAGACACGGAGCCCTTCTCGAATCCGTTGACAGCGGGGGAGAGCCAGACGGTCGAAGTCACCTGCTCGGAAGTCGGCAGCAGCTTGACCACGGCAAAGCCTGCGGCGATGGCGCCGATGACCTGGGCAATCACATACAGGATGCCGTCAACCAGCTTGGTCTTGGAAGCCAGTACGGCGGCCACAGTCACGGCCGGGTTGAACTGTCCGCCGGAAATGCGGGAGAAGATGGCGGTGACTACCGCGTAGGCCAGGCCAGTGGCCACAGCCATGAATACCACGTTGACGCCGTACACGGCGGAGCCCCAGGTGGAGAACGCATAAATAGCAAAGCACAGCAGGAAACTTCCGGCCAGTTCAGCGCACACGCGCAGGCCCAGCGGCTGTTGCTTGGTTTCTTCCATGATTCAATATCCTTTTCATCGATATACGAAAGGCGGCGAACCGCACAAACGTTTGCAAGTCTAGCAGTAGTCCGCCGCTGCGGTATGATTATATAGGTTGGAATTGGCTGAGAAAATCGGCCAGCCAATCAAATACCACCATCAGAATTGACAGTAACGTTCAAACTGTCCGGCCACGTTGGGAGAACGATGCCAAACGCATATTCCCGCGCCAGAAGCGCGCATGATGATTCCAATGCCATTCGACTGCAGAAGCTGCTTGCTCAAGCGGGCTTCGGTTCCCGCCGCAAGTGCGAGGATATGATCACCGAAGGTCGTGTTGAGGTCGATGGCGAACTTGTTACCGAACTCGGCACCCGCGTCGACCCGCATAAGCAGCAGGTTCGCGTGGATGGTTCCCGAGTCCGGGTCAACCCAAATCACGTTACCTTGGCTCTGAACAAGCCCCGTAAGGTGCTTTCCGCCATGGATGACCCGAAAGGTCGCTACACGCTGCGTGACATTGTGGGCGACAAGTATGAACGCATTTTCCACATGGGCCGTCTGGATTACGATTCCGAAGGCCTTATTCTCATGACAAATGACGGCGAATTGTCGCAGCACGTCATGCACCCCAAGTACGAGGTGGAAAAGACTTATATCGCCACGCTGGAAGGCCGCATCTCCGGCACGGTGTGCCGCAGGCTCGTGACCACCGGTGTACAGCTCGATGATGGATGGATTAAGCTCGACCACTGCGCGATCATTGATTCCTCCCGTGACTTCACCATGGTCAAAGTGGTTCTGCATTCCGGCAAGAACCGTATCGTGCGTCGTATCTTCGGTTCCATCGGCTTCCCGGTCAAGCGTCTGGTACGCACCCAAATCGGCCCGATCAAGCTTGGTGAGTTAAAGCCCGGCTCATACCGCGTGTTGTCTCAGGCCGAGGTTCGTTCGCTGTCCAAGGAGGTCGGACTGTGATTCGCGTTGCCATCGACGGCCCCGCCGGCGTGGGCAAATCATCCACGTCCAAGGCGCTGGCCAAGTACTTCAACTATGCATACCTGGATACGGGCGCAATGTACCGCGCCTGCGCGTGGTGGTGCCTGAAAAGCGGCATCGACCTTGATGCCGAGACCGTGGATGAGCGTGTCATCACCGAAACGGTGGGGGAGTTCTTCACCGGAGACCATTTCGATATTTCCGTGGATCCTGACGATCCCCGCGTGTACGCCGATGGCGAGGACATCTCCGAGGCGATTCGTTCCACTGAGGTGTCCACGCACGTGTCCAAAGTGTCGAACGTCATTCCGGTCAGGAACGTGCTCATTGCGGCGCAGCGCGCGTACATCGCACGCGAGGCGTCGCTCGATTCCTTCTCTGGTGGACTGGGTGTTGTGGCCGAGGGCCGTGACATCACCACCGTGGTGGCTCCTGATGCCGAAGTGCGTATTCTGCTGACCGCCCGTGAGGAGGTCCGTCAGGCTCGCCGCACCGGTCAGGCTGTCAAGGGCGTGGGAGCCGAGGATGTTGCCGCACGAGATAAAGCCGATTCCAAGGTCACCAGCTTCCTGAGCGCCGCCGACGGTGTGACCACCATCGACAACTCGGACATGGACTTCGAACACACACTGGATGTGATGATCAAGCTGATCGAAGATGCCATCGAGAATCAGGAATATGAGCGCTATGCCGCCAATCTTGAAGGCTACGATCTCGATGAAGGCGACGAGGAGCTGATTTCCGGCCGTGGCTTTGAAGACGGAGCCCACAAGTCCGGCCCCAAGCCGGTCGGCGTGCTGGCTATTGTCGGTCGCCCGAACGTGGGCAAGTCCTCTCTGGTCAATCGCATTCTTGGCCGCCGTGCAGCCGTGGTGGAGGACACCCCCGGCGTGACTCGTGACCGTGTGAGCTATGACGCGGAATGGGCCGGAACCGATTTCAAGCTCGTGGATACTGGCGGTTGGGAAGCCGATGTCGAAGGCATCGAATCGGCCATCGCCTCACAGGCTCAGGTCGCCGTGACCTTGGCCGATGCCGTGGTGTTCGTGGTCGATGGCCAGGTCGGTATGACCACCACCGACGAGCGTATCGTCAAGATGCTGCGCGCCTCGGGCAAGCCGGTCGTGCTGGCCGTCAACAAAATCGACGACAACGCCAGCGAATACCTTGCCGCTGAGTTCTGGAAGCTCGGTCTCGGCGAACCGTACTCCATTTCTGCCATGCACGGCAGGGGAGTGGGCGACCTGTTGGACGTGGCCCTTGGCAAGCTGAAGGAAGCGGAGAAGGCTTCCGGTTATCTCACGCCGTCCGGTCTGCGCCGCGTGGCTCTAGTGGGCCGCCCGAATGTGGGCAAGTCCTCCCTGCTGAACCAACTGGCTCGTTCGGAACGTGCCGTGGTCAACGATCTTGCCGGCACCACGCGTGACCCGGTCGATGAGATCGTCGACATCGACGGTGAAGACTGGCTGTTTATCGACACCGCTGGTATCAAACGTCGCCAGCACAAGCTCACCGGCGCGGAATACTATTCGTCCCTGCGCACGCAGGCCGCCATCGAGCGTTCCGAACTGGCATTGATTCTGTTCGATGCCTCGCAACCCATCTCCGATCAGGATTTGAAGGTCATGTCCACCGCCGTGGACGCTGGCCGTGCCATCGTGCTCGTGTTCAACAAGTGGGATGCGATGGATGAGTTCGACAAACAGCGTCTGGAACGTCTGTGGAACACCGAATTCGACCGCGTGATGTGGGCCGAGCGTGTGAACTTGTCCGCCAAGACCGGTTGGCACACCAACCGTCTGGCTCGCGCGATGAACACTGCTCTGGAATCCTGGGATCAGCGTATTCCCACCGGCAAGCTCAACGCGTTCCTCGGCAGGATTCAAGCCGCCCACCCGCACCCGCTGCGTGGCGGCAAGCAGCCGCGCATCCTGTTCGCCACGCAGGCGTCCACGCGCCCGCCGCGCTTCGTGATCTTTGCCACCGGCTTCCTTGAGCACGGTTACCGCCGTTACATCGAGCGTCAGCTGCGCGAGGAGTTCGGCTTTGAAGGCACTCCGATTCAGATCTCGGTGAATATTCGAGAGAAGAAGAAGCGCAAGTAGCGGTTATCCCTTGCGGTGTTGTCTCCGTTAACCCATGGGCGCAGCACCGCAGGACACGCAAGACGTACGATGATTTGCCAAATCGTATCCATGTGGTAAATTGTCTACTCGGTGCTTTTGCACCATCGGGCCGTAGCGCAGTTTGGTAGCGCACTTGACTGGGGGTCAAGGGGTCGCGGGTTCAAATCCCGCCGGCCCGACTTTCTAAGTCCGGAATCTTAATGATTCCGGACTTTTCCTTTTCTCTGACAAGGAGTACGCGATGTTGGCAAATTTCACCGAGGACAAGGATCTGGGCCAAATCAGGGTCATTGCCAGTGATATGGACTGCACGTTGTTGGCTGACGACGGCTCCATGCCACCCCACATGGATGATCTCATCCGCAAGCTCGATGCGGCAGGCATTACGTTCTGTGCGGCAAGCGGCCGCCCGAACTACACATTGGCCGAGATGTTCCCGGAAATCCAGAACCAGATGGCGCTGATGTCGGACAATGGCGCGGCCATCTACTGCCGCGGCAAGCTCATCTATGAGAGCCTCATTCCCGTTGAACAGTACCAGGACATGATTCGTTACACGCTGGCCGACGGACGCGGATGCCCAACCGTCTGCGGCATCGAAGCCTGCTATATCCGCTCATGCGACGAGCGATACGACAACTATTTCCGCACGTTCTACAAAAAAATCGTCTACATGGACGACCTCACCGAACTTGACCGCGATGTAAACAAATACACGGTATTCTTCCCTGATAACAATTCCGAAGAGGTCTACCGCGAGACCTATCGCGATGCGTGGTCAGACCGTTACACGGTAACGAACGCCGGCAAAATGTGGATCGACATGATGAATCCCGGTGTGGATAAGGGCTCGGCGCTTGCTCGCCTGTGCGAATACCTAGGCGTGGATATCGCGGATTCCTGCGCGCTCGGCGATACCTACAACGATATTCAGATGCTTGAGGCGGCCGGTCACGGCTGCGTAGTGGCCAATGCCGAAGAGCACATGCACGCGCATGCCGACTGGCTGGCACCGAGCAACAACGATAGGGGCGTCGTCACCGTGATTGATACCATTCTGCAAGCCCAGAAAGCCGCCTAATTCATGGATTATTCACTGGTGAACACGCACCTTGTGTACTGTCCTGAGCCATACGGGGTTACACTTGTTCCTTGGAATATGACGAAAGGGACCTGAATTGACCGAACTGAACAATGAAGCCCAGCTCAGCGTAAACGATGATGCCACCGCCGAGAACACCGCGGAAGCCCACATCGAAGAGGTTTTCTCACATTCCGCCGCCAAGATGCGCGAGAAAGGCATGAGCGAAACCGCCATCAATCAATTCCATCATCTCTATAGCGTATGGCAGCACGAAGAGGCATCAAACTGGATCCGAGAGGACGATGTGGAGCCGCTTGAGCAGGTTCCCAGCTTCCACGATGTTTACGAGACCATCAATCACGACAAGGCCGTGGACGCGTTTGCAAAAACCGCGTTCCTCAAGCTTAACGGCGGTCTCGGCACATCCATGGGTCTGGAATGCGCCAAGTCCCTGCTGCCTGTGCGCCGCCACAAGGCCAGGCAAATGCGCTTCATCGACATCATCATCGGTCAGGTGCTGACCGCCCGTACCCGTCTGAACGTCGAGCTGCCGCTGACCTTCATGAACTCCTTCCGCACTTCGGCTGACACCGTGAAGGTGCTCAAGCGCAACCGCAAGTTCACGCAGCACGAAATCCCGATGGAAATCATCCAGCATCAGGAGCCAAAGCTGGTCGCCGCCACCGGCGAGCCCGTCAGCTTCCCGGAAAACCCGGATTTGGAATGGTGCCCGCCGGGTCACGGTGACCTATTCTCCACCATCTGGGAATCCGGTCTGCTCGATGTGCTCGAAGAGCATGGCTTTAAGTACCTGTTCATCTCCAATTCCGATAATCTCGGTGCTCGCCCCTCCCGCACACTGGCCCAGCATTTCGAGAACACCGGCGCACCGTTCATGGCGGAGGTCGCCACCCGCACCAAGGCCGACCGCAAGGGCGGCCACATCGTGCGGGACAAGTCCACCGGTCGACTGATGCTGCGCGAGATGAGCCAGGTGCATCCTGACGATAAGGCAGCGGCTCAGGACATCAAGAAGCACCCGTACTTCAATACGAACTCCATCTGGATTCGCATTGACGCACTCAAGGCCAAGCTCGCTGAATACAATGGAGTGCTGCCGTTGCCGGTGATTCGCAACAAGAAGACCGTTAATCCCACCAACCCGGATACCGAGCAGGTCATTCAGCTCGAAACCGCGATGGGCGCGGCCATCGCCCTGTTCAATGGTGCCATCTGCGTGCAGGTGGATCGTATGCGCTTTCTTCCGGTGAAGACCACCAACGATCTGTTCATCATGCGTTCCGATCGCTTCCATCTGACGGACAACTACGAAATGGAAGACGGCAACTACGTCTTCCCGAATGTGGAACTTGATCCGCGCTATTACAAGAACATCCATGACTTCGACGAACGCTTCCCATACGCCGTGCCATCATTGGCCGCAGCCAACTCGGTAACCATCCAAGGCGACTGGACGTTCGGCCGTGATGTGACCATGTTCGCTGATGCCAAACTCGACGATCAGGGCGAGCCGCGCTACGTGCCGAATGGCGCATACGTAGGCCCGCAAGGCATTGAACCGGACGATTGGGTCTGATTTCAGCAAGCATCTTGGAAGAAAAACGACGTTATTTTCGTGAAATGGTGTGCAGTCGCGGAAAAAGCCTCTAAGATGGAGGGAGTATGAGACAAACTCATGCACACTTATAACGAAACAGTAACTACACGTGAGGACTAATGGCAGAGGGCACAAGCGGACGTCGTCGTTTTTCCGACAAATGGGGCAAGCACGAGCTGGATGTACTGGCCGTACTCTCATCCGCATTCCCGCAATGGCTTACTTCCCGCCAAATCGCACAGCGAGTCAAGGCTTACGCCGATTCCTATGGGGAGCTGGCCGATCAGGCAGCTAAGGCGGCATTCGCCAAGCAATTCCAACGCGATCGCGCCAAGCTCGCCGCCATGGGCATTGCCATCGAATCGCGCCAGCCTGAATATTCCTCCAAGTCCGAAGGTCAGGATTTCGCCTCGTACCGCCTGCAATTGGGCGATGAACCTCGCATCCGTCTGATGTTCGAAGCCGAAGATATGCCGGTATTGGCCGCCGCCAACTATCTGGCCCGTTCCATGTCTATCTCCTCCGAGCCCGATCAGGCTCAGGTTGCGGCACGTACTTCACGCACCACACCTCGCGTGCCTCAGACCCCGATTCCGGGTCTTGGTCTCGATTCCATCGCCCCAGGCCTCGGCACCCAGCATATTCCGGACACCTTGGTCAAGGTCATCGATTCGCGTCGATTCGCTGCGACCATCGATGTGGACGGCGAACACCTGAACGTGGCATACACCGATTCCGATGATCTGGCCATGTTCGTACTCGAACACCCAGGTGCCACCATCGTCAGCCCGCAGGAAGCCGTGGATGCCTATCATCGTCGTCTGCACGCAGCCAGTCAGTTCACGCTTGCCGACGAGTCCGCAAGCCCGGTCAGCGCTTCGGTGGTCTCTCCCGCAATCAGCCGTGACATCAGCGAACCGGGTGACCCCGAATCCATCAAGGCCCAGAACAAGAAAAACGGTTCCGCATTCCAGACCGGCAGCGAGGTCGACCGTCGACTGCGTCTGATGCTGTTCCTGTCCGCCCATCTTGGCGAAGAGTTCTCCATGGGGGAGCTGGCCGAACGCTTTATCGGCAAGCCGAAGAACGACGATGAACTCAAGAAGTTCGTCAACATCATTCATAAGGACATCAACACACTGACCACGGTGTCCGATGATGGGGAGATGGCCGGCAGCCAGTTCTTCGACATCGACTGGCCACTGTTGGATGCCGAAGGCATCGTGTCCGCCACCAACTCGCTGGGTCTTGAGCGTCTTGCCGGTATCTCACCGCAGTACCTGAGCATGCTCACCGCATCGGTGAGCTATCTGGCACATTCCCCGCTGCTGCCTGACAAGCAGCGCGCCCAGGCCGAAGACCTTTACGAGCGTCTGCGTCAGCATGTGAGCCCCGGCCAGACCCCGTGGCTGAGCCTTACCGGTTATGAGCTTGAACCGCGCAGTTTCTCCGTGGTCAAGCGCGCTATCAACACCGACTCGCTGCTGGATATGGAATACACCGACGGCACCGGACGCACCCGCCGCAAGCTGGTGGCTCCCTCCAAGATTTTCATCGACGAGGGTGTCTATTACGCGGCTGTCTACACCGATGTCGGTTCCGCGGCGCCCAAGGACAAGAAGGCCTACGTCTCCAAAGACAAGACCATCGACAAGGCCAACGGCAAACCCCGCACCTGGCAGGTGCTGCGTCTAGCACGCATCGAAAAGGCCGAACTGGTCAAGCCGACCAAGAAAATTGACGTACCGAACATGCCGGTCAGCGAGCTGCGCAAGTGGAGCTTTGACAACGGCACCGAAGCGGTGTTCATCACCGATCAGCGTGAGTTGCCGTTCATCAAGACCCTTTCCGGTGCCACCGTGGAGCAGTGCGGTGCGGGGGAGAAGGTGCATCTGACTGTGTCCTCCGATTCCTGGTTCGTGGCATTCTGTATCGCCCATGCGCGCCACATCACCGCAGTCGCCCCCGAAACGCTGCGCACGATGATTATCGCCCGTGCCGAGCGAGAGCTCAGCATCAGCGAAAACAAGTAAGGAGCAGACGTCATGCCTTGGTGGATATGGCCGATTCTGGTTCTGTTCATGTTGGCCATGATCGCGGCCGGACTAGTATACGCGGGACTACATGGATTCCATGCCGTGCAGGATATCGCGGAGATTGGCGGCAGACTTGGCGAGCGCGTCTCCAAAATGGGGGAGCCCGGCGATTCCACAGAGGAGAGCGAACCGCCGCTGTTCACGCAGCCGCTGAATGTGGCGCAGGAACGCTATGTCGACGCCCATGCAGAAGTGATACAGCGCAAGAACGTCACTCGCGAACGCCATATCGCGGCTTGGAACAGGTGGAAGCAGTTCAACAAGTAGACGACTAGTCGGAAAGCATCATGGCACGTCACCCTCACCATCAGGAAGGCGATTCTTCCCGAACGCTTAGTCCTGCCCAGCGATACGCATCATTCCAGAAAGCCAATAAACACAGAGCATCGGTCGCGGCTCGTTTTGCCGCTACACTGCCGTTCGATCTTGACGATTTCCAGACCGAAGCCAACGACGCATTGGAGGCCGGCAGCAATGTGCTGGTCGCCGCACCGACCGGCGCAGGCAAAACCGTGGTAGCCGATTTTGCCATCTATCTGGCTCAGGAACGCAACGTCAAAGCGTTTTATACCACTCCTATCAAGGCTCTCAGCAATCAGAAATACCATGATCTGGTAGACGTATACGGCCCGGATAAGGTAGGCCTGCTCACCGGTGACACCTCGATCAATTCCGAGGCGGACATCGTGGTGATGACCACCGAAGTACTGCGCAATATGCTCTACGAGCATTCCACCACGCTCACCGCACTGCGGTATGTGATTCTGGACGAGGTGCATTACCTTGCCGACCGCTTCCGCGGTCCGGTTTGGGAAGAGGTCATCATTCACCTGCCCAAGACGGTGAAAATCGTGGGATTGTCTGCCACGGTGTCCAATGTGGAGGATTTCTCCAACTGGATCGCATCCGTGCGCGGCGAGACCAAGCTGGTCATCAGCGAGCATCGCCCGGTGCCGCTTGAACAGCACGTCATTGTGCAGGCGGATGAACAAACCGAGCCGGAGGTGCTGGATCTGTATCGCAGGGACGGCAACGGCAACCAGACTACGAAGCTCAACGCCGAGTTGATCAACCGACTCGACCAACTGGACCGCAAGGCGGCACGCCGCCGTGGTGAGGAACGGCCCGACAAGCGCAGGGGATTCAAAGGCAAGGGCGGAAAAGGGCACAGGGATCGCGTACCACGCCCGGAGCGACACACGCCTCGCCGTTGGGCCGTGGTCGACGAGCTGAACTTTCTGGGCATGCTACCCGGCATCTACTTCATCTTCTCGCGCAACGGCTGTGATCAGGCGGTCGAGCAGTGCATCAATGCCGGGCTGGAACTGACCACCGATGAGGAAGTGACCAGGATTCGCCGCATCGTGGACGAGATGGTGGAAGGTCAGCTCACCCAAGAGGATCTGAAGGCGTTGCAGTTCTCCAAGTTCCGATTCGCTTTGGAAGAAGGATTCGCCTCACATCATGCCGGCATGATCGCCCTGTTCCGCCAAATTGTCGAGCGCCTGTTTGAAGAGGGCCTTGTCAAAATGGTGTTCGCCACGGAAACGCTGGCGCTGGGCATCAATATGCCGGCACGCTGCGTGGTGGTTGAGAAGCTGGAGAAGTTCGACGGCACCGGTCACGTGGGTTTGACTCCCGGCGAGTTCACACAGCTGACCGGACGTGCCGGCCGACGCGGCATCGACACCATCGGCCATGCCATCGTGGTCGACCATCATGGATTCGTGCCCGCCACGGCCGCGGCATTGTCTTCCAAGCGTGTGTATCCGTTGCATTCCAGCTTCCGTCCGACGTTCAATATGGCGGTGAATCTGCTTAATTCCAGCGACTATGGGACCGCACGAATCACCTTGGATCAGTCTTTTGCCCAATGGGAAGCCAATGAATCCGCCTGGCAGTTGGAATCGCAGATCAACACGCTCACCAATGCATTGGCCGGATACGAACAGGCGTTCGCCTGCAATCATGGCGATTTCAAGCAGTTCATGACGTTGCGTATGGAGCTCAGCGACATCGAGAAGGATGGCCGCCGCAAACTCAAGCACGAGGTGTTCCTGACCGATCAGGACAGATCTCGCGCTTTCCAGGACCTCGACAAGCGCATCCAGAAGCTGCGCAAGGCCGAGCACGAGCATCCATGCCGCAATTGCCCCGACCTCCAGCAGCACCTCAAATGGGGGCACCGCTGGGCCCGTGAGACCCGGGAACTCAATCGGGTGAAGTATCGTTATGACTCGCGTACCGGCTCTGTGGCACGTCAGTTCGACCATATCTGCGACATCCTTACCCAGCTCGGCTATCTGGAGCGGCATGATGACGGCAACGGCCGTATCGACGTGACCCTGACCGAAAAAGGCCTGCTGTTGCGCCGTATTTACAGCGAGCATGATCTGGAACTCTGCGAGGCGCTGCTTGCCGGCACTTTCGACAAGCTCGATGCCAACGGGCTGGCCGCGGTACTTTCCTCGCTGGTGTACGAGGCCAGGCGTGGCTCGGACGGCGAACCACGGCATTATCCGGGCGGCATTTCCGGCCCTATCGCCATCGCATCGTCCAAACTGCAAGGCATCTGCGCGGATATCAACATCCTGTGCGAGGATCACAGCCTAGAAGAAATGCACCAGCCGGACTTCGGCATCGTCGACATCATGTACGAATGGGCCGACGGCGGTTCGCTGGGTGCATGCCTGTACGGCACGGACATGACCGGCGGCGACTTTGTGCGCACCGCCAAACGACTGGCCGACGTACTGCAGCAAATCGCCGTGGCGCAGCCATTGCCGTTCGATGGGGGAGAACGGTTGGCGGATATCGCCCATGAAGCGGCTGATCGTGTGAACCGCGGAGTCGTGGCCTATTCCGGCGTCGATTAACCTTTGCTTGGCCGGCTACACCGGTCAGTCACCAGCGAACAGCGGAATAGAAGCCAAGTCCGAACTGTTGCGTAAATTAGTACGGTCGAAGATTTTTCAAGGAGGATGCCAATATGGCAGAACGTAGCCTCAGGGGCATGAGCATCGGCGCGAAATCGCTGGAGTCCGATGACAACGTGGATTTCGCCGCGCGAAACGATGTGGCGTATGTGTGCCCTAAGGGTCACCGCACTATTCTGCCGTTTGCGGAAGGTGCCGAGATTCCTGACGAGTGGGAGTGCCGCTGCGGTTCCGTGGCCCATCGCGAAGGCGATGACGACCGTGAGGCCGATGAGATCACCAAGCCGACCCGTACGCACTGGGACATGCTGCTGGAGCGTCGTAGCGAGGAGGAGCTCGCCACGCTGCTCGAGAAGCGTCTGCAGATGCACCGCGACGGTTGGATTCCCGATTACGAGTGAGCCAACAACACGTGAACTTGATGCCCAGTCAAACCGACTGGGCATAATCATTGCTGAAGCAATCTTGCGAACATGAACACCATAGTGAAACAGGGGAGTGGACCTCATATGGCACAGCATCCGAGGAACGTGGTCCTGCTGGACCTCGACGGCACGCTTACCAAGTCCGACGGCGGCATCATCGCATCCGTCATCAAGACGTTCGAGGAATTGGGTCGCCCGGTTCCCGACGATGCCGAGCTGCATCGTTTCATTGGTCCGGCCATCATCGAATCGCTGCGACGCAACCATGTGCCGGAGGAGGAGCTTGACCGGGCGGTCATCATCTACCGCAGCTACTATGCGGATCGCGCCGTGTTCGATGATCCGAACGAGCCCGGCAACAAAGTTCCCGGCCGCTTGGTGAACGTCGTGTTTCCCGGTATCCGCGAACAGCTGCTCAAGCTGCGTGCCGACGGCTATTATCTGGCATTGGCCAGCTGCAAGCCCGAGTACCAATGCGTTCCGATCTGTGAGCATTTCCATCTGACCGAATTGCTGGATGGCATTTATGGCGCTTCCAAGGACAACTCTCGCTTGGATAAGGATCAGGTCATCCGTTATTGCTTTGACAAAATCGGTTTTGATGCTTCGGCAGGGGATAAGGCCGTGATGATCGGCGATCGCTACACCGACATCGATGGCGCACACGCCTGCGGGCTGGACACCATCGGCTGCCGTTGGGGTTACGCCCCGGCTGGCGAGATGGAAGAACACGGCGTTTACGAGATCATCGAGAAGCCCGAGCAGATCGAAGAAGCCGTAAACCGTTATTTCCAAACGCACTGAAACACAACGGCGAGGACTTCTTCATGATGGGATGCGATGAAGCCTGCGCCGCGGGCTTCGACCTGGTTTTCATCGGTTTGCCGTTGCTGTCGCTGTATGAGATTCCCATGCTGATATGGTTCATTTGGCGAGCATTCCGCTGGAAACGAAATGACAAGGATTGGCTGAAAGGCACGGCGATTCTTGCAATTGCGGTAGTCGCTCCGGTGCTCCTTTGGCTGTCGGCCTGGTATGCGTGGACTAGTTGATACAGGCGACTGAATCCTTGTCAAAGATAACTAATCTGACATAACGTACATTATCGGATTCCAGTGTCATCGTCGTTCTTACGTACAGAGGCACCAATACGCCGATCCATTGCAGTCTCCGAAGCGTTGCGCGCCTGGAAATACATGGCGACGTTCTCCAGCAACACCAGAACGAATACGATGACAGCTGCGGGCAACTGCGCTGCGTCGCAGAAATCTCTCAGACGCGCATCCATGGAATCCGCGAGAAAAACGAATACAGGAAACGGTATCAACGCCATTACAAACGACAGAAAATGCATTTTGACCATGGACCAGTCAACCGGCTCAGTCGCCGGACGCTTTGCCCGCGGCGTGAATATGTGGCCTTGACCTATCGTGAACGTGATAATGGCGACGGCCATAATGACGGCGACGAGCCAGAGCACGATTGGCAGGAACCCAATGACTATACCCATTGCATCAATCCTTCAGCACTGTGTTCTGCAAGATTACTCGATCATTGCACGCCCATAATGAAAAAACGACCTGCCGGAAACCCGGCAAGTCGCCATCATACAAACCTGCTGCGAAATCAAGCGGCCTCACGCTGTAGACGCTGCGCCTCAAGCTTCTTACGCATACGCATGGCGGTCAATTCGTCAATCGGGCGATTCATGGAAACCGTCATCGGCTTGTCATCAAGATCGACGTAATCCTCATCCTCCAGAGCGGTTTCAATCTGATGCCACAGTGAGCCGACTGACACGGCGAACACGGCCTTGCCGCTTTGCAGCAGCTCAAGCATCTGTTCGCTGGTCGTGCATTCGTGCACGTTCTGGCCGTCGCACATGATGGTCACGTTGGCTAGCTGATTGGTGGTGCGCTGGGTAAGAAAGCCGATGGCCGCAGTCACGTTCTGCAGATTCACGCCGGCATCCAACAGCTTCTTGGAGACGGCCAGAATCACCACGTCCTTGAAGGAATACAAACGACGGGAGCCGGATCCGTGCGATGGCGTGATGGACGGTTCGACAATCTGCTTGCGTGCCCAGTAATCGAGCTGACGATATGTGATGCCCGCAACCTTGGATGCCACGGTACCGCGATATCCGCGCTCGATTTCCTCGGAATCGGCGTTGGCGAACAACTCCCCCTGGATAGCGCCATCATTGAGATCTTCACGCTCATCAAGCGGAATATGAAGATGCAGCTCGGTCCGGCTCATCTCGGCTCCCCTAACTCACACTGGTGTAATCACACGATTGCAATTCTTCACCAAGTGTAACCCCACACAATGTGTCGGTTATTGGGAGACAAAGGCAGATTTCGTGAAGAACACCAGACGGAACTTGCCAATCATGATTTCATCGCCGTTTTTAAGCACCGCCTGATCAACGCGCTGGCGGTTCACATAGGTGCCATTGAGGCTTCCGGCATCGATAACGGAATACTGGCCATTGACCCGGCGAAACACGGCGTGCTGCCGGGATACGGTGGAATCGTCCAGCAGAATATCCGCTCGGGGATCGCGACCAACAGTGATTTCATCCTCATCAAGCAGATACCGTGAACCAGACACCGCTCCCCTGGTCGAGATAAGCAACGCCGTCCCCTCGGACAGGCGTGTAATGGTGTCCAAATCCTCCTGAGTCAGAGGACGGTCGCCGGTTGCGGTAACGGGCAATACGTTAATAGCAGGCAATCCAATGATGGTGGTTTCGCCTGCGCTAGGAATCGGATCAGTCATAGCTTCCTATTCTACCGTCTTTGCATACTTATTTTGCGTAGCTTCACGCACTTCATCAATAATGACGTTATCGGAGGCTTCGACATTAACATTAGCTCCATACTTGACCTGCAGCTGGGCACCCACTCCCCCGGCGATGTCAACTGCGTTGGAAAGCTCCTGCGGATTGCCGATGGCCTTGACCACATACGGAGGTTTGATGGCCATGCCATCGGAAATCAGCCCTTCGTCAGCATCTTGAATATAGGTCGATGCGACAACGCGAACCTCGTTGATGGCAATGACTTCGGCGCCGGCATTGCGCAGCTCCTCGATGAGGTTGAACATGATCGAAGCGTCGATTCTGGATGTCGAACCGCGGCTGACCGTAACCGTAATACCCTTGCCCTTGGCCGGGAGCCGGCCGGAAATCAGACCACTGGTTTCCTCGTTCTGCTTGGCGATCTTACGCGCCTGTTCCTGCTCGTTGGCAGCCGACTTCAACGAGTTCAGCTGGCTGGTCAGCTGGGTTTTGCGCTGCTCGAGGTTGGATATCTGCGTGTTCGACTCGTTGAGCAGACGAACCAGCTCGTTCTCATCCATCGTTTCATAGGTGGATTTGGTGTTGTTGATCTGACTCATGTAGGCAAAGCCCAGCAATGCGCACATCAGCATGATGAAGATCGACGATATCAGTCGGGAACGATCGGAATTCCGGTTCAGGTTCTTACGCGGCTTTTTGCGTATAGCGGGGAACGAACCGGTTTCCATGCGGTCGTTCGCCTTATCTTGGGCATGCTGGTCATGCATTTTGTCCAGCATGTTGTTTGATTTAGCTCTTCGTACCATATCAGCCTCGGAAGATGAACCGGCGAATGGCGGACACGTTGGAGAAGATACGGATGCCGAGCACTACAATGACGGCGGTCTGCAGCTGCGAGCCGACGCCAAGCTGATTGCCGAGGAACACCAGCAAGGTTGCCGTCAGCACGTTGGCCAGGAACGATATGACGAATACACGGTCAGAGAAGCTTCGTTCAAAGTACGCGCGTGCAGCGCCCAGCAGTGCGTCGATGGCGGCCACCACCATAATCGGCAGATAGGGTTGCAAGACGACCGGAATGTCCGGCTTGACAAACACACCGATTACCACGCCGATAATCAGACCTAGGACGGCTGCCATTATTCGTTCCTCTCTGCGTATTGGGTTTCGCCAGCCACTGCTGCCTCAAGTGTAATCGAATTGGACTTGTTTACCTGCGGATAAATACCTGCTTGTTTGAAGGAATCGTACAGGCTTGCTAGATTCTTTGATCCCATAGCTTCGGCCAACGTGTTCTTGTCACCGATGGCTTCAATGGTGTACGGGCTTTCGATGGCATTCACGCCAATGAGAATATGCCCACCCGCCTTACGGATGGAGGTCTGTGCACCGAGCCTATTGCCGTTGATGGAGATGGCTTCGGCTCCATTTTGGAACATCAGCGATACCAGCTGCTGCAAATCAAGATCCGTGACGACGCGAATCTTGCTGGTGGTACCCACTCTGGTGGAGGTGGATTGGTCGGACTGGCTCGCCGCAATAGGATCGGCCAATGTCATGGTGATGCCTTCACCGGTGACGGCCACGGCACCGGTGACCAATTCATCCTGAATCAGCGTGTCGCTTTTGACCTTTCCGGAGACCTTCTTCGACTGCTCGTCAACTTGGGCCTTGACTGCATTCACATCTTTGGTGAGCTGTTCGATTTGCGCATTGCGGTTTTCGAGTTGGTCGGCCAACGTCTGACGCACCTGTTTGCGCGGATCGGACTGCAGCTGCTGGACGAACAGGCACCCCGCAAACCCGACACCGACGCAAATCAGGAAAACGATAATGCGATTGAACCAGATGGAAAATACAGATCGCTGCTCATGGACCAGTCTCGAATCGGAGAACATGGGATCCATCGGACGGTTCACGAGATCGTCGATGAGTTGCAGGGAATCATCGTTGGTTTTACGGCGACGGCGTCCGCGAACGGCCGTGGCATCATTGGGAGACAACGCATGGTGGGATTTCACAGACCGAAATGCACGGGAAAAAATGGCACGACGGCGTACTGGCTCATTCTCCTCTGGTACGGGGAATGAGACCGGCGCTGTGGAATCAGGCTCCATGCCGCTCCTCCAATTCCTTGCGCAACAAGCTCACACCTTGCTTGGTGTAGATATATCCGGCCAACCAGTACATGGCAATGCCCCAAATCCCTGCGGCAAGCGCGGCAAGATAGAGCAGGTGGAAGAAGGCGTTGGTGCCAAGATCAGCGAAAATCAGGCCGACGATGGAAATCATCAATAATGCGGTGCCCGCTTTGCCCACGAAATGCACCGGCAACGGACCATATCCATATTGGGCAAGCCACAGCACCTGAATTGCCATCCACAAGTCGCGCAAACCCACAATGATCAGCATCCACCAGGGGATGACGCCGGCGACGCCGAGAGCCAAAATCGAGCAGAAAATCAACAGGCGATCGGCTACCGGGTCAAGAATCTGCCCGATTTTGCTGACTTGGTTGAATTTGCGCGCGATGATGCCATCGAGTCCGTCAGAAGCGGAGGAGATGGCGATAAGCGCCAACGCCGCAATCATCTCATGCCGAGAGATCAGCGCGGAGATGAATGGAATCGAGATGATTCTCAACGCGCTGATCAGATTCGGCACAGTGAAATACAGGTCACGCGCCTCTGGACTGTATCTGCTGCTGAGTTTGTGGTCTGTCATATCGACAAATAGTCTACATGGTTTACATGCGAGAGGCTTGCAATGCGGTGACGATGATGCCTCGAGCACCGACTTCGTACAAATCGTCCATCAGCTGGTTGACCTCGGCCTTGGGCACCATGACGCGCACGGCGTTCCACTGCTTGTCGTGCAGCGGGGAGATAGTGGGGCTCTCAAAACCGGGGGTCACGGCCACGGCTGCAGACACCTTGCTTACGGGGATGTCGTAATCCATAAGCACGTACTGGTGTGCGGTCAGCACGCCTTGCAGACGGCGGGTGAGTACGGCGAGACGGGAGTCCTTCTCGTCCAGACGCGGAGAGCGAATCAGGCATGCTTCGGAGTGCATCAGCGGGTCGGAAAAAACGCGCAGACCGGCGTTGCGCAGCGTGGTACCGGTGGAGACCACGTCGGCGATAAGGTCGGCCACGCCCAGCTGCACGGAAGACTCCACGGCGCCGTCCAGGTGGATGGTTTCAGCTTCGATACCGTGTTCGACGAGGTAGTCATGCACCAGCTTGTCGAAGGTGGTGGCCACGCGCTTGCCCTGAATGTCTTCCAGAGTGGTGATCGGGGATTCGTTCGGAGCCGCGAAGCGGAATGTGGAGGAGCCAAAGCCGAGCGGCATGTGCTCGAGTGCGGCGGTGCCGGAATTCTTCAGCAGATCCTGTCCGGTGATGCCCACGTCAATGGCACCGCGACCCACGTACACCGCGATATCCAACGGACGCAGGTAGAACAGCTCGATGCCGTTGTCTTCGTCCTGGACGACGAGCTGACGCGGATTGGTGCGCAAACGGTAGCCGGCCTCGGCCAGCATGTTCCACGCGGGTTCTGACAACATGCCCTTGTTGGGCACTGCGATTCTCAGCATGAATGCTCCTCTCCCCTGTTGGGAGTTCGATGCGCTGCGGTTACTGCGTTTTGTGGGGATTACCGGCGGAATTGCCAGCGAATCCCTTGTGCTTGGTTCAGTGTTCTGCGGCCGCGGAACGGCGATCACAGGTGCTTGTAGACGTCCTCGAGGGTCAGGCCGTGCTTGATCATCATGACCTGAACATGGTAGAGCAGCTGGCTCATCTCTTCGGCGGTGCGATCCGCGCCCTCGTACTCGGCGGCCATCCAGGTTTCGCCGGCCTCTTCGATGATCTTCTTGCCGATGAAGTGGGTGCCCTTGTCGAGCTCATCGACAGTCAGGGAGCCTTCGGGACGGATCTTGGCCTTTTCGGACAGTTCGGCGAACAGGGATTCAAACGTCTTCATGATTATCTTTTCGTTGTTGCTTCTACTGGGGTAATGGGCGCGCTGCGGCTCAGGCCTTAAACGCGGCCTCGGCCTTGGCACGGATATCATCGATGGCCTGGGCGGGGTTCTCAGCGCCATATACGGCGGAACCAGCCACGAGCACGTCGGCGCCGGCTTCGGCCACGATGTGCGCGGTCTTGGGGCTCACGCCACCGTCGACCTGAATGCGGGTCTTCAGTCCGCGACGGGTGATTTCGTCGCGTAGACGGCGAACCTTGGCCATCTGGTTGTCCAGGAACTTCTGGCCACCGAAACCGGGCTCCACGGTCATGATGAGCACCATGTCGAACTCATCAAGGATGTCGAAAATCGGCTCGACCGGTTCGGCCGGGCGCACGGCAAAGCTTGCCTTGCAGCCCATTTCGCGCAGCTGACGTGCCAGACGCACGGGGGCGTGAGTGGCACCCATGTGGAAGGAGACCGAAGCGGCACCGAGCTTGGCGTATTCGGGGGCCCAACGATCCGGATCCTCGATCATCAGGTGCACATCGACGGGAAGGTCGGTGACCTCGCAGATGCGGCCAACGATGGGCTCGCCAAGGGTCAGGTTCGGCACGAAATGATGATCCATCACGTCGACGTGAACCAAATCGGCATTGGAGATGGCCTTGAGGTCACGTTCGAGGTTGCAGAAATCAGCGGACAGGATGCTGGGTGCGATTGCGATATTGCTCATGGTTTCCTACCTTATCTGTGCAATGGGACTTGGAGCCCCGTGTTTCGTGCTGTTTGGACGCTGTTCTTTCCAGTGTTACTTATTGCCGCGCTGGGCTTTCTTCTGGCGCAGTCGTTCTTCTTCGATGCTCTGGCGTTCGAGTTCGTCGGCGGTGACCGCCGCAAGTTGCCGGACCTGTACCTTGGAGTCAGGGCCATGCTGGTAGAGCACGACGAACAGGATGCAGCCGATCACGAAGACGATGATGGCGGTCCAGACGTTGGTGCGCAACCCCAGAATCACTGTGGAGTAGTTGATGCGCACGTTTTCGATCCAGGTGCGGCCCAGTCCGTACCACATCAGGTACATGGCGAACTGCTGGCCAGCCCTAAGGCGGTCGGCGAGCTTATGGCCAAGGTAGATGATGATCGCGGCGCCGATGAGGTTCCAGATCATCTCATACAGGAATGTGGGATGGAACAGGGTGGTTTTGTAGTCGGGGCACTCAGCGCCGGAATAGCAGATTTCGGATTTGCCGATGGCGTCCGCGTCGTTGAGTTTCAGACCCCAAGGCAGGGTGGTGGGCCACCCGTAGAGTTCCTGGTTGAACCAGTTGCCGAGTCGGCCGATGGCCTGGGCCACGGGCAGCGCGGGGGCGATGGCGTCGGCGAAGATCGCGAACGGGTAATGCTTGTGGCGGCACCATAGGAACGCCACCAGCGTGCCCACGGAGATACCGCCGAAGATGGCCATGCCGCCTTCCCACACCTTGAGGATGTTGATCAGGTTGCCGGTGGGCGGGAAGTAGTCGGCCGGCGTGGTGATGCAGTGGTAGAGGCGTGCGCCCACCAGAGCGCAGGGCACGGTGACGAGCGTGGTGTCGAGAATCTGGTCGAAGGTGCCGCCGTAGCGCTTCCAGCGCGTGGTGAGGATCCACACAGCCACGCAGATGCCAATCAGGATGCAGATTGCATACATGTGAATGGTAAACGGGCCGACCTGGAATTTAGAGAAGGTCGGCGAGGGGATATAGGCCAGATTCATCGTGCCTCACTTACTCGTATTCGCTAATGCCGCCTGCCATACTACCGCATGGAAGCCGGGACTCGAGGAACGCCTCACGCTTTGGCAGCGTACTCGTTTCATATGTGTCGAGCCTCAGGGTCCAATCTTTTCCTCGATGGCTTCGATGGCGGATAATCCCTTTACCAGGACGCATGCGGCAATCCATGACGGAAGCAGGTGCCGAATGCGCCCTGATTCTAGGGGCGGCAGGTCTTAACGTGCGTTGTGGATGCCTTCGGCCAGTTCCTCGCTCTTGGCGGCGAGCAGCTTCAAGCCTTCCTTCGGATCGCGTGCGGTCTTGTTGTCGTCCGCGAGCAGGGTGTGCACGAGCGCGGAGCCGACGATGACGCCGTCCGCGTAGGAGCCGACCTTGGCGCCCTGTTCGGCGGTGGACACGCCGATGCCCACGCACACGTTCTCGGCACCGGCCTGACGGGTATGTTCCACGAGGAGTTCGGGCGAGGCGTCGATGGTGGCGCGTTCGCCGGTGACGCCCATGCGGGCGGCCGCGTACACGAAGCCGCGCGCGTTGCGGGCCACGGTTTCGAGGCGCTCGGTGGACGAGTCCGGGGAGACCAGGAAGATGCGGTCGAGTCCATGGCGGTCGGAGGCTTCGATCCACTCCCCCGCCTCGTCCGGGATAAGGTCCGGGGTGATGAGACCGGCGCCGCCGACGTTCTCGAAGTCGCGGGCGAAGCGCTCGACGCCGTAGTGGTACACGAGGTTCCAGTAGCTCATGATGAGCGGCACGCCGCCGGCGTTGGCCACGGTTTCGACGGCCTCGAACACGCGCTTGATGGTCTCGCCGTTGTTCAGGGCGATGGAGGCGGCAGCCTGGATGACCGGGCCGTCCATGACCGGGTCGGAGTACGGCAGGCCGATTTCCACGGCGTCGACGCCGTGCTCGACCATCGTTTTGAAGGCGTCAAGCGAGACATCCGGGTTCGGGAAGCCATAGGGCAGGTAGCCGATGAAAGCGGGCTTGTTCTCGGCCTTGAACTTGGTGAACATAGCGCCCGACTTGCTGGGCTTGTGGCTGATGCCCAGCGGCTGGCCGGACGGCGTGGTTGCTTCGTTGGTCATAATCAACAATCTCCTCTTCTTGTTCAGGCGACGGTGTCGCCGTGGGCGCCGGCCACATCGAGCGCGGCGGCCTGATCGTCGGTCAGGTAGCCAAACCACTTGCCGGCGGTGGCCATATCCTTGTCGCCTCGGCCGGAGATGTTCACGATCATCACGGCCTTGTTATAGCCCTTGGCCTTCAGATCCGCGGCGGCCTTGTACGCGCCGGCCACGGCGTGCGAGCTTTCGATGGCGGGGATGATGCCCTCGCTCTGGCTTAGGTCGCGGAAGGCGTTCATGGCCTCCTCATCGGTGGCCCAGCTGTAGTTCACGCGGCCGATGTCCTTGAGCCATGCGTGCTCTGGCCCCACGGAAGCGTAGTCAAGGCCTGCAGAGATCGAGTAGGTATCGAGCGTCTGGCCTTCGTCGGTTTCCAGCAGGTAGCTCTTGGCACCCTGGAACATGCCGAGCTGGCCGGTGCCGGGGGCGAAGCGGATAGCGTGCTGGCCGGATTCGGGGCCGTTGCCGCCGGCTTCGTAGCCGTAGAGGTTCACGCGGTCATCGTCCAGGAAGGCGTTCATCACGCCGATGGCGTTGGAGCCGCCGCCCACGCAAGCGCAAATCGCGTCCGGATGGTCGATGCCGTACCAGTCCTGAAGCTGCTGCTTGGCTTCCTCGCCGATGATCTTCTGGAAGTCGCGCACCATGGCCGGGAACGGGTGCGGGCCTGCGACGGTGCCGAGCAGGTAGTGCGTGTCCTTGACGTTGGTGACCCAGTCACGCAGGGCCTCGTTGATGGCATCCTTCAGAATCTTGTCGCCGAGGGTCACCTCGACCACTTCGGCGCCGAGCATACGCATGCGGGCCACGTTCAGGGCCTGGCGGCGGGCGTCGATCTGGCCCATGTAGATGCGGCACTTGAGGCCAAGCATGGCGCACACGGTAGCGGTGGCCACGCCGTGCTGGCCGGCACCGGTTTCGGCGATCACGCGTGTCTTGCCCATGCGCTTGACGAGCAAGGCCTGTCCGAGCGCGTTGTTGATCTTATGCGCACCGGTGTGGTTCAAATCCTCGCGCTTCAAGAAGATACGGGCGTCGAGGCCGGTCTTTTCCTTGACGAGTGCGGCGAAGCGCGGGGCTTCGGTCAGCGGGCTCGGGCGGCCCACGTAACGCTGCTGGAGCGTCATGAATTCCTTGTGGAATTCGGGGTCGGCCTTGGCTTGCGTGTAGACACGCTCAAGCTCGTCGAGGGCGGTGATGAGGGCCTCGGGCACATAGCGGCCGCCGAACTGACCCCAATACGGTCCCTGATGTTCGCTCAACGGGGTTGTTTCGGATGCTTTCACTTGTGCTCCTGCCTTTACTAGTCGTTCCACTGCAAGTTCATGATCGTCGGCGGTGGCCACGCCCTCGCCGACCAGTACCGCGTCCGCTCCCGCGCGGGCGTAGTCTTCGACCTCGACCGCGCCGAATACGCCGGATTCCGCCACCTTGATGACGTCATCGGGCAGATCGGCCGCGAGTTCGTTGTATTTGTTCACGTCCACCTTGAGGTTCTTCAGGTTGCGCGCGTTGATGCCGATCACCTTGGCGCCGGCCTGGCATGCGCGTTCGATCTCCTCGCGGGTGTGCGTTTCGACCAGCACGGTCATGCTCAACTCGTGCGCCAAATCCAGCAGGTGTTTGAGCTGGGCGTCGTCCAATGCGGCGACGATGAGCAGCACCAAATCGGCACCGTGGGCGCGGGCTTCGTAGATCTGGTAGTCGGTAACGATGAAGTCCTTGCGCAGCACCGGAATATGCACGGCGGCGCGAACCTTGTCGAAATCATCGAGGCTACCGAGGAATCTGCGGCCTTCGGTGAGCACGGAAATGGCGCTTGCACCGCCCCTCTCGTATTCGCGGGCCAGCGCGGCCGGGTCCGGGATGTCGGAGAGGTGGCCCTTGGACGGGGACGCGCGCTTGATTTCGGCGATCACCGGGATGCCATCGGCGCGCTTGAGCCATCGTGTCGCATCGATTGGAGCCGGGGCCGCCAGCGCGGCCTTCTTCACATCCTCAAGAGACACGGTGAGCTCGCGGGTTTGCTGGTCCTCCAGTGCGCCCGCCACCAATTCGTCCAAAACCGACATGGTCCTCCCTTTGTTGGTATGCGATCATGCGCCACTCTAGGTCACGCCCTGCCCTTATTGCCTTGTGCGTCCTACATTCTGGGCTATTCCTCGTTGGTTCGTATCGCTACGGAACCAGAGCGGCCAACAAAAAGGAAAATCGCCATGAATATCGGTCATACGGCCTGGGATTGATTCCATTGATGGCATAAACTGGGCGCATGTGCAGGAGATTCGCGCTCGACTTGGATTGGGATGCCGTGGCCTCACAGTTCGCGGTAGACGAGGATGACGTGCGCGTTGACACTCTGCCACAGCCTTCCTACAACATCGCACCCACGCAGAACATTGGCGTGGTGGCACAGGGCAAGGATGGCCGCCGTCATCTGACCGGTGCCTATTGGTCGCTGGTGCCGCGATGGAGCGCCAGCAAAGTGCTGAGCTACCCCACATATAATGCGCGTGTGGAGTCTGCGCATGTCAAGCCGGCGTTCGCCGAATCCACAAAATCCATGCGAGCCATCATCCCCGCTTCCGGCTACTACGAATGGAAAGGTCGCAGGCCATTCTATTTTCACGCACCACATGATGAACTATTGTCTTTGGCTGGCCTGTACTCATGGTGGAGGCCGTCTCCCGCATCGCCATGGCAGCTGACCGCAACCATCATCACCTGCCCTGCCGCGGACGAGTTCGTCAAGGTGCATGATCGCATGCCCCTGCTGGCTCCTCGGAATATGGTTGCCTCATGGCTGGACCGCTCCGTTGACGGAGCCGCACTGTTAGATTCCATGCGGGAAGCGGGTACCATGCTTTCCCGGCGTCTGCAATTTCACGAAGTCGCGCCACTGAACAGCGACGGCAAACGTCTTATTCAGCCATTGGATTCCACCGAACCCATGCGTCTGTTTTGAGCTCTTGCAGCTGGAACCGGCTATGCAGCTGTATATGAAGACGGATCAATCAACGCCCCGCTGATAACTAACCTCGTATGGCCATCAGTCAAAAACAGGTCTCTTCTGCTCGACATTGGTCGACTACGACTACTTTTGCACCAATCCGCGCAACAACTCGATCTCGTCGCGATGCGTGGTGGGCGTCTGCTCCTTGGTTTCGAGGATCATCGGGAGCTTGGCCATGATCGGGTCGTTGACCAGTCGCGTGAAAAACGGGATGCCGAGCTGACCCTCCCCGATGTTGGCGTGACGATCCTTATGCGAGTCGAGGCCGAACTGCGAATCGTTCACGTGAATCGCCTTGACCTTGGCCAATCCGATCACCACATCCAACTGATGCATCACGCCATCGTAGTCGTTCCCCAAGTCGTATCCGGCATCCAGCACATGGCAGGTGTCGAACGTGACGCCGACGTTCGCCTTGTTCTCCACGCCGTTCATGATCATGGCGAGCTCCTCGAAGTTGCGCCCGCATTCCGTGCCTTTGCCGGCCATGGTCTCCAGCAACACCATAACGCCATCCGCACGCTCAAACACCTGATTCAGCCCCTCGCTAATCAGCCGGCAGCCGGTCTCGGCGCCTTGGCCCACATGCGCGCCGGGATGAATGTTGATATACACCTCCTGGCCGGTCTCGCGGATGGCGGTCAGCAGCTTGATATCCTCGGCCAGCGCCTCGATGGCGAATGCGCGCTTGGCCTCATCCTTGCCGGCCAGATTGTAGACGTACGGCGCATGGACGACCAACGGCCCATAGCCTTCGGCCCTGAGCTGTGCGCCGAACACCGCCGCGCCGGCCAGGTCGAGCGCCTTGGAACGTTTGCCATACGGAGATCGCGGAAAGAACGCGAACGCGGTGCCGCCCTCCTCATGGGAGCGTTTCAGCAGCTCGTTCCAGCCGCCAGCCGTCGACAAATGCGATCCGATAAGCAAACCCGTCATTTCACTTCCGCCTTTCGTGAGCCGTTTCATCTACCGCTATCATATGGTAGGCAGCATCGAGTGCAGCCCGCACAACCGACATGAGGCACAACCCTCTGACCATCCGACCATCTGACCGAAGGAGACCTAAGCATGGCGTCAGCCGGCAATCCCAAGGACGACACCGGCCTCGAACGGAAAATGGAGTCGCGCCACCTGACGATGATCTCCCTGGGCGGCGTAATCGGTACCGGCCTGTTCGTCAGCTCCGGTTACACGATTCATCAGGCGGGGCCGTTGGGCGCGATCCTCGCCTACGCGGTCGGTTCCTTGCTCGTCTACTGTGTAATGGTCTCGCTGGGCGAGCTGTCCGTGGCCATGCCGTATGCCGGCAGCTTCCACATGTATGCGAAGCGATTCATCGGACCCGGCACCGCATTCACCATCGCCATCCTGTATTGGCTGAACTGGGCGGTGGCGCTCGCCTCGGAGTTCACGGCGGCAGGGCTGTTGATGCAACGATGGTTTCCTCATTCGCCGTCCTGGGTGTGGTCGGCCGTGTTCATTGCGGTGGTGTTCGCGCTCAACATCATGTCCGTGCGGCTATATGGTGAGGCGGAGTTCTGGTTCGCGTCAATCAAAGTGTTCGCCATCATCGCGTTCATTGTGATCGGCCTGCTGGCAATCTTCGGCTCTATACCGATTGCCGGCCATGCTTCCGCGCCGTTGCTGGGCAACTTCGTGGCCGATGGCTGGTTCCCGAGCGGCATCGCACCTATTTTCTCGACTTTGCTGACCGTGGTGTTCGCGTTCTCCGGCACCGAAGTGGTGGGCGTGGCGGCCGGCGAAACCAAAAATCCATCGCGCGCGATTCCCAAAGCCGTGCACACCACGGTGCTGCGTCTGGCAATTTTCTTCATCGGCTCGATTCTGGTGATGGCGGCCTTGATCCCCTGGCATCAGGCCGGCGTGGACACGAGCCCGTTCGTGCTGGTGTTCCAGTCGATCGGTATGCCGTTCGCCGGCGACATCATGAACTTCGTGGTGCTGACGGCCGTGCTTTCCGCCGCGAACTCCGGCCTGTACGTGTGCTCGCGCATGGTGTGGTCGCTGGCCAAGGAGCGGCTGATCCCGGCGCGCTTCGCCAAGACGAATTTCCGCGGCGTGCCGGTGTGGGCCGTACTGTTCAGCATGGCGGGTTCGCTGCTGGCGCTGCTGTCTTCCGTGATCGCCGCTTCGACTGTGTATCTGGTGTTGGTCGCCGTATCCGGCTTGGCGACGCTGGTGGTGTGGTTCTCCGTGTGCGTGTGCCATATCCGGTTTAGGCGTGAATGGACGCGGGACGGGCACAGCGCCGACGAACTCGGCTATCGCGCTCCCGGTTTCCCGGTGCTGCCGTGGCTGGCCATCGTGATGTGCATCGGCGCGCTGGTGCTCGTGGTGCTCGATGAGACGCAACGTTCGACCCTGTATTGCATGATTCCGTTCGTTGCCTGCTGCTACGCGGCCTATTACGCCCTCGAACGGCAGCGTAAACGCGAAAATAACGCCTAGCTCGGTTTCGAGGGGCTGATTTGGCGCTTACCGGAGATCTATCTCCGTTTCAAGGGGCTGATGCCCAAGTAGACAAGGCTCCACAATGGCGTCATGTCGTTGCCACAAAGCCGTTTATACTCGCGGTTTGGCGTTTGAGCAGCCCCTCGAAAGCCAAGTAGATGTCCCCACCGGACGAAATCAGCCCCTCGAAGCCGAGAAACCATTGATGGCCGATTATGTTGCGCCCAGTGACGTGCCTGGTTCCGTGCTCGAACTGGTACAAGAATTGGAGTTTGGTTTTTGCAAAGGGGCATTGTTATGTACAAGGTGTTGGTGTCGTTCGCAGACAGCTAATGCGCGTTGACTCGTCGCGCTAAGCCGTGGTCGCCGTTTGGACCCACGGCGCTTCTGTTGTGCCATTTCCCTAACCTGTACATTTCGTCATATTCGAGTTTCACTTGTCTTCACGTGTCGCGTTGCCGCCGCCGTGCTTGCGCTCCCGACCGTGATCGACTGACTGCTGCAACAGCCGGGTCTTGGCTTCACGGCGGTGATGGGCATGGCTGTGGTCTGTGCCATGGCTGGACTGGTCGTTGCATTGATTGGTCCGCTGCGTCGGATCTCGACCCCCGACCGGTGGAGCGAATCCGAGCTGTGAATGCAGCGAACGCATACTCCGCGCCCGGATGTCGGTGCGGAACGTACTCAACCGTCAGCCAGACGGACACACTCCTGCTGACTGACGGTCATATTATTGGCATACGGTGGTTGAGTCATCCACTAGCATGATTCATACCACTGCTGGATGGTATGGAATTCACAGTACGAATTATCAGCCATGTCAAATCAGGTCGTACGGCATCTGATGCTTGACCAGCCAGAAGATGCCGAGGCCGATGAACACCAGCAGATTGAATCCGCCGCTATGCCATGGCAGCACGATGATTAGCGTCGCCATACGCGCCACATAGAACGCCGCACGTCGCCAGCCTTCTCGCGGCCGGGTTTCCACTGTCATGTGCGTGAAACTGCCGCCGAATGTGCAGCCGCCGCGCAACCATGGCACCACGCCCTCGAAGAGGATGAGCGCCGCCAGGAAGAGGATCGAACCGGTCCAGTCGAACGGTTCCATCGACTGCCATGAGCCATTGGAGCCCGAGGGCAGGTTCGAGCGGACGATCATGACGAACAGATGCGTCGGCATCACGGCGAACGCGATCAGCGTCATGTCGATGATGAACGTGATCAGCCGCCTCATGAAGCCAGGTGTGGTGGTCGGCGTCATATCAGCGACCCGCGCCGGAATCAAGCGCAGCGAAAGCATGGCCAGCGCGAATCCGATCAGCGCGCCGGTCGTGTTCCACAGGAGATCGTCCACGTCGAACAGACGGTAGGCGCACGGGAACACGCCCATGAGGCCGGTCAGCTGCATCGTCTCCAGAAACAGCGACGTGGCGAATGACAGTACTGCGGTAACCGGCAGCGGCCAACGCCAGATACGGCCCATGATGAAGCCCAACGGCAGGAAGAACACGATATTAAACGCGATTTGCAGTACGGCGGTGAGACCATCGGTACGGATGTCACCGATGAACTGCAATGGATTGAGCTGTGGCGTCAGATGGTGCGCGGCGCAATAGGCTGCCGCATCGGCCGGCATCGGATACAGTGTGAAGCACAGCAGGCCGAGCAGGTACAGCACCGTGCCATACGCCACTATGGCCGACGACAGTCGGATGCGATTGTCGCGATGATACAGCAACGCCAGCACCGGCACCGTCAGCAGCATGGACACAAACGGCCACAATGCCAGCGCGAACGCAAACGGTTCGGAAAAGTTCTTGAGAAATCCCATCTTCAATGCTCCCTGCTTCGGTCCGCTCCATTCGGTTTCGGACCATATCTCTCGACTTCTGATTCCAAGGTACGGAACATGACGGCACGCGGGTATCGGCCACGAGAGCGAAATCATTGGGATGAAAGGCGATTCGTATCATTCGCATGGATGAGGGAGGTACACCAGTTGTGACTGACAATTGCGGCCTGCGAACCGGCAGGATGAATGGGACTGACCCAACTGGCCCGTCTCATCTTGTAGGGTGTTTCGTGCTCTTGTAGGCAGATGATTCCAATGGCGATGATCGGAATACCGCCATTGCAATGACCTCTCGCCAAGGCCAGCTACCTACAAGATGCTGAATCTGCCTACAAGATGAATTCGCCGGTGAACCATGCCGGCATCACCGTCGATGCCGTGGATTGTTTCGCTGAGCAATGCATCCTGACAATCGTCGAATGGCTGCGTGGGTAAATACTTCTTCCTTATGATGCACATATGATGTACGACTTGCCGTTACATGAATACGCGTATGCTTCGCTGCCGATTATGCCGTGGCCATCGCCTCGCATAAGGACGCATCACGTTCACGAGCCGAAATTCGCGAGCGTAGTTCATGAGTTTGACCAAGTCAGTGTGCGCGGATCTCATGTAATTCTGGAAGGCGGATTGCAAATCTTGCGGATCCACTGTGCTGCGGGAGCGGAACAAATCGCAAATGGTTCGTTCCAAATCATAAACGCGAACCGTATGCCCGAACATGGTGATAGCCGACGCCAGGCCAATTGCAAAGCGATTGTCGGCCACCTTTCTCACTGTTACGTCTTCATTCTTGAGACGAGCCGTACCTGATGATTGCGGTAAGGTAATCGTCGGTGTCAGGGGGGCTCGCTCCCCCTCTCCAAGCAAGAACAACGCAGTTTCATGCGAAAAAATGGCTTTCGGATATCGATACTGCAATTCGAACAGCGGATCGGACTCCGCATTCGGTGAAACATATAAGCCCTTTGCCGCTTTCTCAAGCTTGGCTTCACGCACGAATCGCGAAATCTCCGTGCGGGAAACTCCTCGACGCTCCATTTCCGATACCGGAAGATATCCCATATGCTCCTTCAATACGCTTTCCGCTTCTGTCGCTCTAGTGGACATGGGCACTCCTTCAGATGTTGCGGAGCTCGGAGAGTTGCCTGAAGAAAAGTTTTGCTATCGCCTAACCTAATGCGTTATTCGACTCCAACCGTTGCTCGACTCCGAAATGCTCGAATACTATGAGCGAGTTGTCGTTCAACGGAAAGTTTGGGTTGGCGAATTCATCGCGGTATTCCGCCGAATTCCAGAAAGATTCGTGTGCGCTCCGCCATTGGGCCGCCGTGACGTCGCCTTCACCCTCATCGATGGCGTACCGGTCAGTGACTTTTCCGAGCGGAATCACGTCAACCGCAGTGGTGACGAGTACGGCTACGGGTCGTTCATCGGAATCCACCAACACCGAATGCGCGCCAACGCACGGCAACGGTTCGACCTCTTCCTCATATTCAATCATCAGCGCAGCGGTGGCGGTTTTTACGCCGTCCAGAATGAGCTTCACCAAGCGATCGCGTTCAGGCCCAGGAAACATAAACTCCGCTTTGGGCAAATCACTGGTTTCAAATGCCGTATTGACGCTCATGCAATGCTCCAGATCGTCTTTATGTTCAATTGTGCTGTGCTTTTCTTACTCCCATCATAATAGCCCGAATTCCATGAGTTTCCGGCGCTGATCCAGTGGCCTCCATTACGGTCAATACAACCTGATGCCAAGCAATCACATGACAACAAGTGACACTGTACTCACGAACCGGCCTACTATGGGCGGCATGACGATTCGTATTGTTTCGATTGAGCCGCCATGGTTTGAGGAAAAGGCCCAAGTTCAGTCGTGCACGTGGCGCGAACTCAATCAGGGGCATATTCCGCAGGAAATCGTGGATGCGATCACTCCCGAATTCGCGCTCAAACTGACGCGCAGCCATGCCAAAGACCCCAATCAGGTCGTATTGGTCGCTTTGGAGAACAACCACGTGATTGGTTTTGCTGAGCTTCTGCAAACGCCGCGTTCGCCAATCAAACGGTCCGAGGCTGCGGAACTGGCTTCGCTATATGTGTTGGAATCTTGCCATCGTCATGGTGTTGGCCGTGCTTTGGTTGAGGCGGGCCAACGCGCCATCGGCAACGATCGGCTCGCCTTGTGGGTCGCCGGATTCAACACCAACGCCCAAGGTTTCTACCATCACATCGGCTTCCATGAGACCGGCCTGACTCAAACCGAAGACATGGGCCCGGAACTCGAAATGATCAACTACTCTGACGGCGTATTCCAGTGAGCAGCCCGACCTCCCACACGCGTCCGGCGCTACCATGAAGCCATGTCTTTGAACAGTGAGCAACGCGCGGCGACTATCCGCGAATTTCAGGAGAACATGAGCCGGCTGGGTCTGACCGCCGAACGGCGGCAGGGATTTTGGCGTCAGCGGCAGCAGAGTGGAGCAAATCATCACCCTCAAGTCGGGCGTGCTGGAGTATCCGTGGATTATCCGAGCCTATCTGCTGAGCAGAGCTGAGACCCAGGGCGTGGAACTCACGCCGTTCATGGCGTTACGCGGAAATCCGCACGATTATTGGTTCCTCGACGGCGACTTTATCGACCGAGGCGAAATCGATTAAAACCGATTGACAATCGGCCATTTACACGCAAGAGGCGCCGTCAATCGCCTCGCGCATAGAGGCCATCGCTCTCCGTGCAGGTGGCGATGCGTGTGTAGTATTCCGTCTTGTCCTCATGGTCGATACGTGCGCCGCAATGCTGCTGCACCGCAAGACTTGCCGGATTGGTTTTGTGGACACTCAGGTAAGCCTCCTTGATGCCGAGCTCGCGGGCCTTGGCAAGCGTGAGCTTGAGCCCGGCGGTTGCGTAGCCGTGACCGCGGTATTCGCGGGCGACACCGTAGCCGATGTGGCCCGGACCGTTGCGCAGGAAGTCGGTGAGCCGGTGACGCAGGTTGAAGATGCCCACATAGTCGCCCTCATCGTTGACGAGAATGTATTTGGTGGCTGGCACCCAGCCGTCCGGCAGGCCGACGCCAAGCGACTCATCACGCAACCCTCGCACATATGCGGCGAACCGTTCACGATTCATGCCGGCCGCTGGGTTCTCGAATCCCGTCTCCTCCGCCGGGAATTTCGCGAACAAGTCAAACGCGCGTTCCTGGTCCGCCAGCCATGTCTCAATCAGCCGCATTGGTCACACTCCTCCTGTTGACACAGCAGACCACACTACTACTGTGCTCGGCCAACGGCCGCAAGCCTTATCTAGGGTGTGTTTACAGATAGGCAGCAAGTGTCTGCCAATGCGTTTATCGCAGGATATACCAGGTTACTTTCCCCGATACACGGCAGCGACGCCGAAGACAAATTGTATGATGAACAATCCCAGCAGGAAGATCAGAGCTCCTGGCCGGTACATGCGGTAGAAGTCGACCATATCCGGCTGCGCCAAAGGCGCTGCCATGATATACACCAGCGCAGCGAACACGGCGCCGAGCGCGGAAACAACCAAGAACGCGCCTACGGCAAAACGCAGCAGGCCACGATCCGAGGTCCTCCGGCGCAGGCCACGGCATCCCACGAAGACGAATACCGAGATCAGCAGGTAGAACAGCAGCCCGTACGTGGGCAGCATGTCGATAATCAGCAGATCGTTCATGGCATATCCTTTCGTGGCGCAATCCCATTCAACCTGCGCATGGCCGCAAGCGCAACATCGTGTCAAGTAATCGCATGATAGCAGGTTTTGTCCGGCTGCGACCGTGGCCACGATGAGCGGCATGGGACATGATGACATGACCGGGGCTGCGGCGCGGTCGATCCGTATCGCCCGTATTGGACAATGATCCGTTCGCCCTGGATGCGATGTGCGCGATGATCTCGGCCGTATCCAAGGACTTCCATGTCATGTGGGGCACGGGTTCGCCCGCAGTGGCGATCGAGCACTGCCATAACCCGCATACCAGGCCGGACGTGCCGGTGTCGGATCCTAAGGAATCTGTTGGTGTCGCTGCAGCTCATTGCCATTCCCACTGAAGAGATGATTGGCGAAAACGATACTCACTACCTATTCATTAGGCTTCAGCTCGTGTTCGAGCACAAGTTTCATCTTGCTGTTATCCATCAACCATGCGTGTAGGTCTCGGTCCAGGATCATCGCCAGAGCGAAGCACGCCTGCGTCGCATTCTCCAATGCAATCCGTCGATTCTCACCCGGCAGAGGTATGCCGTTGACAAGCGGCTCATGGTGAGCGACCCGATTACGCAGGGCATGCACTGTTTTTACGATATCCAGCGCGTACTTTCTCGTCCAGCGTTCTTCCACTGCACGGGCATACTGGCGCCCATTGGAGAATGTCTTATCGAGTCCTTTGCGCCATAAATCGTTCTCATAATCTGCACGGCGCTGGTCTGGCCACTTCGTGTGGATTGTTCCGCCGTCTTCCAAGAGATTGCGCCAAAATCCGAATGTCAATGACGCTATGAGATGGCCATGCGTATGATTTTTTCGCTGGTGCGGGGTGAGATGGTTCCACGCTTCACGAATCTGGTACTGGGTTCGGTCATCGAATTGTAGCCCTGCCATATACCAGTCTTCAGTGCCATTCTGCTCCAGAGCGAGGAGGGAGAGTTGCCGGTCCATGCGGTTGCGCAGAGCGACCTCGAGGATGGCGATGTCGCCCATACAGGCGCTGGCCATGTCGTGATCCCACAGGTACAGCTCTAGCGCTGGGCATGAACGTCTTTGAGCCTCATAATTGTAGGTGGCAAGCCGTTCATCGGTAATGCACGCGCGCAGCGCCTTCTCCCGCGGACTTCCTTTCCTTGGAGTCCGTGAGAGGAAATCAGTTGTTGAATTTGACTGTCGGCTCATGGCTCATTATGATATATCAAGAATTCCCCCAAAGGGCCTCTCCGGACGGTCTTCGACTCAGCCGTGATGCACTGGGGGTTTCTTTTTATCTGGATAATCGGGGCTTGGTTGGTCTGGGCTCTTCTTCAGGACAATCGCATATGTTTCGGGAGTGCTCAGCTTTCAGACGAGGCATTCGAAGAAATGCCATTCCGAGGAATCGGCATCATGGATGATGATCAGCGTGCCGCCCTCGTTGGTTATCTCCTTATGAGGCCGGTCGTAGAGCGCATCGAGCTGTGTTCCCAGGTTCAATCGCAGGGTCGCATCCGCTTCCTTGATTATGCGGATGTTCTCCTGGGGCAGTTGGCCACTGGAGTAATCCCTGCCGTCCAGAATGGTGCCGTCGACTTGTTCTGGGTCAGCGGCGACCTTCACGTACCGGTATCCGTCCCCATGAAAGCTTTCCTCGTCCTTGCTGACGATTGCCCGCGCATCCTCGGAAAATGAGATCGAGAACGTCTGCGACAGATTCGAAACCGGACTATAGCCCTAGTATCGAGTCCATCCGAACCATACTCCCGCCACTACCAACGCCGCGATGCCCAAAGCGATGATCGTTCCGGCCCGGCCACCGGCGGAAGGTTCACCTTTCCATACGCGGTTTCCCATCGTCGGCCTCCTAGCCTTAGCCGTAGGGTCTGCTAGATCAAAGTGTGTATTACTGATTAGCGTGAGGTCGCCGCCACTACGTGAGCGGTCGAAAACCTCATGCCACCCGGCAAATCCGAGAAGCGGTCGGAGAACTATTCGAAGCCGTCAGCTAATCCAGTGTTGAACGTACGCGACGACACCCAGAAACGCTCCTATACCCGCTCCGAGGAAGACGAATCCCCATCCCAACCAGTCAGCAAATCGATTGACCGGGGATTTCGCAAAGCCCTCCATCACCGAATTCGTTCCAGTCGAGCCCTCCCCTGATTCATGGTTGTCCTCCTCGGCATCCCTACATAAAACCCGTTAGTCCAATTCAATCCGTTCGCGCCCGCAAGCGCAACATCGTGTCAAGTAATCGCATGATAGCAGGTTTTGTCCGGCTGCGACCGTGGCCACGATGAGCGGCATGGGACATGATGACATGACCGGGGCTGCGGCGCGGTCGATCCGTATCGCCCGTATTGGACAATGATCCGTTCGCCCTGGATGCGATGTGCGCGATGATCTCGGCCGTTTCCAAGGACTTTTATGTCATGTGGGGCACGGGTTCGCCCGCAGTGGCGATCGAGCATTGCCATAACCCGCATACCAGGCCGGATGCGCTGGTGTTGGATATGGCGTTGGGGGAAAAAATCACGGGCGCTGACGTGTGCCGGCGCATCCGTCGCAGGAGCGGCGGGACGGGCAGCGTGTTCACGTACGTGCACCGCGTGGCCGACAAGCTGGGAGTCGCCAGCCGCAAGGAGGTGCTGGACGCATGCGCCAGATACGATCTGCTCTGCCCCGGCTTTCCGACCGGCTTGGCCTGCGGCATGCCGGGCATCCGGTGATCGCGGCGTCCTGCGCCGTATTGTCCGTGGCGGTGCTCGCGGAGTACGTGTTCTCGATGGCGGCACGGGTCCCCGGCACCGCGACCGTGCGCGATATCATGTTGGCTCTGGCTGTGCTTGCCGGCCTGGTCGGCGGCATGTTCCGCCCGGACCGGTTCCTGTGGCCGGCGCTTGTCACGGGCGTAATCCTCATGCTGGATGTCCCGATGGTCACGCCGGGACCGACGGCATGCCCGCCGACGAACACGAATACCAGCAACAGCTCGACGAATTGCGCGACGCCGCCAGCCGGGCCATGGGCCACACGCACGAGGTCATCGACTCGCTCGAAGAACACACACCAGCGCAAGCCAGCCGGACACCGAACAAGCCCACTGGCAGCTGGAGGCCGTCATTCCCTTTACCGGCGTGTTACAGACAATGGAATGGTGATGTTCGCGTTCCAGTTGTCGGAATCATCGGTGATGTCGAACGTCCCGGACATGGATTCGATAACGGTTCGGTATCTCTTGAGGCCGCTGCCGAGTCCGAGCCGTACCGCTTCGTCCTTTAGTACGTCGCTTGCCGAAATGATGACGTGCCGCCGGTCGAAGGAGATCGTGACGGCGTACCATTCGTGCGGGGCGGCGTGCTTGGCGATGTTCGCGTACAGTTCGTTGAGCAGTCCTTCGAGAAGGTCGAGGATGTCGTCCGCCAGTGGATGGTCGAACGTCCCGAGGATGTCGTCACCTTGGAATCCGAGGCCGCCAAGGCGACGTCGTTGCGATTGAATGATGCCGTCAAGCCGTTCACGCTGCTGTTCGATTTTCCTGTCGGTTTTGTCGTCGTTATTTGTTTTGACGATGCGGCTGCGATCGTCTGGTTTGTCGGTGCGTTCAAGTTGTCGTATCACCTGGTGGGTGTGGTCGAGCGCCGTTTCGGCGATGGCGCGCAGATCGGTGAGTTGGCGCTGATATTGCTCCCGATCGGCGGGGCAATCACTGCGGCTTGCCTGGTCGATGCGCAGGATCATGTAGGCGAGGTCGTTGCTGATGGTGTCGTGCAGGTGACGCGCCGTGTGTTCGCGGTCGAGTCGTTGCCTGAGTGTCGCGGTCGCCTGCCGTTGGGCGAACAGCAGGTTGAGACTGAACCCCAGCGACAATGGGCATAGGCACATGATGATTATGCCTACGATGTTCGACGAGGTGAGGTTGTTCTGCATGTTGTTCGCGGCGAGGGCGGCGAGGGCCGCCAGTGCGGAAGCGGCTCCAAGGCGGGGTTTGACGAACGAGAGGACCGCTATGGAGGTCAGTGCGGCGATCATGATGGTCGTCAACGGCGAGAACAGCCACAGCAACGCGTATCCTGAGACCGCGAACAGCAGACAGGCGGCCCATACCGGTGCCGCTCCGAGCATGGCGCACAGGACGGCGACGAGCAGCGATATGCGTATGGTCGACCATGACAGCAGGTTCTGGGATGAGTACACGCCCATCTCTACGGGGATCGCCACTGCGAGGACCAGCCCCGCGGCCAGTATGGCTGGGTGGTGTATACGGTTCAGAGCAGATCGTATCGGGCGCATATGGCGAGGGCCTCCTTGCGGTCGGCGGCATGGAGCTTGCGGCATGCCCTGTTGACGTAGGTGAAGACGCTGCCCTTGCTGACATTCAGGAGCGCGGCTATCTCGTCGGTGGATGATCCATGCGCGTAGAGGCGCAGTACGTCCCGTTCCCTGGAGGACAGCGATGGCTTGTCGTTTTCCGGCAGCCGGCCCTCGGTCGCGTGTCCTTCGTTGAGTTTGCGATTGGCTTCCCGTGCGGTGGGGAATCCGGTGCCGGGGACGGGCTCGCCCTGTGCCGCGCATCGTATGGCCTGCGGGAGCTCTTTGACGATGTCATCTTTGGCTATCAGGCATTGTGCGCCCGCCTCGACCGCGTCTTGCCGATATGGATCAAGGTCATAGGAGGTGACGCACACCAAGCCGATCGTCGGAGTGCGCCGACGGATTCTGGCGCATATGTCCGCGCCGGTGATGCCTCCCAAGGCCATGTCGACGACCAGCACGTCGGGTCGCGCGCCGTGGGTCATGCAGCGCTGCAATGCCATCGCCGGGGACGTGGTGCTCCAGATGATGTGGAACCGCGGGGAGAGACGGCTCGTCATCACGGCTATGGCGTTGAGGGCGAGCGAATCGTTGTCCAGCACCCCGATGGAGATGGTATGCGAGTCCGATAGGTCTGTCATGCCGCCCATCGTATGCGCATCCCATGCTCCTCGACGTATCGTTGTCATGCGCGCGCATGACAGTCTTTTGCTCCCGGATCGCCGTCTGTGGGCTAATGGTTGGCGACAGTTGTGCAATCGTCCGAAGGAGCATGATGATGAAATCGGGAACACGACGCAGGGCCGCCATTCTGACCGCAGTGATGCTGCTGTCCGGTTGCGGGACGACTCCGAACGGCGGCACCTCGGGAAGTGGCGGCATGCTGACCTGGCAGCAGGCGAACGAGGAATACAAGGCGACCGTCGAGGATTTCCCCTTTGAACTGATGAACGGCGATGCGTTTCCAGCGAATATACCCAAGGCGCAGGCCGCGTCCTCGCTGTATGCCAAGGGAAGTGGGGAAGGACAGGCGTATGTCTACTGGCAGTGCTCGGTGGAACGCGACATTCTCGACAACAGCCAGACCAACGCGGAAGCAGCCCGAGGCGCCCTCCAGCAGCTGCGCAAGCTGCTGGATACCGACTGGTTCAAGAACTACTACGAGGACAAGGATGGCATATACGAGAACGATGTGATCGGCAAATCCGAACTCGGCGACTATTCGACCATGCGGGACTTCTACACCACGGACTGCACATGGTACCGGCATGAGAACGGACTGACGAAATGAATGCGATCGCACCGTTCAAATGCCTGTTGGCGTGCGTGACGGCCACGACGATGTGCGCGATGATGACGGCTTGCTCGCCGTCGCGGACGCCATCGTCCGACGCCTCCTCCACGGCGAAGCGGCCAGCATCCACGGTCGAGGTGCGTAGGGGCGGCATCACGCCGTTGTCCTCTTCCTCCACCGGCGTGCAGGTGGCTCCTGTGTTCTCGCTTACGACTCCGGCGAAAGGCTGGTTCCACTCCACGACTGATCAAGGAGCATACGTGCATGCGGGCGACGTGTTGGGTACCGTCGGCGATCAGCAGGTCACGGCTCCGGTCGACGGCGTGATCGAAACGGTCGCGCAGGACAACGACATGGCCGCGGACTATCCGCTGTTCTCGATACGGTATGGCGGCATGAGCGCCAGCGTGGACGCGACCGCGCTGCTGGCGACCATAGACCCGGACCAGCCGTTGACGGGCCGATTCCAGATCACCGACGCGCAGGGGCCCACGGACTGTGCCGCGGTAGTGAATGACGGCGTCGCCACTCCGCCCTCATCAGCGGAAGATACGGCCGGATCGGCGACGACTGCGCATGGGACGGAATCGACTCGCACACTGCAATGCCTGTTCCCAAAGGACGTGCAGGCGCGTCCCGGGCAGAACGCCACCGTGGTACTGACCGCGACGGCGGTCGAGGACGCCTTGATCCTGCCTGTCACCGCAGTCGCCGGCAGGCTCGCCTCCGGCCAGGTCAGCAGGCGTGACGGAGATTCGTTCGCCACCGTGAACGTGAAGTTGGGGGCATCGGACGGCACGTCGATCATCATCCTCGACGGTCTCAAGGAAGGTGACATGGTGTCCGCGACAGCTCCGAATCTCACACCGGGAGCGCAATCATGAGCACACTCATCCGGTTGGAACATCTGAGCGCCGAAGTCCGGCTGCCCGACGGCGAACGCCTGACGACGGTGGACGATGTCAGCGCATCGTTCGAGAGGGGAACGTCCACCGCCATCATCGGGAAATCAGGATCCGGCAAAACCAGTCTCGCCTCCATCGTCGGGCTGCTCAACAACGACTATGACGGAACGCTCTCCTATGACGGGCGGGACTGCGCCGCGTGGAACGACGCCGACCGGGCGCGCTTCCGCTGCCGGCATGTCGGCTTCGTGTTCCAGAACTACTCCCTCATACCGCATCTGAGCGCATGGGAGAACGTGGCACTCCCATTGCAATACCGGGGAGGCATCCCCCTGCGGGTCATCAGAAGACGAGCCTCGCGCATGCTGCACACCGTCGGGCTCGGGAGCCGGACGGTGTGCAGCATGCCGTCGCGCCTGTCGGGAGGCGAACAGCAGCGCGTGGCCATCGCCCGAGCGCTGGTGGGCGATCCCGATCTGCTGATCTGCGACGAGCCAACCGGCGCGCTCGACACCGAAACCGGCGACATGGTCGCCGACATACTGTTCCGACATGTTCGTGAACTCGGGGTCACACTCATCCTCGTCACGCACGACCCGCAGCTCGCCGCCCGATGCGAACGCCGCCTGACGATCGACAGGGGGCGACTGTCGTGATCCGCATGATCGCCAAGGATCTGCGCATCAACCCGTTGCGTACCAGCCTCACCGCCCTGTCGATGTTCATCGGCATCATCGCCCTCATCGCCGGCGTTCTCGTCGGCACGCTCGGACGCGACTATCTGGAAGCGGTCAACGCGCGACTGGGAGGCAAGTCACCCACCTATAGCGCCATCGTCGACGTGCCATCATCGGTGAACATACAAGTCGTCACGGCTTTGCAGGAACGCCTCGCGCATTTCCGTCCGGGAATCGCATCGGCGCAATATCACCTCAACGACCTCGCCATATGGGCGTCGTCCGGTGACGGCAACACGGAGATACGCCGCGTCACCATCATCATCACCGACGCCGAACGGACAAGAATCATGCCCGCCCCCATCATCGAGGGCACATGGCTGACCGGAGCGGACGAACCCGCCACGCTGGAAACCGCAGTCAACGAAAGCGCCCGCCAATACGTGCATGATGGCACCGTGGCACTCGCCCGGACAGGAAATCCGCAACAGGTGCCGGCACGGGTGAACGGTGTCATCGCCGACGGGACGGACACACCCACCATCTACGTCAACGCGACCACACTGCAACGCTACTGGCCGCAAGCCTGGGAACCGGATGGGCTGACCATCCTCGTCCATCCCAATGAAGGCGTGGACGATCAACACGCCAAAACCGTGTTGGACGATCTGTTGTCCGACGTCGGGACCGGCAGCATATCGTCATGGAACCGTTCCGACAACGCCGATGATTACGAGCAGGTCATCGGTTTTCTCCAACTCGGCGTCACCGTCACCGCGATATTACTGTTGTCGGTATCCGCCGTCGGCATGATCAACATCGGATTGGCCGGCATCGAGCAACGCTCGCACGAGCTGCTCATCCGCCGCGCACTGGGCGCGACCAGAGCCAGCATAGCCATACAGGTCATCGGCTCGTCCGTGCTGCTCGGCCTCATCATCGCCTTCGCCGCGGTGCTCATCTCCGCGGTGCTGGTCTGGGCAATTCCGTGGATGATGCCCGCCGACTCGCCGCTGGAACCGCCCGCATACCCATATACGGCGGCGATGATTGCGGCCTGTGCGTCCATCGTCACCTCACTTGTCGGCTCTCTTGCCCCGGCCATCAAAGCCATACGGCTGCAACCCGCGCTGGCGTTGCGATGAACCAGAAGCCATTCTGGACAAGCCCGCCGACAGCTGGATGGTCGGCATTCCGATCATCGATTGCATCCGGTAAACAATCCGCCTGCGGGATGTGTACCATGGTCGAGATGCCGCAACCGCAGAATGTTGACTATTAGCATACAAATACATACTATTGTCTTACGTAATGATGTTGGAGGTTAATGTGAGCATGGCATCCGTCACAGTCCGCGTGGATGCGGACACCAAGCAGAAAGCCGCAAACATAGCCGAGGATCTCGGTCTGGACTTGTCTTCGGTCACCCGCGCCTTCTACAAGCAGATTGTCCGGGAGAGGCGCATTCCTCTAAACCTTTCCTATACGACCGTGCCGCCTGAAACCATGAAGGCCCTTGACGAGGCGAAAAACAGGCTCGCCGACGGCAAACCTCGTTTCAACAGTGCCGATGAGATGTTCGATTCGTTGGGAATCTGATCAATGCTCAAACCGGATTACACAGCGGCATTCCAGCGAGATATCAAGAAACTCAAACGCAAGCACACTGATTTACGCCCGCTGAAAGAAGTCATTCGTCTGGTTCTTGAGGACACGGCGGACTCCAAGGAAGCATTGAGGCGTAGGCATCGCGCCCACACACTTACCGGTGATTTAAACGGCGTACTGGAATGCCACATCGGCAATGCCGGCGACTGGCTGCTTCTATGGATTCGCGATGATGGTACCGCCATGTTCATGCGAACCGGCAGCCATGACGAACTGTTGGGCAAATAGCGGGTTTACATCCTGCTTTGAACCAGCCGACGGCGATTTGAGTGCGGCAGCCGGCCCGTGCCCGCAGAAGCCGGCATCGCCTCGCAGCGTGCCGGTCTGCAATCGCTGATCGACGAGGAGGAGTCCAGACTCGAAGCCCCGGGATTCACCGGCGACAACCTGCTCGCCGAACCACACCGGCCGCTCACGCCGGAGACCATGCGACTGCTGTCGGGCCTGCTGGCGGAACTGTACGCGAACATCGCCAAACACACAGATCCGGGCGAATTGGTGCGCCATCTGCGTCACCTTCGACACGGACGCCATTCATATCTCCGCCAGCGACACCACCACACCCGCCGACATGGGACTCGGCCTGGGCAGCGGCCTCGACCGCTACCGGACCATCATCGAAACACGCGGCGGCACCTTCCAAACCCGCGCCGGACAAGCCCACTGGCAGCTGGATGTCAGCATTCCTGCCAAGAACTAGCCAGGCTTGGGACTCGGTAATGCACGCGCGCAACGATTTCTTCTGTGAGTTTCTGTTCTTCTACACAACTTAATCCGATATGCCTTCCGGGCGTGTCGTTGCTCGTGTCGTGAACCGTCGGTTCGTTTCTAGCTACATACATCAATGAACGTTTGTTTACGATGTGCCGTGGAAGGAGCCGCATACGCAGGATGACATGACCTCGCCCGGTGGGGCGGTGATGCGCGACGAGGATCTGCTCGCGCGGGTCGCCTCCGGGGACGAACGCGCCTTCGAGACCCTGTATGGGCGTCACGCTGCGGCGGTGCGGGCGCTCGTGCGCGTGCGCGTGCCGGATGCCGGCACGGCCGAGGAGGTGTGCGCCGACGTCTGGCTGGGCTGCTGGCGGTCGGCGAGGGCGTTCCGTGGTGATGCGAAGGTGCTGTCCTGGCTGCTGGGCATCGCGAAACGGCAGATCTACATGCGCGTGCGGCGCGTACGCCCGAATGTGACCGCGTTGGACGATGCGCCCGAACCGCGTGACGATGGACCGAGTCCGGAGACGGCCGTGCTGTCCGAAGCGGGCGTGGATGATCTGATGGCGTTGTTGCGCCGGCTGCCCGTCGAACTGGTGGAGACGGCCACGTTGGCGTGGCTGCACGGCCTGTCGTACCGGCAGATCGCCGATTTGTCGGACGTGCCGGAAGGCACGGTCAAATCCCGTATCTCGCGTGCGCGCCGTCTGCTGCGCGCGCAACTCGACCGCTAAAACGATGCGGATGGAAAGGAACGGTGAATCCTGATGACCGATCATCTTGACGAAACGATCGACCGTTTGACGGACGAGACGCCCGACGGGCGTCTGCTTGCGGCATTGGACGCCGTGGAACGATCCCGTTCGGGAGACGCGCCTCCCGCTGCGGCGGTGATGGCGCGCATCCGCGCGTCGCGGTCCCCGTTGGACGGACCGGCATGGTCGTGGGCGCGCAGTCTGCGGTTGTTCATGCTGCTGCTGGGCCGGCAGTCGCGGGTGGTGCCGTGGCAGGTGGTGCCGGCCACACTGGCGTTGATGGCGTTCGCCGGATTGGGGGCGCGGTTCTTCGCGGTCGGCTGGAGTGCGACGATCGTGTCCCATGCGTTCTGCTCGATGGTGCTGGCCGGCGTGCTGCTGAGCGTGACGATGGCGTTCGGGGATTCCCGCGCGGACATGATCTCGTCGGCCACCCCGTTGGGTACGGGGGCGGTCACGCTGGTCCGGCTGGTGTTCATACTCGCCTGCGACGTCGTGTTCGGCCTGATGGTGACCACCGTGATGGGCGCGCAGGGGTATGGGACGTTCGGCGTACTGCTGGTCGGATGGCTGTCGCCCCTGCTGCTGGTCGCCGGCGTGGGCGCGATGCTCGCGATCCGTTTCTCCTCGGGCGTCGGCTTCGGCGTCGGCCTGCTGTTGATTATCGCAATCCGGCTGAATCCGTTCGGGTTCGCGGGTCTGGCGGACGCAAGCCGGTCCGGTGCAGCACAATCCTCCGGACAGCTAGGTCTGGCCGTCGCGGGGCTGATGGCCTGTGTGGGGGCGGTGGCGCTGGCCGGACGATTGTCCGGGGCGCGCATGGCGGCCGCGACCGTCTGACCGACTCGAAGCCGATAACTCATCTGGTCGTTCGGCATGTCGCGTGAACTTCAGGACAGGCGGCCGCTACCTACTTGGTGACGAACAAAAAGAATGACCGTCAACTTCATCGGACTTCAAGGAGGGTCGGCATGACGGGAATGATTCGCGCTCAGGCAAGGCGCATCGGCATGGGATTGCTGGCAATGCCCGTGGCCTGTGGGATTGCGGTGGCGGCAGCCGGCGTCATGGTATCCGGCGTGTGGTCGCGTACGCAAACATTGATGGTGGTGAACTGGCTCGCCCAGCTGATGGTGATCGGCTCGGGCGTGTGCGTGGCGGTCGCATTGACCGGTGACCCGCTGGTCGAGGCGAGCGAGTCCACGCCCGTGGGTTGGAGGCGCGTGCAAACCACACGGTTCGCGCTCACGGCTGTATCCACTCTTGTGGGTGCCGTGCTTATGTTCGCGCCGTTGCATGTATTGGGCCTATGGCCGCAGGATATGGGATGGATAAGTCTGATCGCGCCGGCCGGCGCGATACTGGTCGTGGGCCTGGCCGGGTTCGCGGCCGCCGCATGGTCCGCGTCCGCACAGGCCACGGTCATGGCGGTGGTCGCCGTATGGATGTTCCTCGCCCTGCTGTGGGACCCGTACGTGCTCGATCCGGTCACGCAACGCGGCATCCCAATCGCCGTCTCCATGATCGCCGTAGTGTTCGCGTGGCGTCTGCTGGGCGACGAGGAACGCAACGTGACGCTCGCAAGGAGAAGCATATGAGTCCTTGCACCGGTTTCCGGCATCTGACCCGCGTCCACATGATCATCGTGTGGCGGCAACGTTCATTATGGGTCGCGGCTGTCCCGCTGGCCTTGCTCGCGGTTCTGCTGGGCGTGATCTCCCCGGCAGGACCGCATGACCACGGTGCGGGCGATCTGGCGTTCATGGCAAAGGCGATGGCCATGTTCATGCCGATCGCCTACATGGCCGCGTTCACCGACTTCCACACGCGGCACTCCCGACTTGGCATTGGTCAATTGGAGGATTCCACGCCCATCCCCGCGCCCATGCTGGCCGCGGCTCGCACGTTCGGCGCGTTCCTGATCCTCATCGCCCCGTCGCTCCTGCTGCTGGAGTGCGCCGGCACCGTCCAGACCCTGCACGGCTCGTGGCGGGCCATACCACAGGCATTGGCCGCCGGACTCGCGATCACCGGGCCGGCCGTGCTGACCGCGATGAGCCTGTCCTCGCTGCTCGGCGCGATCCTGCCCATGATCGTCGCGCGCATCACCGGCGTGCTCGCATGGTTCGCGCTCGTGTTCTCCTCGCCGATGCTGCCCGTGCCGACCGTCAACGGCACCATCCTCAACGTGATCGGCGACGCCGTCGGCACCGGATGGTTCGGGTTCGGCCCCGTCTACCCGGCCACGGGAGGCATCCTCGCGGTCACCGGCACGCCCGCCAACGCGGCCATATCCCTGATCGCGCAGCTCGCCGTCGCCATGCTGCTCATGGCGTTGGGTGGATGGTGCTCGGCACGCCCGCGCACAACGCGCTGAACGGCACCGGCGGAACCCCCACCGAAAAAACATCACACGGAAAGAAGACGTCATGTTCATCTCCATCAACCACCTGACCAAGGACTTCCCGAGGAAGCCCCGCACGCTGGACGACGTGACCTGCGACCTGCCGCACGGCATGGTCGGTCTGATCGGGCCGAACGGCGCAGGCAAGACCACGCTCATGCGCATCCTCGCCGGCATCATCCGCCCCACATCGGGCCAGGTACTCATGGACGGCCACGACCTGAAGGACACGAGGACCCGCCGCGCGCTCAAACGCACGCTCGGCTACCTGCCGCAGGACATCGAACCCTACCCGCAGCTCACCCCGCTCGAATTCCTCGACTACGTGGGCGTCCTCAAAGGCATCGACGACACGCGAAAGCGCATGCGCCAGGCGCACGAGCTCATCGAACGGGTCGGGCTCACAGACGTGGCCGACCGGCGCATCGGCGGCTTCTCCGGAGGCATGCGCCGCCGCGTCGGCATCGCCCAGGCCCTCATGGCGGATCCCCGGCTCATCATCGTGGACGAACCCACCGCCGGACTCGACCCCGAGGAACGCATGCGTTTCCGCACGCTGCTCGCCGGCCTCGGCGGCGACCGCACCGTGATCCTGTCCACCCACATCCTCGACGACATCGCCCAGACCTGCCCATACGTGTTCGTCCTGCGCCAAGGCCGCATCCGCTACGACGGGCCGACCGAACACCTCACCGAACACGCCACGGGCCGTGTCTGGCTCACCCAGCCATCCAACACCCCGCCACCGGCCGGCATGATCGTCGCCAACGCCGTCACCACCGCACGCGGCGTATGCTACCGCGTCATCACCGACACCCCGCCCGCCGACGCGCATCCCATGGACCCCACATTGGAGGACGGCTACATGGTCCTCATCGAGGAACACCCCGACCAGCATTGACGGCAGACGAACAAGCACCCCCGACCACCACCGAACACGACAAAGGAAACCAGCATGACCAACACGACACACACCATCCAAACCATCACCGCCACCGGCCTCGCCGCCATCATGGCCCTGGGACTGACCGCCTGCATGGACGGCATCGAACACCCCGAAAACTACCCTACCAACGGCAGCAAGAAAATCACCGCGACCAGCAACCCACAGGACATCAGCGCCGACCAACTCGGCCACACATGGCCCCTCACCGTCGACCACGGCACTGTCAGCTGCACGCACAACAGCAAAGGCGATCCCGTCATGCGCTTCACCGCGCCCGACGGCACCCAATACGCCCTCAACCAGACCAGCGACAACAAGGACCTGCCCGACATCAATCAGCTCCTCGCCGACGGCAAATCCACCGGCACCCTCACCAGCTTCGCCTTCACCGTCTGCGACGTGAAATAATCATGCGCCCGCTGCCGGCGGCCGTGTCGATGTCGACCACCGTGCGCATACCGCGAGAATCCTGTGACGCTGACGGTTCATCATCGTCTTGCAGTCAGGACCGGCGCGGTTCCGCCGCCGTTTTCTCCGTAACAATCGCGTATAGCACCAGTGCGACCAGCACGACGAGCCGGGTCCAATCGGAATTACGGATGAGCAGCCCGACGAGAATCAGGACGTCGTAGAACAACGTGCGCGCCCACCGCCACGGGTATTCCTTACGGACGCGCATCGTCTCCGCCAATCCCCAGATCAGGGCGCAGACGGCGATGATACCGTTGAACCACAGCACTATGGGCCTGCCCTGCGGATCGGTGTCCGGCATAGCGAGATTGCTGAAGAACATCACCAGAGCACCCGTATATACGGCCTCGGGCGCGACCGACAATCTTCCGCCTTCAACGCGAGGATCTGACATGATTACCTCCTTATTGGGGGATCCGTCAACGCTAACGAATCATGCGAAAAACCATTATATTTGAATGGTATGAGCGGGGCTCAAGCATTCACAACATGCTGTCAAGCAATCGTATGACAAGAATCATCCGTTTACGGCATCGCCGCCGGATGACCACACCAGCAGGGCACCCGCGAGGGAGACGACGATGACGCCGATCACGGCCACCGCGGTGATGGTCTGTCGCAATATCAGCGCGGCGATAATCACGCTCATGGCGGGGTCGATGGAGAACAGCGTGCCGACCACGCGCGCCGACGTGATACGCCCGGACAACGTGTCCATCGTGTAGGGAATCGCAACTCCCAGCACCGCCGAGGCTGCGATGACGCCCCACTGGGCGGCCGACACATGCGGCGCGCGAGTGATGGATACCGGCGAAGTGGCCAGCGCCGCAACCGTGACCGACAGGGCGAGCCCGTCGAGCCCGGTGCCCGCCTTGCCGACCCGGTCGGCGAAGAGCGTGTACAGGCCGAAGCACACGGCCGAGCCCAGCGCGAACAGGTAGCCGGCCGGATTGAAGTAGCCGCCCGGCGTAAACGAGATCAAGCCCACACCCACCAGCGCGACCACCGCGCACAGGCCCTCGCGCCAGTGATGCGAACCGGCCAGGGCGACCACGCAGGGTCCGAGGAATTCCAGGGTGACGGCCACGCCCATCGGAATGCGGTCGATGGCCGAGTACAGGCAGACGTTCATCGCCGCCATCGCAAGCCCGTAGACCACGATGCCCAGCCATTCGCCTTTCGACCGGCCAGCCAGTTTCGGGCGGGTGAGTGCGAGAATGACGATTGCGGCGACCAGCATGCGCATCGAACTGACCGGAATTGGTCCCAACGCGCCGAACAACGACGCCGACAGGGACGACGACGTCTGGATACCCAACGACCCCACCATCACCATGCCGGCCGCCGCCATCACACGGCCACGCGCCGAACGCGGCGCCCGAAGATTGCCCAATACCCCTCCCCTGTCACGGCCATTCCCACACAACCTCTGCGCCACCAATGATAGTGTTCGGCGAAGACTCGCGACGTGCGGAGTCGACTCTGTATGGCGGGATCAGCGGAAAGCGGCAGGCTCACTCCCGCAACGGAATACGGTGAGAAAGCTGGCTGCCGGACGATTACGATCCGAAACAGTGCACCCGTATACGGCTTCGGTCAGACACGTTTCACCGCCTTGAACAGCAGACATGCGCTTATCGCGGCGATGGCGACGCCGACCGGAATCACGTAACCGGCGAATTTCACCCCGTTCAACACCCATGTGGTTGGTATGACGGCGTACAGCATCGGCGCGTCCTCGAACATGCCGGAACTCACCGTAAGTCCGGCGACGATGAAGAAGGCGACGACGTTCCAGGCGACGAGAGGACTGACCCAGAGCCGCAGAACGAAGCATGCCAGGGAAAGAACGACGGCGGTGAACGCAAGCATCAGAATGGTACGCGACGAAAGCGTTTCGTTGACGACGAACCCGACGGCAAGCCCGTACAGCAAAGTCAGGCAGACGCTGATCACGACGCCGAGCGACAGCGACTTCACGCTGAAGCGAAGCAGGAGCCGGTCGTGGATGCTGAAGGAACGGTACGAGCAGGGCACCCGCGCATGGGAGAAGACGAGACCGGCCGCGGTTACGGGAAGCGCCATCACCATCGCCGACTGCACCACCGCACCCGTGTTCCCGTAACGCAAAAAGAACAACGGAAACAGCAGCACGGCCATGAAGGCGAGCGTCGACCAGCGGATCACCGCCACACGCTCAATACGCAATAGGGACTTCATTTCCTCTCCACTCCTTCGCGACGGAACCGGCTCAACAGCACATAGGCGACCAAAAGCACCACGATCGGGACGACGACCATCACGGGGCCGACGGACGCTCGACTCGCCGCTTCCGCCGGCGACATCACGGTGCCGTTCAGGTTCAGTCCGACGGTCCGTAGGGCGTTCGCGACGTAGGGCGTCGCATAGTCGGGAAGGTCGCCCGGCAAGAGAATCCATGCATAGCAAAGGATGGCCGAGACGATTCCGGCGGTTCTGGGATCGGCGGCGATCTCGACGATCGAGTAGATCAGGGAGGTCGCAAGGCTCTGCAGCACGACGAAGCACAGGACAGCTGCCAGATGCGGGTGAATTCTGGTACCCGTCAGGACCATGATGGCGTCGAAGCACAGTACGCCAATCAGGTTCACGGAGGTCAGGATCAGGGCCCGGAACACGGCCCTGAGCGAGCATGGCGTCCACGCGGAATACACGTGGCGCGGCAGGCCACCGTAGTGCGCCTTCGCGACCCTGGCATCGCATGCGAAGAGCAGCGAAAGACAGATCAACGGCTGGGTGGCGGTGAAATAGACGCAATACCCTCCGGTTATCGGGGTTCCGTTCGCCGCGCCTGAAATCCACGAACCCAGCAGAAGGGACGCCACGGCTCCGGACACCGCGGCGAGAAAATACCATACGTTCCAGTAATAGGCGACCAACGCGCGAACAGGAGAAACGGCACTCACCTTTACCTCCCCTGATACAGGTCCGCGAGGTTTACCCCGGTCAGATCCGTGAATTGCGCGGCCCGGCCATGTCGAATCACGATGCATTCATCCGGGACTCCCTGAATCTCATGAAGCAGATGCGTGGAGATGACGACGCAGTTCCCCCTGTCCCGATAGGCGCGAAGCGTTTCGGACAAGGAGGCTATGCCATCGGGATCCAATCCGTTCTGCGGCTCATCGAGGAACAGAAACCTCGGATGCGGCACAAGGGCGAGACACAGCTCCAGACGCTCCTTCATACCCGTCGAATAGTCCTTCGCCTTCCGTCCATGCGCCGCGTGGTTGATGCCCACATTGTTCAACGCTGTCTCCGGGTCCACGTCCAGACCCCAGAACGCGGAGACCACCTCGACGTTCTCCCTACCACTCAGGTAAGGAAAGAAACTGGGATGGTCTATCGCCGCGGACATCTCGTTGATGTTCGTCCCTGTGTACGTGACCTCTCCGCTCACGGGCTTTATCCGTCCGAGTAGCGTCTTCATCAACGTGGTTTTGCCCGCGCCGTTTGCCCCAAGCAGACAGATGATCCTACCCGTGCTCAACCGCAGGTTAATGTTGCTGACGATTGGGGAACCCTTGTACCCGATCGAGAGATTCGTAGCCGATATAACTGGCATAATCCACCCTTCACGAAAGGCGGGCCTGAAGGCAAAGGCAAGGATGCCTTGCCCCCAGACCCGCGCGTTGCAATGTCCGCCGCTATTTCACCCTTCAGCGGCCGCAAACGCAACAACATGTCAGGCAATCGCATGACGGTAGCTCCATGCTCCCTCGATTCGCCGAAACTATCCATCGGGCAAAGGAATGAACCTGCGCATCATCCGCAAGGACGATGCGTACGACTCCCATCGCACACTTGCCGCCATCGGTCTTTCTTCCCAAAAAAGGCCAGCACAATTCGCGTGAACATGGCTACAAGTGACGATTCATCCGCAGTTTCCTTAGCGATTTGTGACGCTCGATCGTTTTCTTGTTTGGAGACCATATGCCAGTTCAATCTCCAACCTGCATCGCGTACAACAAGGTTCCAAACAATCTTTGTGCGCGACCATTACCCTCTCTGAAGGGTGAAGGATACTGAAATTGTCATAATGCACGCTGATACGTTCAACAAACGTCTCGCGATCCAGACCTTGCAACAAGTGATCTTCTTTAAGCATTCGTTCGGCGTATTGCACGCCAACATCAAAAAATGCAAGCGACTGAAAGACCTGGCTGCTTCCCTTCGCGATATCTACTGTTCTGATTTGACCGGCCCAGTCGTATATATCCTGAAATAATTGTCGATGGATCTGCTGCAGTTGCCGCAAAGTACCTTGAGCGACAGGAGGATTCGATTGGAATTCCAACATTCTGGCAGATACAAGATCGTTTTCAGCCGCTTCAAGTTCTGTAACGGTTGTGGCACCGATAAGATTGCGCAGTACATTTGTGCCGGAAATCAGATATGGGTTCAAAGGTTTCGGGCAGTTCAATCATACGGATTCCAGACCGTATCGGCGACGTGTACGATTAACCAATTCGTGTGCGTCTATTTGTTCTTCGATATAGTCGCGCACGTCTGCAAAAAACGAGGATGTGACATCGCCGCCTTCCATACGGGCAGAATGGACGGCTTCCGCCACTCTCATCGCACAGATCTCTTGTTCCGTCATGTCAACCTCCTCATTGCAAACAATCATACCTACCGGAATAGGTTCCTGCAGAATCGGCAATCCCGTTCCGGAAAAGCGAATGCACTAATCAAAAGACACTTGCATAACCACCGCTACGCATCGCCAATAACATACCGATGAGCCAGAATGAGGCCCAAGCCATGATGCTAATCCGCGAATGACGCTGGTCAGAGTGGCAGGTACATTGGTCTTATGGCTAAGCGCAAACATACCGGCACTGTTGTTATTGCAATACTGGTCGCTATTCTGCTGGCGGTGGGCGTTTCCGGCTGGCTATTCTGGCAGTCGGCACAACGGGTGATCGGCGAGGCGCAGCAGGCGGGCGAATATGCGGCCGAGGCGCAGCAATCCGTCGGGCAGGGCGACTTCAAGCAGGCGCTTGAGCAGATGGACAGCGCTGGCAGTCACATCGTCGCGGCGCGAGACGAAACCCAGGGCATGCTATGGCAGGCCGCCGAATACGTGCTGTATTACGGTTCGGACGTGAAGGCGGTGCGCGGCATGCTGGATGCGGCCGCCGACGCCACGACCAACGCCCTGCCCAAAATCGACAGTGCCGCGCAGGGCACGTTGGTGGACTTCAATATCGAAGAGCTGCTGTCCGGCATGAACTTCTCCGACGGCACGCTTTCCATTCCCAAAATCGCTTCCATCAAGCAGGACCTGTCCGACGCCGGTGCGGTCTTGAAGCGCGTCAAGACGTCGATTTATGCGCTGCCGCAACCCCGCACGGAACAGATCACCGAAATGGTCAACCAGGGCAAGCAGGTAGTGGACCAAATCGATGAGACTTTCGACACCTTGAACACCATCGTCGAAAAGATTCCGGGCTGACGTTGGTTCGTTCTTGTCGTATATTGGCGTAACCTCCGCATAAGGCTAGTCCATACAAATTTTATTAAAATTATATATCTAATTTTTGATTATCCGCATAACTACTATACTTTTAAGCATTTTAAAATACAAGAAAACACTTATTTTACCACGATTTTACCACGATTGAATGAGCCTTGATATGACCTATAAAATAACACCCAAAAGACATCATTACACATAAATGGTGTCTTTTTAAAAAGCAGTCAATCCTAAGACTAACTGCTGTATGTGTGATATGAAGTTATCAGATAATTTACCAACAAGGTATCTCCTACCGACCCGATAGCATAGGCAAGAAGAAATCAATTCCACCAGTAAATAAAAATAACCCTAATATTATTGCAACTATTGTTCCTATTCTAATTCTTTTAGTCATAACAAATACTGCTGGGTGTTTTGGGTCAATATATATGCTATACATTTTTCCTTGTGTCATACCCTTATTTAATCGTTTATGAGATATATTCTGTGTTGTTTGCTCACGATAATATGTTCCGTTATATGTATATTCAAATACTGGAGCTTGTGTAGAAATACCATTGCCACCATAATATGTGTTGTAGCCACAATACACGCCGTCCACTTTTTCTCTACAACACAATAACGAATACAAATCATTTACTCCAACCAAAATAAATATCAAACCAAAGACAATAGATCCTAATGGCATCACAAATATCTCTCCATATGGAACAAATGAACATACTAAGGAAACAATTCCACAGCCAATGAAACAAATAAACATAATCAAACAGATAAGTGGCATGACTTTATAGCGTTTCTTTTTTATAATTCCAAAACATACTATACCAAATACTATTGTTAAAAAATAAAGAAAAATTTTCACTACCGAATCGTTCCTTTAATTTTACCCTACCGCTTAGTCAATATTATTTTTCTAACTGTTCTTGCACAAATTTAATACTATTCTGAATATATTCTTTGTCTTTTTCTGTTGCAACTTCTTCTAATTGTTTAAATAAAGCAATACTTTCATTTCGTTTACCTAATACGTTAAATGCGGTTGCAATGTTGAGATACCATGTCATTTCATCATTCATATCTTTAGGTTTCGTATCTATTGCAAGAAGTTTTTCTAAAAAGAGTTCTCCGTTTTTGGTTTCTTGATATTCTTTTACAATATCATTATTCATTTTTCTGAACTGACGTCCTCTACGCATTAAAATAAAGAACATGATAAAGAAATAAACAATAGTGATAACGGCAATACCACCAACAATAATGCCTAAAAAACCAATTGTTGATTTTACATAGGGAATTACTATGTTTATATAAATTTGGGATAGGAGGTGCCAATATGCCGACACGCACACCAATCCCGGTCAGTCGGGCGATGCGTCAGATATCCGCCAACCTCGATTTGGCGCGCAGACAACAGCGCATTCCCGTAGCCTTGCTGGCCGAGCGGGCTGGATTATCCATGCCAACGGTCACCAAAATGCTGCGTACGGGTAATGGCAGCTTTGAGAACTTCCTCCGCATTGCTCGTCTGCTTGGACTGCTGGACGGCGTACAGCAAGCGACGGACCCTCTTAACACAGATATCGGCAAATTACGCGCCGACGAAGACACTCCGAAACGTATTCGATAGTACAGCAGGAGGCGCAACACATCATGGAAGCAATCGTCACCCTGCAGTTCAACGGCACAGACGTCACCGTCGGGAAATTATTCACCAGTATCAGGCGCGGCATCGAATCGGCACATTTCACATACGATACGGCCTATATGCGCTCTTCAAACGCAGTATCCCTCTGTCCAGAGATGCCCCTCTCCCCCGGAACGTTCCCGGCCGAGCATAATGCGATGCATCGCATCTTTCAAGACTGCATGCCGGATCGTTGGGGCAGGAACCTCATGCTTCGTGCAGAACATCAAGATGCTCGTTCGGAGCATCGCACAGCACGCACACTATTTGAGGGAGATCTCTTGCTATCCGTCAACGATGAGACCCGACAAGGCGCATTGCGCTTCTGGAACAACGACGGTGACGCGCTAGCTCCCAGTGAGACCGGCGGTCCAAGAGAAGTGACCATTCAGTCCCGCATCCATAGCAATGATGAGCAGCTGCTTTGAATCCGGCATTGCGCGGCTTCGCGAAGCAAGTGCACAATGACTTCACATTCCCGCCTTGCACCAGCTGGCTGCAATCTGCGTATGGTCATGTATCTGTAGGCCGGCACGAATGCGGCTGATGGGTGCGGCGAATCGTGAGGCACCGTCTCCTCTTTCTATGGCGGCGGCATGGTCGCCGGCCAGCCCATCGGCACCATGATAGGCTCTCGCATGATCAACAATGCGCAAGCCGGCTTCATCATCGGCGCCGTGATCATGCTGGCTTTCGGATTCGTGGCGCTTGCCATCTGGCCTCGCGAGGAATCCTCAAAGGACATGGAACGCACCAAGATGACGCTCAAGGATCTCGCTGTCTCCTTCCACTTCCCGTAGTTCTCCACCTCGCGTGACTTCTACAAGGCGTTCGGCTGCCGAGTGTGCATGTTGCTCAGCTACCAGATGATCTCCGTGTACCAACTCTACATCGTCGAGGATTACGTGCACCAGACCAAGACCGAGGCTGCCGGCACCATCGCCACCATGTCCATCATCACCATGGTCGTTTCCCTGAGCGCTTCGCTGATCTCCGGCCCGATCTCCGACAAGATGCACACGCGCGCAAGGTACTAGTCATCATCGCCTCGCTGCTGTTCGCGATTGGCACCGCGATGCCGTGAATCATGCCGAGCGTCACGGGCATGTACCTGTATGCGGGCATCGCCGGCTTCGGCTACGGCGTGTACTCAGCCATCGACCAAGCGCTCAACGTCGACGTGCTGCCGAACAAGGAAGAGGCCGGTAAGGACCTCGGCATCCTCAACCTGGCCACCACGCTCGGCCAGGCGGTGGGCCCCACCATCACCTCGACGGTAAAGACCGCGACCGGAGCTTTACGCCTGCATTCGCCATCTCCATCATCATGGCCGTGTGCGCCGCCGTGTTCGTGCTGCGCATTCAGAAGGTGAAGTAGACGCTGCAAAGTGCCCATCTCCGTTTCGAGGGGCTGATTTTGACTTTGCGGAACATCTATCTCCATTTCGAGGGGCTGATGCCAAAGTAGCTACTGGTCAAAAACAACGGAATGACGTTGGAGTAATGCCATTTCTATCCGCGATCTGGCAGTTGACCAGCCCCTTGAAACGGGAGTAGACCTCCGACAAGCACGAAATCAGCCCCTCGAAACTGAATTTGGCTCAATGCATCGCCCGGCGCAACTATATCCTCGGTGCGGGTATACTATTTCGGGCCGTCACGATGACGTCCACGGAACGCACGCATGGCAAAGAGAGAAGCATGAGTCAGCCCGATACCGACATGGCAAAGCAGTCGCCGTCCTCGCAACAGGAAACGCGGATTAGGATGGATGCCCCGCAGCATAAGCCAAATCAGGCAGACGAATCGAGCGCATTAGGCGAGCAGTCAACTGAGCCGACTGGCCAGCACAATAAACACGCTCTGCACACGAACCTGAAGCGCGGCATGGAATCCCGCCACCTGCAAATGATCTCGTTGGGCGGCGTGATCGGCACCGGTCTGTTCCTGAGCTCCGGATATACCATTCAGCAGGCAGGCCCGATCGGTACGATTCTGGCGTACAGCATTGGTGCGCTCATCGTCTATCTGGTCATGCTCACGCTCGGCGAGCTCTCCGTGGCCATGCCGGTGACCGGTTCCTTCCATGTGTATGCCGAAAAGTTCATCGGCCCCGGCACCGGTTTCGTGATCGCGATCCAATATTGGCTCACTTGGACGGTGGCTCTCGGCTCCGAATTCACCGCCGCCGGTCTGCTCATGCAACGATGGTTTCCGGACAGCCCCACATGGGTATGGAGCGCGGCGTGCATCATCCTCATCTTTACCTTGAATGCCCTGTCCGTCCGATTCTTCGCCGAGGCGGAATTCTGGTTCGCTTCAATTAAGGTGTTCGCCATCTGCGCGTTCATCATCATCGGTCTACTCGCCATCTTCGGCATTATTCCTATCGCCGGATATCAGCATGCGCCGATGTTCGGCAATCTCGTCAAAGATGGCATCTTTCCCAACGGCTTCGTGCCGGTGTTCGCGACGATTCTGACCGTCAACTTCGCGTTCTCCGGCACCGAGCTCATTGGTGTGACCGCCGGCGAGACGCGCGACCCGGAAACCGCCGTGCCGAAAGCCATCCACACCACGCTGTGGCGTCTGGTGCTGTTCTTCATCGGCTCGATCACCGTGATGTGCGCGCTGATTCCGTGGCGCCAGGCCGGCGTGGGCGAAAGCCCGTTCGTGCTCGTGTTCAACAGCATCGGCATCCCCTATGCGGGCGACATCATGAATTTCGTGGTGCTCACGGCCGTGCTTTCCGCCTCGAATTCCGGCCTGTACGCTTCCACGCGCATGGTGTGGTCGATGGGTAACGAGGGCATGATTCCACGCTGGTTTGCCAAGACGAACCGTTGCGGTGTGCCGATGCTCGCCTTGTGCGCCGCAATGGCCGGCGGCCTGTTGGCTCTCCTGTCTTCCGTGATCGCCGCTTCGACCGTGTATCTGGTGCTGGTGGCGCTGTCCGGCCTGTCCGCCGTGGTAGTGTGGATTGCCATCGCTTACTGTCAGATTGTGTTCCGCCGCCGTTGGCTGGCATCTGGCCATTCCGCTGATGAACTCAAATACCGCACGCCTGGCTACCCTTATGTTTCCTGGGCGGCGTTCATCCTGTGCACCGCATCGTTCATATTGGTGATTTTCGATGTGGAGCAACGGTTCGCGCTTGTGGCTGAGCTCGTGTTCATCGTAGTCTGTTACGGCATTTACTTCCTGCAACAATGGTGGCGGAAACGCAGAAAAGCGTCTGACAGCGAAGACGATCTATCCATGCCGTGGGCCAATCAACGCTGATTGAACGATTGCATTTTGTTCCGGGTTCCAGCTCCGGTTCTTTGCCTTGCGGATTGCGTATATCCGAACAATAGATACAACACAATAAAAAGCCATATTTGATTGGGATGCCGTCCATCCCCATTCATAGGTCAATAGAAGGCCGGCAAACAGATAATAAACCGCGAGGGGCGGTGACGTTCGGATGATGATAACCGAACGTCACCGCCCCTCGCACTCATTGCGGGATCAAAGCCACGAATCAGTTCTCCGCATTCTCGCGGAGAGCCTCCTTGGCGTCGTTCTTGACCTCGGTGGCCTTCTTGGCGGCCTCGGCTTTGGCGACATCCGCCTTGGCTTTGGCCTCGTCGAGCGCATCCCCGGCCTTGTCCACCAGGTCAGAGGCCTTGTCGGTAGCCTTGTCTTTGATATCGCGGGCCGTATCGGCAACTTTGCTGCCGGCCTGTTTGGCAAGATCCTTCGCATCATCGATCAAACTCATGGTTGCTCCTTAGTACATGTGTGCATGGAACTACTGAAATTGCTGACAATACTGTTCGATTATTCTTGAGTTGTGGTGAGCCTTACTTGCGACGTTCCCGCGCAAATATCCAGCTCACGCATAATTATACATAGCGTGAGTGAATGGAATCCGTCAACTCGGCAACCGTCAAATGAATTTCAACGGCTCATGCAGACTGCAATCTCAATGGTTCTCCACATTCCCACAGCAACGGATTGCTCCTTGCCGTGCGCCGCCTCTTGACTTTCTATGAGCACGCGCCAATCATGGAATATATGGGGATTGCAATCAAGCGCATATATGAGGAGCCGGCGGCATCGGACGGGTTCCGCGTGCTGGTGGACCGCCTGTGGCCGCGCGGCATGACAAAGGAGCGCGCGGCCCTGGACCTGTGGCTGAAGGCCGTCTCCCCTTCTCCCTCGCTACGCAAATGGTTCGGCCATGACCCCGCGAAATTCGCGGAATTCCAAGCCCGGTACGTTGCCGAACTTGACGCCAATACCGCCGTCGAAGACCTGCGCTGTATCTGCGCGGAGCATCCCGACGTGACGTTGCTGTATGCGGCCAAAGACCCGCAAGTCAATCATGCCTTGGTACTGCGCGACTATCTCAATGAGTCACTTCAATAATCGGCAGCACAAGCAAATGTTCAAAAACGACATTCGCTTCTCGCGGCGATTTCGAATTCCAAAGTTCACACCAACGGCTTGCGTACATCCAGTTCGCAAGTGATGCCAGTCTCCTTGCGAGCCCATTCCGCCGCCTGCAATGCGGCGATGTTCCAGAGCGCGTGCGGCACACCGCCGAGATCCGGATGGGAACCCCAGAACGTGATGTCATCGGAGTATGCGGTGATGAGCGAATCCTCCGTAACCGGCATAATCGTGTGGTAAAGCCGATCGGCCAGCGTGGACACGAATTCATTGGCCGCGGCAAACGTGTCGATGAGATGCTGCTCGGCAGTCACCGGCGGGCCAACCAGCTCCCAGGATTCGACATCCGTAGCGCTCCATTGCGCGGCCTCGCCGTCCACCTCGCGCTGCAGTGAAACGAACAGCCTAGCGAACTCGTCCGAGGTCAGACCTGTAACTCGACGACGGGTCGAGAGTTCAATCGGAGTCATCAACTTCTCCTTTCCATGTATTTATGCATCATATGCTCTTAAGAGTCAAATTCGATTCATGCGGACGAACGAATCCATCTAGTAAACGAAAAGCATGGCTGCAATGCATTACAGAATTGACTCAAGATCCCCAGATGAATGCTTTTTCTTGTAAATCGGATAGACTGGCGCGAGAACAGTGCGAGAAAGAGGCGAGGATGACCGAGAAACAATCGCGGAAGCAAACGACAACATACGCCAACCTGCAGAACGACCAGTCCGGTCAGCCACAGCAAGGCAAGCCGCGCAAGCCGTCGCTGCATGCACGCTGGAAAACCATGAGCCAAGCTATGGGCATGGAAATCCGCGAGCACAAGAGCTCGTTCGCGGTCTATGTGGTGCTGCGCATGCTGGTGCTCGCCATGGCCATACTCCAATTCTTCAACGGCAATTATGAGAACGTATTTCTGTGCATCCTTACGTTACTGCTGCTGTTGGCACCGGCATTTATCCAGGTGCAATTCCGCATCGAGCTGCCTTCGGTGCTCGAAGTCATCGTGCTAGTGTTTGCGTTCTCGGCCGAGATTCTTGGTGAGATCAGCTCGTTTTATGAGATCTTCCCGTTCTGGGACACAGTGCTGCACACGATGAACGGCTTCCTCGCCGCGGCGATCGGCTTCTCATTGGTCGACCTGCTCAACCGATCCGACCGGGTGAAGTTTGAGCTTTCGCCTCTGTATCTGGCGATTGTCTCCTTCTGCTTCTCCATGACCATCGGCGTAATCTGGGAGTTCTTCGAATTCGGCATGGACCAGCTATTCGGGTTTGACATGCAGAAAGACGCCATTGTGCATTCCATCAGCTCGGTGATGCTCGACCCCACGCACACCAATCACGCGATTCATATCAGCGACATCACACAGGTTACAGTCAACGGCCAGAATCTGGACCTCGGCGGCTATCTCGATATCGGCCTGATCGACACGATGGAAGATCTCATCGTCAACTTCATCGGCGCGGTCGTGTTCTCCGTGTTCGGCTTCTTGTATGTGAAAAACCGCGGCAAAAAGGACTCCATCATCAGCCGGTTCGTGCCGCATCGCAAGTCCGCCGACCGCGACTATCTGCGACTGGTGATCGATGGCGGGAAAGCAACTGACGTCGATTCGGCTGATGAGGCCGCAGCCAGTGCCGGTAGTGCCAATACCATCTCAGCTGTCACTGCCAAGCCTTGAGCACGCTCTGCGGTACTTTCGACGCGTCAAAACGGTAGTGCCCGGTGACCGTCATGTGCTTCTTGAATGAGAAGTAGTCATTTTCGCGCTGCTTCTGGGCCATATTGTGAATCACGTACGGGGTGCCATTCTTGTCGCGTTTGTCCGAGATGACGCCGATATGCTTGACGTGCTGGAAGACCACGATGTCACCGCCCTGCCATTGCGCAACGTCGGCGGTGTCCGTGGTGAGCGTCTGCCCGTATTTCGCGAAGAACACGTCAAGCACGCCGGTGCGGCGGAAATCGATGTTCGAATCCGGCTTCGGTGCTACGGCAACGTAGCTAGCCGGGTCGGCGGCGATATCTGTATCGACCATGGCCTTCAGATCGTAACCGGCTTCACGAAACGCACGCCACACCGAGTCGGTGCAGGCACCACGATCGGCCGGCGGGTAGCCGCCCTGATAGTAGTCGGAGTCATAGGCCGGGTGATTTTCGGCATCCTTACGGGCACCGGTAACAATATCTGCATAGTCGTCCACACCGTTGCCGTTGAAATCAACCGTGCTGGCGGCTTTCGAATACTTGCGATTCGCCTCATCAGTCGACATGATATCTGATTCCGATGCAGCCGAATCCGCTGAGGTTGGGTCCGGTGTTCCCGCCAGCAAACCCGCCACCTGTGTTACGCCAGCCGTTAATGACATGGGCAGTACTCGGGCCAGGTGACGTGCAGCCAACACACCACCTAAAACAAGCATCACAATCACTGCAACAGCAAGTATCCGTTCGAAGCGTCGGCGTGTGCTTCGACTGTTTTCATGCCCTGCTTCAGTCAGATGATGTGCCATATCGGTCTCCCAGCGTGAGACTTCTCAATCGCTTGTTTCGATGGCTTACACCGTAGTCGCATGACTTATGAAATGCTTGGCCCATACAGTTTTTCTGTATGGGCTTCCCATGTCCGTCTATCTCACAGCTCGCGCAGCTGGGCGGCAATCTGGATGGATTCGACGCTGGCTTCGGCCTTGTTGCGGGTCTCCTGCCATTCGGTGGCAGGCACAGAGTCGAGCACGATGCCGGCACCAGCCTGCACGCTCGCCTCATGATCGCACAGGAACGCGGTACGAATGGCGATGGCCATATCCATATTGCCGGAGAAATCGAAGTAGCCGACGGTACCGCCGTAGATACCACGATCGGCCGGTTCCAGTTCGTCGATGATTTCCACCGCGCGCGGCTTGGGAGCTCCGGAGAGCGTGCCTGCAGGGAACGCGGACTTGAACACGTCAAAGGCGGTTAGCGACGGGTCGACCTTACCGGTGACCGTCGAGCAAATATGCATGATGTGGCTGAAACGCTTGATATCCATGAGCTGTACGACTTCCACGGACTGTGGCACGCACACCTTGCTCAGATCGTTGCGGGACAGATCCACGAGCATGATGTGCTCGCTGCGTTCCTTCGGATCGGCAAGCAACTCCTTGGCGAACTTCTCGTCCTCCTCCGGGGTGGCACCACGCGGGCGAGAACCGGCAATCGGAAAGGTCATCGCGTGGCCATTGTCTACCTTGATAAGGGTTTCCGGGCTGGAGCCGATGACATTGAAATCACGGCCCTGCGCGTCGGTCAACGCCATGAAATACATGTAGGGGCTCGGGTTCAGCGTACGCAGCACACGGTAGACGTCGAACGGGTCGGCGGGCGAATCGATGTCGAGACGCTGGGAGATGACCACCTGGAACACATCGCCGTCCACGATATGTTGCTTGGCACGTTCGACGGCCTGCTCGTAGTGGCTTTTCTCAGTACGGAAACGCAACTCAGGCTGAGCAACCGTTTCGTCCAGAATATTGACACGAAACTCGTCAGGAGCCGGCGTGGCAGCGTCACGCTGCATCTGGTCGAGTCGGGCGACGGCTTCGTTGTAGGCGGCGTCGGCTCGGGTCGACTTGTTGTCCACGTTGACCGCGTTGGCAATGAGCCATACCGAACCGGATATGTGGTCGACCACGGCGATATCGGTGGCCAGGGCAAGCACGGTTTCCGGCTGGCCGGTCTCATCCGGGGCCTCGGCGCGCAAGGTCGGTTCCCAATGACGAATCGCATCCCAACCGACTGTGCCGACCAGACCGCTGGTCAGGTTCGGCAGACCCGCCACATGCGGGGCTTTGAGGGCCTTCAGAGCGGCGTGAGCGACCTCGATCACGTCACCTTCGGTGGGCACGCCGACAGGGACTTTGCCCAGCCAGTCGGCCTGACCATTGTTGGAACGCAGTTGAGCCATCGAGTTGACGCCAATGAAGCTGTATCGGCTCCACGTGCCGCCATATTCCGCGGATTCGAGGATGAATGTGCCGGAACGGCCGCCAGCAAGACGCTCGTAGAAGCCGACCGGGGTGAGCGAATCGGCAAGCAAACGACGCACGATGGGAACCACACGATAGCCGGCATCGGCAAGCTCGTGAAACTGTTCGCGACTGGGCCAGGTGGCACCCCACTTCAGGTGTTCGACGCTGCATTCGCTCATGTTCGCTCCTTTACTTGCGTTGATGACGTTTATTCTACTGCCGATGAAGCTCCCCCCAGTCAGCTGTGCTGACAGCTCGTCGCAAGAGAGGACGGCCTCCGGCTGATTATATTTTGCTCACTGTCGTTCGCCTTCGCCTAAAAACGCCTCCGCGTTTTCTTGACGGTTCAGCCTCAGAGAGGGGAGCCAGAGAAAGGAACCAACTCTACTGCTCGACCGGACGATGACCTTCGACCACGGGCAGAGGGCCTCCTTCGAGGAAGCAACTGCGCTTGCCGGTGTGGCAGGCGGCACCGACCTGATCGACCTCAACCAGCAGTGCATCGCCGTCGCAGTCCAAGGACACACCCTTGACGTACTGCACATGGCCGGAGGTGTCGCCCTTGCGCCAGTATTCCTGACGGGAACGGGACCAGAAGGTCACGCGCCCGGTGGTGAGCGTGCGGCGCAGAGCCTCATCGTTCATGTAGCCGACCATCAGCACCTCGTGGGTGTCGTACTGCTGCACGACTGCGGCGACCAAACCTTTGGCATCGCGCTTGAGGCGTGCGGCGATGCGGGGGTCGAGTTCAGTGGAATTGTCGTATATAGTGTCTGTCATATTTGTCTTCTTTATGTGGACCATCCTCAGTCACGCTACGCGTGACAGCTCCCGCCAGCAGGAGCAATAAGGTGTATGCGTTTTATCGAACGGTGTAACCGTGCTTCTTGAGTTCGGCCTTAACATCGGCGATGGTCAGAATTCCGTAATGGAACACGGAAGCCGCCAGCACAGCATCCGCACCGGCCTCGATGGCAGGAGGGAAATCCTCGACCTTGCCGGCACCACCGGAGGCGATAATCGGAATCTTGACTTCCTTGCGCACTGCGCGAATCATTTCAAGATCGAAGCCTTCTTTGGTGCCGTCGGCATCCATCGAGTTCAGCAGAATCTCGCCAGCGCCCAACTCTTCAGCTCGTTTGACCCACCAGATTGCGTCGATACCGGTGGATCTGCGGCCACCCATCGTGGTGACCTCGAAGCCGGACTGGGTATGCTGTTCGCCCTGTTCACGGCGGGCATCAACGGACAGTACCAGCACCTGGTTACCGAAGCGGTCGGCCACGCGGCTGATCAACGACGGATCGTTGATGGCGGCGGTGTTCACTCCGACCTTGTCCGCGCCGCAGCGCAGCAGCGAATCGACATCTTCGGGCGTGCGCACGCCGCCGCCCACGGTCATCGGAATAAACACCTGCTCGGCAGTACGGGAGACCACGTCGATCATCGTATTGCGGTGGGAACTGGAGGCGGTCACATCCAGGAAGGTGATTTCATCGGCACCCTGACGGTAGTATTCGGCGGCCAATTCCACCGGATCGCCGGCATCCTTGAGGTTTTCGAAATGCACACCTTTTACCACACGACCGGCGTCAACATCCAGGCATGGGATGACTCGTACCGCCAACGACATGCTTCACTCCCTGTTTGGCTTTGCTTTACAACTTTTCAGACTACCTACCGCCCGTTACATGGGAAGCAGTCATTTCTGGAATATGAGAATTACCACTATATGCGGTCGGCAAAGCAGGCGCATAGCAGCCCGAACCGTGAGAGAATAGCCAGTGGAACAATCCCAATCGCGTGAAGGAGACCACTATGGCTGTGGAGAACAGCAAGGTTCTGATTATCGTCAACAAACTGGGGCATTGAGGAAACTGAGCTGACGCGCCCGCTGCGTGACCTCAAGGCTGCCGGAGCTCAGGTGACGCTTGCCGCCATCACGCTGGACCCGTGCGAGACCGTGCAGCACGACCGTTACGAAGGCGAGACGCTGACGCCGGATGCGCTGCTGAGCGATGTGCAGGCCTCTGATTATGACCTGCTGGTGGTGCCCGGCGGCACTTGCAATGTGGATCGCATTCGTGTCAATGAGGATGCCATTACGCTGGCGCAGGAGTTCGCGCATGAGGGCAAGCCGATTGCCGCAATCTGCCATGGCGCTTGGCTACTGGTCAATGCTGGACTGGTTGCCGGCAAGACCGCCTTCCCTTGCCGTTACACCGCCGCCGATATCAAAAACGCCGGCGGTCATTACGTCGACGAGCAGTTGCACGTGGATGATGCCAACGGCTTCAAGCTCATCACGTCCCGCAAGCCCGCTGATTTGGACTACTTCGTGGACGCAATCAAGGATGCGCTGAACTAACTACCGCTCCTTGGCAGCGAGCTGACCGCAGGCACCGTCGATGTCCTGGCCGCGGGTGTCACGCAGAGTTGCGGTGATGCCCGCGCGGTGCAGAATTTCCAGGAATTGCTTCTCGTCTTCCGGCTTGGAAGCCGTCCACTTTGAGCCTTCAATCGGGTTCAGCGGAATCGGATTGACGTGAGCCCAATTATCACCGTAATGGTTGAGCCGCTTGGCCAGCAGCTGCGCATGCTCGGCCTGATCGTTGATGCCACGCATGAGTGCGTATTCGATGCTGACACGGCGCTTGGAGGCAAGCCAGTAATCATGTGCCGCGTCCAGCACCTGAGTGGTGTTGAAACGCTTGTTCATCGGCACCAGCTCATCGCGCAGCTCGTCGCTAGGCGCATGCAGGGAGACCGCCAAACGCACCGGAATGCCTTCGGCAGTAAGCTTCTTGATACCAGGCACCACACCCACCGTGGATACGGTGATATTGCGTGCGGAAATGCCAAAGCCCTCCGGCGGCATCGCAGAAATCTGGCGCACGGCGGAAAGCACGGAATTGTAGTTGCCCATCGGCTCGCCCATGCCCATGAACACGATATTGCTTAAGCGGCCTTCTCCCCCGGCCACTTCACCATCGCGCATCATTTTGGCGGCCACACGTACCTGTTCGACGATCTCGCCGGTGGACATGTTGCGGGTCAAACCCAGCTTGCCAGTGGCGCAGAACGGGCATCCCATGCCGCAACCGACCTGCGAGGAAATGCACAGCGTGGTACGGGTCGGGTACCGCATAAGTACCGATTCGATCAAGGAGCCGTCAAACAGCTTCCATAACGTCTTGATAGTGGTGCCCTCATCGGCCACCTGACGGGTCACTTCGGTGATGAGCTGCGGGAAGAATGCAGCAGCGGCCTCATCACGCTTCGCAGCGGGAAAATCAGTGAATTCCGCGGCATTCACATCGAAATGCCCGAAATAATGATTGGCCAACTGCTTGACGCGGAATTTAGGCAGTCCCAATTCGGCCGCCTTTTCAATACGCTGCGCGGGAGTCATATCCACGAAATGCAGCGGCGGCTTGCCTCGCCGGGCGTGATCTTTGGAAAGCACGTCGCGGAAAGCTCCAGACGTACCACCAGGAGTGATGCCGGTCTCCGGGGTATCGATTTCAGGTATGGTCATAACCAGTCGTTCCACTCTCAATCGGTCACAGTCCGGTGACCCACAGCAACGCACAGGTGAACGGCGCGCTCATCAGAATCGAATCCACGCGATCCATCACACCGCCGTGCCCCTTCAACAGATGGCCCATGTCCTTGATGCCGATATCACGCTTGAGCATGGAGGCGCACAAATCGCCAAACGTGCCAACTGCACCAATCAGAATGCCCGCTACAATCGGCACCCACCAACGGCTGGCCTGCAACGACGGGTCATAGGTGAAGATGAATACGGCAAACGAGCCAATCATGGCGAATAGCATCGAGCCAATCAGACCTTCGACGGACTTCTTCGGCGAAATGCGCGGGCTGAGCTTGTGCTTGCCGAGCCATGCGCCGGCAAACAGACCACCCGTATCAGACAGTGCAGGCATGAACACCAGCATGATGGCATGGGCAATAGGATGATCGTTGAACGTCAGCGGAATGATGATGCAGCTGGCCAGCAACGGAATGTAGAGCACGGTCAGCACGGAAACTGCCACATGGCTCAACCGGGAGTGATGCTGTTCACCGCCGTCGTGATTGTATGAGGATTCCAGACGAGCGCTGGCGTCCGTGTTGGACAGTTTGCCGGCGACCGCCAGAGAAAGCCGGTTGCCAAGCGTAAGCTTTGCGCTTGCGGCGATGGCAACAAGAATGACGGAGACGATGACGCTCAGCGACATCGTGATGAGATGGTAGGGAGAATAATACGTGGCAATCAGGGTGAAGGAGGAGCAAATCCAGAGCATAACTACAGGAATGTGCAGTCCTACCGTGGCGAAGTCCACGCGGAGTTCCCAGAGTGCCAGAATCATGAACGCAACGACCAACAGCACGAACACATCAATGCTGAGCAACAGGCAAGCGACGATCAGTATGACCAGTGCCGCACCCGTGGCAATTGCCTGAGGCATATTGCGACCAGTTTTCTTGTTGATCTGATCGAGAGCCTCTTCGGCCTCTTCATGGAGTTGTTCGTTGCGTTCCATAGCCATTCTCCAGGTCTGATCGAATCAGACCTCCATGATCTCCTTCTGCTTGGTGTCCAGCAGAGCATCAATCTCATCAGTAACAGACTTGGTGACCTTGTCGAGATCCTTGAGCAGACGATCGCCCTCGTCCTCGCCCATGTCGCCGTCCTTGACAGACTTATCGATGGTTTCCTTGGTCTTGCGGCGAATGTTGCGCACGGCCACCTTTCCATCCTCGGCCTTGGACTTGGCGAGCTTGACGTATTCCTTGCGGCGATCCTCGGTGAGTTCCGGCATGGTCAGACGGATGACATTGCCGTCGCGGTTCGGGCTGACACCCAGATCGGAGTTGCGAATGGCCTTCTCCACCGCGGCAGCCTGAGAGGCGTCAAACGGGGTGACGGACAGGGTGCGGGGCTCAGGCACACCGATGGAGGCCACGGCCTTGATCGGCGTCGGAGCACCGTAGTAATCGACCACAATGCCGTTCAGCAGAGCCGGATTGGCGCGACCGGTACGAATACCAGCGAAGTTCTCTTTGGTGTTTTCCACGGTCTTGGCCATCTGTTCCTTGGCCTGATCGATGAGGGACATGTTCACTCCTTGTGTTTGGGGTTCTTCTATGAACGCTTGTATTCGATTGTAGGCGCTCGGGACTACTCGGCCACGCGCGACTCGGCGGTGGAGACCAATGTGCCGATCTCTTCGCCAATCAGGGCGCGGGTCACGTTGCCGGTTCCTTCAAGACCGAACACACGGATGCGCTTCTTGTTGTCGCGGGCCATGGAAAGCGCGGATGCGTCCATAACGGCCAGATTGTCGACCAGCGCACGGTTGTAGCTCAGGGTCTCGAAGCGCTTGGCTTCAGGATCCTTGCGCGGATCGGCGGTGTATACGCCGTCGACGCCGTTCTTGCCCATCAGCACCTCATCGCAGTGGATTTCCAGAGAGCGCTGGATGGAGACGGTATCAGTGGAGAAGTACGGCATACCTGCGCCGGCACCGAAAATCACCACACGCCCCTTTTCAAGATGGCGAATGGCCTTCAGTGGAATGTACGGCTCAGCGACCTGACCCATGGTGATGGCGGTCTGCACGCGGGTGGCCTGGCCCTCCTGCTCGAGGAAGTCCTGCAACGCCAGGCAGTTCATGACCGTGCCGAGCATGCCCATGTAATCGCCACGGGAACGGTCGATACCGGCCTGTTGCAGCTCAGCGCCACGGAAGAAGTTGCCGCCGCCGACCACGATGGCCACCTGCACGCCCTGCTGCACAGCGGGAACGATTTCCTCGGCGATACGACGAATCACGTGGGTGTCGATGCCGACCTTGCCTCCGCCGAATGCCTCGCCGGACAGCTTGAGCAGAACTCTGCGCGGCTTATCGCTATCAGTCATATTGATGCCTTCCTTCAACCGAAAATGCCTGAAAATATCCGTAGACAAGCGTATCGGCTTACAACGACACCCCTTGCAGCGACACCCTCGGTATACAGACAAAAACGCCACCCGGCTGCAATCAGCCAGATGGCGTTTTGAAAATTACGCTAGTCGCGTGAAATGAGCGCTAGGCTCACTCCTCTTCGCCCTTGCCGACTTCGACGCGAGCGAAAGCAGTGGCGTTGCCACCGACTTCCTTGAACAGGGCGCCAACGGTCTTGGACGGATCCTTGACGAACGGCTGCTCGAGGAGCACGACTTCCTTGAAGAAAGCGTTGAGACGGCCTTCGACGATCTTCGGAATGATCTTCTCCGGCTTGCCTTCGGCCTGGGACTTCTCGGTGGCCACGCGACGCTCGGACTCGACCACATCGGCCGGCACGTCCTCGCGGGTCAGCCACTTGGCACCCATAGCGGAGATCTGCAGGGCGGCTTCGTGAGCCACGGCGGCACCGGCCTTGTCGGTGGCGATCATGGCGACGATGCTCGGCGGCATCTCAGCGGACTTCTTGTGAGCGTAAATCTCGACGTGCTCGCCGGAAATCTTGGCGAACTGGCCGACCTTGACATGCTCACCGAACAGAGCGGCGGCCTCTTCGACAGCCAGCTTGACGGTGGTGTCGCCAGCCTTGGCGCCTTCCAGCTCCTCAGCGGAGTTGGCGTCGGCGTCCACGGCGTAGCCGAGCACTTCGTCAGCGAACTCGACGAACTTCGGGGTCTTGGCCACGAAGTCGGTCTCGGAGTTCAGCTCGACGGCGTAACCGGTCTCGCCATTGGCGGTCTCGACGACCTTGGAGGCGATGGTGCCTTCCTGAGCCTTGCGACCCTCACGCTTGCCAGCTGCGGCGATGCCCTTGGCGCGGATGATCTCCTTGGCACGAGCGACGTCGCCTTCAGCCTCGGTGAGAGCCTTCTTGACGTCGAGCATGCCGGCGCCGGTGTCTTCACGAACCTGCTTGATCAGTGCGGCGGTAATTGCTGCCATTGATTATTCTCCTTTAAGAAGATGTTGCTTACCGTGTGAACGATGGGAGGCGCTGTTACCAGTGCTTCCCATCGCGTAGTATCACTCGGCCTTGGCGGCCTCAGCGGTCTCCTCAGCAGCGGCCGGAGCAGCGGCTTCGGCTTCGGCAGGAGCCTCGTTGGTCAGGAGTTCCTTCTCCCAAGCGGCCATCGGCTGCTCGGCGGTCTCGCCCTCAGCCTTGGCGGCCTGGCCGGAACGCTCCAGCAGACCCTCGGCGACGGCGTCGGCCATCAGGCTGGTGAGCAGCTCGATGCCGCGAATGGCGTCGTCGTTGGCCGGGATCGGGTACTCGACGGTGTCCGGATCGGCGTTGGTGTCGACCAGGGCAACAACCGGGATGCCCAGCTTGTGAGCTTCCTCAACAGCCAGGGATTCCTTGGTGATGTCGACCACGAACATCGCGGACGGGGTGCGGTTCATGTTGCGGATACCGCCCAGCTGCTTGTTGAGCTTGTCCTTCTCGCGCTCGAGCAGGAGGAGCTCCTTCTTGGTCAGGCCGGAGCCGTGCACGTCGGAGAAGTCCATCTCCTCAAGTTCCTTGAGGCGGTTGACGCGCTTGGAAACGGTCTGGAAGTTGGTCAGCATGCCGCCGAGCCAGCGCTCGGAGACGTAGGGCATGTTCACGCGGGTGGCCTGGTTGGCAATAGCTTCCTGAGCCTGCTTCTTGGTGCCGACAAAGAGCACAGTGCCGTTGTGGGCCACGGTGGTCTTGATGAAGTCGTACGCCTTGTCGATCATATCGAGCGACTTGAACAGGTTGATGATGTGGATGCCGTTGCGCTGGGTGAGGATGAACTGCTTCATCTTCGGGTTCCAACGACGGGTCTGGTGGCCGAAGTGCAGGCCAGCCTTCAGCATCTCGCTCATAGTGATCTGAGCCATGGTATTACTACCTTTCATTGTCGGTTCTTGCCTGGCCATGCGCACCTGCGTGCAGCTACTCCCCCGTTGTTTCACGGGCTTGCAGCCGACCGACACAGGCCGTCGCGAGCATGACGCGAATTTGTTGTGTGCCGGTTGACAATAATGGGTGGCTCCGAACGCCAGCGACTGCGCTCGTTGCCGGGTGGCACACAAAATTCGAGAATAGCATGACCCGAGAATAATATGCTCCCGTTGGCGGGAGCCAAGAACGGACTACTTCTGATGTTCGCGCATGTACTTCATGGCAGCGCGACGCTCTTCCTTTTCGAGGCGATCCAGGTAAACGTGTCCGTCAAGGTGATCGCATTCATGTTGAAGCATACGACCCATAATGCCAGTGCCCTCGAGCACAATTTCCTTGCCGTCCAGATCAATGCCACGCACACGGGCATACTCGGCCCTGCGGGTCTTATACCACAGTCCTGGCACAGACAAGCATCCCTCGTCACCGTACTGTTCGCCGGATTTCTCCTCGAGTACCGGGTTCAGCACGTAGCCAACCTTCCCATCGATGTTGTATGAGAAAGCCCTCAAACTGACGCCAATCTGGTTGGCGGACAGGCCAGCACGTCCCGGATCGTCCACCGTTTCTAGCAGATCATCAACCAGTCGGCGCACGGCAGGCGTGATTTCCTTAATCTCGTCGCAGGGGGTGCGCAGGACGGGGTCAGGCACGACCCTGATCTCACGAATGGCCACTTCTCGTTACTCCTCGTTGTTCTCGCCGGCTGACTGATCAGGCAGCTCATCGGCAGTTGCCTCTGCGGACTCGCCTTCCTCAGCCTCATCGGCTTCGTTCTTCGTCTTCTTGATTTTCTCCGACACGCTAGCAATCGAATCAGACACGCTGGCCTTCATCTGCTCGGAAGCCTGCTTGACCTGCTCGGAAGATTTCTTGACGGTTGCCACCGTGCTGTCGATGATCTTTGCCGTGGTCGGCAATGGTTTGTTGGAAGGCTTGGGCGCGTACAGGTCTTCTTCGATGATGGCTGTGTAACGCTGCAGCACCTTAGGACGCACCACCTTCATGCTCGGGGTGAGCGTGCCATGTTCCTGATTGAATTCCTCGTCGAGAATCGCGAACTTGCGCACGGATTCGGCGCGGGACACATTGGCATTGGCCTGATCGATGTACTGCTGCACGAAAGCGCGCACCGCATCGTTGCCGCTGGCCTCAGCTAGCGACATATCAGGGTCAAGGCCCTGTCCTTCCAGCCACGAATGCAGCATCTCAGGGTCAAGCTCAATCAGTGCGGAAACGAAGGGCTTACCATCGCCGACCACCACCGCATGAGCGACGATTGGACAGGTGTCGATGACATCTTCCATAGGTGCCGGGCTGATGTTCTTGCCGCCGGCGGTAATGATGATGTCTTTCTTACGGCCGGTGATGTATGTGAAACCACGGTCTTCGATACGTCCAAGATCACCGGTTTTGATCCAACCGTCGGCGGTCATTGCCTGGGCGGTGAGTTCCGGCTGCTTGTAATAGCCGAGGAACACGTTCGGACCGGTGAGCTCGATTTCGTCATCCTCGCCAAGACGCACGCCCATACCGGGACCGGGCTTGCCGACCGATCCGACCTCGTTGTCATCCTCCCAGTTGACCAGCATCGGAGCGGCGGTTTCGGTCATGCCGTATCCCTGAATGAATGTGATGTCGTCCATGCCATTGAAGAAATGAGCCAGATCCACGTTCAGCGGAGCACCACCGCAGGCCAGCCATTTGAGATTCGGGCCAAGGGCGGAACGAATCGACTTGCCGACTGTGGCCATAAAGAAGGAATGCGCCATACGGTCGATGAACGAATGGCCATGCCCCGACTGCTCGTCCTTGCTCCACTTGACGAAGTGCTTGACGGACAGGGCAAAAATATGGCCTTGAACGCCCGCGCCGGCTTTCTGCGAGGCGGCGTTGTATACCTTCTCGAACACACGGGGCACACCAAGCAGGTAGGTGGGTTTGAAGCTGCGAATGTCGGCGAGCAGATGCTTGGCATCGGGAATGTATCCGACCACACCGCAGCCGCCGATGCATACATATTGGATGTACCGCGCGAAGCAGTGCGCAAGCGGCAGGAAGAGCAGCAAGCGATTGTCGTCATAGAGCATGCCACGCAGAATCTCATAGCCGTTAAGCACAATATGCGTGTAGTTGCGATTCGAGAGCATGGCCCCCTTGGGCTTGCCGGTGGAACCGGAGGTGTAGACCACAGTCAGCAAATCGTCGGCCTTGATGCGCGCAATGGCAGCGTCCAAGATCTCGTCGGATACGTTTTGTCCGAAATCGGCAACCGCATCGAGCCCATCGGCCTTGAAGTTGAACACATATTTCAGGCCCGGATGTGCAGCGCGAATCTGCTCCAACGTTTGCGCATGCTGGAAACCACCGGCAAAGGCTATGACCGGATCGACCTCTTCCACAATGCCGGCAGTCTGCTTGGCGGAATCAGTCTCATACACCGGAACCACAACCGCTCCGATAGCCGCACAGGCAAAATCAGCCACGCCCCACTCGTAACAGGTGGGCGAGTAGATAAGCACCATGCTCCCGGCCTTCACGCCGAGGCCGAGCAGTCCCTTGGCCACCTCGCGGACACGGCTGAGCATTTCCGTTGCAGTGGCGCCACGCCATTGATGGGTATCGTCATCCTGCCATTCGGCAATGGTGTCATCCGGCGTGCGGGCTGCACGCTTGACCAGCAGAGAGAACACCGTGTCCTCGTCGGTGGTGACATACCTAGGTTCTTCAACATGTTCACGCATACGCTCTACTATAGGCGCGACCTGTCCTATGACTACGCCGTCCGCATGAAGTCATGTCAGCTTTGAGCCGAAACGCTACCCCAAATCGGCAAAGACACACATCCATCTGGAACCGATATACCGGAACTTGAGATTCACCCGCAAATCTTCCTGGCCAATGGTCATGAATACCACCATCTCCATCGTGTCCGCGCCGGTGATCACGCCATCAATCAAAGTCGGCACTGTGGGCAGATAGCAGAATTTGGTTTTGATTTCCGGATGAGTCACCATATGGGAATCCAGCAAGTACTGCATGGTTCTCAGACGTTCCAGACAAGGGTTGGTCAGCGCTCGGCGCAAATGATCCACGCTGAGCTTGCCTCGGATGGCATCGGCGCAATTGCAGGCGATTCGACATGCAGCCATCGCCATCGTATGGCATTCCCGCGCACTCATGCTGCTGGCGAAGGTAGGTTGTATGTGGTACTTGACCGGACGATCCGATAACTCTACGACGATGAATCCGTCATACCCCGGCAAAGGCCCGCATCGACGCATATCAAAAAAGCCCGTATATTCCATGGAATCCCCCTCGATCCCCCTCGAGGCCCACCACCATCGGCAGGCGCAGGATTACACAACATCATGAAAAGGCGTGTCAAGTCAAGTAACTTGACACGCCTTTCTCACATGATGGATTAGTTCATGGAACGCGAACGTCTTGCGATCAGCGGCTGGAATACGGGTTGACCACCATGCCGCAACGCTGGAAGTTCTTCACATCGACATAGCCGGTGGAAGCCATTGCACGCTTCAACGCACCAATGAAGTTCGTCTTGCCATCCGCTTCATGGCTCGGTCCGAACAGGACCTGCTCCAGAGACCCAACCGTGCCGACCGTGGTACGATAGCCACGCGGCAACGTCTGATGACGAGCCTCCGCACCCCAGTGAGTGCCCTTACCAGGAGCCTCAGTGGCGCGCGCTAACGGAGCGCCAAGCATAACCGCGTCAGCACCAAGAGCCAGCGCCTTGACGAAGCTGCCGGAGTCGCCCATGCCACCGTCTGCGATGACCTGTACGTAGCGGCCGCCAGATTCGTCCATGTAGTCACGACGGGCTTCGGCCACGTCTGCAATGGCGGTGGCCATCGGAGCCTGTACGCCGATGGTCTGGCGAGTGGCGGAAACTGCGCCGCCGCCGAAGCCAACAAGTACGCCGGCCGCGCCGGTGCGCATCAGGTGCAAGGCTGCAGTGTAGTTGGATGCTCCGCCGACGATGACGGGCACATCAAGGTCATAGATGAACTTCTTCAGGTTCAACGGTTCCTGACCGGAAGACACATGCTCAGCAGACACCACAGTGCCGCGAATCACAAACAAATCTACGCCTGCATCAACCACGGTGGAGTAGAACTGCTGGGTGCGCTGCGGAGAAAGCGCGCCGGCAACGGTAACGCCAGCGTTACGAATCTCGTGCAGACGTTGGGTGATGAGTTCCGGCTTAACCGGCTCGGCGTAAATCTGCTGAATGCGAGTGGTGGCTTCTTCGGCCGGCAGACCGGCGATTTCATCCAACAGCGAGGTCGGGTCCTCGTAACGGGTCCATAGCCCTTCCAAGTCGAGCACGCCAAGCGCGCCCATCTTGCCCATGGCGATGGCGGTGGCCGGGCTGGTCACCGAATCCATGGGAGCGCCAATTACCGGCACGTCGAACTCGTAGGCATCGATCTGCCAAGAAGTAGAGACATCTTCGGGGTCGCGGGTGCGGCGAGAGGGGACGATGGCCACATCATCGAGTGCGTAGCCGAGACGGCCCTTTTTGCCCAAACCGATTTCAATTTCCTGAGACATGGCTTCCACACTATTGCTCGGGTGGGACGCTCATGTCTCACTTTCCCACAAACCGGACGATTGTTTCGCGCCGTTACAAACATGCGCTAAGACTAAAACCATCTTCACATCATCTATCAGGAGGAAGCATGGCCAAAATCAAGGTCGAAGGCACCGTTGTCGAACTCGACGGCGACGAGATGACCCGCGTGATCTGGAAGGACATCAAGGATCGTCTGATTCTGCCGTACCTCGACGTGAACCTCGACTACTACGATCTGGGTATCGAGCACCGTGACGAAACCGATGATCAGGTGACCATCGATGCCGCCCACGCCATTCAGAAGCATCATGTCGGCGTCAAGTGCGCGACCATCACCCCCGATGAGGCACGAGTCAAGGAATTCGGCCTCAAAAAGATGTGGAAGTCCCCCAACGGCACCATCCGCAACATTCTGGGCGGCACCATCTTCCGCGAGCCGATTGTGATGAGCAACGTGCCACTTCTGGTGCCCGGCTGGACCAAGCCGATCGTCGTGGCCCGCCACGCCTTCGGCGACCAGTACAAGGCCACCGATTTCAAGGTACCGGGCGCCGGCCAGCTTACCGTGACCTTCACCCCGGACGATGGCAGCGAACCGATTCAGCACGTGGTGCACAACTACGGCGAAGACGGCGGCGTGGCCCAGGTACAGTACAACGTTAACGATTCCATTCGCGGCTTTGCCCGCGCCTGCTTCAACTACGGTCTGATGCGCCACTACCCCGTGTACCTGTCCACCAAAAACACGATTTTGAAGGCCTACGACGGCCAGTTCAAGGACACCTTCGCCGAAGTGTTCGAGACCGAGTACAAGGACAAGTACGAGGCCGCCGGTTTGACCTATGAGCACCGTCTGATTGACGATATGGTGGCCAGCTCCCTGAAGTGGCATGGCGGCTACATCTGGGCCTGCAAGAACTACGATGGCGATGTGCAGTCCGATTCCGTGGCACAGGGCTTCGGATCGCTGGGCCTCATGACTTCCGTGCTGATGACCCCGGACGGCCAGACCGTCGAGGCCGAGGCCGCCCACGGTACCGTGACTCGCCATTACCGCCGTTGGCTCAAGGGCGAGAAGACCTCCACCAACCCGATTGCCTCCATCTTCGCTTGGACCGGCGGTCTCAAGCACCGTGCCGACCTGGACAACACTCCCGAGGTCCGTCATTTCGCCGAAACGCTGGAAAAGGTCATCGTTGACACCGTTGAAGGCGGTCAGATGACCAAGGATCTGGCCATGCTCATCGGCCCGGACGAGCCGTGGCTCGATACCGAAGGCTTCATGAACGCGCTGGACGAGAACCTGCAGAAGGCTCTGGCCAAGTAAGTCGAGCGGTTTTTCGACACATCAACCCTGATTGTTCCCGGATATGTGGTGATTCCTCCACATATCCGGGACTTTTTTCTACTCCGCCCTACTAGAATCGTGAACCAGTGCTACTCGCCCCAAGGAGGTTTTGCCCGCTTATGGTGTTCACACGCCGCCCAGCCGCCGTTCTTACCGCCATCGTTGCCGCTTGCGCGATGGCAATATCGCTGACCGCGTGCACCACCGACGCGAATTCGCAGGACACGGCGGACGATCGGACCACGGTCACTTCGTCCGCCCCGGGAGTCGTGGCCATGTTCACTCCTTCCGACGGCATCACGCTGAACCAGCAGACCCCGTTGAACAAGTGGGCAAAGCTGACGCCGAATCTCACCAAGGCCCTGACCTCCGCCGGATTCAAGAAGGGCGATATTTCCCACACGACTTCCGATTCCCTGGACAAACAGAGCCGCGCCATCCAGGACTATGTAGTCAATCATCTTTCCGGCAGCAACACCACCGATGATGCCGGCATCGTCATCTCCCCCGACAACATCACCCTGCTGGTGGCACCGGTAGTCGAGGCCGATGCCTCCACCCGCCAGTACGGGGACTATGTCAGCCAGGAGCTCAGCACCGCCGACACCGCTGAAGGCAGTGATTCCACGGATTCGTCTGATTCGTCCAATTCGTCTGATTCGTCCAATTCGTCAGACTCGTCCAATTCGTCAGACTCGTCGGATTCATCTACGGGTTCTGATTCCACCGATGATTCGTCATCCGACGCATCCAAAACGGCCGGTGATTCCAAGAACGCGGCCCAAGCTGAAGCGGTGGATCGACTGGTGTCGTCGCTGAAACTGGCTAAAGAGTCCGGCATGCATGTGGTGCTCATGGGCAACAGCATCAAAGGCTACAAACCAGACGCCTTCGTCAGGTTCTCGGATGCGCAGGCCATCGGCAAGCTGCAGGCCGAAAAAATCGTATCCAAGCTTGAACTCAGCAAGGCCAGCAAAGACAATCCCAAGTACATCGAAGTGCTGATGCCGTATACCGCTGTGGATGAGTCAGGCGAGGCCAGCGACTCCACCTTTGTCCAAGAAGCGTTCCGCGGCATCTGGCAGGTGCTGGGCGCCTACTACCAAAAAGGCGTTGTGGAAAGTCCTTCAGGTACATTGAACGGCAACTCCACCGAGGATGATTGGCAATCCGTGGCCTACGACGCGTCCAAGGAAGGATCCACCGCAAAGGTACTCGACGCGCGCTTGGCCAAAGCCGACGAACATGCCTCTCCCACCCGCATTGACGGCATCATCGCCATGAATGACTACATCGCCTCGGAAGTCGTCACGGAACTGGACGATCTTGGATATACCGGATCCGCTGCTGATATCAATCCTCAAATCACTATTTCCGGCATAGTCGGCAACATCACCGGCAAGAAGGATCTGAGCCGCAGCGATGTTCCTGACCCCATCAAGTCTCCCGAAAAAGACGATTCGGCTGATTCCACCGATTCCGCAGATACCCAGGACGACTCCACCGCCACGGATAAAACCGATAAGACCAAGGACTCGCAATGGCCTCTGGTTACCGGATATGGTGCCTACGTCTCGAATATCCCATCTATCGTGAACGGCAAACAATGGATGACCGGCATAGAGGATCGCCAGACCTTGGCCGAGAACATTGCTGAGGCATGCGCACTGCTCAACAAGGGCCAAACATTGACTTCCATGTCTTCCGTGCGGAATACCGAAGTGGGCGGTAAGAAAAAGGTTCCCACCATCAGCGGGCCGCTTTTGGCCGTCAGCGCCAGCAATCTCAAGGTCACATTGATCGATCCGGGATATATCTCTTTGGCCGATGCCGGCTTGTAAACCGAGCCTGAATCATAACGGTTTCAACACGATCTTCTGATTCCTCGCATACCGCTGTGGATCCAGATAATCATCTTCCCCGCGCTTGAGGCCCCAGTGCAGGCACTGCCCTGTGCAATGGTCCGACGCACCACCAACCGTACCGATGAACTGCCCCTGCGTAACCGCTGCGCCAACCGTCAGCGTCGTGGTCGCCGGCTCGAACGTCGAGATCACACCATTGCTATGGCGCATGCTGACCACGTCCTTCTCCGCCACTTTCCCAGCAAAACGTATTATTCCCGCCTGGGGTGCCACAATCACGGTTCCGGCCTGTGCCGTGAGATCTATCCCGCGATGTCCGGACAACCACCGCTTGGCCGGTTTCTCGAACTCCCGTTCAATCCGCGGGTCAAGCACCGGCCATCCGCAAAGGGCCTCGCATTGCCGATCCGACTGCGGTTGTGTCGCATAGGCATGCTTCACATCCCCATTCGGCATCGCAATTCCAAGACCTAACGGCAGTAACAGCCCCAGAATGAGAGCTACTGCACACATGGCACGTTTCTGTTCCTGTGCCTTTCGATGCTCTCTGCGACGCCATATAGACGCTTTTCTGGCCGCCTCACGGCGTTTGTTTGCATGATATGCACGCATGAGTTCCCCATTCCCTGTTCAGGCCGGTTTCCGCTCCGGTTCTTCCACAGTGAAGCGGTGACAGAGGAATGTCCAGCTGAATCGGGATATGTGGTTCCAGCTTGCCAGTTATCCACAACGGCGTGTTGCTTACAATTCGGCAAGATGATTCAAATATTGGCTACCGAGCCGCAAATCACTTGATTGAACATAGTCCAAATACAACGAAACCCCTTGATCTCCAAGGGGTTTCAGGCGGCTCCTGCGACTGGGCTTGAACCAGTGACCGTCCGATATACGGTTCTGGCTCGCAGCCGTAGGGCTTTTTGCAACAGGAGTAGACAATACACCAGCCTTGCTGTTCCTTCAAATCGGCGTGTCATCGCGCATGTTCGCCTTGCAGCTGGTTTTCCGAAGAGCATCGGCCAGAAACGCGCAATAGTATTCCTTGGGAAGTGATGAAGAAGTCACTTCCCTTTTCTATGCGCTTAAGGAGCCCCATGAGGTATTGGAACGACAACAGGAAGAGCTGCGAACACGTCGAGCCACGGGAGGATTGGAAAGAATCCATTGAGAAATGGATCGACTGGATGGACGCCATCGGACGCACGAACGACACCCTGCGCACCCGCTGGTACCAGATCGTTCGATTCTCCAAAGCCGTCGATAAAAGCATCACCGACGTGACCGAAGACGACCTCATATTCTACCTAGCCGGCATGGGAACCGAAGGCAGACGCGGAGTACGCAGCTGCGTCAAGGTCTTCTACCAATGGAGCATGAAGCGAGGGCTCGCCCGCCGCAATCCGGCGGACGAAGTGCCCACCGTGCCCATGACCCTTCCGTCCGGCTGCATCTGTCCCGAGGAGAACATCGAACAAGGACTCGCATCACCCGACGAGAACGCGCGGCTGGCCGTCATGCTGGGCGCGTTCTGCGGCCTGCGCCGCATCGAAATGACCAGAATCAACCTGAAGACCGATCTGGAGGAGAACGCCGAGGGCATGGTGCTCCACGTCCACGGCAAGGGCAACAAGGAGCGGATGCTTCCCGTGCCGGCAAAGCTCGCTTCGGCATTGCGGAAACGCACCGGCGTATGGCTGTTCCCCGGAGACGTGCAGGGACACTGCGGCGTCGATTACGTGGCGAAGAGGATCAAGACGGTAACCGGATACCCGTCGCACAGCCTGCGCCGTAGGTTCGCCACATGCGTCTACTACAGGAACGGCTGCAACATCGTGCTTGTCAGCCGTATGCTGGGGCACGCCAACATCGCCACCACCATGCGTTACATCGGCCTCGTGCAGGACGAAATGCGCAACGCCGTGGAATCCACCACCCGCACCGACATGAGACTGACCATGCCCATGAACCAGGTCGTCGGAACAGCCGGCAGCGTCGCCACCTATTCCCTTAGCACCGCGAGGATCGGATGAACAAACGGTATACGCCAACATGCTTCTTTGCGCATATTGGCGTATACCAACACCGCTCACCGAGTGTTCCCGAGACTGGAAAGCGGCAACGCGGCTATGTCTATCCCCAGCGCATCGGCTGCGGAGAACACCGCTTCAATCGGGGCTTCGCCCCGCTGGAGCAGAGCATCGGCAAACCGGGGATCGATACCGGCCTGGGAGGCAAGGTCGTCGGCGTTCCAGGAATGGTTCGCGGTCTCTTCACGGAAGGCGGCTGCGATATCCGATTCGGTGCGGGCGAAAAGAGTCCGGCGTTCACGCGGCGCTTGGAAACGGCTGAGGTAACGCGCGTACTCCAATTGCGCCTTTGTCGGCTCAGGCAAGTTATAGTCCAGATTCGACATCGCAGACCTCCTTAGCGTTCAGCGGGTTGGACTGGAGTCGTTCGACGCACCGAAAATAGGGAATCCGGGAACCGCATCGGCCGACGATGGAGTGCCTGGAGTGCCGTACAACGTCCCGATCTGTTCGATCGCCCATGCGCTCCAACGTGGGGATTCGACCGTGGATGTCATCAGGCCGGCGGGGAGGAACCGGCGCATCTCGTCGGCGAAGGCATCCGAGCCGATCACATCGGCGACCCCCGCCACGCGATCAGCACGGTCTGCCCAAAGTCCTTCTTCGCCGTAATCAGATGATTTCAATTCCGCAAGCTCCATCGCCCGTCGGGAATCGACGTCGCCTCTCGACGCCAACCAGCACATGTCCCACAGGTCGCGTCGCCGCAGGTGCGATGCGCAGGCATAGGAGAGCAGCTTGTCGGCAAGAATCTCGGTGGGGCTTTCCACATCGAGGATGATCTGACCCGACAAGGCCGGGAACATCGGATAGTTGACCAAGGCGGGACGATGCTGCGGCTCGTACGCGGGAATCGATGCCACCTCCAGCTTGATTGTCTGGCTCGGCAGATCCTTGCGCTGACCGGCCGTGCGAATCGCTATACGCCATCTGCGCGTCAGCCCATCGGCGTCGGGTCTCGGCTCCTTGACCCGGACCGTCACATCATCGCCCATCCCCGAGAGCGAATCGGAGATGCAGGAGCCAAGCCCTTTAAGGGTGTCCATGTCGAACGAGGTGCCGCCGGCAAAATCAAGGTCCTCGCTGTACCTCGGGGACCCGTGGCACAGGCGCAGACTCGTGCCGCCCTGGAACACCAGCGAGGAGAAGAAACCCTCGCGCATCATGGCGTCCAGGATTCGATAATGCAGAAGTTCCTTCTCGACCACGGGAAGCAGATTGCCCATGCCCTCGGCGGAAACGATCTGTGCTGCCATGGCTTTGTACTTGAACGGTTCGTCAGTTCCAGTCATCGTCGTCCTCCAATTCATCCATATCCACCAGATCGAGATTACGTCCGACGGCCTTCAGGTCACGATACGCCCACTGTTTCGACGCGAGCGGCGTCAGTCCGTCATCGCGGGCGATCAGGTTCGGCAGGATGCGGTCCCAGCTGAGCTTGCAGTGCGTGAACTCGATCACCCCATACGGGGTATGGAACTCGCCTTCGCGGCCCGTGGTCATGAACGTGACCCTATCCACCGGAATCTGGCTGATCACGTTCCAGCGCGACAGAGCGCTTTCGAGGCTTTCCCACACCAGCTCGCCGGAACGCAACCGCTTTGCGACCTGATGAAGTGTCCCCTCGCCGAGATGGGAGGAATACGCGAACACGTAGACGCCACGGGCGGCACGGACCAACGCCTTCGCCGATACCAGGCTGGACAGGGTTCGGTTCAGTTTCTGCCCCTGCTCACCCAGCACGACGGCCAGTTCGTTCTTGCAATACACGTAGCACGAGTACTTGGCGTCCATCTCGCGCAGCTGGTCAATCGCCTCGCTCCTTTTCATGTTTGTGAGTATACACGAACATACGCAAAAACGCATATTCATGTAACCTATCACAATCCTGAAGCGTTCCAATCAGAGGGAACGCCCTCGTGCCGGACCGTCTTCGAGACCAATCCCGTCGATGGCGTTTTCCGAGAAAGGGTTCTCTCTTAATCTGCCGACGATTTCCGCTACGGCGCGCTCTTCCTGATCAACGCATTGGACAAGCTGGGAAATGAACGGCTTGGGATCGCCGTCAACCTGCCATGCTTCCAGACTTTTCCCATAGCTGCGGCCGGCATCATGTTTGATTGCTACGGGCCGGTAGCCGGCAGCCATGAGCATGAGATTCAGAATCTGTCGCCCGGTTCGCCCGTTGCCGTCCGTGAATGGATGGATGTTCTCGAACATCGCGTGGAATCCGGCAGCCTTGAGGATCGGGTGGTCTTTGGAACCGTTCACCGCGTCCACGAGCGCTTCCATGTCCTCGTAGATTTCAAGTGAGTCGGCGGTCTTCACTCGGGTGGCGGTGACCCTTGCCTGGTAGCCGTAGGGGCGGAACCGACCCCTGAGCGCGGGCTGCATGTCCAATGCGGTGACTTCATGCAGCTTTTGGATCATCTCGACACTCAGCGTCCGCTCCTCTTCAGCGAATCGTTCCGCATAGGCCATGCCATCCGCAACGCCACGGGCGGCGAAGATGTATCTTGCCGGCGAGTCGGTCGGCAGGAACTCGCCCTCCAACACCAGTTCGGTGTCCTCAAGCGTCAGCGTGGATCCCTCGATCGCGTTGGAGTTGTAGACATAGCGGGCCATCCATTCCTTACGGTAATCCTCAAACGCTGACTGCTCCACCCCATCCAAAGGAAACATCTGCCTGAACCGTTCTCGGGCAGCATCGGAACGACGAAGCAAGTCGGACACCTCCGCGTCCCGCTCCAGAGAGTCCAAGAGAGGAGGAAGGTTTCGGATTTTCTCAGTCAGCGCTGGATTCGGCATATCGACTCCTTAATCGATGCTTCCATAAGTCTACAAGCGCAGGCGCGTCACATGGACAGTCCGACGATTTTTTTGCCTTCGAGAAAGTCCTGGAAAAAGGCCGTGGAATCATCGTTGCCGTCCGATGATTCCACGGATGGCTCCTGGCGGCGCATTTCCTCGACTTCTGCGGCGGTCTGCTTCGTCGCCTGTTCGAGCTGGTCGCACAGGCTGACGGTCTTGCCCGTGAAAGCGGCCGCGAGGTAATGCGGGTCAATGTCCAAGGCGATGGCATCGGCGCTTCGCAGGCATTCCCCGGCCTGCTCGATCAATCTCATGGCCTGTTCCACACGCGCCCTGGCACCATCGAGACCGGATGCTTCAAGCCCCTGTTCCATGGGTTCGTCCGACCAGGAGCGGATATCGAGCCGGGGATCAAGCGTGAAATCCACCCCCGCGTCACGCAACGCAAGCACGGCGCTGCGGTAATGCCCGCTCTGCCAGTCCGCTATGAACCGGTCCGCGAGCCCCTTGTCCTGAGTCCCGCATTCCTCGGCGAGGAATCCGCGCAGCGCCTCCTCGTCATCCTCCTCCATGAGCGCGGCGCTGACGGCCACATGGTTCCGGCCGTCATGCGACTCGAAATACAGCATCGTGTCGGGCAAACGATCACGGTCCGCGTGCTCCAGCAATTCGCCTATCGACCGGTCCATTCCCGCCGTGACCTCATGTTCATCACTCATATTCGTTTCTCCTTGTTCCATATTGTTTTCCTGTTCACCGGGTCATGCCGTACGGCGATGCCTGGTCAAGGTTCAACGTGCCGGCCGGATCGCATACGCCGGCAGAATCGCTTTATCGTCCGTGTGTCGTTTCCATGCCGTCATCCAACGCGAGGTCGAGCCCTGCGGTCTCAGGAGACGTTTCCTGTGGGTCGGCCCAGCCGACGGCGAGGTCCAGCGCGCCGCGCAACGCCTGGCCGGAAAGCCGGTACGTCCAGGAATCGTTTGCCTCGTAAGGGGAGGATTCGCCGGACACGATGCCGCGCTCGTCATGCAGGCTCACGTCGAACGCTCCGGGTTTGGCCGTGATCAGCGCATGACGGGCGGAACCGGGAGCCGAGACCTCCAGTGCCTTTCTGCCGTCGGGAGACCCGGTGGCGGTGAATTTGATATCGGGGTGGTGCCTTCTTCCACGAATGGGAATGGGCTCTTCCTTTTTTTGGAATGTCATCTTCCAGCGCCCTTCGTCTTGAGCTCCTTGAGCAGCATCGTCGCGTTGTCGCGGATGCTCGCGTCCGTGAGCGGGGAGAGCTCGTCCGCATAGGAGCGGCAGAGGAGCGCGTACACCCGTTCCCCAGCACGAGATCGCGCGCGTTCCTGCGCAGGATGGATTGCATGTCGGGCTTGGCGGGATTCCCGGCCGCGAGCAGGTCACGGTTCACACCCTCCATGTCAAAAGGCGTCAAGGCCATCTCGCTCGCCCTTTCTCACTTGGAAAGGCCGGAACCGGCCGTATCGGTCATATTCAGCGGGTCCGAGGGGTCGCACGCCTGCGCGCGTTCCGTGAACGAGGTGACGGCACCGGGCAGCACATACCCCAGATCGAGGTCGATCGGGCTCACGCCATCGTCTTCGCCGATGGATGCTGCGGGCACTGCGCCCATGGTCTCGCGCAGCACGTCCACGGCATCGCCAGTAGCGGCGCGCGCGTCGATGATCCGGTGCATCGTGTCCTCAAGCGCGGCATGGATATCGGTGGAACCCTCCTCCACGATGCACTGGTATGAGGGGGCTCCCCAGTTCGTGCCGGTGCCGGAAATCGTGTAGTCCGCGATGCGTTCGCCCGGCTGGACGAGCGAGGCGAGATCGAACGCGGACGGCGAACCGGTCTTCGCGTCGAAATCATCCAGCCATTCGACCTCCTCGGCGATCTCCTCGCGCGAGTACCGTCCGTCGATATCGCTCGGCCAGTCCGCGTCCTCCAGATAGCCGTTGTCGCCAAGCGACACATCGCCGTCGAGCTTGAGGTCCCGGCCGTACATCTCCATATCGATCAGATAGCCGAGCCCTGTATCGAACATGGATCGCACGGCATCCGATGCCCACCCCTGGTTCACGGCGGTCCAGGCATACTTCGCCTCCTTCGAGTCCGGCCATAACGGCGCATCATAAGAGTGATAGGGGATCTCGTCCGAGTTCAACGCGAGGTTCGCGTACTGCAACGGGGTGCGCGGGGCCGCGTCAAGATCGTCGCGGACCATCCGCACCTTCTCGTACACGTCCGGGTCGTCGTCCTCGCGCGACTCGAAAGCACGGCACATGAGGTTCAGATCCGTCAGCGACTCGTATTCGACGGGATTCGCCACGGTGGCGAGCAGTCCTTCCCCGCCCTCGTAGTCGTGGATCGCGTACTCCTCGTACCGGCCGCCCAATCCCACCTCGGTCTTCAGGGTGTCCTGCAAGCGTTCGGCGGGCATGGGCAGCGTGATCCACGCGCCCTGCAACGCGCCCTCCGCGTATTTGCCCAGGTTGGCGACGTACACGCTGATCTGGTAGTCCTTCAATCCGGCCATGATGATGCTCCTTCGCTCGGGTCTTTTATCGTGTGGCTGCGGCTGAGGCAGACGGGTCGGCAATGCTCAACGGGTCGGCCGGGTTCGCGGGATCGTAGGTTTCGGACGTTTCGGCCTCCTCGCCTTCGTCTTTGCGGGCGAGCCGGCCGTCGTCCACCATCGCGTCGATGATCTTCCATCCTTCCTCGATGCTGCGGTCCCGCAATTCCCTGGCCGAGATCATGTCGCGCATCGCGTCCATGTTCTCGTTGTTGTCGGGCCAGTCATGGTCCTTCAGCCAGTGCCGAAGGTCCTCCTCCGTCCAGCGGATCTCCGCAATCGTTTCATTGCCTTGCCCGGCGTTGCTTTGATCGGGATGAAGCAACGCCTCAGATCGGAGACCGAAATACGCTTTGTCTTCCTGGAGGCCGGACAGGAATCCGGAGGGCGTGAACCCGTTGCGTGCCGCGAACTCGCGGGACCAGTATTCGTCGAACTTCTCGTCGGGGTCGAAGTCGAGGAGCCCGTCCGCCATGGCGCGCCTCAGCCCCTTCTCGTCCGTCTCGGCCGGCACCGTGACCGAGACCGTGGCGTGGTTGGGGGCCTCCAGCGTCATGTACAGTTCGCTGCGGCCGGCGTAGCGTTGGATGAAGCATTCCCCGTTGCCCCAGTCGAGCTCGTGCTGCTCGATCAGCTCCTTCGCCTTGTCGGTCAGGGCCCGTTCCTGGGGCGTGTATTCGTCGGGTTCCATCAGCATGATGCGTCCTTCCTTCCCTTGGATGATCGGTGCCGCGCCGTCCGGCGGGCATGGCTCCGATCATCAGCCCATACGGGCGGTCGCGCGGGGCATGGCGTCTACGGGTCAGATGATTCCGCCGAGATTTTCCTCAGTACCAGTTGTGGGCGAGCCAGAACGTCTTGGCGGCGCTGGGGCTGCCGTACCGTCCGGCGATGTAGTTCAATCCCCATCTGATCTGGGTGGCGGCGTTGTCCTTCCAGTCATCGCCGGCCGATGCCAGTTTCGACGCGGGCAACGCCTGGGGTATGCCGTAAGCGCCGCTGCTCGGGTTGGTGGCATTCCACTGCCATCCCGATTCCTTGTTCCACAACCATACGAGCGCGTCATAGTCGCCGTCGCCCCAGTCCTTGTACGAGGCGATCATCTTCCTGGCGATGGCCCGGGCCTGTTCCGGCGTGGCGTGGGTGCCGTCGCCGTCGTAGTCCACCACCACGTCCGTGGAGCCCGAGTCGGAACTGGAGCACGTCCATGCCGCCTCCACCGGATCCGAAGAGGAGGACGACGAATCGGACGAATCGGAACCGGATGACGCGGAATCCGTGCCGGTGGAACCATTGGTGGACACACTGCCGTTGGGCAGGATATAGACCGCGCCGACGTCGATCCTGTGCGTGCGGTGGTTGACGATGCCCAGGCCGCCGCGCCCGTTCATCTCGCTGATCGTGACGGTTCCGGCCTTGGCGTCCACGCTTTCCACGATGGCGACGTGCCCGTAGAGGGTGTCCGCGCCGGCCACGCCGGGCGGGTAGCTGACGATGCTGCCGGCCACGGGATCGGTGCGGGTGGTCTTCCATCCGGCGGCGGTGGCGCTGGCCGCCCAGTCGCCGCCGTTGCCCCAGTAGGAGCCCACGTCCAATCCGATTTTATGGCCTCTCATGCACGCCCACCAGGTGCATTGCCCGTCCGGATAGGCCTGGCACACGTTGTCGGGCCCGTCGGATCCGTTGAACCACGCCTTGGCATGCGCGATGGTCATGCCGTCACGCACCTCGCCGGTGACGACGCTTCCCGTGGTGCCTCCCGACGATCCGGTGGAGCCGCCGTCCTTGCATCCGCCGAGGACCGCGAGCACGGTCAACGGCGTGCATCCGCCGAGCAGGGACAGCAGGCACGCCGAGAGCATGGCCGCGAGGATCCGATGGCGGCTGGTCCGGCTCATTGCGTGTTCCTCAGCGACCAGAAGGGCTTCTGCCCGCCGACCACGACCTCCACGGTCCGGCAGGGGTGCTGGACCGTGCCGTATCCGGTGGCGGAGATCACCGTGTACGCCTCGTCGCCGGCCTTCACCTGATCGGGGTCGAGCTCGTTGGCGTCCTTGTCCAGCAATGGCGCGTCGAGCGCGGCCGGGCAGTAGACGGTGACGTGCCAGTTGCCGTCGTCCATCGGCAAGAGCACCGTGTTGTACGCCTGGCTGACGGTCTGCTGCGGATCCGTCGTGGATGACGGTCCGCCGCCTTCCGGGATCGGGAAGCTGGTTTCCTTCGTCGTCCAGAACGGCTGGGACTGGATGGCATCCGTATCCGAGCCCTCCCATCTGCCGTCGGAGGTGCAGGTGTAGGCGTAGTTGACGTACTTGTCATCGTATTGGCCCGAGCATACGGATCCGGCGCGGAAGCGGCGCTGGGTCCACCACCAGCGCGGCGCGTCGGAGACCGGATGGCTCTCCCCGGCACCGTCGTCGCCGAGCAGCGCGAACACGTCCTTGCGCCATTCGTCGTCGCTGCCGTTTGGATCGAGCAGCGCGTCCACCGTTTCCAATGCGGTGTCGATCGGGCCGGAACCATTGTGCAGCGTGATGCCGTCCGCGTTTTCGGAGAGCGTGCGGGTGCCGTCCTTGTGGGTGTCAATGGGGAACGCGGTGGTGCGCTGAGACCAGTCGCCGGGAACCGGGATTCCCGCCGCCTCCAGGCCGGCGTACCGTTGCGGGCTCGATTCCGTTTTCCTTTTGCCCGTGGACTCCTGTTTCGCGTCCGTTGCGGAACCGTGGTCATCGCCGGCCGTTGACGGCTGGTGGTTGGCGACGATGACGCCCAGCGAGCACACGAGGAGCGCGGCGACGAGCAGGCACAATACGCGCAGCGGTTTCGGCAGCGGCCGCGGTTCCGGCCGGTTCACGATTCACCGCCTTCCCAACGGTTCGGCTCGCCCGGCATACCGCCTTCCATGTTTCCTTCCATGGCCGGATGCTCCCGCTCGGGGTTCACGGTTCCCGGATCCGTGTTTTCGGGTGATCCGTCTTCCGTCCCCGTCCATCGCGCGTCTATGAGGTCGTCCGCCGTTTTCAGTTCGGCGCTGGTGTTTCCCGCGTCCTTCGCCTTCCTGCGCAGCAGGGTGGCCTTCTCGCGGGCCTCTTCCAGACGTCCCTCCAATGATTTGATGTTGACGCGCGCCGCCACGTACTCGTCCATCGCATCCTGTTTCGTCCTCTGGCTGTCGCGCACCGCCTTGAGGATGCTGCGTTTCATGTCACGCATGGTGTTCTGGTTGTTCGCCACGACGATTTTCCTTTCGCTCTGGTTTCCGTCAAGGGCAAGTCTGCCTTCCCGTCGCGCGTCCCACGGGGCATGGCGTCTACACGCCCCATGGCGGAAGGCGGGGCGTGTAGACGCCATGCCCCGTGTCCGGCCGTTTTGCGGCCGAGAATCGGAAGCGTCGTTCCAATCAGATGAAAGGAAAACCAATGGAATCGTTTCTCTCTATGCTCGCCGGCTGGTTCATGGGCCTGTGGACGTGGCTGGTCGAGCTCAACGGGATGCTCCAGGTGGTGCTCGTGCTGCTGTGCGTGGTCGCCTCGGGCGTGTGCGCGATCATCGGCAAACGCATGGGCAGCCCGATGATCGTGGAATCCGGCGGACAGACCTGGAGCCGCACGCTGGTGACGGCCATCGCGTGGATCGCCGGCGTCACCCTCATGCTGATCGCGGTGCTTGCCATCGCCGCCGTGTTCGCGCCGCTGCTCGGCTTCGCCGCCTGATTATGGCGGAACCTTCTACATCCGGGACCGGCTCGGGGAGACATCCCCGGCCGGTCCCTATTCATGTCGGAAAAACGGAAAACGAAAACCAGTGAAAGGAACCACGCGAATGAGACTCGTCATCGCGGAAAAGAAATCGGTCGCCACGGCCATCGCGCAGGCGTTGTGCGCCGCGCCCGTCCAGAAGGACGGATGCTATGAGTGCGGCCAGCTGCTCGTGACGTGGGCGCAGGGCCACCTGATCGACCTCGCCATGCCAGAGGACTACAAGGACAGGGATTGGGGCAAATGGAGCCTGGACACGCTGCCGGTGGACCCGTCCGGCCATTGGCAATGGAAGATCAGCACCGAACGCGGCGCCGGCTCCCGGTACCGGCAGATCGTGCAGCTGATCCGCCGCGCGGACGTGGATTGCCTCGTCAACGCCTGTGACCCCGACCGCGAGGGCGAGGCCATCTTCCGCCGCATCGCGGACATGGAAGGCTCGCGCAAGCCGGAACTGCGCCTGTGGGTGGCGAGCCTGGAGGCGGAGGCCATCCAGGCCGCGTGGCGGGCGATGAAACCGGAATCCGAATACCGGGGGCTCGCATGGTCGGCGGAGATCAGGTCGAAGGCGGACTGGCTGACCGGCATGAACGCGAGCCGCGCGTACTCGCTGCTCTACAACGCACGGTTCAGCGTGGGCCGCGTGCAGACGCCGACGCTCGCCATGATCGCGGAACGCGACCGGCAGATACGAAGCCACAAGCCGGTGCCGTTCTGGACCGTGATCGCGGACATGGGCGGATGGCGGCTCTCCAGCGAACGGATCGACAGCAAGGACGCGGCGATGCTGCTGCGCGGCCAGGTCGAACGCGGCCGCTTCCGCATCATGTCCGTGAGCAGGAAGCGGGTGAATGACCGGCCGCCCCGCCTGTATGACCTGACCGGCTTGCAGAAGGACATGAGCCGCATGTACGGCATGACCGCCGCACGCACGCTCCAGGCGTTGCAGCACCTCTACGAACTCAAACTCGCCACCTATCCGCGCACCGACAGCCGGTACATCACGCGCGACGACCTCGAAACGTTCACGGCGCTCCTCGAATCCGGCCGTCTCGCCCACGGGTTCGTCACCCGCGAGGGCATACCCGGACACCCGCGCCCGGAGCTGGCCGTCAACGACGCGAAGGTGGCCGGCCATACCGCGATCCTGCCGACCATGCAACTGGACGCCGGGAAGCTGGAAGGCCTGGACGATGACGAACGCAAGGTGATGACGCGCATCGTGCGCCGCATGTGGGAGGCTGTGGGCGACGATCATGTGCACATCGTCACCGAGGTGAAGGCACGGCTTTCCGACGACACCGATAGGGAGTTCTCCAGCCGTTCCGACGAGACCGTGTCCGCAGGATGGAAGGCAGTCGAAACCGGCCACGGGCCCGAACCGGAAGACGAGGAAACCGCGAACCCGGCGGGAGGAAGGAACGTGATCCCGTCGAACCTCATGGAAGGCGGCGTCATTCGTCCTGTCGGGAAGGTCACGGTCGAGGAAGGCGAGACCCGGCCGCCCAAACCGTTCACCGAGGCCACACTGCTGGCCGCGATGGAGCACGCGAGCCGGTACGTGGAGGACAAAAGCCTCAAGGCGGCGCTCGATGACGACGAATCACATTCCGGCGGCATCGGCACGCCAGCCACCCGCGCGGACACCATCGAAAAGCTCGTGCGCTCCAAACTCGTGGAACGCAAGGGCCGGCAATTGCACGCCACCACGGAAGGCGAACGCCTCACCGACGTGGTGGAGCCACGCCTGAAGGACGTGCTGCTCACCGCGCGGATGGAACAGGCGCTCTCCGACGTGGAACACGGCAAACGGGACCCGGCCGACGTGATGGACATGTTCCACCGGGAGGCATTGCGAATCCCCGCCGACGCGACCGCGAACCTCAAGGCCGCCGCCGTCACGCAAACCACGAACACCGACGCGCAGGATTGGGGCGAATGCCCGCGCTGCGGCCAGCCGGTGAGGAAAACCGGCCGGATGTGGCAATGCTCCACGAACAGAAGCGAGAAGACCAAGGACGGCAAGTGGATCGCCGTCGAGGGATGCGGCTGGAAGATGTACGCACGCCTCGCGGGCAAGACCATCACCGACCAGACCGCACGCAGGCTCCTCGCGGGACAAGCCGTCACCTTGAAGGGCTTCACATCCAAATCCGGGAAGAAGTTCGACGCGGCCATCCGCATCGACAAGTTACGCGGCACGGCGTTCGACTTCGACCACTGACCAAAAAGCCAACCATCCGTGCCCGACGCACCATGCCGCGCCGGGCACGGCAACGACCAAGGAGACGATGAAACCATGCGACGATACAGCCACGCCTTCCGGGTCCTCATGGACCGGGAGCTGTTCAATCTGCTTGCCGAGGCCTCCGCCAAGACGGGCATACCCAAATCCCGTTTCGTGAGATACGCCATCCAGCCGTTCAGCTACACGGAACTCGCCCCCGGCACCACCGATTGGGACGACGTGTACCGCACCGACCCCGACCCCGAACATCCGCTGAAGCGGGGACGCCAGCTCAATGTCATGCTCACCGGCGACGAATACGAGATGCTGTGCCGGGCCGCGTTCAAGCTGGGCATCGCGCGCAGCGCCTGGGTGCGGGAACGGGTGTACGCGCTCCTCTGCCGCTCCTATGCGGACGAGCTCTCCCCGCTCACGGACGCGAGCATCCGCGACAACGCGACGATGCTGCTCAAGGAGCTCAAGACGAAGGGCGCTGGAAGATGACATTCCAAAAAAAGGAAGAGCCCATTCCCATTCGTGGAAGAAGGCATCACCCCGAACGATCATCCACCCTCATGCGTTTTCCTATGCGCTCAGATGGATATGTCCATGGATACCCACATGGACACGTCCATGGACACCCACATGGATATGTCCATGGGCATCCACATGGAGATGCCCATCAAATCGAAGGTAAGCAAGCTAGACGGTTCATGTACATGAACCGAGCCCGCAGCCTCCCGCGCCCTACGGCGCTGAAGCAACAACCCGAGTGCCGAAGGCCAATGAGGAAGGAATCGGAATAATGCGAAAGAGGAGCAGCAAAGGAGGGGGCGAGCAGCGCTCCATCCAGGTGCATCTCATGGTGAACGAGGAGGAAGCCGGGATGATCCGCACCGCCGCCAAGAAAAGGAACCAGACGGTCTCCCTCACCATCATCGAGGCTGTGAAACTGTTGGAGGGGAGACTGCAAGTCAAGGAGGAGGAACGCGATTCGCCCACCGTCCAGGCGCTCAAGGAGATCGAATACCAGCTGCGCCGCATCGGCCGCAACGTCAACCAGATCGCGCACAACGCGAACAGGGAGATGAACGCGACCATCGAGGACGAGGCATCGGCGTCCTACGCCGTCCGGCAATGCCGGGAACTAATCGACCATCTTGATACCGTCATCGAACGATCCGGGAACGATTGACGGCGAGAACGAGGACCTTCCCGGACTGTGAGCCGCGTGGAGTCCTCAGTGCAGGAGACCGGGGTTTCCCCCAAGGCCAGGGAACGGGATCCCCGGAACGATGTCGGTCGCAAGGGTGTCGTTCCCGACGGTGGCGGTGGAGGTTTCCGCTTCTTTGAGTGCCATCCGGTATGCGGGTCCGAGCACGTACTTGCGGCGGGCGTCCAGCGTGGCCTTATAGAAATCACGTTGAAGGTCATCGAGTCCGGGGGTCTGCTCCACGATGCGGTCCGTGACCTCCTCGGACAGGCGCGGCCAGAGTTCCGGCAGCTCCGCCCTGAAGGGGCGTGCGGTCTCCGAGGTCAGGAAGAAGGCGAACTTGCGTCGCTTGCCGCCGACGTTCATCGCCATGTAGGGTGCGGCCATGTTCGCCTCACGCATTTGCTGAGGATCCTCGACCCGTTCCCTCATGCCTTCACGGGACAGGCTCGGGGACAGTGACGAACCGCAGTCGTATACGGGGGCGAGATCAAGAATATCCGCGGTCCTTCTGTCCGCTATGAACCCCCAGTTGTTCGCGTGGCGGTCGAAGTTCCCTATCAGCGCATCGACGCATGTCATCTGAAGGAAGCGGTGCCGCGCCCGCGCGCGGATGCCTTCGAGCGCGTCATGTTCGTCAAGGACCTGGCTGACGAACTCCCAATCGGGCCTGGCCTTCGATCGGCTGCTTCCACCGGGCATGCTGATTTCCAGCTGCTTGAAATGAAGCAGCATGAGGTTCGGATCCATCTCGTACATGAAATCACGGCACGCCACCACGGAACGGCCCTTGTAATCACCGAGAATGACATCCTGCGTGGGGATGCCCGAAGCGGCGAACACCTTGGAGCCGATATACTCGTTGACGGGCAGGTTGACGTAGCTGGTACGACTGGGATGCTCCTCCTGCGGGGCGGCGTCATACCCGAACTTGACCATGTAGAGGTGGCCGTCCATCAGCATGGTTCGCTTTTCGGCGGCCCCGTCATACACGCTGACCTTCAACTCATACGGCGAGAAATCACGCACCCGTTCCATGCTTCGCCGCCCATCCGTCATGCAGGTAGTACTCGCGTACCATCATCTCCTGATCCTCGTTCTCCATCTCGCGGCTGCATCCGTCCACGGCGTCGTAGTAGATGCTCAGAGTCGAGTCCGACACGTCCCGGTGCAGCGCGTCGATCAGCTCGTCTATGCTCTCCGTCGTGATCTGCGGGATGGGGAAAGGCCAGTCCTGTGGCCGTCTGATCATCGAAACATCCATCGTGGCTCCTTGCTTTTCCGTCAATTCTACTTCAGGAACGGCGTCGCCGCCGTCGCCGAACCGTCGGCGAAATCAGGGAGGACTCCCGTCGGGCCGTCAGAGAAGGGTCAGGCTTTGAGGACGGTCCGCTTGCAGTCCTTGGATTTCTTCGATGAACCGGGAGAACGTCATGGTTTCTCCCTGGATCAGGTCGTCATAGGATTCCTTGACTACCTTGGGCATGACCAAGTGGATGTGCAGTTCATCGAGTTGGGCGAGCTTGGGATGGGTCACGTCGCCGGGAGTCAGGGTGAACAGGTGTTTGTCCCTGATCCGGTTGGCTTCGTCGGCGACCTGGCGGAAACGATCCTTGATGGATGTTTTCGAGGCGAGCATACGCAGCTGTTCCTCGGGGAACGCCGGATCCTCGTAGGCGGCTTGCGAGGGGAACAGGAAATCGGGTTTCTTTCCGTTTTCCGTCTTGGCCTGCGCCTCGTATTCGATGCCGCGCGCGTCGAGGATGCGGGCGATATGGATTTCGAGGACCTTGCCTGCGCGGCTCATACGCCGGTTGCGCACGGAGGTGTAGAACGAAGTGAACGAGTCAACGTCGATGACGCCATCCGATACGAATGGCGCGGCATCGTAGTCGTGTTGGATGACCGCCCGCTCATAGAGTTTGAACAGCAGGTAGCTGCGGTCGTAGTATTCGATCACCACGTCGTCAGGGTCATCGTGCGTGGGGTCCACGTCCGTCAAGGAGGATTGGGAGAAGGCCGCGAACTCCTCGTTGCTGGGGAACCTGTATCCCCATCTGCCGATCATCTCGGGGAGATGCGTGTCATCCCGCACTTCGACGTTGATGCCGAGAGCTTCGAAGATCTGCGCACCGAAGGCGTCCAGCTCACGTTCCGTGTTGTCGTGGAAGCGGAACGCGCCCTCCTGTTCGTCGTCGATGCCGAAGAGCCATTTGGCTTGGGCTTCGGCCGTGCTGTCATGCTGTGCGATGATGATCAGCAGGCGATTGTCCCTGAGCATACCGAAGCACATGAGGTCGCCGGGGCGGGCCATGCGGATTGGTTCGCAGTCTTTGTAGTAGAGACGCCATTCGGCGCTGCGGTTCGGTTTGTTGCGCCGTGCGTCGTACCATGTGGTTTCGAGGTCGGCGACCGCCGGTGCGTCGTCGTCGCTCAGGTACATGAGCGCGGTGGGTATGCCGTGCCCTTGGGAAGCCTTGCGGTCCTCGCCGGTGCCGAGCAGTCTTCTGAGCGCGTCGTTGCCGCCGAACTCGTGCTGGTTGCTGCTGTTGGCGTCGATATCGACGGCCGACAGTTTCTTGGCCGCGACCGGGCCGATGTAGTCGCCGATTCTTCCGTAATCGCTCATAATCCATGAGCATAGACCAATCGGACAGGAAACGCCTCGGGCGAATCAGTCGGACAGGTAGGGTTTCATCGCCTCGCCTATGGCGCGGATGACCGGCACGGCGACCGAGTTGCCGAACTGGCGGTATGCCTGCGTGTCGGATACCGGGATCACGAACGAGTCCGGGTAGCCCATGAGCCTCGCGCATTCGCGCGGGGTGAGTCTGCGGGGGTTGTTCCCATCGCCGCGCGAGACCAGTATCTCACTGCCGTCCTTTCCGTACCGTGCGCTCAACGTGCGCGTGTGGTCGGTGGCTGCATCGACCATGCCGTATCCGAAGCCGTTGCCTGCGGCCTCGTGCTTCTTCTTGTAGTTCTGGAGATACGTCCACAGCTTGTCGCTCAGAATATACTTGTCGCTCACCTGAGAGGAGGGCAAAAGGATGCTGCCGACGTTGCCGTGCGCGATGGGCTTCACGTCATCGAACGTGAACCCGTTCTCCTCGCGGAAGCCCACGATGTACGTGCGCTCCCTGTGCTGGGGGACGAAGCCCGCCGCGTCGATCAGCTTGTAGGTGACGTGGTATCCAAGGTCTTCGGTCAGCACGGAATATATCGTCTTGAATGTGCGTCCACGGTCGTGCGAGAGCAGGTTCTTCACGTTCTCCAGGAGGAACGCCTTCGGCTGCTTCGCCTTGATGATTCTCGCCACGTCGAAGAACAGCGTGCCTTGGGTCTTGTCCTCGAAACCGGTGGGACGGCCCATGCTCTGTTTCTTGGAAACGCCGGCGATGGAGAACGGCTGGCACGGGAATCCCGCAAGCAGAAGGTCAATGTCGGGAACGTCATGCTCGTCAACCTTGGTGATGTCGCCGGCCACGGGCCTCTCGTCATGCCAGTTCGCCTCATAGGTCTGCACGCTGTACTTGTTCCACTCGGACGAATACACCACGTGCGCGGCATCGCCCAACGCCTGCACCATTCCCATGCGAATGCCGCCGATGCCGGCGAACAGATCCGCTATCCTGATCTCACTCATATGGTTCCTCCGATTCCCGAGAAACCCAGGATAGCACATCAGAAGGGCGCGGCCCGACACCCCGCGAGATCATCGGCTGCGTAGACGCCATGCCCCGTACGCGAGCTTGTGCCAGCTGAATCCGCCCACCGTCGCGGCGATCAGGGACATCGTTATAGGCCGGCTCGAAGTCATCATCACGCAAGCCGACCGTAAATAATCCCATGGAGTTCGGGAGCACCCCCGGACGCCACGACCGTCACCTCAGTAAGCCGGAACCTCCATCGAGGCCGTCGAGGGGAACACCGGGCACGATGCCCATACCGTTCACGGCATCATTCGTCTTTTCCACGACCCCAGACGATTGGGCCAGAGTCAGCCCGCCGGGCACATGGCCGACGGCGTTCTGCGAGAGCCAATCGGAGAGCCGGGAGTAGTCGCCCGTCTCGTAGTAGCGCAGGAGCATGGAGACGAACTGCGCCTTGTCTTCGGGAGGGATCGAGAAGACGCCGATGCCGTCGTGTATGAGCTGGTGGTTGGCAACCATCAACGCGGTGCGCTTGTTGCCGTCCGAAAACCATTGTCCCCGCGTGACCGCGCCGAACAGCAGCATCGCAGTGTCCTCCCCTTCCGACTCCTCCAGGATGCCGCGAACCCTTTCCTGTGAGGATTCGACGGTGGGGATCTCCGGCACCCATCCCGTGCCGCCGACCCTCACGCCGTATTCACACAAGCGGCCGGCGTCGCGCACGAGGCCTTCGCCGATGATGCGGTTGTATTCGCGGATGTACTGCCAATCGACCGGATAGTCGATGTTCTCGAGCAGGAATCTCCACGCGCGCTTGATGTTGTTCACCGTGACTATATCGTCCACGCTCATACCCTCGGGCGCGCGCCCGTCGAAGATTTCCTGCGTGTCGGGGAAGGTGACGCCATCAACCTCGATCTTGGCGGTGCGCCAGATCGAATCGACCAGCAGCCGCTTCGCCAGTTCCACGGCCGTGCGCCTATCCGCCGTCGTATCGTTCCTCACCGGTTCCATCAAAGCTCCTTATCCGTTTCCGATAATTCTATCGAAGTGGCCGTGCCGGCAAAGGACGCATATCTCTCATAGACGCCATGCGCCGCCGTGCCGGGCGCGCGGACGGAGAATCATCGTATGATACCGAATATCGTCAGGGGCTCGGACCCGGCCGGCCTGGTGCGCTACCTGTTCGGCAGGGGACGGCGCAATGAACACACCGACCAGCATCTCGTGTGCGCGAGCGGCGACATGTTTCCCTCGTTTGACATGGATGGCAGGCCGGCGGCGTCGTATGCGGAGATAGGCCGCAGGTTCGACCGACGCTACCGCGTCAGGGAACGCAAGGACGATCCGTTCCCGCCCGACATGCGAGGCAAGAACAATCCCGAACGAGAGCATGGCAGGAAGCGCGTGTGGCACTGCTCGCTCGCCATCAAGGCCGGCCACGGAATACTGACCGATCAGGAATGGGAGGCCATCATCCGCGATTATCTGACGCGCATGAACATCATCGACGGCGACGACGATCAGGGCGTCACATGGCTCGCGGTCCGCCACGGACTGTCCGCCAACGGCAACGACCACGTGCACATCATGGTGCAGCTCGCCGCCGACGACGGGTGGATCAACCCGTACCACGACCGGATCAACGCGCAGAGATCATGCAGGCGGATGGAGAAGACGCGCCCCGAACTGGTCGAGCTCGCACGCTCCGATACCGGCACGCGCGTCAGCTGGCAGTACGGGCAATGGCGTCAATGGGCCGAATGGAAGGCGCGGAACGGGTACGGCGACGACGAGGGATGGGATGCGTTGGACGGCAAAGCGAGGAGCCGGCTCGTCACGGCGGTCGCCGCCTCCACGATGCCGCGCCAGTATGTCGGCCGGATCGTGGAGGCGTGCGCCAAGGCGTCGCGCAGCGAGGACGAGTTCATACGCCGCGTGCGCAGGGAAGGCTTCTCCATCGACCCCAGGCTGCGCAAGGGAACCGCCAAAGACTCGTTCACCGACCCCGGCCAGGTGGTCGGCTACCGGATCACGTGGCATAGCACGGATGGGTGGATGGAACGGTTCAACGCCTTCGAGCTCGGCGACGACATGCGATTGAAACGACTGCGCGACGACTGGGCGGACGATGCCAGAAGCCGCAGCCTCGCCGTCCAGGAATGGCGCGCCGCGATGGAGAACCGCCCGCCCTTCCTCGATGACGGACGCGAAAGACACCCGGAGAATCTGTCCACGCACGACATGGAACGCCTCGTATCCGAAGCGTTCTGCATCGCCGCCAGCCTCAACAGCGCGGCTGACGGCGACGAATACCGGGCAGCGATGCGCGAGGGCCTGCACACGTTCGACATGCTGCGCGAACGCTACGGAATCGCGCCGGAATACGGTCTATGGAGCATGGTCGCCTCTGACGAGGAGAGCCGGCCCCGCCGTTAGGACGCTTCCCGGAAAAAGCTCAGATGGTACGGCCCGAGGAGGGAAAACCGAGCGAATCGGGCAAAGCCGATGCTGGATCGGGAGCGTTCGCCGGCTCGTCTCCCGGCATGATCGGCTCGATGGACTCGTTCGCCTTCGTCCAGCACGCGTTCAGGCGATCGGCCATCCGCGAGTCCAGCCCCTCGCAGGATTCGGATATGCCGGCGAGGACCTTCCCCGCCATACGCCGGGCCATATCGGCCACCCTCGAACCATCATGGCCTGGCGGACGTTGGGATTGTCGGGCAGTAGATTGTCCAGGAAGTTACGCGGTGCCTGGTCTCTCCATCCGCCGGTTCTGGGCAGGCTCAGACTGATCGGCAGACCCTCGTTCGCGTCGTACGCGAACGATATGCGCTCCTCGTCGTCTTCCGAGAACACGCCCACATGATGCCCGTTCTCCCAGGCGTGCAGTTCCCTCACAGCAGTCTCCCCGCGTAGGCGGACGGCAGCGTTTCGGTGCGGATGTGCAGCAGGTCGAACATCCTGTACACGTAGCGGATGGAGGTCAGACCGGTCTCCACGAGCTCTTCGGCGCTTGAGAGGGGAACCCCGGCTCTCCCGGCGAGTTCGGCGGCGTCGAGACCCATGACGGACATGCGTTCGCGCACGCAACGGCGGACCGACGTGGTGTCGGGGAAGAACCGCGCCGGGTTCTCCTCCTTCTCGTCGGGAAGACCCTTGTAGGCGGTCAGGGCGTCATATTTCGACAGATCCAACGTCACGTGTGCCATGCTCGTCCTTTCCGGTCCCGAAAGCCGTTGACACCATGATACGGCCATCCGATGCCGGCGCACCCCGCTCGCCTCATGGCAAGGGGTGCGCCGGCATCGGCGTCAGCGTGCGTTGCCGTTGGTCTCGGGTTGCAGGATCTGCGGCATCGGGACGTTGGCCTGGTCGGGTATCGGCTGGTCCGTGGGGTTCATGGAGGATTCCATGGCGGGGCTGTATTCGCCGAACGGGTCGGGGCCGGACCAGGACTCGGGTTCGTTCAGGTCGAGTGGCATTTCCTCGTATCCGTCGGGCTCCCCGGTGGCGAGGTCGCCGCCTCCCGTGGTCTCGGTCTCGGGTTCGGATACCGGTTTGCGCTCATCGGCGGCGGGTTTCGTATGAGCCTTCACGGGCGCGGTGGTTCCGATGATGGGTGCGGCGTCCGCGTTCTCGGTGCGTTCGACCTCGCTGACGGTGCTGGGCTCGTCTCCCGTGGCCCTGTTGTCCGCGTGCGAGGATTCCGGCAGGCCCTGGTCCTTGAGGAAGCTGATCCGGGAGGCGGCGTCGTCCACGCCGTTGACCGGCGCGCACATCACGGCGTCAACGATCCTGTCGTGGTCGTAGCCCGTCCATTGGCCGGTGAGCCGCGAGTCCACGAAGAACGTGGCGTCGTCGCCGTGCGCGGCCTGGAACGCCTGCGCGTCCTCCATCCGTTGCAGGTCCACGGGCACGCCGGCCGTGTTGAAGGCGTTCAGGGTGGCCTGCAACGCGGGCGACTGGTCGGTGTAGGTGATGTTCACGTGGTTGGTCAATTGGTCGGCTGCGGCGTCGATGTGCGTTTCCGGGTGGCGTTTCGACCATTCGTCCTTCAGCCGGGCCTTCGCCTCGATGATCTGCCTGCGGAAGCCGGGGTCGTTGCCCTCCAGTTGGTCGGCGACCATCCATCCTTGCAAGAGGGACGAGTCGCGCATCTTCCTCCAGCCGTCGCCGTCGGCAAGCACGGTCGCGTTCAGGGTGGACTCGAACCCCTTGTTGAGGCGTTCCCTGTTGTCCATCTCCCATTGTTCGAGGCGGATGGATTGCTGCTGCCGTCTGGTCTGCTCGTAGCGTTCGTTCTGGACGGCGCGTTCGGCGCGTTCCCTGCGGCGCGCGCGGTCGCCGCTCAGCTCGTTGTGCAGGGTGCGCAGCTGCTGGGCGACGCTGTTCCAGCTCTGGACCATGATCTGGTCGAAGCCGTCCTCGGGATCAGATTGAGCCATTGTTTCTCCTCCTTGTTGGCGTGATGGTGGTTTCCTTGTCGCTCTTGTCGTTCGCGGCGGGGACCGACAACGTTTCCAGGATCGGTTCGCGCCATGCACGGTTCGGGCGTTCGCAGGGCAGCGGTTCGCCCTTCCTGGTGAGCTGCTGCTTGCAGTCGAGGCTGGCGACGATGCCACGGTCCTTGTCGAAAACGCGGTCGAGCATCGACGCCGCCTGTATGTAGAAGATCATCATCTGGCCGGGTGCCTTGCGCGAGTTCTCATAGGCGCGCCACATGGCGTCGAGCGGGAACACGAGCGCCGGATAGCGCCACCAGTCGGGCACCCATTGCATGTTCACGCTTGCGCTCTGGTGGTAGCAGAACACGTTGGCTACGAACCTTTCCACGAACGCGGCGAGGTTCGGGTAGTAGGTCTCGCTGCGCCGCATTCGCGCTCCGAACTGGCCTGACACGTCCCTGGCCCGCGCGGGATCGAGGTCGCCGGATTCGTCCCGGCCGAGATCCGTCTTCCCCTCCTGCGCGGGCGGTATACGGGTGTCGGATTCCTCCGCATCGTCCTTTGGAGGGGTGTCGTCACGGTCCGTTGCGTCTTCCGGCGGTTTCTCGTAGCCGTTGCCGGTTTCCCCGGCATCGGCCGGAATCCCCGATCGGATGGGTTCCGCCGCGTGCCGGCCGGCCGGCATCACGGGTGCGGTCGGCGTCGGCTCGCCTTGGCCCGGTATGGTTTCCTCTTCGATCTCCTTGTCCTCGGGGATGTGCGGCGCTTCGGGGTTAGGCAGTCCCTTGCCGTAGGGCACGCCCTTCTCCTCCAGGATGGCGCGGGTGAACAGTTCCAGCCATCCGCAGTCCGATGACAGCAGGGTTCTGGCTGCACCGATCGCGCGCTCCCATTCCTCCCCATCAGGACCGGACGTGGTGTTCGAGGTGTGTTCGCTCATTATGCGGCCTTTCTCTGCTCGTCTCGGGCTTTCGCCTTGGCTTGCGCCAGGGCGTCGGCCCATTGCCTGTTGCCCGTCCATGGCAGGGTCTTGACAATCTGCGCTCGGGATTGGGATGCGAGCAGCAGCGCGCGTCCGACGGGCCATTCGGTCAGGTCGGAAACGTCGAGGATGTTTTCCTTCTGGATCGAGTTGTTCACGCTGCGCCGTCCGGTGCCGTCGATGTTGACGCTGCCGCGCACGATCTCCCTCTGGCCCACCAGCTGGCTGATCTCGCCGAGGAACTTCGCGTCCTTGATGCCGCCCAGGTACACGGTGATGTTCGCGTTGTTGAACAGCGAGCCGAAGTTCGTCTCGCCGAACGCGGCCTTGCCCTGGTCGGGGTTCTGCCAGATCGTCATGATCGGTATGCCCGCCGAACCGAAATACGAGTACACGTCCGCCAGTTCGGGCCAGCGGCAGATGTTCGCGGCCTCGTCCAGCACGCAGCACAACGGGACCGGCAGACGGCGGTTGTTGTCGGCGAACTCGGATTGGGCGCGTTGGAACGCGGTGAACGCGACCACCGCCGTCAGGCTGGCGGTCAACGCGGTCGAGGGCCGGCCCTGCGCCGAAAGCAGGTACAGGGTGTCCTCGCTCGTGGCGAACTCGTAGGGGTCGAACAGGCCGCGCCGCTCGTCGATGTTTCCTTCCGTATCACGGTGCGGGTCGATCCAGTCGATGATCTCGGGGTCCGCGAGGAACGCGACCATGGTCTGGAGGCTGCCGAACACGCCGCTTCGTGTTTCCGGCGTCAGCGCGATCACGCTGGACACGCGCGAGGCGATGCCCGCGTAGCGCGGGTATTCGCTCAGGATGTCGGCCGGCGACGTGTCGCGCTCGTTGGAGCACCATCGAAACACGTCGGACACGGAACGGCCTCCCAGATGCGCGGCGAACAGGTAGTCGGCGAGCTGCTGGGCGGCGGTGCCGGGGAAGAAGTCGTCGCCGCCGGTCTGCGGCTGGCCCGACGCGTAACGCCAGCAGTCGGCGATGCGTTTCGCGTCGGCGATGGACTGCACCGACGCGATCAGGTCCCACACCCACGGCGCGCTCTTCCGGTTCGGGTCCGCGATGCGTTCGGGGTCGAACGTCCATATCCGGCCGTTCGGATGGTCGAGCCTGCGGATCGGGGCGGTCACGTCGAGGATGTCGCCCTTGTTCGAGGTCGCAAGGCACGGGCCAGGAGCCGAGAGCACGGCCGGGATCGCGTAGCACAGGGACTTGCCGGAACGCGGGCCCGCCAGAACGATCGCCATGTCCTCCCAGCTGGTGTACATCGACGTGTTGTCCACGATGTTGAGCCCCAGCGGATAGCCCGGCGACATGCCCTTTCGCCAGTGGTCCGCTTCTATGAGCCTTGACGCCATGGTTTCGGCGCGTTTGCGCGTCACCTTCTCCACGGCCTCGCCGTGGCCCATCGCCGGCGCGTACACGTCCACGCGGGTGCGTGCCTTGGCGCCGGTGGCCCATGGCACGGCCTTGCTGGCGATCAGCCACGCGGCCACGCCGCACGCCACGGCCAGCACGACGAGCACGGCCACGGCCAGCGCCCACTGGCCTGCGGTCAGCGACCATTGGCCGGAGACCAGGTACAGGAGCGCGAAGATCTGGAAGGGATGCCCCGCATGGGAGCACACGAGGGCGAACGTCGTGAGGATCAGGAACACCGCGACGATGATCGCCAGTTCGATCTTGCGGCTGGGACGGACCGTGCCGCCCAGATCCTTCACTCGGTTGGATTGCAGTTTCGGATCGACGTCGGCCAAGATTCATTTCTCCTTTCAAGCATCGACGGCGGAACCGATGGAAGCGGTCCCGCCGTCGATGCGCCAGGGCTTGCGTCATGGCTAGCGGGCGTTGCCCGTCGTGAAATCGGATGGGGTGGAAAGGAAATCCGGTGCCGCAGGATCCGCCGGAGCGGGAGCCGTGCCCGGTGTCGGATAGCCCGACAGCGGGTCGAAGGGCTCGCCGTTGAAAGTGCGGGGAACGCCGTCGCCAACGTATTCGCCGCGCGAGGCGTCAACCTGGTCCGTCCATGGATCCGTTCGCCCGGCATCGGCCACGGCACCGGCCTGTTCCTTGTTCTGGAGTTTGCGTTCGCGGGCGAGCTGGATGCGCCGGGACACGATGGAATCGATCTGCATGGAATCGCCGATCACGACCGGGCGCGCGTATGCCTTGCCGTCCTTCTGGCTGATGAAGGCGTCGGGATCGCCCATGCGGCCGGTCGCCACCACGGCGTCGCCCTGGCGGAAATCCATGCCGTGCAGGAGCTCGGCGGCCCGGCCCCAGAATTTCACGGTGGTTCTCACCGGGCCGAGCGGATTGTCCGTATAGCTGCCGTCCTTCTGACGGACTCGCGGGCGGTCCTCGTACACGGTGGCGCGCAGGTACGCCGAGCTCGTGGTGCCGTCCGCGTCGGCTTTCGCCGGCCAGTAATCGGGGTTCGCGGCGAGGAGACCGCGAACCACTTGCATTGACTGTGGCATGATGATGGTCCTTTCATTCGGGGAATACCAGCGCCTTCGATGGCGGCGGCGACTCCCATCATCCGGCCGGACCGGTGGCCTCGCGGGGCACGGCGTCTACGCCACCCGTCAGCGGCCCAGATGCCCGCCGTTCTCCCACACGTTCGTCGCCTCCATGGCGGGATCGGTTTCCGGCAGACGGTCGAGCACGCTTGACGCGAACCGGTCCGAGGCGTCGTAGCCGATGGCCTGTTCGGCGAGTTCCCGCGCCTGCTCGCCGTCGCCCATGGCGAGGCCGAGCATGGCCTTCAGGCCGATGATCCGGTAGCAGGCGTCCGTCGGCGCGTTCGCCTCCAACGGGCCGAGGATCCCCATCGCCATGCCGATGCGCGCCGGATCGGGCGTGGTGCCGTTGTCGATCAGCCGGGAAAACAGCAGGTCGGTGTTCACCATGCCGTCCGGCGTGTTGATGCGTTCGCGCAATGCCGGAAGGGACAGGGGAGCGTTCTCGGCCAGTATGTCGCTGGCGATCATCATGCATGTTGATTCGGGCGCGAACTGCATCGTCACGCCCAATACGGCGAGCCGGTTCGCGTCGGACGACCATTCGCCTGTGGAGCGCTGTTCGGCCATGAGCTTCGACCAGTCGTAGGCTGCCGCGTTGCGCCAGGTGGTGCGCACATGTTCCGAGAATCCGTCGTAGGTCATGCCCGAGTCCAAATATTCGCGTGTGGCTGCGGTGATCAGCTCGTCCAACGGCGGTTCGTCCGTATCGGCGGCCGTGGCCTCGGCCTCCACGATGAACGGGATGCGGGGCCCTTCGGAGACCAGGCCGTCCGTTTCTTCCGGCTGCCCCCCGTTGATGCGGTCCGCTTCCATGCGGTCCACTTCGCCGGCGAACCATTCGGAGCCCGCGAAACAGGTGCCGTCCATCGAGGAGAGCACCGGCTGGAGAATGGATGCCAGCTCGTCGTACACGGCATCGGGATTCCCTAGGTCTTCGACGGTTTCCGTCATCTCGTTGTATTCGATGATGCGGTTCGCCAGCCGCACGGCACCGTCATCGGGTCGAACGTCGTCATACGATTCGCCCCAATGCTCGATCCATCCGATCATCGTCTCCCGTGTGATCCGCTCTTCGGCACCGGTGTTCTCCAAAGGCATGTTCGGCTCCTTGACAATCCTCGGCGGCAACCCGGCGTTCCCGCCATGACCCCGATCATCAGTCCAAGGCCATGGCGGCGTGGGGCACGGCGTCTACAGGGTTCTTACAGGTTTCGTCCGTGCGGCCGGTCAGGTCGTCCACGAGGCCGAGGAGTTCCGGTTCGGGCCAGATGGAGTTGGCGAAAAGGTAGTCGTCCGTCAGGGACCGGTCCTTGAATATGGTTCGCGCGTCCTCCCGGATCGAGGCCAGCGAGCCGCCGGCGATCATGTCGGCGAGCCCCTGTGTGCAGTACAGGTCGTATGGCGTATATCCTTTGGCGTTCCAATCGATGTGATGGGTGATCGAATACTCGCATTCGTTCCAGTGCTCCACCCATGGAAGGGCGTGGTCACCTTCACGGGTGACGGCCGAGTAGCGGAACCAGCCCTCGGGAACCTGTATGGCATCGTCGCCATACGGGTCCGTCAGGGAATCGAGGTAGCCGGCGACGATGGATTCGCCGGCATGGAATTCCGCGTACCATGCGAGGTCGGGATTGCGCAGCGCGGCGTGCAGCGAGTCGAGCAGTGCGGCGTCGTTCACCGTGGTCCTTTCACCGGTTTTCCGTTTCCGGCAGGAAGCCGGTGCTGTCGTATATTCTGAACGTTTCGACGGCGTGCGCGACCCGCGCCCTCGATTCGCCGTAGGTTGCCGAATCGACCGTCTCACGCCATACGGGTTCACGGGTTTCCGTGTTGCCGTATGGTTCGGCGGGGGTTATCGACATTTCGAGGTCCCATGAGGATGCGCCGTGCTCGGCGGGGCGGAAGTCGAGCGTGCTGCGGTTGCCCGTCAGCCGCAGCAGCCGGGATTGCTCGCCGAGCCGGTCGGAGAGTGATGCGGAGCGTGCCACGGTGCGGATCATGCGTTTCATGCCGGTGGCGAGGTGGTCTGTCATCGCGGGGTTCCCTTCTAGGCGTGCCATTTGAGGTTCGTGTCGTTGAACCCGCTTTTTTCGAGCGGGCACATCTCCACGTTGATGGGGATTCCGGGCAGTCCTCCCAATTTGATCAGGAAACGGCCCAGACCCTTGTGCGAGGCATCGGAGCCGAAGTTGACCGGGGTGGCCCAATCCTCCAGCATGTCCTCCTCGCGCCGGGATACGGGCAGTCCGCATTCGCCGCGCAGGTATCGGTCCACCTCGATGCGGCTCAAAGCGCCCAGCACCTTGATCTCGCTGCGTTCCACGAAGCCGCGCGCCTTGGTGTTCTGCGCCGGGGTCTCCATGCACATGAGGTCCTTGAACGTGTGCGTGATCATGATCTGGCCTACGCCCCACTGCCTGTTCAGACGGGTGAGCAGGTCGAGCTTTTCGACCATGAGGGGGCTGGCGCGCAAAGCGCGGTGCATCTCGTCCATGATGATCACGTGGTTGCGCCGGGGCTGCAATCCCTCCTCGGCGAGCACGTCGGCGGCGTTCTTCGCGGCGAACGCGCTCGTCCACGTGGTCGCCAGCACGGCGGCAACCACATCGTCGCCCGACTGGGCCAGGGCGCTGATGTCGAAGTCCACGGGCCTGGACAGGTCGATGCGCGCGGTGGTCTGGTCGCCGAACAGACGGCCGAACTTCGTCATGCGGTTCGAGAACCCGTGCAGGTCGGCCAGAAGGCCGCGAACCTGCGCCCTGTAGAGCTCGTCGTTTTCCGGGTCGTCCCAGACCGCCGCCGTGCGCACCTCGCCGGGCCCCTCCCTCAGCAGGTCTCGCAGGTCCGCGATGACGGGAGGCTGCGGATCGCCGCCATGCCGGTCGTGGAGCACGCGCACGGCGACGGAAAGGATGTCGGATTCGCGTGCGGTCACGCCCCTGGCACCGGCATCGGTGTCGTTCTCGCGGCCGGTGCGCATGATCGTCAAAAGCACCTCCATGAGCGCGGCGCGCGTGTCGTTGTAGTAGTCCGTGAGGTCCTTGCGCGCCTCGCCTTCCAGTTGTTGCAGCGCGTGGTGGAGGTCGCCGGGGTCCAGGGGGTTGACCACGCCGATGCCCGCTCCCAGCCGGATGACCTGGCCGCCGAGCATGTTGACCAGCGAGGCGTAGTCGGGCTTCAGGTCGCCGGGGATGATCGCGTTCATGCCCAGGGCGCTCAGTCCCAGCACCTCGCGGCGCACGAACGTGCTCTTGCCGATGGCCGGCAGGCCGAGAAGGAACATGCTCGGCTGTTTGATGATGCCGGCCTTGAACCAGCTGATCGGGTCGCAGCACACGCCGGCACCCGTCATCAGGCTCCGCCCGACCGGCACCCCCTCGGCCGGCAGGGCCATGTCGGTGCCGAACGGCCAGAATCCGCCGCACACCTGGTTCGACGTGCCGAAGAACTCGTCGATCGTGGGCATCAGGGCCGCGTAGCCGCCGCCGCGCGATCTTCTTCCACGCCACGGCACCGGGGGCACGGGCTCGTCCGGTTTGGCCTTCAACGGTGTGAGCAGCATTGATTCCATGCGAGCCACGGGGTCCGTGGCCGTGGCGCTCGGCATGGTTCCCTTCCGTTTCGACGGCTTCCATGGCATCGGCATCTCGTGTCCTCCGTTCAGGACAGGAGCCGGCCGAGGGGGCCGGCTGGAGTGTATGATCTGACGTTCAATCCAAGGGGCAGGCTTGCGGCGAATCCCGTGTCCTGCGCCCCGTAGCAGGGGCGCAGGTCGATCTTCGCGCCGCCTGCGGCCTGTTCCACGGCGCGTGACGCGGCTTCGAGCCGTTGGCTTTCCTGTTCGCCCCTGGACACGGTGACGGTGACGAGCATCCCGAAGAACACCATGACCGCGCCCTGGTTCGTTGCGACGGCCTGGCGGTTGGCCTTGCCGATCTGGCTCATGGACCTCACCGTGGCCCGTTTCTCCTGGCTGACCTGGTTCGCGGCCTTCTGCCTGTTCTGCTCGGCCATGAACATCGTCTTGTCGGGCGGCAGCATCCGGTAGAGCACGGTCACTCGCTTGCGGCCGCAGTCCGCCAACGGGGAAAGCAGCCGGGTGAGCGTGTCGGCGGTCACGTTGCTTTTCGGCGGATCCACCATCTCCCATGTGCGGCTCAAACCGGAATCATGCGCGTAATGGCTCCAGCCGGCCTCGTGCATGAGCGGTCCGCAATCCTCCCAGGCGATGTACGGCGGCTCGTCGGATTCCTCGATCGTCTCCTGAGCGGCCGGATCGTAGGCGACGCGGACCATGCGCGTGATCTCCTCCATGCCCAGGGCCCTCGCGGCACCGCCTCCCGCCTGCGCTATCTGCTCGCGGATCGAGGGCAGCAGCAGGCTTATGCGACGCGCGGCCTCCCCGGCCTCCAGGTATTTGCCGTCACGGTCGGCGTAGCGGAAAGTCAAGGTGAGCGTCACATCGTTGGAAGCGCCGCCGGCCGCGTACTGGTCCATGATCTGCGCCATGGCGCGCGCGGCCAGCTCGGGAGCGTCCCTGACGATGCGTCTGCTCAACGTGCGGCGGAACCTCACGCCGGAATCGGGTGCCGTGTCCACGGTCACGGCCAATTGGGTGACACCGGCCTCGGAGGCGAGCGATTCCATGAGCCCGGCCCACGAGGCCACGTACGAATCCTCCACGTCGTCGTCGGCGAGGCTCGCGCCCTGCGGCTGGCATGACAGGAGCAGCGAGTATTCGCCGGTGTGCGAATGCCGCACCAGGCAGAACTCGCCGCCCAGCCCGTCCAGGGCGGAGGTCAGGCCCACCCGTGAGAGGATGCCCGGAAGCATGGCCTTGCCGCCGTCGATCGGCGCGAGCAGGCCGGAACGATACAGGTTAGCGCCGGAACGCTGCGCGGCCATCCACGTGCGTTTCTCCACGGTGCGATCCACCATGTTGCGGTGCTCGCGGTCGCGGATCGCCAACACGAGGATGACGCCCATGCCGACCACGAGGATCGCGATGGCCGCGACCACGCTCGCCATGCTGACCAGCAGCGTGCAGGTCAGCACTCCCATGCCCGCTATCGTCAGCGGGATGCCGATGTTGCGGATGCCGCCCGGCATCGGCCGCATCCAATCGCCGTATGTCGTGTTCGACGCCATGGTTATCCGAATCTCCTTAACAAAACGTATGCGTCAGAATGTCTTGCCCTTGCGAGTGGTCGAGCGGTCGGCGCCGTCCGGGGCGCCCTCGCGGGCGAACCCGCCGGCGTCGCCGTTCGCCCCCTGCGGCCTGTTGCCGCCTGACGGGTCGGGTGATGCGCCATCGGGTGCCGGTGGAACCGGGCTCCCCGCACCATTGCCGTTCGCTCCCTGCGGCTTGCCGTCGCTAGCCTTGCGGTTCGCTCCCTGCGGCTTGTCGCCGGTGTTCTGCGGTTCGTCGCCCGTGGGATTGCCGTCCAGCGGCTTGGCTTGCTTGCCGCCGCCGTTCGCCCCCTGCGGCTTTCCGCCGTTTCGGCCGAGCCCGGAAAGCAGTCCGGCCAGGCCGCGACCGGCACCGGGTTTGGCACCGTCCGGTGACGCTTCGCCGCGTCCGTCGCCGCCGCCTTTCCTGCCGCCCTTGCCTCCTGCGGCCTTGCGCACGCCGGCACCGGCCAAAGCGACTCCCATGCCGAGTATGGAGGGCAGGATTCCGCCGCCGCCACCGCCGACCGAGGATTGCACTGCGGGCACGATCACGCGGATCATGGCGGGAAGGAGGATGATGACGCTCAGGGTGAGCATCAACGTTATGGCCTGGCTGTCGTCGCCGGGGCCGGCCGTGACCATGATCGCCGAGCCGGTCGCCATGACCAGTGCGGCGACGGGCTTGTAGGCCAGGAACGCGGCCAGCCAGCCGATTGTCTTGGCGAAAGCCTGCTTGCCCGATTCCATCCAGCTCATCGCGGCCCACATGGGTGCCACGCCCACGAGGATCGGCAGCATCCCGGCGCGGAAGTAGGCGAATATCTTGCTGATCAGCCCGCAGATCCACATCACGACGGTGAGCACGATGGCGACGGGCGCGCCCAAGTTGAAGAACGAGCTCGCGGCCAGGCTTTTCGATTCCCATGCGTCGCTCATCATGCCGGACGCGGATCTGAGCACGGCGGCGGTCCACGTGTCGAACGTGGCCTGGAACGTGTTGACCAGTCCGGCAAGGCACACGGCGCTCAGGATCGCCCACATGAAGGCCTTGCCCAATGGGATAAGGTCGCGGCCCTCCTGTTGGGTGACGAGCTTCCAGCCGGCGGCGATCACGCCGCACACGGCCGCGATGATCAGGAACGGGTCAACCTGCATACGGATGTAGTCCGACAGGAAGAACGTGGTGCCGCCGCCCGGCGTCCAGGACGGCAGGCCCGGATTGCCGCCGGACGAGCGGGAGAAGAACGTGAGCGCGATGCTCGCGCACGAGGAGCCGAGCAGCACGCCGAGCAGTATCCAGCCGATGCGGTCGAGCAGACGGCCCTCGCCGCCCTGGCCGATGTTCCACACGATGCGCGCGCTCAGCACGATCAGGCTGATCGCGGCGGCAGCAATGAGCACGCCCTGCGCGATGCGCAGGTACCGGTTCACCGGCGTGAACCATGAATCGTAGTCCGGCGTGGCGTTCGCCTGCAACGTTGATACCGTGTCGTTCGCGGCGACCAGCGTGTTGCGGCTGGTGGACAGCCATTCGATCGTGGAATCCGACTGCACCTGGTACATGTTCCACAGGGTCTTCTCCAGCCAGGAGAGCTTGCGCTGCTTCTGGCACGAGGAGTCCTTGTACTCCCATTTGCCCTCGTCGGGCGACTCCTCCTGGTACGTGTTCTCCAACGCATCGCATTGCAGGTTCGGTGCGACCCTGCACTGGACGCGCGCATACTTCTTGAGCTCCTTGTCGGTCGGATTCGCGGACACCATTCCGGCACGCACCCAGCCGGCCCGGTACTTGTCGATGACCCATTGGATCTGGCTGGGGCCGATCAGGTCGCCGAGCCTGCCTTCGGGTATCTTCATCACGTAGGTGGTCTGGGTGTCGCTGATCTGCTTGTCTCCGAACGTGAGCTCCTTGCTGAACGATCCGAAGTCGGGTCCGCCGCAGGCGGCGAGGCCCATGAGGCAGGCGAGGGCGAGCAGCAGCGCGCACAGGCGCTGCCGTATGCGTCGAATCCCTTCCATGGCTTTTCTCAGCAGCTTGCGGTGACGGACAGGCCGAGTGCGGCGAGGATGGCGACAGCGCCCGCCCCGAGGAAGATGCCGATCACCCAGTTGACGAGCTTGTCGAACGTGTCGTCGCGGTCCGGCACGCCGTCGCCCTGCTGGCGCAGGATGTGCACGCCGATGCGCACCAGCGCGACCACGCCGATCACCAGGCTCAGCGCCTTCACCCAGCCCAGGGCGGTGGATACCGGCCCCGAGAATCCCGGAGGCAGGCACGGGGTCGGGTCGGAAAGGGCCTCGGCGAGGATCATGTATGTTTCATGCAGCATTGGGTCGTTCCTTTCGTGTTAGGTTCATGCACCATCGTCAGCCGACATGGGCCGTGGCGCGGGGCATGGCGTCTACGTCCCTGACAAGCCGTGAGTACGCGGCCGGATAACGCCGGGGAAACCCGTCGAGCTCAAGCCCTTTGATATGGGGCAGCCGCCACACGCGGACGGCGGATGACAGTTGGATGCGCGCCGCCACCAAAGGCCGGGGCACGCGGGGCGCGGGGTCGGTGATGGCCGCGCCCAACAGGATCGATGCGCCGAACAGTCCGGCCGACTGGTCGGCGAGCAGCGCGCGCAACGATTCGAGACCTCTCCCGGTTCCCATGGCGCACAGGATGACGCGCGACGGCATGGAGGGATCCGGGCTGACCGGCAGCGCGCGGCCGGCGTCGGCGAACCGTTCCGGATCCGAATGGCGGATCGTGGTGCATCCGGCACCGCCGTGCGCGCCCACCAGCCACACGCGGTCGGTGACGGGTGCCGTGAACGACGGGATCAACGTGGTCAGTTGTGGCATGGTGTTGGTCCTTTCATAGGCTCGGGTCGGTGCCGGGCAGTTGCGAGGGGTCCGGGTTCGCGGGCACCGACCAGCCCGGAGACGCGGAACCACCGGTCGAGCCGGCGGAACCGCCGGAGGAATGGTATCCGCCGCCCGTCGGGCCGGAACCCGAGCCCGAAGCGGAGCCGGAGGGCATGTACGAGTACTGTTGCGGTGCCGGCGTGCTCTGCTCCTGCGCCTGCGCCGCAGCCGCTGCGGCCTCCTCCTGCGCTTTCCTTTCCTCGTCGGCCTTGTTCTTCGCGTCGATGGAGGCGTTCACCTTGTCCATGGCGTCGGTGATGGCCTTCTCGTCGCGCTTGTCGATTGAGGCGCGCAGCAGGGCGCGAGAATATTCGTCCTGCACCTTGCCTTCGGAGGAGGAATACAATCGTTCGCCCTGTTCGACCGTATGGGCCAGCCGTGAGGCGAACACCGCCCCCACCGCTTTCCTCACCCGTGCGAGCCGTTTGGCGTTCCGCTTCTCCGCGGATCGCAGCGTGCCCGTGGTGGCCTGCGCCGTTTCCGTGCCGCCTGCGCATGTGGGGATCCGTTCGCCTGCGGCGTATCGTTCGGACAGGTCGTTGAGGGTTTCCAGGGTTTCCGGGTCGGCGAGCTTGTCGGCCGTGACCGCTTTCGCCTGTGCGAGCCGGTCGCCGTCGAGATATTCAGCCAGCTTCCGTTCGGCTTTCTTCGCCGCTGCGCGCGCGGCGGCGCAGTCCGCCGTCGCCTGTTCCAGCTCGCGCGCGGCCGTGGCGGATTCATGCGATTCCCACGCGGACATGCCGGCGACCGTGACGCAGGCCGCGAGCAGGATGCCGCCCGCGGTCGTGGCCATGCGCCTCCATTCGCGCACGGGCATGGCGGCATCCTGTTCGCCGACCGGCGTGAGGTCGATCGTGTCGGCGAGATCGGCCGGCTCCACGGCACCGCCGACGTGCTGCGGTTCCGATGCCGGAGCACCGGCCGGGATATCATTCCCCACCGGATTCGAGGCCGATGGCAGCGGGCCGATCTCCCACGGATCGACGGCCGTGTTCGCCCGGCCTTCGCTTCCGGCGTCGTCCACGCATCGCGCATCCGGCTCCGCTTCGGGCTCGGGTCCGGGTTCGGCCGGTGGCCGGCGTTCCGGTTCCGGTTCCTGTGCCGGTTCGATGGCGACGGCGGTGCCGGCGGCGACCATGGGGCCGATCTCCCATGGGTCCGTGCCGAAGGTGTTCATCGGTTCGGGAAGAGGCGCTGGCGGAGGCTCGGGCGGTCCGGCGCGGTGGCGGCCATGCCGTCGGCGGCGTCGGCCTGCCGTTCGCGCAGCTGCCGCCGTTCCATGACCCATGCGGGATGCTGGCCGTGCTCGTGCGCGTCCATGAGGCAGCGCGTGACCTCGCCCTCGGGCGAAACCGCCGCGAGCCGTCCCAGATGGCCGGTGAACGCGGCTTCGGGATCGCCCTGCATGAAGCTCATGTACGCGGCCGCCTCAAGCATGCCCTCCCTTCGCGCGGAATCCGGGATGCTGTTGGACAGCCGCCACAGCAGTGCGGGTATGTCCTGGTGGAACTCGCTGTTGGCTATCTCGCGCACGTTGTAGTCGGCCTGGTACCACGGTTTGACCTGGCCCGAGGCGAACAGGGGTATGGCGCGCGGATCATGCTCGGCGACCATGAGGAAACGGGCGCGCTCCAGGCCCGGCGATATCAGCTTCGCGCACACGGCGTCGCGCAGCCCCGTGTCGCCGGACAGCGACGCCAGCAGCCCCGCCGTGGCATGGTCCTTTTCCGCGTCCGCGCCGATGCGGTATTGTCCGGCGCGCAGCGAGTCGAGAAAATCGAATACGGCCAATGCGGTTTGCCTGTCAGCCATGTGCAACCTCCAGAGGAATGATGATGGTGCGAACAATGTCAGAGTCGATGATGCGCCGGGTCGCGGGCCGCTGCGGGGCGCACCGTCTACAGGCCCCATCGGGAGCACGGCTCCACGGCTCCACGGGTCCACGGTTCCACGGGTTCACGGGTTCACGGGTTCCGGGCATGGGAAAGGCCCTCCGCCGGGAGAGGCTGGCGAAGGGCCTGGGGGTTCGCACGCCGTCCGGGGCACGGGATTCGGAAGGTATGCCCCTTTCCGGCATGTGAAGTCGATGGAGGGCGTTCCGGCCGTCATCGGACGACGAGGCCGGAACGCCTCGGGGTCACTTGCCCGCGTTCGCGGCCGTGTGGCGGCCGGAACCCTGTGCGCGGTGGCGCTTGCGGAACACGAGCAGGGAGCCGCCGGCGAGCAGCACCGCCAGGGCGCCGCCGGCAAGGCCGAGCACGGCCGTGCCGGTGGAGGCCAACGGCTTGGCACGGTATCCGTTCCAGTCGTCGGTGTTGCTGGTGGCCTGGGTGTCGGCGCACAGCTGCTTGCCGTCGATCTCGGTCACGTCGCCGGTGGAATATTCCGGATCGGTGTCTTCGCCGCCGTCGGTCTTGTCGTTGAACGGGTCGCCGTTGGACGGCGCGCATTCCACGAGCGGGGTGCCGGTGACGATGGCGCGGTCCGTGTGGGTGTCGCCTTCCCTGACGCCCTTGAGCGTGCCGGTCACGCTGACCGACTCGCCCGGCTTGAGCACCAGGGTGTCCCAGTTGTCGGGGTAGGCGAGCGAATCCATGTCCACGTGCGCGTCGCCGACGATGGTGGAGTCGGCGAGGTCCAGGTCGCTTGCCTTGAACCATGCGCCGTCACCGGTGGCCGGGTCGGTCTTGGAGGTGTTCGTGATGATGAACGTGATGCCGATGCTGTCGGCGTCCATCTTCAGCGCCTGCTTCGGGTCGTCGCGGTCCGCCTGCTCCTGGCCTTCCTGCTTGAGGGTCGGGGCATCGACCTTCTCCAGGTGGATGCTCGGGGTCATGTCCGGGGTCTTGGTGACGACCTTGTTGGATTCGCGCGGCTGGCCGTTGATGGTCTCGGTCCACGTGTTGGGCACCTCGTCGGCCACGGCGATGCGCTTGCACTGGAGGTAGAGCACCCAGCCGGCCTCGTGCTCGTTGTCGGCGCTCACCAGGTCGAGGTAGGCCTGGGTCGCGTTGACCGTGACCTTGCCGTTGCCGTCGGCGTCCACGGCGAACAGGTTGCCGCCGAACTTCGAGGAGTCGAAGCCGCTGCCCGCGATCTTCTCGCCCCTGGCCGCGAGCACCTGGCCGTCCCTGTACAAATCACGCGAGGCGTAGACGGCCCAGTTGCCCAGGTACTGGTCGTACTCGGTGGCCAGCTGGTCCGTGCCGCCCCAGTCCGTGACGGTCTGGTAGGCGCGGTCCGGGGGCAGGATGCTGGAATCCAGTCGGTAGAGGAACGTGTGGTTCAGATACACGCTCTTGCCGTCGATGCTGTCGCCGCCGACCTGCACGGTCACGTCCTTCTTCGGGTTGATCTCCTTCAGCGGGTTGGTGACGGTGTTGGTCTTGTCGCGCTTGTCGTTCGTGACCTGCGTGGCGGTGTTCTCCACCGTGTGGCCGTCCTTGACCTTGGTGACGGTCATCGGCATGACCACCTGGTAGGTGTGGCCCAGCAGCGACTGGTCGATGCTCGGGTCCTTCAGCGGGTCGTAATCCTTGTCGGACTTCTCGCTGTACGCCTTCAGGTCGCCGGGCTGCGGGTCGCCGGGCACGGTCTCGCCGGTCGCGGGGATCTGGGTGTCCACGGTTTTGGCGAAGGCGTAGAGCACGCCGTCCTTGTCCTGGATGTTGAACTCGCCGGTGCGGTCCCTGCCGGTCTCGTCAAGGATCTCCACGTGCTTCGCGTCGAGGGTCAGGTACTCCTGGTCGTAGTCGTCCGTCATGCCCAAGCGCCATACCTTGTAGGCGGTGTCGGTGAGCCTGGAGGCGTCGATGTTGACGCGGTAGTACACCTTGTCGCCCAGCAGCGCGGTCTTGCCGTCGATGTTGATGGTCGGGTCCTTCTGCGTGTCCTGCTTGGAGGGCTTGATCGTAGGCGGCTCGTTCTCGACCTTGTTGGACGGGGTGACGCCGTTGTTGACGGTCAGCGCGGCCTTGTTGCCGACGGTCTTGTCGGTCGGCGCGTCCTCGTTCACCTTGGCCTCGAAGCGCAGCAGCACGCGCGGGTTGGAGCCGGCCTTCCAGTTGGCGGCAACCCAGTCCCTGGCGAACGTGGCCTCGAACGAGTGGTTGGCTTCGTCCCACTGCACCTTGTAGGCGCTCTTCGGGATGATGCCGCCGGTTCCCAGGTCGGTGATCTCCAGGGTCTGCTTGTTCGCGGTGGTGTACTCGGAATAGGTGTCGCTCAGCTTGATGGCGGTCACCGAATATGCCTGGTCCGCAGGGATCCGCGGGTCCACGCGCACGGTGTATTCCACGGTCTGGCCGGGGAACACGGTCTTGGTGTCGATGCTGGACTGGTCGCCGCCCTGGGAGGATTCGGCGATGACCTGCTTGTGGATCGGGGGCACGGTCACGCAGATCTTCGGCGTGTTGGTGTCCACCGTGCTGCCGCCGACCGTCTGGCCGCCCTTGTTGTCGAGGTCGTCGCCCTTCGGGTCCACGCACGTGTTGAGCTCGTCGCCCTCGGACTTGCCGTAGGATTCGAGCAGCTTCACGGTGTCGAAGTTCACGTCGAACGGGATCACGACGCTGATCTGCTTCGCGGTCTTCAGATCCTTCTGCGCGGCCTCGTAGGAGTCCTTCGCGCTGACCGTGACCTTGGTGCCCTCGGCGGTGATGTCGAACTGGTCGGTCACGTCCCTGCCGGTCTTGTTCAGGTCGTTGACGCCGGCGTTGGCCTCGTCGGCGGTGTCCTGCTCGTAGACCTTGATGTTGGAGGTGTCCTTCAGGTCGAGGATGCTATCGACGTTGGCGAAGTCGTCGGCCCACGCGATCTCGGGCACGCGGCCCAATCCGGTGGGCAGGGTGCCGGAAACGACCGCCGCCACCTCGTCGCCGAGACGGTAGTACTTGTCGTCGCCGCCCACCTTGCCGCTCTTGGCCGGATCGACGGTCAGCTGCCACCTGCCGTCAACCTTCATGGCCCACGCCTTGTTGGGGTTGGGCGTCCACACGAACACCGGCGGCTCGTTGGTCGGCCGCGTCTCGTTGTTCCACTTCTCGTACGCCTTGTTGGTCAGCTGGATCTTCTTGCCCTCGGTGGCACCCTTTTTGATGGTGCCCGTCAGGTAGAACCTGACCTTGCTCGCGCTGTTCCTGAACATCGTCTTCGCGATGTAGGCGGACTTCGCGGTGGCGGTCGCGGTCCCGGCCTTCCGGTCGATCGCGATGGTGAAGTTCGCGGTCTCGTCCTTGCCGTCGACGAACACCTTGCCGGACTTCCAGTCGATCCACTGGATCGAACCGGTCAGATCATCGGTGATGGAATAGGATGCCAGCGGGTTGAGCAGGTGCGCGGGGATGCTGCCGTTGACGACCACGCCCACCTGGTCGCCCACGAGGAACGTCTTCTGATCGACGCCCTGCTGGTTGGTCCATTTCCTGTCCTCGGCCACGAGAGCGCCGGACTCGTCCAGCACCCACACCTTGTCCGGGGTCGGCGTGACCTTGCCCACGCTGTCGCTGTCACCGGTCTGGCAGTCGGCCAGGCTGCCGGTGCCGTTGTCTCCGTTCCAGCACGCCACGGAACCGTCGTTGATCTCGTAGTCGCCGCCGGTGGGCTTGGCCGACTGTGGCACGTTCAGCGTGTAGAGGCCGGAATGCGGGGCGGTGGCGTGCGCCTTGACCACGCGCTTGCCATCGATGGAATCGTCGATGGAAATGTCCGCCGGCACGATGTTGCCGTTCGCGTCGGTCACGGTCACCTTGCTCACGTCGTCCTGCTCGGTGCCGCCGATCACCACGTCCCTGGTGTCGATCGTGTCGTAGATCCAGAACTTGCCGGAGGCGTTGGAATGCGCCTTGATGTGCGCCGTATACAGGGAACCGGACGCGATGGAGTCGTTCCCGTCCCGCACCGTGTCGCCGGCCCCGTTGGTCAGCCATTTCGACGGCGGTGTGGTGGTCTTCTCGCCGGACTCCTTGCCGTCGTTCTCTCCCTTGTGGGAGACCGCCTCGGCCATGCCGCCCTGCCGGGCGATATCCACGTCCCACCAGCGCTTGCCCGCGGGCCACGACTCCCACGAGGCGTCCATGGCGCTGAAGGACGCGCTCACCGTGGCATTGCCCTTGTTGGATGCGGTGAACTGCTTCGCCACCGTCTTCTCGGTGCCGTCGATGCCGCGCCAGTGCAGGGTCGCGGTGCCGTTCACGTTCTCGGTCTTCGTGCCGTCGGTGGACAGGGTGATCACATCCGAGGCGTCCTTGGTGTCGCCCGACTGGCCCGACATTTCCGCAGCCTGCGTGCTCACGCTCAGATGATAGGTCGGTGGTGCCGGCTGGTACTTGTCCAGCACGATCACCACAATCGAAGGCTTCGAGGAGGCCTCCACGTTGCGACGCATGATCGCATCAACACTGTTCGACGGATCATCTGAGAATGGGGTTGCGGTGCCATATTCCTGAGTGCCCGCATAGTAGTACTTGTATGGCGCTACATATGTGTTCCAGTTGTCGTACCAGCCACCCGCAAGGCTTGGCGAATAGAAGCCGGAACCGTCGTAGGTGTAGCCACCGCCTACAGCGATTGGCACCGCGCCGACCGCGACCACTCGGCAGTCGCCGTTGCCCTCGCCGGGATGACGCTGCTGGAAACCGGTCTCGCATTCCGTGCGGGCCTGGTCCAAAGCGGCCTGAGCCTTCGTGACGCCGTTGCCCTTCAACGTCACGCCGGCGTTGTTCATGGCGGCGCGCACCGAGTCAAGACTCGTGGCCGGACCCCATGATCCCGAGGCGTCGTCCTTGTACTGCCAGAATTGCAGCACATCGTAGTTCCCGCCCGTACCGGGCTGGTTGCCGCCGCCACCGCCCGCGAAAGCGGTCGAAGCGACGATACCGCTGGCACCAAGCGTGGCGATCGCAGCCACCGCGGCGACACCGGCCTTCATCTTCCTACTAAAGTTCATAAAAATGAACCTCCGTTAACCTTGTCTGTTCATCCCCTCCCCTCAAACTTTCCGGCCATGGCCCCGCCAACCCCTTTGCAGGGAATGGCGAGGCTTCCGACCGCAGGAATAACGGGAGGTAGCCACCGGTTGGCCCGGCAGCCACCAACAAGCCTCACAGACGACACGCCGAACCACGGAGCACAGCGTCTACAAAAATCCGGAAGTATTTCCCGGCAACACGGGCACACGGGAATGCGGGGACACGGGTTCACGGGGAAATGGGTTTCCTTTGCGAAATCCATGAAAAGGCCCGTACCGGTTTCCCGATACGAGCCATAATCAGCCAATCGTCAATCAGTGATGGTAGTAGCCATCATCCTTGCCGGTGCAGCTATTGCCGCAGCCGTAAGAGCCGTTGAGGTTCGGCTTCGGGGCGGAGCCGCCGGCCGGGCCGGAGCCGGACGTGGAGCCGGAGCCGGTGCCGCCCGATGTGGTGCCACGGTATGTGTTGGAGCCGGAAGCGGAGCCTTCCGTGCGCCTGTACGCGCCGCCGGAGTAGGAGGAGACGCCGCTGTAGGCGGATTGGGCCTGCGCCTGAGCCTGGGCTGCCGCTGCGGCGGCTTGCGCATCCGCGTCCGTCTTTGCCTGGACGCTCGCGGCCACGCCATTGATGGCATCCTCCACCGTCTTGCGCGCCCCGTCGATCTTCGCCGGATCGTTCCCGTCCTTCAGCCCGTTCGCCGCGTCGATAGCGTTCGACAATGCGTCGCGGGTGGCGTTGTCCGCGACCTTGCCGTCCGAATCCGCGAGCAGCCTCGACGCCTCGTCCAGCTTCGCCGTCAGATTCGTTTTCGCGGTTTCCAGCCTCTTCGCTACCTTGGATTCGGCGACGGCCCTCACCGCCTTCGACAGGCTCTTCTCGTGGGTCCCGTACCAGTCGGCCTGTTCATTGAGCTTCACGGTGGCGGCATCCAGTCCTTGCGCGTCTTCGGCCACGCAGCCCTCGTATTCGGGTGCCATGGCCTTGAGCTCCTTGCCCAAGGATTCGACGGTCTTCGAGTCCTCGACCTGTTCGGCCTTGACGGCGGCGGCATCGGCGGCATCGCCGTTGAGCAGCGCGTTGTACTCGTTGGCATTGTTGCGCACGGTGTCGGCGGCGGCGGCGCACGCCTCCTCGGCCTCGGCGAGCTTCGCGCCGCTGTAAGCGTTCCAGCCGACGATGCCGGCCACGACCAGCACGACCGCGCAGACGGCCGCGATCAGAGGCGGCATCATGCCACGTTTAAGCTGATTGTCTTCCACGTTTTTCCCGTTCTCCTGAATGCCACTCACAAACAGGGTATCCGACATTTAAGAAAACAGTAGAAAGGCAGGGCGGGAAATCCGCTCCCCTGCCCGGCCTTTCTACTGTCCTACCGTGGCCTTACTTCCTGTGTCGCGCGGTCTCGGTTTGGTTTCCGCGACGGCGGAACAGCATCAATCCCACTCCCAAGAGCGTGAACGCGGCCAACGCCACGGTCGGCGTGGATACGCCGGTCTTGGCGAGTTGGCGAATCGTCTTCACGATGGCCGGGGTCGCCGGTGGGATGTATGAGTTGGTGAACTCGGGTCGGGTTCCGGTGGTTGTGACCACGCCGGGGGTCGTGGACGGCCCGTCCCCGACGGCATCCCCCTTGGTCTTGTCGGTCTTGTCGGTCGGCGTGGCGGGCATGGCGCTGGAATCCTTCGCCGTATCGTCCGTCGGGTCGTATTCGACTTTGGCGGTCAGGTTGCCTTGCAGGTCGTCGCCCACGGTGACGGTCACGTGGTGTTCCGTCCTGTCGTAGGTGACGTTCTTCTCGCCGGTGTTCCTTTCCCGAATCACGTACCGGTGTTCGCCGCAATCGTCGATGCCGTTGTTGTCACGACCGTAGGTGAGCGGCTTGAACCGGATGTCGCCGTCCTTGTCGTTCCTCGCGCTGTCGATGACCTTGCCGTCCTTGTCCACGAGTTCGAACTCGAATTCGTCGGCCTTCAGCCCGCGTCCGGTCAGGTTCTTCCTGGCCGCGAGTTCGACCATGACGTTCCCCGGCTGGTACGTGTTGCGGAAGAGGATGCCTTCCTCGCCGCCCTCGCCGTTGGAGTAGGAGACGGCGGCGACGAGCCGATGGGTCTTCGCGTCCTCGGTGACGGTGACGGTGACGGTGTGGACGGTCCTGTCGTAGGTGACGCCGCCCAGATTGCCGTCCTGTTCGGTCACGGTGTACGTGTACACGCCGGCCCGGTCGAACGTGAGCTTGTCGAATTCGAGGGTTCCTTCCCCTTCGCGGACGTTCGCCTTGTCGGATTGCGCGTCGCGTGGAACGCGGGCGAACCGTTTGGTCTGGAGGAGGTTGCCGTCGGAATCCTTCAATTCGGCGGCGAACTCGCCATCGTTCAGATCACGTCCGGTCAGGTGCTTGTCCGCCTTCACGGTCACGTCAACGGGTGTCGGCGTGTACGTGTTGTCGAAGCGGATGTCGTTGGCCTGACGGTCGGCGGTGGCCGAGAGCATGCCGCCTTGGTCGGTGACGGTGACGGTCACGTCATAGGCTTGGGTGGAATATCCGATGGTCGGGTCACGTCCGGCCTGTTCGGTGACGGTGTACACGTAGGTTCCGGGCTTGTCGTAGTCCATTCGTCCGAACGTGAAACCGGTGCCGGTGTTGGTGACGGTCTTCACGCCGTCCTTCGACCCCTCGGGCATCGGCGCGCCGTCATGCGAGGTGAGTGCGAACGTGAACTCGCCATCCTGTGGGATGCGGTTGGTCGCCGTATCCGCGTTGATGATGGTCTTCACGCCGCCAAGCGTGCAGCCGACGCCTTTCGGATTGTACGTGTTGTCGAATCGGATGCCGTTCGCGGTCTTGCCGTCCGAACGGGTGATGGTCTTATCGACGACCTTCAACCGTCCGGCATGGCCGACGTCCTTGACCGTGTAGGTGATGGTGGTGACGGTGCCGTCCTTGGTGACGCCGGGGACGGTGACGTCCCGTTCCGAAACGGTGTACACGTAGGTTCCGGGCAACGGGAACGACAGTTGGTCGAACCTGATGTTGCCCCGGGCGTCGTTGGTCTTCGTCTGGTCGGCTTCGGCCGTGACGCCGTCGGGCGCGGTCACGCGGTGGAGCGTGAACGTGAAATCATCGCCCTTGAGCTTATAGTGGTTGCCTTCGGACGCGGAGACGGCCTTCACTGCGGTCGGCGTGTCCGTGGCGGGCTGCGCCCGGTACGTGTTCGTGAATTCGGGGATGGCGGTCCCGCCGTCGTATTTCACGTCGGCGAGCAGCCGTCCCTCCCCATCGTCGGTGACGGTGACCCTCACGTGGTGTTTCGTGGTGTCGTACGTGATGCCGCCCCTGTCGCCGGGGGTTTCCCGGATGGTGTAGTCGTACGTTCCCGGCCGCGTGTAGGAGATGGCGTCGAACAGGACGTCGCCTCGCTGGTCGTTGGTCTTCGCCGTGCCGACCTGGCCGCCTGTCTTGTCCTCGACGCATTTGAACTCGTATTGTCCGGCTTGCAGTTGGATGCCTGTATGGTCGGGGTCGTTGAGGGTCTTGTGCGCACGGAATTGCACGCTGACCGGCTTCGCCTGATACGTGTTCGTGAACGTAGTCGGATAGGCCGCGTTCGTTCTGGTTTGGGCTTTCAACTGTCCGGTCAAATCGTCGGTGACGGTGATTTGCCACATTCCCATGTGGGAATCGTAGTTGACGCCGCCCGCCGACTGGCGGATTTCACGCACCGTATAGGTGAACGTCTTGGACTTGTTGCCTTTCAGCTGGCTGGCGGTGAACGTCAACGGCTGGAAGCGGACGTCACCGTTCCGGTCGGCGTTGACGGTCTGCACGGGCACGCCGACCGCCCGCTCGTTGTCGAACAGTTGGAATTGGAAGTCGGTGAGCTTCGCGTGGCTGGCGTCCGCGTTGTCGAACGTCTTGCGCGCCGTCAGGCTTACGGTCACGTCCTTCGGCGCGTACGTGTTCGTGAACTGGATGGCGTCGGATTGGACGCCGTCGCACGTCGTGTTGGCGGTGATGCGACGGGTGAACGTGGTCAAATCGTCCTGGACGGTGACGGTCAGGACCCACGTGCGGTCGTCGTAGGTGACTCCCGCATTGTCTCCCTTGCGTTCCTTGACCTGATACCGGTAGACGCCGTCCGTGGGGAACGCGTTGGAGTTGATTTTGACGGTCTGCGTCCTGTTGTCGGCGAACGTGATGGTGGAGGGCACCGCGTTCGCGGGCGCGCCGTCCAACGCGGTGATGTCCGCGACGTACCTGTCCTTGTCGGTCCAAGCGCCGTTCGGACGACCGTCCAGCACTTTGACCGCTTTGAACGTGGCGGGCGTGGCGGGCATGAGCGTGCCGCTCATGCCGTGGTCCTCGTTCGGGTCCTCGTACACGGCGGACGTCATCTCGTCCAACGCGGGGAACGGTTTCAGCGTGATGACGCCGGCGACCATGTTGCCGTGCGAATCGTCCTCTCGGTCGCTGTCGGAGTCGGTCGCCTCGCTGGCGTCCTTCGCGTTCTTGACGGTGACGTTCTGCCCGTGCCAAGCGGTGCCGGTTTTCGGCGTGAACCTGAGCTTGAACCCGGAACCTGCCGGAATGGAACCGATTTCGTAGTGGCCGTTCCTGTCGGTTGTGGCGGTGCAGGGTTTGCCGTTCACACTGGTGACTGTCCTGCCGTTGCCATCCACGAGGGTGACGGTCACGTCCGCGAGAAGCCTGTCCGAATCCTGTCGGATGCCGTCATGATTGGTGTCGAACCATGCGACGCCGTTGACCTTGCGTTCCACGACCTGCGTGACCGCGTCCACCGTGTTGTCGCCGTCCGTCCAACGGTTCACGTACGAGTCCGCCGCCTTGTTGCTTGTAGGCTTGATGCTCAGGCTGAAGTCATAGCGGGCGTTGGCGGGCAGGCTTGGCGAGGTGAACGCCCATGCCACCGGCTTGCTGTAGCCGTCGGGGATGGTCACCTTGCCTGTGGTCGCATTCACCGTGGCTTCGGTCCATTGTGTGACCTGTTCGCGGGTTATCTTCGTCGCGTCCACGTTGCGCCATTTCGGGTCGGTCGTGAAGTAGACTTTGACGCCGTTCATGCTTGCGCCCGCACCTGCCTTGACGGTGAGTCCGGCCAGAGTGTAGTCGCCGTGATAGTTGGACTGGTTCAAGCCCTTGTAAGGCATGACGTCCACCGCATACGGGTCGATTTTCTCATCCTTGGAGAAGTTACCCAGCATGTTCCTGAATCCCAACGGGCGTTCGATGTCGCTCAGCAGCGGGTCGGCACGGGTCGCCAGCGAGGACGCGCGCGTGCGGGACACGCGAACCGTCGCGTCGGCGGTCTGCGCTTTTGAGGATAAGGGGGGAGCCATGTTGCGTTTCGACTGGATGGTCGCATGGTTCGTGAACGAATCGTTGTTCCTCACGTCATGGTCGGGGTCGGACGCGTCCCCGATGGTGGTGGAATAGTGGATGACGGTCTGCGTGCCGGAGTCGGCGCGCGCCCCGTTCACCCTGATGGTCATGGTGGTGGTGCCGTCCTTGTTCACGACGATCGTCGGCGTGACGGGGGTGCCGCCGGGGACCGTGCCTTTGTCGGGCGTATGCTGCGTGTACTGGCCGCCGACCGTCATGGAACCGTCCACGTAGGTCAGGCCCTTGGGCAGCGTGTCGGTGATGATGTAGTCGGTCGTGTATTGTCCGCCGTCCGTGGTCGTGGACGTGTCGGCGGTGGCGGTGAGCTTCCAGTCCACCGTGCGCTGTTCCTTGTCCAAATCGTAGACGGTTTTAACGTTGCCGGCCTCGTTGGTCTGCTCGACCTGTTTGGCGATGTGCGGTGTTTCGCCGGCTATGTACAGGCTGTCGCCTTTCAGGGTGTCGGCGGTGTCGCCGCCCTGATAGACGCCGTTGTCGTCGAACGTGGCGGGACGGTACGTGTCGCCGCTGTAGGTCAGGTCGGGTTTCACGCTGTTCGCGTATTCGGGCAGTCGGGTGGCGAGACTGTCGGACCATTGCTGCCATTGCGTGTTGGATGCGTCCGCGTTCAGGTTCGCGGTCCGGGCGAGGCTGTTGCGCGTCCAGTAGGCGGTTTCGGCGACGATGGGTGTGACCGTGCCGATTCTCGCGGTGTCGAGGATGCGGGCGGGCAGGGAGACGAGCGGCGTGAATGTTCGGTTGAAGCTCGTGCCGGTCGGGTCCACCGTGTTGTGGTCTTCGAACAGCATGCCGACTATCGTGCCATGCCGTTTCGCCTCGTTGAGGGTCGGATAGTAGTCGAGTCCGCTGATTTTCGTGTCGCGTTGCTCCCTGTAGTCCTTCCAGTTGGTGCCGTCCTTTTTGACGGCGTACCAGTAGGGGATTGCGTTCCCCCGTTTGGCTGCCCTCGCGCCCCAAGTCCAAACGTACATGGGGATGGTTGGCTGACTGTCGGGCGTATCGTCCACCGGTTCGATGGTGTTCGGGTCGAATTTGACCAGGCCCATGCCCATCACTTCGGCGTCGCCTTCGGAGTTGATGATGATGTTGTGGCCTATTTGGAGGCGTAGTTTCGACCCCTGTATGAGACTGTCGGACCCGTTGCCGTAGTCGGGTTGCGTCCAGTCGCCGCTCGTGCCCGCATCGTTCCATGACTTTTCGTTGCTCCAGTGCGTGTATCGGATGCGCGTACTGTACGTGCCCGATATGCGGACGGTCGTGGCCGAACCCGCATGGTCGTCACCGGTGGAGGCCTGGTTCGAATTGTCTTCCGCCGTGTCGAGACGGTCTCCGCTGACGCCGGTGGCCGTCAATCCCATGTCGTCCATGGTAATGTTGGCCGTCTGGTCCACGTTCCCGTAATATTGCGCGACGGTCCGGCCGTCACGGCTGGTGGGCGTGATGAACTGCAATACGTCCGTGTGGATGGCTCCGACCTGCATGGTGGAGCAGTCCGACGTCATGTAATCCGTGCTGCATTTATTATGTGTGCCGTTCAGTTTATTGTGGATGGGGAAGACGGACGTGTCGTAGCCGTCGAACGAGACGGTCACGACCGTGCCCTGCCCGCCGGTCGTGGTCGTGATTGTCGTGTTGCCACGCGCCACTTTGTCATATCCGTCCGCATGGTCGGCGACGCCCGGAGCCTGATACCGTAGGTCGCCCATCCATGCGAACGTCCGTCCATACTTCGAATCTTCGTTGTCGATATGCCCGTAATCGTAGAGCAACGGCTGCCAACGGCGTTCCATCGGATGCTTCGTCCCGGTCTTCGTATCATCCGAATACTGGTTGGACAAGCGAAGCCTATAGGTGATCCTGCCGGACGGAGCCTCCAAACCCTTCAACCCCTTCGTCCGGTCGGGCCAACGCATCTCCGTGACGAGTGCGATGCCCAAACCCAAGCCGGTCACCTTGCCCTCCGTCCTGTTGGGCGCGTTCGCCGCACCCGAGGAGAAGTCGAACACGCCCCTGTCCACGTTGCCGTAGTTGACCATGCGCACGTTCAGGTTGAGTTTCGCGCTGACGGTCACGTCGGCGGGCGTGTCCTCGGCCCGTTTGTGCGTGCCCGTGTTCGTCGGGTTCGAGGCGTCCCATGCGGGCCACGCCTTGACGGTCGGATGGAACCGGTAGCCGTGGGGCGCGCCCTTGACGGCGACCGACAGGCCGATGGAACCGGTGCCGGGGTTCACGGTCGGCGACTGGCTGGTCGGCTCCAACAGACGGTAGCAGGTGTACACCTGCGTGACGGTCCCGTCGATGGTTTCCGTGGTGAGTTTCGGCTCGTAGCCGGGCGTATGGTCCACCCAGCCCATCTTCTCCGCGTCGAACGTGACCTTATCGGCCGGATACGGCAGTTCGAACCGGAAGCCGACGCGCGTGCGCCGATAGTAGTCCATGGTCGAGTCGGGGGTGAGCGTGTACTCGTAGTCGTAGGTCACCGTATCGTAGGAGCGGACGATGTCGTTGTTCTCGTCCTTGTCGTCGCCGCGTTCATTGTCCGCGTCGAACGGCGCGGTGCCGGTGATGCGGTCGATGAGCCTGAGCCTGCTCACGGCGGCGCTGTCCGTGTCGAGCATGTCGTGGACGGTCACGTCCGGCGCGGCCTGACCCGCGTCCGCCTGCGGAGCGGATTGCGCGGGCGCACCGGTGCCGGATTGTTCGTCCGCACCGGTTCCGGCCTCGTCGCCGGAACCGGCGTCGGGTTTCGTCGCGGCCTCGTCGCCGCCTGTGGTCGTCTTCACGTCAGGTTCGGCTTGGATTCGCGTGGACGTGCCCATGGTCGTATCGTCCGCATACGCGGCGGAAACGGCCGACGCGCCTGAACCGAACAGCATCGCGGACGCGAGTATGAGCGCGGCGACCTTTCTCAGACCGGGTTTCATCGTCTTCCTGCCAAAGTTCAAATGAACCTCCGTTAACCTTGTCTGTTCATCCCCTCCCCTCAAACTTTCCGGTCATGGCCCCGCCGCCTTTTTTCAAGGGGTGGCGGGGCTTCCGACCGCAGGAATAACGGGAGGTAGCCGCCGGTTGGCCCGGCAGCCACCAACAAGCCTCACAGACGACACGCCGAACCACGGAGCATGGCGTCTACAAAAATCCGGAAGTATTTCCCGGCAACACGGGCACACGGGAATGCGGGGACACGGGTTCACGGGAACATGTCCCTTCCTCACAAAATCCATGAAAAAAGGCCCGCACCGATTCCCCAGTGCGGGCCACAAACAGCCAATCATCAATCAGTGCTGAATAAGATTGTTCGGCGGAACATAGCAGTCCTCAGTGCAGCCGTATGCGCCGTTGAGGTTCGGCTTTGGGGCGGAGGCGGCGGCCGGGCCGGAGCCGCCCGATGTGGTGCCACGGTATGTGTTGGAGCCGGAAGCGGAGCCTTCCGTGCGCCTGTACGCGCCTCCGGAGTAGGAGGAGACGCCGCTGTAGGCGGATTGGGCCTGCGCCTGAGCCTGGGCTGCCGCTGCGGCGGCTTGCGCATCCGCGTCCGTCTTTGCCTGGACGCTCGCGGCCACGCCATTGATGGCATCCTCCACCGTCTTGCGCGCCCCGTCGATCTTCGCCGGATCGTTCCCGTCCTTCAGCCCGTTCGCCGCGTCGATAGCGTTCGACAATGCGTCGCGGGTGGCGTTGTCCGCGACCTTGCCGTCCGAATCCGCGAGCAGCCTCGACGCCTCGTCCAGCTTCGCCGTCAGATTCGTTTTCGCGGTTTCCAGCCTCTTCGCTACCTTGGATTCGGCGACGGCCCTCACCGCCTTCGACAGGCTCTTCTCGTGGGTCCCGTACCAGTCGGCCTGTTCATTGAGCTTCACGGTGGCGGCATCCAGTCCTTGCGCGTCTTCGGCCACGCAGCCCTCGTATTCGGGTGCCATGGCCTTGAGCTCCTTGCCCAAGGATTCGACGGTCTTCGAGTCCTCGACCTGTTCGGCCTTGACGGCGGCGGCATCGGCGGCATCGCCGTTGAGCAGCGCGTTGTACTCGTTGGCATTGTTGCGCACGGTGTCGGCGGCGGCGGCGCACGTTTCCTTCGCCTGCGCGAGCTTCGCGCCGCTGTACGTGTTCCAGCCGATGATGCCGGCCACGACCAGCACGACCGCGCAGATGGCGGCGATCAGGGGCAGCAGCCACTTCGGCCGTTTCCTTTCACCCGTGCTTGGCTCCGTGATGTTCTTGGCGGGTGTTTCTACGGTTTCGAGGATTTCCATCTTGTCGTTCTCGTTTTCGGGGTTCATTGTCGTTCTCCTTGTTTTGATTGGATTGTGGCCCGCACCGGTTTCCCGGTGCGGGCCACAAACAGCCAATCATCAATCAGTGCTGAATAGGCGGCAACGATGCACAACCATCTACGCATGTGCCGATGCCGTGTCCGCCGTTGAGGTTTGGTCTTGTGGTGGAGGCAGAGCCGCCGGTCGAACCGGAACCGGAGTTCGAACCGGATCCGCCCGATGTGGTGCCTCGGTATGCGTTGGAGCCACCTGTGCCTGTGCGCCTGTACGTGTTGCCGGAGTACGACGAGCCGCCGCTGTAGGTGGATTGGGCTTGCGCCTGAGCCGCAGCGGCAGCGGCAGCTGCGGCGGCGGCTTGCGCATCCGCGTCCGTCTTGGCCTGGACGCTCGCGTTCACGCCGTTGATGGCATCCTCCAGCGTTTTGTGCGCCTTGTCGATTTTCGTGGCGTCGTTCGCGTCCTTGAGCTTGTTCGCCGCGTCAATCGCATTGGTCAGGGTCTCGCGGGTGGCGTTGTCTTGCACCTTGCCATCCGAATCCGTGAGCAGTTTCGATGCCTCGTCCAGCTTCGCCTTGAGGTTCGCCTTCGCGTCATCCAGCCTCTTCGAGTCCTTGGATTCGGTGACGGCCTTCACCGCCTTCGATAGGCTCTTCTCGTGGGCCTTGTACCAGTCGGCCTGTTCGCCCAGCTTCACGGTGGCGGCATCCAGTCCTTGCGCGTTTTCGGCCACGCAGCCCTCGTATTCGGGTGCCGAGGCCTTGAGCTCCTTGCCCAAGGATTCGACGGTCTTCGAGTCCTTGACCTGTTCGGCCTTGATGGCGGCGGCATCGGCGGCATCGCCGTTGAGCAGCGCGTTGTATTCGTTGGCATTGTTGCGCACGCCGTCGGCGGCGGTGGCGCACGCCTCCTTCGCTTCCGCGAGCTTCGCGCCACGGTACATGTTCCAGCCGACGACTCCCGCCACGACCAGCACAACCGCGCAGACGACGGCGATCAGGGGCAGCAGCCACTTCGGCCGCCTCCTTCCGTCCACGCCGCCACGGGCCTCCGCAACGTTTGCGGCAGCGGTTTCGACGGGTTCGAGGGCTTCCGTTTTGTCGATCTCGTTCTCGGGGTTCATTGTCGTTCTCCTTGTTTTGATTGTCGTCTCAATTTCGTCTCTCATCGCAGCGTCTCCCGCGCGATGTCGAGCAGCCGCCCGTCACGGCCGGGTTGGGCGTCCGCTGTGTGGGAGAGCCAGTCCTGATCGACGTCGAGGGTCAGGTCATCGAAGGCCTGTTGCCCGTCGTCGCGGCCCAGCAGGCCGCGTAGCCTGAACGTCTCGTTCATGTGCTGTCCGTCCCATTCGATGCGCCGGGCGTACAGCAGGAAATCCAGAGTAAGGAACCCCGGCCCGGCCTTGTCCACCTGCACGTACCGGGAGCACGCCGGCGCGAGCCTCACCTGCGGCACGCCTTTCAGCCGTTCGTGCAACGGACTGCCCGGCACGATGTAGCGTTTGACCAGGTTCTGTCCGCCGGCCGCGAAGAACAGCATCTGCGGCAGATTGCCGTAGGTCGCGTCGTAATAGCGCCATCCCTGGTCGTCCCGCCATCTGCGAAGCATGTCACGGGCGGCCCCCGGCCCCAGATGGATGCCGGAGAACCGTTCCCACGCCAGCGTCACCCGGTCGAACTCGCCGCGCATGAGACCATACAGGGCCCGCCCGGTCGGATCCTTCGAATGACGTCTCGCTCGGGTGTCCGTCCGATGGTTCGGATCCGCATACGGGCAGTGCAGGTAGGCGTCCTCGTCGTAGCGGCACAGGCCCGGCACGTCGCCCCGGTGGTGCCGCCCGTAGGGCCGGCGCGCACGGCTTTCCTCCTGCCGGCGGAACAGACCGACGATCTGGATGGGATTGTCGCACAGCGGGCACACCGCGTAGTAGGACGGCCCCGTGTCGCCGTCACGACGCCACGGGGCCACGCCGCCGGTGCACCCCATGTATGACTCCTGGCTGATCACGATGCTTTCCGCCCTTCCCGGCCATGCCTTGAACACATCCATAGTCGGCCCCCCTCGCCGCGCATCGTCGTCATTGATACCTCCTGTTGATATTAACCCACCAATCCGCCGGCAGCTCGGGCACCGCGCCCTCGCGTTCGGCGAACGCGAGGCACGCGAGCACCGTGCGCAATCCCAACGGGAACTCCCGCCGTCCCTGACGCATCAGGAACGTCCAGTCCTCCACGCAGTCCTCGCAATCCGAATGATCCATGATCCCGCGACGGGCCAGCACGGCCCGCTCCTCGATGTCATCCGTCATCATCCACTCCTTCTTCCGTCTTGCTTCGCCTCGGCCCTTGCATCCGCCGCGTCGAGGGGCGGGCAGTCATGTTCGATCCATGCCGTGAGCATGTCGCGGATGGTGGTGCCGCGTCGCACGGCCTCGGCCTTGAACCGTTTCTTGAGCTCGGGGTCGAGCTCCACCGTGATCTTGGGCAGCTTGACCGGTTTCTTGTAGTCTGTGAGCGTCGATGCCAGCATGTTCCTGGTGGTCATCGGCTTGTTGATCTCCATGATGTCGTTCCTTTCCGTGTTCCCGTATCCACGGGTTTGCGTGGATACGGGATTGCGGGTTTTCGGTTTTGCGGGTGTCATGCGGCGAATGCGTCGCTGAGTTCCCTGGCGATCAGTCCGTAGCCCGAAGCGGACGGGAACCGCCCCTCGTCCGATGCGAGGCGCATGGCCTCCTTGTACGGGATGGTCTCTTGGCATCGGGCCAGTCCGTTCTCGGCCAGGAACTCCTCGGCGTGCCTGAGGCTGCGCGTGCCGTAGCGGGTCTGGGTCAACAACACCGAGGAGGGCTTGTTGATCTGCCGGATGGTCTCCAGCATGCGTTCCAGGTCGATGGGTCCGGTGGTGGTGACGAGCAGCACGAGGTCGGCCGCGTCCACCGCCGCCTCCACCAGATCGGTCTGCAAGGGAGGTGTGTCGATCAGCACCCATTCCTCCTCGGCGGGTGCGGCGACGGTGAAACGGTTGACCACCTCCACCGGGAACGGCAGGGGCCGGCCGGCCGATTCGGCCTTGTGCGCCCACAGGGTCGCCGCGCCGGACGGGTCGGCGTCACGTACCGTCACCGTGCGGCCGAGGCGAGTGAGCGCTTCGGCGGTGCCGATGGCGCTGGTGGTCTTTCCCACCCCGCCCTTGAGGTTGACGAAGGCCACGGTTTTCGTGTTCGTGTTCATTTTGCATTGTTCCTTTCACTGGTTTTCCGGCTTCCCGTGTCCACGGGTGGCCGGTTTCCTGTAAATACGGGTTTCCGTGATGATTCGGCCTCATGGGCCGGATCGGTGGTTTCGGTTGGTCGGAATGTTGGTTTATTGGTTTGCCGTTTTGCTTTCGGGAGTGGGAATGCGCCCCTCGGCGAGGTGCCGTTTGGCGGCGTTGATGACCGTGCCGGTCATGTCGGGGGATGCGTCCCAGCGGCGGCGTTCGCCGTTCCTGGCGGTGGCCTCGAACCTGACGGCCACGTACTGTTCCCGACAGTCGCCGGCATCGATGGTGATGGTGGCGGGCATGGCCGTTATCACGCCGCCAAGCGCATACACCTCCAATCGTTTGATGGTCCTGGCCGTTCCGTCCTTGGAGGGCGACGGCGCGAACTCGCGGCCGAACCTGGCCTCCGGGATCGCGCCGCGCGCCGCGTTCTCGATCACGTTCGCCAGCTTTGCGGACAGCGTCTTCATCGTTCGCCTCCTTCGTTTGCCGCGTCGATGACCGCCACCACCACGTGACGTTCCCAGTCCTCGCGTGATGCAAAGGCTTCGCCGCAGTTGCACACGTACTCGCCGTGTCCCTTGGCCGTGTCGAAGAAGCAGGAGGGCGCGCAGTCCGCGGTGTGGAAGGCAAATTCGGCACGGGCCCGTTCCAGTCCCGCGACCGTCTCCTTTTCGACGGCGGCGGGATCGACGCCCTTCAGCGCCTGGCTGAGATTGCGGCGCGCCTGGCCGGCGGTCATGCCTGTGTAGGACAGCACGTATGGCTCGGGGCTGAAGCAGGTGACTTTCAGACTGCATTCATGCAATGCTTCCACGCTCATGGTTTTTTCCTTTCAATGGTTTTCCGGCTTCCCGTGTCCACGGGTGCACGGTTCCACGGTTTGCCGCGTATACGGGTTTCCGTAGATGGCTTGGCCTTGCGGGGCCGGATTGGATTGTTTTCAGAAGAGGGTGTCCTGCAAGGGCGGGGTGTGTGTGGCGGCGGCCGGGGCCTTCGCCTTGCCGGTCGAGCGTGTGGTGGCGCGCCATCGTTGCTGGCGTGCGGTCCGCTGCTCGGTACTGCGTCGTCTGCATTCGCGTTCGCGTGCCGCCGCCACGATTTCCGGGTTCGCGCGGATGAAGCGTGCGAGCCGCTGTTCGGCGGTCGGGTCGTTCGGGTCGAACCGGAATCCGGCCTCCTGAGCGATTTTCAGGACCTGACGGCGGGCCCTCAACGGCAGTCCGCCGTAGATGCCGTACTGGTCCTGGACCATGATGCCGAACGCGAGGCATTCGGCCCTGACCGGGCAGGCCTCGCAGATCCGCACCGCCGCACGCCGCAGTTCGTATTGGGTTCGCTGGTTGGGCAGGTCGTCGGGACCCCACATGCGGTCCGACCACGAGTCGGGGAAATCCGCGCATTCTCCCTTCAGGAACATGCCGGCACCTCCTTCGGCCCACGGCCGCCGATGAAGCCGAAACGGACGGATGCCGGCCCGGTCTCGGCCGGCTTCCGTTGCCCGAAGCCGTCGTCCTTCTCCCTGGATTCCGCGTCCAGGAAGGCTTGGCCCGCTCGCAATGCCTCCAGCACGGCATTGCGTTCGCCTTCGGCATCGTTCGCGGGGACGCGCTTCAACAGCCGACGCAAGGTGCGCGGTGCCTCGAACCCGTCATTGCCCGCATCGAAGCCGTAAGGGTCGAGCAGTTTCCACACGCGCCGGTCCAGGTTGTCGGGGATGCCGTAGTTCGGCACCTTCGGCATGGATGCCGCGCTCGGCGGTTGCGCCGTTTCGCCCTTGTCGGCGATGACGCCGTGTTCGGCGAGCAGGCGACGCCCGTGGGGGTCGTCGGCCATCTGGAGGCATACCTGGTCCCAGTGCCGTGCGAGGGAGCGGGGGCCGGTGAGCGCGCGACGCCAGAAACCGTCATACGGCTTGCCGGAAGCGTCGCCCTTGTCGGTCTTGGAAGGCGGCAGCGACGCCCATTCGGCCACGGCCAGCACCAGTGGCATGCCGTGGCGGGCGATCAGCCGTCGGGCGGCGTCGAGTTCGCGTTTGCCGGGCCGGGCCAACGGTTCGGGAACCGGCATCGGCGGCAAGGCTCGCAGCCCGTCCGCCATCGTGCGGCACACCGCCTCCGCGTCGGAATCGGCCCCGGCGGATTCACTGCTTGGGGGTTCGGCTCCGGCGGCGTCGGCCCATGAACCGTCCTCGCGGATTCCGTCATCGTCCGGGGAGGTCTCTCCGCTTGCGGGGAGATGCCCCGTAGGGGCAGAGGGGTTATTACGTACTAGGGACGTACTGTAGCTCACCAGGTGAGCTGGGGGTGGGGTCACAGCTGTGAACCGTGGTTCACCCGTGAGCTGGGGTTTCCCCGTGTCCCCGTCGCCATAACCACGGTCCACATGTGAGCCGTGGTTATCATCGGATTCCGTGTCGGAATCGGGGTTCACGTGTGGGCCGGGGCTTTCCGTTGCGGGCCGTCCTCCTCGGGTCGCGTCGATGTCGTTCGAGTCGAAGAAGTCGGGGTCGAGCTCCAGACGGTTCCCCAGGCACAGATCCCACACGACGGGCCGGTGCCACTCGCTGAAATGCCCGGCCTGGCGTTGGTCGCCGCGACGGATCAGCCCGTTCGCTTCCAGCCATGACAGGTGGCGTTTGACCGTGCTCACGCTGCACTTGCACCACGCGGCCAGCTTCCTGTGCGTCGGATGCGCGTTGCGCCCCTCGTCGTCGGCCACGTTCGCCAGACACATCAGCACGCGAGCGGTACCGTTGTGCCTGGCGTCCACGGGCGCGAACCTGAGCGCCCAATCGACCGCGTTCACGCTCATGCGGCACCCCCTCGGCGGGAGTCTTGCAGACGTGCGCGCAGCATGGGCACGCGCGGCACGGGAACGTCGAGCATCATCGACAGGTAGAAGTCGTGGCTGCCGTCCGACGGGCAGGCCGCCAACAGGCCCGAAGCGAACCCATGGGGCGGGAAGCCGCCATGACGCGCGGCACGCTCATGCGTTTCATGCGCTCTCATGGCTCTCCTCACTCACGGAACCGGCCGACTCCTCACGCCAACGGGCCTCAAGCATGTCGCGGCGCGTGGCCGCGCGGCACAGGGCGAACGTCAGCAGATAGGACGCGGCGAGAATGATGACGACGGCGATCACGAGTATGAGGTGCATCATCGGCCCGCCCCCATTGATCGCGCGAGGGAGGCCAGCAGACGGACCGCGAGAAGCACGATGCCGACTGCCAGACGCAGGAACGGCAGCAGCAGGCCGAAACAGGCCACTGCGAGCACCACGAACAGCAGGATCACCAATTCCACCACTCATCACCCCCGCTCACCGAAGGATGCCTGAGCATCGAGAACACCGCGTCATCGCCGCTGAGGGACTCCACGTCGCGCATCAACGCGTCGATCTTGTCGGACACCATGCCCGCACCGGCCTCGTAGCCGCGGTTGAACACGCAATCCGACGGACCGCCATGGATCAGACGACGGTTCACCGTCCGAGCCGGCGACGAAGCGTTCCGCACGTCACGAAGCGCGTCATGCCGGCCGATCAGATAGGCGACCGCCATGACCTCCCTCACGGTCATCGACGCATCCACGGACAGGGACAACAGGGACATGTAGTCCCGGAAATTCGAGCGCTCCTCGTTATCGAGGGAACGCGCGCCAACGGTCATGGTCATTGCCTCACCTCCGCGTGAAGGGACCAGAAAGCGAAATCCCAGGCATCGCGCGAGTTACGGTCGCACCAGCAACCCACACAAGCCAGGCCGCAGGCCATCGGAACCAAAGCGAATCCCGGCAGAAGCAGATTCCTCGCGGCAAGCAGAATCGCCAGAAAAACCACGCACGACAACGCGGCCAGCATCGAAGCGGCAAGACCCGCCAGCTCGTAGCGCCGGGCAGAGCGTCGCCAATACAGGGATTCGGAAAATGTAGACGCCATGCACCGCGAACCATTCACGGGGGCGTTACCATCAAAATCAGAAGTCGGCACAGCGACTTCGGTTACACTAGACATTTGTGCAGCCTCCATAATCTAAAAGGCAATGCGAACGATTCAAAAGTTTGGCGACTAGGGAATCGTTCAACATTGGATGTGTTGCATACGCCCGGTTTCGATGTATCAGATCGAGACCGGGCATTTTCTTGAAATGAGAAAAACCACTAACCTCCTCTTCTACTGGGTCCAGCCATCAAGTGATTGCCTTCTCGCAAGAGGGCAGGTTATTGATGCCAAGAACGAAATCAGCGGAAAGTCCGTAGTGGTCATAAAGAAACAGCAAGTCCTTCTGCTGCCAGCCCAAATGCCCGTTCTCTTTCTGAGAAAGAGTGGAAGCGGATTGGCCCATGTCGGCAGCAAGGGCAGCCTGAGTCACATCGTGATCCTTCCTCCACTGTTTCATCGGAGAAGCCATATCTACTCTTTTCCTAAAGTCTTTAGCCTAACTAATGTTTTTAGAATACACTTTGGTTTGACTAAAGTCAAATCGCAAACTAGAGTATCTTAATGAGATAAAGGTTTATTGATAGAATAGGATTAGAATATGCGTACATTATTATCCGCAGATCAGGCGAATCAGACACCCCCCGATACCTTGGGCGAATACACAGAACGTGTGCTCAACTACAATGTGGACGCCCGCCGCAAGCAGCTGAAGCGAACCCAGAAATCACTGATGCAGCCGATGGGGGTTACAAGCGAAGGGGCTGTATCTCAACGACTCAAAGGCATTACTCATTGGTCTCTGATTAGCGCGGTCAATGTTGCCCAGAGCCTCGATACAAGTATTGAAAAACTACTTGATGACAGTGCCATGAAGATGGAGATCGAACGCCAAGCGGTCGCACTGCGCGTTCAACTGGATCAAATAAATCAGATGACGGGAAACAAGAAAGCCACCGGCGACACGCCGGTGGCTTCAGGTGAGCTCCTGCGGCTGGGCTTGAACCAGCGACCGTCCGATTAACAGTCGGATGCTCTGCCAACTGAGCTACGCAGGAATATTTAGTTTTCCCGGCCAGTTTCCTGACCAGGTGAGCTCCTGCAGCTGGGCTTGAACCAGCGACCGTCCGATTAACAGTCGGATGCTCTGCCAACTGAGCTACGCAGGAATAAGTTGTTTTGTGCTTAAGATTTCTCTCGCGCACAAGTCATATAGTTTACACGTACCTGAGGAAAATACAACTTACATGCGTGTCATGCATGTCGCGCATGATTCGTTATCACATCGAGACCTTGGTCAGGGGCATGGCGGAGTCGATTGGGAAGTCGGGGGCGCTGGGTGCCACGCCGGCTTCGACCAGGTTCACGCCGAGCATGGCGACCATGGCACCGTTGTCGGTGCAGAGCTTGATCTGAGGGATGCGGACGTCGACACCGTAATTCTCGCCGAATTCGAGTAGTTTGGCGCGCAGCTGCGAGTTGGCGGAGAAGCCGCCGCCCACGATCAGCGTGTTGGAATCATACTGCCGGCAGCCGCGCATGGCCTTGCGAGCCAGCACAGTGGCCACGGAATCGGCTAGGGAGGCGCACACGTCATCCACTGGAATCTCATGGCCGGCGGCCTGTTCGCTTTCCACCCAGCGGGCGACAGCGGTTTTGACGCCGGAAAAGCTGAAATCGTATGGGTGTGCAGCACCGGCCTTGCCCTGGGTCAAGCCCATCGGGACCTTAATGGCATGCGGGTCGCCGTTCTGGCCGTGACGGTCGATGTGCGGGCCGCCCGGATAGGGGAAGCCGAGCAGACGGGCAACTTTGTCGAAGCACTCCCCTGCCGCGTCGTCCAGCGTGGTGCCCACCACGTCGATCTTGCGCGGCATGTCCTCCACGTGCAGCAACGAGGTGTGGCCGCCGGAAACGATCAGAGCCAGCGTGTCTTTGGGGAACGGGCCGAACTGCAGCTGGGTGACGGCAATGTGGCCGATCACGTGGTTAATGCCGTAGATCGGCTTGTTTGCCGCCCACGCTAGCGCCTTGGCGCCGGAGACGCCCACGGCCAGGCAACCGGCCAGTCCGGGGCCGGCGGACACGGCGATAGCGTCCACGTCAGCCAACGTCATATTCGCGTCGGCGAGCGCCTTGGACACGCACGGAACGAAGGCCTCGGCGTGCGCGCGGGAGGCGATTTCGGGAATCACGCCGCCGTACCGCGCGTGTTCCTCCATGGAGGAGGCCACCACATTGGAGAGCAGTTCACGGCCGCGTACGATGGCGGCTGCGGTTTCGTCGCAGGTGGATTCAATGCCCAGTACAACCGGTTCGCTCATCGTGCTTCTCCGTTCGTAGTAGTGTTCTCGTTCAATGTGTTCGTATCGTTCGACGCATGTTCCGTGCCCGCGCCGCTCACACCCGATGTCGTTCGTGTTGATACCGTCTGCGCCGGTGCAAAGCCCACGATCCTCGGCTTCAGGTCCAGGCTCATGGTGTACGCGTCAATGCCTTCGGGCTGATAGTACCGTTTGCGCAATCCCATACGTTCGAAACCGAAGCGTTGGTACAAAGCCAGCGCGGGCTCGTTGTCCACGCGCACTTCGAGCAGCATGCGCGCGGCGCCCTGCCGTTTCGCCTTGTCAATCAGCGTCTTGAGCAACGCGGCGGCGATGCCTTGCCGTTGGTGCGCCTTGCCCACACCAATGGTCATGAGTTCCGCGTCCTCGCCGTCGTACCAGAAGCCGGCGTAGCCGCGAACAACAGTCTGTTCCGTCTCGCCAAACACGTCGAGCAGATATGTGCGGGTGGGTGCATCCAGTTCCTCGCGCACCATGTTCTCGTTCCACGCGCCACGGCCGAATAGTTCGCCTTCCAACTGTGCGATGGAGTGAACCGCAAGATCACGACTTACGGCAGTGATGTCAACAATCATCGAATCAACCCGTCTCCCGTCTCACGCCTTATCGGCGCCGGCATGGCCGAGCACGTGCTTCAGCGGGTTCGGCACTTCGGCGTCCGGCCGGCGCAGGTACAACGGTTCGACCGGCACGTCCCTGTCACCGCGCAGTTCGCGGCTCAGTGCGGTGGCCGCAAAGGCGGCAAGCCCGGCTTTCCCGGCATCCAATATAGATCCGTCCGCCACGGAGCCCAGCGCGCGCAATCCCTGCCAGACGGACGCGTATTTAGCCGCGCCGTGGCCGGCCACGTCTACCACGTAGCTGACGCCGTCACGTTCGCCGTATTCCGCGAGCGCCGCGTTCACCCGTTCGACGATATGCTCCGGATAGTCGATGTCCATCTCGATCCAGCGTCGTTCCGCGGCCTCCTCGTCCGGCCGGCTGATGCTGCCGTGGTTGAGCGAGAAGTACAGCTGCTTGCGGCGCGCATCGTTGACGCACAGCGTAACATGGCGGTCGAGCTCGTGCTCCTTGGCCTCGGCGTCCGAGTCGTCACCATCCGACTGATGCGAGCCCAAGCGCGGCACGTCCGCCAGAAAATCGATGCCGTCGAACAATTCATCGCCATCCAATACGAAGCTCATCATCTCGCCTTGCGGGTCGAGCACGTTCTGTCCGACGAGCTTGGCCCCGGTGGTGAAGGCCAGTGCCTTGGCGGCCACGATGCCAGCGCGCAGGCCGGTGAACGGCGCCGGGCCGATGCCCACGACGATCTCCTCGATATCGGTGGGGGTCAGGCCGGCTTCTTCGACCGCACGCGCGATATTGACCTGCAGCTTCTCCACATGGGTGCGCGAATCGGTCTCCACAATGGGCTCTCGACCTACAATGCCGACCGTCGAACCGAATGAGGTGTCAATCACCAGCGTGCAACCCATGAATCCTCCTAGTCATAAACCTCTAGAGAGTGTACATCGAGGAGTCTATGGGCGGATTATCGTAAGTCGAACGACTCCCATCGCGCGCCCACCGGTACGAACGTGACCGTACGAACACCATCGCTGGTCAGTTCGCCATTCATGTCATCCGACACGACGGCAGCTTGGTCGAGCGGACGGTCGATATGAACTTCCAATCGTTCCGGAGCCAGTGCGGTGGCCATCTGCTCGCCCCACTCCATGAGCACCACCGTGTTCTCGCCAGGGTCTTCAAGCTCCTCATCAAGACCCAGAGACTCAAGCTCGTCAAGCAACCGAGCGACGGCATCCTGACCGGGGGCATAAGCCGAACCACCCAAACGATAGGCATCCACATGCACCAGATGTGCGGGAGTTCCGTCCGCGAATCGTCCATCAAGCTCGCGGGCGATGGTAAACGTCGGCGAGACAATAGGCTCGGTAATGCCGAGTCCAGCGCCGAATCCTTGCGCAAATGTGGTTTTGCCTGCGCCAAGAGGTCCGGAAAGCAACAACACGTCGCCGCCGTGCACCAATCCGGCGATACGCCTGCCAAGATCTTGCATGGCTTCGCTAGTGGAAGCCTCAATCACGTGTTCGCTCATCAACTGCCCTACCGCCCTTTATGACTGATGTCTTCGATGCAACGCTCCAGCGCATACATCGGGTCGCCGCCGTTTGTCTTACTCTGCTCATCGGCCCAGGCGAGCATGCGGATGCAGTGCGCAAGACCGGGAGAAGTCCACCCGCCGAGTTGGCGCATCGCGTTTTTGAGCACCCAGGGATTGGTTTTCGCCTCGGCCTGCGAAATCGTGCCGGCACGTACGGCCGATGCCTTGGCGATGGTTCTGAGCTTCATAGCCAATGCACCAATCAATGCAATGGGGTCGGTTCCTTGTTCCACGGCCGCACGCATCATAACGATGGCTTCAGCGGTACGGCCTTCAACGGCTTTGTCCGCCACGGCAAAGCCAGTGACCTGCGGGTTGGCGGTGAGATACTGATTGGCACGGTCGAGTCCAATGGGATTGTCCTCAAAATCAAAACACAATTGCTCGCACATGGCCGCAAGCTCGCCGGTCTTGCCGCCAAGCACGGACACAAGCTGTTGGGCCGCCATCGGCTCCACCCTGCGCCCGCGTTTCTCGAATTCGCCGAGCACGAAATTCAACTGCGCATCCGGCTTCTTCAAGTCGGGCACGTCCACCTTGCGAGCGCCGGCCTTGGTCAGCTGATCGATGATCTTGCGCCCTTTGACGCCGCCTTCATGCTGACAAATGACGATGCTGGAGCCGTTCGGGTCTTTAGCCGCCTGTTTGGTGTAGGAGACCAGGGTTTCGGCGAACTTTTCATCGGCGTTTTGCAGATTGATGATTTTCACCACGGCGGTGTCGGAAAGCAGTGAAGGACTGACAGCCTCATCGAAGGCGTATTGGTCGGCTGAGGTGGCGTCGAGTTCGATGAGTTCGGCATCAGGGCGGGCCTGCAATGCCCGTGAGCACAGTTCCTTGGTTCGCATGCCGTTAAGGTACGAGTCGCCTCCGGGCACCACGGTCACCGGTGCATTCGCTGCTGTTTTCGCCATGCCCCCATCTCGCCACACAGGTTGGACAATGTATGCCAATCCGGTCTGTTCCTCGACCTCATACGCAGGCATCTTCTTTCACGAAGAATCACCGGACAAGAGCCGCCGAGATTCCTCGATCCACAAAGTCAGGCGCACCCGCCATACCGAACCGAAGCGTATACCGGGAAGACCGGCTTCCGGCTGCCGTACACGCTTCACTTGACGAGTAACCAGCACCAACAAGGCTCCTATGCCCAGCTCCGCCAGCAGTATCAGCGCAGCGCCGACCACGCCATCTTTCCACGGCAGTGTGGCCATCTCGTTGCTTCCCAGCCACATCGCCACACGTTCCATCACCAATGTGCCCCATGACGACACCCATGCGAATACGCCCGCCAACCACGGCATGCACCATGCGAGAGCCAACGACATCAAACCGGTGATGGTGGACAGCCCCACGAATGGCGCTACCAGTAGGTTCGCCGGTACGGACAATAACGGCAATTCCGGTTCCATCAGCACCTGAATCGGCAGAGTGAACAGCTGTGCAGCGATGGTCATCGCCATCATCTCCGCAAGACTATGCGGCAATACATGCCCCAGTACGCGGCTCAACCGCCCGGCAAACAGCACTATGCCCAGCACTGCCGCCGAAGACAGGGCAAAGCCGTAACTGGTCGACATACCCGGACTCACCACCAACACCCCAACCACCGTCCAGCACAGGGCGCTCAACGCTTGGGATCGCCGACCCATCGCATGCGATGCGGCACCCATCATGCCCATGATGAGTGCACGGGTGACCGAATCACCGGGGAACATCGCCGCAGCCAACAGCACGTACATGCTTGCGATCATCACTGCGGTCAGCCGCCGGTCCATCAGCAGCCACCTGCCAAGCCGACGGACCAGTCCCGCCAGCAGTACAAAATGGCCGCCGGATACGGCCATCAAATGCATGATTCCCGATTTGCGGAACCGGTCTTCAAGTATGTTCGCATACGTGGCGTGAATCGGCATGGATTGCGAATCCGTGCCGACATAATCCTGCCCAAGTACACCCATCGTCAATCCCGGCACCAGCACACGACCCTGATCGGGCAATTGCTCGATAACCATGAAAAACGCCTGCTGCATGCGGGATATCAACGCATAATGTAGCGGCGGATCTCTCACCTGCGCCAACGGCTGGCTGCCATCAACCAGCAGCCATAATGGCATGCGGCCATACCTCGCCTGCTGCAAAGTGCCCGCCAGACGATACGCCGCGCCCCTATGCATGCGTGCGCAATACGGGTCATCGGCATACACGCGCGCTTTGGCGACCGAGCCCCTATCCGTTCCCCCAATCATGATGACGCTGAATCGCACATCCACCTGACAGTCATAGCCGTGCTGATCCGAAGCGACCACAGGTGCCGTCACTGTAGCCGTAATCGCACTCTGCACGCTGGATTGCCGAGCTTGGGTCATTGCCGGATCGTGCCAGGCGATGGTGTCTGCCGCAATCGTCGTCATGCTGCCGACGCACGCCGCCGCAATACAGACAGCCAGTACACCGGGCCAGCGCATGCGTAGGTGATGGGCCAGCAATACTACCAATATCAACACCAGACACGCCATGCCGCCCGGGAGCAAACGCTCCCAACCGATGCCATCCGAGGGCAACGCATCAGCCTCGCGCTCCGACCACCAGGCAAACGCGCTATGCGAGCCCAGACTCGCCGCCCACATGGTCAAGGCGACCGGCAGCATGCGCCAATCGCGGCTCCCCTGCTCCCGCAACGCCCAATCCTTGCTCATCTGACTGTCACCTGCCCTCGTATCTTCTCCAAGGTTTTCGAGCCAATGCCCTTGACGCCGAGCAGTTGATCAACCGAGGCGTATCGGCCGATTGTCTTGCGATAATCGATGATGCGCTGAGCGGTCACCGGGCCAACACCCGTAATGGTTTGCAATTCCGCCAGACCGGCGGTGTTGATGTCAACAAGCCCATCATCAACGGTTACGGCACTGTTCTCATCTGTCTGTGTTTCCGGGAGTTGCTCAGGATCCGGCTCGACATCGGTCATCTCGTCCGAATCGGAGGAAGACTGCGGCCTCTGCTGCGTTGCATTGGCATTGTTAGGGGTTTCGACGGCAACATTCGATAGCACGGCCAAATGCATTGATTGTTGAATCAACAGAGTCAGACTGATGCCCAGCGCGGCAACCAATAGCAGCACGACGGCCAGGGCCTGATGGACATTGAACGTCAGCCGCGGCTTGTCCCGTAAACGATGGACTGCATCATCGGCAGCATCCGTAGAACGTACGCCTATCAAATCGGATAGTGATTGTCGGCCGTTTTTGGATCGAGCGGACGAGCGGCTCGAAACAGCCGCTGCCGGAGGAATATCAATAGATTTTGCGCGACTCGGCCGAGGTGGTGGCTTAGGAGGCTCAGCCGCCGCTCGGCCGCTGGCCCCAAAGCTTGACCGAGGAACAGGCATGGCTTCTTCCGCCCTGCACAGGTCTCGCAGTCGGCGGTTGGCATCGATGGTCTTGCGGTTACGAAAAACGCCCATGAATCCACGCTGATGGATTCATGGGCGTTTGTCTAGCTGAAATGGGGTATGTGGTTCTAGCTTATGAAGTTATCCACAATGAGCGTCACTCAGCGGGAACGATGGAGACGATCTTGGGGGCCTTGACAATCACCTTACGCGGCTCCTTGCCGCCAAGACGGTCGGCGACGGCGGCACGCGCCTGCTTCTCGAGATCGGCCGGGTCGATGTCGACCGGCACTTCGAGCTTGGCGCGTACCTTGCCCTTGATCTGCACCACGGCGGTCACGGTGTCGTGACCCACGTAGCGCTCATCAGCCACCGGCCACGGCTCGGCGGACAGGGAATCGGCGTGGCCGAGCTTGTTCCACATTTCCTCGCAGATGTGCGGGGCGATCGGAGCAAGCATCAGGATCAGCGGCTCGACGGCGGCACGCGGCACGGCCTTCAAGCCGGTCAGGTGGTTGTTGAGCACAATCAGCTTGGCGATGGCGGTGTTCGGGCGCATGCCCTCCATTTCCGCGGTCACTTCGGCGATTGTGTTGTTGAGTAGCTTCAGGGTCTTCTCGTCCGGGGTTTCCTCGGACACGTGCACCTCACCGGTGGTCTCGTTCACCACGTTGCGCCACAGACGCTGCAGGAAGCGCATGCCGCCGACCACGTTGCGCGTGTTCCACGGGCGGGACTCGTCCAGCGGGCCCATGCTCATCTCGTACAGGCGGAAGGTGTCGGCGCCATAGTTCTCGTACATGTAGTCCGGGGTCACGATGTTCTTCAGGGACTTGCCCATCTTACCGAACTCGCGGTTGGCGTGTTCGCCGTTCCATGTGAACGTCGGTTCTCCGGAAGCGTCCGGCTCGCCTTCCACGACCTCGTCGGCCGGCACATACTGGCCACGGTCATCGGTGTAGGCGTAGGCCTGAATCATGCCCTGGTTGAACAGCTTGTGGAACGGTTCGGCCGAATCCACGTAACCGAGGTCGAAGAGCACCTTGTGCCAGAAGCGGGAGTAGAGCAAGTGGAGCACAGCGTGCTCGACGCCGCCGATGTACAGATCCACGCCGCCTTCGTCACCCGAATACTTGTTGTGGTTCGGACCCATCCAGTAGTCGAACTCGTCCTTCTCCACCATGTGCTTGGTGTCGGTCGGGTCGATGTAGCGCATGTAGTACCAGCAGGAGCCGGCCCAGTTCGGCATGGTGTTGGTGTCGCGGTAGTAGGTCTTGACGCCATCGCCCAAGTCAAGTTCGACCTTGACCCAGTCCTCGTTGCGGCTCAGCGGAGCCTCCGGGTCGGATTCGGCGTCCATCGGATCGAAGGTGCGCGGCTCATAGTCAGGCACGTCGGGCAGGTTGATCGGCAGCGCGGAATCCGGCAGCAGATGCGGGGTGCCGTCCTCGCCGTAGACGATCGGGAAAGGCTCACCCCAGTAGCGCTGGCGGGAGAACAGCCAGTCACGCAGACGATAGCTCACCGTGCCCTTGCCGATGCCGGCAGACTCGAGCCAGGCGTTGACCTTGGCGATGGCGTCGTCCACGCGCAGGCCGTCGAGGGAGAGAGCGTCGCCCTTGGCCGCGGTGGCTTCGACGAAAGAATTGATCACGATGCCGTCATGGGAGACGAACGGCGCTTTGCCCTCATAGTTGGCTAGGTCGTCGCCGGATTCAGGCAGAGGCTTGACGGTGTAGATGACCGGCAGTCCGAACTTCACGGCGAAGTCGTAATCGCGCTGGTCGCCGCCAGGCACGGCCATGATGGCACCGGTGCCGTAGTCCATCAGGACGTAATCAGCGGTGAACAGCGGAAGCTTAGCACCAGTAATCGGATTGGTGGCGTACAGGCCCGTGAACAGACCGGTCTTCTCGCCGGCTTCGTCAACGCGGTCCTTGGCGGTCTTGGCCTCAGCAGCCAAACGATAGGCCTTCACTGCCTCGACCGGGTTGGCATAGCCGCCCTTCCAATCCTCGGGCACATCAGCCGGCCATTCGGCAGGTACGTTCTCCAGCAGGTGGTGTTCCGGGGAAACGACGGCGAACGTGGTGCCGAATAGCGTGTCGGGACGGGTGGTGTAGATTTCCATGTCCTTGCTGCCATCGGCGGTGGCCACGGTGAAGTGCACGGAAGCGCCGTGGGATTCGCCGATCCAGTTGCGCTGCATGAGCTTGACCTTCTCAGGCCAATTGATGCCATCGAGATCCTCGATCAGGCGGTGGCCGTACTTGGTGATGCGCATGGACCACTGGCGCAGCTCACGCTGGAAAACCGGGAAGTTGCCTCGCTCGGACTTGCCTTCGGCGGTGACCTCCTCGTTAGCCAGCACGGTGCCCAGACCCGGGCACCAGTTGACCGGGGACTTGGAGATATAGGCCAGGCGGAAGTCGTTCAAAATGTCCTGCTGTTCGGCCTGGTCGAGGTCGGCCCACTTCTTGCCGTCGGACTCGTGACCTGGAATGGCCTTCTCGCCGGATTCAAACTTGGCAACGAGTTCGGCGATGGGGCGTGCGGAGCCCTTGGAACCAGAGGGGTTGGTGGCGTCCTCGTCATACCAGGAATCGTAGATGCGCGAGAAGATCCACTGGGTCCAGCGCACATAACCGGGGTCGATGGTGGCGAAGGTACGGCGGTTGTCGAAGCTCAGGCCCATGCGGTGCAGCTGGCGGCTCATGTTGGCGATGTTCGCCTCGGTGGTCACGCGCGGGTGCTGGCCGGTCTGGACGGCGTACTGCTCGGCAGGCAGACCGAAAGCGTCATAGCCCATGGCGTGCAGGACGTTCTCGCCCTTCATGCGGTGGTAACGGCTCACCACATCGGAGGCCAGATAGCCCAGCGGATGACCTACGTGCAGGCCCTTGCCGGACGGGTATGGGAACATGTCCATGGCAAAGTAGGCGGTGCGGCCTTCGGCGTTGCGACCTTTGCCGTCCTTCAGATCGCCATTGACGTTGGCGGCCCAGAAGGTGCCTTTCTCATCCCAGATCTTCTGCCATTTGTTCTCGATATCCTGCGCCAGCGCGGCGTTGTAGCGGAAGTTGGGCTCTTCGGTTTGCGTGCTCTTCTCGTTGTCACTCATAAATCAGCAAGGTAGCCGCGCAACTGGACACGTCGTCAATCGTTATTCAGCATCCGAGACGATGGCCTGCGGGTCGACTTCCCGTGTGACCGTAAGCCGAGTTTGCCGCTTCAATTCAGCCCGCGCGGACTCCCAGCTGCCATCTGCGATCATGTCCTTGAGCGCTTCCGAGATTTTCTGCGCCAACTGTGGAGTCCCTTGGCTTACGGCGATACCGTATTCGACCGAACCCTCATCCTGCAGCACGGTCATATATTGCGGACCATTGGCCTGTCGCAGACCGGACAGCACCGCCATGTCGGAGGCGATGGCATCTACTGATCCGACCTGCACCGCGGTGACGCATTGCGCGTAGCTGTCCCGTTCCTGGAATTGGGCCTTGGGATGGTTCGCGCGGAACAGGTCGGCGGTATCATCGCCTTTCACTATGCACACCATGCGGTCGGCGATGTCACCGATGCCGTCACCCGCCTGCGCAAAATCAGCTCGGTCGTCAGTCCTGATCAACAGACCCACACCAGTACGCAAGTAGGGTCCGGCAAAATCCGCTTCTGCCTTGGAACCATCGGTAATCGCCCAGGATGCGACGACCATATCCACTTGCCCGTTGTTCAGCATCGACGCCCGGTTTGCGGGCCGTACCTGCTTGAACACGATTTGCTTGTTCGCATAGCCGAGTTTGGCCGCCACATATTTGGCGACGCTAATGTCAAATCCCTCATAGGTGCCGTCATGCCACGCGCCTATTGCCGGCTCATCCGCAGCAACGCCAATTGCAAGCGTTGGTCCTTCCGGCGAACCGTTGACCGTGGTCACCTGAATCTGACCACATCCAGACAGCATCAGCGCGAAGCCCAAAGCAGCAGCAATCCCCGCAACCAGACGGGTGCGGATGCGGCGGCGCAAACGGAACCAGTTGGTCATGGATGAACCGGCTTATTTGAACATGCGCGAACGGGTGAGGAACCAAGTGACCAGAATCGAGAGCGCCACCGAAATGACGACAATCGTGATAAATCCCCACGGCTTATCGCTGAACGGCATGCCGAGCATGCCTCCTTGGAAGTTCATGCCATACATCGAGAAGATCAGGGTCGGAATGGACAACGTGATGGAGATGATGGTGAAGATGCGCATCACATTGTTCAGGTTATTGGACACGATCGAGGCGAATGCATCGGTCATGTTCGCAAGAACGCCGCTGTAGATGTTGGCCATCTCGATAGCCTGTTTGTTTTCGGTGATGACGTCGTCAAGCAGATCCTCATCGTCCGGATACTGCTTGATTCGGCTTAACGTGGTGAGCTTCTCCATCACGATTTCATTCGATTTCAGTGACGTGGTGAAGTACACCAAGGTCTTGCTCAGCTCCATGAGCATCACGATTTCACGGTTCTGCATGGAGTGGCGAAGCTTCAATTCGAGCTTGTCGCTTTCGCGGTCGATGATACGCAGGTAACGCAGGTACATGGTGGCGTTGCGGTACAGAATCTGCAGGATGAACCGCGAGCGCATGAAGGTGTTGAAGCCGCGGATGGTGCCTTCCATGAACGGATGAAGCACGGGGGTGTCCTGCATGCAGACGGTGATGATGAGATTCTCGGTCACGATAATCGACAACGGGATGGTCTCATACCAGTCACGGCCACCGCGTTCTTCCACGGTGGGAATATCGACGATGATCATCGTGTATTCGTCTTCGACATCCACACGTGAACGTTCCTCGTCATCCAGGGGGGCGCGCAGGTCAGCCAGATCGATGCCGGTTTGCGAGGCGACGGTGGCAAGTTCCACATCGGTGGGTTCACTGAGACACAGCCAAGAGCCGTTCTCCGGTTTCTCGATCTGCTCCACTTGGCCATTGATCGAGCTGAAGATTCTCAGCATGTCGTCTCACCCGCCTTTCGCGCTTTCCTACTGTTCTATCGCTGTACGGTTCCAAACCGAGAATAGTCTAAACCTACCGTTTGAATTTGCGGCGAACGCGTTCATACTGTGTTCCATGTCCCCACGCCAACAGCCGATATGCGGTTGTGCCATGCGGATATGGCGACTAACGTATCCGCTCACCACACAATCGGCTGCCAGCCTGGCATGTGCGGTCCGCGCAGGTCGGCGGGCCCGTTCTCCCAGTCTGCGCAATCGGCAATGGCGGGCGCCTTGTTGTATTCTTCCAGCTCCCACAGTGGCTGCTCCGTCGATTGGCCATTGACGCTGTGACGCACTTTCAGTCGGCACCAACAGGCGTTGCGCATGGCACCAAGCGCGTTCATACCGTCAGGATCCAGATCAAGCAGATTGGCAATGGTGGCGGTAATCCATGAGCCATGGGTGACCAGCATAAGCGTGGTGGGCGTGTCATCCGCATAAGCCGAATCACAGACCAATGCGCGCACTGCGTCGGCTCCGCGCTTGCCGACTTCGGCGCGACTTTCCACCCCGTGTTTGGTTTCCCCGCCAGTGTGGTGCTTCCAGGAGGCGTAGTCCTCAGCGGCCACGGCTTTGATCTCAGCGCGGGTCAGGCCTTCCCATTCACCAAAGCTGCGTTCGCGAAGACGGCGATCGCAGACCACCGGCAATCCCAGCACATCTGCAAAGGCGTGAGCGGTCTGTTGCGCGCGAAACAGATCGCTGGTCAATACCACCATGCGCCGGCCGGCTGCCGGAGCTTCCTCATATTGGTGAATATCGGTACGTTCCGCGGCATCCGGTCCGGGCTGCGCGATGGCTTCGGGATGAGAGGCCAGACGGTTTACCTTGGCCCAGTAATAGCGTGAGGCGAGCGCGAATCCGGTTTGGTCGACCTGCCATTGGCCTACGATGTCGAGCGGCACATCGATTTGGCCTTGCAAACGATGTTCGAGATTGTATTGGGTGCGGCCGTGGCGCAGCATCATCACTTCATCAATCATTGGCCTGTCACCTCGTTTGTTGCGGATGTCTGACGTATTCATCTCACCATGACCCCTAGAATGGCCGCATGGAGATTTCTGAGTCGACTTGGGCGTTTATCGCCAAGCATCGCTGTGAGGATGTGCGCGATGTGGCTTTGCATGCCAAACGTGGCGATGGCATTGATCTGTCGTTTGCCTTGGAGCAAATAGCTGGCTGGCAACGCGCTTCGGTGAAATTGCCTGATTGGGCGGCTTGCGATGGCCTGATTTTCCCTCCGCAAGTGCCTATGGAACAGTGTTCTTCACAGTTCACTGCCCAGTACAAGGCTCGGCTCGCCCAACATTTGCTGGAAAACCAGCTCGCTGATGCTGATGCATCCGACTCGACTTCTCTGGTTGACCTTACCGGTGGGTTCGGCGTTGATTTCTCGTATATGGCTCGGGTGTTCGACCATGCCACCTATGTGGAGCGGCAATCCAATCTTTGCGATATCGCCCGTCATAATTTTCCGCTGCTTGCGCTTGCTCACGCCGAGGTCATCAATGACGATTCCACGGCGGTGTTGAGGCAGCTTGCCCCGGTTTCCATGATTTTTCTAGATCCGGCGCGCCGTGACGATCACGGCTCACGCACGTATGCGATTGCCGACTGCACGCCTGATGTACTGGCCTTGCAGGACTTGTTGCTCGCCAAGGCTCCCCTCGTCATGGTCAAGCTCTCCCCCATGCTTGATTGGCATAAGACCGTCAATGATTTTGCGGGCGCGGTGCACGAGGTGCATATCATCTCCACCGGCAACGAATGCAAGGAACTGCTGCTCGTGCTGGAGCGCGAACGCTGCGCGGCGCCTCGCGTGGTATGCGTCAACGATGAGCAAATATTGGAATATGAGGCGAACCATGGTAGTACCGAGGATGCCGACGGTATTGCGCATGCCAGCAGTGATGGCGAAGAGCCATTGGCTGGCACTCGCACAGGTGCTATCGGAGCCGACCGTTGGCAGTATCTTTATGAGCCCAATGCCTCTATCATGAAGGCCGGTTGTTTCGCTGTGATCAGCCAACGATTCGACGTTCACCCGATTGGACCGAACAGTCATCTCTTCGTATCAGCAAAACCCGTTGATGGATTCCCCGGACGATCGTTCGCCATCGAATCAATCGCCACGATGAACAAACGGGAGCTGAAGCAGGCTTTGGCCGGACTTACGCATGCGAATATCGCCGTGCGCAACTTCCCGCTTTCCGTGGCGCAATTGCGCAACAAACTCAAACTCAAGGACGGCGGCCACACCTATCTGTTTGCCACCACGGATGCGCAAGGCCGGCACCTCGTCCTACGCACCCAGAAACAATAAAGCTCCCTCTGATGAGGGAGCTAGCTCGCGAAGCGAGACTGAGAGAGAACAGGTGTAGTCTGCCCCAGCGGAAGGAACCAATCAGTCCTTGGCGATGGTCTTGCCGGCGGTCGGACCGGAAGCCAGGTTCTGAATCTCGGTGACTTCGAGCACCGGAATCACGGCCGGCTTCTTGGTGCCCTTTTCTTCGGCGACCTTGACCTGCTCGTTGTAGATATCGTCATCAACGTGCAGCACCACGTTGCCGCGGAAGCGGTAGCCCTGCTTCTTCTCGAGGTTGGCGAAGGCGATGACCAGCGGGGAGCCGTTCTTGAGGTTCTCGTAGTGCTGGCCAGCGGTGCGCTCGTGGTAGGCAATGTGGGTGTCGTCCAGCACGAACAGGGACATCTTCGGGCCGAGATCCAGTTCGCCGTCCTTGGAGATGGTGGTGATCCAGCCGAGGTTGTTCTGGATGAATTCCTTGATTTCCGGAGTGATGACTGCCATGTCGAATCCTTTCATGGGTATGAGTACGACGTGTTGTTCCACTCTTAAGGATAGTGGTTTTCTTCGCTGCCGGCACGGATGTTCGCTGTGAGTAACCTCACCTTCGCACTGCTTTCATTTGCCGTTCACCGCCGGAGCGCAAGGCTCGCAGAATCCTCTTTTTGACTGGTAGTTCCCGTAATCTGAGAGCCGAGAGAGCCACAAGTTTTCCGTTTTTTCTAAGGTGAGTGTGTGATGGGTTTGGTCGAGCGCTGCAACCGGCTGCGTAGTCGTTTGTCACGTAGTTTTCCGCCGAATCTCGCCCGTCTGATGTTGCTGGCCTGCGCTGCGCTGTGGGGAGGCAGCTATCTGCTCGCCAAATTCGCCATGACGGCGATCCCGGCGCAATGGCTGATGGCCCTTCGCATGTTCGGCGCCTGCATGTGCATGCTGGCTTTATTCCACAAGCACATCGTGCCGTACCTGACGCCAAAGATCATCGTGCCGGCGCTGGTGGTCGGGCTGACCTATTGGGGCACGATGATCACGCAGACCATTGGATTGCAGACCATAGAACCGGGTCGCAGCGCTTTTCTGACGGCTGCCTATTGCGTCATTACCCCGTTCGCCACATGGATTATCTCCAAAACCAAGCCGAGAGCCATCAATCTGGTCGCCGGCGTGATCTGCCTGACCGGCGTTGGTTTCGTGTCGTTGAAGCCGGGAGGCTCGCTCTCCTTGAGTTCCGGCGACTGGCTTACCATCGCCACGGCGGTTATTTTCTCCTTCAACCTGACCTGTCTGGGCGTCTATACCAAGCGTTTTGATCCGATTGCCGTCACCTTCGTGCAATTTAGCGTGGCCGGAATCCTGTTCTTTATCGGCGCGCTGGCCACCGAACCCGCGCCTGATGCAGGATGGCTGGCACCTCCGGTGGTGGCCAGCGTGTTGTATCTGTTCCTTGGTGCCACGATGAGCGCGCAAATCATGCAAAATATCGGCCTGGCCCACGTGCCGGCATCGCAAGCATCAATCATCATGTGCACGGAGAGCCTGTTTGCCGTATCGTTCTCCGCACTGTTCTGGGGCGAGCGCATCCTATGGAGTTCGTTGGTCGGTTTTGCGCTGATTTTCGCCGCCGTGCTGATGTCGGTCATCAAACCGACCAAATATTCGCTGCATCGTAACTAATTGCCCAATGCCGTCACTATCATGGTGACGTTTGCGGCGTGTTGTGTCGCCGTCATCATGAGGAGGAAATCAGCATGAATCTGCTTGAGTCCATGCAGAAACGCCATGCCGTGCGCGATTACAACGACGAACCGCTCACCGCGGAACAGGTGAATACCCTTGATGAGGCCATTGCCGCCGCCAACGCCAAGCAAGGACTCGATATTCAACTCATCCATGATGTCGATGACGCATTCGGGGGCTGCCCGACCCACTATGGCCGGTTCAAGAATGTCCACAATCTTATTGCGCTGATTGGTACTGACTCGCCTAGCAATGAGGCCATACTGGACGAGAAGGTCGGGCATGCCGGGCAATTGCTGGCATTGACTGCCGTCTCTCTTGGACTCGACACCTCATGGGTGGTACTGCATGAGACCGCTGATCATGACGGCGCGTGGACGCTCGCCGAAGGGGAACGTATGCCCGCCGCCATTGCGCTCGGGCATGGCAACCGCCCCGGCCGGCCGCATCGCAGCAAGCCGGCTAAGGAACTGGGAGCCGTAGAAACCGGCGATTACGCGAATGCACCCGACTGGTTCAAGCGGGGCGTTGAGGCTTCGATGCTCGCGCCCAGCGCGTTGGGCAAGCAGCCGTTCCGTTTCACGCTGCTCGCGGACGGCCGCACGGTAAGGGCCGAAGCATTGGAAGGCGTACAGCCGGAAATCGGACTGGGTATCGCCAAGCTGCATTTCGAATTGGCGGCCGGCACCGATAGCTTCGTGTGGGCATAGTCGTTCAATCGTGTTGTGCCGGTTGAGCCTATGACGAAACCGGCCATATAGCGCCACAATACGCAACGCGTATAGGCTCTATGTGAAGGTTTTGCAGGGCACTTGTAAGCATTTCGTCACTTTCAGAGGGCCTTCAGCAACCTTCAAGCACAGACATCTACCGTCGTATGCGTGAAGAAGTTTTTCGAAGGTCTTTCCATTTCCTCGATCGTGGCCGGAGCCCTTGCTGCCGTCACCTCATTCCTGTTGGCGTCGAAGATCGGCATCGCAGGTTCGGTGATTGGCGCCGCGGCCAGCTACATCGTGTCCGCAGTCGCCACCAACATCTACCAAAACGTGTTGCAGGCTTCTGGGGAAAAGCTTCAGAGCGTGGGCTCCACGGATGATGACGCCGCCGAGCACGGCGAATCGGATGCCGGTAGCAATGATTCCTCACCCGCATCTGAAACGAAACTTCCTGCAGCCTCCGGCGATGCGGCGGATGCCCAACAGAGCGACGATATCGATCGACCCGCGCGGGTTGAAGCGGCAGCCAGCGAAAATCCCGAAAACACCATGGTTGCTGCAGCCGCGGCAGGTGAAACTACTACCAGCCTCGGCACCGCTTCCACACCCGCTACACGTGCGACGACCACCACCCTCAGCACCGCCTCCGCACCAGCTGCAAGCCGTCGCACACCTCGCGAGATTGTTTCTCGCCCGACTGCACAGCGTTCGCGCCACACGTATTCCGTCAAGGAACTGCGCGCATCACGCCGCAATCCCAAGCGCACAGCTGTTATCGTAACCGTGGTATCCGGCCTGTTGGCCGTTGCCGTAACGGCCGGCATCGTGCTGCTCATCACCCAAGGCAACGGCACGGACAGCGTGGTGCGCGACTGGATCTCCCCCACAGTCACCACGCCTTCGCCCGAGCAAACCGAGTCCCCATCGACTCCCCAGCACACGCCAACGGACAACACCAATACACCGAAGAGCAACGGCACCACGACCGAGAACGACTCCGCTCCCTCAGGGTCGTCCAACTCCGATAGTTCGTCTGGTTCCACCGATTCGTCCGGCTCCACCGGTACTGGCTCCGGCAACACGAATACCGAATCCGGCACCAACAGCGGCACGGAGACCAACGGCAACACCAATTCAGGAACCGGCGGAAACTCCGGCTCGAACTCGACCGGCTCAGATGCCTCCCACGGATCGGGGTCTTCAACGAATTCGGGCACTACCGGTTCCAGCTCAACGGGTTCCGGCAACAGTTCGACAGGCTCCAACAGTTCGTCCGGCAACAGCACCGGCAGTCCCAATTCCAAATCCTCCAGCTCGAGCACAAGCAGCAGCGCCGGCACTGATATCGACGTCATAGGCGAATGACGTGGGGCAATGCGAAACTTGGACGTATGACTACAGTTATCATGCGCACCTGCGAAGGTGACATGCGCATGATGCTTCTTCTTTGGGATGTGACATCAGGAAACAGATCACTGGAAATCGTTGAAATTCCAATCAAAGCCACTCCAAGAGCCCTGAACAATCCCGATTTTCCCGAAAAATAGAATCCCCGAGGCCGCAGGGCGGCACCTTATTCAAAATCACCGGCGTAGGCAATTACTCTTTCTTCTAATGGTTTTTCAAGAAGCAGAGAAAGACAAAATGACCGATGGCCAATGGAGACAGGAAAAAACGGAAATGGTGATGCGTCGTCGCCTGCAAGGACGCGGACGGAAGCATCGTCTCCTGGTGCACTCAGAACCACGCTCTTCACATCCTTTCGCGTGTCTTCAACTAAAGCGGTTTAGAATAATGCTGTTCCCTTGATATGTATACCCCTCAAACAAAGAAGTTGAATTATGACGACCACCGCGATACCGAAGTCGGTCTGGGATTTCATGCAGCACATCACGGACCTGTGCGGCACCGAACACGCCGCCTGGGCCGAGAACTTCAACGCCTGCTTTGCCAACACCCTGACCACCACGGTCAAACGGCATGACGACGGCACCACATTCCTGCTCACCGGCGATATCCCGGCCATGTGGCTGCGTGATTCGACCGCACAATTGCGCCCGTATCTGGCCCTTGCCGCCGAAGACGGCGACATTGCGAGCCTGATCGCCGGTCTGGTGCGGCAGCAGTTCCGCTACATCACCATCGACCCGTATGCGAACGCCTTCAACGAGGAGCCGAACGGCGCTTCTTGGGACAAGGATGATCAGTCCGACTTCTCCAGTCCCTGGCTTTGGGAGCGCAAGTACGAGGGGGACTCGCTGTGCTACCCCATTCAGCTGGCTTGGATGCTGTATGCGAACACCGGCAACACCGATCATTTCAATGACGAATTCATTGCCGGCGTCAAGAAGATTCTTGACGTCTTCGAGACCGAACAGCATCACGAGAACTCCCCGTATTTCTTCATCCGCGACACGGACATCCCCACCGAATCGCTGAGCAATGACGGCAAGGGGTCGCCGGTGGCGTACACCGGCATGACCTGGTCCGGCTTCCGCCCCAGCGACGACGCCTGCACCTACCACTATTTGGTGCCCTCGAACATGTTCGCCGCCGTGGTGATGGGCTATCTGGAACGCATCTTCGGCGGTGAGATTCTGGATGATGCCGATATCGCCGCACGCGCCGGCGAGCTGCGCCGCACCATCACCGAAGGCATCGAAAACCACGCCAAGACGACGAACCGCAACGGAGAGACAATCTACGCGTTCGAAACCGACGGTCTGGGACACGTCAATATCATGGACGACAGCAATGTGCCCTCCTTGATGGCGGCCCCTTACTTGGGGTACTGCGCACCGGACGATCCGACCTATCTGGCAACCCGACGCACGCTGCTCAGCGACGAAAACCCGTACTATTACGAGGGCGAGAACCTCAAGGGCATCGGCTCGCCGCATACGCCGCCACGATATGTGTGGCCCATCGCGCTGTCCATCGAGGCGATGACCAGCGACAGCAAGGATTTCAAGGCGCATATTCTCGACCGTCTCGTGGCCACCGACGCCGGTACGCATCTCATGCACGAAGGCATCGACGTGGATGATCCAACCAAGTACACGCGCGAATGGTTCAGCTGGTCGAATATGATGTTCTGCGAACTGGTCATGGACTATTTCGACATTCACGTGAAGCACTAAGACGTGCCCGCCGCATGCTCATTGCGCACCCACCGCATGTTCTCATTAAGGAAAGGAACAATCATTATGACCAATAACCCACGTTATACGCTCGGCACCGAAGCCAACCGCATTTTCATGGCTTCCGAAACCTACGAGCTGCTGAAGTTCGGCAAAGGCTTCCCAGCGCCGGATGGCGGTTCCGGCTGGCTGAACGCCGACGGCACCCTCGACCCCTCACACGGCGTCGAAACGTGGATCACCAGCCGTATGGCCCATGTGTATTCGATTGGCGCCATGCTCGGATACCCGGGTGCGGGCGAGCTGGCCGATGCGGCGCTCAAGGGATTGACCGGCATTCTGCATGACGACGAGCATGGCGGCTGGTATCCGCAGGTGTTCGCGGACGGCACCCATGCTCCGCGCAAGGTCTGCTATGCGCATGCCTTCGTGATACTCGCCGCATCCTCTGCCCTGCTGGCCGGACGGCCCGGCGCCAAGGAACTGCTTGACGAGGCGCTTGCCACGTATGACAAGCATTTCTGGGATGACGAAATCGGTTTGGCCGTCGATACCTGGAACACCGAATTCACCGAGCTCGACCCGTACCGTGGTCTCAACGCCAACATGCACACCACCGAGGCGTTCCTGGCCGTGGCCGACGCCACCGGGAACAACACCTATCGCGTCCGCGCCGGCCGCATCATCGACCACGTCATCGAATGGGCGGAACACAACGGATGGCGCATTCCCGAGCATTTCAAGTCCGACTGGTCAGTCGATCTCGAATGCAATGCCGACAAGAAGGACGACCAGTTCAAACCGTATGGCGCCACGCCGGGCCACGGCATCGAATGGGCGCGTCTTATCGTGCAGTGGGCGTTGAGTTCCTTCGCCAATCGGGACGGCGCGCGACCGTACATCGACGCCGCCGAGCACCTGTTCGCGCGGGCGGTGGACGATGCGTGGAACGTCGACGGCGCGCAGGGACTCGTCTATACGACCGACTGGAACGGCATGCCGGTGGTCACCGACCGCATGCATTGGACGGCGGCCGAATCGTTGAACACCGCCGCCACGTTGCACGCCGCCACCGGCGAGGCACGATATGCCGACTGGTACGCCACATTCGCCCGCTACGTCGACGAGCACGTCATCGACCACGAAGGCGGATCATGGTTCCACCAGCTTGACGGCGGCAATCATGTGATCGGCACGGTCTGGCCGGGCAAGTCCGACCTGTACCACGCCTTCCAGTCCACGTTGATTCCGTTCCTCGACCCGGCTGTGTCCATTGCGACGGCCGTGAAGAACGCGGCGTAAGGCGATACAATTCGTGATAACGAATAGGCAAGGTCCGACGGAAAACTCCCGTCGGACCTTGCCTATTCCCGTCTCATGCCGTTTCTATCCGCTCCACCAGCAGGATGTAGCCGTAGACGAATCAGACACAGGAAAGTCTGGTACTGTCCCTGATCACGAGCTTGGGAGTCAGGATGCGGCGGTTGCCACTGACCGTCTCACCGTTGATGACCTTGATCAGCAGTTTGGCGACCTTCATTCCATACACGCTCGGGTCTCGGTGTACCGACGTGAGCGATGGATAGATCGATACGCACAAGAAACTGTCCTCGAAGCTAACGATAGCCGGAAGATTATGCGGATATCGCGGTGCGTCCGGATTCTTGGACGGCGTATTGAGCAGCCACTCGGTAATGGCATGCAGACTGGCTGCGGCCAATGTCTCATTCTCGTAGATGAAAGCGGTGGGCGGATTGCTTCCACACAACATTGCAAGCGTCATTGCCGAGGCGATGTCTACGCTGAAGTTGGTGTATTCGACACGGATCGACTCAAGATCGCGGCGCTTTGCGAATTCACGGAACATTCGTTCGCGATCACGCGAATAGTCAAGGGTGCGGTCCCCCGATAGGTATGCGATACGCCGGTGTCCGCATGATACCAAATGTCGGAGAATCGTTTCCATGGCGCCTGAATCGTCAATCGACAGCGAGGGCACGATGTTCTCAGGATCCGGACCTCCCGCAAGCACAGCCGGCACACCGAGCCGAGCAAGCAGCGCGGGGCGCGGGTCGTCAGCACGCAGGTCAACGAGGATAACACCGTCAACACGCTTACGTCGAGCCCAATCCTCGTAGACCGACAACTCTTCCCTGACCGATGAGCAGGGCCGATACAACAGACCGTAACCTTTGAGACTCAGGGATTCATGCAAACCGGTCATGAAATGCAGCATGAAGCCTTCGTCCCGAAGACCGTTTGAGGAGCGTGCCGGGGCGAAGCCAACCGTCATGGTCTTCGATGAGCCGAGCGCCTGCGCCGCATACACCGGGCTCCAGCCAAGCTTCGACGCAGCCTCTTTGACGCGCCTTTTGGTCTCTTCGGAGACGCCGGGACGATCGTTGATCGCGAACGATACCGCGGTCTGCGAGATTCCCAGCTCGTCGGCGATGTCCTTGAGGCCCACCCGATGCGGTTTGGCGACCGGATGCGCGGCTCCTGACTCCAAGTGGAGGGGGTTTGTGTTCATCGTCGGCTCCGTGCTCGTCATCGGCGTACTCTCCCGTTTCGCGATATGTTGGTTCCCCGCAATGGGGAACCTCAAAAAACGGACTTCGATAGCACTCACCATTGCATGCATACTGCATGAATCAGTTTAGTATATGGCATGGCCCACATCGATACAGAACTTCTTTGCCCTCATTCCCCACAAAGTGGAAATTCGCACGGCATGCATTCGATACGGGCCGAGATGCCGCCTCCGGGTAACACCGATATACCGGCTCACCCGGAAGCGATGTATTCGTCAGAACAAACAGCGGCTCCTAGAGGATCGCGCCGTCTGCGCCACGTACCTGCATCTCATAGATACGAGCCGCAGTGTCGCTGCCCTGCGTCGGCTTGTTAACCACCAACTTGACGTAACGGGCATTGACCGGGGCAAAGGCGTTGGACGTGGCACCTTCAGTGTTGCCCTTGACCAACGCGACCTGCGTGTATTCGGTTCCGTCCTCACTGACCTCGATCGCATATTCCTGCGTGTTCATGCTGGCATCCTCTCCACCGGCTTGAGCATGGGAAATATCGACTTGAGAGACGGTCTTGGGTGCGCCGAGATCGACAACAAGCTCATGCGGAGCCGGGCCGGTGACACACCACTTGGTCTTCACGTCGCCATCAACCGCGAACTCAGGCTTCTCGTTGCCGTTCGTGAACCCGTCGGCGCTGACCTGAGCGCCTTGAGAGAGCAACACAAGGTCCATGACATCCGCGGAGACGACAATCTGCCCCTTCAGCGTCGCAGTGGCCTCGCCGCTCTTGTTCTTCGCGGTGATCTCAACGTCATACACGCCCTCCTTGTCGTAGGTGACGGTGACGGACTTGCCAGTGGCATGCTCCTTGCTTGATCCGGGCAGAAACCAGGCGACCTCGGCAGTGTTCTTCGAGCTTGCGGAGGTGAACGTCACTTCGTCGCCCACATTCAGCAGTGTGCGCGAAGCCGTGGCACCGGCTTTCGGCTTGCTGTTGTCGGGCCAATCCATATCGGCCTTGGCGCTCGTGCCTTGCGTACCATAACGGTCTACCGGCACAATCTCGAACGTGGTGTTATTGGTCTCGCCTACACGTGTCAGTGCGTTTGCATAGAAGTTCTCGACGTTTGAGACGCCAAGGAACGAACGGCTCTTGTCCTCGTTGATCTGGTAGATCTCGTAGGCCGGAGCCTTGCCATCGGTCTTCCATGAAATGCGGGCACCGGCATACAGGGCGTCATCGTCGAACTCGCTGTCATCGACCTTGACTTCGGTGACCTTGCCGAGCTCGGTCTCCTCGGAGCCATCCTTGAGCGTGATGTTGCCCAGCAACAGCTCGTAGCCGGTCTTATCCTCGGAAGACTGGTAGGTGAAGTCGATGGCGGTGAGCGTCTTGTTCGACAACTTGGCGATGTCGTAGTCGATGACACCCCAATCGTTGCCGACCTTCTTCTTGCCATTGACGGTTTCGACCGAGCCATCCGCGAAGGTCAGCACGGCCTTAAGATCGGTATCGACATTGGCCTTGGCGGCAATCGACAGCGTCGGCTTTGCCCCTGTCTTGACGCTCGCCGAGTACAGCTTGACCATGGTCTTGCCATCCTTGGCGACCTTGCCCGAGAACTTCAGTGACGATCCGCCGTACCAGGCGTCGGCATCGCTGTAATCGGCCTTGGTCTTATTGCCGCCCTCATCGGCGACTATCCAACGATAGGTCGGCTGGATATCGCTGACGGAACGGTTGTTCCAATCCATCTTGGAAATCTGCTTGCCTTCACGGAAGAAGCTGTAGCCCGAACCGTTATTGAAGTTGGTCACAAACGGCAGCGAGGTGACAGCCGACTGCTCGGCCACGTAATTGGATACGCCGGTCCACTTCTCATCGTCCTCATACGGAGTGCTCACCGATGGATTACCCTCATCGTTAACCCATAGACGACTCTCGTTTTTGCGGAATGTGGTCGGATTGCCGGCGGACCAATATGCCCAGCTCGGGCAGTACAGGCCGAGAGAGGTATGCGTCTTGCCATCCTTGCCGGCGAACAGGTTCCATTTGACCGGGGTGTCATAGCCGTCGGCCTGCACATCGATACCGGCGTACAGAGAATACGGGTCGATGCCGAGTTCTTTGGCTTTGGTTGCGGAGGCGGCAAGCAGGTCGTCGCCGGCCAGTTTGTCCTCGGTCCACCAGAAGTTCAGAAACATCTCATCGGCTATCGGATGATCGCCATCCGTCATGTACATCGAGTTTTCATCGGTAAGGGCATTCTGCCAATCGATTGAGCCGTCCTTGGTCATCGAGTCGTAATACACGACACGCAGGTCGGGGGCCTGCTTCTTGAGGTAGGCGATGAACGCCTGCATCTTCGTCGCGTAGTCGGCTCCCAGCGAGGTTTCATTCTCACCCTCTGTCTCCTGGTTGATGAACCAGCCATCGAAACCGTACGTGGTGGCGACCTCAATGAGCTTGTCCGCCACGGGGAACGAGCCATCGGACTTTTGGGCAAGCGTCTGGTCCAGCCATTCGACCTTGCCTCCTGATACGTTCTGAGGGAAGAAGACTGTGCCCAGCACCGGCACGCCGTTGGTATGGCCCATGTCAGTCACATCGGGGCTCGGCGGCACGATGATGCCTTCGCCCGAAGAGCCGCCCCAGTACACAAGCTCGTCAACGTACTGCCAATACGAGAACGTGTTCGCGTTCGCGGTGTTCAGGCCATGAGGGGCATTGCCGCTTGTCGAGGAGTTCATGATCGATATGGCCATCACCTTGGTATCGGTGTTCTGCGTGTCATTGACTGGTTTGAGGTCGGCCTTGTCCACACGCTTGGCCAACGGCACAGTGCTCACATTGTATGCTAGATCTGGGTCTTTGTCCGCATTCCACTTCAGCAGATCTTCCGGGAACCAGTAGGACGCCTCGGGCCGGTTGCCCAGCACAAGCTCCTCATTCTCGTTCTCCGGTGTGATCGTGTACTTGGTCGCGGAGGTGCCTCCCGAGCATGCCGCCAGCGACATCGCAAGCATCGCGGCAAGAGAGGCCGCCAGCACCCGGCGCCACGTCATTGTCTTGTTCATCGGTTTCCTTTCCTGTTCTCCCCGCCGCATTCTTGCGTCGGGACATATCTGTATGGGCTTGGGGCCCGCGCGCCTGTTCAGTCGCGCAGCAACACCTCTGACAACGCCTCGATGACGCCTTGCGGCATATGCGAGGAAAACCACCTCGGCTCCCCGTAGTCGCCCGGCGGCATTTCCAGCGTGTGCAGGGTGGCGAGCGCGCGTATGCCCTCGCGCTGAACGGATTGCCAGGCCCGTTCCTTGGTGAAATAGTGCATCTTGGCGTCGGCGAGTATGTCGAAGGTGTCTCGCTCGACCGGCGACGGCGCAATCGAAAGTCCTCCAGCCACGTGAATCGTCAGGTCGCCGTCCACATTCAGAGCGCCGACCTCGACGCTTAGGCTTAACGTATCCGGGTCATAGTCGACTGTGCCGCTGATTGGCCGACCGCCATGGCGTATAGAGACCGATGCCGGCAAATCGCCGTCCGGCTGTTCCACACCTCGCAATATGAGACGCCATGCGCGTGAGCTCGGCACCAGCGAACTGTCGCCGTCAAGCGCATGTACGGTGAACATGCCGCGCACCCAATCAAACGTAAGACGGGTCGAAGCCCATTCTCCGCCGACCGACTCGCCGTCATCCTCCCATAGCGTGAACGTGCCATCCGCGCCCGGAAATACCAGTACATCGAATGCCGACGGGTTGGAAACATCGTTGAGTGGAGCGCCGTCGAGACGTTGCATCGGTATGATGCCTCCGGCTTTGGCGAATACCGGGATACGGTCGAGAGTACGCCATACACCAAGCGTGCGGCCCTCCGGATTGTCGGCTACGTAACGTCTTCCGTCGAAGAAGTCGAACCATTGGCCGACTGGCAGCCAGACCTCTGCTTTGGCACGGCCTGCGGCCTGATCGGCCGGTTCGAGCACTGGCGAAACGATCAGCTCGGTGCCGAACTCAAATTCCGTGGGCACGGTGCCGCCCCCGTGGTTCCAGTACATTGGCTCGACCAACGGCAGCCCGTCATAAGCCGCGCGACGGTTCATCGTATGCAGGTACGGGATGAGTCTATGGCGCAAACGAAGTGCGGCTATCATCGCCTCGCGAGCCGGGGAGTGGAAGTTCCATGGCTCCTTGCCGTTGAATGGGGAGTCGGTCGAGTGCAGACGGTTGATCGGGCTGAACGTGCCGAGCTGGTACCATCGGGTCTCCAGTTCCTCGTCCCGGTAGCCGAACATATGCCCGCCTATGTCATGGCTCCACCATCCGTAGCCGATGTTCGAAGCCATCGTCGTAAAGTACGGCTGGAATTTCAATGATTCCCACGATACGACCGTATCTCCGGAGAATCCGACCGGGTAACGATGGGAGCCGTAACCGGCATAGCGCGAGAACGTGATAGGCCGCCGACCTCGCGAGGCCGAGTCCAGGAAGTGCAGGTGGTTGAGCATCCACAACGGGTCAAGTCCCGGCTGGCGAGTCACGCTGCCTTGTTGCCAGTCGATCCACCAGAAATCAACGCCCTGAGATTCCATCGGGTGGATGATTTGATCGAAGTAAGCGGACATGAACACCGGCGAGGACGCATCGAACTCAATCGAGCTGCCGGACTTGGAATCAACGCCCACTGCCCGAGCCATGCGATCGTAGCAGTCCTCGAACGCACGTATGCCGTCTCGCGGATGCAGGTTAAGCGTGGTTTTGAGACCCCGCTCATGCAGCCATCCCAGAAAACGTTCCGGGTCGGGGAACAGGGTGCGGTTCCAGGTGAATCCGGTCCACCCTGAGCCATAGCACGGATCGGGATCGGTCACATGCCAGTCCATGTCAAGCACCGCGACGGTGAAAGGGATGCCCTCTGTTTCAAAACGTTCTATCAGCGTACGATATTCGGTTTCGCTGTAACGATGATAGCGACTCCACCAGTTGCCCAACGCCCAGCGAGGCAATAGAGGGACCGGTCCGGTGAGCTGGTGATAGTCATGCAGTGCATCGTGGATACGCCGCGCGTATCCGAAAAAATACAGATCGGTGGAGGAGACCGGCTTACGGGCCACCCATGAGCCAAATGGATTGGGGCTGCCATTGACTTCAGATGCTTCGACTACCAGATTGTCGTCCGAATCGTCAAGAATCATCCAACCGTCACCCGACAGCAGGCCGGGTTCGAGTTCGGTCGGACCGTCAATCTGGTCGAGGGTTCGCACAGTGCCGCCCAGATTGGCATTCTGAGCATCGCCGTAACGCCAAGTGTTGTGTTGTGACAGCGAATCCTTGACACTTACCGCCAAGCCCTCGGCAGTGAACGGGCCTCCATCATAAACGATACGTAACCGTTCGGTCTCAATATCGAGCCAGCCATCGGCATCACGGCGAACAGTGTATGCCGCAGGCTCTCCGAAATCACGGTTGACGACGCTTTGCGTTCGTTCGTCGACGAAGACGCCGGCATCCGACCATTCGAAACGCACCAAAGAGTCCGTCAGAATCGAAATACGCCACCGATCCCCCCGAATGATGGCTTCAGGGCGGGCCGCCGGATCACTATTCGGCGGCTGACCGGTGAACAGCGTCGCATCTACCATACGTCGTCTCCCCCATTGGATGCGCGATGTGTGTGAACAATGGCGCACCGATACCGGTACGTACCGGTGCGCCGGATGCGCAAATGTAATGAGTGCCAACATCTTGCAAGGAATAGCATCGTCTGTTATAGAAAGGCCGGCCGCCAAGTTCAAGCCGAGGAGAGCCGGCCCCTTCGAAGAGGAACTTCGAACAATTATTCGGTTATTTCGATGTCTGGATGTCCGGACAATGACGAACGGTTTGTACTACATCGTATGACCGTTCGTCAATGCGTCATCATTCGCCTTTATGCTCGAAAGCTGGATCGGACACCGCATTGTAGGCATGGCCCGCCACGAGTTCGACGCGCTCAAGGCGGACGATGCCCCGATTGGCGAGCTTGGCCGGATTGCCAGCATCAAGCGAGGTGATAACGCATGGCCTTTCACCCTGACGATTCAAGTTCGCCCATGCCTCGAAGAGCGAGCCGCCCGGAGCTTGAGCAGCTCGCATGAGCGGGTCGCCCTGTTCATCCACAGGGATGACAATCGCTGTCGTGCGTGGCGGTGCAACCGTATCCCGGTGGGTGGCGATTGCGTCTCGGAACGCCTTGCCAACGTCGGTGAGAGTCCCGTCCACATCGAACAGGCCAAGCTGGTGCTCGAAGAACGGGAAATCCGAGAATGTCGAGGGGATGCGGTGAGAGCACCACCACGTGACGCCGAACACATCAGGACAGTCAGCAATCGCATCAATCGAGCGCCGGCAGAACTCCGGAGCATCGGCGGAATCGATCACATTGCCAGGTGCTCCGATTTCCTGTACCCACACCGGGCGATGCGGATCAGCAGCGAATGCCTTGGATAGTTCAACGAGCCAGGCCGCGTGTCCCAGGCTTTCGCATGACATCGGACCGTAATGCTGTCCGGTACCGTTGAATACCCAGGAGTGCACGGTGGTCACATCGCCCTTGCATGAAGCATATCTAGGCAGGAAGGCATGGCCATCGGCGTACCAGATTGCGTCGTTTTCGCTATGCGCGATTAGACGGCCATCGCGCCGGCATCGCTTGGCAACCAATCCGATAAGCGTATCCAGCCATTCACCAATCTGCTCGGCATTGGCCGGCATGCGTCTGGGATGTGTGGCATCAGTGAACTGGTTGCACTCGTTGCCCAACGTAAGGCCCGCAAAGGCCTTCATGTCAGACAACGTACCGTAAATCGCCTCAGTCAACGCACTCTGGGCTTCTATCGCCGACTGATCGGTGAACATGCTGCCTTCATGCCAGGAGACCAGCCAGGAAGGCACGAAATCGAAACTCGACAAGTGCCCCTGAATCACATCCACATAGACATCGAGACCGGCTTCTCCACCGAGTTCGACCATACGGCGAACATCTGCCAATGCCTTGGGATTAATCCAAGTTCGATTAGGCTGCAGCAGCGTCCACAGGGGAAATATACGCACATGATCCGCACCCAGCTCGGCTATCTGCGCCAAATCCCGGCGTATGACTTCCCATTTGGGATTGAGCCAGGTGTAGAACCATTCGCCCGAAGGCGTGTAGTTGACTCCGAATTTCATGGTGAACCTTTGATTATTCCTTGACCGATCCAGCTTCCAGGCCATTGAAGATATAACGTTGGAAGACAAGGAAGAAGATCATGATCGGGACGAGGGCGATTATGGTGCCGGCTGCGACCACACGCGGATCGGACACGAAGGTGCCCTGCAGACGGCTCATGCCGAGTGTAAGCGTGTAGTGCGAGTCATCAGTCAGCACGATTAACGGCCACAGGAAGTCGTTCCACGATCCCATGAAGGAGAAGATGCCGACCAACGCCATGGTTCCCTTGACCTGAGGTACGCATACGCGCCAGAACCGTTGCCAGACATTGGCTCCATCGACCTCTGCGGCTTCGATCATCTCGCGAGGTATGGCCTTGAACGCATTCATGAACAGAAGAATGTTCATGGAGCTGACCAATCCAGGCAAGGCAACGCCGATCAGGTTGTTCTGCAGCTGAAGGTTGCGGATAATCAGGAACTGCGAGATGAGGATCGTCTCACCGGGAACCAGCATCGATAGGAACAGCAGGCCTACGACCAGCCCCTTGCCTTTGAACTTGAGCAGGGCGATCGAGTAGCCGGCGAAGCATCCTGAGATGATGTTGCCACCGATGTTCAATGCCGCCACGATCAACGTGTTGCACACGTAGAAGAGCAACGGCAGACGATTGAACACATCGACGAAGTTCTGGATTGTCGGGTCAACGGGGATGAGGTAGGGCGCGGCGTACATGTCGTCCTTGGGACCTTTGAACGCCAGTGAGATCTGCCACAGCAGAGGTGCCGCCAGGAAGAGCAGCAGAGCGATCAGCACGATGATGCGAACGACCTTGCCCGGAGTGACATGATTATATTTGTTTTCCATGACTGCGTGTGTGCCTGCCATCAGTCTTCGCTCCTGCTCTGAATGAACCATTCGATGCCGATGATGCAACCGAGCACCACGAACATCACCATGCCGAGGGCACCGGAGTAGCCGGTTCGGGCGTTGATGCCGGTACCTTCCTGCTTGATGAGCATGGTCATCGTCAGATCGGCGCCACCGACGCCGCCGGAACCTCCGGAGAGCATGTAGATCTCGCCGAAGACTCGGAAAGCGGACATCGAGCTGAGCAGCATGACTAGGATCATCGTCATTCTGCATCCGGGCAATGTGACGTGCAGGAACTGGCGGATGCCACCGCACCCGTCAATCGAAGCCGCCTCATATAATGTGCTGTCTATATTGGCGATGTTAGCCAAATAGATAAGCATGTAATAGCCCAGACCACTCCAGATCGTGACGGCCATGGCACTGAAAAGCAGCAGCCAGCGATCGGTCAAGAACGGAATTGGCGTGGTGATCCATTTGAGTGCCTTGAACGTGCCGTTGAGCAGACCATCCTTATCGAGGATATTGGTCCACAGCAAGCCGACGACGACGCTGGACATGATGACCGGTGTGTAGAAGGCGGTGCGGAAGAAGTTCATGATGCGGGTCTTCTCGGCCACCAGGGAGGCCAGCATAAGAGGCAGAATCACCATGAACGGGACGATGCACACCACATACAGCGACGAGTTGAAGAACGCCGTCTGGAAGCGGCGGTCGGTGAACATGTCGATGTAGTTTTCAAGGCCGACGAACGTACCGGGCTTGAGCAGGGTGGAATCGGTGAAGGAGAGCCTGATCGTATTGAAGAACGGGAACAGGGAGAAAGTGCAGATCCATAGGATCGGAGGCAGCACGAACAGCCAAGGAACAATGCGTCCGCTACTGTTCGGTCCCAGCCCCGCCTGGCGTGAGGCCTTGGCCGCGCGCTTCCTTGATTTCGCTTCGCTTGCCATAATTAGAGCCGTTCGTTGCAGTACTTGACGGTGGCGTCAAGCGCTTCCTTGGCCGTGATCTTGCCTTGCAGCGCTTGAGCGATTTCCTCACGCAGCATGGTGGAGCAGGCGGAGGTGAACTGGGCCGGGCCCCAAATCTCACCGTTGCGAATCTGATCGGCGGACATACGCATGGCTTCGGCGTCCATGGTATCGTCGGACGGGTTGAAGAATTTGTCGTCAATGGTACCCTTCGAAGACGGGAACACGTTCGCCTTCTTGTCGAATGCCAGCTGGTTGTCTGAGTTGGTCACGAATCGGGCGAACTTGATAGCCTCCTCCTGGTGCTTGCTTGTGGCATTGACCGTAAGCATCTCCATGAACATGTTCGGCTTGGTGTTGGCGATGAAATCGGTGATCGCCAGATTCTCGAACACCTTCGGGGCGTTCTTGCGAATATCGTCCACACTGTAGGCGTTGCCGTTCATAAACGCCTGGGTTCCACCGTTGAAGCTCTTGGACTCACCCGAGGTGGAGCTGTTGAGCATGTCATCGGTGAAGGCGCCGGCGTTGTACATGTCGATGTAGTGCTGGACGAATTCTACGCCTTTCGCGTTGTTGAACGTGAACTCGGTGTGGTCTTTGTTCATCAGTTCCACGCCATACATGCCGAAGTCCTGGATGGATGGGATGCCGGAGGTCAGTGCATACTTGCCACCGCAGTTGGAGCCGAAGGTGTCGGCCATCGCGAAGATGTCGTCCTGCTTGGTCGGCGGGTCGTTCGGATCCACGGTGATGCCGCACTCCTCAAGCACCGCTTTGTTATAGAAGGTGGGGCCGGAGTTGAGGTACCAGGGGAACCCGTAGGTGCCTTCCTCAAGGTCGGTTCCCTTGAGTGTGGCGGCGTCCCAGGCAGCTGGAAGGAAGTCATCTTCGGCTTCCGGCACGGCATCGGCGAGATTGAGCAGGATGCCCGCACTGGCCAGCGTATATGCCGGTTCAGGGCCCATATCGACCACGTCCGGCAGTTCTCCCGCAGCGGCGTCGGTGGACAGTTTGTCCTCGTAGTTGTCGGCTGGCTGGTCGACCCACTTGATCGTGATACCGGGGTTCTCCTTCTCGAACTGGTCGATCAGTCCCTCGAAGTAGTCGGTGAACTTCTCGTTCTTCAGATTCCATGTCTGGAACTTCAGTTCGGCGGTGCCGTCGCCCGAGCTGGATCCGCAAGCGGCGAGTCCGCCCACAAGGGCAATGGCAGAGCCCAATGCGACCGCCTTCTTGAATGTGCCTTTCATGGTGTTTTCTCCTTTGATATATTTGGTTTGTTCTTCGAAACGTATGGTGGGAACGCGGTCATTGCCGACCGGTTCATGTTGAGCGCTCACGGGGAGGCTGAATTCCGTTGGCGAACGCATCGATTCGACTGCTATGTCGATTGACGGTTGGAGGCAAGGACCATGCCCGGGTTCAGGACCCGGGCCGAATCCGTATCAGGCGCGGCTTAGGCGCAATGTGGTCAGTTGGAAGGGGTTGAGCGCCAGTTCGGCGCCTTCGGCCTGCTGCTTGCCGCCGATAAGTCCGGCAGGTTCATCCGGGTAGGATTCATCCTGTTCGAGCGTGTTCGTCTCACGCACCGTCCAGCCGTCCAGCGTACCGCCGACATGCAGCATTGCCTTGGCTTTCGCCCCGGCGGCCTCATAGAGTCGGGCCACGATGTCGCCCGAACCATCATCGGCGAGCTTGATCCAGTCGATGACCGGCGTGCCCTCTATGGGTTCCAGCGTGATCGGCGCGGCGATGTCGGGCATGTTCTCAATCGTCGGAGCATTGATCTCGCCAGCGGCGGCGACCAGTGGCGCGACCGAAGCGCATGGCAGTACGGTCCAGTCGAACTCGTGGTGGCCGATGTCGGTGCGTGGATCCGGTGCCGTCGGAGCCGCGACCAACGACATGCGCACCATCGTGCCGGCGAGGGCATCATCCCGATCACGTAGCGAGCTGACGTCGGAGCCATAGGTCGAGCCGTTGGCCACGCCAATGCCGTATGAGGAATCGTGTATGCGAACGAAGCGATGTGAACAGCTTTCGAACATCGCCTCTTCGCCTTCGGTGTTCTTGACGATCGGGCGTTCGATGAGGCCATACTGGCATTCATACTGGGCACGGCTGGCGCTCAGTGCCATGGGGATGTCTACCTTGAGCAGCTTCTCGGGCACATTCCATTCGACATCTGCATGGAAATCAAGCTGGCTTTTGCCCGGGCGCAACGTGATTGTGGTGGAAATCTCGTCGTCGCGGTAACTGTTCTTGGTGACGATCACGGCGGACCCGTCTGCGGTGGTCTCGATCGAGACGATATGTCCGTCAGCCAATGCGGTGGCGCACAGGAAGGCATCGCGTTCAACATCCCAGGCATCGAATACGCCAGGCTCGTCCTTGAGAATCTCGTAACGGCCCATTACGTGATCCTTGGCGACCATTTCGCGTCCGGACTTCAGGTCGATCATCGAGTCGACGGTGCCATCGGCGGCAACGTGGACACACAGCAGCCCGTTATCCAGCGTAGCCGAGCCGTCTTCGCGACGATTCACCTCGACTGGTTCGCCACAGGAGACCAGCGATGCCGGACGCCACGGATCGACATCGGCGAATTGGCTGATCCGGGCTTTGGCGATACGGGCCACGTCCGGGTTGGCGACGGCGATTGCCGCGATCGCGTCACGGGCGATATCCGAGAGCGCCTTAAGATCGCGGGCATATTCTTCTCGGGCCACGCGATGAGCCCATTCAATGGCCGAGCCGGGAAGGATGTCATGGAACTGGCTGAGCAGCAATGTCTTCCAGATGCGATCAATCCGCTCAGTCGGGTACACATAGTCGGCAGATTCGAGCGAAGCCACGGCACCGAGATATTCAACCGTGCGCAACATCGATTCTTCCTTGCGACATCCGCGTTTCATCTCCTGCTGAGAGGTCAACGTCTTGCGATGCAGCTCGAAATAGAATTCGCCTTTCCATCGGGGCATTTCCGAGCCGGCCTCGGCCTTCATCTCGGTTTCAGCTTTGGAGAAGAAGTCGTCCGGAGTGCCGTATTCGACTTTTGGCATACCTTCAAAACTTTCAAAGCGGTGCTCGCGCATCGTCATTTCACGGATGGGCCCGCCGCCGCCATCGCCATAGCCGAATAACAAGATACCTCGGTCGGAGAGGTCCTTGTCCTTGTAGTTGCTCTGCACGTAGGCCATGTCGTTCGCGGACATGTCGGAATCGTATTTGTCGGCGGGTGGGAAGTGGGTGAAGATCTGTGACCCGTCGACGCCCTCCCACATGAAGGAGTGATGCGGCAGGCGTGTGGTGTCGTTCCAGCACAGCTTCTGGGTGAGGAACCACGAGTAGCCGGAGCGCTTGGCGATTTGCGGCCATGCGCCGGTATAGCCGAAGCTGTCCGGCAGCCAGATGCCGTTCGGCACAACGCCGAGCTTCTCCTTGAAGTATCGTTTGCCGTAACTGATCTGACGAATCAGCGATTCGCCGCACGGCATGGTGCCGTCGGATTCGACCCACATGCCGCCGACCGGGATGAACCGGCCTTCCGCGATGCGGGCCTTGACGCGTTCGAACAGGTCGGGGTGGCGTTCCTCGAGCCATGCGAAATGCTGGGCGGCGCTCATCACGTAGGTGAAGTCCGGGTCGATATCCATCAGCGCGAGCGCATTGGATACGGTGCGCCCGACCTTGCGTTCGGTTTCGCGCACCGGCCACAGCCATGCGGAGTCGATATGCGAGTGACCCATTGCGGTCAGGGTCATGGCCGAGGCATTGGCGGGGTTGTGCATCACCTTGTCGAGCGCCTTTCGAGCCAAGGCGAGCGTGTTGTAGTCTTTCTCGTCCCACAGGTTGATGGATCGCTGCATGGCCTTGGCGAGCTTCCAATAGCGCGGGTCAGCGTCGTTCATGTTTTCGAGAGATCCGGTGACGACGTCAAGGTCGGCCCAGTAGTCGAACATGTCCTGATCCAGAGCGGCGATATCGATGGAACTGAACTCATAGCGTTCGTCTGCTTTGCCGGTGGGCTTGGTGCCCAGCTCGGTAACGGTAAACGACGGGACATTAGGGTTGTAAGCGCCTTCGACATAAACCACGAAAGAGCCGTCAGGATTGACCACACGATCCTTGACACCGTCAGCGGAGACAAGCGGCATCCAGTGATTGCGCGGGTGCAGTGCCTTGATGACGGTGCCATCGGCACGGTATGCCATGGCCTCAATGTGACCGCCGACGGGCCATTCGAGCCAACCAAGGTTGAACACCAGCTCGATGGCTCGCCCCTCGGGCAGGGTTTCGGGCAACTGTCCCTCGACACGCATCCAGGTCGTGCCCCATGAGGTTCCCCAGGGTTCGCCTACAGCGAGCGGCTGAAAAATGACCTGCCCGGACACTGCGCGCGTGATGAACGCAGCGGGCATCTCCGGTTCTCCCGGGTTCTTGACTGCGCCGACCGTGCACTGTGCAAGCACCTGATGGATATGCGGCCAAACACGCTCCCGCATAACGCGCTTGCAACGATCAATCTCGCGATTGACTTTGAGCAGCATAGCTCTCCTTTTGTCGTGTACTTTTCGCTGAGACTAAAGCGACTTAGCTGACCACCATGGTCATTCGCCGGTTACTAAAGCGATTTAGTTAGAGAATAACACGATGTGTGCACGAACGCAACATCACCGTGTCACATGTCGCATATCGTTACCCCGCCTCCCATCCCCGCCATAACGCGCAATCGCGCGCGACCATGCAGCATCTCGGAGGAATCCGATTCCCGCATGATCGAGCGCGATTGCAATATCGGGGTTAAGACCATCTGTCCCTATCGCCGAATACGCAATGTGACGATCTGGAACGGCGTGAACGAGACGGATGCACCCTCAGCGGGCACCGGCCCTCCGGCGACCAGCGCACGGGGCAGATCATCGGCCAGCACCGGCTCCTCCATGAGATTCACCTCCTCCACCGTGCATCCTGCGAACGTATCATCAAGGCGCAGCGTTGCCTTGGCGTCGCCCCCGGCGGCCTCATATAGACGCACTATAAGATCGCCGGAACCATCGTTGGCCAGCTTTACCCAATCCAGTACCGGCGTGCCGGCAACATCAGTGAGCGTAGCCAGCGGTCTCACGGCCGGCAGCTCACCCATAATCGGCGCGTTGAGACGAGATGCTTCGGCCAGCACCGATTCCATACCGGCACCGGCAACCAACGACCAGGCGAAGAAATGCTCTCCCTGGTCGGTGCGTGGATCGGGGTACAGCGGCGCGGACAGGAGCGACAGTCGCACCATGGTGCCGCGGCCGGCGCCGTGCGCCGCGGCGGCGTGGATCGGGCTGACGTCGGATCCGTACGTGGAGGCGTTGACCACAGCGGCGGCATAGTCGGCATCGGCGATACGTACGAAGCGGTGTGTGCAGCTTTCGAATTTGGCATCGTCGCTGCGCGTGTTCTTGTTGATCGGACGTTCGACCAACCCGTACTGGCATTCGTACTGCGCATTCACCGCCTGCACCGTGACCGGCATATCCACCTTGAGGAACTTCTCCACGGCATGCCAATCCACGTCGGCGGTAAAGTCAAGACTGCCGGACCCCGGGCGCAACGTGATGACGGTATGGATCTCAACACCGCGCGCACGGGTGACGACGTGAATCGCAGCCGAGCCGTCGGGCATATCTTCCACATGCTCGACCATGGCGTCGGTGAGCGTATCGGCGGCGAGGAACGCATCACGCTGGATATCCCATGCATCCCAATGGAATGGCTCGTCCTTCAACAGCTCATAGCGCCCCATGCGGACACCGGATGGCACAAGTTCACGACGCAAAGCGAGATCGATCAGGGATGAGACGGTGCCATCCGCCTCAATACGCACACGAAGACGTCCGTTGTCAAGTATGATGGCGTTTCCGCCACGCTCGACGGAAACCGGAATGACAGACTCTTCCACAGCCGTTCCACCACCGTCACGCACAGCCCATGAATACTGCGGATTGCTTGCATATGGCGCAATCACGGCATGCTTCACCGTCGCTATGCCTGGCTCGGCCTCTTTAACGGCCTGGCCGGCAGCCGCAGCGATGTCACGCAGATGTGCGATGTCACGCGCGTATTCCTCGCGTGCCTGACGGTGCACCCATGCGATGGCGGAACCGGGCAGAATGTCGTGGAACTGGTTGAGCAGCAGGGTCTTCCAGATACGGTCCAGTTCCTCACGAGGATAGACGTAACCTGGGTTCTTGATACTGGCCACGGCGCACAGGTATTCGACAACACGCAGCATTGACTCCTCTTGGCGGCAACCACGCTTCATATCCTGCTGTGCGGTGAGTGTGCCTCGATGCAGTTCCAAATACAGCTCGCCGTGGAAGACCGGTGTCTCGCCGCGGGCATCGTCCACGATATCCTTGCGCACGCGATCGAACAGCTGATCAGGAGTACCGAAATCGATTTTCGGCGCACCGGCGAGATCATGGTCGCGCCGGATGCGTGCGGTCATCTCACGGGTGGGGCCGCCGCCGCCATCGCCGAAACCGTAGAGCAGGATTGCGTTGCGGGAAAGATCCTTGTCCAGGAAATTGCGCTGCGAATACATGAGCTCGCGCATGCTCATCGACGAGCAGTAGGTGTCAGAGGGCGGGAAATGCGTGAGGATACGAGTGCCGTCGATGCCCTCCCACATGAAGGAGTGGTGCGGGAACTTGGTGGTGTCGTTCCACGAGATCTTCTGCGTGAGGAACCAGTCAAAGCCGGCTCGCCGCGCGATCTGCGGCCAGGAGCCGGCGTAGCCGAAACTGTCCGGTAGCCAGATGCCACGCGGCGTGACGCCGAGATGCTCCTTGAAATATCGGCGGCCGAACGTGATCTGCCGCACCAATGATTCGCCGGAAGGAATCATGTTGTCAGATTCCACCCACATGCCGCCGACCGGGATGAACCGGCCTTCTTCGATGCGTCGCTTCATTCGTGCGAACAGGTCGGGGTGTTCTTCTTCCAGCCATGCGTACTGCTGGGCGGAACTCATCGCATACGTGAAGTCCGGGTCTTCGTCCATCAAAGCCAGCACGTTGGATACGGTACGGGCCACTTTGCGGCGTGTCTCGCGCACCGGCCATAGCCATGCGGAGTCGATATGCGCGTGGCCGATGGCAATGTGGTTGATTGCGCTGGATGCAGCCGGTTCGGCGAGCACGCCGGCGAGCGCCGCACGGGCTGCCGGCACGGTTTCCAAGTCGCGTTCATCGTAGATGTTCAAGGAGCGTTGCAGCGCTTTGGCGAGCTGCCAGTAGCGCGGGTCGTCGTCTTTGAGTTCGCGAATCAGGGAAGATACGGTTTCCAAGTCCATGTCATAGGCAAACACGTCTTCGTTGAAGATGGTGATATCCATGCGACTCAGTGTGTATGGGAAGTCACAGGCGCCGGTGGCCTCTTCGCCGAGTTCGGTGGGTGAGAACGGGGTGGGGCCTTCGACGAATGGGTTGGCGGCGGCTTCGATATAGACGGTGAAGTCGCCATGTTCATCGAGTTCTACAGTGCTGCTGCCGTCCGCGTAGACGAGTGGAATCCAGTGGTTGCGTGGGTTCGCGGATTTGATGGCGGTGCCGTCGGCACGATAGACAAGTCCCTCGGATTGGAATCCGGGGCCGCGGTGATCGAGCCAGCCGAGGTCTACCATGAGTTCGACTTTTCGTCCTTTGACCGCCGCCATGTCGATATGGCCGTTCACCTCGAACCATGTGGTGCCCCATGTGGTGCCCCAGACGCCGGGAACGCGGAAAGGTTCGAAGGGCACTTGGCCGTTGCGCACTTTGGCTAGAAATTCGCTGGAGGGCACCGGTTCACCAGGATTGTGGAACGAACGCAAGGTGCATGCGGCAAGTGTGGTGTGGATATGCGGTTTGACGCGCTGCTGCATGACGCGGTCGCAGCGCTCCAACTGCTGATTGGGCAGAAGAAACATGGAGAGTTCAACTCCTTTGCTGTGTCTGGTGGGAATGGTGGAAATGATAGGTGTGGTGGCAATTGGGAAAACCGTAATACGACATGCTTCTGCCCCCTCATGGTACAAGGAGGCAGAAGCATCAGACGGGAATTCAGCGCGTGATGCGCAGGGTGGCGAGCTGGAACGGGCCAAAGTGCAACGTGGCACCTTCGGCGTTCTGCCTACCGTCTTGCAGCGCGACTGGAAGGTCGGCGGCCAGATCGTCGCCTTCCAGCACATTGGTCTCATGCACCGAAGCGCCTGCGAGCGCCGGGCAGACGTGCAGCATGGCATCGGCCTGGCCGCCGGCCGCCTCATAGGCACGTACGATCAGGTCGCCGGAACCATCATCGGCCAGCTTCATCCAGTCCAGCACCACGGTACCATTGACGGACTCGATCGAGGCGAGCGGCGTGATATCGGGCACATCATGGAGTACCGGTGCGTTGAGCACACCGGCGGCGTCAAGCGCACGGTCCACCGTGGCGTCGGCCACCACGGACCAGTCGAACTCGTGCGAGCCGATATCGGTGCGCGGGTCGGGGAAGGTCGGCGCGGAGAGCAATGACAGTCGGAACATAGTGCCCGAGTCACGACCTTCGGCGGCGTTCCCGGCGATCGGTGAGGCATCGGACCCGTATACCGATCCGTTGATGACGGCTGCGGCGTAACCGGCATCACCGATAATGGCGAAACGGTTCGTGCTGCTCTCATACTTGGCTTCGTCGGATGCGGTGTTTTTGACAATTGGGCGGCGGATCAGACCATACTGGCAGTCGTAGGTCGCCTGATCGGCCACAATGCCCAGAGGCAGATCGACCTTGAGGAAGCGCTCGCGTTCGTGCCAATCGATATCGGCATGGAAGTCGAGCGTGTGCGAGCCGGGGCGTAGCGTGATGGTGGTGGTAATGACGGTATCACCGTCGGCGGTATGCACGTGGACCTGTGCCGCACCGTTTTCGGTATTCACCGACTCGATTGATCCGGTCACGGCATTCGCCATGAGCAGGGATTCGCGTTCGATCTCCCACGCATCCCAAACGGCGGGCTCGTCCTTCAACAGCTCGTATCGGCCCAGTCGGGTGCCGGCCGGGACCAGTTCATGGTTATGCTCCTCATCAAACAGCGAAGAAATCGTACCGTCGGCCTCAATGGTGACGGACAGTACGCCGTTGGCCAGAAGTACACGGCCGTTGTCCAGCGTCTGAGTCAGCACGGAAAGCGCGTCGGTCGGTTCGTGGATGCGGTTGGCACGCCAAGACGCGCCGTCATTGCGGAACTGGCTGATGCGGGCCTCGGCGAGCAAGTCGGCCTGCGGGTTGGCCTTGCGCAGCACGGCGCACATGTCTTGGGCGATTTCAGCGAGACGCTTCAGGTCACGGCGATAGTCCTCGCGGGCTTCGCGGTGCACCCATGCGATGGATGACCCCGGCAGCACGTCATGGAACTGGTTAAGCATCAGGGTCTTCCAGATACGGTCCAGTTCTTCGCGCGGATAGTCATAGTTCGGGTCGGCCAACGTGGCGGCCGCGCCCAGGTATTCGACCGTGCGCAACAGCGATTCCTCTTGGCGGCAGCCGCGTTTCATGTCCTGTTGCGAGGTCAAGGTGCCACGGTGCAGTTCGAGGTACAGCTCGCCCTTCCAGACGGGCATTTCCGGGCCGGCGTTCTTTGCAAGCTGCCGATGCGCCTTGTCGAAGAAGTCGTTCGGCTCTTCGATGCTCACCTTGGAGACGCCTTCGAGGTTCTCGTAGCGGTGCAGGTGCTCCATCATGTTGCGCGTGGGGCCGCCACCGCCATCACCGAAACCGAAGAGCAGAAGCGAGCGGTCGGCGAGATCCTTGTCTTGGAAGTTCTTCTCGGCGTAGTCGAGTTCCTGAACCTTGCACCAAGCAGCATAAGTATCCGCCGGCGGGAAGTGGGTGAAGATGCGCGAGCCGTCGATGCCTTCCCACATGAACGAGTGGTGCGGGAACTTGGTGGTATCGTTCCACGAGATCTTCTGCGTGAGGAACCATTCGTACCCGGCCCGGCGGGCGATCTGCGGCCATGCGCCGGTGTAGCCGAAGCTGTCCGGCAGCCATACGCCCTTGGGCTCCACACCGAGATGTTCCTTGAAGTATTTGCGGCCATATGCAATCTGGCGAATCAGCGATTCGCCGGCGGGCAGCATGCCATCGGCTTCCACCCACATGCCGCCGACCGGGATGAACCGACCTCCTTCGATGCGCTGTTTCATGCGATTGAAGATGTCCGGATGATCCTCTTCCAGCCAGACGTACTGCTGGGCGGAGCTCATCGCGTATTTGAAGTCGGGGTCGGCGTCCATCAGAGCCAATGCGTTGGATACGGTGCGGGCCACCTTGCGGCGTGTCTCGCGCACCGGCCACAGCCATGCGGAGTCGATATGTGCGTGGCCGATGGCGCTGACGTTCATGGCCGAGGCGTTGGCCGGCTTGGCCAGTACGCCGGCGAGTGCTGCGCGCGCGGCTTCCACGGATTCAGGGTTGCGCTCGTCGTAGGCGTTGAGCGAACGCTGCAACGCCTTCGCGAGCTGCCAGTAGCGCGGCGACTGCTTGTCGGCGAGTTCCATCAGGGAGCTGACCACGTCAAGATCCACGGAGTAGTTCTCGTAGCGTTCATCGAATTCGGTCAGATCGGCGGACTTGAATACGTACGGCTCATCCGGCTTGCCGGTGGCATGGTCGCCCAGTTCAGTCTCAACGAACGGAGGTACACCGAGCAGGAGCGGGTTGCTGGCGGCTTCGAGGTACAGGGTGAAGCTGCCGTCTTCGGCGACCGACACTTGCGCGTTGCCTTCAGCATCCATGAACGGCACCCAATAGTTGAGCGGGTGTACAGCTTTGATGGCGGTGCCGTCGGCACGGTAGACGAGGCCCTCGATATGGCCGCCGCAGGAGTGCGGGTACCAGCCAAGGTCGAGGATGAGCTCCAGCGGTTTGCCTTTCGGGTAGCCGGCCGGCACAGTACCGGTCAGGCGGAACCAGACCGTGCCCCATGTGGTGCCCCATTCGCTGCCGAGCGTAAACGGCTTGAAGTCGATGTCCCCTCGATTGAGCTTCGCGAAGAACTCGTCAGTGGGCATTGGCTCTCCGGGAATGTCAAAGGACTCCACCGCAAGCTGTGCGATCGATGGGTGGATATGAGGGTCCACGCGCTGACGCACTATGCGCTTGCACCGCTCCAGTTGCTGTTCAGGTTTCAGGAACATCTGCTGTTCACTCCCCTTATCTCTGCCGCTTGTGCGGCCACATCATTGTGCTGCCCGTTCATGGGAAACATATCGACATGCGCCATCGCCCGCAGAAGACTAAAGCGCTTTAGTAACATATTGGAAGGAACAGGATATGATGTCAAATCATTATCGCAATTCAGCGTGTTCCGTCAGGCATGTCCAAGATGAATTGGCAACGGTGTGTTGGACGGTTTCTTAGAGGATGAGTCCCTGTTCAGTGAATTCCTTCGGACTCCGGTATCCGAGGGTGGAACGGAGCCGCCGGTTGTCGGACCACCACACGTAGTCGTCGGGGTCGTGCCTCAGCTGCTCGATCGCGGCGTAGTGGTTCCGGCACACGAGCTCCTTCCTCAGCAGCCTGTCCGTCGCCGTGAACAGCTACCAACGCATCGTCAGGGAGCACCACCGGGACACCGCGGAACTGCTCGCCTACCGTTACCTGCCAACGGACGACCCGACGGCAATCCGCACCCTCATCGCCCGAAAGGAACGCCAGATCGGCAAGCTCCGCGACGAGGTGGACCGGCTCAAGCTGATCCTGCCCGAACATGATACCGGAAAACCGGAAAACCGACACAACGGAATGACGGAACACTGGAATACCGGAACCGATGGAGACCGATATACCAAAAACCGGAACACCAAGAAACCGAGACCGGCATGACGGAACGGGGCAAACGAAACAGCCTTGCATACCCCACATCTAAGTGTTGTGGCACCCATCGCCGCAACACTTAGATGTGGGGTATGCCGACCCCTGACACATAGCCAGCCACGTCGAAAATCAGGTCGACAACCCATTTTTTCGTATAGACAACACCATGGTGCGCAGACGCCATAATCCTCCCGAAATCAGATAGTCCCCATTGTTGCCTGGCGGAAAACCACTACCGAGGTTTTCTCACTGGCGGCGAGTATCAACACGAACCGTGGAATGACGCCACATATACGCCACCAGTGCGCCGCACCTTGAGCGCAACCCACAGGGCAGATCAGAACAGGTCTCCTTGGACCATTCCATCTGGCACAGGCATCGGCTTGCGGAATTCCGAAAGTTCCGGAGTGTATGCCTGCTGTTCTTTCCATTCGCGGACGAGCTTTTGCCGCCAGCCTTTCGACGGAGGCCACGGCACGCCCCATTGGGCCAGTTGGGCTTTGGTCCAGCCGCCGGCGGGAGTGCGCCGCGCTTCGATTTCCGTCGGCGAGGGAATGCGCGTTTCAGACATGGAGCTCCTTCCTTAAACCAGTCCTCACAAGGTCGGACGACGCTCATGCGTCTCTGATACGGCATGGACATCACGCGCGCTATTCTGGGCAAGCCTTGCCCGCATCGATTCACCGAATCTATCAGCCAGGTCGGCCTTGTTATGGATGGAATGGTCGGGGTCCGGGCCCCGGCGCAGCCCCTCGACCAGTTCGATGAACGACTGTTCCTCCTGCTCCACGCAGTCGAGGAAAACGGAACAGAACGCCGCGGAATCGCCATCCACCTGCCAGGCCTCCAGACCGCGGGCATAGTCACGCTTGGCGTCATACTTAATCGCCACGGGACGATAACCGTGCTTCAGCAGCATGAAGTTGAGCAACTGGCGGCCGGTCCGCCCGTTGCCGTCCATGAACGGATGGATGTTCTCGAACATCGCATGGAATCCGGCCGCCTTGAGCAGCGGATGCGCGCCGCTCCCGTTCAGCACGTCGACCAGGACTTGCAGGTCGTCACGAATCTCCAGCGGGTCCGCAGTCTTGACTCGGGTGGCGGTGATCCGCGCCAAATAGCCATAAGGACGGAACGTGCCGCGGGCGAACGGCTGGAGATCCAATGCGGTCACCTCGTGTAGACGACGGATCAGCTCCTCGTTCAGCTTCCGCCCCTCCTTGGCATATTCGCGCACGTAGGCCATGCCGTCAGCGACCCCTCGCGCTGCGAACACGTATCTGGCCGGCGAGTCCGATGGGACGAACTCGCCCTCCAGCACCAGCGACGTGTCCTCCAGGGTCAGCGTGGACCCCTCGATGGCGTTCGAATTGTAGGTGTAGCGCACCAGCCAGTCGCGGTCGTAATCCGCCAACGCCATGTCCTCGACACCGTCCAACGGCTCCAGCGAGCGGGCCCGGTCCTTCAGCGCGTCGATCCTCCGCAGGCGTTCGGAAATCTCCCGTCCCCTTTCAAGGGCGTTCAGCTCGTCGGGAAGGGCCTGGATGTGCCGCGACAGCTCGGGATTGGCCATCATGCTCCTCTTTTCGTGTTCCGGTTGCAAAGTCCATTATTCCAGTAGTGATTCGTTGCGCTAGCGGTTCAGATGACGGCTCAACGCATCCGGTCCGGTTCCGACGCTTCTGGCATCCCCGTCCCGTTGTCCAAGGTTCTTCCACAACGTCTCGCCGAATCTGTCCATCAAATCCGTTTTATTGCGAATCGGGCCAGAAACACGAAGGACCTCACCTTCGCTGATTCTGCGGAGCATCCCGATACGCTTTACCAACTGTACCCGGATGGCGTCGAGGCGTTCGGGCGCGAACATGCGCATGCGCGACAACTCGTGCGCCACCTCGTCGGGCCAGCCCGACAGAGCATCCAGATCGAACCGGCCCCAATCCTCCACCAGTTTGAGCTGCCGCAAGGCCGAGGGGCGGCCGGTCGCCGAATAGAACGGCTTGGCGAACCAGTCGCGGTCGTCCACATCGAGCTCGCCGCTCCACAGGCTCGCGCCGGTGTCGTAGATCGGGGCCGGACGGACCGCAAGGGTCTCGATGTTCCGGATCAGACCGAAGTTGTTGTAATGCCTATCTGTATTGCGCATGAGGTAGTCGACCACGAGCCAATCGTCCGTGGTGTCACGAACCGCCCGTTCGTCTGCGCCGAAGCCGACGGCGGCGCGGATCCACTGGTCATGCGAGTTGAGGCCGTTGACGGCCTTGACGGATTGGAGCACCTGCCAGGCGGAGACCAGCTCCTCATGATTGGAGAGCATGTCCGCGCATGTGGACACCAGACGGTTGCCGTTGCGTGCCAGGGAATACCGGACGGCCGGAACGCCCAATCGCATGCAGAGCCTCGAGGCGATGACCTCGTTCATGGGCTCCTGGCCAGTACGGCCCGACTTGACGAGCAGTCTCCTGCCGGTGGCCCTGTCGATCGTCCAGCGTTTGGGAAGATCGCCGCCAGTGGACACGTCGGGGACGTTGAGGCTGATGTCACGGGACGACGAGTACGAGGTGAGCAGGATCTCGCCCAGCGCCTCGTCGAAGGGATTGTCGAAGAAGTTGACGTCCTTCCATTCGGCCGGGTCGTCCTCGCGTCTGACCCAGTACTGGTCCGACAGGCTCAAACCGTAGGTCCTGTCGAGCAGTTCGTCGGTCGATGCCGCGCCAAGCGATTCGAGCACGCGGCAGATGCCGTCGCGGGTGGAGGGGATGGCGCGGGACCTCCACCATTCGTCGATCCTCTTGGCATACAGCGCGCTCTTGCCGTGCGTGGTGAACTCCAGGGGCAGACGATCATGGTCAAGGACCTCGCCAGAGGAGCACGCGCGACCGGACTCGGGATCGTATTCGAACGCAAGGACCGGATGGTCCCCGCACATGATCAGCTTGCGTGGCATGATTCCGCTCCCTCAAAACTTGGTCTTTAAAGATTCTACAGGCACGAATTACGCGCGAGACGGCGTCCCGTTTCATGACGCGGTGCATGGATATGGACCACTTCCGCAAATCGCAAGCCTCGGCGATGATGCCGACAACTGATACGGTAGTCATATTGGTTTCCCAAAGGTAAAGAGGCATGACCATGGGATTGTTCGACTTCGCTAAGAACTCTTTGGGTGACGTGCCGTCCGGCTTCGGCGGTCGGGGCGATATCGCCAACCATCTTTTCAACGACCGATGAAAAGGCTCCGGTTGAAAGCTATGGCATGATGACACGAGCGCGGGGACATTTATGACCGAAGGATACTCACATAAAGCGGCACACATCGTTGAGCATATCATTCTCGCAATCGCGCTGATCTGGGCTGGAGGCTGCACTCTCATATGGATGCAAACGGATATGTCGCATCGCATCGTGAACGCGAAATCCGCTGACGGCACCTGTGAAGTGACCATCAGCGAACTCGGCTCGCCCATATTCTTCGGCCCAAGCAGCATCACGGTCAAAGTCTCTTGGGACACCGATCCCGGTGTTATCGGTTCCGAGAACGTCACGGAAATCAAAACGGATCTGCACAACGACGGCAAATCATTAGGCTCGGGCAACTTCACCGTCACCTGGCACGGCAACATCCCGACCGTCACCACCCATGGCGAGGAACAGCCGGACCAAAGCTACACATTCAACTGGAAATAACCGCTCCGAACATCATGTCTCTCCCGAGAGTAGTCCTCACAACCGGGCAGGTCCCACAAGGGGCATAGCTCATGCACCCACCGTCCGGTCTCAAGCCCATGAGACACTTAAGACCATGACTACCGTAATCATGCGCACCTCTGAGGGCGATATCACCATCGACCTGTTCGACGACAAGGCCCCGAACACCGTGGCCAACTTCCTGGGCCTCGCCACCGGCGAGAAGGAATGGGCCGACCCGTACACCGGTCAGCCTTCCCACGGCAAGTTCTACAACGGTCTGACCTTCCACCGCATCATCAAGCAGTTCATGATTCAGGGTGGTTGCCCGCTCGGCACCGGCACCGGCGGCCCTGGCTACGAGTTCGACGATGAGATCGATCCGAGCCTGAAGTTCGACAAGCCGTATCTGCTGGCCATGGCCAACGCTGGTCTGCGCCGCGGTATGGACGGCAAGGTGCACGGCACCAACGGCTCCCAGTTCTTCATCACCACCGTGCCGACCCCGTGGTTGGATGGCCACCACACTATCTTCGGTGAAGTTGCTGATGACGCTTCCAAGAAGGTTGTCGACAAGCTCGAGGCCGTCGAAACCGATCCGATGGATCGCCCGCTCGAGCCGGCCGTGATCCTCTCCGTGGACGTGGCTGAGTAAGACCCACCACAACCGACAACAAAGCCCTCTGATCGATTCCAATCAGAGGGCTTACTCGTTCTTGGCTCCCCTCTGGAGGGGAGCCAGAGTACGGTACGGACTACTTCATCTTGCGCATACGCGGCTCAGCGGACTCCTTGGCACCGGTCAGACGGTACACGTCAAACACGCCATCGATTTTGCGCACGGCGGCCAGCAGCGTGTTGAGATGCTGCGGATCGGCCATTTCGAAGCTGAACTGGCTGGTGGCCACACGGTCGGAACCGGTGGCAATCGTTCCGGAGATGATATTCACGCCATGATCGGACAGCACGCGTGTCACGTCGGACAACAGGTTGCGACGATCCAAGGCCTCGACCTGGATCTTGACCATGAACAGACCTTTGGTGCTGGTCCATTCGACCTCGACCACGCGCTCGGGCTGCTTGTTCTTCAGATCGATCATGTTCTGGCAATCGGTACGATGCACGGACACGCCCTGATTACGGGTGATGAAGCCGATGATCTGATCTCCCGGCACCGGCATGCAGCAACGAGCCAATTTGACCCACACGTCGCCCACGCCCTTGACGGACACTCCGGTAGAGCTGCTGGAGCTCTTACGCTCAACAGGCTTCAGAGGCAGGGCTTCCTGCTCAACTTCCTCATCGACCTCGTCGGCCCCGGCATCCTTGACCAGATGCGAGATGACGTTCTGCGTGGAGATCTGCCCATCACCGATGGCGGCGAACACAGCGTCGGCGTTCGGGAAATTGAGGTCGTCGGCCACACCGATCAGTGCCTCGGTGGTCAGCAGCGCATTGACCGGCAGGTTACGCTTGCGCATAGCACGGGTCAGTTCGTCGCGGCCTTCCTCAATGGCCTCGGTACGACGTTCCTTCGAGAACCACTGGCGGATCTTGTTTCGTGCCTTCGGGCTCTTGACGAAGCTCAGCCAGTCGCGCGAAGGACCGGCAGTATCGGACTTGGAAGTCAGGATCTCCACCGTATCGCCGTTATCAAGCGTGGTGTCGAGCGGCACCAAACGCCCGTTGACACGCGCGCCCATGGTGCGGTGGCCCACTTCGGTATGCACGGCATAGGCGAAATCAACCGGTGTGGCATGAGCCGGCAAGGAGACGATCTTGCCCTTCGGCGTGAACACATAGACCTCGGACGAGCCAAGATCCTCTTTCAAAGAGCCCAAGAATTCGTTGGAATCCGGGGTTTCGCTGGTCCAATCGGCGAGCTGCTGAATCCACTTGAGGTTATCGGCCTCGGACAGCTCCTGATTGTTCACATCGCGCTTGCGGTCGGACTTGTCTGGCGAGCTCAGGGCACGACCGGCCTGGCCGTTCTCCTTGTACTTCCAGTGCGCGGCGATACCGAATTCGGCACGACGGTGCATGTCCCACGTACGGATCTGGATTTCGACCGGCTTACCGCCGGGGCCGACCACCGTGGTGTGCAACGACTGGTACATGTTGAGCTTCGGCATGGCGATGTAATCCTTGAACCGGCCGGGAACCGGATTCCACCGCGCATGCACGGCACCAAGCGCCGCATAGCAGTCCTGAATGGTATCGACGATGATACGTACACCTACCAGATCGTAGATGTTCGCGAAATCATGGCCGCGCACGATCATCTTCTGGTAGATGGAGAAGTAGTCCTTCGGGCGTCCGGTGACGTATGCCTTGATGTTCTGCTCGTCCAGATCCTCGTTGATTTCGGCCAGAATCTGCTTCAAGTACACGTCACGCTGGCCAGCCCGACGAGCCACCAACACCACGATCTCGTTGTAAATCTTCGGGTAGAGCACCTTGAAGCTCAGTTCCTCGAGCTCCGTCTTGATGGCGTTCATACCCAGACGGTTGGCCAGCGGCGCATACACGTCGAGGGTTTCGCGCGCCTTCTTCTGGGCGGAGGTGGTCTTCACGTATCGCCAAGTGCGGGCGTTGTGCACACGATCGGCGAGCTTGACCACCAAGGTGCGCACGTCACGGCTCATGGCCACCACAAGCTTGCGGATGGTTTCGGCCTGGGCCGAGTCTCCCACTTCGAGCTGGCTCAACTTGGTGACGCCGTCAACCAGACCTGCCACAGTATCGCCGAACTCGGCACGGCACTGATCCAGTGTGTAGTCCGTGTCCTCCACAGTGTCATGCAGCAGACCGGCCGCCACCACGATCGGACCCATGCCCAGATCGGCAAGAATCTGGGAAACGGCCAGCGGATGGATGATGTACGGCTCGCCGGACTTGCGGCGCTGAGCGGAATGCTGGATGACGGCACGCCGATAGGCGCGGTCGAGGATGGACAAATCCTCTCCAGGGTGATGAGCCTTGCACACCTGCTTGATTGGTTCAAGCGGATTGAGCGGATCAGCGCTGATCTCGCATCCCAGCTTGCGGGCGGCATACTGCTCGCCATCGATCTCCGACATGCCAGTCACCTCCCTCATATGACACTCATTGTAGCCGTGTATCGGGGTTGACTGCGTGTTGGCAATTGCATCCAGACCCCGCCTACGGTTAAATCAGGACGCCACTCCCGTGGATCCGAATCCCCGTTCCGCCCTGTCTGAGCCGGGCAAGGTCTCGGCGGGGATGAATCGGGCTTCGACATAGCGCTGGATGACCATCTGGGCGATGCGGTCGCCCGGGTGGAAGACGGCGGTATGCTCCGGGTCGAGATTGATCAGCGGCACTTTGATCTCGCCACGATATCCGGCATCGACGGTGCCGGGCGCGTTGAGCACGGTGACGCCTTGCTTGGCGGCAAGGCCGGAGCGCGGATGGACCAGTGCCACATATCCTGCGGGCAGGGCTATAGCCACACCGGTGGGAACCAGTGCACGCTCAAACGGTTTCAGGGTCACGTCAACGGTGGTGATCAGGTCGGCGCCGGCGTCGCCCGCATGGGCGTAATGCAGCCGGGCCGGGTGCTCGGGATCAAGGCTTTTGACCAGGACCTCGGTGGACTCAGGCTCGTTGTAGGTCTCGTCAAACGCCATCAGGCGGCGCACTCCTCACACACCGGCTGGCCATCCTCGTCGGTGTAGGCGAGCTGGCTGCGGTGCTTGACCAGGAAGCACTGGGAGCAGATGAACTCGTCACCCTGCATGGGGATAACGGTCACCGAAGAGTCCTCGTTGCTCAGATCGGCACCCGGCAGTTCGTAATCCTCGGCAATGGCGTTCTCATCATCGTCGATGTCGCTCGAGGTATTCTGCGCGGACTTTCCCAGAGCCTGCAGCGATTCCTCGTCCTCGTCCTTGTTACGGGGGGAATCATAATCCTGAGCCATTATGGTCCTTTCGTCGTCTACCGTTGGCGTTCGCGCGGTTTCGCCGCGTTGTACTCGCCCATAGGATACATGATTTGAAATACTTGTAAAGTTCGACACGTGGGGCATACTGGGAATAAGTAATGTCTTTGCGACGGAAAGTGGTGTGCATATGCCTAAGGATCGGCTCGAGAAGGCCCGTTTCGAGCGCGTAAGCGAAACGGGGGACCTCGTATTCTCCTTGGGAGGCCGTCAGTTCGCCGTCAGCTTGGACGACACGCTCGAACGGGCGATTCTCGAGGCCAAGCAGATTCGCAGCGAACAGCAGCAGCCGGAACAGCCCCATGAGCAGTCCACACTTCCCATCTCGCAGATCCAGTCGCTGATTCGTGCGGGCGCCGACCCGTCCCGCGTGGCGGAACGCTACGGACTGAGCACAACGCTGGTACGGCGTTTCTCCGCCGCGGTGGAAACCGAAAAACAGTATGCGATCGAACAGTTCCTGACGGTGCCCGCTCCGAAGGACAGCAAGGTGCGCACCATCAATGAGCTGGTCGAACGCACTTTGGCGGCGGCGTCCATCGGCATGGAGTCGGTGACCTGGAAATCCACCCGCCGTGGGCTGGAACCATGGCATATCGTGGCGATTTTCACTTCCGCCGGACGTGAGATCCACGCCGAATGGACCTGGAACATGCACGACAATTCCGTGGTCTGCCTGAACAATGCCGCACGCAAGCTGCTCGGCGAGCAGAATCCGAGGACCGAGAACGCAGGCGGCGCAAAGGCTTCGCCGGAACCTGCGCTGCCGGGCGATTCCGTCCGTTCGGCGCGTATCGAGCGTGCCGTGTCTGCATGGGCCGCGCCAAAGCCGTCTGCTCCGCAGACCCGTCCGGCGTCCTCGAATCCGGTGACCTCCACCGGCTCGATGCCTCCGATCGATCTCTCCGCCTCCGGGTCCATGCCGCCGGTCAAGCTTTCCGCACCGGTTTCGACCGGTGCCGCGAGTACGCAGACGCCGCCCGATGACGGCCGGATTCCGGCTGCCCAATCCGATGCCCCGGTCCATGACGAAGTCACCTCCGATTCCGGTGCGGCGCCAGCGGAAACCGGCAAAGCCGCAAAAAAGGAACAGACCGCAGCACCCGCCAAAGCAGCTCCGGCGGAACCCGCTGCGAAGCCGTCCAGAAGGAAGTCGGGACGCTCGGCGGTGCCCAGCTGGGATGAGATTCTGTTCGGCGACTGATTATTCGCTATATCTGGCATAGCCGGATATAGCCGCCTGACGATACGACTCTTTTCCCCGGAATCGTATGACTATGCCATGTCGATATCGGTCAGACGATATCGGTCAGGCGACGTCAATCAAACAGGGAATATCCATCTCCATCATCGTCTGCGACCCATGCACGCTAGGCAAATGGGTGGCCTTATCCCCCTGAGTACGCGAATCCACGAATGTGGCCGCGCCGGCAGCCTGTACCATCACGTCGCCGAGGATCGGCCGAATACGTTCCGATACAGGGCCGAACAGCCCATCGGCACATGCCTGTTCCTTGGTACGCACCAACGCCGCGTCCCCCAAGCGGTCACGCCAGCGATCGGCTATGGCGTCCGGTGATTCGCCGGGTTCGGCGTACAGCATCAGAGAGCGCGGCTCTCCCCCCACCAGTTCCACGCCATGGATCAGCGAAGGCTCCGTCGCGATGTCGAGCCGCTGATCCATGTCGGTCTGCACCATGCCATGGTCGGCGATGATGACGATCAAGGTGCCGGCTGACGCGCTACGTTTCAATAATGCAAGCTGTGCGTCGATGTGTTCGAAAGCCGCCACCCAATGCTCGGAATCCCAGCCGTAATTGTGACCCACCTTGTCCGCGTCACGGATATACAGATAGGTCAGGCCGGGCCGCCTGGCAGCGCGTGCTGCGGCGAGCACGCGATCACGCGGGGTGACATTGGCCTGATAATCAGTGCCGCGCAAGGCCGCCTCGGTCAGTGGAGAGCCGGCAAATTTGGGCAGTCCGGAACTGGTGACGCGCACCTCCTGACGGCGAAGCTTCTCGAACACGGTCTGTTCACGTTGCAAATCATGAGGATCGACCATGGGAGGGGTGGTGATTCTTGGATTGACGGGTTTGGGCACCAGTGCATCCTTGAATTGGATGAGTTGGATGAGCTTGTGGTTGTTCGGCTCCAGCTGCGTGTATCCGGCCATACCGGTCAATCCCGGGCAGGTGCCGGTGCCGAACGTGGCCATGGCGGCCACGGTGGTGCTGGGCGCGCAGGTCGCGATGGGACGCTGGTTGGCGCTCTCGTTCATCAGCGAGCGCAAGTAGGGTGCATGGCCGAGGCGCATGGCGAGATTCCAGTAGCCAAGTCCGTCCACGAGCACCACGATGGCCGATGTGGCGTCAGGCAGCCCGAGGGCTTTTTTGCAGGCTTGGGGATCGGTGTGGACCTTGGTCGAGATCGGATGACCAATGGCGGCGGAAAGAGCCGGCAATACGGCGGAAAGGTGCAGCGCTCCCCCACGGCCCGCAGCTGTGTCCCCATAAGTCACTGTGGGCACCAACCGCAGCAATTCGTCCATATCCGGCGTCTCAACACTCATAATTGCTCATTATAGGGCTCACAAAAAAACCATGCCCCATTGCAAAAGTGTGAGCCAAACGCACAATATCAATCAATCGCACATAAGTCATTGTGCTGAAGTTCCGCCATTCTTCGTCGTCTTATGCGCGATTGGACTGGCCGAGCACTCACACTTTTCCTATTGAGAACCATTCGCTGCGCGCCGTTTCGCGACCTGACGCTAATATAGGGCGAGTTCGAAAGGGAGTTTCATGGCATCACACCGCAAACCGTCCGCGCAAACCTATGATCCGCGTACGGTCAAGGAGCATATCGTCGAGACGCCGCTGAACGAGGAGATGAGCAAGTCCTTCCTCGAATATGCGTATTCGGTGATCTACGCGCGAGCCCTGCCCGATGCGCGCGACGGCCTGAAGCCGGTGCAGCGCCGCATCGTCTACCAGATGGGCGAGATGAACCTGACCCCCGACCGCCCGTACATGAAGTCCGCCCGCGTGGTGGGCGAGGTGATGGGCAAGCTCCACCCGCACGGTGATTCCGCAATCTACGAGGCCATGGTGCGTTTGGCCCAGCCATTCGCGATGCGTTTGCCGCTGGTGGACGGCCACGGTAACTTCGGTTCCTTGGACGACGGCCCGGCAGCCTCCCGTTATACCGAGGCTCGACTCGGCCCGGCAGCTCTCGGCATGAACGCGGATATCGACGAAGACACCGTTGACTTCACGCCGAACTACGACAACAAGCTCAAAGAGCCGACCGTATTGCCGGCCGCAATTCCGAACCTGCTGGTCAACGGCGGTTCGGGCATCGCCGTAGGCATGGCCACCAATCTGGCCACGCATAATCTCGGCGAAGTGGTGAATGCTGCAAAGTTCCTCATGGCTCACCCGGATGCCACGCTTGAACAGCTGATGCGCTATGTTCCGGGCCCCGACTGGCCCACCGGAGGTACGATCATCGGCCGCGACGGCATTCGCGAGGCCTACGCCACCGGCCGAGGCACGCTCACCACGCGCGCCGCCACCCATATCGAGCATGTCACGGCCCGCAAGCAGGCCATCGTGGTCACCGAGCTGCCGTACATGGTAGGTCCGGAAAAGGTGATCGAGCGTATTTCCGACGGTGTGAAGAACCGCAAGCTGGAGGGTATCTCCGGCGCGTTCGACCTGACCGATCGTCATAACGGCACACGTATCGTCATCGAGATCAAGACCGGTTTCGATCCGCATGCGGTGCTCGTCCAGCTGTTCAAGCACACGCCGTTGCAGGACAACTTCGCCATGAATAACGTGGCGTTGGTGGACGGCCGTCCGCACACGATGGGCTTGAAAGAGATGCTGCAGGTATGGGTTGATCACCGTCGCGTGGTGATTCGCCGCCGTAGCGAATACCGCAAGAAGAAAGCCCTGGAACGCCTGCACCTGGTCGAGGGACTACTCCTGGCCATGCTGGACATCGACGAGGTGATCCAGGTGATCCGCACTTCGGATGATGCGGATGCCGCGAAGACCCGTTTGATGGCCGTATTCGATCTAGACGAGGTCCAGGCCCAGTACATTCTGGATCTGCGTCTGCGCCGACTGACCAAGATGAACCGCATCGAACTTGAGGCCGAGCGTGACGATTTGAAGAAGCGCATCGAGGAGCTCACCCGCATTCTGGCCTCCGCCGAAGCGCTCGACCATGTGGTCACCAGCGAAATGGATGAGGCCGTCGACAAGTGGGGATCGCCGCGTCGCACCGTGCTGTTGGACGCCGATCCCGACGGCACGTTGACGCCGGTCGTGGCACAGGGTTCCGGCACTTCCGGAATTTCGAAATCCGCGCTGGAGGCTGTGAAGTCCGCCACCACCATTTCCTCCGCCGAGGCCGATGTGGCTGCCGCCGCTGCGGCCGCCAAGAAGACCGGCGAACAGTCCGCTTTGACCGGAGCCCTGAAGATCGAGGACGAGCCGTGCGTGGTGATGATGAGCGCTACGGGCCTGATCGCCCGTACCACGCCGAGCGCCATGGATGTGTTCAACTCACGTTCCGCGTCCGACGAACGTCTGCACGATGATCAAATCACCACGATTTTCCGGACTTCCACCCGCGCCACCTATGGTCTGGTCACCTCGGCCGGACGCCTGGTGCTGGCACATGTGGTCGATCTGCCGGCCTTGCCGGCGTCCGCCACGCTTTCTCTGCAGGGCGGAGTCCAGGCCGACGACCTGATCAGCATGACCGAATCCACCGACCCCGTACGCGGGGAACGAGTGGTGACCGCAATCGCCATGGAGCAGTCGGCCGATAACGGCGAAAACGGCGGCGACGGCGAAACCACGGCGGAGGCCAAGCCGCTGCCGTCGCTGGCCATCGGCACCCGCAACGGTGTGGTCAAGCGTTGGAACCGAGAAGCTCCTACCACCATGGATTCCTGGCCGGTCATCGACGTGAAGGACGGGGACGAAGTGGTGTTCGCCGCCGTGGCTGAGGATGACGACCGTCTGGTGTTCGTTTCCTCTGATTCCTCGCTACTCACCTTCGATGCGAAGAACGTGCGCCCGCAGGGCCGCACGGCCGGCGGCATGGCCGGCATCAAGCTCGCCGAGGGTGCTCATGTGATGGCCTTCAATGTGGTGCCCGCCGGCAAGGTGGCTTGGACCTACGAGGAAGGCGAGAACGGTCTGACTTCGGGTGCGGGCGCGGTGGTGCTCACCGTGGCCGGGGATGAGGATGCTCTGCCCGGTACCGAAAACGGCGCCGCCAAGGTGACTCCGCTGGAGATGTATCCCACCAAGGGTCGTGCCACCGGTGGCGTGCGTTCCCAGCGCTTCCTCAAGGGCCAGAACACGCTGATTCTCGCCTGGGTGGGCCCCTATCCGCTGCACGCCTCCACATCCGCCGGCTCCCCGGTCGAGCTTCCCAAACCCGACATGCGCCGCGACGGTTCCGGCGTGGACCTCGCATCCCCCATCGCGTTTATTGCATAGGAATGCTCACAATGAGGCGGGGCCACCGTTTCTGGTTCCGCCTCATAACTTTTCCAAATTCAACGCAGTAAGTGACAACCCGGTTTATTACGGCCGAATCACACGACCCATACATTCCGCAATCAGGCCGGCGATGACATCGTATCCCCGCTGATTTGGATGAATGGTGTTACCGTACAGTACCCTTCGCTGATTGAAACTCGACGCATAATCGAGGAATCTCCAGCCTTTGTCCTGGCACATCCGTTGGTAGCGTTCGTTTAGTTGCTCGACCGCGTGGTTCAATTCCATAAGAGTCCTCATGTTGAAACGAGTCATGATTGGCTGCTCGAGCGCGAATTCCGGGACGGAAAGAATAGTAACGTCCAATCTCGGCTGAAGCGCAATAGACTCTTCTATGATTCCCCTCATCCGAGCTGCCACGTCATCCAATTCCATGCTGGCGCGAGCATGTTCCAAGTCGATGTCATTAGTGCCTAATCCGAATGTCGCATATTGCGCATCAGGAAGCATCCGACGTGCGATCTGCCACGGTCCATATGTCTGATAGTCGACAGTGCTGGCACCGCAATATCCGCAGTTGACGACGTTGATGCCCAGTCGTTCCCCCACTTGCTCGGGCCATGGACGGTGAACAGCCTACCGGCGACTTTGATATTCAATTCGCCTTCCCTGATGTAGGCAAGCATGAAATTATCCACTGATCGGTGACGAAGCGAATAGCCAGGAAGATATGACAGAGAGCCGGCAATCAAAGGATACAGGAATGTATCCTTTACCTCATTGTTCGGGGAGGCCAGATAATAAGTCGATTCCGTGGAATCAAATCCTGAGCCGCTCATTCTCATGAATATGAGTGTATCAGCGTCTCATCAATCGCACTGGATCGTTCTGCCGCAATGATTCTGACAGATACTGCGTTTTCTCATTATGAGCGCAATGGTATGCCTGCCATACGGAGTTTATGCAAGAGCGGGGTACGCTTCATCACTTCGTCGAATCCGAAACGCACGATGGCACTGACTCCGCCTCGCTTCAGACCTTCTTCGCGAATGCGCTCGTCAGCAACGACTTCTCTCACACCTTTGTTATCCGTCATTTCTGGGTCGACGTATTTGCGGGTCCCATCATATTCGCCCACGATCATGCGACCATCTTCAAGCCGCCACAGAAAATCAACACGATATGCCATGCCGGTTTGGGGGTCGATAATGGTCTGCTGTAATTCGGGAATCTTGTATCCGCCTTCGAGGATGGTGCCACGTGTCAATGATTCGCCGCCATTTTCACTGGTAGGATCAGCATAATGCAACAACCGCAGCGCCGCAGTGCAATCGCGTTGCATACTGGCGCATATGCCGATGATGTCGTTAATAGCAACGCCCCGACGCAATGCCGAGTCGACAATGGGCAGTGCATAGCGGAATTCAAGAGTCAGCGCGCAATCCACCACTGTTCGTGCTTCACTGGTCACGGCAACACCATCAATATGCCGTATATCCGTCTGCTGGCTTTTCGGTATGAACAATCGCCGTATTCGTCCGTTACCGGTATCACTTCCCTGAGTATGTGTGGCAATGGTTATTGTGCCGTCATGCAGTAACCATTGATGTTCGAACCCGTGAAGATTTGCGGCGGTCAGACCGGCAAACACCCAGTGACCATGGCGGAGTCCCAATGTGCGCGCAATATGAGCGGACTTCTCGGCAGGGTTCAGCGACTTCCAAAAGTCAGGTTTCACAAACAGGCCGGGGAATACCCGTTCAAGCTCCTGTGCAGAAGCCCGTCTTTCCAATGCGCTTCGCTCTGCTTTGGTTCTGCCAAATGCACAACGACGCTCCTGTTGCGACACTTCCAATAATGTTTCCACTGCTTTGTGATGCTTCATAATATCGACGATATTCAATGATGCACTATTCCAGAAACCCGAACAGGTAATGTGGTTCCAGCTTCCTTTGGTCCCGTCCGGTTATCCGACGAAGACAATATCTCATACCGTTTTTGCAGTATGGCAGTGTCGGTTTTTCTCAAATCGCTCACGCCCAGATGCATTCGTTATCGTCTTCCCCTGCAACTAATTCGCAATTCGTGACTGGACGAAATCTATCATCTTTTGTTGATCGCATCCGACCGAAGTCCACCACCCGGTGCCGATCTCGATTCATTTGCGATCATTTCAATAGAGCGGAACAGAGAGGTATCGCAGTTTTGCCCTGCTAAGCTCACTTCATCGAGGCGAATCGGATATCCCAACCACGAAATTCCCCTCATGGGAAATCCAAACGAGGCAACACCAAGATGGCAGTCGCACTATTGCCCCGTTCCAGATACCTTATCGAGGCCCTGATAAGGCTGGAATCACGAAATTGCCCTACTGACGACATCTAAGCAAGGCAACGGCAAGAGAGCTATCAACATTCTGCCTCGCTCACTCATCTCAGCAAAGCAATTCCAAGACCGCCATCACGGTGCAACCCCACTAAAGCCATACCAACAAGACGATTCCAAGACCGCCATCATGGCATTGCCCCGCTGAAGTCATCCCAACAGGGACAATCCCAAAACCGCTATCACGATGCCACTCCACTAAGGCTTTTTGGCGAAGTGACACCCAGACCGCCATCGCAATGTCGCCCCGCTGAGCCCGCCATGGAGAGATACAATCCTCGACAAAATAATGCACGATGCCATAATTCCCACGACAATGCGGCGTAGTAGACCGCATGCATCCATCCAGTACAGCCGCATGCCCCAATGCGACCACATGATGTCTCAGTACAACCGCATACCTTGTGGCACGGGGATGAATCCGGCCTGATGAAGAATGCGGGCGAAGGGATGTCGGGCATTGAGAGGCTCGCCGTTCATATCGCTGAAAGTTACGGTGCCATTGCCGCTGCGCTTGAGGGCATATGCGAATTCTGTGGCCGCCTTGCGTAACTGTTCATCATTCGTCATGCCGAAATCAGGGGAAATCTCAAAAGCTGACTCGGTAGAAGAGACACCACCCTCAGTCAGCCCATTAGACGCTGCACCAGTTTCAATCGACCCAGCGGAAACGACACCGACATCGGCAGATCGCTGGAATGCGGTCAAATGCTTGGCTTTGGCGGCTGCATAGAGCAACGCACCTTGCGACCCAAGTACGACTACAGCTCCGGCACGGCGTACAGGCCTGCCTGCACTTACTGGCACATCAGGCCAACCGATTGCCGAACCACTGAGGTTCGCGGGATCAAGTACGCTCACGGCCACCACGGATTGGCTGCGATGCTCCGACGGATGTCTCAGCGCATCCACCGTGTCGCTTTCGGCGAATTGCGCCGCGCCGAAGCCATGTATGAACATGCCACGCACCAGTCGTCCATGTTCCTCCATGCGTTTCAATATCGGATAGACGGCCGAATAACCACCCGGGATATCTTCCTTGTCGATCAGCGGCTGTGCAATCACGCCGTAGCGGTCCAACAATGCTTCGACTAATGCGAGCGCACGCTCCGTCGACTCGTCCTCCCCCATACCGGGAACAGCCGACCATAGGCCGCCCAACGTCATATCCGCAGAGGCACGACGAATTGGTGTCACGCGACCGCGGCGACGCGAGGTCGAAGCCTTGCGAGAGCCACCAGTTCCCGCAGTCAGCGCACGCACAGGTGCAAAACTGGAATTGCTGATTCTGCCTTGCCACACCAGACTCCACAAGGCGTCCTTGAATTGCCGTTCGCTCCACTCCTGCGGGATAATCTCGCCGGTATCTGGGTTGATGTCCGGCTCGGAGGCCTCATTCCAGATGTGCTTGGCGGCATCTGCCAGCTGACGGGCATGAAATGCGCCGCCCGAAGTCAACGCCGTCATTATCGATTCAGGCATGGTCTCGCTATCGCCATCAGCCGATGCATCCGGCTTGGAGTCGAACCGTCCGGAGGATGCGGCACCTGCCGAAAGTTCCGAGGCCTCGGTATCGCCAAGCAGTACCGAATCCGCGGGATGGAAGGCGATCTCTCCGGGCTCCAAGGCACCGGTGCCGCCGGCTTTGGACCCCACCCACACCACATCGCCACCGGTAAGAAGTTCGTCCAGCATCGACGGTTGATAGTCACGCACGCGAGCGGGGAATATCGCGGTCTCCCAGAGACCAGCCGGCAACGCGACACCCTCCAGCTGCTCGATGACACGCATGAGCCCATCCGCACCCTCGTATCGCTCACCGCCGACCGGACCGATGCCCTGCCTGTCGATAAGGAACATTTGGAAGGCTTCCGGTTCCACTGGCCGCACTGCCTTGCGTGCCTTGTCCAATGACCGCGAACGAATACGACGGAACACGTCCTTATGAAGCCATTGCTGTTCGCTCCCGCCGGCGGGAGCCGTCGACGGAGTCGACTGAGGGTGGCCCTTCTCCGGATATGGACCACCCTCAGTCCGCTTCGCGTCCAGTTCCCGCCAGCGGGAGCATGAAGTGGAGTCCACGAAATGACCTTGGAGAAGGTCCCCTTTGGCGGCCAACTCGTCCAATGCATGTACGACGCTTGCGGCGTCAAGATGCAGGTAGGCGATGATCTGATCTGCGGTGAACGGACCATGGGTTTTCGCGTAACGGGTCACTCGCCCGGTCACGTCATCGGCGGCAAGTTCGTTCCAGAAAGTCCGCTTCTCCAGCTCCTGCTCAACTTCTCGGATCACATCAGGATTGAGCACCTTGGCCATGTCGGTGGTGCCGAGCAGTCGCTCAAGCATCTGCGAGTCCAGGGACAGCAGTTGTGTGCTGCGCTCGGCCTGAGGCTGATCGTATTGGTACATCACCGTGCCCACGAAGCCGAAGAGGATATTCTCGGCGAACGGCGAAGGCGACTCGGTTTCCACGTCCTTCAAGGCGATGGTTCCGGAGTGCAATCCGGTCATCACCTCGTTCAGTGCGGGCATGTCGTAGACGTCCTGCAGGCATTCGCGCGCGGTCTCCAGAAGCAGCGGAAAGTTTTTGACCGTGCGTGCGGATTGCAGGAGTTGTGCGCCACGAAGACGCTGTTGCCAGAGCGGCACACGACGACCAGGATCGGAGCGGGGCATGAACAGTGAGCGTGCGGCGCATTCGCGGAATCTCGAGGTGAACAACACGGATTCGCCCACTTGGCGTTCCACGTCCGCCCTGAGATCTTCAGGGTCGAACAGGAATAGGTCACACGCGAGAATGTGTCCGTCGCCTTCCGGCAACTGCAGTACGATGCCGTCATCAGCGGCATATACCTGACCGTCAAATCCATAGCGTTGGCTGAGTCTGCGACTGATGGCCATAGACCAGGGTTCGTGGACGCGACGGCCGAACGGGCTTAAGAGCACAATGCGCCAGCCACCATCTTCATCTCGGGTACGTTCCACGATAAGGGTCCGATCACTGGGGACCGCACCGGTGGCGGCCCGTTGTTCGGAAAGTAGACGGGCGAGGTTGGCGATGGCGTTAGAGTCGAGACCATCTTGGTGGAGGCGGGTGAGGATTGCGTGGGTGAAGGTCGGAGTGCTCCTCCCCTCAGTCCGCTCCGCGGACAGCTCCCCTCGGAGAGGGAAGCCAGAATAGCCACCTTGCTCCATCACCAATCCGTCGGCGATTTCACGGGTGAAGCGGGCTATGGCGCGGCTGAAACCGTAGTCACGTCCAGCTCCCTCACCATGCCAGAACGGCAGTCGGGCGGTTCGTCCGGGCGCCGGAGTGACGACCACACGGTCGCGCGTAATGTCCTGAATCTGCCATGTGGAAGTGCCGAGTGTGATCACATCGCCGACACGCGATTCATAGACCATCTCCTCATCGAGTTCGCCCACACGGCGCTGCCCTTTGCCGGCATCCACCTCAGGCAATACCACGGTGTACAGGCCTCGATCAGGAATCGTACCGCCTGAAGTGACCGCCACTTTCTGCGAGCCAGGACGTGCCGAGATAAGACCGTTATCCCGATTCCACACCAGTCGCGGCCGGAAGGCGGAGAACTCCTCGGTGTTGTATTCGCCGGACATCATGCCGATCACCGCGTCGAACATGTCACGCGGCAAATCGGCAAACGGTGCCGACCGGCGCACGGTGACATACCAGTCGTCCGCTTTGAGGTCATGCATCACGGCGGCGGCCACGGTCTGCTGGGCAAGTACATCAAGCGGATTCTTCAATACGGCAAGCAGCTCGATATCGCCGGCGATCATGGACTCCAGACTGGCGGCGCCGGTAACGATCTGCTGGCGGGTCAACGGATAGAACAACGCATGCGAGACACCGCCCACCTGATGGTCGGCACGGCCCACCCGCTGCAAACCCGAGGAAACAGACAGAGGCGTGTCAATCTGAATCACCAGATCGATCGAACCCATATCAATGCCCAGTTCCAAGCTCGAGGTGGCCACCACACAACGCAATTCGCCGCGTTTGAGCCGTTCCTCGATCATCTTTCGTCGCTCTTTGGAGACCGAACCATGGTGGGCCATGGCGATGACGTCATCGCCTTCATGCGAGCCGACCAGCATGGTGGTGGAACCGACCACCGCATCATAATGCGAGGCGAAACCCTCACGGCCTTCGGGCGACCCCATGTCCCGCACCAAGTCGGGATCGACTTCATGCCGGGTTTGTGCATAAAGGTCATTGAGCCGCGCAGTGAGCTTCTCGGCCACGCCACGCGAATTGACGAACACCAACGTGGTGCGATGTGCCAGAATCTCATCAAGCACGCTGCGTTCCACAACCGGCCAGATGGAGCCAGAAGTCCGGTCTCCGGCCGCACCGACCAGCACAGCGGAGTCAAAGGCGCCGCCTGTCGTACGCTCGCCCGACAACAGGGCGTCATCTCCACCAGCACCGGCTTCGCCGCCGACCAGCACGCCATTCCCACCCGCAGACAAACCGGAATCGCCCGTTTGCACGATTCCCTTGTGCTCCGCCAACCGTTGCATGGCCGGCGTAACACCGCTGATATGCGGAGTCGGACGTTCGGAGTCCACACCGCCGACGCGCTGCTTGGCGTTCACAGATTGCAGATCGCGCATGTTTTCCAGTGGTTCGACCATACGCAGATCCATCGCGGGCCTGCCGCCGGGATTCACGATGGTAACCGGTCTGCCGCCTGTCAGAAAACGTGCGGCTTCTTCGGGCGGATTGACCGTGGCGGACAGCCCGATACGCTGCAGAAGAGGTTCATTACCGGAATCATCCGAAACCTTGGATTCGCCGTCATTGCGGTCCATCGCGTCGCGTCTGCGCGATTCGGCGACCAGGTTTTCCAACCGTTCAAGGCTCAATGCCAGATGCGAACCACGCTTGGTACCGGCCACCGCATGAATCTCATCGACGATTACCGTGTCGACGGTGCCGAGAATCCGCCCGGCCTTGGAAGTGAGCAGCAGATAGAGCGATTCGGGCGTGGTGACAAGGATGTCCGGCGGATGGGAGGCGATGCGCCGACGCTCCTGAGTAGTGGTGTCGCCGGACCGGTTGGCAACCGCGATTTTCGGCGCGGGCAGCCCCTGCGCCTCACATTGCGCAGCGATACCCTCCAACGGCTGTTCGAGGTTTTTGGCCACGTCGACTGCGAGCGCCTTCAATGGCGAAACATACAGCACACGCACGCCCGCACGCCGCGTACGAGACACGGTCATCAGCCGGTCAATGGCGGAAAGAAACGCGGCCAATGTTTTACCGGAGCCAGTAGGAGCGATGACCAATACGTTCCGTCCGGAATGGATCGCCGGCCATGCCTGAGCCTGTGCCTCGGTCGGCTGACCGAAAGCATGTTCGAACCACGCTTTGGTAGGTTCAGAAAACAGACTCAAGCTTTCGCACATATGTTCGATTGTAGCAATGCGGGGAAACATCGTGAAGATTCCGGTTGGGAGTCCATTGCTCGCAGGCGGGGCCTGCGCATCTCTCCCTCGCCCGCTTCACGGGAGCCCCTCGTCAAAGAGGGGGCAAAGGGAATCACATCATGACCGCCCCTTGTGAGGAATCAGTCTTATCACAGAGGGAACCGATCGGGTCTCAGCTGAAGTATGCGACGACCTCGTCGGCGGTGCCGTAGGCGCTTTGGGCGCCGATCTTCGTGGCGGCATAGGCGGAAACATAGGAGCCGATCTGCGCGGACTGCAGCAGCGTATAGCCGGCGGCAAGCCCCGCAAGCACGGTACCCATGAACGAGTCGCCGCAACCGGTGGTGTCCACCGCCTTGACTTGCGCTGCAGACACACGATGCCAACGGCCGTTTTCAATCACCACGGAACCGGATGCACCAAGCGTCACGATGGCGCGATCAAAGCCGTAATCCGTGAATCGTTCGGCGACTTCATACCAGTCGAGCGACTCCACATCGCCGTCCGGCAGCCCCAACAGCTGGGCCACTTCATGCTGATTGACCAGCAGGATATCGGTAACCTCCACCAGTTCATGGGGCAGCTCGTCCATGAACGGCGAGTCGTTGAGCAGCACAGTCACACCGGCGTCATGCGCAGTCTGAGCGGCGGCGACCACGGTGGAAATCGGGCTTTCCAGGCACAGTCCCAGCACCGAGCAACCGGCGATGGTCAATCGATGCGACTGCACATAGCCCGCAGCCGCCTTGGAATTGGCTCCCGGAGAATAGACGATGGTGTTCTCCCCCTCGGCACTGACGGTGATCACCGTGGTGCCGCTGGGGCCTTCGACATGCAGGACATCGGCGGTGTCAACGCCGGCCTCGTCCAGTTTGCTCAGCAGGAAATCCGCATTGGCATCGTCGCCCACTGCACCCAGCAGCTGGACATTCAAGCCGAGACGGGCTGCAGCGGACGCCTGATTAGCACCCTTGCCGCCGGGCATCACCTTCATGGCACCGCCCTGGACGGTCTCGCCCGGCTTGGGCAGTCGTTTAGTCGTCACTGTGTAATCGGCATTCATCGAACCAATTACGATTACCGAGCCCTGCGCATCCTTCAGCGCTTCCAGTCGTTCCCGTACGGGCTCCGGCATCTGTTCATGTTCTTCTTCACTTATCACCATGGGCTACAAGCATAGTAAGCGGAGAGCCCAAACGTGCACACGGTCAGCCGCGCAGCTTGCGCAGACGCTCATGCATAGCCACCATGAGCACCAACAGCACCAGCAAATACCATGGATACAGGCTGATGGTCACATACTGCGCGATGACGCCGAATAGCGGCGGCATCAGCAGCGATCCCACATAGGCACAGGCCATCTGCACGCCGACAATGGCCTGGGAATTATCCTCGCCGAAGTAGACGGGAGTCGAATGAATCACGCATGGGTATATGGGCGCACAGCCGAGGCCTACGATAATCAGCCCCGCAACCACACCAAGATGATGCGGCAACGGCACAAACATAACGAGGATACCGGCCAATACCAGTACCTGGCCGAGGCGGATCATAACCGGGTCCTTGAATCGCATGGTCAGGAAGCCGGAAAGCGCGCGGCCCACAGTAATGCCTACATAGAATAGGCTGGCCCAGCTGGCGGCGGTGATCTTATCGATGCCGCTGTGCATCACCATGTAGCTGGAGGCCCATAGACCAGCTGTGGATTCGATGGCGCAGTAGCAGAAGAACATCACGAGGATTTCTTTGGCGCCGCGTATGGCCAGTACACCGGCAACGCCGAGGGGTTTACGCTCGGCGACCGTCTCTCCATCAGTGTTTTCGTCCGACTGCGCGGTTTCGCCGGATGATTCGCCGGCTGCGGCAATACCACGCTTCTTCCACAACGGCAGGCTGAACACCAAAATGACGGTCAGCATCACTTGCAGGATGGCGATGTACCGATAACCCCATGGCCAGCCTTGGCCTTGCGAAAGCGCATAGCCCATAATGTGCGGCCCCACCGATGCGCCAACGCCCCACATGCAGTGCAACCAGCTCATATGCCGGCTTTCGTAATGAATGGCAACGTAGTTGTTCAACGCCGCATCAACGCCGCCTGCGCCAAGACCGTATGGTATGGCAATCAGCAACAACACCCAGTAATTCGGGGCGACGGAGAAGCCGGCCAAGGCCATCGCGGTCAGCGCCACGGAAACTGCAGTGACTTTGCCTGCGCCGAATTTCAACGTCATACGGTCCGAGAGCAACGCCGAGACGATGGTAAACATGGAAATCACCGCGGAAATGCCGCCCGCCCAAGATACCGGCACGTTCAGATCTTGGCTCATGGTGGGCCATGCCGACCCCAGCAGGGAATCCGGCAACCCCAAGCTGATAAACGCCACGTAGATGACGGCAAGCAGCAGACTGGCCATAACCCACTTCCTATCCCATAGACGACACTGGCTGTGATAACGATGTCATCAGTCTATCGAATAACTCATGGGCAACACGCATAAAACATATGACAACGTGCTCACCTCAAACGCCAATTACGGAAATTCTCGGTAAGCACGATGTCATTATCAGCGACGTCTTCGATCAGGTATCGATCTTGGAACGGTCGAAGTCATCGGCGTTATCCACGATGAACTGTTTGCGAGGCGGCACTTCATCACCCATCAACAGATTGAAGATCTCGGAAGCCTGGGCGGCGTCTTCCATGCGAATGCGGCGCAGCATGCGCGTGCGCGGATCCATGGTGGTGTCTGCCAGCTGATCGGCATCCATTTCGCCGAGACCCTTGTACCGCTGAATATCATCGTTGTAGCCGATGCGCTTCTTATTGAGGTCGGCCAGTTTGCCGGCCAATTCGTCATCGGAATACGTGTAGATGTATTCGCCCTTATGCGAGCCGGTCAGCGCGATACGGTGCAGCGGAGGCACGGCCGCATACACGTAACCATGTTCGATAAGCGGGCGCATATACCGGTAAAACAACGTCAGCAGCAGAATACGAATGTGCGCGCCATCCACATCAGCATCAGTCATCATGATGATCTTGTGATAACGAGACTGTTCGATGTCGAAGCTTTGGCCCGAACCAGCGCCCACCACCTGGATGATGGCCGCGCATTCCTTATTGGACAGCATCTGTGTGATCGAGGCCTTCTGCACGTTCAAGATCTTGCCTCGAATCGGCAGCAGCGCCTGGAAGCCGGCGTTGCGGGCGGCCTTGGCGGTACCGAGTGCGGAATCACCTTCGACGATGAACAGTTCGGCCACGTCGTCGTTGCCCGGCTGGCAGTCGGACAGCTTGGCCGGCATGGAAGCGGATTCGAGCGCGTTCTTGCGGCGCGTGACCTCTTTGGCCTTGCGCGACTGGATACGCGCGTGCATCTCGCCGACGATCTTCTCCAGCACGCGGGCGGACTGCTCCTTGTAGCCGCGCTTGGAACCGGTGATCATCTCGCCGAACTGCTTGTCGGTGAGCCTGGTGACGATCGGCTTGACCTGCGCGGTACCAAGCACATCCTTGGTCTGCCCCTGGAACTGCGGTTCTGCCACACGTGCGGTGACCACGGCCACGAGCCCGGCCTGGATGTCGTCACGCTCCACCTTCATGGCGGAGTCCTTGAGGTTCACCTTGAGCTTGCGGGCGTTGTCTTCCACGGCCTTGCGAATCTGCTTGGTGATAGCATTCATGAAGCCGTCCACGTGCATACCGCCGCCAGGCGTCTCCACGATGTTCACGAAACTCATGATCGTGGTGTCGTAACCATTCACCCAACGCAGGGCGATGTCTACGCCGCAAGTGCGTTCGATCTCCTGGGCATGCAGTTCGCCGCCCTCGCCCACGGCCTGGGTCTCTTCCTTGTAGGTGCCCTCACCCTGAATGCGCCAGATATCGGAGATGGGCTCGCCTTTGGACAGGAAGTCCACGAAATCCTTGACACCACCGGTGTGCAGGAATTCGACCGTACGCGGATGGGCAGGCTGTTCGCCAAAAGCGCCATCAACCACTTCAGTGGCGGATGACAGCGAGAAATCCTCCTCGTCCGGAGCCTCGGTATCGCCGTCAACAGACGCATCGTCCGAAAGCTCGGCGAATCCGTCAAGTGGGGAGTCTTCGCCGGAGAATGACTCGGTTGCGTTAGCCGTTTCGTTCGCATTCAGTGATTCGGCTACGACTGCGACATCTTCGTTGGGCTCAGTGCCGACCGTATCGGCCCCGTTGGTTTCCGGCACATTCTCATCGACGATGGTGATTTTAAGACCGGGCACTAGGAAACTGGTCTGACGCACACGGTCGATGAGCTGCTCATATGAGAATTCAGCAGTTTTATTGAATATTTCCGGATCGTACCAGTAACGAATGCGGGTTCCGGTGGTCTTGGGCGAAACCTTGCCGATGATTTCCAGCTCGGTGGGCTTGTTCTTACGGGTACGTTTGAACGGCGAGTCCGGAGATGGGTTGACTGGATCAGCGTCTGCGTATACGCCGGGATGCCCTTGATGGAAGGCCATGTGATGGGTTTTGCCGTCACGATCGACTTCCACATCAAGACGGGAACTCAATGCGTTGACCACAGAAGAGCCCACACCGTGCAGGCCACCGACCGCGTTATAGGACGAATTGCCGAACTTGGCGCCCGCGTGCAGCTTGGTCAGGACAACTTCCACGCCGGATAGCCCGGTTTTCGGTTCCTTATCGACCGGAATGCCTCGGCCGTTGTCCGCGACTTCCACCGATCCATCAGTGTGCAGAGTAACGACAATGTTGTTGCAAAAACCGGCCAACGCCTCATCGACGGAGTTGTCGATGATCTCCCACAGGCAGTGCATAAGACCCTGCGAGTCCGTGGTACCGATGTACATACCCGGACGCTTGCGTACCGCGTCCAGACCCTCAAGGACGGATAAATCCTTAGCGCCGTATTCTTCTTTGGGCATACAGTCCTATTTTCTAATAATTTGGCTCCCCTCTTCAGGGGAGCCTTCAACGGATGGCTCCGTCGTTTGACAGCCCTGTGGGCTGTCAAACTCCTCGCGCAGTCGGCCTGCTAAGCGGGCCGACCGTCATTGATCCAGGAAGTCGCGCAGGGTCTGCGAACGGGACGGGTGGCGCAACTTGGACATGGTCTTGGATTCGATCTGGCGGATACGCTCTCGGGTCACGCCATATACACGGCCAATATCGTCCAAGGTCTTCGGCTGGCCGTCCTCCAAACCGTAACGCATCTTGATCACACCGGCCTCACGCGGAGACAGGGTTTCCAGCACCTGCTTGAACTGCTCCTGCAGCAGGGAGAACGCCACTGCATCGGACGGAGCAATGGCATCGGTATCCTCGATGAGATCGCCGAACTCGGAATCGCCGTCCTCACCGAGCGGGGTGTGCAGGGAAATCGGCTCGCGGCCGTACTTCTGCACTTCCTGCACCTTTTCGACCGGCATGTCCAGCTCGCGGGCCAGCTCGTCCGGCGTAGGCTCACGGCCCAGATCCTGCAGCATCTGGCGCTGCACACGGCTCAGCTTGTTGATCACTTCGACCATGTGCACGGGCACACGAATGGTACGGGCCTGATCGGCCATAGCACGGGTAATGGCCTGACGAATCCACCACGTGGCGTAGGTGGAGAACTTGAAACCCTTCTTCCAATCGAACTTCTCGACGGCACGAATCAGACCAAGGTTGCCTTCCTGAATCAAATCGAGGAACAGCATGCCGCGGCCGGTATAGCGCTTGGCAAGCGAGACCACGAGTCGCAGGTTGGCCTCCAGCAGATGATCCTTGGCCTTTTTGCCGTCGGCGGCGGCCCACTTGAGTTCACGCTTGCGCTTGAACTCCATGCCTTCACTTTCGGTATCGAGCAGATGCTGGGCGTACAGGCCGGCCTCGATGCGCTCGGACAGGTCAACTTCCTGTTCGGCGTTCAACAGGCTGACGCGACCAATCTGCTTGAGGTAGTCCTTGACCGGGTCGGCGGTGGCGCCTGCCGCAATCACACGACGCTTCGGATTGCCGGCGGGGATGATGTTCTCTTCTTCATCATCCGTGTCGGAAACCACATAAGCACCCTTTTCCTTGGGCTGCTCAGGAGCCTTCGATGCGGCCTTGCCTTCGTCTTCCTCGTCTTCGTCATCCTCATCGTCAATGTCTTCGTCGTCCGACTCGGCATCGGCATCTTCAAGATCATCGACGTCCTCGGATTCGACGTCGTCAAGATCCTCATCAAGGTTATCGACGTCAAGATCTTCCGGGTCATCGCTTTGGCTGATGTCGTTCTGAGGAAGCTCCTCCTCTTTCTTGACCTTCTTGGCCGAAGTCTTACGTGAAGTCTTCTCACCGGTCTTGGCAGCCGTGGTGCCCTTCGTGGCCTTGGTCTTCTTGGCGGAGGTCTTACGCGCGGTGGTAGAGCTGGCCTTCTTCTTGGTCTCGGTCTCCTCGCTGGACTCGGCTGTCTGCTTGGTTGCCGTCGTTTCCTTCGTGGCCAAAACTGCTCCTCCTGATCTCTTGCCTCGCAGTGCGCATACCACATGGGCACACTTCTGACAAGGGCAAATCGTCAACTATGTGAGTAAACCACCCTCCACGGACGATTATTCCCATATCGAACAAGGTTCATGTCACTGTCCGAGCACGCCACTCTTCACACCGCCCCTTCAAGGCACAGCCGATTACACCATTTTGAGCCCTCTACCCCGAGCACCAAGCCGGTGCCACACCCCGCTGCGCAGCGGAAAACACCATGGCCGCCAGAGAACATTCCTCATCAAGCAATAGGCACTGCAGGGCCATGGTCACTGCTCGGGAATCGCCCAACCACCATAAGGTGTAGGCCACCACAGCCAGTGGCTGTACACAATATGGCACTGGCGCCGCATCGGCTATATCGAGAAGCATGGCAATGCCTGCATGGCAGCGTTCCTTATCTGGCACGATGCCCTCGTCCTCGAAAGCCACAGTCAGCAATTCGCCCATACGACGCTTATTCCGTTTGCTGTGCGGCCGTGCGACAAATTCCATAAGTTGCGTTTTGGGGCATCGTTGTTCGTCAATAATCAGGGAGAGAATCAGGGCATCGCGTATCGAGAGCGTTTCATTCATGCCGACCGCGAACACAGCCATAGTGTCACGATCCAATACCGTCTCCCCGCTGTCCAGATTGACCAGCCACTCATCCAGTGGATCCGACATCCAGTCGGCATCTGCCTGCTGCGGACCAAGCGTCTGCCTGGTCTCATGGAACAAACGAGAAAGTTCCTCCAAGGCATCGGCATCAAAAAGATTAGATTTGGATTCCGCATGTTTGCGGGTTTTCCGTTTCGCGTTCACCATGTCCTCCTCGACGTGATTTCCATGCCTCACAATTAAGGCTTTATCTTGTGTGCGCCCGCTCGAATGGGCGTATGCCCACTATGCATGAGCGGCGCCGTAAACCGGGCAAAAATCGACCTTTGTGGTTCCAGCTTCGCAACCCCCGATTTTTCAACGTTCTTGTGTTCTTCATAACCTGTGGATAAGTTATTAGTCATGTGGACAACTGCTGACGACCTTGCAATCATCGAACCGCGCATCATACAGCTGGTGCGTGAGCTGACTGCCGCCCCTGATACCGATGAGGTATCCGACGCCTTGAAACCCGTGATGGCACAGGTCGTCGATCAGGCCGCAGCCTCCAGCCAGGGAGGCAAACGACTGCGGGCGTTGCTGACCCTGGATGCCTTCGATGCTCTGATGGCCCAGACCGGCAGCTCTACTCCTGATATGCGTGACGCCATGACTGATCTCGCGTGTGCCATAGAAGTATTTCAGACCGCTGCCCTGGTGCATGACGACATCATCGACGAATCCGATTTGCGCCGCGGCAAACCGTCCGCGCACCGTGCTCTTGAACAGGCTGTGCACAGTGGCGCCATCGGCCACGGGCTTGGTCTGATGCTTGGAGACATTCTGGCCACCGCATGCACCGAAATTGCGCGCCGGGCCGCGCGCCGTCTTGACAACACCGACGCCATCAACGAAGCGTTTCTGACCATGCAACGCGAAGTGGAAATTGGCCAGGTACTGGATCTCGCTGTAGAATTAACGCCACTCGAAGACCCGGATGCGTTGGTAGACGCCTCGCTGAACGTCTTCCGGTGGAAAACCGCAAGCTACACCACCATTGCACCGTTGCTGTTCGCTCTGCTGGCAGCCGGCGCTGACCCCGCTGAAGCATGGCAGCAGGCATTGGTGGTCGGACGGCCTCTTGGTCTGGCTTTCCAGCTTGCCGACGATCTTCTGGATGTTGTCGGTTCCAGCCGGAATACCGGCAAACCAGTGGGTGGCGATATCCGAGAAGGCAAGCGCACGGTGCTGCTGGCCGACGCACTGGCCGCAGCGGGTACGCAGGACCGGCAACAACTTATCGATTTGTTTGAGTCCGACGCTCGCACTGATGATCAGGTGGCATTTGTCATCGCGCTGTTCCAATCAACTGGAGCCGTCGAACGTTCCCGCAATCGTATTCACGCCTTGTGGCTGGAATCCCGCGCAGCAATCGCCAATCTCAATCTGGAACCCGAGGCCGAAAACCATCTGATTGCAGCATGTGCACGGTTCGTTCCCGAAAATCTTCGTTAGGTTTCGCCGGGCAAAACACCCGTGAAAACTATGCGTCCGTGTTTCCAAAGCGTAGCCAGTGCCATGTAGACTAAACGGTGTTCAGTCTTATCAAAGGAACCGTGCAGTACAACCATGAGTGAGAACGAGCCCACACAGATGATTGAGGGACGCTACCGCATCGTGCGCAATATCGCCGAAGGCGGCATGGCCACCGTGTATGAGGCGGTCGATGAGCGTTTGGGCCGTACTGTGGCGATCAAGGTCATGCACACGCAGCTGGCACAGGGACCGCATCGAGATCAGTTCGTGGAGCGGTTCCGCCGTGAAGCCAATTCAGCCGCGGCCATCGCAAATCCGCATATCGTTCAGGTTTACGACACCGGTGAGTTCAATGGCCTTGATTTTTTGGTTATGGAATATGTGCATGGCGTCAATCTGCGCCATGAGATGAACGTTCAAGGCACATTCTCCGTCCGCGAGACACTGCGCGTTATCGCGGAAACGTTGGACGGCTTGGCTTCGGCACATCGTGCGGGCGTGGTGCATCGTGATATCAAACCCGAAAACATCCTGATCAACGATCGCGGCCACGTTCAAATCACTGATTTTGGTCTGGCCAAGGCCGTCAGCCAAGCAACGCTGAGTTCCACCGGCATGCTGTTGGGCACTGCGGCCTATCTGGCTCCTGAAATGATCGAGAATAATCAGGCCACCCCACAAGGCGATTTGTATTCCGTGGGCATCATGGCTTGGGAGATGCTTGCCGGCAAGGTGCCGTTCGATTCCGATAATCCGGTCACGCTCGTGTTCAAGCATGTTCATGAGGATGTCCCATCCATAACCACTGTCTGCCCGGATATCGACCTATCCGTGGCCTCGTTCATTGCGCACCTGACTGCCCGCCAGGTCGAGGCTCGTCCTGCGAACGGCTCCGAGGCCGCCCAGGAACTTCGCCAATTGGCTGCCAAACTCCCTATGGAGGCATGGCAATATCGTTTGCATGTCGAGTCTGCGGATGCCGCCAGAACCGATGCTACCGCACCGGCTTTGGTTGGCGGACTGGTTTCGCCGGAGACCGCTCCTAAGCAGAGCTCTGACACGCCCCCGGAGCCTCCCACCGCCCCGACCACCGCTTTCGATGCGTCTTCCGCACGAGAAGACCTTACGCAAGTCATGCCCAACCCCGGTAATGAGACAACGATTCTGGCAAAGACCGGGGATGATTTCGACCAGGTGCTCGCCGCTGAAGACGATGCCGGAAGCCCCGATGCCAAGCCAACGGACGGAAAGCGCAACAAGAAGCCGCTCATCATCGCCTTGGTGATTGTTCTGATACTGGCTGTAGCTGCCGGAACCGGTGCATGGTGGTGGTTCGCGGGTCCCGGCAGCTATTGGAGTGTGCCCAAGCCCGATGACGTGACGTGTAAGGAGAACACCGAGTGCTCGTTGTCCGGTGCTGACTGGGCCACGTATGAGAGCACGCTGAAGGTGGCAGGAATCCCCTATAAGGCCGAGAAGCAGTACAGCGACGACATCGCCGAAGGCAAGATCGTCTCCGCCTCGGTGAGTGAAAACAACGCTGTTGTAGGCAGTCACGTCAGCAAGCGTCACAATCAGCAACTGACGGTGACGGTCTCGCAGGGTGTACACATGGTCACCATTCCGCACGATGTCCTCGATACGAATTCCGCGAACGGCAAGGACCCTCTGTCCGCGTTGAAGAAAGCGGGCTTCGACAACATCAAGCACGATGATTCGAAGGACGAGTATTCGCTGGATAAGCCGGAAGGCGCAGCGCTCAGCATAAGCCCCGACCCCGGCACCACGATCAAGCACAATGATGAAGTGACAGTGACGCTCAGCAAGGGTCCCATGCCTGTCAGCATGCCTGACGTAGTCGACAAAACCAAGGATGAGATGCAAGCGGCATTCGATGAGCTCAAGCTCACCGCCAACATCACCGAACAATTCGATGACAAGATTGCCGCAGGCGAGGTCATCTCCGCTTCCCAAGACGCTGGCGCGCAGCTCAAATGGGGCGACAGCGTAGACGTGGTGGTATCCAAGGGACCTGAGACCACGGTGATGCCGAATGTGGTGGGTCAGCAGTATGACGCGGCAGCCGCACAGCTGAAGAAGCTGGGCTTCACTGTCAAGAAATCCGCACCGCTGGGCGACATTACCCATGTGGTGCGTATCCAGAGTCCCAATGCCGGAGAAACGGTGCGTCTACGCGACGAAAACGGCACTCCAACCGTTATCACGCTGACTGTGGTGTGAGAATCAAAAGCTCCCTCTGATGAGGGAGCTTCATTATGGGTTATTCTGCAGATGCTTCTTCTTCAGCGGCCTTCTGGGCTTTCAGCTCTTCCTTGACTTTCTGGGCGTACTCGTTCACGTACTCCTGGCCGCTCATCTTCTGGATTTCCGCGGAAATACGGTCGGTCAGCGAGCGCAAATCGTCATGGGTGATCTCGTCGTCGGTCTTCTTCTCAACCTCGATCGGCTTACCGTAAATCACCTGCGTCTTGCCTTTGGCTGGAATCACCGTGCCCGGCTTCTGCAGTTCGCGCGAACCGATAATAGCGGTCGGTACAATCGGACAACCGGTTTCAAGCGCAAGCCGTGCCACACCGGTGTGCCCCTTGTACATACGACCATCCGGGCTTCGCGTGCCCTCAATGTGGATGCCGAACAGGTGTCCATCTTCGATAATCTCACGTGCGTGCTCCAGAGCGCCAAGCGACTTGTTGCCACCGGAACGGTCCACGGGGAACACGCCCACGGAAGTGAACCACCACTTCTTGAACTTGCCCTTCAGTCCCTTGCCTTCAAAGTATTCGGCCTTGCCCATGAAGTGCACCATACGCGGGCAGGTAATCGGAATCAGCGCATCATCGATGACGGCCAGATGATTCGCGGCAATGATGGCACCGCCGGTGCGAGGCACATTATTGAGCCCCGATGCGGTGGGTCCAAGACGATGACGCGCGATGGGTCCAAGAACCTTGACGAAGAACCAGTAGAGCACTTAGCATTCCTCCCTCAAACGGACTGGCTATTGGCCGGCCGCTTGATTAGAGTGACAGTTATGACTGACAACCAGAATAGCAATGTCGACGGAGAGCAGCCAATCCCCACGCCGGGCAATGGACGAGATTCGGCCACGCCCGCGGATCCGCAAAAGGCAACCGATACCGGACATAACGCCAACGGCAACGGCTCCATGCCGTCCGGAAAGCATGACATAGGCAATCTGGATGACGCTTGGGCGGCGTTCGAGGCCGAGCACCAAGCCGATTTAAACGACGTGGCATCCTCCCGTCAGGCCAAGAAGTTCGAGAAGCAAGCCAAGAAACGAGAGAAGGAAGCATTGCTTTCAGTGGATGATCTTGACATTGGCTCGTTCACCGATGACGCACGCCCAGACCGAGGCCGTAAGGGTGGTCCGCGCGATTTCACCGGTTCCAGCTGGTTGGACACCGATAATGCCATGGACGCCTATGATGACGGCGGATTCACTCCCCCGAACCCGGATCTTGGCCCGGTCAAGGCGTCTACGATGTTGTTGGTGGCGTTGCTCATCATCGGTCTTGTCGGCGAAACAGTGATGATATTCGTCCCCGGATTAAATACGATCCCCCTATTGGGCGCACTGCTCAATATCCTCTTCGGGTTGGGCGTCATTCTGGGACTGGGCGGACTGGTCGCCAAAATACTCAACCGTAAAGACCGTCCCGGAGACCAAGGCGGCTACTACGACGACGGGGCGCGCGTATAGCGCTCTCAAGGACAATACGCAGCAGTAATTGGTTGACAATACCAATGAGGGGGGGCAGCTGTTCGGCTGCCCCCCTCATTTATCTGAATTCAGTTCACGCCTTGGACTTGGCGGTTTCGATCCACTTGTTGAACAGGGCTTCGGCCTTGCCGGAGTCAACGGTCTTTTCGGCCAGAGTGTAAGCTTCGCCGAAACGCTCGGCCAGAGTGCCGTTGCCAACCAAGTTGCCGTCAGCCACGATGGCAGATGCGGCATTAAGCAGCGCGGTGGTACGGGACGGGATGTCCTTGCCGGCCAGGAAGTCCTTGAATGTGTTGGCATTGACGTCCGGCACGCCGCCCTTGAGCTGGTCGACGGTGATCTTAGCCAGACCTAGATCCACGGCCGGGTCGAAATCGGTTTCGGTGACTTTGCCATCACGAATCTCCCAGACGGAGACCGGACCGGTGGGCGCAAGCTCGTCCATGCCCTCGTGCGAGGTGTAAACTAGACCGGACTGCCCACGGCTGGCGTACACAGCGGCCATAATCGGGCTCACCTTGCGGTTGGCGCAGCCGATGGCCACGTGTGCCGGGTTGGCCGGGTTGGTCAGCGGTCCCAGAATATTGAAGACGCACGGAATGCCGAGCGCAGCACGAATCGGGCCCACGAAGCGCATGGCCGGGTGGAAGGTGCGGGCGAACGCGAAAGTGATACCCACTTCGTCGCCGACTTCGCCGACCTCTTCCGGCTTCAGATCCAGCGGCAGACCTAGGTCTTCGAGCACATCGGCAGCACCGCACTTCGAGGAGGCGGCACGGTTGCCGTGCTTGACAATCTTTACGCCAGCTGCGGCAGCAGCCACAGAACCCATGGTGGACAGGTTCACGGTGGCGAAGCCGTCACCGCCGGTGCCCACGATGTCAGTGGTCTCACCGGAAACGTTCAGCGGCACGGCGTGCGAGACCATGGCCTTGGCGGCACCACGCACCTCGTCGGAGGTCAGTCCCAGCTGCTGCTGCATGGCGAGCGCGGCGCCCACAGCGGTCGGGTTCGCATTGCCCTGCATCAGGTCGTCCACAAACCACTCCGATTCCTCAGCAGTAAGGTGGTCTCCCCCGACCAGCTTGGTGAGAATCGACTTCCATGTGATCTCGGCCATGATGCCCTCCTTGGCGTTTTGCTACGCCGTGTTATGTATATTCGCCGCTAATTGTAATGACTTCCCATTTCGCGGCCTTGAATCTTCCATATAGCAAAATTGGCTCCCCTCTTGAAGAGGGAAGCCAATGCCCAGTATTCAGCTAGAGATGTGTCACTTCTCGTTCTGGCCGTGGCACATCTTATACTTGCGGCCGGAACCGCACGGACACGGGGCGTTCTTGCCGGTGCCGGGGAAGGTGCGGCCGTCGGCCCACGGCGTCTTGAGCTCGTCGCTCTTCGGACGCTTGCTGGCCGGGACCTTGCCTTCGGCATGGCTGATTGGGGCGGGGCCAGCGACCGGTAGGGTGGATTCGCCGGACTCGGAGACGGCGGCGGATTCGGCGATGGCCTGCTTGGCGTCCTCTTCCTCGACCTCGCCTTCGGCGGCTTCGACCTCGGACTCGCCGTTCTCGTCGGGACCGGCGGCCACAGTGACGGAGTCGGCGGTCTCGTCGGATTCCTCGACCTCGTCAACGGCATCCTCGGTGGAGGCGACCTGCTTGACGTCGATGTGGAACAGCAGCTGGACGGACTCCTCCTTGATGGCCTCGATCATGGAGTTGTACATCTGGTAGCCTTCGCGCTGGTATTCGACCAGCGGGTCGCGCTGGCCCATGCCGCGCAGGCCGATGCCGTCCTTGAGGTAGTCCATCTCGTAGAGGTGTTCGCGCCACTTGCGGTCGAGCACGGCGAGCACCACGCGGCGCTCGAGGTCGCGCAAGCCGGTCTCGCCGATGGTCTCCTCCATTTCGCCGTACTGCTGCCTGGCGTCCTCGACGATCAGGTCGCGCACGGCCTCGACAGCCTTCGCACCCTTGAGGCCGCCGACGATCTTCCTGACCTCGTCTTCGTCGACCTTGGTTGGGATCACGGTGTTGAGCGCCTTGAACAGGCCCTCCCAATCCCATTCCTTCGGTTTCTCGGATCCCTTGTTGGCACCCTTGATGTAGGACTCGACGGTGTCGGAAATGAAACGCAGGATGTCCTTGTGGATGTCTTCGCCCTTAAGCACGGCCTGACGCTCGGAGTAGATGACGGTGCGCTGCTTGTTCATCACGTCGTCGTACTTGAGCACGTTCTTACGAATCTCGTAGTTGCGGGATTCGACGGCCTTCTGTGCGGTGCGCACGCCCTTGGTCACGGACTTGGCCTCGATCGGCTGGCCTTCCTCCATGCCCTTGGCCATGACCTGGGCCACGAGCTGGGTGTTGAACAGGCGCATCAGATCGTCTTCCAGAGACAGGTAGAAGCGGGACTCGCCCGGGTCGCCCTGACGGCCGGAACGACCGCGCAGCTGGTTGTCGATTCGGCGGGATTCGTGGCGCTCGGTGCCAAGCACGTACAGGCCGCCAAGTTCCTTGACTTCCTCGTGCTCGTCCTTGACCTGGGCCTTGATCTCGTTCAGGGTGCCCGGCCAGCGCTTCTCGTACTCCTCCGGGGTGTCTTCCGGCGAGTAGCCCTCGGACTTGAGCTTGGCGTCGGCGAGGAACTCGATGTTGCCGCCGAGCATGATGTCGGTACCACGGCCGGCCATGTTGGTGGCCACGGTGACGGCGCCCTTGCGGCCCGCGACGGCCACGACGGCGGCTTCCTTCTCGTGCTGCTTGGCGTTGAGCACTTGGTGCGGGATCTTGGCCACGTCCAGCAGGGTGGAGACCACTTCGGAGCTTTCCACGGAGGCGGTGCCGAGCAGCACCGGCTGGCCCTTGGCGTGCCTCTTGGCCACGTCCTTGACGATGGCGGCCAGCTTCTCCTTCTTGGTGCGGAAGATGAGGTCGTCCTGGTCCTTGCGGATCATCGGCTTGTTGGTCTTGATCGGCAGCACGCCCAGCTTGTAGGTGTTCATGAACTCGGCGGCCTCGGTCTCGGCCGTACCGGTCATGCCGGCGAGCTTGTCGTACATGCGGAAGTAGTTCTGCAGGGTGATGGTGGCGAAGGTCTGGTTCTCGGCCTTGACCTCCACACCTTCCTTGGCCTCGATGGCCTGGTGCAGGCCCTCGTTGTAGCGGCGGCCCGGCAGGATACGGCCGGTGTGCTCGTCGACGATAAGCACCTCGCCCTGAGTGACGACGTAGTCCTTGTCCTTGAGGAACAGCTCCTTGGCCTTGATGGCGTTGTTGAGGTAGCCGATCAGGGCGGTGTTGGCCGGCTCGTACAGGTTGTCGATGCCGAGGAAGTCCTCGACCTTGGTGATGCCCGGATCCAGGATACCGACAACCTTCTTCTTCTCGTCGACATCGTAGTCCTCGTCGCGGGTGAGCTTCAGGACGAGCTTGGCGAACTGACGGTACCAGCGGGTCACGTCGCCTTCGGCCGGACCGGAGATAATCAACGGGGTACGGGCCTCATCGATGAGGATGGAGTCGACCTCATCGACGATGGCGTAGTGGTGGCCGCGCTGCACGAGGTCGGCCTTCTCCCAAGCCATGTTGTCGCGCAGGTAGTCGAAGCCGAACTCGTTGTTGGTGCCGTAGGTGATGTCGGCGTTGTACTGCTTGCGGCGTTCTGGCGGCTTCTGGTCGGTGATGATGCAGCCGACGTTCATGCCGAGGAAGCGGTAGATACGGCCCATCAGCTCGCTCTGGTAGCTGGCGAGGTAGTCGTTGACGGTGACCACGTGCACGCCTTTGCCCTCGAGGGCGTTCAGGTAGGTAGGCAGGGTGGCGACCAGGGTCTTGCCTTCACCGGTCTTCATCTCGGCGATGTTGCCCCAGTGCAGGGCGGCGCCGCCCATGAGCTGCACGTCGAAGTGACGCTGGCCGAGGGTGCGCTTGGAGACCTCGCGCACGGTGGCGAACGCCTCGGGCATGATGTCGTCCAGGCTCTTGCCGTTCTCGATCTGCTGCTTGAACTTCGGGGTCTGGGCCTTCAGATCCTCGTCGGAAAGGGCGGAGATCTCATCCTCCAGCGCGTTCACGGCCTTGGCCACGTTCTCCAGCTTCTTGAGCTGGTGGCCTTCGCCCATTCGCAGGGCTTTGTCAACAATATCGACCACAGGGTTCTCCCTTGACTGATTGAGTGGTGATGTCCGCGTACCAGAATACAGCCCACCACCGTCAGACATCGATATTTTTCGACCTATTTACAAAAAATGGGCCGCTCCTTACGGGAGCGACCCATTTCATATCAGCTGTCTACGTCAGCGAACCAGCAATTCAGTCCTTCTTGACGTTTTCCGGAGTGTCGATCTCGAACACGCCATAGCTCCAGCCGTGACGGTGGTAGACGACGGACGGACGTCCGGTCTCCTTGTTCACGAACAGGAAGAAGTCGTGTCCGATCAGTTCCATCTCGTACAGCGCCTCGTCGATGCTCATGGGCTCGGCGATGTGCAGCTTGCGACGGATGACAATCGGCGTATCCCCAACCTGGACTTCCACAGACTCGCCCGGGCCAAGATCGGAAGCCACTGCAGCCTGCGGACTGTTGTTCGGCTCCCCCTCCAGCTCCTCTGGCTCCGGCTCCGGGGCGATAACGCCCAGATCCACCGGCACCGGGTTCGCGTAGCCGCGACGGTGATCCTTGCGGCGATCACGGGTGCGGCGCAGACGCAGCGTCAGCTTATCAAGCGCCATGTCCAGTGCACTGAACTCGTCAGTGCTGGAAGCCTCGGCGCGGACCACAGTGCGTCCGGCGATAACGGTGATTTCCACGCGCTTGGCGGTATCGGCCTGACGCGGGTTGCCCTCATGAGTCAAAACAATCTGCGCACGCTGCGCATCCGGGGCGATAGCGGTCACACGATTCATCTTGGTCTCGACGACATCACGGAACCTTTGCTTGATCTGCGTGTGACGTCCAGTAACGACGATTTCCATGTTGACCTCCTCTAGTTCAAGCGGTTTCCCGCTATGTGTGCCGAACAGCATCATCACCGTCCGGGTAAGTTTCATTGTAGACGAACAACGGGTAAACAGCCGGAAACTCGCCCATAGAAATACGTTTATTTTCCGACTTTTATCTGCACCCCATCAGTGCCTATACTGGGTGTTTGGGCCTTGTTCCTCAGCGCCGTATTTTCGGACGGTTCGCCATTTCGCTATATTTTTCTTTTCGCCAGCCGGTTCTCTATGGCATATGTATAATTGCAAGCTTGAGACCTCTTGATGGCCGCGGCCGTGATCTTCATTGGGATCGGCTGAGGAACTTCCGGGCTCCATAGAGCACGATGGCGGATAACGTCCGCCCAGGGTGACCTGAGAGATAGCGCAGCAGAGAATAGACCGCCCGTCCTCGACGGGTAAGGGTGAAACGGCGGTGTAAGAGACCACCGGGCCTCTGGTAACAGCAGGCCGCATGGCAAGCCTCATCGGGAGCAAGGCCAAGCAGATGGCGGTAAGGGCTGCTCGCCCATGTCATCGGGTAGGCTGCTAGAGTCTGACGGCAACGTCAGGTCGAGATGGATGGCCATCCGTGCCGCGCGTTCGCGTACGGCATGACAGAACCCGGGGTATAAGAGGTCTCATTTATTCTTTTGCGGCTCCGCCGTGAGTCTCTCCCTCCGGCGCTACGCACCACCTCCCTCGTCAGAGGGAGGTTATTACGACAGTAATTCGGCGGCGACGCGGCGTAGGGTTTCGGGGCTGTGCCCTTTGCGCCCGCCTGCGGACCAGAACCGGCGCTGACGCACCTGCCGATCAAGCCCACGTGTTTTGCGGGCCACTCGACGTCCCAATTCCCATGCGGCATCTTCGAATACGCCTTGTTGTTCAGCCTCACCGCACACCTGCTCGGCGAGCCGGCGATCCACGCCTTTACGGGCGAGCTCCATCACCGCACCGCGCCTGCCCATCATGCGGCCGGCACAGTAGCGCACCGCCGATTCCGCATAGGCACGATCATCGATCAGTTGCACACGGATGAGGCGTTCAATGACCTCATTGACGATTTCTTCGTCATACCCTTTGCCAAGCAGTCGTTCACGCAGCGCACCGGACGAGCGCGGAGCCGCATCCAAGAGACGCAACGCCGCCTCACGGCAGGCATCTGCATCGTTGGGATCATCGGCAACCGCGCCCATACCTCGCCGAGCGAATCGATGGGACGACTCCGCCTCGACGTTTCTTTCGCCCTGTTCGGCACGGCATCGTTCCTCCAACGCAACGGGATTGCGCCGAAGGAACGCTTCTGCACTAATCATGATCGGGCCTTGGCACGAGACGACTTGGCGGCAGGCGCTGCAGTGGCCTTGGTGTCCTTGGCGGCATCGGCCGCGGCGGCCTCGCTGACTGCGGCAGCTGCAGCAGCGTCTTCGTCTTCGGCAAACTGATCGGCGGAACCGATCAAACCAAATTCTGCCTTGACCTTGTTTTCAATCTCTTCGGTGATGGCCGGGTTGTCCTTGAGGAACTGACGAACCTTCTCTCGACCCTGACCAAGCTGGTCGCCCTCATAGGTGAACCACGAGCCGGACTTCTTGACCACGCCGACCTGTTGGGCCATGTCGATGACCGAACCTTCGCGGGAGATACCTTCGCCGTAAAGCATGTCGAATTCGGCGGACTTGAAGGGCGGGGCCATCTTGTTCTTGACCACCTTGACGCGCGTACGGTTGCCCACCGCTTCATCACCGTTCTTCAAGGTCTGGATACGGCGAATGTCAAGACGCACAGAGGCATAGAACTTCAGAGCCTTGCCACCGGTAGTGGTTTCGGGATTACCGAAGAACACGCCGATCTTTTCGCGTAGCTGGTTGATGAAGATGGCGGTGGTACCTGCTTGGGCCAAGGCACCGGTCATCTTGCGCAGAGCCTGGCTCATGAGTCGGGCCTGCAAACCGACGTGGCTGTCTCCCATCTCGCCTTCGATCTCGGCCTTTGGCACCAGAGCCGCCACCGAATCGATAACGATGACATCAAGCGCACCGGAACGAATCAGCATGTCCGCAATCTCAAGAGCCTGTTCGCCGTTGTCCGGCTGAGAAACGATAAGCGAATCAGTGTCCACGCCAAGTTTGCGAGCATAGGCCGGATCGAGCGCGTGCTCGGCGTCAATGTATGCGGCCACGCCACCCTTCTTCTGGGCATTGGCCACCACATGCAGGGCAAGCGTGGTTTTACCGGACGATTCGGGACCATAGATTTCCACGATGCGGCCCTTCGGCAGGCCGCCAATGCCCAACGCCATGTCGAGCGCGAGCGAACCGGTAGGGATTACTTCGACATTTTGCACGGGCTGATCGCCGAGGCGCATGGCCGAGCCCTTGCCGAAGCTTTTTTCGACCTGCGCCAAAGCAGTGTCCAGCGCCGCCTTGCGCTTGGGATCGAGCTCGTGCTTGGTCTCGGTTGCCGGATCTTGGGCCGGCTTGGTCTCAAGTGCCATGATCTTCTCCTTATCGAAGTCGTATGCGGGCGAACGCCTTCCACCGTATGGGAGGCCAACTCCCATGACAAGCCAAAACGACCATTGTGGTTCCAGCTTGCCCGATCACGCAAGACAAGAACCGCTTATTCCCGCCGAAACGGGCGATTCGCATCTTGACATATACGGCGTGCCTATCCGTCACTGTGGATAACTATAGCCACACAAGCGAACATTTGTTCGAATTTGCGCAACGACACGCCGGCGAGTATCGCTCCTCGACCCAGCCAATGGAATCGACCGCCCAGCGCCACAGCATAGAGCCCACTACGCAGCGGGCAGCGGCGGCGCGTTATGGTCACGGCCCCAACGCTTGGAATCAGGAATCTCCATCTGATCGCAGAGCACGTTCCAAATCACGCGAGGCTCCTCCCCCGCGTCCAAAGCCTCAAGAACGGTCATATTCGCCAGCTGCGGCATACGCTGATCCCGGGCCAGAGACCGGCCATAGCTACGACCGAACACTTCTTCAAGCAGCTCCCAAAATTCCCGTTCACGCATACCCGACAGTGTGCCACCACCCGCCGGACAGAAAAACCCGCACCGCCAAACGGCGATGCGGGTCAACAACTCAGGAGGACGTTCCCGCTCCTCATCTCCCACACGATTAACGTTCGACGGACTCGAGGTAATCGGCCACCATACGCAGCATCTGTGCAGTTGACACGCCCAGCGCATCGGAAATGGAGCTCAGCAATTCGGAGCTGGCTTCCTTCTGACCACGCTCGACCTCGGACAGATAGCCCAGCGAGACGCCGGCCTTCTCGGACACCTCGCGCAGGGTACGGCGATCACGGGTACGCAGGTCACGCAGCACATGGCCGATAGCACCACGCAAAGAAACCTCACGTGGCTCCTCTTCGACCACCGCGGTCTCGGCAACGGCATTGGGCTGGTAGGAGGCGGATTCCTGCTCCTGCCGCATACGGTCACGAGCCGCCTGACGCTCATCCTTGGCCTTCTTTGCGGCCTGGGCCTTGAGCACCTGCTGCTGCGCAAACATCACTGCACGGCGCTGGGCCGGGGTCAATTCACGCATACGGGCGATACCCGGCTGCACCGCCATCGGCTTCTTAGCGGACACTTCCATTTGTTCGTTCACTCGGGTCATCGTTTCCATCGCCATAGCCCCTTCCAAGGTCGGTTCAGTGTTTCCACTTAGTACAACACGATGACCTCACGGTTTTATTCCTTAAAACTTGCTGTGAATAGACTCAACTTTTCCTTAGCCCTACTGCCGCTTGGCCTCCCAGAAGGAGTCCACTCTAAGTGCACTCTATTTTGATGGTCACACCATTATATATAGGTAATTCACAACGCAAAAAGCGGCCCCGTCCGGCAAAGGGGCTGCGGACGTTTTCTTGGAGACTGAGCGAAAGGTTTCTCGTATGTTCAGTCTTGAGGAGCGTTCGAGGGCGGTGGAGCTATACCTCACAACGCCGATGACCACCGCGCAGGTGGTGGAGTGCCTGGGCTATCCGACCAGACAGTGCCTGGAACGCTGGCTGGCGATGGATCCCCGGTATGCTGGCCGTATGGCCAAACCCATAATTCCTCTGGAGACAAGACGGAAGGCGATCGAACTGGTGCTGGGCGGCATGCAGCAGAAGCAGGCCGCCAAACAGCTTGGCGTGAGCGTTGGTGCGGTGCACAACTGGGTCAGGGCGTACCGCAGGGGCGGCATGGCCGCGTTGCAGCCCCGGAACCAGAATGCCGCCCAGGGCGGGAAATCGGCGTCCGTCCGTCCTCGGGGCGGGGCGGATGCCGGGGGCGGCGATGACGTGGAGGCGTTGCGCCGTAGGGTCGAGGAGCTGGAGTTGGAGAACGCGTTGATGCGGGAGGTGGTGGAGGTCGTAAAAAAAGACCCAGGCGCCGACCTGCGGCGCCTGTCGAACAGGGAGAAGACGATGCTGATCGACCGGCTGAGGCCGAGGTATTCGCTGAGGTCGATGGCCTGCTTGCTGCGCATAGCGCCGAGCAGCTACCACTACCACCATGCCAGGATCGGCGTTGACAAGTACGCCGGGCTGCGCGCCCGCGTGGCGCGGGCGTTCGCCGACTCCAAGGGCAGGTACGGGTACCGTCGCGTCAAGGCCGCGCTCGGGACGGGCGTCTCGGAGAAGGTGATCCGCAGGCTCATGGCCGAGGGCGGGCTCTCGGCGCATGTTCCCAAACGGCGGCGTTACAGCTCCTACGAGGGGGAGACCACGCCCGCTCCCGGTAATCTCGTCAACCGGGACTTCACCGCCGAACGGCCCAATGAGAAGTGGCTCACGGACATCACCGAGATCAAGGCCAGCGACGGGAAGGTGTACCTCTCGCCGATGATCGACTGCCATGACGGCAAGATCGTCGCCTACACGGCCGGCTTCCATCCCAACGCGGAGCTCGCCAACCGGATGCTCGCCGAGGCGGCGGAGACGCTGCCCGACAACGCCCGTCCCGTGGTCCATTCCGACCGGGGATGCCACTACCGGTGGCCCGGATGGCTGGAGCTCATGGAACGCTACGGGCTGACGCGCTCAATGAGCGCGAAGGGCTGCAGCCCCGACAACGCCGCCGCGGAGGGATTCTTCGGTCGCATGAAGACGGAGTCCGTCTATCCCGAGCATTGGGAGAAACGCACCCGCGACGAGGTGCTTGTCCTGATCGACGAGTACATCCACTGGTACAACCACGAGCGCATCAAACAGTCGCTGGGCTGGATGAGTCCGGTACAATATCGTCAAAGCCAAGGAATGGCTGCATGACTATCTCCAAGAAAATGTCCGCAGCCCCTTTTTTAACCTGTTTTTACGAAAAATGTGGGCAAAATGTGGGCAAAAAATGAGCCTCGGAAAGCTGCTCCCAAAACGTGAAAACCGCCCCTCCGTCCAGCGTTATGCCGGATGGAGGGGCGGTGTTTTTATGGTTATTCGGTTTTGGATGCCTTGGCCTTGAGGGTGCTTGCGCCGATGACGACGCCGATGGCCAGGGCGACGGCGTTGATGGTCGTCGCGGCCTGATCGGCCCACGTCCAGCCCCATACGGGGCCGAGGGTCTGCACGAGCACGCCGATGGCCGGCAGCACGATCAGCGCGAGCCATTTGAGCACGTCATAGGCTCGGTTCGGCAGCAGCCAATCGGGCACGGTCGGCTCCGTGCCGGCGGTCTTGGGTTCGGTGTTTTCGTCGGTCATATTGTCCTCGATTCTGCAGTTGGAACCTGGGAACCCCGCCCGGCTAAGGTGCGGGGTTCCCAGGTTGGGTTCGGGTTCTCAGTAGTTCAGTAGTGCAGCACTTCGCCGGGGTAGATCACGTTGGGGTTGCCGCTGCGATAGCCGGTGAGCTGCGTGTAGCCGATGCCGAGGCGGGCGGCGATGCCGCTGAGGGTGTCGCCGCTGCGCACGGTCACGGTACGGGTTGCCGGCGGCGCGTTGCTGCCGGTGGCGACGCTGCCGCCGCCGTTGTAGGTGACGACCTGACCGGGGTAGATCAGGTTGAGGTTGCCGCTGGGCACGCTCCACTTGGACAGCGGCCACAGGCCGGTGCGCGAGGCGATGCCGCTCATGGTGTCGCCGGAGCGGACGGCCACGCGGGTCGTGTTGGCCTGCGCGGCCTGCTGCGGCGCTACGGTCGCGGTGCCGGCGAGGCGCTGGTTGACGATCGCCATGACCTTGTCGTAGTTCGCGCCGAGCGCGTCGCGCCGCTGCTGGCCGTTGCCGTAGTCGCCACGGATGGTGGCGGTCGCGAGTGCCTGTAGGTCGATGGTCTGGGTCGGCGGCTTCTCGGTCTGCGGCGGGGTTGCGGGCTTGGCTGCGCCGGCGGGGTTGGCGTAGGCCTGCCACTGGCTTGCGTCGCCTCTGAAGTAGTTGAGGTCGAGCGGCCCGTTGTAGCCGCTGATCCAGCCGTTGGAGGTGTACTGGCGCATGGCCTCGCCGTAGACCGCGTAGTTCCACGGTCGGCTCTGGTAGCCGGTGGGCGCGTTGCTGGCGTACTGGGCGACCCACAGGCCGCAGTTGGCGCGCACGTCGCCGGGTATCTGGCCCAGCGCGCTGGCCTGCACGTACACCATCGGCCATACGCCGGTGAGCGTGTGGATGCGCTGGACGAACCGGCGAACCCAGTCGGAATTGCCCCACTGGGCGTTCTGATAGGACTCCCAGTCGAGCACGAGCACGGCCCTGCCGATGTAGTCCCTCGCCCGGCCGACGAAGTAGTCGGCCTCGGCCTCGGCGTTGTTGCCGCCGGCGTAGTGGTACAGGCCGAGGCTCTTGCCCCGGTCTGTCACGCACTTGGCCTGCGTGCGCCAACTGGAGTTCTCGAAGCCTACGCCCTGGGACACCTTGACTACGGCGAAGTCGTAGCTGGCGGTGCAGGTCACGTTCGAGGCCTGCCAGCCGGACACGTCGATGCCGACCATGTCGGCCATCGCGATCGCCGGCGTGCACGCGAGCAGCACGGCGACGACGACCGCGAGGATCCGCATTACCAGGCTCGGCTTGCTCTTGTTCTTGATGTCCAATTCCTCTCCTTACTGTTGATGGATATGGAAAAGCCCCACCCGATCGGGCGGGGCGGAATTTCTGATTGGCTGGCTGTTACCAGCGGTCGTCGCCGCCGCGCACGAACATCAACACGACGGTTACGGCGACTATCATCACGATGACGATCATCGATGCCTCCTCAGTTCGCGGATGTCCTCGCGCAGCTCCAGATGCTCGCGTTCGGCGTTGGCGACGCGTTCGTTCACCGTCTTGAACTCGCAGTTCATGGCGTCACGCAGCCCGTCGATCGCGTCCATGACCTTCTCGTGCTTCTCGTCCATGTCCACGCGCAACGGCGCCTGATGGTCGTTCGTGATCTCCCACTTCGTGGCCGACTGCTGGTCGCGCAGCCCGCGGATCTGACGGGACTGGATCACCGCCACTATGACCGTGGCCAGACTCGGCACCACCGCGATCAGGATCACCGCCCACAACGGGGTACCGGCTGGCGGATTCATAGGCTGTCCTTTCGACGTATATGCTCGGGGTATGGGCAACAGGTTCTGCAGGATTTGCGGCGAACACAAACCGCTGACGCTCGAGCACATCCCTCCCCGGTCCACGGGCAACGACCATGTGGTGGTCGTGCACCGCGGGGATGAGGCGGTGATGCACTCGTTGTTCGACATGGAGGTCCGGGACGACGACGGATACAGGCAGTCACACGGGATGACGTTCAAGACGCTGTGCGAGGACTGCAACGAGTATCTCGGCGCCAACTACGTGGAAACGTTCAAAGGCCTGTACCTGGATTTCGCCCATGAATCCGGCGACATCCTCGACGGGCTCGACCGTGACCGGAACGAGTCCGAGACCGACGGTGTGGAGCGGTACTGCCGGTTCGATCTGAACGAGGGGTTCCGTCCCCTGGCGTTCGTCAAGCAGGTGGTGTCGAACTTCTGCGCCACGACGGCGCCGGGCAGCATGCTCGACTGCAGGGACTTCCTGCTCGACCGGGGGAACACTTCGTTGCCGGCACGCTACCGTCTGCACATGGCCGTCCTTCCGAAGCTTGACGGGGAGAGCGTGTTCTCCGGGTGGATGCGGGTCCTGTTCGACGACGGGACGTTCTGCGACATGGCGTTCATCCGCATGCCGCCGTTCGGTTTCGTGCTCTACGACACGGTATCCAGCACCTATCTGCCCGACCGCGCGGGCGACATCACGCCCATGTCCCGCATGGGCTGGGACCTGACCGGGAGAATCACCCTCGTCCTCCCGACGGTCACGGGAAGGAACGCGTCGAGACCTTACCTGTGGGGCCGGTACCAGAACGCCGTGTGACGGGACGCGCCCCGCCTATCGGTCGGGTTCGTCGAGTGGGACGCTGCCCGTGAGCTGGATCCATCCCTTGTTGTTCCGGATGGCGCCGGGGTCGATGGCGATTCTCCCGTACGCGTCGATCTTCCAGCACCGGTCGACGCGGTCCATGATCTTCGCGGTCACGTCGACATCGACCCGGCATCACCACCTCCACGAGGTACACGATACTTCCTTACAGGGTTCTGAGGAAGTGTTCGATGATGGTGCTCCGGTATTCGTGGGCCTTCTCGTTGGGATGAGCATCGGAAGCCGCGAAAGCCTTTTGTCTAAGCTCTGTTGCTTTACTCGATACCGACCCAGAAGGAAGACGACCTTGAAGACCCATGGGAATACGCGGGTCTCCCTTCAGATCAAGATATGGAATCCCCCACCACTCCGCGATTTCCACCAATGTGTCATGCATCGTCTGTGACGTCCATGCATCCGCGATTATAATGCCGATTTTGGCGTAGGGCATATTCGTAATCAGATATTCCAATGAGAAATTCCATGCCCCCCATAACGTATCGAGTTCCGTTGATTCTTTGGTTCCGATATGATCCGGAATCCTCGACTCCTCGTTTAGACCATAACATAACGTAATGTAATCGGCATCTGTCGGAACTTCCTTGTACCGATACTGACAGAAGTTGTTGGATGCGACACCAGTACTCATGGTTGTTCCGGCAATAGCCAGATTTACATACGTCATATTGTTACGATCGGCAATGAATTTACCATATGGATGGTGGTTATTGGAACCGATCTCCGCAGAGAAGCTGTCGCCGCAGATCACGTATTTCTTTCCGTACAGGACGTTCGATGCATAGGCCGCCACGGCCCTGGAATCGATGTAGTCGCCGAGTGCCACCGGAGCCGTCGAGACGACCTGGAATTTGTTCGCATCCGGAACGATGTATCCCAAGAACCCGAACCGTATGTACGCGCCACCGATCCTCCTGCACTCGCGCAGGGACACGGTAAATTCCACGCTCGTGATTTTACTCGTGTCCTCGTTGTCGCCGAGGATGCGGATGAATTCGTAGTCGCGATTGTAGAGCGCGGCGGCGCGCGACTCATACGCCACCATGGTCCTCACGGTGATGTACGTGTCTCCGAGCAGGTCGAGGTCGATGTAGTCGGACGTGTACCCAGAGTCAAATGGGGTGGCACCGCCCGATGAGTTCAGGAACGCGCCGGACGTCATCTCGTCGTACCTCGGGCTCAGCACGGTCTCGTCGCCGAGGAGAAAGCCACGCCCGTACACCAGGCCTTCCACGTCGGACAGGACGCCGCCGACGGCGTCCGACACCCTGCCGACGTTAAGCGCGGTCGCGTACCTGCCGTCCAGCATCCACCGTATGGCCTCGCCGTCCTTCTCGCGCAGCGACAGCGTGACGTCCGAGGTTGAATCCGTCCATGCGAACGACTGGGCACGCATGTACGAGGCGCCATCCGGCACTTGGAACACGTACTCCCCGTTGAGGTTATCGGTTCTAACGCTCCCGACATTGCGCATCAGCGAATCGTAGAAGAATACGAACGGCGCGCCGTTGGCCGATCCCGTGTACACGTACTCCTCGCCGGCCGACGCCATGACCACGTCGGTCACGTAGCATAGGACCCCGTCGACGGTTTTGTATCCTATGCCGCTGTCGTGCAGTACCTCGCCCCTGTGTAATATGACGCGCACGCCCGACACGCCCGACGCCGACGCCTCGCTCACCGAAACACACAATCGCGCCTGCGCCCTGACTGCCTCGCCGGCCGACCCGTACGTTGTCCCGTCCGCGCCCACGCGCACGTCCCTCAACTCGGTTCCCACGTCCCCGCCATCCGACCCGGACGCGACGACCACGTCCAAACGGGACGACAGGGCGTTCAGACGGTCACGCATGTCCCCGGCCAGTTCGGAGGCCGCCGTGCGACCCGCCTCCAAACCCGCCGCGCCGCCCGCCGACCGCGCGGCGACGACCACATCCGAAGATGCGGGCATGGTCGCCTCGATGATGTCGACTATCTGCTCAGCCATACCAGATCCTTTCCGTTAGTAGTTCAATCCGACAGGGCGTAATAGCCCCAGCCCAACGTGCGCTTCGTCCCGCCGTCCGGCGACGTGACCGTGACCTTCCACTGGCCATACCGGCGCGACGACCAGATCGCGTCCTCGAACGCGGAGGGCGGCAGGTCCGCTATCGCGTACCCGTCCGACGTCATCTCCCCGCACGCGCGCGAATACCACAACTCGCTCCCGTCCGGACTACGCAGTTCGACCACGCCGCTCCACGAGCTCAGATCCACCGCCTTCACGGTCCCGTCCGGATACCTCTGCCGCCACCGGCCACCCAAACGCTCGCTGTCCCCACGCACCAGGCGCAGGTCCGCGCGACCCACCTTCCTGCCGAAAACTGCCATCAGATGCCTCCGATCAATCCACAGGTCACGCCGGCGTGCCCTGTTCGAGCTTGCCGACCCTCGCCTCGAGCTTGTCGAACCTGTCGTCCACCTTCGCGAAGTTCGCGTTCAGGGTCGGGACCAGGTTCGTGTTGATATACGAGCGAATGCTGTTCTCAAGATTGCTTTGCATCTGGCCCAGCTGGGTCTGTTGCGACTGCAATGTGCTGAGCATGCTCGCCTGCTGGTCCTGCACCGACTTCAACTGCTTCTGCTGCGCCGCGAACTGATCCTGCTGCTCCTTCAGCATCCGCTGCTGCTCGGCCAACTGTTCCTGTTGCTGCTGCAGTATGACCTGCTGCAGGCCCTGTGCCTGGGTGAGTTCGTCGAGTTTCGAGGTCAGTTGGGTCAGTTCGGTGCCGGTGGGCCGGTTCGCCTCTTTCTTCGATGCCTCGCGTTTGCGTTGCGCGTTGACCTGACGGGAGGCCCAGTCGGCGCCCGGCGACGAGTACACGCGGGTCAGATCGGTGACCGGCGTATCCAAGGGTTCGCCCTTGTCGGCGTCGACGCTCGTGACGACGGCTTGTGCGAGGAGCCTCATACCTTCGTCGTTTGGGTTGATGCCGGTGGCGTGCATGTCGTGGTCGGAGCCACAGATGGCGCGCATGTTGTGGATGACGAGCGCGTCGGCCGAGGTGCCCGCGAGGGTGATCGCGGTGAGCACATGCCCCTGTCGCGCGATCGCCTCGGCATCGGTGGCATCGGGGATGCAGCCGGGACCTACGCCCACGACGATGCGCGCCACGGGAAACAGCCTCTTGGCTTTGGCGATCGTGTCCGCGACCGTCTGCTGCATGTTGGCCAATGACTCGTAGGAGTCGGTCAATCCGGCCATCAGGAACACGTAGCCGACCTGATCATGTGGATAGCCGGCATCCGCGTTGGCCGCGTCGAGCTGCATACTGATGGTGTTGCCGTCGATCAGGTATCCGGCGTTGGTTTTCGCGTAGTTGTGTTCGGTCAGGTTCAGTTCGCCGCTGGCCAGCGTGCTGTACCGTTTCGCCGTCGCACTGGCACCAGTGCCCTGGGTGACGCTGTCGCCGCACCATACGGCGTGCGTTCCCGCCGGTATGGCGCGGGTCTGGTTGATTCCGCTCACGTCTCGTTCCTTTCCTGGGCCTGCAGGGTGAGCCAGTCGCTGTCTGCCGAGCCGCTCAGGTCGGTGATCTTCAGTCTGAGCAACCGGGAGCCGAGGTGGTCGTCCTCGACGCGCAGGTCGGCATGGTCGCCGACTTTCACATGGTGTTCCTCACCGACCTTGACCTTGTAGGTTTCCGCGGGGAACGCGCCCTGGGCGAGGTCTCCCAATGCGTGGGCCTGCAGCGTCTTCAAATCGCTGACCGTGGTGTGCGTGGTATCCGCGGACTGGCAGAACAGGTAACCCTGGTCGGTGAGCCGGGCGGTGGTGCGCCGGCACATGAGGGTCTTGTCGCCGTCCTTGCCGCCGGTGAGCCACGCCTGCGAGGTCATCGACCCGCCGGCCCCAGCCACCGAGGAGAGGATGACGCGCTGGCCGGGTATCACCGCGTTCCACTGGTGCGTTGAATCAATGAGCTCGTTTCCGGCATGCAGGTCGAATATGAGACTCCCGTCGGGTTTGACACGCGGGTCGAAACGTATCTCGATGCCGTGTTCGAGGTTGGTCAGGTCGAGGATCCGGTCGGCGCAGGTGGCCAGATCCCACGCGTAGTAGGTGCGGGTCCTGTCGCCACCGGTCGTCGCGGGCAAGCCGATGGGCAGGCTGCCCCATTGCATGGCCTCGGCGGTCAATCCGCGTGCGATGTCCGCGTAGCTGCCTTTCAGGGTGAGGTCCATGTCTCCGGCGGGGTGTTTCTCGTCGAGGAGCATGCTCCCGTCGCGCCACGAGTCCTTGAGCGCATGGTTGATGACGAGTCGTTTGGTCAGCAGGGTCAGGCCGCCGCCCACAGTGAGCTTCAGGCTCCGGTTCTCGGCATCCCACTCCCAGTCCGTCAACGGGCCCGCATGCACCACTTCGAAACCGCCATTGGTGGCGCGTTGCAACGCGATCAGCGCCTTCCAGCAGCGCAGGGATTCGAACAGTCCGAGTCTGGCGGCGGTCCGCGTGTAGTCGACGGTCACGTTCATGGATCCCGGCTGGTTCAATGATTCCGTCCAGTCGGCCGCCGTGTAGGGCAGCCGGTAGAGATGCCGGCCGGTGACCGGCTCGTACACATGCACCGTCAACGGGGCAAACTGTGATGCCATGAGGTCACCTCCATGCCGGTCGAACGATCATCAACACCGCTCCCCCGCCGACGACGACGGCCGATACGACGGCGCCGCCCGACGGGATCTGGAATGCGTCGTCATAGGTGACAATGCCCGCGCTGGGTATCATGTCCCGGAAATCCAATGCCAGATTCTGCGCATCGCCCTGCCATTGCACGCGATGCCCGGCATACGACAACGTCAGCGAGGTCGCATGCCCCGATATCCTCACGCTCGGCCACGTGGCCGCCGTGCCGGGGTTCTGGCAGCGGATCACGCCGCCGGATGCCGTGTAGGTGACCGGCTGCCCGTATTTCAACGGGTCTGGACAGTAGATGATGAGCGTGAAAGTGAACGCGCGGAGACTGAGCAGCATGCTTGGTGCGGGATCATCGGCAAGCCAGCCGGTCAGGGTACGCGCTCCGAGCGTATCCTCCACAAGCAGGGTGACCGGCTGATAGGCGAACGCGCATATCCTGTCGCGGAACTGCGCCGCGGCCACGGTCGAGAAGCGGGCCATCGCGCATTTGATGGTGACGGTTCGAGATTCGCCGGTGAGACGGCTGGGCCAATATGATCCGTCCTGTTGAGGTATCGGGATGCCGGTTTCCCGTGGTTTGGGCGTGCCAAACAGTCCGTCGATGCCATTGAGGGTGATCCATGCATTCGCCCGGTTGTCGAGCCTGTTATCCGTGAGAACGATCGCGTCATTCTCGGATATGAGTTGTATGCGCATGATTACTCCTTGCGTTTACCCCCATTGGCTTGATGCCGCTTCCAACCGGGCGCCAGCCATGGCGAACAGGACTTCGGGATCGGATCCGCGTGCGTCGATATCGACCTGAACGTTGGTGTTCCTTGACCGGTCGGTGTTTGCAGTCGGCTGGAGTACGCCCTTGGGCGCGTAGTCAGCCACCGTGGGTGGTGTGAGCGTGAATCCGTCGAGTTTCAGTCCGGCCACGATGTCGTCAAACGCGCGGTCGACGTAGGCCTGGCTGTCATCGATGCCTTCGGCGATGCCCCGGCCCATCATGATGCCGACCTGATCCCTGAACACGCGGCTTGGCGAGTGGATGCCGAGGAAGCTTTTGACGCTTTCCAACGCCCCGGACACGGCGTTCTTGGCGGCGTCGAACAGCCGGCCGGCGGCGGAGGCGATGCCGCCCGCGATGCCGGTGATGATGTTCAGGCCGACCTCGCCCCAGTCCACGGAAGTGAACGCTTTCCACAGGCTGGACACGATGGCGGGTATCTGGCCGATGAGCTGGGGTATCGCGCTGGCGAGCCCGTTGGCGAGGGTGACGAGGATCTGCACGCCGGCGGCGAGTATCTGCGGCAGGTTCGCGGCTATCGAGCTTGCGAGGTTGCCGATGATGGTCGGGGCCTGCGCGATCAGCTGCGGCAATGCGTTCACGATGCCCTGCACGAGGCCGAGCAGCAGGTTCATGCCGCTGTTGAGCAGCTGGCCGACGTTGGATGCCAGACCGGACACGAGAGCCGTGATCATGCCGATGGCGGCGGGGATGAGCGTGGGCAGTTGGGCGGCGAGCCCGTTGACCAGCGTGGTGACGATGAGCACGGCCGTGCCGATCAGTTGTGGCGCGTTCGTGGCGATGGTGTTCATCAGCGCGGCGAGGATCGCGGCTCCCTGCGCGATCATGGCCGGCAGGTTGGCGGTGATCTGCATGTTCAGCTGCTGCAGCATGCCCGGCAGTTTCGCGGACAGCTGGCCGATCATCGCGAACAGCTGCCCCTGCATGCTCTGATCCAGCAAACCGAGTCCCGCTATCAGTGCGGCGATGATGCCGGCGATGCCCATGTATTTGATGAAGTTGCCCGGACTGAAGAATCTGCCGAATATCGAGCCGATGGCACCGAGCCCTGATTGGAGTCTGGGGCCGACCACGGACGCGATGCCGGAGAACGCGTCGCCGATGGGTCCCAGTGCGGCCTTGGCCTTGCCGGCCACGTTGGAGGCGAGCTTGCCGAGTCCGTCGCCGAATGATTGGAGCGATGTGACGATTGGGTTGTTCTCGAAGCCGGACGCGATGCCGGAGAACGCGGAGGTGAGTTTGGTCTTGACCGGCGCGGTGATGGCTCCGATTTTGGATGACAGTTGGGTGCCGAGTGCCGAGACTTTTTCTCCGAGTCCGCTGTTGGCGATTTTCTCGCCGGCGAGCTGGAACGGGAAGGCGATGTCTTCGGCGATGGTCTTCGCGTCCATCGTGAAGGCCGTGAATCCTTTTTTGAGCTGGCCGGGCAGTGCCGTCATCTTGCCGGTGAGGGTTTTGATTCCTTTGTCGCCGCTTTTGCCGAGCAGGTCAAAAACGCCGGTGATCTTGTCGATGTTGCCGCCGATGCCTGTGAACAGGGTGAACGCGCCGGCGAGTTGGCCGATCTGGCTGGCGATGTCCTGGATGGTGATGCTGCCGTCGGCGAGGCCCGTGGAGAATCGTTCGATGAGTTTCACGGCTTTGTCGATGTAGGGGCTGAGTTGGTCGTTGAGTTTGTCGACGAGCGGGGTGAGTTGTGTGCTCAGGGCGTCGACGGCGGGGATGGCTGCGTTGAACAGTTTGCGCAGTGATTCGAGCGCGATCTTGCCGGGGCCTTCGCCCAGTCGGCCGAGCGCGGCCTTGACGTTGGCCAATGCGCCTTGGAACGTGTCGCCGGCGGCGAGGGCGGCTCCTCCGAGTCCTTCCTGCATGGCCGTGGCGAACGTGTTGAAGTCGATCTTGCCCTTGGACACCATGTCGGAGACTTCCTCGGAGGTGGTGTTCAGGTGTTTGGCGAGCAGTTGGAGCACGGGCACGCCCGAGCTCATGAGTTGGAGCATGTCGTCGCCCTGCAGCTTGCCTCGTGCGGCCACGGAGCCGAAGATGGTGCCGATGTCGGTCAGCGAGCGTCCGCTGATCTGCGCGGTGTCGGCCACGGTCTTGAGCACGTTGGTCATCTGCTGGCCGCCGGCGATGCCGGCGGCGGACAGGCTCGCGGCCACGGTGGCGGCGTCGCCCAGGCCGAACGCGGTGCCCTTGACCGAGGCGAGCGCATTGTTCATGATTTCGGTGATGCTGGCGCTGTCGTGACCGAGGCCTTTGAGTTTGGCCTGCGCGTTCTCGATGTTGAGGGCGCGTTCGAATCCGCCTTTGGCGGCGAGTGCGGTGACGCCTCCGGCGATGGTGCCTATGGCGCCGAGGCCGAGTTTGCCTATTTTGCCGAATGCGCCGCCGAGTTTGGTCAGGATGCTGTTGCTGCCTTTTTTGCCGGCGTTTTCGACGGCGGTGTTGAGGTCTCCTTCGAGTTTTTTGCCGAAGTCCTTGCCGGATGGCGAGACCTGGACGTATACGGTGCCGATAGTGTTTTCCTTGGCCATCGAGACTGCTCCCCTGTGTGGTTGGGTTGGTCCCGATGGCGGTCGGGATTATTCGGTGATGTGGAATCGTTGGTTGAGTTGGTGGCGGCGGCGCATGCGTTGCGCGCGTTCTGCCGGGGTTTGTTGGCGGGTTGCGCCGAATTGGTCGGCTCGTTTGTCTGTCCATGGCCGCCAGCCGCGGCGTTTGAGCCGGCCTTCGAGTTCGAGCCGGTCCCACATGGCTATTTCCTCGCCGGTTGGCGTGTATGACCATCCGGCCAGGGCGGCGTACGAGTTGCTGGTGTGGTCTCGTAGGATCTGGCGGGTGAGTTTCCATGCCTTGCCCAGGCTCAGGCTGGCTTTGGGCTTGTGGCCTTTGGGCGCGTTGAGCCATGTGTCGAGGCGGATGGGCTGCCATGTGGTGTGGTAGCGGTGCAGCCAGTCGGCCTCTAATGCTTCGCGGTGGTTTTGCCAGAGGATGATAAGGCAAGCGCTTTTGGGTCCAGTCCCGATTGTTCGGCCCAGGTGCGTACGGTCGCGGTCAGCCATGCGATCCCGTTGCCTGTCTTGCGCAGCGCGTTCCAGTAGTCGGGGCGCAGTTGCTGGAAGTAGGCGAGGAACGCGCTCATCGCGTAGCTGGATTGTTCCTCGCTGAGCGTGGTGTGGCTTTTGATCAGGAGGATCACGTTGACCAGGTCGATGGGCAGGTCGGCGGAGTTGAGGTTGGGCAGGTCGAGTTTGACGCCGAGCACGTCGAGGTGCACGTCCTCCAATGGTTCGTCGTCGTTGACGGGGGCTTCGACCTTCGCGTAGTCTGTCATGGCTGTCTCCTTTGTTCTATGGGGTTTCGGCGGTCTTGGATGTGTGGGGTTCCCGCGCCGCCAAGACCGCCATCCTGCGACGCGGGAAGAATCAGGGGGCTCCTTATGGGGCCCGGGAAAGGTCAGGCGGTGACGGTGACCGGCACGCTGACGCTTTTGCCGCCGGCCGTGGCGGTCACGGTGACGGGTTTGCCGGTTTCGGTGGCCGCGACCCCGGTGACGGTGACCGTGGCGCCGGATGCCGTGGCGGTGGCCTTAGACGTGTCGCCGCTTGCGGCGGCGAGCTTCCAGCCGTCGGCGTTGTCGGGTTTGACCGTGACTGCGAACGTGGCGGTCTTGCCCGCGGCGACGCTCAGGGCGGCCGGGTTGGCCGCCACGGATTCGATGCTTGCGGCGAGCCCGGCCCTTTCTGCGGCGAGCAGACCGTATACGTGGAACATGTAGCCGTCGGCGGCCTTGAACATCTTGAACGTGACGTTGAAGGTCACGACCTCCGTGCTCACGAGGGTCATGTCGTCTCGGTCGCTTACCTTGCAGCGGCCGATGGGCAGGACGATGGGGTTGCCGTACTGGTCGAGGCATGCGAGCACGGCCATGTATTCGATGTTCGTGGCCGCGTCCTTGACGTGGAACGCGCCCTTGTCGTCGGCCTCGACGCCGAAGTACGCTTCGGCGATGTCCTTCTTGCATTCGATGCCGGGGATCTGCAGCGTCCAGTAGCCGGGTTCCTGTTCGGAGACCACGATGTCGCCGTTGTGGGCCTTGATCTCGGTGTCGTCGCCGGGCTCGGGGTGGAGCACGGCGCCGTCCTCGCTGTTGTAGCCGACCGGCAGCTTGCCGGCAGGCGGCGTCCAGTTCTCGGATTCCGGCATGCCCGGCAGGTCCGGGTCCTTGAGCTTCCAGAGGAACAGCGCGTAGTCCTTGATGAGTTTGACCAGCTGCGCGTTGTTGCCGCTGGTGATGTATGCAGTGTCCGTTGCCATTGCCATATGCCTTTCAATGAGTTGTGCCGGGGCATGTGGCGGCGTGCCCGGAGACGGTTAGTTGGTTTCGACGGTGAGCAGGAGCACGAGGTACGCCATGAGGCACCCGTTCTCGTCCGTCATGCGCATCGGCCCGGATTCGTGGCCGATGGTGACGACCGGCCGTGGCGGGTGCGGGCCGGTCAGATAGGATTCGATGCCCGCCGCCAGTTTCTGCGCGGCGTCGATGTCGCCGGCCCCGTCGTCGCGGCGCACCCACACGGATACGCACAGGCGCACGTACTGGCTGACCGGCGTGGCTTTCTGGCCTGGTTCGCCTATGATCACGCATTCGCGCGGCGGATTGTCGCGCGATCGGATGCTGGAGAACACGACATCGGGGAACTCCTCGCGCAGCAGGGGCAGGAGCACGGGCTCCACCCGTCTTGGAAGGGTGCGGGGAGTGGTGACGCTCATACGACCACCTTGCCCAGCATCTGGCTCAATACGCCGTGCGCCTGTTCGAACGCCGCGGGAGCGGTGGCGACCACGTTGCCTCGTTCCCTGTCGTCGTTGCGGTACACGGTGACGGCGGGGTCGATCCGGGCCATGCCCTCCATCTGCTTCTGCACGTCGTCCAATACGGGTGCGGGCAGTTCGTGCAGGATCTGCCGGTCGAACGCCTTGCGGTTGAGCACGACCCTGACTTTTCTTGCCATGATGTCAGCCCTCCTTGAGTTTCACGTTGACGACGTCGCCGACATGCGTGCCGTCCTTGCGCCGCCATTCGCATACCGCTCCGTCGACGGGCACCCTGCGGCCCCTGACGCCGATCAGGTCGGTGTCGAGGATGCCGGTGGGTTCCGTGGAGCGGATGTAGATGGTGTGGTCGAAGGTCACGCCCGATGATTCCTCCGAAGCCGTTTCCGGCGTGTTCACCGGGGCGACGAGCCCGCTGAAGCTTGTGATGAGTTCCAGCGGGCCCTGCACGGTGTTGCCGTCGGCGTCGAGTCCGGGCTCGCCGCGCCAAACGTCGATGCGTTCCATCAGACCACCTCCCCGGATGCCATGTCGATGCTGTAGGCCCGCTGGCCACCCAAGCCGAGCACTGTGAGGTAGTCGTTGTTCCATCGCAGGTAGCCGTCCGGCGAAGCCCACGAGTAGGAGTTGGAGAAGGGGCCGGTGGTCTCGGTGTTCTGCGTGACTCCCGTGGGCACGCCGGACACCTGCTGCTCCATGGCGGTGCGCACCATCTGGCAGCACACGATCTCGAGTCCGCGCTGGTGCGCCGTCCACCACGAATCCTCATGGGTCTCGGGGTAGACGGACACGTGGTTGCGGATGCTCTCGCTCGCATCGAGCAGCAGCTCGTCCGCCTGCGCCTGTTCGTCGGGCGTGAGCGTATGCCAGCGTTTCTCCAGATCCTCGTGCGTGGCGAACGGCACGGGCTCATCGGCCATGACGGGCCTCCTTATCCGATGACGCCGGCTGCCTTGAGCGAGGCGAGCGCGGCGTTGAGCCGCTTCTTCGTCTCGTTCAGTTCGGCTACCACGGCGTCGAATTCGGCCTTGGTCGGCGTATCGCCGGCGGCCGCCGCCGCATCGGCCGCGGACACGGCGGCGACGGCCGCGCCTTTCTTCACGCCTCCCAGCGCCGCGGTGGTGGCGGCGGGCAGCGTATAGGCGGAGCCGCCGGTGAACGGCGTGCCGTCGGGGTTCCACAGGCGTGCCGGCACGTCCATGGCACCGGTCTTGTGTTTCTTCCTGCCTGCCGGCTGGATGATGAAGTCCTGGGTGAACGCGCTCATCAGTCACCCGCTTCCGTGGAGGACTTGAGCACGGCGAACGCCTTGGGTTCGACGACCGCGTAGGAGAACATGGCCTCGGTGCGGTAGGCGATCTGGTTGTGGGCCTTGAGGTCGACGCCGGTCTGGTCGGGGTCGCCGTAGGGGATGATCTCGGACGTGATGTCGCGCACCATGCCCCATTTGATGAGGCTGAAATCGCCCATGATGGCGAGCACGTGGGTGGGTGTCTTGGCCTTGGCCCCGTTGACGGTGGCGCTGGTGGCGGCCTTGATGCCGTCGAGGGTGCCGACCTGCAGGTTGAGCGGGATCTCCGGGTAATAGCGCATGCCGGTGGCGGGTACGCGGATCTTGCGCAGACGGGAGGCCCACGTGCGGCTGATGGCGATGCCGTTGATGTCGTAGGTCTCGTTGAGCTGGTCGGCCAGGTTGTCGACGTTGGTGATGTCGTCGTCTCCGGCGGTGACCTGCATGGCTCTGGCCGTGAGCGCGTCGAAGCCGGTGAGCGGCCCGCCGGTCTTGGGGTTGACGGCGTGGTAGACGACGTAGTCGAGGGCGCGGCCGATGGCCTCGGCCTGGTCGGCCTGGATGGACTGGATGATCTGGAAGCGGTTGTCCTCGTCGGCCCATTTGAGCTCGCTGGTGACGCGGGTGGTGGTCTGCACCTTGAACGTCTTGCCGCTCACGTAGTTCAGGTCTTGCTCGTAGGAGCTCTTGGTCTGGCCTTCGGCGGTCACGTCGGCCTCGGCGGCGCCGTTGAAGATCATGTATTCCTTGTCGGTGAAGATCTGCGGGCTGCTCGGGGACAGGGCCGCGATGGTCGATGTCTCCTTGACCTTGTTGACGACGGCCGTGGCGACGGTCTTGGGCAGGTGGAGTTTGCTGGTGTCCATTGCCATGATGTTGTTCCTTTCTGGTGGATGATTGCGTTTAGAGGTTGGAGAACAGGTCGTCGGCCCATGCGCGTTCGTCGGCGCCGGCGGCCTTGCCGTCGGGGGTCTTGCCCTGGTGGGGCATGCCCTTGGGCTTGGGGTGTGCGTACTGGTCGATGGCCTTCGCGTTCGCGGTCATGGCCTCGAGCGTGTCGCCGTGCAGCAGTGAGGCGGGCACGCCGGTCTCCTTGGAGACCTGCGCCCTCCACTCGTTCTGCTGTCGTTCCGCCTCGTAGGCGGCGTTGGCGGCTTCGAGTTCCTTGATGCGCTTGGCGTCCTTCTCGGCTTCGGACAGCTGCGAGTCCTTGAACTGTTGCAGTTCCTCGGCGGCCTTGCTGTTGTCCTTGGCGCGCTGCTCCTCGAACTTCGCCTTCCAGTCGATGTCCTCGCCGGGGTCGGCCGGGTCTCCCGTTGCGGGGTCGCCGGAGCCGCCTTCGCCTGCGCCGGAATCGATGAGACGAAGGTTGTTGCGGAATCGGCGCCAGTACGACATGTCGTGCATGATGGTTCTCCTTTATGGTTGATGGGGCCCGTTCCGGGCATAAAAACCACCCGTGCGGGCGGCGTGGAGTGGCGGGTGCAGGATTCGAACCTGCGTGGCGTGATGCAGCCGATTTACAGTCGGCCCCGATCGGCCTCTCCGGCAACCCGCCGTATGGTAGAATCGAGGTAACGGGGATCCCACGTAACCGGCTCTTGAGACCGGCACATAATCCGGGGGGTTATCCCCGTTCTTCTATTTCAATACGATTTGGTGGAATCCTTCCGAGTCGAACACCCACAGCTCTTTGATGTGGGATTCATGACGGGCGTTGTACAGCGACAGTTGGTTGACGAACTTGTCGGGCAGTTTCGTGCTTCCGAAGTCCAGTACGAACACGTCCTTGACAACGCCCTGTTCGACGCCGCCGACGACGGCGTCGTTGATGCGTTGGGCCACGTTCCTGTACTTCAGGCTTGCCGGTGATTTCAGTTCCGCGTCGCATTCGTGGCTCAGCCAATGGAAGTCGTTGCTGGGCTTGCCATCATGGCTTTTCGGTATCCACTCGTATTCCTCGCCCAAGCGCCTGAACTTCTCAAGGAACACGATCTCGTGCCGTTCGAGGATTTCCCTGCTCGGGTCGACGCCGACGGCGAGCTGGCGCCGGTACCAGGATTCCGCAGTGCCTTTTGGCTCTCCCTTCATTGACAGGAGCCTGACGGACTGCTCCCACGGCATGGTCGGCGTCGGGTAGACGCCGTCCGTGAACGCCATGGGATTGTCCCGGCGCATGCGCTTGAGCTTCTCCCGGTAGTCGCCGCCTTCCTTGCTGGCTTCCTGCCACATGGCGGTGAGCCGTTCGGGGTTGTATCCGGCGAGTGTCTGGCGTCCCCAGCTGGGGACGATCTGGCAGTCGCAGTCCCGGTGGTATTGCATCTCCAGACCTGCCGAGTCCTCGCTCAGGTAGGCGAAGCCCCGTGAGGCGAGCATGGTGCAGAACGCGCATGTCCTTGCTCCGCGCGGCACTCTTGCCCATCGTGGTTTCGACGGGTCGATGCGCATGTTGCGTTGGGTGGTCAGGCGTGCGGCGGCGTTGACCATGTCGGCGACGAACTGCATCGCGTCATCCGGGTTGCCCAGATCGGGCCACAGGTCGTCGATCGTGGCTCCCGCGCGCGACTGCCCGTTCTTGACCTGCGTGTAGGTCAGGCCGGCGTAGTCGGTGTTGTTGAAGCCGCCCTGCACCTGCCAGAGGGCGCGGTCGGGGTCGATGAGCCGCGTGTGGTCGAAGTCCTCAAGCTCTATGCCCGCGTATTCGCCCCACAGGCCGCGCACGGTGTCGTAGTATTCGTTCGCCAGCTGGGAGGCGTCTCGGGAGAAGTCGCGGATCGCGTCCTTGACGTTCAAAGGGTCGCGTTCGACCATGTTCTCGATGACGTCGGCCGCGCCCTCCCTGAGGTTGTCAAGGTCGGTCTGGTAGTCCCTGTACGCCTTGTCCAGCAGCCGTTGCAGTTCCGGCGGGGCCTTCGGATTCGCTGCCATCAGCCGCCTCCGTGTCCTGCGGGTTCATCCGCTGCTGTCTGAGCTGGTCGATGTTCCGTTGGGCCTTCATCCGCTGCTGGTAGGCGCGGAACGACTGGAGCTCGCCGGCCGTGAGACCTAGCTTGGCCAGTCCCACGTCGGAATCCGCCCAGTCGCCGTTCACGCCGGCGACCTTCGTGTAGTAGTCGGCTCTTGCCGCGTCGCTCACCTCGCGGGTCGGCGCCCACAGGGGGCGGATGCCGGTCAGGTCTGGCGGCTGCGGGCTGTTGTCGCGCAGTTGGACGGCCATGCCCATGGCGTTGAGCAGCTGGCGGGAGAACATGCGGTTCTGCCGGTTCGCGGTGCGCGTCAGCTGGTTCTCGGCCGCGGCGAGCGCTTCGGCGCTGGTGGGGTTGGCCAGTCGTATGCCGAGTTGTTCGGGTGGGATGTCGGTTTCGGCCGAGGCGAGCATGGCGATGGTTTCGAGCATGTCGCCGTGGGGTTGCATCGATGCCTGGGAGACCTGCTTGAGTTCGGGGATGTCGCCGTTGATGTCGCGGCTGACCGCGTTGATGCTGCTGACGAGCGCGTTCCACGTGTCCTGTTGGAAGGATTCGCGGCTCAGGCCGAGGAACCATATTTTGGGGACCGAGTAGAATTCGGCGGACGCTTCCATGCGGACCATGGTGCGCATGGCCATGTCGGTCAGGTTCATGAGGGCGCGGTTGATGCGGGAGCGGCCGAAGGGGCGGTCCATCTGCTTGTCGTAGACGATGGGCACCACGGCGACGCGGTCGAGCCGGTTGTATTGGGGTTCCGCTTCCCACCCGTATCCGGTTTTCATGCAGGCGTAGTTGCGGCCGGGCAGCCATGCGTTGAATGCGGTGATGTTGCCCCATTTGTCGCTGTCGGTGATGGTCAGCGCGGCTTTGATGCGGCGGCGTTCGTTGTCCCATAGTGCGGCGGACCAGTCGGCCGAGCGCGGGGTGATGAGGATGCGCTCGTTGTCGTCCGGGTCGTAGTCGATGGTCAGGAAGCTGCAGGAGTGCTTGTAGCAGCTGATGACGGCCTCGCTCATGTCGGTTTCGAGCTCGTTCATGCGCATGATCTCGTCGATGCCGTGGTTGTCGGCCCCGGCGGCGGTCTCGAATCCCTCGAACACGCTCTTGTCGGCGAGCGCGCGCACGCTTTTCTGTGGCCAGCCGACCACGACGCCGGCTTTCTGGGCGACGATGTTCGGGATGCTGATGCCCAGGTTGTTGAACCGTTGTTTGGCGTCGTAGAACGCGGAGCGCAGCAGGTTGCGGGGGTATTTGTTGCGCCAGAGTTCCAGTAGGCGGGTGATGTCGGCCATGTCGTCGTCGGGCACGTTGGCGATGTGCGTCACGGACGAGGAGCCGGTGGACAGGTAGGGGTTGCCGAAGCTGATGGATTGTTCGCTCATCCGATCATGACCTCCTGTACTCGGTCCGGGTCTCGTTTGGTTATGGTCGTGCCGTAGAGGGCGAGCGTGCATGCCACGAGCGGGCTTATGTCGATGTCGCTGCCCATCGGGTTCCATCCGACGGCGCCGGATTTGCCGATGCTGCGTGTGGTGGCGTTGGCCACGGCCGTGGCGAGCGCCGGTGCTTTGTCGTCCGGCAGGTGGGTGAGTTTGCCGTCTCTGAGCATGTCGAGGAATTTGCCGCAGGCGCGGCCCATGTCGCTGTAGTTGGTGACGATGACTTTCACGTGCCGGGCTTTGAGGTCGGCCAGCAGGCTCATGGCGGGTGATTGCGAGTCGATGACCACGCTCGCGGTGCGCGGCCAGTGGTCGGCGATGTAGTCGACCGCCCATTGGGTGCCTTTGGATTGGGTGGCCTCGAAGCGGCGCAGTTCGATGTGCGCGGTGCCGTCCCTGTGGTTGACGGCTCCGCCGATGGCCAGCGACCTGCGGTCGGGTTTCATGTCGAGCGCGTAGCCGATCAGTCCTTTGATGTTGGGTGTGCCGGTGGCGGCTTTGGCCCATTGTTCGGGGTTGATGGCCTGGCTGGTGGCGGTCTCGTCCCAGATGCCCAGTGCCTCGCGGCGGAAGCTGTCCTTGCCGAGCTGGCGTTGCATGCGCAGCATGCTGGTTTCGCTGGTGCGGCGCGGGAAGCTCGGGTTGGCTTTCCTCCATTGGGCGCGGTCGTCGCTGTCGGCGTCGCGGTCGGCGGAGAATTCCACGTAGAGCATGTCGTCCTCGCCGGCGAGCGCCTGGCGGCGGCGTTCCGTGAACGCTTCGCCGGGGTCGGCGGGGCGCGGTGGGGTGCCGATGTAGAGGACGAGCGCGTTGGGGCTGGTGTTGGTGGCGGGCACCATGTCGCTGATGGCCTGTTCGGTCAGGATCTGTGCTTCGTCGAACACGATGATGTCTACGGCGTCGTTGCCTCGGGCGAAGCCCTGGGCTCGTGCGCCGAACAGTATCTTGCTGCCGTTGGCGAAGGTGATTTCCTGCATGCCGTTGCCGCCGCGCACGCCGTCGGTGCGGCCGGAGTGGTCGAGGTATCCGATGAGCGCGGGGTTGCGTACCAGGGTGCGCACGTGGTCGAACGTGTTGCTGTTGGTGCGGTTGTGGTGCGCGGTCCAGATGACGGTCAGGTCGGGGATGAGCGTGCACAGGATGACCACGAGGCTGGAGACGGTGAAGGTCTTGCCGGTCTGGCGGCAGATGCTCAACACCACGCCGCCGACGGACGCGGCGAACGTGCCGTCGGTCCTTCGGCCGAGGATGAGCGTCAGCAGTCCCTGCTGCCAGCGGTCGTAGCGGATGCCGCATGCTTTGGCGCGCTTGTTGACCTTGGGGAACATGCTGGTGACGATGCCGGAGGGCATGACGATGTGGCGTGCGACCTCAGATAGCTTCGGGTCGGAACTCTCCGTCATCGTCGTCATCCTCCGAATCCTCTAGCGTCGTCATCCCTTGCGCGGGGTTGCCTTCGAGCCGTTCGATTTCGCGGGTCAGGGCGAGCAGCTGCTTGCTGATGCCGGTCAGGCTGCCCGGCGGGGTGCCGGCGCTGAACATGGCTTCCTTGAGCCGGGCCTGCGTGCGTTTGAGCACGCTCACGTAGTCCTCGGGCCCGTCGTTCATCATCGCCTCGAAATCGGCGGCGGTGAGGGCGTCCATCGCCTCGGGCTCATGTTCCACGTCCCCGGCCGGGGCGGGAGGGGTGGTGACGCGGCTCATGCGCTTGGCCCTGCGGTAGGCGCGCTGCTTGCATTTGGCCGAACAGTACTTCGCTTTCTTGCCACGGCCGGACGGGGTGAACGGCTGGCCGCATTCCTCGCAGATCACCGCGCTCACCTCCAAAAAAACGTAACGGGATAACGTAACGGCCGTCCAAGGCGTTACGTTTTGACATGCCGGGGAGATATCGGCCCTGCGCCCGAGGGGGCTTCGACCGGGGCGGACGGGGTCTCCTCCCCACGTCACCAGTCGCCGCTCGTGGTCAACGGCATCGAGGTGGCTCTCAGGTCGGCCGTGTGCCCCTGTTCGAATGTTTGTTTGATGTGTTCGCGCGCCCACGCGACGCTGTGGTTGGAGCGGACGCGGTTGCACCAGCGGTGCGCGAGCCGGCAGTTGGAGAACAGGTAGGGCGAGCCGCCCTTGCTGACCGGGATGATCTCGTCCACCTCGGGCGAGCCCGGCAATCCCGGCGGCAATGATTTGTCCACGGGCCGGCCGCACAGGTGGCACGTGTCGTAGGCCGCCAGCACCCGGGCCACGACCTGCTGGCGTCGCCAGCCATTGGCATGACGGGTGTTGCCCCGGCGGCCGCTCATAACCCGGCCTTGTCGCACGACCGCTGCCATGCGTCCACGAACGCCTGCACGGCCCGGCGCATGACCGGTTCGAGGGGGTCGACCACAATATGCCCGGCCGGGGTGACGCTCACGGGCACGGGCAGGGCGTCGATGTCGCCGAGGGTGTTCCCCCTGCACGTGATCTGCAGGCTGATGGTCGGCATGCCTGGCATTGTCATGGCGTCATCGCCTCACAATCAAATGAAAAGAGTGGCGGGGCGAACATCACCGGCGCTTTGGACGTGCCGGCGGAGTACTCTCGCCCCATGCAATGCGGTCAGATACGCGAAAACCCAGCCACGTGAGCTGGGTTTTTCGACACTTCTGCCACTGCAATCATCGGTGACAGTCGTTCATTTGTCAAGTCCTTCGGACGGTCTGGCCTTGTCACTCGGCGGCTCGTCCACGGGTTCGCCGCTGATGGCGAGCCTGTAGACGCTGCTGTAGGTGATGCCCTCCAGCGTGACATCGAGCTTGCCGCGCCTACGCCACACGTTGACGGTGTTGCGTTTGAGCGTGATCCCCGCAACCGTGAACGCTTTGGCTATCTCGGCCGCAGAGCCACGCCGGCTGTCATCCCAGCACAGTGTCTTGAGTCGCCTGAGTTTGACGGTCTGCGCTCGCTGTTCCCTCCCGCACACGGGACACGTGACCCACTGGTCTGCCGCGCCTGCGGCGAGCATGGTCCCGCACAGTTCGCAGGTGCCGATCTCGCGGCGGCGTTGTTCGGGCGGGTCCAACGCGGCATCGACTTTGCGGGCGATGCCGTCGATGACGTGCATGTAGAGGTCGGCGTCGCCGAACGTGGCGAGCTTGGGGTGGCCGGCGCATTTGATGAGCGTGGCCTTCAGGTCTTCCGTTCGTGGATCCCTGCGCCAGTCAAGGGCGTCGATGCCGTCGAGGCAACGCCAGAGTTCGCGTGCGGTGCTGTCGAGCATGTCGATGAGGTCGAGCACGTCCAGCCTGATAGGCGTGGGCGGCGTGGCCGTCTGGATGCGCACGGGCGCATGCCCGCCCGGATGCAATGTGGCGTCGAGGCTGTCATGCAATGGCGTGACGTCACGCGCCAATTGCAGCAGCGTGCCGGCGAAGCGCAGCTCGCACGCCGTGCACAGCGCGTACCCGTTTTCGATTATGGTGTTGCAGTTCTGGCAGTTCACGAAACCCCTCCACATCGGCTAAACTGGTTGCTTGCTGACATGCCCTCCGCCTTTGGTGGAGGGTTTCGTTTTATTTGCCTCGTCGTCGTATCCGCCGGTCCAGATTGGATGGGATTGGCGGTATTCCAATGATTCGTTTATTTGCGTTGAATCAAATCAATGGTTCGATGAATTCCGGGGTGGAATCGTCCTTGTGGGGTGCGGACGTTTCCGGATGGGCGATGATGTACATGACCTCGTTCAGCGGCAGTCCGAGGAGCTTCGCCGTGTACTCGGGTGTCGCGGCCTTGCTCCGATGCCATTTGAGTATCAGCTCACGCTGGTTGTTCGTCGCGCTCACTTCACACCTCCCGTATGCGGGTCGATGAGCTGGCAGCTCATGGCATCGATACGGTTATTGGTGCGGGCTTCGATGCAGAGGCGTTTCACGTCGCCCGTGGTTTCGACCCGTTGGATGATGGTCTGTTCCGGTGCCGGGGTCGTAACCGCGTAGGCGGTGAGGCCGATGACGGCCAGCACCATCGCGACGATGACGGCGATGACGATGGTGAAGACGAGCCTGATGGTGGATTCCACCGACCAGCTTCCGCGCTTCATCGCGTGCCTCCGAGCACGCTAATGTAAAAATCGGTGGTGATTAATGTAATTTCTTTCATCTTGTCTCCTTGAGCACGTTGATGGAGCGGAAGAGTTCGGTGTTGAGTGTGGGGTTGCCGTTGGCGTCCGGTTTGATGACGGTGGTGAGGTTGTCCGCGTCCTGGAGGATCCACCAGCCGTTTTGGGGGAAGTAGGAAAGGTAGCCGTCCAGTGTCTGGCCGCTCTTCGTGATGGCGACGAACCGGTGCAGGAACAGTTCGCTCGGTGTTGAGTGCTACCAGTCGATGCTTTCGCTCACGTTCATTCTTCCGTCTCCTGTTCGTAGAAGTCTTTGGGTGTGACGGTCACGCTGATCTGGCATCCGGCGGCGAGCGCCGCGTCGATGATGTCGGTGAGGGTTGTGTTCTCGTTCATTGTTGTTCCTTCGTTTTCATGGCGTTGACGGCTGCGAGCGCCTTTTTGGCCGCGTGCAGCCATGCCTGTTTGGAGACTTCGCTGACGGCGTCCCAGTTGGTGGGGCCGGGTGTGCCCTCGAAGAACCCTCGGGCGCAGGTCTCGATTTCCTCGCGGGTGGGTTCGTTCGAGTTGAGTTCGTTTTCGATGCGGATGGCCAGGTTGAACGCCTTGTCCCAGCCGGCCTGGTAGCCGACGACGAACGCTTCGGCGGCTGACTCGTTGCCCAGTCCCGCGTCGGCGAGCGCGGTGAGGGCCTGTTGGGTGAGGTCACTCATCGTCGTCCTCCACGATGGTCGGCATGCCGCTGGTCTCGTACATGGTTCTGGCCACCGCCTTGAGGTTCCGGATGGCCGTATCGGAGTATTGGCCGAGGCGCAGGATGCTCACGCCTTCCAGCACGCAGGCGCTCGCCAATGCTTCGGTGAGTTGGTCTTGTGTCCAGATTCGTGCCGTGTGGCTCATGCGGGTCTCCTTCGTGGGGTGCAGTGCTCGTGTGCCGGTTGGTCGTCCTCCATCCATTGGTCCTGGTTGTTGAGCCAGTGTTTGACGCATCGGGTGTGGTTGTCGGGCACGGGCTTGCGGCACAGGATGCAACGTGGCTTCATGGCCGGTCCTCCTTTTCTGCGAGCGCCGGCCCCGTCATGAGGGTGAGGTAGTGGCGGTATTCCGCGATGTCCCTGTCGAGGCAGTCGTGGACGCGGTGCGTGGGTTTCATGCGGTGCTGGTATGGGTCTTGGCCGCAGGCTTTGGCTGCGAGGCGCAGTGCGGTGACGTCCAGCATGCGGTAGTGCAGCAGTTCTCCGAAGCCCGTCATGCAGAAGCGTTCGACCATGGGCAGGTCGAAACGGCTGATGTTCGTGCCGGCCGGGTGCAGGACGTACGTGGTGGCCATGCCTTGGATGAACCGCAGGGCCTGTTCGGCGATGACCCTGGGTGAGTTGGCCAGCGGGTCGCAGGATTCGCATTGGGCGAGCAGACCGTTGTTCAGATGCAGTTCCAGGGCGGAGGGCTGCACGGTCAGCAGGGTCTCCCGGCCGATGTGCACCACGGCCTCGAACCGCCCGTATTCGTGCATGGCGTCCAGGCTGGTGCAGCGCAACCCGATCTCCAGTATCGAACACATGTTCGCATCGAGGCCGGTGGTCTCCACGTCCATCCATAGCAGGGCTTCGGGTTTCTCGGGGATCATAGCGTCTTCTCCTTTCCGGCGAGCGCCTGAACGATGGCTCCCTGGATGGTTCGGGTTTCCTCGCGGGTGAAGCCCTGCGGGATGATGATTGTCCTGGTGCTCACCGGTATGTCGGGCGGGATGAGCATGGTCACGCTGGTGCTGTCGTCGCGTAGCGTGAAGTCCACGTTGTCGATTTCGCCGGTCACGCAGGCCGCATTGGTGGTGTTGGTCATGGTTGTTCCTTTCGGTTGATGGTGGGATGTTGGGGCATTCCCTTGGGTGGCGGGCAGTGCGTCCATTGGCCGTCGGTGTCGAGCAGTATCCAGCCGCGCCGGACGCTGTACACGGGCACTGTGCTTGGCTCGGGGTCGCAGCTTTTGAGCAGGTAGCCCAATGCTCGGGCCTGTTCGGGGTGCCGGTGGATCCATCCGTGGCATCCGGTGCTGTTGTCCACGCCGCACACGGTGACGATGTTCGACGCCGCGTGCCGTTCGGCATCGCCGTACGTCTGCGAGCGGCGCTTGCGATGATGATGGCTCACTCCGGGCCAGTCTCCCGCACGCAGGTACCGGTCGCACACGATGCACCGGTGGCGCTCGCGGCCTTCCACGAGCCTGAGGGTCTGGCTGCTGGGCTTGTCGCTCATGATGCTTGGCTTCTTTCGTTGATTTCGTTTACGAGCCGTTGGGCGACGGTCTCCGGGTTCTCGCCGGTTTTGACGTGGGCCCAGAACGTCTGTTCGACGCTGTCCGTCCACGAGCCTTCGGGGACTTGGCTGATGGCGTGGGTTTGGAGCCATTGGCGGGTGACGCCGCCCCATTCGGTGCGTTTCGGCACGCTTTGGAGCCATTGCGTGTATTGCCGGTTTTCGAGCCATTTGCGCATCGATGGCGTGAACCGGTTGCCGTCCTGGCGCACGGCTTGGGCGTAGCGGATGACGGCCCCGAGCAGTTGGCTGGCCTCGACGTGCGGCACGGTCGGGTCGTCGCCGGTGATGGCCTGCCACAGGCGTGAGGCCTGCTCGCGGTTTCCGGTATGGCTCGGATACTGCTCCCAGGCGAAGGCGAACGGGTCGGCTTGGACGCGGGCTTCGGCCTCGGCGAGGCTTGACGCCGGCGTGGCTCGGCCGGATTCGGTGCCGGCATGGCCGGGAACGGCCGGACTTGGTTCGGCGTTCGGCGCGGAGGGGGCTACAGGGGAGGTAAGGCTAGGTATGGTTAGGTTAGGACCGGTTGCTTCGTTTGCTTCGAAGCAATTGCTTCGTTTTGCTTCAGACGTTTGCTTCGGTTTTGCTTCACCGTTTGCTTCGTCTTTTGCTTCATGGTTTGCTTCGGTCTTGCTTCGCGGTTTGCTTGAAGCACTTGCTTCGTTTTGCTTCGAAGCATTTGCTTCGCGTTTGCTTCGCCGAGACTCGCCCGAAGCGACGCCGCCGGCATGCCCGGCCTTGGCTCTTTTCTCCTTGAGTTCGCTGCCGGAAGTGCCGCCGAATTTCATCAGGGTGTCGGCCTCGACCACCATCCACCGGCCGGCGGCGAGCGCCGGTTCGAGCATTCCCGCGGCCTCCAGTTCCGTCACCTGCCGTGCGTTGCCCTTCAGCGAGCGCACGACGGTCATGTCGAACGCGCCGTCGAATGCGGGGAAGCGGAGCTGGTATGCGGTGTGCACGCACAGGCGGACCCATAGGCCCAGCGCGGCGTTTGATACCATGCCGGGCATGGTCTGCGGGCTGAAATTGAGCCCGTCGTCTATCTGGGTCCATGTCATGGCTCACTCCGCTTCATCGTCTTCGGGCAGATATTCGCCTTTGAGTGCTTTGTTTTCCTCGTCCGAGATGGGGTATCCGAGGTCTTCGAGCGCCTGATAGTAGGCTTGGGCGATGGTGATGTCGTCCTTGTCTGCCCACGTGCTGTGGTCGATGATGGCTTCCATTTGGGCGCACAGGATGAGCAGGAGCTCACGGTTCGCGGCCCCCTCCACGTTCTGGCGGCGATGCAGTTCCGTGAGGTTCTGCTCGCAGTAGAGTTCCACGTCGCCGTCCTCGATGACCGGCAATGGGGTGGTCAGCGCGTTGTAGGCGTCGAGCACCCTCTCGTCGTTGTCCCACCTGCGGCTGGCGATGAGGCCAGAATAGCCGTCGGTGCCGGTCAGGACGAGCAGGCTCAAACGGGTGTTGGCTTTGCGCAGTTGTCCGCCGTTGAACCGGGTGGCGTGCTCCCTGATCCAGACGAGACGCAATTGCGTGGCGTCATGCTCGAATCGTTTCCGCCGGTCCAACCGTTCCTCGGCCAAGGCGTTCTCGCGTTCACGGGCCGCGTCCCTGGCGTCGCGTTCGGCGATCTGCGCGGCGCTCATACGCGGGAACGCGTACACCGTGGTGTCGGCGACGCGCACCACGGGCCCGTCCGTCGGATGCTTCACCCGCCACTGCTTCCACCAGTCGGCCAGATCCTCGGGCCGGCCATGGAACACGTCACAGAACAGGCAGCCATCCGGCACCGACCACACCGAACCGGATTCAGGCTCCTCCACGACCACATGCAATTCACGCAACACGGCACGCACCGCCACACGCCACGCCTCGTCCTTCAACCGCTGGCGCAGCTGATTGGCCTTCCACGCCCAATTGTTCGACCCGGCCTGCGAAGCCAGCTCCCTCATCATGTCGGGATGATCCTCGAACTCCGCCAACTCATCCAACTGGGAGAGGGACAACTGGGCGAACCCCTTCGACCCGGAACGCACCTCGGCAGGGATGCGCGCGATCCTCAAACGGCCACGCACGAACGACTCGCTGCGCCCCGTCTTCGACGCCAGCTCACCCACGTTCGCACCCAGGTCGAGCAGACCCTGATACCCGTCGGCCTCCTCCAACGGCGTCAGATCGGAACGCTGGCAGTTCTCCACCAGCATCAGCTCACGCTCGGTCTTCGCATCCAACTCACGCACAATGCACGGCACCCGTTCGATGCCGGCCAGCTTGCACGCCGCCAAACGACGATGACCAATCACCACACGAAACAGGCGCTCGCCGTGCTCCTCATGGTCGGGGGTTACCACAAGCGCCTGCTGCAATCCCTGTTCGCGGATGCTGTCGGCCAATTCGGTGACATCGCCCACGTCCCTGCGGGGGTTGTTCGGGTTCGGGATGAGGCTCTTTACGTTGATGTCAATGATGCTGATAGCCACTTAATCGGGTCACTGCTCCTTGATCGATAGATTCTGGTGTACGGGCAGGTGCGGCATGCGCTTCCTGCGCCGGCGTTGACGCTCATGCTCCAGTTGCTGGCGCCCGTGCTTGCGTTTGCTCATGATTCAGTCCTCCTTGATTTCACCGGTATCCGGATCCACACCAGACGTGGGCAGATCACGCCACGGATCCAACAAACTGCGCTCGATATCCGCCTTCACCACGCGCTCGCGGGCCTCGACCGGATAGTTAATGAGGTCGTTGACCGCGTTGGCGGCGTCGAAGATGTGCTGCGAGAGATCGCAGGCGTCGTACAAGGCGTCGGTGATGGGGTCGATGTTCTTGTATTTCTCGATGTATTCATCCTTGGTGGCCAGGTCGAGCATCTTGCTGGCCGCGATGCGGAACGCGGCCGCGGCGTCCTTCATGCGTGATGCCTTGGCGGTCAGGGCGAGCAGCATGAGCGGCGTGATCTCGTCGGGTATCAGCGCGTCCTGCACGCCATCGGTCTTTTTCTTTCGTGACATTGAATCTCCTTAGAATTCAGGGTCTTGGCTGTCTGATGAAAAATCGTTGGAAGCGCCGAACGTGGCGCCAGGAGAGGCGGGTGCCGGCTGAGCCCACGGGTCACCTTCCGGCATGCCGGGGTTCTGGGCCGGGGAACCGTTCTGCCAGCCTTGTTGCTGGTTGGCGGGTTTGGCCGGATCCCCATAGGTCGAGCCACCGGAATAGCCGCGACCGGATTGGACACGGTTGACAGCGGCGGTCGCATACCTCAATGAGGGGCCTATCTCGTCGACGGTCATGTCGATGACCGTGCGCTGGGAGCCGTCCTGCGCCTGGTACGAGTGCTGTCTCAGTCGGCCCTGGGCGATCACTCGCATGCCCTTCTTCAGGGACTGGACGCAATGGCCGGCCATGTCGCCCCACGCGGAGCAGCGCATGAATAATGCCTGCCCGTCCTCGAACTGGTTGGTCTGCCGGTTCCAGTTGCGCGGGGTCGAAGCGATCGTGAAGCTCGCCACGGTCGCGCCGCCGCCCGTGGTGCGCAGCTCCGGGTCGGCGGTCAGGTTGCCGATGATCGTGAGAGCGCTCTCCCCGGCCATCACGCATCACCGTCCAACGCGCGCAGCAGGGCAACGGCGGCGGAACGTGCCTCGTCGGCCAGGTCGAACAGTTCCCAGTCGCCGTCACCGGCCGCGCCGTCGGCCAGCAGGCTCGCCACGTCATACGCCTTGCGCGAGAGGCCGCGGCACGCTTCCGCCACATCGTCCTCATAGTCCGTCGGCGTGGCATCGCGCTCCAGTCGCAGCCCGGTATGATCCATCGCTTGGTCAAGCATGGACAGCATCACGGGCAGCGTTGGCTTGTTCGGCGAATCGGCCACCAGCGACTGCAATATGGTGGCGAAGGCCACCCGCGGCGTCACGGTTTCGGTTTCGGGTTTCTCGCACATCTATCCCTCCTTATGGGTTTTGACTGGTTTGCGTTTCCACAGGCAGACCGCCGAGATCTGGCGGCGTTCCCGGTCGACCAGCACATCGCCGAACCGGGGCGGCAGTATGGTCAACGGCCATGCGTCCGTATGGTTGAGGTGCTGGATGGTGGCGAGCAGGCTGTCCAATAGTTCGCCGGCGCCCATGCGCATCCCCGCACTGTCCAACGGCCATTCGAACAGGCTTTCGCCTTCCTCGCGATGGTCGTAATCGGATTGCGTCATCACACCCCCTCTCCTCGATGGTTGAAATGATTTCGTGGACCGAGCCGAATCGAACGGCATCCCGCTGTTTGCCCCGCGTACATGACACCGCGTGATCTTCAGCGGGGGCGAACCTGCCGGCCCCACATGCGCCGCACCCGCTGCTCCGAGTACGACGCGATGGTGTTAGCGACTGTCCTTGTCGATTGCCGGGGAAGGAAAGAATAGGAACCCCGGCAAGTCCTTATTCGACGCCCGCCTCGGCCTCGAGCAGGCAGATCAGGCGAATGGGCACGCCAATGAAAGCGACCAGCGAACAGATGCCGTTTCCCAACGGGTAGCGGCATGCCTCGTGCGTCATCACCCACACCAGACAGGCCACGAGGACGACCGCCAGCACCGTCAGGTGACGCATGAACCGTTTCGACGGGCCGCCATCGGCCTTCCTGTATCCGGAGGCGTGATGCCCGTAATCATGGGAGTCCATCTATTCCTCCAATGTTTTGATGTAACGGCGCATCTCTTCCTTGCGCACATGCCTGCGACCGGGCTCCCCCCGCTTGTTCAACGGGCGAAACACATCGACGTCACGCTGGTTCACCGCGACCAGCAGGCCGTCGTAATCGATGTTGAACACCTGCGCGGCCTGCGGCAGCGTCAACGTCTCGCGCTCCCACAACGGCACCGGATTGCCGTCCGTGCGCACTCCTTCAGCTGTTATGGGCATCCCGGACTTCCTTTCCTTGATTTATGTGTTGGTTCACCTCCCCTAAGCTGGATATCGCGTAACTACTAGCTATGAGAGGAGGTGAAGAATAATGACGTATCGACTCGTGTTTGAGACGACCGCCGATAAGCGACGGTTTGTCGATTTAGCGGGAGAAGAGTATCCGTCGAAGACTCTCGATGAATTGGAGAGCGCCGCCGCGTCGGGTGGCGTGGTCTCGGTTCGAGGTCGGGCCCTCGGTGTCCCCGAGGGGTCTCTTATCTATCTCAATCCGCGTGCCGCCCTGTGGTGGTCGCTGGTTGAGATCGACGACTGACTCCGGCACGACGGCGGCGCGGACGGAACGATGTCCGCCGTGCCGTCGCCCGTTCATGCTGATTTCGTAATCGAACTGTTTGGCGATGGCATTCCGTGCGGCAATCAGATCGTTTTCCGACTGGGGATAACCGATGATGAGAACGATGCTCCCGAGCCCATATCTCAGGACTTTGAAACCGTCCCCTTCTTCAATGCGGGTGCTGATGTTTCCCATCACTTCACCTCCTTGCCGGCGAGTTCGAGCGAGACAATGAGGGCACCCACGCAAAGAAGGGAGGTGATTACATGGCGCAATGGAATATCCGTTTTAACGACGAGCTGATCGGACCGTTCGACGACGCCGAAACGCAGGCGATCTCCCAGAAGCTCACCACGTCGACCAGGACGCAAGGAGGGGTCGTCTTCAGCGGCAAGCTCGCGGATTCCGGGAACGACGTGACTGCGTACTGGACGCCCGGATGCCCCATCAGCTTCGAACAGATCTGAGAACGGGCCGTGACCACGCCTCTGCGCTTGCACAGCAGGGGCGTCTTCATGCAGTACCTCGCGTACAGCACTCTTAATCAGGATGAACAGCTGGGAATGGGAGCGCACGAAGTCGTCCACGCTCATCGGTTCGTCATGGTTGTCCATCGTCGCTTCGCGGACGGCTTTTTTCATAGCGTCGTACTGCCCCGGAGCCTGCTCGATGAACTCATCGGCGGATTGAGGGATGAGGAACTTAACATCTTTCAGGCCACTCATTCCGCACCTCCTTCGCCGAGCGCTGGGATAGTGTTTTCGGTGGCGGGCGTGGGGGCGTTTTTGGTGAATTGTGGCGGCAGGAGTTCCGACGGGGATTCTCCGATGGCTTCGGCGAGCGCAAGGATGTCGTCGAGGTCGAAGCCTCGGTAGCCCTTGAGCTTGCTGTTGAGACTGGAGTAGGGCATGCCAGACTTCTCCGACACGAATCGCTTCGTCATGCCCTTAGATTTGATTAGATCATCTATTTTTTGACCTAACCATTTTCTTGTATCTGTTGTACTCATGTGAGTAACGATAGATAAGATTTCACTGCATGTCAAGCCGTGTCGTGCTCATTTGAGTAATGATATATTCGTTTTCTGTTTTTTGTATGTAGAAAAAGAGATACAATTTACTCATGAATGAAATTCAGAAGAACAGAAGCCATCGCTTTGCGCAGCTTGTGGGGCTGGAACTAAAGGCCGATTTCACACGTCACGAGGTCTCACAGACCAGCGTGGCCGATAGACTCGGTCATTCGCGCACCAGTTTTTCTAAGTGGCTGAACGCTAAGCCGTCAATGCCGATGGAAGCGCTCATCAACACCTGCGAACTACTCGGCGTAGACCCACGCGAAGTATTCAACGCAGCCTATCGACGACTCATAGAAGAAATGGGAGAATACAATCCTGCGTCTACTGGCGAGCGCTTTGTTGATGATAGACAATCCCCGGAAGCCGGTCATGAGGACATCGATATCGACGCTTGGGCCGACCGTATCAAGGCCGAGGACAAGGTTAACGTCGAGTGATTCATTCGACCGCGTTCAGATAGGAAAAGGGAAATGTCGAGGAAGAACCGCAAACCGATCTACACGCTTTCGCAGGACGAGGCGGAACGTCTCGTCGCCGAGGTGAAGAACTCGGTGGAGAAGCTGTTCGTCATGCCCGCGGCGGGAGAACGCAACGCCGAATTCCACGTGCTCGGCGACGACGGGGAGAAGTTCACCATAGCCGTGTTCAAGGGCGCGATCAACGCCGACCGCCACTCCATGTCCGCTCGAATCACACGGCTCGGCGTGCCCCTGCTGCGGCTATGCGTGAACGGCTCGACCCACACGAACCCCGACGGCGAGAGAATCAGCGGAACCCACTGGCACATCTACAAGGAAGGCGAGGACGACTGGAACGCCCAGACTGCGGACATCGAATCACCGGACTTCGTGAACGATACAATAAGGCTGTTGGACAGATTCAACGTCATCCGCAGACCGGACTTCCAGGAGAAACTGATATGAACGAGACCACCGCCACCGACGAGCTCATCGCGGAATACGGCGAATGGCTCAAACGCGAATCATCCGTGCGCAACGTCGGCGAATGGCGCGAGGTCACTTTGCCGTTCCTCGACCGCTCCAACGACGACCTTTGCTTCTACGTCCGCACCACCGACGGAGTCACCTCGTTCACCGACGACGGGTACACGATGGCGTCCTTCGACCTCAACGGCGTCACCATCACCGAATCGAGACGCGAGCGCATCAATCGTCTCGCCCTGCGTTTCGGCGCCATGGTCGGCGATGACGGGCAGATCACCCTGGAGACCGAAGGAAGCCGTCCGGACGCGATGAACCGTTTCGTGCAGGCGTTGACCGATATCGGCTCCATGCTGGAGACCTCGCAGAAGAGGGTGCTGTCCTATTTCGCCGATGATGTGGCGTTGAAGCTCGACTCATGCCAGGTGTTCTACACTCCGAACGTGGGCATTCGCGGCGTATCCAGCTACGAACACAGCTTCGACTTCCTGTTCCAGCGCAGCGCCAACCATCCGACCCGGTTCTGCCAGGCTCCGAACCGATTCGACAAGGACGCCGTGAAGGACATCATGTTCGGTTGGGATGACACGAAGAAGGATCCCAAGCGCAGGGATTCCCGGCTGATAGTCATCGGCGACGACCGGCAGACGCCGTTGCAGCGCGGCGCGCTCACCGCGTTCCGCAACTACGGTGTGACCGTCATCCCCTACTCCAAATTGGAAGAGCGGGCTCCCGTGGAACTCGCCGCGTAGCTTCCGGGCCATATAAGGACTCATCCCGGCGACTCACCGCGAGCGCCGGGATGAGTCCTTGGTTCTTGTGTTTCGCTATATGATTGAGTCATGTCGGACGACAATGTCCGGCACGAAGGGAGACCCATCATGAAAAAGGCAATCGCACTGCTTGTTGCGGCGATGTTGCTTACCGGTCTGTCCGCTTGCAGGGGAAGCACTACGGCCGATGCGCCGGCCAAATCCGATGGCACGTCAAAGACCGAGACCAATAAGGAAGAGCCCAAACCCCAGCCGGCCGATCTGACCGGCACATGGAAGCAGACCAATTCCAACGACCCGAACTCATACATGGAAGCCACCATCAGCGGCGACACCATCGAGGTCAACTGGATCGGCACCGACACCAAGAGCCTCTACTGGAAGGGCACCTATCAGGCACCGACCAAGGCCGGCGACTGGAAGTGGACCAGCCAGGGCGACACCGAAACCATGGCTCAATCCCTGCTCGCCTCGCAGGACGCCACCAAGGACTTCACCTACAGCGAGGCCGACGGCGTGAGCTGGGAGACCACCGCGCTCGGCACCACCATCACCGTCAAGACGGCCAAGCAATAAATCCCGTGTCGGGCGGATCAAGCCCTAAACACGAAACCGCCCCGGTCGCTCTGCGAGCGCCGGGGCGGTTTGGTTTGTAGGGATTCAGACAAGTGCCGGGATCGATTCCATTGATACTGGTTTTTCTCCCAACAGCATTTTTGTTTCGGGTCCTTTGGGCAGGCTTCGCGGCATTATCACGCCGTTTGGTTTGGTCCTGAGATATGTCACGAACATGGCAATGGTGGTATCGCCGTTTTCCCATTCGGAGATATCGGACAAGTCCTCGGCGTCGGATGTTCCGCCGTTGAAATGTTCAGAAGCAATCATCGTCACCTGATCCCCCATCTTGATGAGGATATTGGCGCATCCGCCTATTGCTTTGACTCGTTCCACGAGAAAGTAGAGCTTTTCCTCTCCCAATGCGACGACGATGGGACAGTTCCCTTGCTCGTCACGAACGGTCAGCACGTCATCGAGCAATCCCATTGACATGGATATGTCAATGCGAGTTTCGAATAGATTCAGCTCGTCGTAGTGTTTGTACGGCGCCTTCTGCAATTCCGGTGATTGTTCGTTCATCCCATTCACCTCCACATGTTTTCATTGCGTTGATTGCTATCGTGTTGATCAGTACCGAAGAAACCGCACATGCATACCTCACATCCTTAAGAGAATCCAGCCGATGGATGAACTGCTTGTCCACCGGCAATCCGCTTGGCGGATGATGCCCATTGGGATGTATGTGGCAAATATTGTGCGAACAGTCGATCTCAGCGGCTTGCCACATATCAGCGCGCCCCTTGGACTCATCGGGGACGGAATCGTCATCTTCGATAATCTCAAGAGAATCATCAATAGTTTCTTCGTCGAAGTTGACTTGTATGCACTGGAAGAATCGATGGATATGACCGCTTTTGCGCCAATCGACGTAAATGGTTCTGGCGTTTGTCGGCAAACCATCGGGTCCCGTGACGGTGCGGTATCTGACGGGTGAGCGATCGCAATCCGGGTCTGGCGTGAACTTGCCCTCTTCCCAGATGTCCGGCTCGTCGGGCTGCACCGCATCGATATCGTGGCTTCTGCGTCTGGAGTTCTTTATTCCCATTTCAGTGTTGCGATATCACCGTTTCTTCCGATATCTATTAGCCCGTTCTATACCGACGACTAATGGATACGCCGCGAATCCACGACGCCAATCGGATACGACAGACTTTCCGATAAGCGCCATGACGCGATTCAAAGACATTGCGCCTGCCATGATGGTTGCTCCTATCGCAGCATGCAATCTCTTTCCCTGACTTCCCGTTGCATGCTGTATGTTCAATCTACACGTATTAGATGAACTTGTGCACATTTTTTATCGGAATGTGCATAAGTTCGTCCCATTTTTGGATTGCCCGCGCGTGTCGCAAAATGATACGAGCGCGGCACTGCGGGTGTTGAATACGGCATTTTATGACACGTCATCACTGTCATCCGTGAGGCTGGGTATGGCTTCGCGCATCATGTCGGCGAGCGCCTTGGTGCCCCAGTGGGTGTATCGGGCGGTCATTTGGATGTCGGTGTGGCCGAGTACGGCCATGCGTTCGTCTTCGCTGGCTCCTGATTCGGCGACTCTGGTGGCTGTCCAGTGGCGGGCGGAGTGGATTTTGACGTATGGGAGGCCGGCTGCTTGGAGGGCGTTTCTCCAGCGTCGGTTTTCCTGTTCCTGTCGTATGGGTCGGCCGAGGAGGTTGTTGAAGATGAACTGGTGGGGGTGCATGCCGAACATGATGATGCGGTTCCACAGCCGGTTCCACAGGTTCCATGTGATGGGCACGAAGCGTACGCCTTTCTTGGATTTTGGTGGTACGAGCCAGAGTCCGCCGACCACGTGGACGGCGTTGTGCCATTTGGGTATCACCGCGTCGGCGCCGCCGACGTAGTCCTGGAGCTGCTGTTGGACGAAGATGCCGGGTATGCCGTCGCGTATTTCGAGCTCGTAGGGCATGAGCGCGTATCGTTCGCCTTCCCTCATGCCGGTGGCGAACGCGAGTTCGAACAGGATGGCCCACATCTCGGTGTCCTCCGGGGAGTCGTGCGGGCCTCGCCTGCCTCCGGCCATGGGTGCCTTGACGGCGGCGGCGATCAGTTCCTTGGGCTGTGATTCGTCGAGTATCCTCTGCGGGGTCTCCTCGTAGCGTGGCGGCCTGACCCTGCGACAGGGGTTGCGGTCGATGAGCTCCTCGAGTTCGGCGTCGTCGAGCGCCTGTTTGAGTATCCCGTGGTATTCGCGCACGGTTCGCGGCGCGCGGGTTCGGCCGAGCCTGTCCATCATGAGGCGCACGTGCGCGGGCGTGAGCTCGGCGAGCCGCACTCCCCCGATAATATTGGCGATGATGTTGCACCGCTTGTCGAGGTTGTACCAGGTGTTGGGTTTCAGGTCGCGGCGGCGCTGCCCGCACCATCGGATGATGTAGTCGCGCAGGTAGGGCGACTGATTGGAATGGATGATGCCCGTGCGCTCGTATTCCCTGAGCTTGTTCTCGTGGCGTTGGCGGGCGTCGGATTTGACCAGTCCCGTGGTCTCGATGATGCGGCGGCGCCCGGTGCCGGGGTCGGCCGTGATCTCGGTGCGGAAATGCCATTTGCCGGCCTTGTCCCTGAACACTCCTCCCGCGCCCTTGGTGCGGCGTCTTTTCGTTGCGGCCATTGGGTTCCCTCCCTGTTGGGAGTCCACTCTATAGTCCACTCTATCTGGGTGTAAAACGCGGCATAACGCGGGTATTCCCGCAACTCAGCACCACGCAATGAAACCCGTATGAGGCCTACTGCCACCTACGTTTTCCGCACCATTCCAACGATTCTCACCACTCGTCAAAACCCGCGTGAAGCGTGTGCTGTGAATAGACTCAAGTTTTGCAGAACATGGAATACGGTTTGGCGGCGAACCTCCTCGCGGGTGCCACTCAAACGCAATTCGACGGCCTTGACTATCTCGATGCCATCGTCAGCAAGAGTCACAGGGATACGTAAACCCACATAGACCAGACCAGCGGGCTTATCGCCGTCCGGGCCGGGACCAGCCACTCCAGTGGTAGACAGCCCGATAACACGATCACCGTATTCCGGCTGCGCATACAACCGCGCAGTGCCAGCCGCCATCTGACGCGCAACTTCGGGATGTACGGCACCCTCGCGCTCCAGCAACGATCGGTCAACATGCAAAATCGAGGCTTTGGCCTTGATGTCATAGGTGACGGCCGACCCCAGCAGCACATTGGAAGCGCCGGGAATACGCACAAAGGCATCGGAGAGCAGACCTCCGGTCAGCGATTCTGCACACGCTATCTTCGCACCGCAAGTCTCGCATGCGGCAAGTATGCCTGCGGCAAGCTCGTCGCAGGATTGTTGCAGCTTCTCATCAGTGCTATCAGTCATGTTTGGACTTCCTTTCCAGCATATGCAGCACCTATACAACAATGGGATGCGGCGGCAGGCCACATCCCATCAATCATCCGTTACACGAATGATTCCATCACTGCTTCTTGGAGCCGACGAACGTGTTGTATAGGTAGATGACGCCCGAGTAGAGGCACAGCACCAGAGCCACATAGATGACGGCATAGGTCAGGAAGTAGTAGGCGGTCATCCAGAACGGCGTGCTCTGGCCGCTACCCAGAGACCACATCGGCAACAACAGCATGGCAAGACCCACACATTCAAACACGGTCTTGAGTTTGCCGGGCCATGCAGCGGCGATAACCTTGCCGCCGGGGCGTTCCATCACAAAGAAACGCATCACCGTAATGCCGATTTCACGAATCAGGAACAGCACGGTGACCCACCAGGCAAGCTCGCCAAATGCGGAGCATACGATCATCGCACCGCAGGTAAGCAGCTTATCCGCAATCGGATCCATCAGCTTGCCCATCTCGGTGACCTGGTTGTATTTGCGGGCCATCCAACCGTCAATCTTATCGGTGGAGGCGGCGATGATGAACAGCACCGCGGCCACCCAACGCATGGTGAGGTTATTCGCGCCCCACTCACCTGCCATGATGTCGAGTACCAGGAAAATCACCACGAGCACAATGCGCGAGTAGGTGACCAGGTTCGGCGGCGCGTTCCATCCGTCGAACAATGATGATTTGGGCGTTGACTGCTTGTCCATTGTGTTCTCATCCATAGTGTTCACGTTACCCCCACACTTCTACCTTAGGTGGGTATTGGCTGGAGATTGACGGTTATTCTTCGGAAATCAGACTGTAACCCAGCGTCTGTGCAATTACGCTTCTCTCCCTCCGCCCCTTCGGGGCACCTCCCTCAGCAGAGGGAGGCCAAAAGATGATTCACTCACCAAGCTCGGGCTGCTGAGGTGCCGAGGATTCCAGCGAGCTGGTCTCTCCTCGAATAAAGGCGAGCACCTGCGGCAAATCCTGCGGTTGGACGAGCACCGCACGAGCCTTTGAACCTTCGGAGGGGCCGACCACGCCACGTGATTCCAGCAAATCCATAAGGCGTCCGGCTTTGGCAAAGCCCACTCTGAGCTTGCGCTGCAACATCGAGGTGGAACCGAACTGGGTGGTGACCACAAGCTCGGCAGCCTGCAGCAACACATCCATGTCGTCGCCGATCTCCTCGTCGGGCTCCAGACTGTCCTTCTTCTCAGCCTCCTTGGCCATCTGTTCGATGTCCTCGCGATACTTCGGCTTGCGTTGCGTACGCACGAATTCCACGGCTTTGCGAATCTCGGATTCGGAAACCCACGAACCCTGCACGCGAATCGGCTTGGCTGAACCCATCGGCAGGAACAGGGCATCACCCTGACCAATCAGAGTTTCGGCACCGACCGTGTCAAGGATGACTCGCGAATCGGTGGCGGATGAAGTGGCGAACGCCAGTCGGGACGGAATATTGGCCTTGATCAGACCGGTGACCACATCCACGGACGGGCGCTGGGTGGCAAGCACCAGATGCACGCCTGCGGCTCGCGCCAGCTGGGTGATACGCTGGATGGAGCTTTCCACATCGTTCTTGGCCACCATCATCAAATCGGCCATCTCGTCGACCACCACGAGAATGTACGGATATGGAGCCACCTTGCGCTGGGAGCCGGCCGGCGCATGCACCTTGCCGGCACGCACGGCCTCATTGAAGTCCTTGACATGGCGGAATCCGAAGTATTCGAGGTCGGAGTAACGCGCATCCATTTCCTTGACCACCCATTCGAGAGCCTGCGCGGCCTTCTTCGGGTCGGTGATGATAGGAGTGAGCAGATGCGGGATGCCCGCATAGGCAGAAAGCTCCACACGCTTGGGATCGACCATAATCAGGCGTACCTGTTCGGGCGTGGCGCGCATGATCAGCGAGGTCAGCATCGAGTTGATGAAGCTGGACTTACCGGAACCGGTGGCACCAGCCACCAGCAGATGCGGCATCTTGGTCAGATCGGCAGTCACGAAGTGGCCTTCGACATCTTTGCCGATGCCGGTAATCATCGGGTTCGGATCGTTCACGGCCTTATCGGAACGCAGCACGTCGCCCAGATGCACGATCTCACGATCCTCGTTCGGGATTTCGATGCCGATGGCGGATTTGCCGGGAATAGGCGAAAGGATGCGCACATCGGAGCTGGCCACCGCATAGGCGATGTTGCGTTGCAGGTTGGTGACTTTTTCCACCTTGACGCCGGATCCAAGCTCGACCTCATACTGGGTGACCGAAGGGCCTCGCAAGAATCCGACAACCTTGGCATCCACCTTGAATTGCTCAAAGGTGGAAGTCAGCGCCCGAATCACGCGGTCATTTGCCGGCGTGCGCATCGCGTGGGGCTGCCCCCTGGTCAGCAAGCTCAGGTCAGGCAGCTGGTATGGCTTATTGGCATCGTCCTCAGCATCGTTCCCATTGGCAGCGTTTGGCTGGCCATCGGTATTGGGGATGCCTTGGCCCACGCCGCTGCCATCCGCATTGGCTCCCGCATAAGCGCCGGTGGCATCATCCCCGGCTGCCGCAACGGTGGCCATATCGGTTTGCGTGGCGCTGGGCGCCCATGGGTCATTTGTCGCCGGCCCGCTGGGCATAACGACAGTATGGTCGGCAGCAACCGCACTCGTAGGAGCGGCATCGGCGGCAGCCATGTCTCCGACGGCATGCGAGGCACCCTCATAAGCCGAGGATGCGATGGTCCGACCTCCCGTGATTTCGCCGGTCGCCGTATCTACCACTGGAGTTTCCGCAGCGGCGCCATGCTGGCTGGCCGCACGGTCGAAGGGATTGTCGGCGGCATACCGATCAAGGGTCTGGTCGTCCTCCGTCTTGGGTTTACGTCCAAACAGCCGAGCGAAGAGACCCGGTTTGGCCGTACCGGACTTGTTCTCTCCATCAGACTCCTCATCGGTGCCATCATGCGCGGGCACGCCTTCGGCAAAAGCGAGCGTGGAGTCTCCAACACGAACCTCGTTGGGGAACTGATTGCTGTCATCCGGCTCCTGGCCCTTGGGCACATATGGTTTGCGCTGGATCTTGGCGGATAGCTTACGAGCGTCTTCCGGTATATCGGTCACATGGGTGCCGGTAATCATCAGCAGGGAGAACAGCCCGACAACCACGAACACGATAATCGCGAATACATTGGATAGACCCCAAGCAAGCGGCGAGCCAAGGAAAAAACCCAGTAGTCCGCCTGCAGATTGCAGAACCGCGATATTGAAGGATGTATGGCTAGACGCGATGGCCACATCAAGAATCGAACAGACGGACCACATCAGCAGCACGCAACCGGTGACCACACGTGGATTGTTGGATCCCTTGCCTGAGTTGCGCATCAAACGAATGGCCACAGCGGAAAGCAGCACCGGCAGCACAACACTCATCAGCCCGAGCACGCCAGACGCTATGGCATGCAGCAGCTGGCCAAACACTCCGTCAACACGAAACCATTCGGAAGCGCAGAACAGTACGGCGAGCACGAGCAACAGGAAGCACAGGCCGTCACGACGGTAGGCGGGATCGTACTCACCGACGCCGGTAACCGCACGTACGCCGGCGCCCAAGGCACGCGGAATCGCAAGCAGGACCTTCTTCCATGTGGGCTCAACATCAAGGTCGAACTCAGGTTGGACCTTGGTCTCGCCATCATGGGTGGAGTTCCCGCCGCCTCTGGATTTGCGGCCATTATTGCTGTTGGAGGATGCTGTTCGTGCCATATCGTGACTGATTCTACTAGGACGGGGGCTCATGGCCGGTGACGACACCGTGACAATGCAGGATAAGCGAAATCACCGGTCACTGTTTCAGCGATTTCATCGCGGCCATTCCCCCTATCAACGTCGGATATACCCTATGATGGGTTGCATGACACCCGCAGAGCGTGCGAGCGCAGTCGCATTTGCACTGAAGAACTGCGCACTGGAAGCTATGACGCCGGGCGAGGCAACGATGCGAGCCGCGGCCTCCTACGAACGCGGTTTGGAAGCCGTGACTCATCTCATTGATGTGGCCGATGAGCAAACCGCTATGCGTTTGCGTGCCGCAGCGAGTTCCGCGGGCACGGATCGTTTGGCTGCAGGCAGTCTTGATGATCACGCCACGGATCGCGCCGATGCCGTGTTCGCCCGTACCGTGTTGCTGGCGGAACGTCGCTGGAACCCTTCAGGCGATTTGGATGAGTTGATCGCCATACACAAGGGCCTCTTCGAGGGCGTGTTCGAGGATGCCGGCAAGCTGCGTACGTCCAACACCACGCGTGAAGTGACCAATGACCGTGAGCGTGCCGCGAATCCGGAGGCGTTCTTCCCGGCTGGCCTGATTGAGACCGGCGCGCATAATATCGCGACGGAATTGGCAGACAAACGCAACCTGCATGCCCTGGACCGCGACGTGTTCGTACATGCGTTTGCGTCGCTGTATGACGAATTAGGTTATCTGCATCCGTTCCGGGGTGGCAACGCCATGGTGCTGCGCATATTTGGCTCACGGCTGGCTCATGATGCCGGGTGGGATCTTGATTGGGGCGAGGTGACACGCGAGGAATACCGTTCCGCCAAACACACGGCCTATCGCGGTGACATCTCCGCATTCGAGGATATGTTCGACCGTATTCTGCGTCCCGCCAATCCAACGCGCGTATTCCTTATAGCCGGTTGGAACCAAGGACCAGCACACTGATTTCCTGTACTTGGCTTCCCTCTCCGAGGGGAGTCGGCGCCGCAGGCGACTGTGAGGGGAGCCACACGGGGTCAACCTGAGGCTCCCCTCAGTCAGCTTTGCTGACAGCTCCCCTCGAAGAGGGGAGACACGTGATTTATGCTGCGATATCTCCCAGATGATGTTGGGTATATTCGTCGGCACGGGCGTCAATGGGGTCATAGTCGCCGGCATCGGCATGCGCGATGATGGCCATCGCATTGTCGACCAGCTTCGGGTTCAGCGCCTGCAGCCAATGGATGCGAGGGTCGCGGCCGAACCAACCCATCTGCTTGCGGGCCAACCGCTTGGTTTTCTGCGCGATATCGGCAAACGCCTCGTTCACGTCCCAGATGCCGTCCAGTAGGTCGATGACCTGCTGATAACCGAGCGCGCGCACGGCGGTGGTGCCCAAATGAGGGCGGATACGTTCAACTTCCTTGATAAATCCATCGTCATACATCTGCTTGGTGCGCAGGTCAATGCGACGATCCAGATCAGGCCGATCCAAATCAAGACCGATTTGTACAGAGGGAATCACATAACGGTAGCGCGGCAAGCTTGCCGAATACGGTTTGCCAGTAAGCTCGATGACCTCAAGTGCGCGAATAGTGCGTCGCGGGTTGCGTGGATCCATACGCGCAGCGGCTTCGGGGTCTTTATCCCGTAATTCGTCGAACAGCACGCCCGCCCCCTCGGTTTTTTCGCGTTCCTCGAGCCGTTTGCGCACATCAGAATCAGTGCCGGGAAAAGTAATGTCGTCAATGGCCGCCCTGGCATACAGCCCTGAACCGCCCACGAGAATCGGGCGGATATCGCGCGATTGCAGATCGGTGATGGTCTGCCGGGCGAGCTGCTGGAAACGAGCGACGGTCATCGTGTCTTCCGGTTCGATGATGTCGATGAGGTGATGGGGCACCGCCGCCTGTTCTTCAGCGCTCGCTTTCGCGGTGCCGATATCCATACCGCGGTACATCTGGTAGGCGTCCGCGTTCACGATCTCGGCCCGCTCCCCCGCCTCGGCCAATCGCTTGGCAATGGCGATGCCAAGCCCGGTCTTGCCTGAGGCAGTAGGCCCTACAATGCTGACGACTCGCTTCATATTGTTTTCCCCTCGTACACTTTTGCTCGTACCGTAACTCCCCTCAGTCCGCCTCGCGGCCGGCTCCCCTCAGAGAGGGGAGCCGAGAACTTGCAGTTCCTCTCTCTGAGTGGAGAACCCTCTCAGTGTCGCACCGAGTAGGTCTGCCCTTGAGCAAGGTCAGGGTCGGCGATGAGATTGTGACGACCGGCATGGGTGACGGTGGCCGTCACGAAGTCGCCAATCTGCGGCATGGGCTGGCCCTCGGGCACGCCGATATGCACCAGCACGCCGGTCTTCTCGCGGCCGGTGACTCGATGGGTGTCGGCATCCTTCTTGCCCTGAGTACCGGTGATCATCACTTCAACGTCACGGCCTTCGAAGGACTGCAGATTCTCCGCAGTGATCTGTTCCTGCAACGCCACCAGTCGGTTGAAACGATCCTGGACCACATCGTGCGGCACCTGTTCCATCTCGGCGGCCGGCGTGCCCGGACGCGGCGAGTAGATAAAAGTGAATGCGGAAGAGAATCGTGCCTGACGCACGACATCCAGGGTCTGCTGAAAATCCTCCTCGGTCTCTCCGGGGAAACCGACGATGATATCGGTGGAAATCTGCGCATCCGGCATGGCCTGACGCACCTTCTCCAGAATCGTCATGAACTTGGATGCGCGGTAGGAACGGCGCATGGCCCGCAGAATCTTGTCGGAGCCTGACTGCAGCGGCATATGCAGCTGATGCATCACGTTCGGGGTCTCAGCCATGGCTTCAATAACGTCATCGGTGAAAGCGGCCGGATGCGGCGAGGTAAAGCGCACACGCTCGAGCCCATCAATCGTGCCGCAAGCACGCAACAGTTTGCTGAAGGCGTAGCGGTCACCGATGCCATATCCGAAGGAATTCACGTTCTGCCCGAGCAGGGTGACTTCCTTGACGCCGTTGGCCACGCACTGGCGCACTTCGTCAAGAATGTCTCCCGGACGGCGATCCTTTTCCTTGCCTCGCGTGGTCGGGACGATGCAGAACGTGCAGGTGTTGTTGCAGCCCACGGAAATCGCCACCCACGAACTCACGCGGGAAGCCCTGGCCGCAGGCAGTTGGCTTGGGAACTGCTGAAGCTGGTCATCGACCTTGACCTGCGGAGTATCGGCGGCACGGTTCTGGTTGAGCAGTTGCGGCAGGTCGCCGATGTTCTTGGTGCCGAATACCGCAGCGATCCATGGCGCCTTATTGGCGATTTTCTGGCGGTCAAGCTGAGCCATGCACCCGCCAACGGCAATCTGCAGGTTCGGGCGCTGACGCTTCATCTCCGCCCACAGGCCCACCGTGCCATACATGCGTTCGGCAGCGTTCTCACGCACCGCACAGGTGTTGAGCACAATGAGATCGAGGTCATGGTCATTGACCTGTTCCTCGGTGGCCGGCACATAACCATCTGTCTCGAGCACGCCGGCAATACGCTCGGAATCATGCACATTCATCTGACAACCGAGGGTATGGATGTGGAACACGCCCTTGCCGCGTTCCTGTGTTGTAAGGTGCTCATCGGATTCAATCGAGGCGCGCTCCGCCTCGGTCATCATGTCTTCGTTCATAATGATCGATTCTATCGGCCGGGTTCGTCATGATGCGCGGCAGCGGTCCGCACCAACTGGAGAAACCGGTACATGGAGTATCTTGGGAGATTCCCCGGCAACTCCCATATCGGGCAGCTTGAGCCGAGTATATTGATTGACGTGATACTTGACCGACATAGCCGACTGAACACTTCCGACCTGCAAGCCCGACTGAAGACGCTGGACTTGCCCGGCGGCACCTTCAATACCGAGCAAATCACCGAATTCGTGGATCAGATGCAGGTATATGAAGGCGCAATGTACGAAATCAGCACCAAGCTGGAAATCCTCGATGCCGAGTTCCAGGTGCGATTCAGTCATGATCCGATACATCATATGGAACGGCGTCTGAAATCCGTGAACTCGATTATCGGCAAGCTGGAACGCAAGGGACTGCCGCTCAGCGTCAATTCCATCAAAGACAACCTGTTTGATGTGGCCGGCATCCGCGTGATCTGCAATTATCGCGATGACGTGTATTCCGTGTCGAACTACCTGTCGTCGCAGTCCGACATTCAGGTGCTGCGAGTCAAGGATTACATCAAGAATCCGAAGCAGAACGGATACCGTTCACTGCACGTCATCTATGCGGTGCCGGTGTTCCTGTCTTCAGGCGCGCATTACACGCCGGTCGAAGTACAGTTCCGCACCATCGCCATGGATTACTGGGCATCGCTGGAACATGCGCTGCGATACAAAACCGACCTGCCGGACGCCAAACTGAATGAGCATTCGCAGACGCTGCTCGACTGCGCGCGCTCCTTGCAGAACATCGAAGTGCAGATGCAGAACATTCACCGCGATATTAACGGCGCACCGCAGGTGGGCGAAGCGCCCAAGACCACGGACTAGCCTTTTCTCAGAATTTTTGGCAGTTTAGCAGGGGCCTGCGCCAGCAGAGTGCCAATGAAGATCAGCGCACAGCCAAGATATCCACGAGGAGTCATCACCTCGCCAAGCAGCAGCGCGCCGCCGACCGCGGAGAAAAACGATTCCAGGCTCATCAACAGGCTCGCGCGAGTCGGCGGCACCCACTGCTGACCAACCACCTGCAACGTGTAGGCGATGCCCACCGAACCGAAGCCAGCATACAGAATCGGAATCCAGGAATGCGCGGCACCGGCCCAATCGACCGAGCCCTCAATCAAGGAACCAGTCCAACTCAACACGGCGGTAGTACAGAACTGCCCGAATGAAAGTTTGATGGCATCCACTTTGGCACCCAGCGTGTCGATGACCAAGATATGCACGGCAAACAACACGGCAGTAAAGACCAGCAGAATATCCGCCAACCCGATTGAACCGAATCCGTCAGTGATGCACAGGAAGTAAAAGCCCGCGATAGACAATGCCACGGCCACAAACACCAGCACGCCGATGCGCCGACGCAGGAACGCAAATGCCAGTAACGGCACCATCACGATATACATGGCGGTAAGGAATCCCGCGCGCCCGGCTGATTTACCGTACAGGATGCCATATTGCTGTAAAGTGCTGGCGGTGAAAAGCACAATGCCGCAAATCACGGAAATGATAATCGGGTTGGCGAGCAGACGAATCGCAGGCGATGAGGTCTGAACCAACCGATCTCCCGCACCGACTGCCGCGGTATCGGCAGCTTCACTGGTACTGCTGCTCCCCCGGCCACGCTGCCACAGCAGAATCGGCACCAATGACAATGCACCTAGCATGAAGCGGGTGGCATTGAAGAACATGGGGGACATCGAATCCATGCCCTGCACCTGCGCTACAAACGCAAAGCCCCAAATCAGCGCGGTCAGCAACAGGCACAACATACCCACAAGTTCTTGTCTTTTCACGGGGAGTCAGCCTACCGTCCAGATGTGTCGGGCATGAAAAAGCCCGGCCACATTGTGGTCGGGCTTGATGCGGTCGTATGCCGCGAATCAGTTCATGACTAATCCCTGTTGCCCAGCAACTGGAGGATATAGAGGAACATGTTGACGAAGTCGAGGTAGAGGTTCAGCGCGCACAGGACGGAAACCCTCTTGACCATCTCCGGGCCCTGCGCCTCATACTGGCTCAGCAAAGCGCGCGTGGACTGCGCATCGTAGATGGTCATGCCGGCGAACAGGATCAGACCAAGCGCGCACACAATCTGAGTCATGCCGTCAACGTGCAGGAACATGAGCACCAGCTGCGAGATGATAAGCACGATCAGACCAATCATAAGAATCGGACCGGCCTTGAGCATGTTGATCTTGGTGGTCATGCCGAACATGGTCAAAGCGAAGAAGAACGCCGCAGTGATACCCAGTGCGGTGACGATCGAACCAAGGCTGTACACCATGAAGATGGAGCTCAGCGTAAAGCCCATAAGCGCCGCGTACACATAGAACATGACACGGGCGGTGCCGGACTTCATTTTGGTGACGCGAGCGCCGAGCACCACGGCAAGACCCACCTGAACCACACAAAGCGCGATGAGGCCGATGGCACCGGTGGATGCGAGGAACGCGTAATAGGCTCCCGTCATCTGCCCGATAAACGCCACTATCGCGGTGACGATGACGCCAATGGTCATTTCGCCGTAGACCTTGGTTACGGAAGCGCGGCGAGCCTCCTCATAGTTGTAAGTCATCGTCGTGTTGATGGCCGCTGCGCCTGCACCCGTGTCTTGCGCGGCATACTGGTAGTTCTGCTGCGCGGTGTTGTAATCGGAAGTATTGTATTGCGGGTTGTACTGCCCGTTGTTCTGGGGCTGCTGACCGAATGTCATAATCGCTCCTTTAGCGTTGTTTCACGTTCCATACTAGTAGAGCAATGCTGAACATTCCATGAATGAGAACGGCTTTTCGTGCATCTCAGCTCGCGGCGTAACGAATACCGAGTTGTTGATGATTGGTATGAAGCTCAGTACCAGTCCCAAAGCGCCAAACACCACGGCAACAACACCACAGATCGTAAGGGGTTGACGAGGCTGATGTTGAGCAGGTTCAGCAGGAGCAATCGGACCGGGCTGCATAACGGGTTGCTGATTGGATCAGGAGGGACTGACGAACGCACGGCGTCATGCGCCCGAAACACCGGTATCGCTGGAGGTTTCGGCTTTCCCATCGGCGAACAGCCGGATGTGGTGTTGATGGATATCGCCATGCCTGATGTGGACGGCATTGAAGCAACTCGCAGACTGCAATCGCTGCCCCATGCCCCGCATGTATTGATTCTGACTTCGCTCAGCCCTTCCAGCACCGTGGAGCGTGCGGTGGAGGCCGGCGCTGAAGGCTTTGTATCGAAAACCGATGCTCCTGATGACATTATTCGCCGCGTTCTGGGAGTATGCGCCGGGGCACCACAGTTCAACACAGCCAGTCAGAAACAGCTGATTGACGATTTAAGCGAGTCTCAACCGCGCTCGCGCAGAGATGAGGCGCGCGAATTGCTTGGTGCGTTGCCCGATCGTGAGCGTGAAGCCGTGATGTTGGCTGCGGAAGGCTATACCAACGCCGAGATCGCCTCCCGTATGTTCATCTCGGAACGCACGGCAAAAGCGCACCTTTCCTCGGCTGCGGACAAACTGAACATGGGTCGGGTACAGATGGCTCGACTTGTGGAGAGGGCCGACCTGCCCGCACGATTGTAAGATACTCTTCCGTTACGCTCGCGGCTTCATCATTGTTAGGACGTAACAGGCATAATGGGTATATGAGTGAACCGATTATCCGCACTTTGCGCAAGAGCGACTACCCGGCATTAATCGACGTGGTGCGCCGCATGTGGTACCCCGAGTACGACGAGAAAACCGGCCTGCTGGCGGCCGAGACCGACTGGGAGAACTGTCTGGCGCGCGCGACCTGCGCGTTTACCGCAGAACTCGACGGGGAACCAGTCGCGTTGATTCTGGGGCGAGTCGACGCGTTGGACCATCGCAGGCCGTTGAACACTCATCGCATCAATTCCTTGCGAGGTCTGCTGCGATTGGTGTGCGCTAAGGACGGACTTAAGGCCGCCGGCGATATTCTGGGGATTCTCAATATCGATGAACATCTGCGTAAACAGGCTACGCAGACTGGTCACGACTACTCGGCGGAAGTGGTGTTGTTCGTGCTGGATCCGGCGGCTCGTGGACATGGACTAGGCCGCCGCATGTTCGATACCTTGATGACTGCATTCCGCGAAGCCGGAGTGAGCAAGTATTTCCTGTTTACCGACACCACCTGCGATGTCGGATTCTATGTGCATCTCGGTCTGGCCCAGGTAAGCGAGCATACGCTGCCCACGAATGGCGACGGCGAACAGGCCACGTCTTTCTACCTCTATGAGGGGCTGGTTCCCGAGAATTAAATTACCCTGCTCGGCATAGACGACAAACCATTACAAACGATAAAGGCCGGTATCTTAGAAGATACCGGCCTTTGCTCCCCTCAGTCAGCTTCGCGCTCAGAGAGGGGAGCCAAGAAAGTTACTTCATGAGGTTACGCAGCACGTACTGGAGGATGCCGCCGTTGCGGTAGTAGTCGGCCTCACCGGGGGTGTCGATACGTACCACTGCATCGAACTCGGTCTTGGAGCCGTCCTCATGAGTGGCGGTGACATGAACCGTCTTGGGGGTTACGCCCTCATTGAGCTTCTCGACGCCGGCGATGTCATAGGTCTCGGTGCCGTTAAGGCCCAAGGACTCATAGGATTCGCCTGCCGGGAACTGCAACGGAAGCACGCCCATGCCGATGAGGTTGGAACGGTGGATGCGCTCGAAGCTCTCGGTGATCACAGCCTTGACGCCGAGCATCACCGTGCCCTTGGCAGCCCAGTCACGCGAGGAGCCGGTGCCGTATTCCTTGCCGGCCAGCACCACGAGCGGCACCTTGTTATCGATGTAGTCGCGGGAGGCTTCGAAAATCGTGGTCGGCTTCTTGGCGAGGAAGTCGTAGGTGAAGCCGCCGGGCGTCACCTCCTCGCCCACGGAGGCGAGCAGCTGGTTGCGCAGACGGATGTTGCCGAACGTACCGCGCACCATGATCTCGTGGTTGCCTCGACGGGAACCGTAGGAGTTGAAGTTCTTCGGCTCCACGCCGCGCTCGGTCAGGTACTTGCCGGCCGGGCTGGAGGCCTTGAACGCGCCTGCCGGGGAGATGTGGTCGGTGGTGACCGAGTCGCCCAACAGGGCCAGCACGCGGGCGCCGTGGATGTCGGCGACCGGGTCCGGCGTGGCCTTCATGCCGTCGAAGAAGGTCTGCTTGCGCACGTAGGTGGACTTGTCGTTCCATGCGAACAGTTCGCCTTCCGGCACGTCGAGGCCCTTCCAGCGATGGTCTCCATCGAATAGGGAAGCGTAGTCCTTGAGGAACATCTCGCGGCTCACGGTGCCGTCCACCACGGCGGCCACCTCGGAGTTGGTGGGCCAGATGTCCTTGAGGTACACGTCGTTGCCATCCGCGTCGGCGCCAAGCGGCTGGGTTTCGAAGTCGAAGTCCATCGTGCCGGCGAGCGCATAGGCGATAACCAACGGCGGGGAGGCCAGGTAGTTCATCTTGACGTCCGGGCTGATGCGGCCTTCGAAGTTGCGGTTGCCGGAGAGTACGGCGGTGACGGTCAGGTCGTTGGTGTTGATCGCCTCGGAAATCTCGGGCAGCAGTGGTCCGGAGTTGCCGATGCAGGTGGCGCATCCGAAGCCGACGAGCTGGTAGCCGAGCGCGTCGAGGTCGTCCTGGAGGCCTGCGGCCTTCAAGTAGTCGGCAACGACCTGCGAACCGGGGGCCAGCGAGGTCTTGACCCACGGCTTCGGCTTCAAGCCCTTGGCGTGCGCGTTGCGGGCGATCAGGCCGGCGGCGATCATCACGGACGGGTTGGACGTGTTGGTGCAGGAGGTGATCGAAGCGATAGCCACGTCACCGTTCTCGATGTCGAAATCGCCACGGAAGTCGGTGGACACAGCCACCGGATCCTTGACGGTCTTCTCGGTCTCGTAGGCGGGAGCGGTCTTCTCGAACATCTCCTTGGCTTCGGACAGCAGAATGCGATCCTGCGGGCGCTTCGGACCGGCGATGGACGGCACCACAGCGCCGAGGTCAAGCTCCTCGTATTCGGAGTACTGCGGTTCCACGTAATCCGGGTCGGAGGCGTCGCCCCACAGCTTGTTGGCCTTGGCATAAGCCTCAACCAGCGCGACCTGCTCTTCGGAGCGGCCGGTCAGACGCAGGTAGTCGAGCGTGACGTTGTCGATCGGGAAGATGCCGCAGGTGGAACCGAACTCCGGGCCCATGTTGCCGATGGTGGCACGGTTGGCCAGCGGCACGGAGGCGATGCCCTCACCGTAGAATTCCACGAACTTGCCGACCACGCCGTGCTTGCGGAGCATGTCGGTGATGGTCAAGACCACGTCGGTGGCGGTGACGCCCTCCGGGATGGAACCGGTGAGCTTGAAGCCGACCACGCGCGGTACGAGCATGGAGATCGGCTGGCCAAGCATGGCGGCCTCGGCCTCGATGCCGCCGACACCCCAGCCGAGCACACCCAGACCGTTCTCGGTGGTGGTGTGCGAGTCGGTGCCCACGCAGGAGTCAAGGTAGGCAAGCGTGTTGCCGTTGGCCTCGGTCTTGCTCATGACCACCTTGGCCAGGTATTCGATGTTGACCTGGTGGATGATGCCGGTTCCCGGCGGCACCACGCGGAAGTTCTTGAATGCCTGCTGGCCCCAACGCAGGAACTGGTAGCGTTCGCCGTTGCGCTGGTATTCGATGTCCATGTTTTCCTGGACCGCGTTGGCGATGCCGTACTTGTCGATCTGCACGGAGTGATCGATGACCATGTCGGACTGAACCTGCGGGTTGATGACCTCCGGGTCGCCGCCAAGCTCCTTGACCGCGTCACGCATGGTGGCGAGATCCACGATGCAGGGCACACCGGTGAAGTCCTGCATAATCACGCGGGACGGCGTGAACTGGATTTCATGGCTGGGCTCGGCGTTCGGATCCCAGTCAAGCAGGGTCTTGACATGTTCGTCGGTGATATTGGCGCCATCAATATTGCGTACCAGATTCTCGACCAGTACCTTCAGCGAGTACGGCAGATGATCGATGCCGTCGAGATTGGCGATGTTGTAGTAATCGAAGTCCTTGCCGGCGGCCTTCAAGGTCGCCAGCTGGTCGTCGCGTAAGGACATGCTTCCTCCGAAATCATGTATCGGCTTGTCTATGCCGCTGATTATCCGCTTCAAATGGTACGGGTACGTTACTTTGCCTCTGGCGTGTCGGCTTGAAGTGTGAGACAATTCGCCGCTATTAGATGTTGAATCCGTGTTGGCGCAGCAGCTTGCCGGATACTTTGCCAACAAGCGGCGCCAGCCATAGGCAGATCACGAAAATCAGGGCTGAACCACCCAAGGCGATCAGCGTGGCCACCAACGTAGTGCCGGTCGGCAGAATCAACGCGAAGAAGTTCGCGACAAACGGGATGAACGCACCAATCACTCCGGCTGCGGCAAACGCCGCGACCAGTATGCCTCGCCAACTGTTGAGGGGCTGAGCCACGCGGGCGAGCACGAATACGCCCATCAGGAACAGGATGATCGCGCTGGTGGCACGCAGCGCGGATAGATCGACGTTTTTAGTCACGTCCCAGCCCATGATGCCGGGCAGGAACCATGCCGTCAGCAGCACGGACAGCGCGGTGGCGATGCCGCCCGGCAACGCGAAGGTGACCACACGCTTCAAGAATCCCGGAATATAGCGGCGGGTATTGGGCGCGAGCGCCAGAATAAACGCGGGCATACCAATGGTAAGGGCGCCAATGTACGTGATGTGGCGCGGCAAGTATGGGTACGGAATCTGGGTCAGCACCACACCGAGCGAAATCAGCGCAGAGTACACGGTTTTGACGAGGAACAGGCTGGCCACGCGTTCCATGTTGGCCATGACCTGGCGGCCTCGCGCCACCACATCCGGCAGATGAGAGAACTTTGAATCGACGAGTACCACTTGGGCCACGGCTTTGGTGGCCGGCGCGGCATTGCCCATAGCGATGCCGAGATCCGCTTCCTTGATGGCGAGCGCGTCGTTGACGCCGTCGCCGGTCATGGCCACCACGTGGTTCTGCGTGTGCAGCGCCTGGACGATGGCCTTCTTCTGGTTGGGTAGCACACGGCCAAGCACATCGACGTTTTCCAGCACGCGAGCGAGTTCGTTCACGTCTTCCGGCAGTTCTCGCGCGTCCATGAATCGCGGCTCATGTTCGCCGGTCAGCCTCACTTTGCGGGCGATGGCACCAACCGTAACCGGATTATCGCCGGAAATCACGCGACAGCGCACACCCTGCTCACGGAACCAAGCGAGCGTCTGCTCGGCATCCTCACGGATCTTCTCGGAACACAGCACCAGCGCCACCGGTTTGGCCTGCGGGTCAATCTGTGGATTGTCCGTATCAGCGAGCGATGCCGTGGAACGCGCAACCAGCAGCACACGATTGCCGTCATTGGCGTAGTCATTGACTTGTTGCAGCACATCCGAATAATCACCGCCGAGCGCGGAAATGATGACTTCTGGCGCACCCATGTACCAGGTTTCACCCCCGCTGGCGGGGGCTGTCATCGCAAAATGACTGGGGGTGATTTCAGTACGGCCACCCTCCGACTCGCTGCGCGAGTCACCTCCCGCCGGCGGGAGGATAGGCTTCACCACCGCACTCCATTTGCGGGCCGAAGAGAACGGAACGCGGGATTCGACTTGGCCCGGTTTGTAGCCTTGAGCCTTTAGACCGGCGAGCACGGCCTGTCCGGTGCCGTTGGGCTGTTCCTCGTTGCAGCAGTCGTAGAGGGCCTGCGTGGCCGCCTGTTCAGTCAATGTCTCAAAAGAACCACCCTCAGTCGGCTGCGCCGGCAGCTCCCGCCAGCGGGAGCCAAGCATGATGAGTTGGTTGAAGGCGATGCCGCCATCGGTGATCGTGCCGGTCTTATCGAGGTTGAGCGCATCCACGCGGGCGAGCGTCTCCACGGATTCAAGTTCCTGCACCAGCGTGTTGTGGCGAGCAAGCCGCATGGCGGCCACCGCGAAGTTCAGCGAGGTCAGCAGCACGAGGCCCTCAGGAATCATGCCCACCACGCCGGCGACCGCGGAAACTACAGCCTGCCTCCATTCGCCGGTGGAGAGCGCCGCATCCCATCCGCCGACCGTGTGAATCTGCGAGAGAATCAGCAGAATGCACAACGGCACCACGAGGAAGGTCATGAACTTCAGAATCGTGTTGATGCCCTTGTTCAGGTCGGACACGGTCTTCTTATAGACCTTGGCCTGAGCGGTGAGCGTGGCGGCATATGAGTGGCTGCCCACGGCGTTGACCTTGACCAACGCCATGCCGGAAACCGCAGTGGCTCCGGAATAGACTTGCTCCCCCACTTTGTGGCGCACGGTACGCGATTCGCCGGTGAGCATGGATTCGTCAAGTTCCAAGCCCCATGTCTGGATGATCTGACCGTCGGCAGGCACCTGTTCGCCGGAACGAATCCACAGCAGATCGCCGAGCACGATTTCGTTGTGCGGCACTTCGATGTCCTTGCCGTCGCGGCGCACCAAAAAATCGGAGGCTACCAGGATGGAGAGCTTGTCCAGCGTGCGCTTGGCCTTGAGCTCAGTGAAAATGCCGATACCCGTGTTGATGATGATGACGAAGCCGAACACCGCATCCCGCCACGAGCCGGTGACCAGCACCATGACCATGGCCACGAAGATGATGCCATTGAACAACGTGAATACGTTGGCTCGTACGATGTCCTTAACCGAACGCGAGGTGGAGGTTTTCACCGCATTCGATTGGCCGCTTTCAATACGCTGCGACACTTCCTTGACGGTAAGACCGGTTTCACTGATCTCAGGCATTTCCACAGCTGCTGTTGCACTCATATCTTCCAGCCTACCGTGCCGGATTCCATAATTCGCTACGATTCAAGGATGATTTGATTTAGATTCACTCTGTGGCAACGGCGATGGTACGGTCGTGGGGTTCGTCGCGTGTGATGGTGATGACTGCATCGGCAATGGAGACAGACTTGGCGCTAGCAGCATCGTCTGTGTTAAGAATGGCAGCGTATAGCAGTTCGTCTTCGGGCGCATGCTTGGGATTGAGCAGGGCGACGGGAATGCCGGCTTCGCGCACATTGGTCAGCGCCTGGTTCCAACTGTCTCGATTCGCGTCGGTGACATCGATGCCGCTGATGATTACGATTTTGACTGCGCGGTCCACGAAATCGGTGATACCTTGCTGCGCGGTGGCCGCGATCTTGTCAGCAGTTTCAGAATCGCCCGACGTGTCCAGCGAGGTGTAATACACGTTGAGAGTATCATCGGCCAGCGCATCGATGGCCTTCTTGTCCGCCGCGGTATCGGTCGAGCCGACGAAACCGACGGTGATATCCGTTTTGTGCGTCGAATCATGGGCAATCGATGGCATGTTGTCTTGCGTATCGCCGACGGCGCGACCGGTCGGTGTGCAAGCGACCAATGACAATACGACCGCCCCACAGGCCAACAACCTCAGAATTCGACGCATCATAGACCCACCCGTCAACGGCTGAAAACGGCCACTGTCTCGACGTGGTGGGTCATCGGATAGATGTCGAAGGCACGGATGTCCTTGAGCTCGTATCCTTCGCCGATCAAAGTAGCGGTGTCGCGGGCAAGGCTGGTGGGGTCGCATGCGATATAGACCACGCTGGAGACACCGGCCGCAGCGATCTGGCGGCAGACCTTGGCACGGGCGCCGGCGCGAGGCGGGTCAAGCACCACGATATCCGGCTTGGCCAAGTGCGCGGGCACATGTTCCAACGTTCTGGAGACATCTCCGGCACGGGCATCCACGTCGTTCAGATTCATGGCACGCAGGTTGCGCTGGGCATTCTTCACGGCCACGCGCGCGCCTTCCACGCTAAGCATGCGAGTGCGTTCACCGGTCATGGTGGCCAGTGGCAGGGTGAACAGACCGGAGCCCGAGTACAAGTCCCAGATCACAGGTGCCACAGCACCCTGCAACTGCTGGTTGACCTGATTGATCACATGCGTGCCGAGTGCAATCGGTGCCTGACGATGCACCTGCCAGAAACCGTTGGCATCAACCCGATAATCGAAGGTCTTGCCGTTGATGGTCACCTGTTCAGTGAGCAGCTGGGAGCCATTACGCAGCTCGCCATCGATAAGCACGGCATAGTCATCTGCAGCAATATCAGCGTCGCCACGCGGCTCAGGTACGGACAGACGGATCTGGGAGCCGGGCTCAAAGTCGCCCTCCCACACATGCTCGCGCTCGGCCACGTCCAGCAATGCGCGGGTAGCGAGAGGCATGGTGTCGATGGCCACGCGAGTATGCGTACCGCGCCGGCGCATGGACGGCTTGCCGTTCTCGTCGGCAATCATTTCGATGCGGGTGCGCCAGTGAAGACCGTCAAGCTCCTCATCACCGGGCATGCGATCGATTGGCACGGCCACATCGATATGACCGAGCCGGCTCATCTGCTCGGAAACGGTGAGGGCTTTCCACTTGAGCTGGCCGGGCAGTGAGACGTGCACGAGATCCGCGCCGCCGACTCCCCCGCCCATCGCCAGCGGGCCGGCAAGAGACCAAGCCGGATCGACACGGTCCTCGGATGCTTCGAGCACTTCGATAACTTCACCGGTCCAGAACCGATCATCGCGATCATGAGGTTCGTCAAGTTCAATGCGTACCAGTTCACCGGGCAAGGCAAAGCGGACGAACACCACGCGGCCATCGATATGGGCCACGCAGCGGCCCTGATCGGCGTATCGCTCGATGCGGACTTCAGCTTGCATCGCTGTCCTTTCCGGTTTTGCCCGCCACGGGTTCGCTGACGGCCTCAGCCGCAGATCCCGATTCGGATTGCGTAACGTTCTGAGTAGCCACGGCTTTATGACGGTGCATTGGCGTGGCGATGATGAGGTAGCTCACCCAAATCGCCAGCGCCCAGAATGGGATGCCCATAAGCAGACGGGCCACGCCAAGCGCGGCCACATGATTGGTCAGATACAGCGGCACCTGCACTGCCAATCGCAGCAGGAACAGACCGACCCATAGACCGGTGATGATCATGTAGGCACGTTTCAATGCCTTATCACTCATCCAGTCGTTGAACCACGCCTTGAAATGCTCAGTAGGCAGGCTACGGATAAATTCGATGACCAGTCCGAGGCCGGGTACCCGTGCAATCAATGAGACGGCAAGCAATGCGGCATAGCCGGCATTGGTAATGAATCCGAAGATGTAGTAGTTACGTGCCTCATGGGTCTGCCATGCCCAAATCAGGCAGATGCCGACCGCCACCAGGCCGGAAACCGCGCCCATCACCGATTGGCGTTGAATCAGGCGCGCGATAACCTGCAACACCGCCAAAATAGCCGAAACGGCGATGGTGAGGTTCAGATTGCTCGTGACCACGAACAGCACGACGAATACCACGCCGGGCAGCATGGATTCGATAACGCCACGCGGGCCACCGATGGCGTCGATGACGGAGAAATCCTCGCCTTCATTGCCGGCGTCGGCTAGAGCGGACAGGCCGGTGCGTTTGTTGTCTGCCAAGTCTCTTCCTATAAATCAGCGAACTTCGGAGAACATCGGGCCGCGAGACAGCGTGGTCTTCACTTCGGTCTGCTGGTCCTGGCTCAGCGGACCCTTCGGCTTGTTGTCCGGAATGTCCTTGAAGTGTTCCTTGCCATTCTCCTCGCCGGCTTCGGCGGCGGCCTTGCGCTCGGCAGGTGCCACGGGCGGGTGCATCGGAATCAGATCGCGCGGAGCCAGCGGCTCTTCGCCGCGCTCAACCACGATGTCCGCAAAGAATTTGTTCAGTGCCTCGGTCTCCGGGTTGTCCGGATCGGTGGCAGCGACACCGGAGAAGATGCCACGCAGCATCCAACGCGGACCGTCCACGCCGACGATTCGGGTGTTCACGGTCTTGCCGCCCTTGACGTTGACCGGCAGCTTCAGCTCGGTGCCAAACACGCCTTCGACCTCGGATGCAGCCTTGTTGGCCTCAATCAGATCAGCGCGCACATCATCCCAGAGCCCCAGGGTCTTGGGAGCTGCGAACGCTTCGATTTCCAAGCTGGACTTGCCATAGGTGATGGTGGAACCAAGCACCTGCTGGGTGGCGCGGTTGGCCTTGATGCGCAGTTCGATGTTCTGCATGAACGGCAGATAGTAGGCACCCAGATCCAGATAGTCATCGTAGTCGGGCACTTCTTCGTCGTTCACATCCCACGGACCGCGTTCCTCGCCACGGCCCACGTACTCGCTGGAAGGTTCCGCCAATACGGTTTCAGCGCTTTCCGCCTTTGCTGCGGCGTTTGCAGCCTCGGCAGCCACCTTGTCCTCGTCGACAGGCTCTACGGCCGGCTCGGTTTCCTTCTTGTCCTTCTTCTTGCCGAATCCGAACAGTCCCATGATTCCTCGTTTCGTATAACGGTTGCAACCTTGCTAACACTAGCACTCAGGCTTAGAGAAAGCTGAGCATCGCGGCCGCCGGTGTCCGGTTCGATTCGTAGGGAGGCCACAATAGTATGGCCGCATGACCATCACCATTACCACGTCTAACGTCAACGGCATTCGTGCGGCCAAGCGCAAGGGCATCGAGGATTGGGCCGGCAAGCATGCACCGGATGTCTGGTGCATGCAGGAGGTTCGCGCACCTCAGGACGATGTCGATTCTATTTTCGATGAATTTGGTTTTGAATACGCCACCGCCGGCAAAATCGACGCGCCGGCCGACCTCCATACCATGAACGAGGTCTGCCGGGTGAAAGGCCGCGCGGGAGTCGGTCTGCTCACTGACTTGGAAGTGCTTGACAAGCGATATGGTCTGCCGGGTCTGAGCGAGGATGTGGATTCGGGACGTTGGATCGAAACCGATGTCAAAACGCCTGAGGGCTATACGATCACCGTGGCATCCGTGTACATACATGCCGGCAACACCGATGATCCGACCAAAATGGAACAGAAGTATCGTTTTCTGGACACTATGCTGGCCCGCATGGGCGCGCTTCGTGATGAAGCCGCACATGGCGGCAAGCAGGCTGTATTATGCGGCGATTTCAACATCGCACATACGCCGCTCGATATCAAGAACGCCAAGGCCAATGAGAAACACGCCGGATTCCTGCCCGAAGAACGTGCCTACGTGGACAAATGGCTGGACGAATACGAGTTCGTGGATGTGATGCGTTCGTTGGCCGGTGATATTCAGGGGCCGTACACTTGGTGGAGCCAACGAGGGCGCGCCTTCGACAACAATGTCGGCTGGAGAATCGACTACCAGTTCGCCACGCCCGAGCTGGCGGAGACCGCACGCGGATTCGTCATCGACAAGGCACCCACATATGACAAACGCTGGTCCGATCACGCCCCACTCACAATCACATACGAGGTATGACGTATTCTGTGGGACAACATCCGAAAATCGACGATTTTTGCGGGTCGTCCCACGCCCCGCATCATGAGCAATCATCGACTACGCCAAGAATGGCGTAATTCCGGGCTTCGTGAGAAATCTACTGTGGGACAACACTCATGTCTATCGATTGATGTTGATGTTGTCCCACAAATTGTGGGACAACATCGGAAAAACACTGATTTTTGCCTTTCGTCCCACGCGAACCATCATGCAAACCGACACATATGAATATTGGGGTCTTTCCACGGATGGAAAGACCCCAATACTATGCGCTCAAATGCAGATTATCAGTCCAGACCGAGCTGGAGCTTGCCGCCGGGGATGGCGTCGAGCAGGTCTCGGGTGTACTGCTTCTGCGGGTGGTCGAAGACCTCATCGGTGGTGGCGTGCTCCACGAGCTTGCCATGCTGCATCACCACGACCTCATCGGCGATCTGGCGAACCACGGCTAGATCGTGGGTGATGAACAGATAGCTCAGGCCCTTTTCGGCCTGCAGGTCGTTGAGCAGACGCAGCACCTGATCCTGCACCAGCACGTCCAAGGCGGAGACGGCCTCATCGCACACGATGACGTCCGGATCCAGAGCCATGGCTCGTGCGATGGCGATGCGCTGACGCTGGCCGCCGGAGAGCTCGTTCGGGTAACGACCCATCACGGAAGCCGGCATCTCGACCATGTCCAGCAGTTCCTTGACACGATTGGCACGCGACTTCTTATCGCCAATCTTGTGGATGCGCAGCGGCTCCTCAATGGAGCGGAAGATGGAGTACATCGGGTCGAGCGAACCGTACGGGTTCTGGAACACCGGCTGCACATGGCGGCGGAAACCGAGCAGATCCTTGGCCTTGAACGTGGAGGTGTCGCGGCCTTCGTAGAACACTTTGCCGGAAGTGGGCTTCAGCAGGTGAAGCACCATGTTCGCCACGGTGGACTTGCCGGAACCGGATTCGCCCACGATGGCCAGGGTGGTGCCGCGCTTGACGGAGAAGGACACGTCATCGACGGCCTTGAACATCTCCTTCTTGCGAGGCAGCTTGAATTCCTTGGTCAGGTGGTCGACGGTGATGATGTGCTCGCTTTTCTCGAGCGTGCTTTCGCCGGCGATGTGGTGGCCAAGCAGGGCGTCCGCGTTCTCACCGCGCTCCTTGGCGGAGATGATGCGCTGGGAGGCCAGCGACGGGGCGGCGGCCACGAGTCGCTTGGTGTACGGGTGCTGCGGGTGCTGCAGCACCTCGAGGGACGGACCGGATTCGACGACCTGACCCTTGTACATCACGACGATGTGCTGGGCGCGCTCGGCGGCAAGACCCAGATCATGGGTGATGAACAGCACGGCGGTGCCCAGCGAGTCAGTGAGCATGTGCAGATGGTCGAGGATCTTCTTCTGCACGGTCACGTCGAGGGCGGAGGTCGGCTCGTCGGCAATCAGCAGGTCAGGGCGGCAGGCCAGACCGATGGCGATGAGCGCACGCTGGCGCATACCACCGGAGAACTCGTGCGGGAACTGACGGGCACGGGTGGCGGCGTCGGGCAGACCGGCCTCGGACAGCAGACCCGCGATGCGGTCATCCATTGTGGAGCCGATGACGTACTTCTTGGCGAGGTACCAGGCCTGATCATCGGCCACACCGGCCTTGATGAGGTCGTCGGCCACGCGCCAACGGGTTTCGGAGCCCGGAACCCATTCGTCGGTGAAGCGGGCGACGGCCTTGTCGAAGGCCTCGCCGGACACGCCGGCTTCGGTCAGGGCCTTCTTGGCCTCGGTCATGAGCTCGGGCAGTTCCTTGGCGCCGAGGAAGGTCTCGTCGTCGTTGCCCTTGACTTCGACCTCGTCACCGGCCAGAGCCTTAGCGAGGGCGGAGCGCTTCTCATGGTCCACGTCCATGTTGTTGGCCTTCAGCGCTTCCTTGACCTGGGTGCCGATACGCCACACCGGGTTGAGGTTGCTCATCGGGTCCTGAGGCACGAGGCCCATCTTGGTACCGCGCAGCTTGTCGAACTCGCTCTGCTTGGCGCCGGCGATTTCCTCGCCGTCAAGCTTGATGGAGCCGTTGACCACGTGACCGGTGCCGGGCAGCAGGCCCAGCACAGCCATGGCGGAGGTGGATTTGCCGGAGCCGGATTCGCCCACGATGGCCACCCACTGGCCGGGGTAGACGGTGAAGTTGGCATCGCGCACCGCATGCACCGGCTTGCCGGTGTCGGTGGTGAAGTCGATGGCCAGGTTCCGGACTTCCAGCAGCGGGCCATGCTCTTTCTGCATGGCCAGCATCGTGGCGTTGGTATTGTCAGTCATTGTCTTTCTCCACTCCCCTTGCTCAGGCCGTTCGGCTCTTCGGGTCGAGGGCGTCCTTGACGGCGTCGCCCATCATGATGAACGCAAGCACGGTGATGGCCAGTGCGGCGGACGGGTAGAACAGCACCATCGGATCGGTCTGCAGGTTGGTCTGTGCGCTGGAGATGTCGCCGCCCCAGCTCACCGTGGTGGTCGGCAGGCCGACGCCGAGGAAGCTCAGCGTCGCTTCCGCCACGATGTAGGAGGCCAGCGAGGTGGTGGCGATGACGATGATCGGGGCCAAGGAGTTCGGCAGAATGTGGCGGAACAGGTTTCTGGCCGGCGTGGAGCCGAGGGCCGTGGAGGCGGTGTTGAATTCGAGGTTCTTCGATTCCAGCACGGCGCTGCGGGCGATGCGGCATACGCCGACCCAGCCGAAGAGCGTCAGCACCAGCACGATCTTCCAGATGGACTTGGAGGTCTTGAACATCTGGAGCACCACGATGGCGCCGAGCAGCATGGGCAGGGCGAAGAAGATGTCGTTGATGCGGCTCAGCACCGCGTCGACCCAGCCGCCGAAGAAGCCGGCGACGGCGCCGATCAGGGTGCCGACGATCACGACCAGCAGCGTGGAGAGCACGCCGACGGACAGCGAGGTGCGCGTGCCGTAGATCACGCGGGTGTACACGTCGCAGCCCTGCAGGTCGTAGCCGAAGGGGTGTCCGGCGGAGGCGGGGCTCAAGGAGTTGCCCAGATCGCAGGCGTTCGGATCCTGCTTGGTGAACAGACCGGGGGCGATGGCCACCACGATGATGAACAGGATCAGCAAGCCGGAGATGATGAACAGCGGGTTGCGGCGCAGGGTTCGCCAGGCGTCGGCCCACATGCTGGTGGCCGGTGCGGATTCATCGACGGAATCGACGTCCTGCAGCGGGGTCTCCTCGAGGGGGGCTACATAACGGTCCTGACCGGGCAGGGTTTCCATGAAGTATTCGGTTCCCGGCTCGCCGGTCTGGTTGAGCTCGTTTTCAGTGGTTTCGTTTGCCATGTGACTCACTTCTCCCTATCACGCGTAGCGGATACGCGGATCGAGGGCCGCGTACAGCATGTCGACAACGAGGTTGCACACTACGAAGATCAGCATGAGCAACGTGACGATGGACACCACCAGGTTTGCCTCGCCCTTCAGAATGGACTGGTAGGTGAGGAAGCCGATGCCGTGGATGTTGAAGATCTGCTCGGTGATCATGGCACCACCCATCAGGCCGCCGATGTCCTGGCCCAGGTAAGTGACGACTGGAATCAGGGAGTTGCGCAGCACGTGGCGCAGCATGACCTGACCGTTCGACATGCCCTTGGCGCGTGCGGTGCGCACGTAATCCTCGGCGATGTTGGAGGAGATTTCGGAACGGGTCAGTCGGATGATGTAGGCCATCGACGCCGATCCGAGCACCATGGCCGGCATGAGCAGGTCGAGGAAGCCGGGGTCGGCGCCTGCCGTCACCGGCAATATCGCCCACTGAATACCAAAGACATATTGCATGACAAAGCCGGTGACGAAGGTCGGCACGGAAATAAGCAGCAGGGAGACGATCAGGATGACGGTGTCGTACCACTTGCCCTTCTTGAGGCCCGAGATGATGCCGAAGACCACGCCGAAGATCGCCTCGAACACGAACGCCATCAAGCCGAGCCGGATGGTGACCGGGAAGGCGCGGGCGATTTCGTCGAGAACAGGCTGCCCGGCGAAGGTATCGCCGAAGTTCAGGGTCAGTGCATTCTTCAGGTAGATAAAGTACTGAACGATGAACGGCTGGTCGAGATGGTATTCTGCGCGGATCTGGGCTGCGACGGCCTCATTGACAGGCTTGTCTCCGAACATGGCCTTGACGGGGTCGCCCGGCAGGGCGAATACAAGGGCATATACCAGAAGAGTCGTACCGAGAACCACGGGGATCATCTGCAGAATGCGTCGCAGAAGATACTTACCCATACGGTTGCTCCTTATTTCCTAGATCGGCCAGAAAGGGTATAACAAGACCCCTTCCGGTCGATAAATACTCCGACAGTTTACCGCATGCCCGGACTGTGATATGTAAATTTGCGTTAACGCAAGGTTTGAGATTGGGCAATACTGGTGGATATGTCCATGGTTGCGGTCGGATAGTGGATACTTTAACTTGGTTCCCGCTGTCGGGAGCTGGCTCGCGAAGCGAGACTGAGGGTGGTTCATCATGGTGTCACCACCCTCAGTCGCCTACGGCGACAGCTCCCGCCAGCGGGAGCAAGCACCCCTCACACAACACAATAAAGGGCGGGGATCTTGCGATCCTCGCCCTTTATTTCCGAACTACCTAACGGTATCCGTTCAGTGAGTCAGACTCACTTCTTGGACATCTCGGTGTAGGTCGGGAGGTTCTGCCAATCGAAGGCGTAGCCGGACTTCACGTTGAGGGAAGCCGCACCGTTGGCGTTGGAGTAGTACAGCGGGATGGTCGGAAGGTCGTTGAGGAGGATTTCCTCAGCCTGCTGGTACAGCTTGTTGGCGTCATCGACGGACTTGGCGGCGGCGGCCTGCTTGCACATGTCGTCGAAGGCCGGGTTCTTGTAGTCACCGTCGTTGGAGCCGTTGCCGTCAGCAGCAGCGGTGGAGTACAGCTGCCACAGGTAGTTCTCGGCGGACGGGTAATCGGGCTGCCAGCCGGTACGGAAGGCGCCCTTCATCTGACGGTTGGTGACGGCGTCACGGAATTCCTGGAAGGTCGGGATCGGGTTGGTGGCCGCGTCGATGCCCAGGTTGTTCTTGAGCTGGTTCACGACGGCGTCGAAAATCGGCTTGGCACCACCATCGGCGTTGTAGGAGAAGGTGAGCTGGCCGTCGTACTTGGAGATGGCGTCAGCCTTGGCCCACAGTTCCTTGGCCTTGGAGGCGTTGAACTTCAGGTTGTCGGCACCCTTGAGGGAGTCGGAGTAGCCCGGGGTCTTCGGGGAGGTGAACTCGGTGGCGACGGTAGCGTTGCCGTTGAGCACCTTGTCGATGAGCTGGTCACGGTTGATGGCCATGGAGATGGCCTGACGACGCAGCTGACCTTCCTCGTCGTTCTTGAAGTGATCAAGGGAGGACGGGATGGTGAAGGTCTGGATGACGGAGCCGACCTCGGAGTAAGCCTGGACCTTCTTGTCGGTCTTGAAGGTCTTGGTGAAGGCGGCCGGGACGGATTCCATCACATCGAGGTTGCCGGCCTGAATGTCACGGTAAGCGGCGGAGTCGTCGGTGTAGACCTTGAAGGTCACGCCATCATTCTTGGGCTGCTCGTTACCCTTGTAGTCAGGGTTCTTGACGAGGGCGATTTCCTTGTTGTGATCCCAGTGGTCCAGCTTGTACGGGCCGTTGCCGACCGGCTTCTGGCCGAAGGCCTTCGGGTCCTTGTAGAAGGACTCGGGCAGCGGGGCGAAGGCCGAGTAGCCGACCTTAATCGGGAACACGGAGTCGGACTGGTTCAGGTCGACGGTGAAGGTGGTGTCGTCCACGACCTTGAGGCCGGAGAGCTGCTCGTCACCCTTGAGGCCATCCTTCTGCAGATCGTCATAGCCGGCGATGGCGGAGAAGAAGGAGGAGCACTTCTGGGCGTTCTTGGCGTTGGCCACGTAGGACCAGGCCTTGGTGAAGGACTCAGCGGTCACCGGAGTGCCGTCGGTGAACTTCCAGCCAGACTTGATCTTGATGGTGTACTGGGTGGCGTCATCGTTCGGGGTGATGGACTCGGCCACTTCGTTGGAAGCCTTGCCGTCCTTGTCGAAGGAGACCAGACGGGAGAACAGCAGGTCGACCGGCTTGCCGCCGCCGGTTTCGTTGGTGTTGCCCGGGATCAGCGGGTTCTGCGGTTCGGAGTTGTACGCAGTGATGATGTTGGAGCCAGCGGTGTCACCGGAGGCAGCGTTGCTGTTGGAGCCGCCGCAGGCGCTCAGCAGCATGGCCACGGAGCAGGCCATGGCAGCGAAAGCAAGAGCTTTCTTCTTCATATGATTTCTCCTATTCATTAGGTTGCAGGACGTCTCAGCCCCGCCTCATGCGAACGGGACTGGATTCCCCGTCACCCGTGAGACTTGCATCTCACGATGTCTCGAACAATCCAACCCGTTGCTGATTGCCTGACATTTTTGCGCACTTGGGAGACAACCAGTTGCTTTTTTGTTACGCCTATGTAAAATCATGGTCCATTTACCGGCTATGTTCAGCCTTTGCTAAGTTTGTTAACCATCGTCCACATAGTGGTCATGCTCGGGGGAATGCCTGACCGTAACGGTTTTTGAGCTGCTCGATGGACACGTGCGTATAGCGTTGTGTGGTTTTCAAGGAGGAATGCCCAAGCATCTCCTGCACTTCCCTCAAATCAGCTCCCCCATCCAACATGTGCGTGGCTGCCGAATGGCGCAAGGCATGCGGGCTGATGTCCGGAACGCCCGCTTCACGTGCGGCCTTATGCACGATTTCACGCGCCACACGCTGGTTCAGCCGTTTACCACGCATACCGAGGAACAAGGCTCCCTCGTCTGAAAAAAAACCGTTCGGGGGGACGGCTTTTTCAATCGCCAAACGAGCCAGCGCTGGCCGTCCATAATCGATCCAGTCCTGCAATGCCTGCTCCGCAGGCAATCCAAACGGAACCACCCGTTGCTTGTTGCCTTTACCGGTCACTCTGACGGTGCGATTGGAAAAGTCGACATCACGAATATCCAAAGAAACCAATTCGGCCACGCGGATGCCGGTGGCATACAGCAATTCGAGAATCGCCACATCCCGCTGGCGTTCTGCGATTTCCCTCGCCCGATCCGCGCTCCGCCCACGAGCGGAATGAGGACCATCAGCCGAGGAATCATTGGAGATATCACGATTCTTCCGTTGCAGGGCCTCACTATGCTCAGCACAATCAAGAAGCTGCTCGGCCTGCGATTCAGTAAGTACAGTCGGCAAGGTGTTAGGAATCGAGGGGGTCATTAATGTGGCGGCCGGATTGACACCAACCACGCCATGCTCATAGCCCCAAGCGAAGAAACCTCGTACCGCTACGGTTTTGCGGGCCATACTGCTTCTGGCGTGATTGTGCGATTCCGTTGCCATCCAACTACGCAGATCATTCAGCGTGATTTCGTTCAGGCTGACCACACCACGCAACTCGAATAGGTGGAGACAAGCCTCAATGTCGCAACGATACGCTTTTAGCGTATTAGCGGATAGCCCACGATTAGCTCTCAGATAGGAAATAAAGGAGTCGACGTCACTGCTAAACCGCATACTTATCGCTCCTCTGTCGAGTCTTGTGAGCCTACTGTCAGATAAACTATAGGCACAGAGCGGCCCCATACACGGGTATCCCCTTTGCCGTGACAACGCCAACCGGCCTTGACTCAGGGAACGAAACCGTATTGGCCGCAAAGAAACGAACTTCTATGATGATTGGGGCAGTATGGCACGGCACAGCGCAAAGGGCGTCGCACAAAGCATCGAACAGGCCGAGGAACAGCACGACCATGTGGTGGCGCGGGCCGTAGATCTGACGAAAACCTACGGTGACGCCGACAGCCAGGTAGTGGCGCTGGATCATGTGAACGTGGAATTCCAGCGCGGCCAGATGACCGCAATCATGGGCCCGTCCGGCTCAGGCAAGTCCACGCTGATGCATTGCATGGCGGGACTCGACCAACCGACTTCCGGCAAGGTGTTTGTCGAAGGCCTCGAAGTGTCTTCGATGGGCCAGAAGCAGCTCACCGACTTGAGACGTGCGCAGATAGGATTCATCTTCCAGTCGTTCAATCTGGTACCCACGCTCTGCGCTGAAGAGAACATCCTGCTGCCTTTGCAAATTGCGAAGAAGCCGATTGACCGCGATTGGTTCAAGCAGGTGGTCAAGGTGGTCGGGCTGGAGAAGCGACTCACCCACCGGCCAAGCCAGCTGTCCGGCGGACAGCAGCAGCGCGTGGCCTGCGCCCGTGCGATGATGGCCCGCCCGTCCGTGATTTTCGCCGATGAGCCCACCGGTAACCTCGATTCTCGTTCTTCACGTGAGGTATTGGGCTTCCTGAAGCAGTCCGTGACCGAATATGGCCAGTCCATTGTGATGGTGACGCATGATCCGCGCGCCGCCTCCTACGCTGACCGCGTGCTGGTTTTGGCCGATGGCCATATTACGCAGGATCTCGACCACCCTACCTATGAGCAGATTCTTGAGGTCTTTGCCGATGACGGTGCGGATGAGGCCGGCAAGGTGGCACAAGCATGATCAAAATCGGATTGCGCGACGCCCGCGCGCATTTCGGGCGATTCGTCATGTCCATCATCGCCATCGCACTAGGCGTGAGCTTTGTGGTCGGCTCGTTCTGTTTCCGTGAAATGATGAACAACCAGGTCTCCGACATGATGGGCACCAGCGCCGACCATGACGTATATGTTCGCGGCTCAAAAGAAGTCAAATCCGACTCCTCCGGCCTGATGGCCGCCTCGTCTTCCTCGAAAACCTATAACACCATCAACGTCGATCTGGCCTCGACCATCGGCGACGTCAAGGGCGTGAAAAGCGCGGAAGTCGTGTATTCCGTGTCCGGCACGGTGCTGGTCGGTAAGGACGGCGCGGCCGTATCCACCATGGGAGCGCCGACATTGGCCGTGGGCTTTGGCAAGGATGTGCCATGGCGTTCCGCCACATTCACTTCGGGCACATACCCCACCTCGGACGACGAAATCGCCTTGCATTCCTTTGCCGCCGAGAAGGCGAATCTGAAGGTTGGAGACAAAACCAAAGTCGTCTACCCGGACGGGCCGAAAGACGTAACGGTAACCGGTATCTTCGATCTGGATTCCTCGCTTGCCGGTGCCATCATGATCGATATTCCACCATCTTTGGCCAAGACGTACGCCACCCAGCAAAGCGACGACCCGGATAAGACCGACCAGATCGGTATCTACGGTAACCTCAAAACCCCGCTGGACGAGCAGGCGCAGCAGGAACTCGCCGACCGTATCAATAAGGCGTTGCCTGCCGGCTCCAAAGCACATGCCATCACCGGCAACCAGCTGCGCGACGAGTCGACCCAATCCACGCAGGAGGCACTGGGCTTCGTTCAGCCATTGATTCTTATTTTCGCGGTAATTGCCCTGTTCGTGGGCTCGTTCATCATCGCGAACACGTTCTCGATGATCGTGCGCGAATCAATGCGCGGCTACGCAGTGCTGCGATCAATAGGAGCCTCCCCCGCCCAAGTGTTCACCACGGTGATCGTGCAGGCGATTGTGCTCGGTGTGGTCGGTTCCGGCATCGGTATCGGGCTCGGCTGGGGCATGGTCAAAGGCATCGTCGCGATGATGGGTCAGATGGGCACGCCGATGACCGGATCCTCGAATCCGAGCGTCTCGGACATGCTGGTTGGTCTCGCGGTAGGCCTGATCGTCACGCTGATCGGCGCGGCGTTGCCGGCCAGTCGTGCCGCAATGGCCCCGCCCATTCAGGCAATGAACGAGACCGTGAACCCGGAGAAGCCGGTATTGACTCGCGGCATCATCGGCACCACGATGATTGTGGTGGGCGCACTGACCTGGGCCTGGACCTGCCGCATCGCACTGGCGGACGGCGATCCGACGCTAATCGGCTGGCTCAACGACTTCGCTTCCTGGACCGGCACCGGCTGGCCGCTTGGCGTGGGCGCGGCGCTTATCGTCATTGGCGTTATTGTGGCGGGCCCGGCTTGGGTCTCCCCTGCCGGCGCGGTTTTGGGCTGGATTCCGGCGCATGTGTTCCAGGTAACGGGCCGGCTCGCCACTCGTAATCTCTCCCGACACAAGCGCCGCACCTCGAACACGGCGGCGGCCCTATTCGTGGGCGTGGCAATCGTCTCCTGCCTGAGCGTGGTGGCCACCTCGGCCAAGGCCTCGGTGAATGACATCGTCGACACTGGATTAAAGGCTGATTTCTCCATATCGTCCGCGGCATCCGGCCAGATTCCCGACAATGCCGTCGAAGCGATTAAAGGTGTAGATGGGCTGAAGTCCGTGTCTTCAAATCGAATGATTTTCGGTGCGAAGTATGACGGCAAGCAGGTCAAGGGCATGACGTTCGCGGCTCAGGATTCCCTGTTCACTGACGTGTTCGCGCCCGAAATCATTGCAGGTGACGCGAATAAAGCATTGCGTGGCGGCGAACTGGTGGTCGGCGAAGACATCGCCGACGATCAAGGATGGAAAGTCGGCGACACCGTAAAGGTGTCCACCGAGAACACGACGGTAGACGAGGAGGCCACCGCCCAGGCACAGGCCGACTATCAGACACAGGTTCAGGCTCAAATTCAATCGTTGACCGAAGAGGCGCAGAAGCTGGCATTGGCTGGCGATGCGGCGGGAGCGCAGGCCAAATCCGATGAGATTCAGCAAGTCACGCAGCAGGCTCAAAACGTGGATCCGGCAACTTTGGTGAAAACCAAGCAGGTCACGGTAACCAAGAAGCTCAAAGTCGGTGCGATCATCTCGAATTCGGTATACCGTTCGTGCGTGTTCGTCAATGATGATTTGGGCGACCAGCTGGGAACCAAGCAGACGATGTTCACCATGCAGATGTATCTGGTGGCCAAGCCGGGCGAGAATCTCGACAAGTTGGAGCAGCGCATCAAGAAGGCGGTCAAGCCGTACTACGTGATTTCGGTGATGAACCGCGACGAATACAAGTCCACGATGGGCTCGATGGTCGATCAGATTCTGTTGGTGCTTTATGCGCTGTTGGCATTGTCCATTGTGATTGCGATTTTCGGCATTGTGAACACGTTGGCGTTATCCGTGTCCGAACGCACCAAGGAAATCGGTCTGTTGAGGGCCATCGGCACGTCGCGCGGCCAGGTGCGCGGCATGTTGGGCATCGAAGCGGCCATTATCGCCGTGTTCGGCACGGTGATGGGCATGGTGGTCGGCGTCGCGGCAGGCGCTGTGATTCGCGCGGTGTACAAGGCCGACGGTCTGAGTGTGCTCAGCATTCCGTGGGATCAGCTCGGAGTGTTCCTCGTGCTCTCGATTCTGGTGGGTCTCGTCGCCTCCGTCTCGCCTGCCTCTCGCGCGCTCAAGCAGCCGGTTCTGGATGCTGTTGCCTCGGAGTAACTGCTGCCACCTCGCAATATTCACTGATATCTCGGAGTAACCCAATAATCTCGTCATCATTCATCTCGCCCAGCGACAGATATTCAGGAAATAGCCCCTTTCGTCCTGAACTTCTGTCGCTGAGTCGCAGTCAGCAACAGGATTTTAGGGTAAAGCCGTTTATTTCCTGAATTTCTGTCACTGAGTTACTGTCAGCGACAGTATTTCAGGGCGAAGCCACTTATTTCCTGAATTTCTGTCGCTAAGCAGTCGTTACGGCCTCGGAGGCGTGACCGGACGCTCCGGTATCGGCTTCAATGTGGCGATTTGCTCCTGATGAATCGTCACGTTTTGTGCTGGACGAGAGCCGTTGGCCGCGGCGTCACGCACCAGTTCCAGCGTGTAGCCGTCCCATGAGACCACATGACCCACGTAATCGCGGAATTTCATACGATGGTCAGTGGGATCCACGCCCTCGGTAACACGCACCACCACTCGCGCGCCTGTTGGAATCTGCCTGGGCAACGTCATAATCATCATCCCCTTGCCGTTCCCGATATATCAACTTCGATACGCATTCCACTGTACTCGTCGTACCTGTGAGCAACGGTATTGACTACATGGCAGGGCGCAGCTGAATAATCGCCTGACGCGGGTTGACGAAGCCGATGATGGCTTCACCTCTGCGCGCGGAAAACAGCAAGGTCTGCTGCCAACCGGATTCAGGAACGGTAAGCTCGCGTTCCGGCAAGCTCTCGGCTGCACCGTCACTCGCATGTGTGAGTGCGGACTTGTACTGGCGGAACGGGCTGCCTTCAGCAAAGAACCGAATCACGTCGGTTTCGTCGCCGTCATGCAATTGGTCGGCCATATCAGTCAGACGCTTGGCCATACGGCGAAGCAACGCTTCGACATTCAACGCATCCTCCTCGACCATCGCACGCGTGCGATTAGGGTCGGTCAGAGCCACACGGGTCATATCCCTCCAGCAGCCAGCGGCCAATGCGGCCGCAATATTGCGATCGGGGTAGGCAGACAGTTCGTTGATCAACGCGGTGGATACCACGTGTGGCATATGGGAGATCATTGCCGCAGCTTTGTCGTGCGTCTCATCGTCCAGCACGATGAGACGGTTGCCAACACCTTTGGTAATCAAAGCGGCCACGTCAAGGAATCGTTGATAATTCGTGGCACTATCAACGGTCACCGCCCATAGTGCATCATCGTACAGATGCGGGTCTGCAGCCTGCCAACCGGACAATTCGTTGCCGGCCATCGGGTGGGCACCCACATAGCACTCCCCCAATCCGGCGGCTTCGACCTGCTCGCGAACCATGCCTTTGACCGAGCCCACATCAGTGATGGTGGTACGCGAATGTTCGACCATAAGAGGAGCCAACGAGTCAAGCATTGCAGGCATGGCTTTCAGCGGATTGCACAACACGACCACATCCGGCTCAGCATCCATGAGCTCAGCCAATGTGCTTTTGCAGAATATGCCATCTGCCTCGGCTTGAGCATAAGGATGCGGGCGATGGTTCCATGCGACTACACGTATGCCCCGCTCGGCCAGGCGCCGGGCAAGAGAACCGCCAATCAGTCCCAGTCCAATGATTCCGACTGTATTTACCACAGCAATTCCCTCCTGGCCTCTTCGGTGTGCTGCCAGCCTTCTGACGGATGCTCAGCATCGACATGGACACCACCTTCGGGCAACATCCATGCATCAACCGGCGGGCTGGGACGTTCACGACGTGGGTATACAGCCAGAGTCTTAGCCCAATCACCATGTTCGGCAATTTCTTCGAGCACGGCATGGAACTTGGGCTCCCGCGGCGCGGCATCAAGCGTGGCGATGAAACTATAAGTGCCATCGTTCCCCTTTATGGGGCGGGAAATGAAGCTGGTCATATTCAGTCCTGCGTCACGCAGCACATCAAGCAGATCGGCCAATACACCAGGACCTGTGACCAGCGGAATGAATGTGATGATGGTTTCAAAATCGTCGGCATTATTGCGGTGCGCGCGGGCATTGAGATCCTGAACCACATCTCGCGGAGCAATGACAAGGAATTCAGTGCGGGCTCCCTCGAAATCCTGCACATGTTCGGCAAGGGTATCCAGGTTGTACAACTCACCACAGATGCTGGGACCGAGCGCCACTTGGCCGGGCTGCAAATCGCGGCAGGCAGCGGCATTGGACGATGAGGGCTCGGGCTTGAGATGATGTTCGGCGATGAATCGTTTGCATTGCGCCAGACCATGTGCGTGAGCGCTGACGATGCCGCCGGTGCAATCATAAATGCCGTGACCTCGCACCGTGAAAGCATTAAAGGCCACATCCACACTGACACGGGCAAAACCCGCTACATCAGTGGCATCAATCAGGGCATCGAGGTTGGGCACCACATACCCTTCGACGTTGTTTTCCCAAGCGATCACGCCCCAACCCTGACGCGATTCGACGGCTTGCATGATGGCAGGTACATCCGGTAGAGCAACGAGGTCAAAGTCCCCGAGCGGTGCGAACCGATTGGCGGCCGTCATTGCCGCCTGATGGGTGAATGTGCCCTCCGGGCCCAAATAGAACAGTTTCATGCGTGCCATAAGATTCTATGGTAGCGGGTTTGAGGGCGATGGCTGCGCTTTTGCTCAGCGATGGTCTCTATCGGGATTGCTTCGGCATAACGCTGAACCAGCGTGCGGGAAGGACGAGCAGGATCACTTGGACGAGAATCAGGCCGTAGAGCCAGATGTATCCGGCATGCTGGGCGAAGAACGGCATCTCGCCTTGGAATCCGGCGACAATCAGCGCCTTGCCTGAGGTGGTGGTCAGGGCCATGCCCCAGGCAGTCAGGGAAGATGCGATGAGATGCAAAGCCAGACCAACCACGCCCATGCGTGAGCGGGCACACCATGTCGACAGGCCGATAATCAGGAACGCAAGAACCAATCCGTATGGAATGTTCAATTCAGCCCCCATACGATGAGCGAACGTGCCCACAAAGGCAGACGCCACGCCCGCCGCAATCGTGATCAATACTTTGACCAGCACGTTCTGACGATGCGACCACGGACGCAAATCGGTATTGCTCTTCACAGTCATGCGTTTCAGTATAGATATAGACATGCCCCCGCTGGCGGGGGCTGTCGAACGAAGTGAGACTGGGGGTGGTTTACGATGACCACCCCAGTCGGCTCCGCCGACAGCCCCCCCGCCAGCGGGGGCAATTCGGAATCACTTACCCTGCTGGGCGGCGTTCTGGCGGCGCTGCTTGGCGCGCCACTTGTACCAGTCCTCGCGGCCGAGGATGATCTTGCGCACGCGGATGGACTCAGGGGTGACTTCCACGCACTCGTCCTCGTTGGCGAAGTCCAGGGACTCCTCGAGGCTCATCTTGATCGGCGGGGTCAGGGTTTCAAGCACGTCGGCGGTGGCGGAACGCATGTTGGTCATGTGCTTGGCCAGCGTAATGTTCACATCCAGCTCGTCGGGCTTGTTGTTCACGCCCACGACCTGGCCCTCGTACACCGGAGACTGCGGCTCGACGAAGAAGTTGCCACGGGCCTGCAGACGCTGCATGGCGTACGGGGTGGCCACACCCTGACGATCGGAAACCATGGAACCGTTCTGGCGGATGGTAATCTCGCCAGCCCACGGCGCATAGCCGGCGGACAGGGAGGAGGAGATGCCGGTGCCGCGGGTGGCGGACAACAGTGCAGTACGGAAGCCGATCAGACCGCGGGACGGCACGGTGAACTGCAGACGAACCCAGCCGGAGCCGTGGTTGGTCATGCCGTCCATGCGGCCCTTGCGGTCTGCCATGAGCTGGGTGACGGTACCCATGTACTCTTCCGGCACGTCGATGGTGGTGTTTTCCATCGGCTCGTTGACCACACCGTCGATCTTCTTGGTGACCACCTGGGGACGGCCGACGGTCAGCTCGTAGCCTTCGCGGCGCATCTGCTCGGCGAGCACGGCCAGCGCCAGCTCACCACGGCCCTGGACTTCCCAAGCGTCGGGGCGATCGGTGGGCAGCACCTTGATGGACACGTTACCGATGAGCTCGCGGTCAAGGCGATCCTTGATCATGCGGGCGGTGAGCTTGTGATCCTTGCCTTCGGTGCCGGCCAGCGGGGAATCGTTGGTGCCGAAGGTCATGGAGATGGCCGGGTCATCGACGTGGATGAGCGGCAGCGGCTTCGGATCGTTGGGGTCAACGATGGTCTCGCCGATCATGATGTCGTTGACGCCGGCGACGGCCACAATGTCGCCGGGGCCTGCGGACTCGACCGGGATACGGTCAAGGCCCTGGGTGCGCAGCAGTTCGGAGACGCGGAAGTTCTCGAGAGAGCTATCCACACGGGACAGACCATAGGTCTTGCCCTTCTCAAGGGTGCCGTTGTAGATACGGACCAGGCCGAGTCGGCCGAGGAAGTCGGAGGAGTCGATGTTGGCCACGTGAGCCTGCAGCGGAGCACCCTCTTCATATTCTGGAGCCGGAATGGTGGAGATGATGGCTTCGAACAGCGGCTCAAGGTTGTCGTTGTCCGGCAGGCCTCCGTCGGCGGGCTGGTTGGTGGAGGCGTAACCGGCCTTGGCGGCGCAGTAGATGACCGGCATTTCGAGCAGCTGGTCGAGATTCAGGTCGATGCCTTCGTGCTGCACATCGTCGGCCAGGCCGAGCAGCAGGTCGGAGGTTTCGCCGACGACCTCTTCGATACGGGCGTCAGGGCGGTCCACCTTGTTCACGCACAGGATGACCGGCAGCTTGGCTTCGAGTGCCTTACGCAGCACGAAACGGGTCTGCGGCAGCGGGCCTTCGGAGGCGTCCACGAGCAGCACGACGCCGTCGACCATGGAGATACCGCGCTCGACCTCGCCACCGAAATCGGCGTGGCCGGGGGTATCGATGATGTTGAGGGTGATGCCCTCCGGGTGGCCGTACTTGGCAGCCAGCGGGCCGGTGTATTCCACTGCCGTGTTCTTGGCGAGGATGGTGATGCCCTTCTCGCGTTCCAGATCGTTGGAATCCATCACACGATCCGGCACTTCCTCACGCTCGCTAAACACGTGGGACTGCTGAAGCATGGCATTGACCAGGGTGGTCTTGCCGTGATCGACGTGAGCCACAATCGCCACATTACGGATATCTCCACGAACCGCCATCGAAACCTCTCTTAATACTGATTTTCTTGCGTAATCGTTCGGTACTTGCGTTCTCGAGTACTTGCTCTTGGATATCTACCTGTACCTACACACAAACCGTCACGATGTTACTGGCACACCTTGACACACAACGGGCCCGGCTTTCTGAGAATTAGTCACATGTCATCTGGCTTGCGAGACTTGTTGTATTCCACACTCTCGACTCCCCTCCCTGAGGGGAGCTGTCGCCGTGGGCAACTGAGGGGGCGCCAAGTGCATCCCTGAATGTATCCCTGAATCTCCCCTGAATCATCCCTGAGTACAGCATCGTCATGGGTAGTTACTGAGTAACCTGATATCCAACGATAGTTACTCAGTAACCTTCGCCCAAGGCAAACCGTCTATGCAAAGGGGATGCGGTATGGCAATCAGAGAAGCGCTATTAGCACTGTTGGAGCGAGGCCCGGCCAGCGCCTATCAGCTTAAGAAGGACTTCGACCGCACCATCGGTCTGACTTGGCCGCTCAATATGGGGCAAGTTTCCACTACGCTGCAGCGGTTGAACCGCGACGGATTGATTGAAGAGACCGCGCCGACTACTAGCGGATCCAATGATGTCGGCACCGCAGCGGCCGCACCATTATGGCGATTGACCAATTCCGGCGCCCAAGAGCTTGACCGATGGTGGCGCTCCCCCATTACCCCGGAACAACGCGGACGCGACGAACTGGTGATGAAGCTGGCCGTCGCCGTGGAAATACCCGGCCTCGATGTTTCCGAACTCATCCAACACCAACGCCACGCTTTGCAGCAACTGCTGCACGACATCACCCGACTGCGCCGGCAAACACCGCCCACCGAACTCGCCACACGTCTAGTACTCGACCACCATATTTTCATCACTGAAGCGGAATTGCGCTGGCTCGATACCGTGGATGAGACCCAGCTGCGAGCACAACTGGCGCAGCACCCCGTTTCGGTACCTCTCACGGCAAGCTCAGCCGCACTCACCGCCACCATTCAATAGCGCATAGGAGCACATCATGACTTCTCCCGTTCTTTCTTCTCTCCCGCAATCTTCCCCATGCGCGCTGGAATTACACGACGTCACTCGCGTTCACGGCAAAGATGCACGTCGTGTCACCGCGCTCAGTCACGCCAATCTCACGCTTCGCCCGGGTGAATTCGTGGCCATCATGGGCCCCAGTGGTTCCGGCAAATCCACTTTGCTCAATCTTGCGGGCGGGCTCGATGTGCCCACGCAGGGGCACGTGCTGGTCGAAGGCCGCGATCTGGCCACACTGTCAGTGGCCGAACGCGCGGCCATCCGCCGCAAATCGATAGGCTACGTGTTTCAGGATTTCAATCTGCTGCCTTCCCTGAGCGCAGCCGAGAACGTGTCGTTCCCCTTGGAATTGGATGGCTGGAATCCCCGCAAGGCACGTGAGGCCGCGATGCAATCCCTCAATGAAGTGGGGGTAGCCGATATGGCTGATCGCCGACCTGAAGACATGTCTGGCGGCCAGGCGCAACGTGTGGCGATTGCCCGCGCACTGGTCGGCCCACGCCGTCTACTACTGGCCGACGAGCCGACCGGAGCTCTGGATTCCAATGCCGGCATGACGATTCTCGAAGTGTTGCGCACCCGCGCAGATCGCGGCGCGGCCGTACTGCTGGTCACTCATGAGCCTCGCTTCGCCGCCTGGGCCGACCGCACGGTGTTTTTGAAGGACGGCCGTATCATCGATGAAACCGGCTCCAGCAATATGGATGATTTGCTCAACCTTGAGGAAAGGGGAGCATGATGGCACGCGCAGCCCTCAATAATCTTGCCAATGCCACCGTCGGTCGCTCTGCCCAAATTCCCCATGCCGCTAGGCCAAGCCTTGGCGCACGTTGCAACCGGTATCGGGCCGCGCTGCGACTCGGCTGGCGCGACGCACTACGGCACAAGGCCCGCACCCTACTGTCCTTGCTGCTGGTAATGCTGCCAATCGCCGCAATGGTGGCCTCCATCGGTATGACCACCACCATACCGCCCACCAGATCGCGTGCGCTGGCGACAATCCCGGCTGATACGCAGGCGGTCATCACCGCCACCGCCAGGCCCCGCACCGGCCAACCGTTCCGGCAGTCACCCGAAAGCGGCGGCGTGTGGCAGGACGATCCCTCCCAGCAGCCGGCCTCGGCCGCCGAGCTTGCGAAGATTCTGCCGCAACAGGATCGGCTGCTCCCGTATTGGCAGTCGCCCGAACTCATCGCCATCACCGGCACCGCGTTGCAACCCGGCGAACAGACCAAGGCTGGGATTGGCGTGAAAAGCGGGAACGACATTGATCTGAACGCGGCCTCCACCGCGACCATGACCGAGGCTTCACCTGAGGCATTGCAACGAATGTTGCCGAAGCTGGTCAAGGGTTCGGCGCCGCAGAATAATACGCAGATTGTCATCAGCCGCACATTGGCGGATAATCTCGGCGCTTCTCTCGGTAGCACAGTGACGTTCGTCGCTCCGCCGTTCGATGGCTGGATGAGCCTGGACGGGCGCATCGGCGAGGCGGTGGCCGACACTCAGCGTGCTTGGACAGTCAGCGGGCTGACCGATGAATCCGAAGCCGCGGCATGGGGCTTGGAAGGCTGGATGTCAGCCATATTGGAATCTGATGGCGTCGGCGTGGATGGCCATTATTTGGTGGTCGGTCCAGAGCCGGTCACGTGGGCGCACACCCGCAGCATGAACCTGTTGCAGGCCATCGTCATTTCCCGCCATGTGCTGACTGACGGCTATCCGCCCGCATCGCAGCTCTACCCGATACAGATCGATGCGGCTACCATGTTGAACCACATGGTCACTGTGGTCATCACCATGCTGGTGGGTATGTTGCTGGTACTGTTTCTGGTCACGCCCGCGTTTACGGTGTCGGCAGATCAGTCACGTCGTGTGCTTGGGCTCGCGGCCGCATCCGGTGCTGCACCACGTGACCTCAGTCGAATCATTTCCTCGCAAGGTCTCGTTATCGGCGCCATCGGTGGCGTGCTGGGCTCGGCATTGGGATTCGCGCTTACCTTGGCGGCCGGCCCTGCGATAGGTGCATTGCGCGGATCCACGCCGCTGGAGATCCTGCACGGATTCTCGTGGAGCTCGCTGCCGATGGGTATTGTCACGGCAATCATCATTGGATTTGCCGCGACGATTGCGCCGGCTCGGCATGTGGCGCGTATGCATCCAGTCGATGCGTTGAAGGATCGCCCGACAAGAGAGGAAATCGGCTACGGTGAATCCGCGAATGGCGTGGATACGAAGCTTCGCCGTAATCCTTTGAGACTGCTCCGTGTTGCGGTTGGTCCGATTCTGGTCTTGGCCGCCATCGTATGCGCCGCGCTCAGTCTGACATTGCCATTGCCCACGCTGGCCGATCACAATCCGGGCGCGGTTCCGGCCGGAACCGAAGCGCATATGGCTCTGCTTGTTGCCACGATTTTGTTGGCTGTCATAGGGCTTGCGTTGTCGATTCGCACTTTTGCACGGTGGTGCGGCAAAGCGAGTTCCCAACTGAACATCGGCGCACGCCTGGCACTCAGGGATGCAGCCGAGCATCATCGACGGTTCGTTCCGGCGGCATGCGCGGTGCTGATTACCATGTGCATCGCCTCGTACACACTGGTAATCACCGGCTCCATGGTGGCGGACCAGCGAAATTCCACGATGACGATGACGTATGGACCGTCGGGGATGGCCATTGGGGCCGACGTGCATGTCAGCAATGAGTTCGACCGTGCTGTGGTGTCGGATGCGATACGCCGGCTTGGCAAAGAGACACCGATACGCGCTCATTACCCGGTGTACACCGAGGATGTCAAGCGATGGTCAAAGCTCAATGATACGACCGAAGTCGATTCCGACAAGTTGAACGCCGAACACGGCTACATGTATGCCGCTGCATTGCTCCCGGCCGGTCACACTTGTGATAACCCAACGATCCAAGAGCAACCGGACACGTCCACATGGGTGGGCCAGGATGCCGCTTCGGCCCTGTATCCAAACGTTCCGATACGTTGTGTGCCGATAGACCGATCCCATCAGCCAACGTATTCGAATATACTGCCGAGTTTCCGCGGCGTGAATCTCATTATGGATGGCAATGCGATGCGTTTGTCCGGCTTCCCGAACGCGGATGAGGCGGCACAGGTGCTTGATGCGGGCGGTGTGGTGGTCGGCGATGCCGGCACAATCGACGCGGGAGGTATGGTGCGTGTGGCCATTTCGCCGAATCCGGCAATTGCAAACGAATCTCAGGCCACACATATCGAGAAGCGCAAGGCCATCTACGTGCGCGGCGCGTACCCGCTGGTGATGAGCCCGGCAACAGCACAGGCGCTCGGCATCAAACAATTGCAGTATCTGGGTGAGTATCTAGACTTCGCCGGTGGCAACTCCCCCATTACCGTAAAGAAGGCCTCAGCTTATGCAATCGAAAATCTGCCGCTGGCATCCACGAGCACTGACGGGAATCGCCTGCCGTGGGGTGACAATATGGCATTGGTGCCCATTGGCCTGTTGGCATTGCTGGCACTGATGGCCACGCTCGTTTCATTGCTGCTGGCTCGCACGCAGGCCCAGCGCGACATGGCCACGATGGTCGCCGTGGGCGCGCCACCCCGATTCCTCAGACGTTACGGCCTGACGCAGGCTGCGGTGATTCTGCTGGCCGGCGCGCCAGTGGGCGTGGTATCCGGCGTGGCGTTGGGATGGCTGCATGTGGCATGGAACCGCAGGATCGGCGTAGACGGTCATTGGCTGGAAACCGTGCCGATCTGGGGATTGCAGGCGGCGCTGGCATTCGGCGTAGTGGCAACCGGACTGCTGGTGGCGTGGCTGGTCACAAAACCACCGCGCAATCTCACCCGTCGTTCCCTCGATTGATCAGTGACATACGGCAACTCTTGCCGTGTCATTCGGGAACTATAAGACAAAAAGTGGCCCACACATTGGTGTGGGCCACTTTAGTAGTGAAGGCTGAAGTGTAATCAGTCTTCGAGATTGAGGCCTTTGCGCTCGGGCAAGCAGAGGGCTGCTATGCAGGCGAGGATGAAGGCGGCCGCGAAGGAGACGAGGCCGACGTCCATGGCGTCGAATGCCCAGCCGACGCCGGAGGCGACGAGGAGTTTGCGATGCGCCTTGTTGAACGGCAGTCGGTCGAGGCGCTCGTTGCGGGTGAGCTGCGCGGGTTGCGCTGAAGTGGTGGTGCTCACGGCGTTTCCTTTCTGGTAGCGGGGGCAGAATTCGCGATATCTGCGAAAACCACCCCAGGTCAGCTTTGCTGACAGCCCCCCCCAGCCAGCGGGGGCAAGTTAATATCGGGTGAGGTCGGTGTAGGACTCTTCGATGGCGAGGCTGATGCGTTCGACTTGTTCACGGGTCAACGGTGTGCGGAACGTCATACGCAATGCCGATTTAGCAATGGATGGTTCGAGCCCCATAGCCAGCAGAGTCGGCGGAATTTCGTGACGTCCAACCGCGCAGGCCGAACCGGACGAAGCAGCGATGCCGCGTGCATCCAAATCGACGAGCAGGGCTTCGCCGGTGACGCCGGGGAAGATGAACGAGGCGTGGCCCGGCAGGCGACGCTCGGGGTCGCCGGTCAGGTCGGCGCGGGGAGCCACGCGGCGAACCGCGTCAATGAGCATGTCACGGGAGGCAACCAGTTCGCGATAATGCGCCTGCATGCGCGCATTCGACTCATTGAGCCCGATGGCGAGCGCCACTGCACCGGCCACGTTCTGTGTGCCTGAGCGCAGGCCACGCTCCTGCCCACCGCCGGAAAGCACTGGTTCGATGGATGTGCGGCCACGTACCAGCAGCGCGCCCAAGCCTTTGGGCGTGCCGAACTTGTGGCCGGAAACGGATAGAGCATCCACATCCCAATCGCGGAAACGAATCGGAATCTGCCCGGCGGCCTGCACGGCGTCCACATGAATGGGCACGCCATGCTTATGGGCTATGCGAACCAACTCCTCCACCGGCTCCACAGTGCCGACCTCGTTGTTGGCCAGCATGGTGGAGACGAGCGCGGTGCGCTCCCCCGCCTCGCCGTCGAGCTCGTGTTCCAGCGCGTCGAGATCGAGATGTGCTTGTGCATCCACGGGAATATGCACGACGTCGAAACCGAACCATTCATGCAGCCATGCCGCCGATTGGGCCACGGCCGGGTGTTCGATGGCGGAGATGATAATGCGTGGGCGGTGGTTTGTCGTCTGCTCTCCAGTCTGCGATAAGGCGGACGGGTCGGCCAGGTCGGTGCCGAACTGCTCGCCATCGTCTTCGGCAAGTCCATAGAACGGCTGTAATCCCAACTGCCGCATACGGGCCATGGCAATGCCTTTGATGGCAAGATTGTCCGATTCGGTGCCACCGGAGGTGAAGATCACGTCATCTGGCCGGGCTCCCAATGCCGCAGCGAACGATGCGCGTGCCGCATCCAGCGCACGGGCCGCGGTTTTGCCGGGCTGGTGCACGCTGGCCGGATTGGCATAGGCGTCGGTCAGGAACGGAGTCATGGCTTCGAGAACGGCCGGGCTCACCGGTTCGGTGGCAGCGGCATCGAGATACAGTTCGCCGGCTTCGCTGGACGTGTTGGGAGTATCGGCCATGATCAGATCCAGTCCAATCCGAGGTCGATGCTGCGCACGGAATGGGTGAGCGCGCCTACGGAAATCACGTCCACACCGGCGGCAGCCACGGCCGGAACACGCTCCAGATTCATGTTTCCACTGGCTTCCACGATGGCCTTGCCATCAATGAGTTCTACTCCGCGGCGAGTGTCATCGAGTGAGAAATTATCCAGCATGATCGTGTCTGCGCCGCCCTCGAGCACGGCAGGAATCTGCTCGAGGCTATCGACTTCCACCTCAATATGCGTGGTGTGGCCTACCTGTTCGCGCACGTGACGAATGGCACCGGTCAGGTCGATACCACGTGCGGCGAGCGCCGCCAGATGATTGTCCTTCATCATGACCGCATCGGACAGTCCGTAACGATGGTTGTGGCCGCCACCGCAGACCACGGCATACTTCTCGAACAGGCGCAAGCCCGGAGTGGTTTTGCGCGTATCGACGATGCGGGTGCGTTCGTAACGGTGAGGATGGGTGACCGATCCGTCATAGTTGTCACTGTAGATGGCGTTCACCGCGTCCACAAAAGCGGCGGTCATGGTGGCGATGCCGCTCATGCGCTGGGTGAAGTTGAGGGCGATGCGTTCGGCGGTAAGCAGGTCACGTACCGGACCGGTTACGGTGGCGAGCACTTGGCCGGCTTGGAATCGTTCGCCGTCCTTGATGGCAGCGGTGACAGTGACGGCTGGGTTCTGCGTGGTGAACGCAGCGCGAAACACCTCGATGCCGCTCATCACGCCGTTTTCGCGTGCGGTGAGATGCGCAGAGCCGGTTTCGCCCGCGGGGATCGTGGTCTCGCAGGTGATGTCACCGTAGGGTGCGTCTTCGGCGAGCGCCGCTTCGACGGCGGTATGGATGATGTGTTGCGTAAGCATGGGTCAATCCTTGATGTAGGCGACGGAGTGAGCCCATTCGTCCTGCGGCTCAGCATAATCGGTGCGGGCGTGGGCGCCTCGGGATTCGGTGCGGGCGAGCGCGGCGGTGGCGGCCACATAACCCACGGTGAGCATATTACGGTTCTCCAGTGCTTCAACATCGGCCACGTCGACCTGTGCGTTTGCTGTAGCAAGTCCTTGACCGAGTTCGGCGATGGCGGTTTGCAGCCCATCCGCGTCGCGCAGTACGCCAACGCCATGCCACATGGTGTTTTGGATGCGGGTGCGATTCCACACATCTGCGGTTGCGTCATCGCTGGTGAGCACCGGGGTCTTCAATGCAATTAGCTTATGCGTGAATGCTTCGCCGGTGGCGGAGTTCAGGAACGGTTCGGGAGCCCAGACCGTGTCATCACCGTCCGCGACTGCGGCCAAACCGGCACGGCGACCGTAAACGAGTCCTTCGAGCAGTGAGTTGGAGGCGAGCCTGTTGGAGCCCATCACACCGGTACGGGCGCATTCGCCGGCAGCATACAGGCCGGGGATCGAGGCTCGAGCGTCCAAATCAGTGTGGATACCGCCCATGTAATAGTGCGCGGCCGGTGCCACCGGAATCGGCTCCTTGCTCCAGTCGAAGCCCAGCGAGCGCGTGTAGGCGTCGATGGTCGGGAATCGGTGGGCCAGGAAGGCTGCCAGATCGGGATTCTCCTTCGCTATCGGCGAGGCATCGAGCATGACCGGCTTGCCTCCCTGACGTTGCATCACGCGGAAGTTTTCGCGGGCCACTACGTCGCGCGGAGCAAGTTCGGCACGCGGATCCACGTCTTTCATGTATCGGCGCCCGTGCTCGTCCAGCAGTACCGCGCCTTCGCCTCGCACGGCTTCGGAGACGAGGAAGTGCTCGCCCACGGCCATGGCGGTGGGATGGAACTGGTAGAACTCCAAGTCGGCAACCTGTGCCCCCGCACGCCATGCGGCGGCAACGCCATCAGCAGTGGCAACCTGCGGATTGGTGGTGTACGGGTACATGCGTCCCGCGCCACCGGTGGCCAGAATCACGCGGTCGGCGGCAAGATCCTTGTCCTGCCCGTCAATCAGCAGCCGGACGCCGGCAATACGGCCGTCACGCACGATAAGGTCTTTGAGGAAGGCATGTTCGATGATATGGATACGCGGATTCTCACGCACCATGGCGGAGACGTCCAACTCAAGCACCTTGCCTGTGGCGTCTCCCCCGGCATGAACCACGCGGGCACGAGAATGCGCCGCCTCAAGGCCACGTAGCATATGCCCCTGTGCATCTCGGTCGAAGTGCACACCGGCCGCGGCAAACTCACGAACACGGTCAGCACCCTCACGGGTGAGAATGTCCACGGCCTTCGGGTCGCACAGACCGTGACCCGCCGCCATGGTATCGGCCGCGTGCAGCTTCGGGTCGTCATCGGAGAAGATGGCGGCGGCGATACCTCCCTGCGCATGGTAGGTGTTTGATTCCACCAGTTCCGTCTTGGTTACCAAGGTCACGTCATGACCGGTACCGGCCACGGCCAGAGCCGCGGACAGTCCGGCGACGCCGGCGCCCACGACGACGATTTCAACGTTGCTCATTGTGTTGCTTTCCTCTGTTTTTTGGTTCGCTCCCGCCAGCGGGAGCCGGAGAGAGGTCACGGGTGAACGCGCAGCATGCGCTCCAATGCCACCTTGGCTTCGCGGGCGGTATCGTCATCCACGATGATACGGTTGACCACATTGCCCTGTTCGAGGTTTTCCAGAGCCCAGGCCAGATAGGCCGGGTGGATACGGTACATCGTGGAGCACGGGCAGACCACCGGGTCCAGGCAGAACACGGTCTTGTCCGGGTATTGCGCGGCCAGACGGTTCACCAAGTTGATTTCGGTGCCCACGGCGATGGCGGAACCGGCGGGCGCGTTAGCAATCTCCTTGACGATGTATGCGGTGGAACCAGTGCCGTCAGCGGCGTCGACCACCTGCATCGAGCATTCGGGGTGCACAATCACCTTGACGCCCGGGTATGCCTTGCGTGCACGCTCGATCTGTTCGACAGTGAAACGCTGGTGCACGGAGCAGAAGCCCTTCCACAAAATCATCTTGGCTCGGGCGTAATCGGCCGGGTCGGAGGCACCGCCCTGAGCCTTGAACGGATCCCACAGCGGCATCTCGCTCAGCGGAACGCCCATGGCGCGGGCGGTGTTGCGGCCAAGGTGCTGGTCAGGGAAGAACAGCACGCGCTTGCCGCGCGCGAACGCCCATTCCAGTACGGCGTGCGCGTTGGAGGACGTGCACACGATGCCGCCGTTGCGTCCGCAGAATGCCTTCAGCGCCGCGGAGGAGTTCATATAGGTGACAGGGATAATCTGCTGACGACCATCGGAATCCGGCTCGGTGCCGCAGATCTCGCCGAGCTGATCCCAGCATTCCTGCACCTGGTCGATGTTTGCCATGTCGGCCATGGAGCAGCCGGCGGACAGGTTAGGCAGGGTCACACTCTGCTCGGGGGTGGAGAGGATATCGGCGGTTTCAGCCATGAAGTGCACGCCGCAGAACACGATATGGTCGGCGTCCGGGCGTTCGGTGGCGTTCTTGGCCAGCTGGAAGGAATCACCCACAAAGTCGGCATGCTTGATAATCTCATCACGCTGGTAGAAGTGGCCGAGGATCAGCAGTTTAGAGCCAAGACGCTGCTTGGCGTCGGTGATGCGCTGCTGCAGTTCCTCGTCGGAGGCCTTGCGGTATTCGTCCGGCAGCACCTGCTGGCGCGGCGCGTTGGCGGGCAGACGGTCGAGCATCGAGGCACCGGGACCGTAGCTGGGTGCGGTGGTGTCGAAATGCCACGGATCCTGGGTCAGTCCTGCATCGCAGGTGCTTTGCGCGCCCAGCTTGGCGATGATCTCGTCAACGGAGGGCGCAATGAATGATGCGGTCATAGTGGTTCCTTTCTGTAACGTCTATGCGCCGTGCCTGCAGGCATGGCAAAAATCAAATCTGTGCGGATGGGCTCAATGCAGCAAGCACATCCTTGCGTTCGTTGCGCTTGGCCATTGCCGCAATGCCACTGCCGTCGAATTCATGCGGCGTTCCGGTATGGGCAGGTAGCTGAGGCACATATCGGTACACGGCTGCCGGCCGCTGACGGCCTTCACGCACTTTCTCACCGGTGTCTTCAAGATCGCCGGAGGAGAGCATTTTGCGACGGAAATTCGCCAAATCAAGGCTTTCTCCGGCGATGGCCTCGTATACGCCGTGCAACTGCCGCAAAGTGAAGGTGGGACCGAGCAGACGGGTGGCCACGTCAGAGTATTCGATTTTGGAGCGCAACCGAAGCAGTGCGTAGTCGATAATCTCGCGATGGTCGAAAGCCAACGGCGGCAGCTCATCCTCGGGGAACCAGCGCACATTATCGCCATCCTCGAAATGCGCGGCCTCGGCCTGGCCTACGAGCGCCCAGTACACGACGGAGACCATCGGCAATCCACCATGGGAGCGCTCTGGCCCGCCAAAGGTGTACAGCTGCTCGAGGTAGCGAGGATGCAGCGCAGTAGTTGACTCCAATGCGGAGTAAGCGGACTGTTCCAGCGACCAATCGGACCTCAGGTCGCCTCCGGGCAGAGCCCAAGTGCCGAGGAAAGGCTGACGGACTCGCTTGACCAACGGCAACCACAGACGGGAATGAGGTGTTCCAGCTCCGGTCTCAGCAGATTCGGCTTGCGTTGCGCCATGTTCGGGCATGTCATCAGGGCCAAGCGCCAAGATCACCACGGACACACCAACCTGCGGTGGTGCACTGCGGCGCTCCGACACATTGCCGAATCCCATGCCTTGCCTCTTTCCAGTGAAATATTCTTTCTGGTCAGACAGCATAGCACTACTTATAGTCATAATGACTATAAGTCACAATATATGCGAGAACAGTAACAAAAACGGTCTGCATTACCGCAGACCGTGCTGTCAGGAAACCGGCTCCTCGTCTGATTCGCCGGGTCTTGTCATTTCCGCCACAGACGGCAGGAACGGGGCCAACGATGGCAACTCATCAAGGCTATTGAGTCCCATCTGGTCCAGGAAGAACTCGGACGTGACCAGCAGCGCCGCACGGGAATCGGGGTCCATGCCGTTCTCTGCGATAAGGCCTCGCACGGCGAGCGAGCGAATCACGCCATCGGAGTTGACGCCACGGATTGCCGCCACCTGCGCACGGGTGACCGGCTGCCGATAAGCCACAATAGCCAGCGCCTCCAAAGCCGCCTGGCTCAGCCGCGCGGTCTGCCCATCGGTGACGAACGCGGAGACGACCGGCTCGAATTCGGCGCGGTTAGCGAACTGCCATCCTCGTGCGGTATGACGCAGTTCAAATCCTCGCGGGCGAATGCCACGAGCCGCATCACCCTCATATTCGGCACGCAGTGCCTGCAATGCATCTTCTACGTCGCTCTCATCCACCACCAGCACACGGGCCATATCCTCTACAGTCTGTGGCTGGTCGGCGACCATAAGAATGGCCTCCAGACATGCAGCCAGCCCGCCGGGAAAATCATCGACGGTAAAGTCCACATATTCGGGACGCGACTGCTCCGCTACTTCCGTCTGCCCATTATGTTCGTCATATTCGTTGCGCTCGCTCATCGGTCACCTCTCTTACGCAAAATCACCTTCGGAAATGTTCACGTCGCTCATGGCATCATCCACACCGGCGACCCATCGCAGATGCAGCTCCTCGAACGGCCCATTCTGCCGATATTGCAGCACACCTTGTTTGAAGAACACCAGCACGGCCATGAACCGGGCAACCACCTCGATACGGGATGCGCAATCCTGGGTCAGCTCGCTAAATGACATCGATTGACTACCAGATTCCAAAGCCTTGCGCAATCGGTCACGCACCACCACGGATTGCGCCCGCAAATCGACCAACGGCACATGCAGTTGGTGAACCGACACCTCGGAGGCCGGTGCATTGGCGATCACCTGTGCGGCGAGTTTCGCCAGTTCCGCGGGCGTGAGCGTCCACACGAGCTCGGGCAGCATGGCCTGTATGCCCTCATCCATATAAGCCGGGTGGGGGAACCGCCCGGAATTGGCGGCGAATCGCGCGCGGAAATCGCCGGCCGCCTGCTTGTAGGCGCGGTACTGAATCAGGCGAGCGAACAGCAGATCGCGTTCGCGCAGTGCCTCGAGACTCTGCTCGTCATGCTGATTCTCCTCGCCACCGGGCAGGATGGCCACGCTTTTGGCCTCCACCAGAATCGAAGCAACATCCAGGAACGCACTGGCCTCGTCCATGTTCTTCGTGAAGTCAAGGCCACGCACATAAGCCAGGAATTCCTCGGTGATTGAGGAGAGCGAAACCTCGGTCAGTTCGAGCTTGTTGTTGGCGATCATGCCGAGCAACGCATCGAACGGCCCGGAATAGACCTCAAGATTCACCTGGAAGCCGGAGCCTATGGCGGCCTCGACTTCCTCCTGCTGGCTTACGAGAGTTTCGCTCATCAGGCCACAATGCCGCGAGACACGAGCTCGCGGGCCACCTCGCGGTATTCCTTGGCGGTCTTATGCCCGGGGGCGTAGATAACGATGGGGGCCGCAGCCACACTGGAGTCAGGCAACTTGATGGATCGGGAGATGAACGTGTGGAACACCTTGTTCTCGAACGCCTCATAGATACGCTGGCATACTTCCTCGCAGTGGAGGGTGTTGGTGTACATGGTCACCAGCACGCCGTAGACCTCCAACGCGGGATTGATGCGGGACTGGACCTTCTCGATGGACTGCATGAGCAGAGCCACGCCACGAAGGGCAAAGAATTCGGCGGCCACCGGAATGATCACGCCATCGGCTGCGGCCAGGGCGTTCACCGTGAGCAGGCCAAGCGAAGGCTGGCAATCCACGATGATGACATCGTATTCGGCCTTGAGCTTGCGCAGCACACCGTTGAGAATCTGTTCTCGGCCCACCTCGGTGACCAGCTGGACTTCGGCCGCCGACAAGTCAATGTTTGCAGGAATCACATCGATGTTGTCGAACGCGGTGTGCTGCACCACATCATGGGGATCCACAGACATATCGAACAATGCGGTGTAAATGGTGCTCTCCACGGCATTCGCATTGATGCCCAAGCCCACGGTGGCGGCACCTTGCGGATCAAAGTCGACGATAAGCACTCGGCGGCCATACTGTGCCAAAGCTCCGGCGATGTTAATGGAACTCGTGGTCTTGCCCACACCGCCCTTCTGGTTGCACATGGCAATGACTCGAGCCGGACCGTGCTGCTGCAACGGTTCGGGAGCCGGGAAGGTTTCGTATTCACGTCCAAGAAAATCGGTAGGCATATCGTCTACCTTATCAATATCCGTGTTCCGAGATGGTGCAGCGACATACGTTTCGTCCATCGGCAACGTACCTTGGCGGAATGTGCTGCTGCCGCGACGATCTGCCATGCCTGAACCTTCCATCAAACTCTGATTTCTCCCGACTAGCCTACTCTTATCCGTTCGCTGCCACCGTTACCACATCGCGCCACGCCAGTATGCCGAAACAATCCGTCTCATCGCCGCTAACGCGCTCTGGGATGCGCGGTGAGATATGTTTCGATCAGAGCCTCGGGACTCACGTGCGTATATATCTGCGTGGTGGTGACGCTGGCATGGCCCAGCAGTTCCTGTACGGTGCGCACGTCCGCACCGCCCTGAATCAGATGAGTGGCGAACGAATGCCGCAGCGTATGCGGATGCAGCGGCTTGGTGATGCCGGCCCGCTCCCCCGCCGTTTTGACGATTTCCCATACCGATTGGCGTGAGATGCGTTTGCCTCGCTTGTTCAGGAACAGCGCTCGACGCTCAGGGACTTTGGCCGTTGATCTGCGTTCCAGCTCGCCTCGACCCGCGTTGAGATACACCACAACTGAGTTACGGGCATAACTGCCCAACGGCACCAGCCGTTGCTTGGACCCCTTGCCCATCAATCGGACGACCTTCTCCTCAAGGTCGATGTCGTCCAGATTCGTGCCCACGGCCTCCGAGACGCGGCATCCGGTGGCGTACATGAATTCGAGAAGGGCCTTGTCCCGCAACACCACCGGGTCGGTGGAACCGCCGACGGCTGCGGCATCCAGCAGCCGGGACACCTCGTCAACGCTCAACACGTCCGGCAACACACTGGCCCCTTTGGGGGCTTTGACCGAAGCGGCCACATCCGCCGATACCGCATGCTGGGCCAAGGCAAAACGGTGAAATTCGTGGATGGAGGCCAATCGGCGGGCCTTGGATCGCGCGGATTCCCCGTCCGCATCAAGTGCGGCGATATAGTCCTCGACATCCTGTTTGGCTATATCATCCGGCTTGGTGATGCCATGGGTCTGAAGCCAGGCGACATATTTATTGAGGTCGGATTCGTAGGCGGAGACGGTGGCTTTGGCGAGTCCCCGTTCGATGCCGATATGCACGAGGAACTGCTCCCGCAGTGTGCCGAATCCGTCAACGCCCATAACGGCTCATATTACGCCATCGTTCTGTGCCGGCCTCAACGCCGTCCGAGACGTATCAGACGTCCGACGTTTTCCGCCGCGCGAATGAGATTCCTTGGCCCATCGGCAATGGCCTCGTTCAATGGCATGGCACCGGGAACAATGCCGAACACCGCATCGACGCCCACGTCATAGAGTTGGTCAATGCCTTCGCCCACATGTCCGGCAAAAGCGACCACACCGATATGCGGATTACGCTCTCGCACCGCCTTGGCCACTCCCATCGGCGTTTTGCCGAATTTCGTCTGAAAGTCAATGCCGCCTTCGCCGGTGAAGCAGTAGTCGGCACCTTCGGCGCGCTCGACAAGACGGACCGTGGAAGAGACGATATCCACGCCGGCACGCATCATGGACTGGGTGAAGGCGAGCAGTCCCGCGCCAAGACCGCCTGCGCCGCCGGCTCCGGGCGTATGGGCCACATCGATGCCCAGTTGATCCTTGATCACCGCCGCATAATGGGCAAGATTATTGTCGAGTTGGGTGACCATCTGCGGCGTCGCGCCCTTCTGCGGACCGAATACCGCCGAGGCTCCGGTCGGCCCCACCAACGGGTTGGTCACATCGGAGGCGATCAGTATGCGCGTGCGCGCGATACGTGGATCGACGCCCGACACATCCACGGTGACAAGCCGGTCAAGGAATCCGCCACCACGAGGAATGGGATCGCCATGCGCGTCCAGAAAACGCACTCCCAGAGCTTCGGCCATGCCGGCTCCGCCATCATTGGTCGCCGACCCACCCACGCCGAGGATAATCGTGCGGGCCCCGTCATCCAGAGCATGCATCATAAGTTGGCCGGTTCCGTATGTGGTGGTGACAAGCGGGTTCCGGGTGCTTTCGATAACGAACTGGATGCCGCTGGCAGCCGCCATCTCGATCACCGCGGTTTTGTCCTCATCTCCCGTGTTGCCAAGGATGCCATACTCCGCCGTCGTCTCGAACTGCAACGGATTCAGCACCTTTGCGCTGCGCATATGACCTTGGGTGGCGTCCACCAAGGAACGAACCGTGCCTTCACCGCCGTCGGCCATGGGCACCATCACATATTCGGCGTCCGGGAACACCCGCAGCAGTCCCGCGCGAATGGCCTCACCGGCCTGTTTTGCCGTCATGCACCCTTTGAAGGAATCCGGCGCGATCACGAATTTCATAGCTTCTCCTTTATTCATTATCATCCACGAACCAATACTCAGAACACCATGTATATCAAGGTCGCAACGCAGGTCATGGTCAGACCGACCAATGACTCGAACGGCACGCTCTTCATGCGTTCGCCGACGGTCATCTTCATGGCCTGTGCCGTGACGTGGAAGTAGTTGCCGTGCGGCAGATGATCGATGACGGTTGCGCCGGCCTGCATCGTCACGGCGGCGGCCACCGGGGATACGCCAAAGCCGAGAATCGAGGATCCGAAGGAGCTGGAGCCGAGAATCACACCCGTGGAGGTCGAGGCGGTGGCGGCAGCCATCAGAATGCCGGCCAGAGGAGCGAGCAGCGCGCCGGAAACGCCCCAGGCCTTGATAAGGCCGACGATCTGCGTGGACAAGTCGGAATTCGTGATCAACCCGCCAATCGCGCCGGCGCCAATCAGGATGAGTACGACGTCGGTCATGCGTGCGAGCCCGGCCTTGGTGAAAGCCAGCAGGTTCTTCCCCTGCCTCATTGCGAACAGTCCGATCAGGGCGGCCAACGGGAGAATGTACATGGCATCGATCTGGAATATCGACAACACTTCGATGTGCAGCAGACTGCCGACCGGATTGATCAGCAGCAGTACCACGGCGACGACCGGGGCAACCAGAGCGCGGCCGATCGGCGGCAGATGGGCATCGTCGGTGTCGCCGGTGTCCACCTCGGCAGCAGTAGGTGCCGCGCCATGCTTGCGCAATACCGTGGCCAGCAATACGGCCACCGCCAGACCACACAATGCCGGCACGACGCTGCCGATCATCACCTGGGAAGGCTGCACGCCGAACCCGGAAGCCGCGGCGATGGTGTTCGGGTTGGGAGACATGATGTTGCCCGCCTTGCCTCCGCCAGACAAGGCCACCAATAGTGCCAGCTTGGAGATGCCCAATCGATTGCCGACCTCAATGGCAATTGGCGCCACAATAAGCACCGCAACCGGGATGAACACACCTACCGCGCAGATAATCATCGTGGCGAACGCCAGCGAAAAGATCGCGAGGCTTTCGCCGAATTTGGAAACGATGGTTTTGGCGATGCGATTGGCGGCACCGGACTCCATCATCACACCAGCCAGAATACCGGCAGCCAGCACACGCACGATGGTGCCCATAACGCTTTGGCCACCCGCCACAACGACGCTCACCGTCTGGGCCAGCGACGCTCCGCCGACCAGACATCCGACAATGGCCCCGAGCAACAGCGCATATGTGGCGTTGAGTTTTTTAAGAATCAGCACTATGGCCAATGCAAGGCCGAGCAACGCCGCCCACCATGCGATCGAAACGCCTTCTACCATCAGAATCTCCTTTGATTGTCTTACCGTTTCCGCACAGCGTCAGGGTGATGGACTCACGACGTCTCTTCATTGGAACGTAGTATAGAGACCATCAAAAAAATCTATCTATACGGTCACGATTTATGTAATACACATTATTCTTGGAAAACACGAGCGTCACAATATTCCACAGAACGAACTTCCGTTTTCGCCAGCCATGCAATAATGTTACACAGAACATTTCGTATATTGCCTAGAACAGACGAGGACGTCATGGACATAGACCCGCGCATAGCGCAGACCATTGTTGAGAACATCAAGGGCATTATCCGCCACGATATCAATTTCTTTGATGCGCGCGGCAAAATGATCGCCAGCACCGACGCAACGCGCATCGGCACCTTCCACGATGCCGCGCGTCTTGCGGCGGAGCGGAAACGGACCATGGCAGTGGATGGCGATAATCAGTTCATAGGCGCCCGCAACGGCATCAACGCACCGGTCATGTTCGGCGATTCGGTTGTCGCGGTCATCGGCATCACCGGCCAGCGGCACGAAGTCGAGCCATTCGGCATCATGATCACCAAAATGACGGAAATACTGATTCGGGAAAACGTCGAGCAGATCACACGTTTCGACCAACGCATGATGATGACGAATCTCATCAATTTGCTGGTATCGCAGCACAACGATGAGAATCTCGTCTCCTATCTGTCTTCCACGCTCGGTGTCGACCTGTCAATACCGCGATGCATCGTGCTCGGACGTTGCACCAATGCCGACGCCGACCACACCAAGCGTGACGCTCTGCTCAATGCGTTGGATAAGTGTTTTCCTTCAGGCAGCGAGTCGATATTCAGAACTTCGGCGCGTGGATTCTGCATATTATTCGCCATCACCGATCAAGTCGGCTCAATGGGTCAACTTGATGAACACCATATGGGAGTACTGTCCGATCTGCAAAAAGAGATAAGCCATGTCTTGGGACGCCCGATCAGCATTGGCATAGGAAGCATGGAAACGTCGGCGAATCAATATTGGCGCAGCTACCGACAGGCGACCGCGGCTGTGGAATGGCTCCGTTTCACCCATGGTGCACGAGTGGAGGAATACAGCAATATCGGGCTCGGCATGCTGCTGCCGGCGATGCAGCAATCCATAAGCGAACAGTTCGTGCAGAACATCTTCGCGGGTCTGGATGATCAGCGAATCGACGCTTTCCAGACGGCGTTCAACGCGTACACCCGATACAACGGAAGCGTGAGCCGGGCCGCCGATAGCCTGTTCATCCACAAGAACACATTGCAGAACCATCTCAACGCCATCGCCGAGCAAACCGGCTACAATCCGCGCAAGCTCGATGACCACACCGTACTGGAACTGGCGTTCCTTATCCGGAACTACCGCTCGTTCACCGGCGAAGACCCTAGCTGAGCATCGTCGCCGTGAATATGAAAAGTCCCGTCACCGATGGGTGACGGGACTTGACGTTCCATGACCGAAAGTCACGGAGCAATGTCGTTCAGAGGCGGCAATCAGGCCTCAACTGGAGCGTTGACGTCCTCAGGCAGAGCAGCCTTGGCGGCGTCCACGATGGTCTTGAAGGTGTCCGGGTCGGAGACGGCGAGCTCGGCGAGAGCGCGACGGTCCAGCTCGATGCCGGCAAGACGCAGGCCCTGGATGAAGCGGTTGTAGGTGATGCCCTCAGCGCGGACGGCAGCGTTGATGCGCTGGATCCACAGCTTACGGAAATCGCCCTTGCGAGCCTTACGGTCGCGGAAGTTGTAGTTAAAGGAGTGCAGCAGCTGTTCCTTAGCCTTGCGGTACAGGCGGGAGCGCTGGCCGCGGTAGCCGGAAGCCCTCTCGAGAACAACGCGACGCTTCTTGTGGGCGTTCACTGCGCGCTTGACACGTGCCATAATCTATTCCTCAGCTTTCTAAAGTCTTGTTTGTTCCTGTAAGCCCTAAGCTCACTTCTGCAGCAGCTGGTGCAGCTTCTTGGCCTGGCCACCGCGCAGCACGGCATCGGCGGACAGAGCGCGACGCTTGCGAGCGGACTTGTGCTCGAGGTTGTGGCGCATGGCGGAACCGGCCTGCATCACCTTGCCGGAGCCGGTGATACGAGCGCGCTTGGAAGCGGCGGAATTAGTTTTCATCTTCGGCATTGCTGCCCTCCTTGCTGGTTTGCTTCTTGTCGGAAGTCTTCTGAGAAATCGCGGTCTTCGCATCGGCTGCGGCCTGAGCCTGCGACTCCTGCTTGGCCGCCAGGCGAGCCGCCTGACGAGCCTGACGCTCGGCGCGGGACTCGGCGCCACGACGGCGCTGCTCGGACTGGGTATGCACCTTCTTGCCCTTCGGCGCGAGGGTCATGATGATGTTGCGACCCTCCTGCTTCGGCTTGGACTCAACGGTGCCGAATTCCTCGACATCGTCGGCCAGACGCTGCAGCAGTTCCACACCACCGATCGGGCGGGAGATCTCACGACCGCGCAACATGATGGTGACTTTGACCTTGTCGCCTCCGTTGAGGAAGCGGGTCACATGGCCCTTCTTCACGTCGAAATCGTGGTCGTCGATCTTCAGGCGGAAACGAATCTCCTTGATTTCCGCGGTGCTCTGGTTACGACGAGCTTCACGAGCCTTGATCTTCTCGTTGTACTTGAACTTGCCGTAATCGATGAGCTTGGCGACCGGAGGCTTCGCGTTCGGGGCCACCTCGACGAGATCGAGGTTTGCCTCCTTGGCCAGGTTCAGCGCGACGGTGGTCGCGATGACGCCCACCTGCTCGCCCTTCGGGCCGATCAGGCGTACCTGCGGGACGCGAATCTCGTCGTTAATGCGTGGTTCGTCGCTGATGATGACTCCAATCCTCTGCTTCAATTCCTTGGGCAGGGCTCCTTGATGAAATGCAATCAACGCTCGATGGTTCATGGCAAGCCGGAACATACGCATTCACGCATATGCACGCAGACATATCGTCATTCCTGATTGTGCTCATTCATCTGGCACAATCGCTAGGCTGTTTGCCTTGAACCCGAGGCCTTGAAAAGCTTCCAGGTGGGGGTGCCCCGCTTTCTTGATTTCTCAAGCCAAATGGAAAGTCTACCATATGCCCGGACATTGACGGGCCGTGTGTCGGGTTCCCTACTGCACGGCGCGCAGCAGGCCGCCAATACCCTCATCTTTCAGAATCTGACGATACGGGCCGGCTTCCTCGGCGATGATTTGATCAATGGCATGCATGCCCAGCACTTCGACCGGCGCTTTGTCGTCTGTAAGAATGGTCGACGATGAGTCCGGTTCGCTCGTAAGTGGTCTCACGCAGGTTGAGTGCCTTGGAGGCCTGCTGCATGGAGTTCTCTTCGGAGCCGGAACCCGGCTTCTTGGCGAACAGTTCGCGGTTCGTGGTATTCGGCACGTCGGCCGTCAGCATGTTCCCATTGCCGAACACGCTGGCGATGTTCATTTTCGGATAATACTGCTTCAGCTGGCGGGCGTAGGTGCCGGTGCCCATGCCGAGGATCAGCGCGGCGGCCACCATAATGCGCATATAGAGCTTGTCCGGGTTCGGGTCCTTGTCGGTCCAGCGCCCGCCGAACACCGCGCCCAACGCCAAGGCGATCATGATGGTGCCGATGATAATCGGTCCATACAATCTGCGAGCTGGAGAAATAGGGCGCAAGCAGACGGGACGCGCCAAGTTCCGCGGCCATGACGGACATGCCGGAGAAGAACTCGGTGACGTAGAGGAACACCTTCGATTTGAGAATCGGTCTCTCGCCAGCCTCGGTAATCTGTGCCATCACCTTCGTTCCCCTGCCTGATCACTACTGTTCTGTTGCGTAGCCTATCAGTATTTTCTTCCCCGCAGGCCGCGCAACGGCTACAGTAGTCGGATATGAGTAAGGTATGCGTGATTTTCGGAGCCGGAGAATACTATGCCGGAACTCCCGTGGTGCCGGATGGCGCGTATGTGGTAGCGGCCGATGGCGGACTGGATCATACACGCGAGCTGGGCATCGTCCCCGATGTGATGGTGGGCGATTTCGACTCATTGGAAGGACGCCCGCCCCGCACCGACGTACGCACGATTACGCTGCCCTCGCTGAAGGATGACCCGGACATGCTCTCCGCCTTGAAAGTCGGCTGGGCGGCGGGCTGCCGCGAATTCCATGTCTATGGAGGTCTGGGCGGACGCATTGACCATACGATTTCCGGCATTCAGCTCATGACCTTGCTGGCTGGGCACGGGGCAAGCGGATATCTGTATGGCGACGGACTGATAGTCACAGCAATCACGGATGGCAAGCTCTCCTTCCCCGCGCACCCGGTACCCGAGGACGGACGAATGGTGTCGGCGTTCTCCCACTCCGATGTTTCACTTGGCGTGAACGAACCAGGATTGAAATACGAACTCAAAGACGGCACGCTGACCAACACAATGGTGCAAGGCATCAGCAATGAGTTCCGCGACGGCATAGATGCCGCCATCAGCGTGGAACATGGTACCTTGATCGTCACCTTCCCCATCGAAGTGGCATTGCCGCAAGTAAGCCGTTTCCATGAATTCAGTGGCGGCATCGGCAAGCTGGACACTGAAGTGTCCAAGTTGTTGGTTCGCTGACCGGACGTGAGCCCCAGCTTCCGTGGATTCACGCCGTCGGTCCAATACGGGAAACCGCATATCGGTTGCCGGCGATCCACAATGTGAGCGCTCACAAACAATACGACGTTTTTGCTCAAAACGCACGCTCAGACATTGCCATGTGTACAGAGTCGGCATTACAGTAGCAACTGTTGGTAAACAATGGCCCGGTGTGCCAGAGCGCACCACGGGCACCCTACAAGGGAGAATTACATGACAGTTAAGATTGGTATCAACGGCTTCGGTCGCATTGGTCGTCTCGCCTTCCGTCGCATTTTCGAGCTGCAGGCTCGCGGCGGCCAGGCTGGTGACATCGAGGTTGCCGCCATCAACGATCTGACCACCCCGGCTACCCTGGCTTACCTGCTGAAGTACGACAGCACCCACGGCACCTTCCGTCATGACGACGGCACCCCGGTTGACGTCAAGGCCACTGAGGACTCCATCATCGTTGACGGCAAGGAGTACAAGGTCTACGCCGAGAAGGACGCCAACAACATCCCGTGGGTCAAGAACGACGGTGTTGAGTACGTGCTCGAGTGCACCGGCTTCTACACCTCCGCTGAGAAGTCCCAGGCTCACATCAACGCTGGCGCCAAGAAGGTCCTGATCTCCGCCCCGGCCAAGGATGACACCACCCCGACCGTCGTGTTCGGCGTGAACCACGACATCCTCAAGGCTTCCGACGTGATCGTCTCCGCCGGCTCCTGCACCACCAACTCCATGGCCGCCATGGTCAAGCTGCTGGACGAGAAGTTCGGCATCAAGGCCGGCTTCATGACCACCATCCACGCCTACACCGGCACCCAGATGCTGCTCGATGGCCCGCGTGGCACCAAGACCGGCCGCAACCTGCGCGCCGCCGCCATCAACACCATCGCCCACTCCACCGGCGCCGCCAAGGCCATCGGCAAGGTCGTTCCGTCCGTGAACGGCAAGCTGCAGGGCCACGCCCAGCGCGTCCAGGTTCCGGACGGCTCCGTCACCGAGCTGACCACCGTTCTGAACACCGAGACCACCGCCGACGAGATCAACGAAGCCTTCAAGGCCGCCTTCTCCGACACCGACTACTACGGCTACAACGATGAGGGCATCGTTTCCTCCGACATCCTCGGCGACACCCACGGTGGCGTGTTCGACCCGACCCAGACCGACGTCAACACCATTGACGGCGTGACCCTGGCTCGCACCGTGTCCTTCTACGACAACGAGTACGGCTTCACCTCCAACATGATCCGTACCCTGCTGTACTTCGCTGAGATCTCCGAGTGAACCACTGCGGTCTAGGCCGCTACGGTTCGTTTGAGAACTAAGCTGTGAGACCCCCGCCTTGTGCGGGGGTCTCTTCGTAGTAGAACGGTAATCATGGCAAAGAAGAAGCACGATAAAGGCGCAGGATCCACTCCGGCGACCGTCCAGCTGGAAAAAGCGGGCGTCGAATTCCACGTCTATGAATATGAGCATTCCAACGATCACATGGACGATGGCTACGGCGTGGAAGCGGCCACCAAGCTCGGTTTCGACGAACACCAGGTGTTCAAGACGCTTATGGCGGACACCGGCTCGGAGCGTGTGGTGGGCGTGGTGCCGGTCAGCGGGCATATGGATTTGAAGGCTCTGGCCGCGGCAGCGGGCGCCAAGAAGGCCTCGATGGCCGACCCCAAAGTGGCTATGCGCGAATCCGGCTATGTGGTCGGCGGCATTTCGCCTTTGGGCCAGAAGACGCATCATAAAACCGTATTAGACGAAAGCGCATTGCAATTCGACCAGATTCTGGTCTCCGGCGGCAAGCGCGGCCTGTCCGTAGGCGTCAATCCGCAGGACCTGCTCAAGGTGTTGGACGCCGTCGCCGCGCCAATCGGCACGTGGTGACTTTGTCTTGGCTCCCCTCGCAGAGGGGAGCCAAGGATGACTATTTCTTCCGGCGCAGCTCGGCAGGCAGCACGAAGTGCATGTTTTCCTTGATGGTTTCCACCGATTTCATGCCGGTGAAACCCTGATTGCGCAAAGTATCAATTACACCGGAAACCAACTCATCCGGCACGGAGGCGCCCGAGGAAATGCCCACGGATTCCACGCCCTCAAACCATGACGGATCAAGCTCGTTGGCATCATCCACGCGGTAGGCCTTGCCTCGCTCGCCCAAGCCCTCCTGAGCCACTTCCATCAGACGTACGGAGTTCGAAGAGTTGGCCGATCCGACAATCACCACACAATCGGACTGCTGGGCCACCAACTTCACCGCCGCCTGACGATTCGACGTAGCATAGCAAATATCAGAGCTCGGAGGCTCCTCAATCCACGGAAAACGAGCCTTCAACGCAGCAATGGTGCCGGCCGTTTCATCCACGCTCAATGTCGTCTGCGAAAGCAACACCAACTTGGTGTCGGGTGCAAAATCCAGCGAATCGACATCCGATTCATGCTCAATCAGATGCACATGCTCGGGGCTCTCCCCCACTACGCCAACCGCCTCATCGTGCCCTTTATGCCCGATGTAGACAATCTCATACCCCTCGCGCACAAAACGCAACACTTCACGATGCACCTTGCCTACCAGCGGGCAAGTAGCGTCCACCACGTGCATACCACGGCGCTGAGCCTCCGACTTCACCACCGGAGATACGCCATGAGCGGAAAACACCACCGGAATGCCAGCCGCAGCGGCCGCATCCGGAATCTCGCTCAACTCTTGGACGAATACCGCACCCTGGCCTGCCAAATCCTCGACCACATGCTTGTTATGCACGATTTGCCTACGCACATACACCGGTGGCAGACCATCCTCACGGTGGAGCTTCCCAGACGATTCCGCAGCCTTAAGAATCGTTTGCACGGTGAGAATCGCACGATCCACACCAGCGCAAAACCCGCGCGGGTCGGCGAGCACCACACTTTTGGTCATCGGAACCTCCTGAATGTCAACACTGTTCTCCAGTGTAAAGCAGGGACTACAGGAGGTTACTGCCAACCTCCTGTGCCAGAGCCCGTGCTCCGCCATCTTTTCAAAGAATCCCCGCGTTTTTCGCGTACGATGTGACACTCGCCACGTTCACCACCCGCAATGCTCTTTCCTGATACACGTGCCGACTCCATAGCCGCCGCCAATCCCGCTTCGACAGCGGAAACGCGCTAGACTGAGGCCAGCGATAGCAGGAGCTACCGAACCATCCATCCTCACTACGGGAGTGATTCCATGACGAGCAAAACGCCACGCACCGGCAACCAGTATTCGATTCACCACGGCGACTACTCCGCTGTGATTTGCGAGCTAGGCGCGAAAATCCGCCGGTTCGACTTCAACGGCAAGGAAATCTTCTGTCCATTCGGGGTCAACGATCTGACCCCGACCTGCAACGGATACGTGCTGGCCCCTTGGCCAAACCGTATTGAAAACGGTGAATACGATTTCAATGGCAAGCACTACTGCGCTCCGGTCAACGAATATCACCCGGCTCCGCGCAACAACGCGAACCATGGATACGCCTACCACTACATGTGGAAGCTCGAATCGCTCACCGACAGCGCCGTGACGCTTTCACTGCGCTTCCCCAACCTGGACGGATACCCGTTCGATGTGACCGTGACCGTGACCTACGAATTGGGCGAAAATGGCATGACCGTGACCATCAATGCCCGCAATGATGGCGACGAGCCGGCACCTTGGGCTCTTGGCCTGCACCCGTGGCTTGCCAACGGCGAGCAGGGCGCGACTTCCGCCGAACGCGATGCCGACTCCGCCGCCTGCCATCTGCAGATCAAGGCCGCCAGTCATGTGACGGTGAACGAGGCGCTGATTCCCACCGGCACTGAACCCGTTGCCGGCATCTACGATCTGAACGATGGTCCGACGCTCGAAGGCCGCGCTTTCGATGACGCCTGGGTTGATGTGGAGCGCGCCGCCGATGGCACGACCACTACCACGTTCACCCGTCCTGATGGTATCGAAGTGAAGCTGATCGGCGACGAAACCATCAATGCCTGGCAGTGCTACACCGCCACGGGAGCTCCATTTGCCGAGCATCCGTACGGCATCGCCGTCGAACCGATGACCGCCCCGGCCAACGCCTTCCGCACCGGCAACTATCTGGTGACACTCGCACCCGATAGTGATTACACCACTGTGGTGCGTTATGAAGTAGCCCAGAAGTAATCCAGAAATAGCCCTATGAATTGGCTCTCCTCATTGAGGAGAGCCAATTTTGTTATCTATATACGCCGCGTCCCAACGCTGATACGATACGATTGTGAGCGGTAACAATACGATTTCACAAAGGAGTGTGCACTATGGCTTTGAAGCCTCGCACCGGTAACCAATACGCCATCTCATCCGGCGAATGGAGTGCCGTTGTCACTGAGCTGGGCGCCAGCTTGCGCGAACTGAAATGGCGCGGCGAAGACATTATCGTCCCCTTCGACCCGGACAAGGTGATTCCCTGCTGCAACGGATGGGTGCTAGCACCGTACCCGAACCGCGTGACCAATGGACAGTATTCCTTTGACGGCGAAGACTATCAGATGCCGATCGACGAATTTGGCCGTCAATCCTCCCTGCACGGCTATGCCTACCGTTATATGTGGGAGCTTGAGGACCTGCAGGAATCGCATGTGACGCTCTCATGGCGCTCCCCCGACATCGCCGGATATCCGTTCGACATCACCATCACTGCCACCTACGCGTTGGACGAGAACGGCCTTACGGAGACCTTCACCGTGCACAACAACGACGCCGTGAAGGCACCGTGGGCGTTCGGCATTCACCCGTGGCTTGCCAACGGCAAGCATGCCACTGGCCCGGACATCACCGCCGACAACGAGCCATGCCGCCTCGAGCTGCACTGCGACACTCACGTGACTGTTGACGAGCATCTGCTGCCCACTGGCGAAGAGCCGGTCTCCGGCATCTTCGATCTGCGCGGCAACCCCACCCTTGAGGGGCGCGACTTCGATGACGCCTGGACCGACATCACCAACCGCAGTGCTGACGGCAGCACTTCTGCCGTATTCACCCGCCCCGATGGTATCAAGGTCACTCTGGCCGGCGACAAGACCATCAATTCCTGGCAGGTCTGCACCGGCAACGAGATTAGTGAGAAAGTCCGTCAGCCCGGTGTGGCCGTTGAACCGATGACTGCCTACGCCGATGCATTCCGTACCGGCAAGGATCTGGTCGTGCTCGACCCAGGCGCTGATTACACCACTGTGGTCGCGTTCCAGGCCGAGCAGCTCTGAACCAATCAGCCGAATGTGCGCCATATGGACGCGCGGTTTGAGAACGTCGCGCTCATGTGGCATAATTCCGAAGGCTTATTTTTTTACTGCAGCAAAGGAGTCCATCATGGGCATGCGCGGACGTAAGCGCAAGGATCGTCGTAAGAAGGCCGCCAATCACGGCAAGCGTCCAAACGCCTGATTCTTCGCGTTTGATATAAACGCAAAAGGCCCGTCTGAGCAATCAGACGGGCCTTTTTTGTGCTTAGTTCTTACTGGCCGTTATTTATCCTCACCACAGCAATGGTCAAGTGTAGCCTTAAGACGAGTCATGAGGCATTCAGGAGCCACATCCGGCCGCAGGTAGGCGCGCATCGCGGCAATCAACGCCTGCTCACGCGCATCGCAACACGTACTGGGGTCAAAACAGTCACCCTCGGCCACGATATGCACGTCAGCCGATGCCGTTCCAGTCTCATCATCACGATGATGTACTGCAGTAATGTGCACTTCCGTCTGGCTGACCGTGCCATCGGACGAAGTACGGGTTATGGAGATGTGACGGGTATGCTCTGTCGGCTGGTCGTTCATCGCATCTCATTTCCCTGAGGCTTACGAGACTGTCGAAGCATGCGAGCGCGTGCTACCGTATCCGTGATGGTTTGCGCGGCGTCATCGCTGTCAACAGTATGTTCACTAGTTCCATTATGGACGTGTTCCACGGTTTGACCAACGTTTTCTCCCAACTTCGCGGATGGTGAACCGGTAATGTATCCGCGATCCTTGGCATATGAGGCAAGTTCCCGTTTCAGTTGAGTACGCGCACGGTTCAACCGGCTCATCACCGTGCCTATTTTCACCCCTTGCTCGTCAGCCACCTGCTGATAGGACTTGCCGTCGATGGCGGCATCGATGAACACTTGCCGACGTTCTGGAGACAATTTGGCGAGCGCAGCCATGATCTCTTCCGGAGCAAAGGCATCCAGATATTCCTGTTCGGCAGATTTCAACCCATCTGAAGTATGTTCGGAAGCATCGTAGATGTCCCAGTCATCATATTCGCCGGTCGAATCGTTGGCGCGTTGCGGACGTCGTTTGGCCTTGGCGTACTGGTTGAAATACGCGTTTCGTTCGATGGTCGTCATCCATGCCTCGAAGTTCGATCCAGGCTGGAAGGAATCAAACGCCTTGAACCCGCGCTCGAACGTATCCTGCACCAGATCCTGCGCATCGTCGGGGTTGTTGGTCAGCCTCATGGCCTGACGATAGAGCGTGTTGACGGCGGGCATGGCGAGCTGCTCGAAACGAGCGCGCTTAGCCGCCATGGATTCCCCGGCTTCGGCCGGCATCCCGGTATGCACTGTTGCTTCGCTTGTCGTCACAATTCTCCATTCTAGCCAAATCTTGTGCCCATATCGTGGCTGATGACATGTGAGCCACGCCACGGCATGACCGCCCTGTAGAATGGCTAATCGGCTAGGAATAGGGAGAAAAAGATTTATGGCTTTGACTTTGGCTGCGGCCGCCGAACTGCTCGACCGACATCATCTGCTCCGCGAAATCATCCAAGGCGATTGCTGGACCGACAACGCAGCGGATCTCGCCGGCGCCGACGAGCCGTTCACCGCCATCACCTATGACACCCGCAAAGTCACTCCCGGCACACTGCTATGCTGCAAGGGCCGGTTCAAGGCGGATTACTTGACGGACATCGATCAGGCCGGACTTGCCGCATACATGGCCGAAACCGAGTATTCCGCCGTCACCCGCGCCACTGGACTGATCGTCAATGATGCGCGTAAGGCCATGAGCCTGCTGTCCGCTGAGTTCTATGGTCGCCCGCAGGATGAGCTGACCGTCATCGGTATCACCGGCACCAAGGGCAAGACGACCACCGCCTATTTTGTGCAGGCCGTGCTCAACGCCTATTCCGGCGGCAGGGCCGCACTGTTCTCTTCGGTGGACAATTGCTTGGACGGCCACACATATGCAGAATCTGACCTGACCACGCCCGAGTCGATGGACGCTTTCCGCATGATGCGCGAAGCCGCGAATAACGGCATGCGGTATCTGGTGATGGAAGTCTCCTCCCAGGCATACAAAGTGGAGCGCGTGTATGGCCTGACGTTCGATGCTGGGGCATTCCTCAATATTTCCCCTGACCACATCAGCGCCATCGAACACCCCACATTCGAGGATTATCTGTATTGCAAGCGGCAGATCACACACAATTGCCGCACACTGGTGCTCGGCGCCGACTGCGATCATGCCGATTTGATTCGGCAGGATGCTCAAGCCTCGAATGTACCGGTCACCACTTTTGCGCTGCATGCTGCGGACGGGCACGGCACGCATGCCGATTTCGTCGCGCTGCCGGATGCATCCTCAGGCTACCTGTTCCAGGAGCAGGGCAAGGCTATTGGCGATTTCTCGCTGGAACTGGAAGGCGAGTTCAATGCCGCCAACGCCGCTGCCGCCATTGCTTTGTCACGTGCAGTCGGCGTACCAGCTGGCTCAGAGGCTTTCCGCGCTCTGGAACATGTGCATATTCCCGGGCGTATGGAACATTATGAATCCGGCAATATGGTGGCGTACGTAGATTATGCGCACAACTATGTGAGCACGAAGACCCTGGCCGAGTTCGTGACACATAAATACGCGGATCGCAATCCGCGTGTCGTCGTGGTCACTGGCTCCGTGGGAGATAAAGCCGTGGACCGCCGTGAAGGCATCATCAAGGGTGCGCAGGATTATGCGGATCGCATTATTCTGACTGCGGAAGACACAGTGCACGAGCGCATGATCGATATTCTTCATGAGATGCAGGGTTATATCACCAATCCTCGAGTCGTCTCGGATATCGAGCTCGATCGTGCGAAGGCCATCGAAAAAGCAGTCGAGGATGCGCACGCCCATGCGGACAGGCTGACCATTCTGCTGGTCATCGGCAAGGGTGAAGAACGTTGGATCAAGGTCGATGGCAAGCACGCGCCTTACGAGGGCGATGACCATGTGGTCAAGCGCCTGTTCGGACTGTTGAACGACTGATCAGCCAGCCATCTGAACCCGCAATCGGAATAAGAAAAGCAAGAGGATAAGGAGCAATCATTGATTACGCTGGAACACGTCACGTTGCCGGCCATGGAACAGGCCGCGGCAGAGGCAGGCATCGTACTGCCGATTGAGCAGACGGAAGCCTGGGGCCGCTATCAGGCCAAGGTGCCGGGACGCCACCCGTGGGGCGCGTACCTTATCCGCCGCGATGGTGAGTTGGTGGCGGTCATCTCCCTGATCGATTACGAGACCCACGGCTACCACTATCTGCGTTCGCTGCATGGTCCGGTGTGGAAGACCAAGCCCTCCCAGGAGGAGGAGCACGAGGTAATGGACGCACTGGTCAAGGCCGTGCGCTCCCACGACCGCAAGGTGGCGTTCCTGCGCGTGGATACATGGTTCGATGAAGGCTACTACCGTGTGCTGTCCACGGTACCGTATGACCAGACCGTGATCGTTGACCTGACCGGCGGCGACGACAAGATTCTTGAGCGTATGGTGGCGCGTGGCCGCCAAAACGTGCGCAAGGCCCTGCGCGAAAGCCCGGCCACCTGCGCCGACGAAACCGAGCAGGCTTCCAAATCGTTCGACGAGTATTACGGCGTGATGGTCGACACCGGCAAGCGCGACGGCTTTGCCCCGGCTCCGAAGCAGGACTATGAGGATATGATTCAGGAGCTCGGTCCTGAGCACTGCCGACTGTTTGTCAGCCGTATCGACGGCAAGGTGGTCAACTGGTGCCTGATTACCTTGAACGACAATCGCGCCGTCTACTACTACGGTTGCATGAGCACCGCCGTACGCCGTCTGCGCGTGCCGGACAAGATGTTCTATCACATCTTCTGCACACTGGGCGCGCAGGGCGTGGAAAGCCTTGACATGATGGGCATCGGCTCTGACTTCGCACCGTCCTTGAAGGGACTGAACCAGTTCAAGACCAAGTTCGCCCGGGAGATTACTCCGGTGGCGGCAGGCCATGACATTCCGGTCAAGCGCGGTTTCTACAGCCTGCTGCGCTTCATTCAGAAACTGCGTAAGGGCTCAAACGCGGACAAGCACTAAGCTCGCTTCCCCTGATGACGAGCTATCGTCATCCAGAGAAAACATTCAGCACAGCTCCAGCTTCTAGGCGGGTAGATTCTAATCGTTCTGCCACGTGAGCGTCGCACAATAACCAATGGTTATCAATACATCGACGCATAGAGTCTGGAGTTATGCTTACTGTCGCCAGAACGACATTTCGCGATATTGAAAAAGAAGCCGCTGGTTGCGATATCACGCTGCCCATTGAAGACTATCTCGACATGATTGGCGCATTGGGCGCGGAACACTGCCGAGTATTCGCCGCGCGCATCGATGGACAAGTGGTGGCCTGGTCCATCGTTACGGTGGAAGGCTCGTATGCGGTGCACTATTATGCCGCCATGCGCGACACTGCCATGCGTATTCATGCGACCGATCGACTGCTGTATGCCGAATGCTGCATGCTGGGCTCGCAGGGTATCACCGATTACGATTTGATGGGTATCGGCTCTGACTTCGCGCCATCGCTCAAGGGTCTGAACGCATTCAAGACCAAGTTCACCGAGACGATCACACCGGTGGCCCCGACCCGTGACGTGCCGCTCAAGAAGATCTTCTACAAGACATTGCAGGCCGTGCAAGGTGTGCGCCGAGCGTTCCGCCAATAAACCCGGGAGCGGCTTATTTGTCCAGCTTCTGGCTCACTACAGCGGTGACGCCATCGGCTCGCATCGTCACGCCGTACAGCGCATCGGCGATTGACATCGTGCGCTGCTGATGCGTGATGATGATGAGCTGGGCATGAGCACGCAACTCGTTGAACGCGTCGATGAGACGGGTCAGGTTCACGTCGTCCAGCGCGGCCTCGACCTCATCCATCACATAGAACGGGCTTGGGCGCGCGGTGAAAATCGCGAACAACAGAGCCAATGCGGTCAGCGAGCGCTCGCCACCGGAGAGCAGGCTCAGCTGTTTGACGCGCTTGCCTGCCGGGCTGGCCTCGACCAGCACGCCCGTGGTGAGCAGATCCTCTGGATTCTCCAGACGCAACCGTCCTGTGCCACCCGGGAATAGTGTGGCGAACATCTTCTCAAAAGCTTCGGCGGTATCGTCAAATGCGGACTTGAACACCTCGACCATGGTGGAGTCAAGATCCTTGATGAGCTGCATGAGATCATCACGAGACTTGACCACATCGTTGCGCTGGTCGTTGAGGTACTTATTGCGTTCTTCCAGCGCCTCGAACTCCTCGGTTGCCAGCGGGTTGATCTTGCCAAGCGCAGCCAAGTCGCGGCGGGCCTTGTCGAGTCGCTTCTGCTGTTCCTGGCGGTTGTATGGCACGGTTTGGAAGCGGCTGGGGTCCGTAATGCTGTTTGCTGCGGCGTCGGGGGCATCGATTGCCGCATCATCGGCATTGCCGTCGCCCTCGCCATCCATATGCTCCAGTGGCACAGGATTGCCATCATCGTCAAGTACCGGGACCGGCTGATCGGGGCCATACTCACGTACCAGTTCCTCCAGGGTGAGACCGAGCTCATCGGACACTTTCTGCATGAGCTGACCGGCTTCGGCGGCCAGACGCTCACGATTCACGTCCAAGGCGTGTTCGCGGCCTGTCAGATCGGTGACCTTCGGCTCAATCTCATTGCGCTGGGCGCGCAGGGTTTTGAGCTCATCGTCATGACTGGACGCCGCCTCCTGTAGCTTGTCCCGCTCAGCGGCGACGCCCTGCAGCGTGCGTTCCACCATGGCGGCCACCTCGCGTGCATCATCAGCCACATCTTGCAGATGGGCGGCCTGATCACGCCGACGCTCGTTCAACGATTCGATACGGGCGCGACGTTCAACGGCTTCCTTGGCATTATCGCGCAACAGCCCGGCCTGTCGGGTCAGGGACTCCCCCTTGCGACTGGCTTCAGTCCATGCAATCTTCGCGGCGACCTCATGCTCACGGGTCAGGTTCAAGTCACGTTCCAGTGTGCGCTCGCGTTCGTCAAGCTCATCGAAATCGGCATGCTCGTCAGTGGATTGCTGCGCCGATTCCAAAGAGCGGTTGAGATCATCGAGCTTCAGCTGATGTTCGTTACGATTCTCTTGAGTGTCAGCAATTTTCTTGTCCAACTGTTCAAGCTGACGCGCGAACGACGCAACCCTATCCTCGGCGGATTTCAGCGACTTTTCCGCTTGCTGAGCCTTGAGTCGGACTTCCGTGCGCTTGGCGGATTCCTGATCGACCAGACGGGCGACCTCGTCACGCTTGGATTTGGCCTCGCTCACCTGCTCAACCAATTCATTGGCCTCGACACCAAGCTGCTTGACCTGGGCCAGCGCCTTGTCCCTGCGGGCGGCAAGCGACAGGTCGGACTGGGAAATCGATGATCCGCCGACTGCGGCCACACCGTGGGCAAAGGTCTCGCCATGCTTGGTGACGGCGCGTGGGGCCTTTCCGGAAGCGACGAGACGCTGCGCTTCATCAGCTGTCTCGGCTGCGGCCACATCGGCCAGCAGCAGCCGCACGGTGCGCACGCAGGCCGCGGCCTGCGTCTTATCCGAGGCCTCGGGATTAGCCGTCACAAGGTTCGCCAAGCATATATCGGTATCGGCAAGAGCAGCGAATGGTTCATCGGCCGGCATTGCGGTCAGCACCACGGCTTTGCCGAGCTTGTCTTCACGGGCACGCTCGAGGGCATGAAGCATATTGCCGGTTTCCGGCACCACGATGGCACTGGCATATTGGTCAAGCGCGTGGGCCACGGCTTCTTCCCAACCATCAGCCACATGGATAAAGTCGGTGAGACGCCCGAGGGATGCCACCTGCTCGTCCCGTTCCAGCGATCCGGAGGCGTTGCGGCTGTCCAACGTGTCGGACAGTGCATCGGCTTTGGCCTGCAACGAGATGATCTTGGACTGTACGTCACGCTGACGATCGGTCAGCTCATTCAACACATCGCGACGCTCTGCCAGGGCGGCACGGGCCTTGTCCAATGCGGCACCGTCATCATCGGCCACGGATTGCGCCTCACTGCGCAGCGATTCCAACTGATGCTGCGCATCATCATGCTGCTTGGCGAGCGTCTCCCGCTGCCCGGTATGATCCTTGGCGCGGCTGTCCGCCAGTTGTACGGCGGATTCCTCTCGGGCTATCAATTCACGCAGACTGGCGATATGAGCGTCACGCTCTTGCGCGGTTTTACGGAGCTCGGTCAAGGTCTGACGGATGGAAGCGAGCTTCTTTTCATCGTCGGCGCGCTCTTCGGTGGCCTTATCAAGTGCGATGCGGGCGTCCGCCACGGCTTTGGTCTGCGCTGCAGCCTGAGTCTCCAGCTCTTCGGCCCTCTTGAGCAGCATGTCCGGGTCTTCTCCGAAATTGCTGACGATCTGGCCGGTGAGCGAACGTCCGCGTTCCTCGGCCAACTGGGCAAGCGCATGCAAACGCTCCCGGATCTGGGAAAATTCATGCCAATACTGATTGGTCTTGGCAATGGCCGGGCTGGATTCGGAACTCAACGCCTCGACTTGTTCGATGCGCACCTTGACCTGGGCAAGCTCGCGTTGGGCAACGGACAGCTGACTGCGCACATCGCCGAGTTCCTTGCGCACCGTCTCGCGGCGAGCCATCGAACGCTGGGCATCCTCGGCATAGATGCGAGCCTGGGCGTCACGTACGGAAACCTGAATGGCATCGGCCCGGCGAGAAATGCGCGCCTGACGGCCCAACGGGCCAAGCTGCCTGTGAATCTCTCGCAGTAAGTCATCGAGTCGGTTGAGATTTGATTCCGTATTAGCCAGCTTGCGCAGGGCGCGTTCCTTGCGCTTGCGATGCTTGAGGATTCCCGCCGCCTCCTCGATAAACGCACGGTGGCCGGACGGGTCGGCCTTAAGAATCGCATCCAGACGGCCCTGCCCCACGATGACGTGCATCTGCTGGCCCAAGCCAGTATCCGAAAGCAATTCCTGAATATCCAGCAGTCGGCATTGGGAACCGTTGATGGCGTATTCGGATCCGCCATTGCGGAAGATGGTACGGGAAATGGTGACTTCGGTGTAATCGATGTCAAGCGTGTGATCGGAATTGTCGATGGTCAGGCTCACCTGCGCGCGGCCCAACGGCGGGCGGGAGGAGGTGCCGGCAAAAATCACGTCCTCCATCGACGTGCCTCTCAGGTTCTTGGCTCCCTGCTCACCCATAACCCAGGTCAGGGCATCGACGATATTCGATTTGCCCGAACCATTGGGTCCCACGACCGCCGTGATGCCAGGCTCAAAACGCAGCGCGGTGGCGGAGGCAAAGGACTTGAATCCGCGGAGGGTGAGTTCCTTGAGATACATAACTTGAACGTTTTTCGTTGATGGGTGTTACGGACTACTGTATGTCAGGCGTCCGAGCCCGCACTGGAGTCCTGGTCAGATGAACCGTCGGCATTGTTGTTCTTCGCCGCATCGCCGAGGCCGAGCACGTCAAATACGTTGAAATCATCGGGGCTGACGTTATCCTCGAGCGTATCGGCGCCGGACTGATCCCCGTGACCATCTGTGGCATCATCGAGATCGACCGCCGGCTGATGGATGGCCATAGCCTGCTGCATCGTGGGGCTGGCATGCTCGGCAAGCATGGTACGTGCATCACCGGCAGTCACGAAGCTGCCGCAGACGAGTACGCCATGGCCATAGCCGACACCCAGCTCATCTTCCGCATCGACCATATTGACGGCGGTCTGGATGGCATCAGGCAGATTCGGCTCCTTGATGACTCGATCACGGCCGAACACCTCAACGGCGATCTTCTCCAGCTCATCGGCCGGCATCACGCGCTCGCGCCATGAATTCTCAGTGACTACCACGGAGCTGAGAATCGGCTCCAACACACCAAGATACTCTTCGACCTGCTTGTCTCGCATCATGGCGACTACACCGACCAGTTGCTTGAAGTCGTAGCTTTCCTCGATGGCCTTACGCAGGGCTTCGGCGGCGTTGACGTTATGGCCGCCGTCCAAAATGATGGTCGGCGAGGTACGAATCTGCTCGATGCGGCCCGGAATCTTCACCGAGCCCAATGCTTCGGCCACCAGATCGCCGTCCAGTGGCCCGTTGACCGGAATCACCACTTCGGCGGCAGCGAGCGCGGCAAGCGCATTGTGCGCCTGATGCTCGCCGAACTTGGCAATCGGCACGCCCTCGTACGTGCCATTGGGCGTGGTGAGAGTGGCCACCTGGCCACCGACCGCGGCCATGCGATCGGACACGGTCATCTCGTAACCGTCACGCACCACAGTGGCATGGTTGCGTTCGGCGGCCTCCTCAAGAATCGGCATGACCGCTTCCTCGTGCGGCTGACGCCCGATGATGGCGGTGCAGTTCGGCTTGATGATGCCGGCCTTCTCGCCTGCGATCTGCTCGACGGTGTCCCCCAGCCATTGCATGTGGTCCATGTCGACAGGGCCGATGACCGCGGCATCCGCGTTCAACACATTGGTGGCGTCCCACAGGCCGCCCATGCCGACCTCGACAACGGCCACGTCCACGGGAGCGTCGGCGAATTTCCAGATGGCCATGGCGGTGAGTACTTCGAAGAAGCTCATCTTCGGCTTGCCCTGTTCCTCCATTTTGGCATCCACCAAGGCCACGAGGTCCTTGGTCTGGTCCCATACGTCGATGAAATCGTCATCGGAAAGCTGCTGGCCGTCGATGGCGATACGCTCGTTGACCTTCTCCAGATGCGGCGAGGTGTACAGGCCGGTACGCATGCCGTACGCACGGCAGATGGCTTCGGCCATGCGCGCGGTGGAGCCCTTGCCGTTGGTGCCGGTCACATGGATCACACGGAACGACTGCTCCGGGTGGCCCAAAATATCGAGCATCAGATTCATCCGGTCAAGATCCAGATTGGTGGTGTTGTGCTCCGGAGGACGGCTCATGATATCCAGTTCGACGTCCCGCATGCTCTCGTTGTTCCGATTCGGATGCTCGAATGACATGTACTCTTCTGACCTCTGCGCTCAATTGATGCTCATATTGATCCGTACGTTCCCATTATGCGTTCGTACGAATTTATGCGTGTCCGTATGAGCTCGTATGTGTCCACACGAGTTCGTACATATCCGCATGTGTTGCTTTGTGTAACTCGGTTGCGCGCGACCTTTCTTCATGCCTTCGCATGCGCAAAACCGCACTCTCCCAAGCTCCTCCATCTTAGCCGCCGGGGTAGTTTATCGTGCGCGCTCAGTGAAACCGCCTCGCATATTGTGTCCGGAAAACTGAAATAGTCCGTTCACATACACCGACGTCACAGAACGAAATCCCCTGCACATCAAGTTGCTCAAAGCCGGAATCCCGAAATCAGATGTCAGCGGATAACCAGGATATGCGAGAACGAGACGATTGCAATGGACAGCTGCGACCACTATGCAACCCATGTCCATAAGTGCGTCCACATTCCGTGCCGAGTTTCGTCTTTATCCTGCAATCACGCCAGGAATGCATATGGCCGACTAGTATGAGGTTGGAAATCGATGATTCGATAACAACTACATACAGGAGAGTGGCAATGGGTGAAGTGATCACCGCCAAGGACAAGGAATATGAGGCCGAAGAGCGCAAGAGCGCGCCCGGCGACAACCAGTCGATGAGTGACCGCGTGAACAATCGATCGCTGCGTCCGCAATCGCCCGCATTCAAGGATTTCATGAAGTCCGGCTGGGCCGACGACGACCCGGAAATCAAGCCGCTCGAATCCTCCAAGTACATTCCCGCCCGCCTTGAGGCGCTAGGCAAGGCATTCCCCGGCGAGCGTCTGGTCATTCCGGCCGGCCAGCCGAAGGTACGCAACAATGATTGCGATTACGCCTTCCGCCCGGACACCACCTTCGCCTATTACACGGGCCTAGGCTCCGACTACGAAGCCGGTGCCGTGCTGGTGCTGAACCCGGTCGACCCTGGCTCCCCCGAAGCCGGAGCCGGTAAGACCCATACGCCGGAACTGTTCGTGGCTCCGCGCGCAGATAGCTCCACCGAGGACTTCTTCATGTCCGCACACTATGGCGAGTACTGGGTGGGACCGCGCGCAGGCCTCAAGGAAATGCAGTCGATGACCGGCATCGAAACCCATGACATCGCCCAGCTGGCCGACTCGCTCGGCAAGGATGTCGGAGCCGAGGCCGGAGCCGTTCGTGTACGCGTGGTCAGCGAAACCGACCCGCAGGTCACCTCGATGGTCGAATCCATTCGTGAGGCAAACGGCTTCGCCGACCCGGACAAGAATTCCGCCGCCGATGACAAGCTGCACGAGTTCGCCGCCGAAGCCCGTATGGTCAAGGACGACTACGAGATCAACGAGATGCGCAAGGCCGTGGATGCCACCAAGCATGGCTTTGATCGTCTGCTCTCCTCCTTGCCGTCCGCGCTCGACAAGCCGCGTTCCGAACGTATCCTCGAAGGTGCGTTCAACGCCGTCTCCCGCGAGCTGGGCAACGCCGTCGGCTACGACTCCATCGTGGCTTCCGGCCCCCACGCCCCGATCCTGCACTGGATGCGCAACACCGGCGTGGTGAAGAACGGCGATATGCTGCTCGTGGACGCCGGCGTCGAGGTCGATTCCCTGTACACGGCCGACATCACCCGTACCTTCCCGACCAATGGCAAGTTCACCGACTTCCAGAAGCGCCTGTATCAGGCAGTGCTGGACTCGCAACAGGCCGGCTTCGAGGCTGCCAAGCCGGGTGCCACCTACTCTGACATCCATCACGCCTGCATGCGCGTGATCGCCGAGCGTCTGCACGACTGGGGTCTGCTGCCGGTGAGCGTTGAGGAGTCGCTCTCCCCGCAAGGACAGCAGCACCGTCGTTGGCTCGCCTGTGGTGTGGCTCACCATCTGGGTCTTGATGTGCATGACTGCGCACAGGCTCGATTCGAGTCCTATCAGGGAGCCCCGATTCGCCCGGGCATGATTTTCACCATCGAGCCCGGTCTGTACTTCCGCGAGGATGATTTGCTGATTCCGCCGGAATATCGCGGCATCGGCATCCGCATCGAGGATGACGTGCTCATGACCGAGAACGGCCCCGAATGGATTTCCGCCGGCATCCCGAAGCAAATCGATGATGTCGAGCAGTGGATGGCCGATCAGGCCGCACAGGCGAAGTAATCAAACCAGCTCCCTCTTTGAGGGGAGCTGTCACCGTAGGTGACTGAGGAGGGTCAGCTCACGTAAACTCCCCTCAGTCTGCTTCGCAGACAGCTCCCTTCGGAGAGGGAGCCAATTATTGTGAAAAGGGAGGCAACATGCCTACTCCAGAATTCGTGTTGGAACTTCGCAAGAAAATCGGCCATGATCTGCTTTGGCTGATTGGTGTGACCGGCTGCGTGCTCAACGACCAGGGCCAACTATTGCTCGGCCGCCGTTCCGACACCGGCGAATGGGCGATGATCTACGGCATCAATGAGCCGGGTGAGCAGCCGGCTGACACCGTGGTTCGTGAAATCAAAGAAGAGACCGGGGTCGATGCCATCGTCACCGATCTGGTGGCCGTTACTTCGTCCAACAAGGTAATCACATACGCCAATGGCGACAACACCATGTACATGGATCATTCGTTCCTGTGCGCTTTGAAGCCGGGAGGCAATGTCAAGCCATTTGTCGGTGATGAGGAAAGCCTCAATGTGGGCTGGTTCGACCTGGATGACCTGCCCTCTCCCCTGGCGGCAAGTACCACGGAACGACTCGGACTGTTCCACCAGTATTTGGAGAACAAAAAGCATGGCGACGCTCATGCCCTCTTCCAATTTGACGGGCAACAGCACTAGCAAAATCCTGCTACAGCATGAATGTGGGGAGCTCCGGTATCACACCGGAAGCTCCCCACATTGTTAATCGGTCAGGAACGAAGCCTTGCCATTGCAGCTATTTCAACTTACGCCCCGCACACCAAACCTGTTCGACCGTCCAGTCGGCGGGATTGATAAGATTGAAGTCGGCGGCAAAACCGGGCGCAATCAGGCCGATTGGAGCACCAGTCACCTCATTTGGCCGATTGAAGCCAAAGGCCTTTGCCGGTGTCAACGTCGCAGCCTCGACCGCATCGACAGCACTGATGCCGAGCTCGTTAACCGCACGACGCACAGCCACCTCCAGCAATAATGTGGAGCCGGCAATGGCGCCGTTGGACACCAGACGAGCATGACCATCGACCACATTCACGTCCAGCGCACCGAGTTTGTATGCGCCATCCGGGCAATCGGTGGCGGCCATGGCGTCGGTGACAAAGGCGGTACGATGCGGCGCGAAACGGAACGAAAGCTTCACCATGGGATTCTGCACGTGGAAACCATCGTTGATCAGCTCGATGGTCACGCGAGGATCCTCCACTGCGGCCGGAATCGGGCCCGGCTCACGATGGTGCAGGCCGTTCATCGCGTTGAACATGTGCGTCATGATGCCGGCCCCTGCATCAAAACCAGCCTTGGCGGTCTCGTAGTCGGCATCACAATGCCCCACCGCAGGCACCACACCGGCGGCGCGGAACTGGCGGATGGCGGAAATGCCATGCGGCAATTCAGGGGCAATGGTTATCTGCCGGATGCAGCCCAGCTTGCCATTGACAGCACCTGAGGCCTCCAGCATCTCATCCACGATTTCAGGAACCGGATCCTTGAGGCATTCCGGGTCATGAGCACCCTTGCGGGCCAAGGCCAGGAAAGGCCCCTCCAGATGGCATCCCAAAATATCGGGGCGTCCGGCTTCCATTTTGGCGCGCACATTGCGGATATTGCCGCAGATGACGTCCACGGGATTGGTAATCAGCGACAGCACCTGACGAGTCGTGCCATGCACGGCATGCCCGGCACGAGCCACATCAATGCCATCCGGGCCGTCATCGAAGCTCTTCTCCCATGCGCCGTGCGAGTGAATGTCCACATAGCCAGGAGTCAGGATTCGCCCTTCGGCATCCACCACTGCATTACGGTCAGCAGGGTCGATGCCCACCGTGCCGCAATACTGTTCGAAAGCCTCATCGCCCACACCGGATGCCACGATGGCACCGGATGCGTTGGACACGACCCAATACCCACTCTGTTCGCCGCGCGCATCCACCTTGCGGGCATTGCGAATGGCCACCGGAGCCGGTGCGCCTTCCAATGCCGCCGTCACACGGGAGACAATTTCTTCCCTATCAGACATATGCAATTCCTCCACGTGGTTGCCCCCCTTGAGAGGGGAGCCAACCAATAACTCAGATGCCCTGCCAGGCCGGCTTGTGGGTGTATGCGTAGCGGTAGTAGTCCTTGTGACGCAGGCGGCTCGCAGCCTCCTCGTCCACGATAATCGTGGCGTGCGGATGCATCTGCAGCGCGGAGGCCGGGCAGAATGCGGAGACGCCGCCTTCGACGGTCTCCTCGATGGCCTCGGCCTTGCCGGCGCCGAAGGCAAGTAGCACCAGATGGCGGGCCTTCATAATCGTGCCGATGCCCTGCGTAATGCAGTGGGTCGGCACCTGGTTGATGTCGTTGTCAAAGAAGCGCGCGTTATCCACACGGGTCTGCTCCGCCAGAGTCTTGACGCGAGTACCGGAAGCCAGCGAAGAGCCCGGCTCGTTGAAGCCCACATGGCCGTCCGTGCCAATACCCAGAATCTGCACATCGATGCCGCCAGCGGCCTCGATGGCGCGATCGTAGGCAGGGCCGGCAAGCGCCACCTTGTCGCCATCCTCAAGCGGCGTGCCATTGAGCACGTCACCGGGCACGTGGACCTTGGACGGATCCAGGCCAAGAGGCTCCACCACGGTACGGTGGATGGTGGCATGGTAGGACTCGGGATGGGTCAGCGGCAGCCCGATATATTCGTCGAGCGCGTAGCCACTCACCTGGGAGACGTCGATCGACTCGTCATGCACGATCTTGGCAAGCGCCTGATAGGCTGCCAGCGGGCTGGAGCCAGTGGCCAGGCCCAGCACTGCGTTCGGCTTGGCTTTGATGAGATCGGCCACGCAACGGCCATAAATCTCGCCTGCTTCGGCTTCGTTCTTGACAATGATGATTTCCGGCATAGGTATCTTCCTCCGTTCATGAGGCCCGCTAGACACGGGCTTCTGCCCAAAGCCGCCCATCATGGTTCATGGCAACTTCTTTGTCACTTTCCACAATGTGCAATCCGATTATGTCGATGTTCGCATCAACCTAACCAGTTATTTGTTAATACTACTTACAATTATGGACGTACGGACACTCGGCGTTCCCAAACCAGAACAATCGAGTACACTGGAATGTATTAGTGAAGTTCCCTAACAGATTCAACGCCGAGCGGAATCTCACATACCGTGTGGTTATATAGACATACAGCCGCCACGGCACATGCGCAGTCATCGTTCAGGCAGGAGGAATGTATGTCGTATCCCGGTCTTGCCACCGCGACGGATGACCGTACCGCCAAAGCCTCCCCCGCCGATGTACGCCGCAAAAACCGTCAGCTCATTTTCGCCCTACTGTTTCCCACCAAACAGTATTCACGCGCCGAACTTGGCCGCCGCACCGGACTGAGCCGCGTGGCCGTGTCTGACGTGGTCGGTCAGATGCTCGAAGAAGGCCTATTGCGCGAAACCGGCCAGGCGCCCAGCGGCGGCAAGGGCAAACGAGGCACGCTGCTGAGCATAGACACCAACCGGCTGCGCATAATCAGCATTGATTTGACGCAGGAGCATCTGCTTCACGGCACGGTCACCAATCTGTTGGGACAACCGCTGCGCCACGCCGAAGTCACCTTGAATGCCGGAGCATATGTTTCCGTGGACATCATCATCGAACTCATCGAGAAGATGCTCGGCATGTCCGACGGCGAGGTCATCGGCATCGGCGTGTCCTCCCCCGGTGTGGTCGATGGCGGCGTAGTGCGATCCTCCACGATGCGCGGATGGCGCAATCTCGATTTGGCCACACCCATCAACGAGCATTTCGGCATCGACACCACCGTCAGCAATGACGCCACTAGTGCCATGCTCACCGAACGCTTCTTCGGCCAGGGCGGGCCGAATATGTTGTTCGTGCGGATGGACAGCGGCCTCGGTTCGGCGATTCTGCTGAGCGACACCCCAGTCATCGGCGAACTGCATGCGGCGGGCGAAATCGGCCACATCTCCATCGACTTGAATGGTCCACTATGCCCATGCGGCAAACGTGGATGCCTGGAGACCATGATTTCCGCCGATGCGCTGAGAAAACAGATGGCCAACGTCGACGATGACGAGCGGCAGGCAATACTCGCCCGCGCCGGACGGTACCTCGGCCAGGCCTTGGCCATGCCCGCGGGCCTGTTGGATATGTCCGACGTCTGCATATTCGGGCAACCGGACATCATCAACACGACCTTCATCGACGCCGCCCAGGCCTATCTCGACGCCAGCACGTCATCGTCCTTCCACAAGCACACCGTGATCAGGCGCTGCGAATGCGGGCCGGATATCACCGTGCAGGGAGAAGCCATCGCCGTGCTGCTCCAGTATCTGGCCAAATAGTCAGATAGCCAGCACCGGGTGGCAGCACTACGCGGCCATAGCCGCTCCGATGGCCCCCACCGGCTGCCCCGCCGGGGCCAGACGAAGCCGAGCCGGCAAATCCAGCGACTCCAAAAAGCGGCACTGTGATTCTCGACGACGCAGCTCAGCGGTAATTACCTCAACCAACGGTTCGCCGGTTTTGGCCATACCGCCACCCAACACGATCAATCGGGGATCGACCGACTGAGCCAAAATCTGGATGGTGTCGCCAATGGCCCTCACCACCATATCCAGCACATCCACGGCCTTCGCCTCACGTCTGCTGGCGCAGCGAATCAAGTCGGGCATCGGCGGATCGGCGTTCGGCCACAACCTGCCCACCGCAGCCCCCGAGCACACGGTTTCCAGACACCCATACTGGCCGCAGGGGCACTTCAAACGATGCGGCTCAACCGGAATATGACCGATTTCGCCTGCGGCCCCACTATATCCATGCAGCAGCACCCCGTTCTGCACGATGCCCGCAGCCAGTCCGGTACCGAAATTCAGGAACGCGATGGTGCCGTCCAAGCCATCCGCACCTCCCAACAGCACTGCAGCACCCACTGCGGCAGCGTTGACATCGTTTTCCACATGCACCGGCACGCCTGCCAGTCTGGAGACTTCGGGGCCCATATCCAACGAAACCACATCAAGATTCACGATGTTGCCCACGTGTCCGGTGGCGGAGTCGACCGTGCCCGGTGTGCCGATGCCGATTGCCGAGACCTCGTCAAAGCGGGTTCCCGCGGCCTGCCGCGCGACCGATACAATGTCCTCGACCACCGCAGCGTTACCATGACGTGCAGGGATTCTGGCGGAGTTCAGCACCGCGCCCGTTGCATCGACAAGCGCCGCCTCGATTTTGGTGCCACCCACATCAACACCAATCCTGAAATTGTTCACGGTGTTATCAGTCATTGCCTATCCCCCGTTCTTCGTCGAACAATATGCTTGGAATCAGTATGCATTTATGTATTGACAACTATCTTAACAAATTACAGAAAACCATGCGCCTCATACGCGACACGCCGAGACATAAGTTGATTGCGCAAATAGATTAACTACGTTAATATCTTAATCAAGTTCAGATTCAAAGACGAGCGGACGTTACCCAGGCAACGACGCGGGACAAAGGAGAATGATATGGCAGACGATACTGCACGCGCCACTTCTCAGGCCAGCGTTTCCGAATCCAACCGCTCCCGCATCGTCAAGCATCTCTACCACAACGGCATCAGCTCCCGCGCACAAATCGCCAAGGCCTTGGAACTCACGCCGGCCGCCATCACCAAGATCACCGCACGGCTTATCGAAGCCGGCATGATTGAAGAGACCGGCGACCTGGAAGGCTCCAAGAACCGCCGTTCCATCGGGCTGAAAATTGACACCGCTCGCTTCCGCGTCATTGGTGTCAAGTTCGCCCGTCCCCTCGTGCAAATCGGCGTGTTCGACCTGTGCGGCAATGCGCTCAGCACCGAAAACCTGCCCCCGGTGTACGACCACACCATCAGCGACACCATCACGGCCATCCACCAACGCATCAGCGAGCTGCTTGATGACGATCCGTCCATCGTGGCCATCGGCATGGCCGTTCCCGGCCCTTACCTGCGCAACGTCGGCCGCACCGCTGTGGTCTCCAGCATGCAAAGCTGGCGCAAAATCAACTTCATCAACGAATTTTCCACCGCGTTCCGAGTGCCCGTCTTCATCGAGCAGGATGCCCGCGCCGGCGCGCTGGCCCACTACCTGTTCGACCCCGCATTCCACACCAACGATTACCTCGCCTACTATCTGGTCGGCGAAGGCGTGGGACTTGGCGTCATCGACAATGGCCACCTCGTCAACGGCGCGCAAGGCGCAGCCACCGAAATCGGCCATATCTCCGTTGATGTCAACGGCAAGCCCTGCGATTGCGGCAACGTCGGCTGCCTGGAACGTTACTGCTCCGCCCCGGTCATCCATGACATGCTTATCGAGGACGGCTCGGTTATCCCGGACGCCTCAGACATGACCCATGCCGAAGCCGCCCGAGCCTTGTTCGCCAAAGCCAACGAAGGCAACGCCGCGGCCCAGTCCATGGTTCGCGAAGTGGCGCGGTATATCGGCTACGGCTGCATCACCATCTTCAACGCTTTCAATCCCGAACACATCATCATCGGCGACATCGTATCCGAGGCGGGCCATCTGCTGCTGGACACGGTTCGCGCCACGGTGGCCGAACGAGCCATCCCCGAAATCAACGATTTCACCTCCATAACACTCTCCACCCTACCGATTGACTCCACCGTCTGCGGAGCTGCGGCTGTGGCGGTCACCCAGTTTTTGGAACACCCCTCGGTGTTCTTCGACGTTTCCTGACCGAAGCGCCGACCAGAGATTTCCATACGAAATCAGTAATCAGAGAAACCATAAGGAAAGGAACCAACCATGACTACCCCGATCGTTCTGAGCCTTGGCGAACTGCTGTGGGATATGCTGCCGGGCGGCAAGCGAGCCGGCGGCGCCCCTGTCAACTTCGCCTACCACGCGATGAAGAACGGCACCGAAGGCTGGGCTATCAGCGCGGTCGGTGAGGATGAGCTCGGCGACGAGCTGATCGCCAAGGCCGACGAAGCCGGCATCAACACCGTTATCCAGCGCAACGCTTGGCCGACTTCCACCGTCGAGGTCGCCCTGAAGAACGGTATCCCGGAGTACACCATCGTCAAGGGCGTGGCCTGGGATCACATTCTGTACACCCGCCAGCTCATCAATGTTGTTTCCAAGGCCGACGCCGTCTGCTTCGGCACCCTGGCCCTGCGCTCCCCCGAATCGCACGCCACCATCACCGAGCTGCTCAAGCACACCAAGCCGGGCGCGATGAAGTTTTTCGACATCAACCTGCGCGGCGACCACTACTCCAAGGAACTCATCGAGGAGCTGCTCAAGGCCACCACCGTATTCAAGATCAACGACGAAGAGCTCCTGCTGCTGCGCGACATGTTCAATATCCGCGGCACCTCCGGCGAGGATGCCTCCCGCTGGTTCCTGGACGAGTTCGACCTCGATTACGTGATTCTGACCGCTGGCTCCGCCTACTCCACCATCATGTCCCGCAAGGGCGAGGTTTCCACGCTGGACACCCCGCATGTCGAGGTGGTTGACACCGTGGGTGCCGGCGACTCCTTCTCCGGCACGTTCACCGCTCGCACTCTGCTCGGCGACTCGCTGGCCGACGCTCACCGCAAGGCCGTCAACACCGCCGCCTTCGTGTGCACTCAGGCCGGCGCTTGGCCGGAGTATCCGGCTGAGATGCCTGACTACCTCGTTGCCGCAGGCAAGTAAGCCTTCGGCAACACCGACCAATAGGCCATACTTTTCCAGCCGTTTTTCGGCTCATGCTCACGCTGGGACAATGACGTTCCGGCACTCGCCAGCCCCTGTCTCCCGGCGTGAGCCATGCCCAAAAACAGGTGATTGATAACTGAATATCGATTAGCAATTCATTGTCTCATTGCAGTAAAGAAAAAGGGAATTCAAAATGAGCAACGAAACCACCAAGACCGGCAACGCCGGCCTCGTAAAATCGCGCCTGTGATGTTCGCGTTCTTCGTCATGGGCTTCGTCGATCTGGTCGGCACCGCACGTCTGGTGCTAATCGTCATCTCTTTCGCCTTCCTCGGTATCGGCAACACCTTGATGCAGGTGTCTCTGAACCCGCTGCTCACCGTGTTCGTCAAGGGCGACAAACTCGCCTCCACACTGACGCTCGGCCAGTTCGTCAAGGCCTTCGCCTCCCTGTTCGCCCCATACATCGCCATCTGGGGTGCCACCAAGCTCGGCATGTGGTGGATCCTGTTTGTGATCTACCTGGTCGTCGGCATCATCGGTTACGTGCTGCTCGCCTTCGACAAAATCGATGAGCCCGCCCCGACGCCGGTACCACCACCATCGGCCGCTGCTTCAAGCTCCTGTTCTCCGACCGCATCGTGTTCCTGTACTTCCTCGGCATCGTAGCCCACGTGGGCGTGGACGTCGGCATCAACGCCCAGGCCCCGCGCATCCTCACCGAACACACCGGCGACACCTTCACCGAAATCGCCGCCACCGCCATCATGGTCTACTTCATCGCCCGTATGATCGGCTGCTTCACCGGCGGTATCGTGCTCTCGAAGATCTCCAACCACGTCGTCATTCTGGTGTGCGGCATCATCATGACCGCCTCCGCCGTGTGCTTCACCATCTTCTGCTCGATCACTTCCAACCTGCCGGCCGCCTTGTTCTGGGTGGCTGTGGCTCTGGTCGGCTTCGGTAACTCCAACGTGTTCTCGCTCTTCCTCTCCCACACCCTGATGTACCGCCATGAGCACCAGAACGAGATTTCCGGCCTGATGCTCATGGGCCTGATCGGCGGCGCCATCTTCCCGCCCATCATGGGTGCCCTGGCTGATGCCATGAACGCCCAGCTCGGCGCCATCATCGTGATGGCCGTTGGCTGCCTGTACGTGCTGGTCATCGGCGTTGGCTACAAGGCCATCATCGAAGGCAAGAAGGCCGCTCAGGTCGAGGCCTGATAATTTGGCCCGCTTTAGCGGGGTTTGCCTCAGCAGATAAACGACAAGCCCTGTACGAATCACGCTCATGGTTCGTACAGGGCTTTTGCATGCGCACTTGGCACTTGGCACTTGGCACTTGGCTCAGTGCACGCCACCTGGCATATCGATTTCGGTATCGATGATGATGGTCACCGGCCCATCATTGACCAAGCCAACCCGCATATGCGCGCCGAACCTACCTTCTTTGACCGGCACTCCCCCGGAGCGTAGCGCCTCATTGAACTTGATCCATGTAATATCGGCGTGCTCCGGCTTGCCCGCCTTGATGAAGCTCGGGCGGTTGCCTTTGTGCACATCGGCAAACAATGTGAACTGCGAGATGGAGAGAATCTCACCGCCGATGTCCTGAATCGAACGGTTCATTTTGCCCTGCTCATCTTCGAATACCCGCAGATTGAGGATCTTGTGAGTCAACCACGCAATCTGCTGGTCACCATCCTCATCGGTCACACCCACCAGAATCATGAATCCCGGACCAATCTGCTGGGGCTCAAATGTAGGGTCCAATGTGCCCAACTCATTGATCACGTCCACGGATGCTTCAGATACTCGTTGCACTACAACTCTCATGACTCCCTACAGTAGCAACAAAAAAGCGCCGTTCCCTTACGGAAACGACGCTTGTCTTGGTGGAGTCGCGGGGAATCGAACCCCGGTCCGATGACCGAGCCCACAGTCTTCTACGTGCGTAGTCTGCTGGCCAAGTTGGCGGTTTTTCTGCCCCCATCGCTGTCGCAGACAACTGATGGCGAGCATATCCGCAGTAAAAGTCCTGATGGAGCCCTGAGGCTCAACTCCATCAGCAAGTCTTCTTAACGACGCTCAGCATCCTCCCAAAGACGAAGAGGAGTGAACGGAGCGGCTGCTCACTGGTTAATCCTGACTAAAAATCAGGCAGCGAGAGCGAACTCAGTGCGGTTAGATTTAGCACTTATTCTTTTGCCGGGGTCATCCACGAGCGGACCCGGCGTTCTCGGCACGCTTCCCTGCAGCGAACAGGTCACCGTCGAAACCGATCGACCCCAATCTTGAATTATCAAGCTTCCAGCCTTTCGGCCGGACGTTTCACCATACACCTGTATCTATGCATTTGCAAATCAGCTCACAGCAGACCACGAACAAGCCCGCTCACGTCAGTCAGCCCAAACGACCAGGAACATCACTTCATGATAGGTTTCAACGGCGCGGATACATCGACCTGATGACGGTCGCCAATCACATTGGAGTCATTGATAATCTTATCGACCACTGCCATTTTCAGCTTGAGCTGAGAGGAATTGCCCCACACAATCACACGGTCGCCGTCATTGAGTGTGGTGGTCACGGAATCCTGCGTTTCCGCAGTGACCTGGGTGATTGCCGAACGCATTGATTCCGGTAGCGCACCCAGAATGGTCAGGGCTTCCTTGATCGAACGATTCTTCAGGCTCTTATCGACATCCTTGACTTCAATAACGGGAATGCCGTCCACATTCGCGTCCGTCACCGAATTCAATACGCGAGCCTGTGAATCGACCGCAGTCAACGTATCCCCGTTTTTCAGCATGGCGGCGGGCCGTTGCGCTTTGACCTCAACGCTCATCGATTTCGGGAATTGCTTGGAGACGTTGGCCTCACTCACGCCGGGAATATCCCCGAGCTGTTTGGACACGTCGTTCGTGGATACCAAAAACAGCGATTTACCCGCCTGCTTATCGGCAATAGAGCGAATGGTCTGCTCACTGACCCATTCGTTGGCTCCAGATACGCTGATCGCACCCACTTCCAGGCGGAACACCGAAGAGAAGAACAGCAACCATACCAGCCCAATCAGCACCGCCACACTGGTTACCATGGCTACCACTCGCAGCGCGATGACGCGCATGCCCGCACGCTTGCGCTCCTTGGCTCGTTCGGTGAAATCCACCACTTTCGGACGGGAAATCACTCCCAGCGTACCGGTGGTCTGATGCAGCGTCTCAGCAACATAATCCTCACTATGCAGCTCGCGCGCGTCTACAAACGCACCTTCCCGCCCGATGGCACGCGTCACTTCCTGAGGCCGAGACTCGTCCACGATTTCCGGACGGGAGGCCACGGAACGGGCTTTACGCGACTTTCCAGCCTTGCCCGGACCTCGCTGGTGCGATTCCACCGAACGGGGTTTGCGACGCTCTCCTTTCGCGCCGCCAGAACTGACGGTACGACCTGCCATTACTCACAACTTTCGCGATGGGCCTCGAGCGCGGTGAGCAGCACCTGATCCATATCAGTGATGTCGCCGGCGCCCACGGTAAAGATCACATCCCCATGGTGGGCTCGCATGGCCATCATCCTGGCGGCAAGACCCATGTCTTCAACCGGTTGAATCCACTCGCCGGCAGCCGCATCCTTGATGCCAGCAGCAGCATCCACGATGGTGGCCGCGGTAATCTCCGGGAAGTCCTCCTGCTTTTCACGGGCAGGGAAAATGCCGGTGACGATGACATCATCGGCCTTGGCCAGCGCCTCGGCGAATTCGTGCGCAAAAAACTTGGTACGAGAGAACAGATGAGGCTGGAAAATCACGCGAACGGTCGACTGCGGATAACGGCGCCGTGCTGCATCCAGCAGAGCCGCGATCTCCGTAGGGTGGTGCGCGTAATCGTCCACCACCGTGACCTGCTTAACGGTTCCGTGCACCTGAAAACGGCGTGCAGCTCCCAGGAACGTACCGACAGCCTGTGCGGCGTCGGTGGGAGAGACTCCCAACAGCACAGCGGCGGTGATTGCCGCGGCGGCATTACGCGCATTATGGATGCCGGGAACCTTGAGTTCCACACGCTGGGCCACAGCATCTGCAGAGGTCACCGCGGCGGGAAGGTGCAAGGTAAGCCGTTCAACGCCGGTGCCGGCGGTCTCCTGTTCAGAGGAAATCCACACATGCGCGGCACCCCCTAAATCAGGCAGCTGCTCAATGGGCGTGGTGCCATAGACGACGGTATGGGCCTTGATGTCGGCAGGCAGCGCCTGAAACACGGCCAGCGCGTCAGGATCATCAGCGCAGATCACCACATGGCCGGTTGCATGGCCGGCATGATTCACGAATGCGGCACGGTAATGCGCTTCATCGCCGTAATGGTCAAGATGGTCGGCCTCGGCATTGGTAATGATGGCGATGGTGGGGTGGTATTTGGCGAAGCTGCCGTCGGACTCATCGGCCTCAGCCACCAACACGTCACCTTGACCGGCATGGCCACCGTCCAAGGTGGTACCGTCCGGCCCTTGGATGGAACCGCCGATGGCATAGCTGGGATCAGCTCCGGTATGCACCAAAATGTGCGCAAGCATGGAACTGGTAGTGGTTTTGCCGTGCGCACCGGCCACGGTCACGGCTCGCTTGCCGTTCATCAGTAAAGCGAGAATATCGCTGCGATGCACGATGTACAGGCCAGCCTCGTTCGCGGCAACGATTTCCGGATTGCTGGGCTTGATGGCACTGGAATAAACAACGGTCGAAGCCGAAGCCACATTTTCCGCCCGTTGCCCGAATTCAACGGTGATACCCAATGATTCCAGTCGGTCAGTTTTTGCACTGCGCTCACGGTCGGAGCCGTCCACCGACACGCCCTCGGCGTTCAGCATCTCGGCCAGGACGCTCATACCGGCACCCCCGATACCGATGAAATGCGTAGGGCCAAGATCTGCGGGACGGGCCGCAGCATCGAACGAAGCATGGGTAGGGTCAAGCACAATGGGCTGATTCTGGGACAATTGACGCTCCTTGAGGGATTTCCAGCACCTCTATTATGGCTGTACCCCGTGCCAACGCAACGAGGTATGGCCGATTCTGATCAAACGTGAATTTACCGGTTCCTATTGAGCAAGCTGCAGGACACGGCGCGCCATGATGCGCGCGGCATCACGTATGCCGTATTCCCATGCTTTGCGTCCAAATTCAGCAAGCATTTCGTGGTCGGCAAGCATGCCCGGCACATGATCATGCACCCATGCCGGCGTCAGGTCCTTATCCGCTACCAGCAGACCGCCACCAGCGTTCACCACCGGCTCCGCATTAAAGCGCTGTTCGCCGTTGCCAATGGGCAGAGGCACATAAATGGCCGGCAATCCCAGCGCCGCCAGCTCCGATACCGAACCGGCTCCAGCACGGCATATCACCAGATCGGCGCAGGCAAAGGCCAAGTCAATCCGCTCCAGATATTCAGCCACGTGATAATCGCCTTGACCTGCCGAATCGGGGCCGATTCCAGTAAGCACATCAGCCTTCACCGACTTGCTGACCATACTGCGCACCTCATCGCTTTTGCCACGTCCGGTCAGATGAATGATCTGAGCATGGGCCAGCAAATCAGCGGCGGACGAGGCAATGGCTCGATTCAGGCTCTGCGCGCCCAGGGAACCTCCGGTGACCACAACCACAGGACGGTTTGGATCGATGCCGAGCTCAGCGGCCGATTCCTTTCTCACACCCTCGCGGTCGACTTCCAGTCGCTGGGAAAGCGCGGCAATGGCCGGACGCAACGGCAGACCGACACGCTCGAGTGCAGCGCCTTTTCTGGGTTTCAGACCGGTTTCGTCATACACCGTACCGATGAAGTCGGCCCATCGCGCTCCCAACTTGTTGGCCATGCCGGCACGCGCATTTTGCTCGTGTATGGCGATGGGGATGTCCATCTTATGCGCCGTGGCATACACGGGGGCCGATGCATAACCGCCAAAGCCAGCGACCACGTCGGCATGCCTGCTCTCCAAAATGGTGCGCACTTTGGCCGTTTCGCGCTTCCACTTGGCCGGGAATTGCAGCAAATACGCATTGGGGCGGCGTGGGAACGGCACTTTCTCAATGGTGTCGAGTTCGTATCCCGCTTGAGGCACCAAATCTTTTTCCAGGCCGACCGCAGTGCCGATAACAGTGACCTGCGCCGCGGGTTCAAGTTCGCGAATCGCCCCGGCGACGGCGAGTAATGGATTGACGTGTCCAGCGGTTCCGCCGCCGGCAAGAACGATATGAGGTGCTCCTTGGGTCATGACTACCGAGTGTACTCTACACGCTCTGGCGAGACTGCTTAATCTGCGGTTGGCATCGCATAAGTCCCACAACTAGTCCTGCGGCCGCCAAACACATCACCATTGAGGAGCCGCCTGCCGACACGAATGGCATAGGCACGCCAAGCACCGGGAACACTCCTACGACCACGCCGATATTGACCATGGCCTGTCCCACAATCCAGATGGTCACACACATCAGCACCATTGATACGTACCGATCAGCGACCTGCAGCGCAACGACGATCATGCACCATCCCAGAATCGCGAAGAACAGGAGCACTATGGCACATCCCACGAAGCCGGTTTCCTCTCCGATGATAGCGAAGATGAAATCGTTATGCGCCGCTGGAAGATAATTCCACTTCTCACGCGAATTGCCAATGCCCACACCAAGGAAGCCACCCGAAGCAATGGCGTACTTCGCATGCATGGACTGATAGCACACCGTCTGTGCGTCGGCCGCAGAACAATCCCCGTACGTGGCGAGAATACGCCGCATACGGTTCGGGCTGGAAATCGCCAGCACCGCCACCATCGCCGCCATCACCAGCACGCCTATGCCCATCCATTTGCCCGGAAAACCCGCAATCAGGAAAGCCACAATGCCGATGAAAATCAGAATCATGGCAGTGCCAAGATCCTTACCGCCAATAACGGTCAACAATCCGACCGCAGAAACGCCAAGAGGAACTGTATAGGCTTTCATGCCTTGTTTGCGATAGAGTTTTTTGGCGGCTCTCAGCGCGGTGGGAAGCCACACGCACAGCGCGAATTTCATGAACTCGGCCGGCTGTATGGTGGTGAATCCCAGATTCAACCATCCTCGGTTGCCGTACACGTCAATGCCCAACGGTGTGAAGGTCAACGCCTGTACGAGTATCGAGCAGAGCATCAGCGGCAGACCGATGCGTTTCCAGAACCCGACCGGCATCACCATGGCAAAAAAACCCACAATCAGGCCAAGGATGCAGAACACTCCCTGATTGAGCAATTGAACAAATGGCGATCTGCCTTGCGCCGCCATGGTGACCGTGGAACTGGAGAACACCATGATCAGGCCAAAGCAGGTCAGTCCCACCACCGCCATGCGGAAACCGTTATAGCACCACAGCGGATTGAGCAGGCTTCGCCAGCCGGTGTAATCGGTAATGACCAGAGCCGGCTTATTTGCATTCCCGTGCGATTTGCGAACCGAAGAATTATCGGAGACCATGCACCTCGCTCCATGCCTTGGCTGCGGCTGCAAAACGATTGCCTCGATCGGCATAAGACACGAATTGATCCATGGACGCGCACGCAGGCGCCATCAGCACCACGTCTCCGGCTGCCGCATAGTCTCCGCAGGCAGCCACCGCACGATCCATCACCGTATCGTTGTCCTGCGGATCGATGACGGTCACCGGAATGTCCGGTGCTTGGCTGCGGAAGGCTTCAATCATCGGCTGCTGATCTTTGCCGATAATGACGGCGGCCTTAATGGTATGAGCCTGATTGCTGACCAAATCCTCAAAACGGCTGCCTTTGGCCAAGCCTCCGGCAATCCAGACCACGGACTTGGCCGAGAAGCTGGACAACGAAGCGTTGGCGGCATGGCCATTGGTGGCCTTGGAATCGTCCACGAATCGAATAACGCCGCCGTTCACACGTGCTTCGGCCACGGTTTCGATACGATGCCCGCCCGGTTTGAATGTCTGCAACGCCTCAAGAGCGGTTTCCCGGTCGGCGCCAAGGCCCAAAACCAACACCAGCGCGGTCAGGGCGTCGGCAACCAGGTGTGGGTACAACGAGCCATCCGGCTCCATCAAATGGGTGAAATCGGCGATGGCGGCGAGCTTGATAGGCTCCCCCACTTTGCCGCCGGCAACGCCGCTGCGATCCACAATCCAGCCGTCCGCGATGCCAATCTGGCCGGCTTCAGGCTCGTTCAACGTAAATCCTACTTTGCGGCATCCTGCGGCAACGGGTGCGGCTTGAGCCAGTTCGCTGACTTTGGCGTCCTGCGCGTTATAGGCGATGACGCGCCGGGCGGCGCGGAATACCTTGGATTTATCAGCCGCGTAGTTCTCGCGCCCGCCATGCCAGTCAAGATGATCGTCGGCGATATTGGTGATGGCTGCACAGTCAAGTTCCAAGGAATCGGTGAAATGCAGCTGGAAGGAGCTCAACTCCACGCAGAGCACATCATGCTTGGGGTTGGTGGCGCAGCGGGACAGGCTCATGCTCATGTCTCCAGAGGCAATGTTGCCGGCGGTGGGTGCATCCAGACCACACGCGGTAAGCATCTCCGAGGTCATTTCGGTGGTGGAGGTCTTGCCGTTGGTTCCAGTGATGCCGATCCAAGGCGCAGGCTTGCCGGTCCTCGCATTATCCGCGCGCAGACACCACGCAAATTCCACCTCGCTCATCACGGGAATACCACGACGCTGCGCTTCGAGAATGAACGGAGTACGCGGATTGAACACCGGCGAGGCCATCACATAATCGACCTGATCCCAATCCACCTCGTCGAAGGAATGCAAATCAGCATCGCTTTTTCGTTCGTCTACACCAATGACATGGGCGCCGCGCTCCCGCAGCACCTCGGCCAACGAAGTGCCGGACACTCCCAGTCCGGCAATCACCACTGTCTTATCCGCTACTTGCATGATTCCTCCCAAATTTAGGAATACCGTGGGCGAGCTTAGGCCCTTCAGATTTCCGCTAGCTGAACAGCAGTCCGGATCGGGTGACCCAGTCACAGTAGAAAATGGTCAGGGCGAGCAGCACGAAGATGAGTTCAATCATCCAGAAACGCACTACCACCTTGGTCTCCGTCCAGCCTTCAAGTTCAAAATGATGGTGAATCGGCGCCATCTTGAATACACGCTTATGCGTCATTTTGAAGTATCCCACTTGAATGACGTCGCTCATGGCCTCCATGACGTATAGGCCGCCGAGGATCACAGTCAGGAACTCGGTGTGCGTGGCAATGGACAGAGCCGCGAACAGGCCGCCAAGTGCCAGGGAACCGGTATCGCCCATGAAGATGGACGCAGGGTTCGAGTTGTACCACAGGAAGCCGAAGCACGCCACCGCAGCGCAAATCGCGATGATGGTCAGATCCAGCGGATCGGACACGGCATAGGAATAGCCGCCATGATCGCCACCCTTGATGTGGTAGCTTTCCCAAAACGCGATGACGGCGAATCCCACGAAGGAGATCATCGACGATCCGGCGGCCAGCCCGTCCAGACCGTCGGTGAGGTTCACTGCGTTGGTCCATGCGGTCATCAGGAAGTTCACCCAGATAACGAACAGGATGATGGCCACCGCACGGCCCGCAAAATCAAAGCTGAAAAACGGCTGTTCAATGAAGCTCATACCAGGCTGTGCGCTGGGGAACCCGGATTTGGTGGGGATAATCAGCGCCAGCACCGCATAGATAGTGGAAAGAATGAATTGGCCGATGAACTTACCGCCCACCGTCAGGCCTTCATTCTGCTTCTTGCGGACTTTGGCAAAATCGTCGATGAATCCCAACACGCCCATGGACAGCATGGCGAACAGCACCAGCACCGCAGACCATGAGGGCACATCACCCGATCGCAGGTATCGATACAACGCCGAGGCGCCCCATCCCAGCACAATCGCAAAATTGATAACCACACCGCCAAGCGTGGGGGTACCGCGCTTGACCAGATGCGATTGAGGACCGTCCTGACGGATGTACTGGCCGTAGTGCAGCTTGTGCACCAGACGTATCAGCAACGGCGTGCCGACCAAGGTGACAATCAGCGACACCAGCATTCCAATAATCAGAGCAATCACGTGTGGCTTCTCTCCTCTTGTCGGTCTTCTTGTCGGTTCAGCGTCAGGCCCACCGCTCAGCCAATGCGCTGAGTCCGGAGGCGTGCGAGCCCTTGAGCAGTACCACGGTATCCGTATGATTCTTGGCCAAGTCAAGGACTATGCGCTCGGCCTCATCAATGGTCTGCACACAGTCTACCGAAGCCGCACGCCCACGTGTTGCGCCTTCGGCCAAAGATTCGGCCAACACGTTCAGATGCGCGTCTGAGGGCGATCCGACCGTGATGATGGCATCCAGTCCCAGACCGGCCGCATATTCGCCGGCCGAAGCGTGCAATTCACGCTCATCCGCACCAAGCTCGAGCATCGCGCCCAGCAATGCCACACGGAATGGCTGGCGACCATCATTCGCATTCCATGCTCGCAGGCCGTCCAATCCGGCTTTCATGGAATCCGGGTTCGCGTTGAAGGAATCATCAATCAGCTCGAACGAAGCTCCTTGACGGCTCACCGTGGATAGAGCCATACGATGCGGGCTGATGGTGTGCTGCGCGGCCAACGTCTGTGCAATAGCAGTCAGCGGCATGCCATATCGCAATGCGACGGTTGCCGCGGCAAGCGCGTTCATCACATTATGACGGCCTGGAATGCCCAGATGTACGGCAACCCGCTCGCCGTGCGCGTCGGTCATGGTGAATTCGGCGTGATCAGCGGCATCTGCAGCAATATGATCGGCATGCACCTCGGAGTCACGGGTGTGCCCCTGACCAAACCACAGTACGTCGCCGGAAGCCAACTGTGCCATGGGCACGACGTAATCGTCATCGGCATTCAGCACGGCGGTGCCGCCGGGCAGCAGCCCCTGCACGATCTCGCTTTTCGCTTGGGCAATGCGCTCCCTGGAACCGAATTCGCCGAGATGCGCGACTCCGACCCTGAGCACAATAACCGTATTCGGCGGTGCGATACGGGTCAGCCGCGCGATCTCACCGATATGGTTGGCGCCCATTTCCGCTACGAAAAAACGGGTGTCGGCATTGACTCGCAATGCGGTCAACGGCAAGCCGATCTCATTATTGAAAGAACCAATCGGCGCCACGGTGGGACCCAACGTGCTCAGCAGCGCGGAGAGCAAATCTTTGGTGGTGGTTTTGCCCACCGAACCGGTCAATCCGATCAGGTCAAAGGCACCGGGCAGCTGGCGCCGACGATCGATATTATGCTTGGCCAGCAATCCCAATGCTGCGACGGTGTCTTCGACCACGATCTGCGGCATCGTTGTGCACGCTACTTCATGGTCGACAATGGCGGCTGCGGCTCCTTGGTCAGCGACCTTATCCACGAAGTCATGGCCATCGACCCGCTCGCCCTTAATGGCCACGAACACTGCTCCGGAACCGGCTTGACGAGAATCAGTCACCGTTTCAGTGGCTTCAATGGCGGGACCGTCGCCTGCTACCAACCGACCGTCAACGGCCTTGGCGATTTCCTCCACGCTCATCGGGACCATGGTGTCTTGAACTCCTTCAGTGTGTCGTATATTGCTGTATTGTATTGCATCCGCTGCACGTCATCTGAGATTATTGGCCACTCGCAGAGCACTACGCACGTTGTTCCTGCGCACGCCTGCCGCGAGCACCATGGCAACAGCAAGAGACATATGGCCGAGCCTATCCTGGTCAAACATGGCGGGCGATTCGGCCGCCAGTTCGTCAGACTCCCCAGTAGGTACGGTCAGAGCCAGGGCACGGTCGGACACAAACGCATATCGGGTTTTTAAGGAGGCCACATCCTCCCCTTGCGCGACTCGCTCGGAGCCCAGCACGTCCACGTTCACTGATTCCAACGCTTCACGTTGCAGTGTGGCATTATTCATCGCGATGATAACGGCGGCAACGCCGTCCTCCGCGCAGACCGCAAGGGTGCGCTGCACATCGAGGATGCCCAACGGATACGAAAGGTTCAAAGAACGCGTCATCGACGTGGAACCAGTGGAATCGATCACGGCAACGGGGTTGCCCAGCATGTGCAGGAAATCGGCAAGATGCTTCACACCGGCATGGATGATGTCATCATCATCGCCGGCCACGGCAAATACCGCCATAGCATTGGATGGGGTTCCTGCCAGAGAACTGGCCAAATCACCGAGCATATGGTTGCCGCAATCGCCGAACACCAGCGGGATGCCAGACTGGATATCCCGGCCACGGCACGTTCTGGGCAGCAGAGCCGCATAGGCACCGGATTGCTCGGCACGGGGCAGATCGGCAAGATGATTGCTGTCGCAGATATACATCGCGCCAGGCGAAATGGTGTCTACAGCATCGCTGAGCGATGTGATGGTGACATTGGACGCAAATTCCGGATCAATATCGAAGCCATACCGCTCGGCCAGCATGCCCAAAGTCATTCGCTGGGCGATGGATTCGCTCACTGCGCTCATGGGTCAACGCCTTTCTTTTCGATATATCACCAAGTGACCGGAATAGCATCTTTACGCGGCGTCGAGATAGGCACCTCATATTTCTGCATAAGGAACGCACAAATCTGCGCGGATACCGGGCCTGCGGTCAGGCCACCGAAACCAGTCGGGTCCTTGAGCACCACAGTCACGACGAAACGCGGATTGTCGGCGGGAATGGCCACCGAGTAATCGGAGATGATGGAGGACAGCTTGCCATCGGCGCCCTGCACCTCGGCAGTACCGGACTTCGCGGCCATGCGGTAGCCATCAACCTTGACGAAGGCGCTGTAGCTATCCGAAACGGACTCCATGGCATCCATCATCTGAGCGGCCACCTGCTCATCGACCACGCGAGTGGCCTTGCTCTTGTTTTCGGTGTTGCCGTCATCCGACTTGATGATGGACTGCTGCTTCACTCCCTTATTGGCAATGGTGGCCACGATGTTGCTCAGCTGCAAGGCATTGACCGTGTATCCCTGACCGAACAGCACGGTGTTGCGAGTTCGCGCATCCCATGACGAGGGAGAGGGCAGCACGCCACTGGACTCGCCAGGCAGATCCAATCCCGTGGACTGTCCGATGCCGAACTTGGTCAGGTATTCGTACCGCTGCTCATCCGTGTAGCCATCGCCGGCCATGACCATACCGATATTCGATGATTTCTGGAGAATGCCAGCCAGAGTCCAATGCTCATCACCATGCTCGAAGGCGTCCTTATAGGTCTGGCCATCCACAGTGAGCTGGCCTGGCACGGTGTACTGATCCGTCGGTTTGCGCAACCCGGTCTGCAAATAACCGGACATGGAAATAACCTTGCCGATCGAGCCCGGTTCAAAGGTCTGGGACACGGCTCGCGAAACGTTCATCTTCGCTTCGTCACTGCCGGCCGCTATCTCATCGCTGTCCGCCAGAGCCAGTATTTCGCCGTTCTGCACGTTCTGCACCACGGCGATACCCCACTGGGCGCTGTACTGGGCTGTCGCTTCCTTCATGATCTTCTTGGCATACCACTGCACATCACGATCAATGGTCAGCGTAACGTCTTTGCCGTCCTTGGCGGCCACGGATTCGGTCATGGTGCCGGGAATCTCTTCGCCACCGTAGTTGCCACGCTGGTAAATCTGGTGTCCATCGGTGCCGGTGAGCGTTTTGTTCTCCATTTGCTCGAATCCGGCCACGCCCACGCCTTCGTCGTTGACTCCGCCGAGCAGCGATCCCATCAGTTCTCCATCAGGGTACAGGCGTTCGCTGCTGAGTTCGCCCCAGACGATGCCGCCAAGGTTCAAATCGTCGATGGTGCGCTTGACCTGTGGCGTGACATCCTTCTTCAGCACGACGTATTGGCCGCTGATCGACAGATCCGCGCCCAGCTCCATCGCATTCATGTCAAGAGCCTTGGCCAGCAGACGGCCCACTGCGGCAGCGCCCGTGGCACCCACCGGCTTGCCGTCGATCTCGTCGCAGTAGTCTTTGGTCTTCTCGTTGCAATCGGTGGGAACGAATTCCTGGGCAGCCTCGGGGTTGGCCACAATGGTATAGCGTTCCACGCTCTGGGCGAGCACAGTGCCGTTGGTGTCAAGGATGCGTCCGCGCTTGGCGCTGAGCGTCACGCGCGAAGTACGGCTGGCCGTCGCGGCCTGCGCGGTTTGATGTCCGCCAATCAATTGGGTGGAGGCCAGCTGGGCAAGGCACATTGTTGCCACGATGCCCAATGCCACGCCCACGGCGATGCATTTGAAGGCAAAGGTCTTCACCTTGTACAAGTGAACGATACGTGCGATGGTGGCTTTCACTGTGCTCCACTTTCTCCGGACTGCTGGTATCCGTTCAAATCAATAGTCACCGATCCGCCTTGCGACACCATGCCCATTTCATCGGCCTTATCCGGCAGCGATGCGACCAACTGGTCAAGCTTGGCCTGATCGTCTTCGATGTCCTGGGTCAGCGTGCTGATATGCTGCTTGACTTCTGCCGCCTTAAACGAGTTCTGCACCATTTGGGTGCGCAGTACCAGCGCGCCGAGCAACGTGGCCATGAGGAACACGATGGCAATCACCACATGCATCAGCGGGGCGCTGCGTGTACGGGTCCATTCAATAACCCGTTCAATCATGTTTCCTTCTGCTTGAACCCGCTGACCGGAAATCACCTTCAGTTCAGGGCGCGAAGGAGCCTGAGGCCTGGACTGCGGCCTGGACTGCGTTGAAGCACTGGATCGAATGCTGCGTGCCGTTGCTGCCATGGTCAGCCCCTCCTTCCGTGTTTGCCGTTGTTACGTGTGGTGTTCGATTCCTTTGGGTTTGCCGCTGTTTGCGCGAAGCGTTCTCGCCACCTCTCAGGCATCCGTCTGCTCAGCTCGACCGCCCTGAGCCGCACTGAAGCGGATCGCGGGTTGCGTTGCCGCTCCTCATCATCGGCCTTGATTGCGCCTCGGGTCAGTTCCCGGAAGAACGGCTGGGCGTCATCCGGCACGATTGGCAGGTTTGCCGGCGCATCAATCTTCAGGCCCTGTGCCATAAAGGATTTGACCGTCTTGTCTTCCAGCGAGTGGTAGGACTCCACCACCAAACGGCCTCCGACCTGAAGACGATTCGCGGCCTGAGGCAGAGTGGATGACAGTTTGTCCAACTCGCCGTTGACTTCAATGCGCAGCGCCTGGAACACACGCTTTGCCGGATTGCCGGCCGGACGGTGAGCTTTGGGCACCACATCTTCGACTAGAGCGTTGAGCTGGCCGGTTGTGGTAAATGGCGTCTGCGTGCGGCGCGACACGATCTCACGCGCGATCTGACGAGCGAACCGCTCCTCACCATATTCCCGGAAGACGCGAATCAGCGATGCCATATCATAATCAGCGAGAATCCGCTCGGCCGTGAGATTCTGGCTCACGTCCATGCGCATATCCAACGGGGCATCATGGGAGTACGAGAATCCACGATCCGTTTCATCAATCTGCAAACTCGACAGACCCAAATCCATGAACACGGCATCCACTCGTTCCACGCCTTGATCGGCAAGCACCTGATCAAGCTGATCAAAGGCCGCATGAACCGGCGTGAATCGGTCGGAAAGCCCCTCCTGAACCATACGCTCAGTCGCCAAGGCCAACGCCTCACTATCACGGTCAATACCGATAAGACGAGCTTGCGGCGCCGCTTTCAGGAAAGCGGTGGAATGACCGGCAAGACCCAGCGTGCAGTCCACGGCCACGGCACCTTCGTGTTGTAATGCCGGCGCCACAAGATTCACACAGTCATCAAGCAGCACTGGCTGGTGGATATTCGTCACATCAATCATCAGAACTCCACCTCAGGCAGTACATCATCGGCGATATCGGAGTATCCCTCTTCCTTTTGTGCGAGGTAGGACTCCCATGCATCCTTGTTCCACAGTTCGGCGCGCGTACCCACACCGATCACCACAATGTCGGACCCGAGATTGGCGTAGTCACGCAGCATTTGCGGCACCACAACTCGCCCCTGCTTGTCGGGTTCCTGATCGACTGCGCCAGACAGGAACACACGCAAGTATTCGCGGGCGGCTTTGTTGCCCACCGAAGTGCGCTGAATCTGGGAGGCAATACGACGAAATTCGTCAAACGGCAACAGGTACACGCAACGTTCCTGGCCTCGGGCCATTACCAGCCCCTGGCCAAGCTGGGAACGAAATTTCGCGGGAAGTGCCACACGACCCTTGGCATCGATTTTCGGCGTGTACGTGCCCAGCAGCAGCGGAGGCAGGCCGGCCATGAGGCCGTCGATTCCGGCGGAGCCTTGCTGATCAGCATCGGTTTCACGCGAGTGCTTGCTCTCGACCATGGCTCCACCTCCTTTGTACTCGCCGGGTATACTTCGGCCAACTGATTCACCACTTTACCCCACCATTCACCATTTTTCCCCACTACAACACGTTTTACTCACCTTTTTGGAAAAACCGTCACGATTGCACACGGCCGCGAAGCGGAACTCACCGACCATCGCAAAACGCAAAAAAGCCGTCACCGATTTGGAAACGCATCGCGCGCGGCGTGGGCAGGCACATCACCAGAGCAGCCGCACCACTGCCCTTCCCCGACGTAGGGGGTGTGCGGTAAATTTGAATGCCTTAAAGTTTGTGACCATTACGAGCGGAGACGAAGAGAAGCATGTCGAGTTACGCCTCACAGCTGCACGAGGAGCAGCAGGCCGTCGATCGCGCCTATGGACGTCTGGATGACCTGCGCGCCGAAATGTGGCAGCGACTGAGCACCGTACGAGCAGCCGGTTCGCACGGCTCCCCCACCCAACGCACCGAGCGCGATTCTTTTGCCACCATGTACGAAGATCGCCTCACTCAGCTGCGCAGCGTGGAAGACCGGCTCGTGTTCGGACGACTTGACTCGCAAGACGGCACTCGTCATTACATCGGTCGCATCGGTCTGTCGAGCACCGACCATGAACCCATTCTGACCGATTGGCGAGCCGAAGCGGCCCGCCCCTTCTACGAGGCGACGCCCTCCAACCATGGCGACATCGTGATGCGCCGCCATATCACGTTGAGTTTCCGCGAAGTGGTAGGCGTCGAAGACGAAGTACTGGACGTGCATTCTGACCAAGTGGGCCAAGCCTCCACTGCCGGCACCCTGACCGGCGAAGGTGCACTGCTCGCTTCGCTCAGCTCGCGTCGCACAGGCAAAATGACCGACATCGTGGCCACCATCCAAGCCGAGCAGGACCGCATTATCCGCTCTGACATGAACCGTGCCGTGGTGGTACAGGGCGGCCCAGGCACCGGCAAAACCGCTGTGGCCTTGCACCGTGCCGCTTACTTGCTCTACACGCATCGACGCACACTGGAACGTTCCGGCGTACTGGTGGTGGGCCCCAGCTCCGCGTTCCTGCATTACATCGATCAGGTGCTTCCCTCGTTGGGCGAGACCGGTGTCGTCTCCCGTACAATCAGTGACCTGATTCCGGGAATCACCGCATCGGCAATCGACACTCCGCAAGCCGCCAAACTCAAGGGCGACCGTCGCATGGCACAGGTGATCGCCAACGCCATCGCCTCCCGCATCCGCGTGCCCGGCAATCTGCCAACCGTCACCATCAGCGGCATTCAGATACCGATGCTTGCCGTCGATATCGAACAGGCGCAGTCCGACGCCAAACGCACAAGGCAACCGCATAACAAGGCCCGAGAGACCTTTATCCGCTCCATGCTGCGCAGCATGCAGACCCGGTATGCAGAGCAACTCGACTACACCCCCGATCAGGCGGAGCTCAATCGCGCCATGTCGCTGCTGCGCATGAACGAACAGGTGCGCAAAACGTTGAATCTGTGCTGGCTGCCGATGACCGCCCCCTGGCTTATCGACCAGCTCTTCGCTCACCCGGAACGCCTGAAGTCCTTGGCCGGATGGATGACCGATGACGATCTGGCCACTCTCGCACGGCCGAAAGGTTCACCTCTGACCCGGTCGGATATTCCGCTGCTTGACGAGGCGATGGATCTGCTGGGACCCGATCCCAAAACCGTGGCCAAGCAGTCCGCCGCCAATGCCAGACGCGCCGCCGAAGAGCAGTACGCCAAAGACACGTTGGCCGCAACCGGCCTCGGTCAGGGCATCGTATCGAGCCAGATGCTGCTCGATCAGATGAACGGCGACGACGGCGAGCTCACCGCCCAGCGCGCAGCAGCCGATCGAGAATGGACCTATGGTCACATCGTGGTGGATGAGGCGCAGGAATTGACCGCAATGGATTGGCGAATGCTCATTCGTCGCTGTCCGTCACGATCGTTCACCATTGTGGGCGATGTGGCACAGACCTCGGCACTGGCCGGCACCCGCCGTTGGGACAAGACGATGAACCGACTGTTCGGCGAAGGCCATTGGGACCTCAATGAGCTGACCATCAATTACCGCAATCCGCAGGAGGTCTCCGACCTCGCCTCCCGTTTTGCGCAGAACGAAGGACTCTATATTTCCACGGTGAACGCGGTCCGCGCCTTGCCGGATTCCGTGTCTCGACACGTGGTAGACGACATGAAGGCTCTGCTTACCGTTACTTCCAACCAGGCGGCACAGCTGGCCAATCATTTTGTTTCGGCGGACGGCACTGGACGCATCGCCATCATTTGCCCGAACGACCTCATTAAGCCGGTGCGCGAAGCAGTAAGGCATCGCCTATCCAGTCTGATGGCCCCATCCGAATATCAGCGTCTTATCGACCAGCCCGAATGGGATGAGCAGATCAGCGTATGCGGCACCGAAATGGTCAAAGGCCTGGAATTCGACGCTGTTATCGTCATTGAACCCGGACGCATCGAAGATGACGCCCCAAGCCGTTTGGTCGCCGCATCCGACCTCTACGTGGCAACGACCAGACCAACACAGAAACTGGTTATAGTTCGGACAAAAGAGGACGAGCGTTCCCTGAACATCTAAGGTGAAAGATATGCCTAAAGCACTGTTACTGGAAAACATCCATCCTGACGCAGCCAAATCGCTGCGAGATCACGGCTTCGAAGTCGAAACCATGAAGGGAGCCCTGAACGAGGACGAGCTCATCGACGCGTTAGAGGGCGTGGATCTCGTCGGAGTGCGATCCAAGACCAATGTCACTGCACGCGTACTGAATGCCCGCCCGACCCTCAGCGCCATCGGATGCTTCTGCATCGGCACCAACCAAGTGGATCTTGATTATGCCGGCAAGCACGGCATCGCCGTGTTCAATGCACCGTATTCAAACACCCGTTCCGTTGTGGAACTGGTGATTTGCGACATCATCTGCCTGATGCGTCGCATCCCTGCGCATACGCATCACATCAAGCACGGCTTGTGGGACAAGTCGGCCTCCGGTTCTCATGAGGTGCGCGGCAAGACGCTGGGCATCATCGGATACGGCAACATCGGTTCCCAACTGTCCGTACTGGCGGAAGCGCTGGGCATGCGCGTGGTGTTCTACGACATCGAGGAGAAGCTCGCACTGGGCAACGCCCATCGTTGCTCGACGCTGAACGAACTACTTGAACAGTCTGATGCAGTGACTTTGCACGTAGACGGGCGCAAGTCGAACACTGGCTTCTTCGGCGAGGATCAGTTCGCGCACATGAAGCAGGACGCCATCTTCATCAATCTGTCTCGTGGATTCGTTGCTGATTTGGGCGCGCTGAAGCAGCATCTCGACTCCGGCCATCTGTCCGGTGCCGCCGTTGACGTGTTCCCGGTCGAGCCTAAGAAGAGCGGCGACCCGTTTGAGACGGCGCTTGCCAACGAAGATAATATGATTCTGACCCCGCACATCGGCGGTTCGACGCTGGAAGCGCAGGAGTCCATCGGTCACTTTGTCTCCCAACGCCTGGAGGATTACTGGTCGAAGGGTTCGACGTCACTGTCGGTGAACTTGCCACAAATCAATCTCACCGATTGCAAGGGTGTATGCCGCATCGCGCATTTGCATGACAATCTGCCCGGTGTACTCGCCCGTGTGAACCGCGTGCTTGGCGAGGAGAACATCAATATCTCCTTCCAGTCATTGGCCACTGAAGGTGAGTTGGGATATGTGGTCACCGACGTGGCTCAAAAGCCCAGCCCCGCCACACTGGAGGCATTGCGTAGCATCGAAGGCACCATCCGCATGCGTGTCATCGGCTGATACCGCATCGACATAAACTGCATCAGCACGACAGAAGGCCCGTCATCAGACGGGCTTTTTTCTTGGTATCGAACCATTATTCGCGCAATTCATCGATGGCGCTCTGGAAATCTTCCAGGCCGGAGAAATTCTGATACACGCTCGCAAAACGTAGGTACGCGACCACATCAAGATCACGCAGTGGCTTGAGGATTGCCTTGCCGACCTCGCCGGAAGTCACTTCGGCCAGTCCTCGAGAGCGAAGATCCTCCTCGACCTTCTGCCCCAGCAGCTTCAGATCCTCCTCCTTGACAGGTCTGCCTTGACAAGCCTTACGCACACCGGAGATAACCTTATCCCGGCTGAACGGTTCAGCGCCGCCGGAACGTTTGGTGACCAGCAACATGCTGGTTTCCACGGTGGTGAAACGCTTATTGCATTTCGGGCAAACACGACGTCTACGAATGGAATAGCCGTCGTCACTAATACGGGTATCAATGACTTTGGTGTCAGGATTCTGGCAAAAAGGACAATGCATGTCCCCCAGAATAACGTGAACACACGGAAAAACAATACTTATCGAGTGTTCCTTTACTCAGCAGGAACAATTAGACGCTGTCCCGCACGAAGAGCCCCTGACTCCAGATTGTTCAACGAGATCAACTCATCCACCGTCTCCGAGACATCTTGCCCGGCGGGCGTGATGGAGGATGCATACGACCACAGTGTGTCCCCCGGACGCACTATATAGCTGATCACCTGCGTGGCACCGGTATCGGAGCGCGCCGGCTCAGCCGTCAGCATGGCGAATCCGCCCCACGCCAGGGCTGCCGCCAACACGACCGCCATCACCTTACCGCGACGATCGCTTCGCACGGCGTTGGTTCTACGCACCGCACCACGACGCGCAGCACGATATGCGTTGCTGCGCTTCCCCGCCATACGACCCATTGCCATCACCATCGAACCAGTCATCACGACCACCTCTCTCGAACAAGTGTTCTATCGAACATCTGTTCTTAGAGTGGCACAAATGTTCGAACTCGTCAAGTCAATACTCGAACAGATGTTTGATTTCACACGAATATCACGTTATGCTGGTGAGGTAACGAAAGGAGCCCCGACGTGAGCAGCATTCCCGCCCCCCCTCAGCAGGAGCCGGACGAATCCACTTTGACCAAGCGCCAGCGCAAAGTTTTGGATGCCATTCGACTCCACATCGACGAACAGGGCTTTGCGCCATCATTCCGAGAAATAGGTGAAGCTGCCGGGCTCAAAAGCCCTTCCTCAGTCAAACATCAACTGCAAGTGCTGGAGGACAAGGGCTTTATTCGCATGAACGCCAATAAAGGTCGCGCCATCGAGGTGGTCGCTCCACCACCGGAAAACACTGCAGCAATCACCGCGAACACCGTAGAAGAGCACACCGCCGGTATCTACGCATTCCCCAGTGAGTCAATCGCCGAATCACAGGATGTTCCGCTGGTCGGGCGTATAGCCGCCGGCGTACCCATCACCGCCGAACAGCACGTCGACGATGTCATGCGTCTACCGGAACGACTGACCGGCTCCGGCAATCTGTTCATGTTGGAAGTACACGGCGATTCCATGGTTGATGCCGCCATCTGCGACGGTGACTTCGTGGTGGTGCGCGAACAGAACTCCGCCGTGAACGGAGATATCGTGGCCGCACTGCTGGATGACGAGGCCACTGTCAAGACCTTCCGCAAAGAAAACGGCCACATCTGGCTTATGCCACACAATCCCGCATACTCCCCCATCGACGGCACTTACGCCACGATTATGGGCAAGGTCGTCACCGTATTGCGCAAGCTATGAATTTCCCTCGCAGCCGATTCGCTCATATCGTGCTATAGTCGCTCTCAGTTCATGAAACCCCGGCCTCGCGCCGGGGTTTCGTCGTATTTGCACCATAACGGAAATGGAAATGAGAAGCGGTTTCAACACCGTGCATAAGGAGGAACAGACATGGCTCACAATCATGCACCGGCACCATCACCATCATCCGGCGTCGACGCGGCCGCTCACCAGCGCCGCCTCATCGCCACGCTGGCCGTCACCGGCTCCGTTTTCCTTATCGAAGTAATATCCGCCGTGCTTACCGGATCCCTGGCCCTGCTCGTGGATGCCGGACATATGCTCACCGACATGTCAGTATTGGTTGCCTCGACCATCACCGCGGCACTGATGCGCCGCAAACCAAGCAATACGCGCACCTGGGGCTGGGCACGGCTCGAAGTAATCACTGCGGCCGCCGGTGCTGTTGTGCTGCTCATCGTAGGTATCTACGCACTGATCGAAGCCGGCATGCGTTTGTTCGGTGGATCCAAAGCGGAGATCGACGATATCGGACTGCTGCTGTTCGTCGGTATTCTCGGCCTCGCGGCAAACATCATCTCAATCTTCATACTCGCCTCGCAACGCAAAGACAATATGAATATGAAGGCCGCATTCCTCGAAGTGATGAACGACGCACTCGGATCGGTTGCCGTGGTGGCCTCCGCATTGGTCATGATTTCCACCGGCTGGAATGGTTTCGATGCCGTGGCCGGCGCGGTCATCGCATTGATGATGGTTCCCCGGGCCATCAAGTTGCTGTCCAACGCGGTCAAGGTACTGCTGGAAGAGACCCCTGAGGGGCTTGACCTCGACAAGGTTCGCGAGCATCTGGAGAACGTTCCCCATGTTGTCGCCGTTCACGATCTGCATGCCAGCACGGTTTCCACCGGCATGCCGATTCTTATGGCCCACGTCGTAGTGGAACGGGGACTCACCATGGAACAGGCAGCGGGCATCCTCACCCAACTTCAGGATTGCCTGCGCGAACACTTCCCCGTCTCAGTCCCCCACACCACGTTCCAACTGGAGCCCGAAGGTTACAGCTCCCTCTCCTCCAACGAACTCCACGAATGAGGCTCTGTGGAGCGTCCCCGTCGTTGCCCCTCGGTCGACGCACCCTCGTACGCCTTCCCTCGGTGCGCCTAGAGGCCGCACGCGCAGACCATTATTCGCGCAAATAAAAAATCCTCGACTCAATCGAGTCGAGGATTCCCGTTCGATATAAAAATCGTTCTGCGCGTGCGGCCTCTAGGCGCGGCAGGCGAAGGCGTACGAAGGTACGTCGAGCCTGCCGTAACGACGAGGACGTCCGCAGAACGATTTTTTATCAGAAGCCGAACTGGGCGGCGGTTTCCTTCAGCGTCTCGGCGGAGCGCTTCAGAGCGGCGAGCTCCTTGTCAGACACCGGGGTGTTGATGGCGGTGTTGACGCCCTGACGGTTGAGGAGGGTCGGCACGGACATGCAGATGTCGGAGATGCCGTGGAAGTCCTTGAGCATGGAGCTCACAGGCAGGATGCGGTTGGTGTCGTGCATGACGGCCTCGATGATGTCAACGCCGGACATACCGATGGCGTAGTTGGTGGCACCCTTACCGTTGATGATCTTGTAGGCAGCGTTCTTGACTTCCTGGTGAATCTCCTCGCGCTTGGCAGCATCGAGCGGTTCGTGACCGGGCAGCGGGGTCCAGTCGCACATGGGGACGCCACCGATGGTGGCGGAAGCCCACAGCGGAACCTCGGAGTCGCCGTGCTCGCCAGCGATGTAGGCGTGCACGTTCTTGACGTTGACGCCGGTCTGCTGGGCGATCAGGAAGCGCAGACGAGCGGAGTCCAGGTTGGTGCCAGAGCCGAAGACCTGGTTCTCAGGCAGACCGGTGATCTTCTGAGCCACGTGGGTGGCGATGTCGACCGGGTTGGTGATGAGCATGTAGATAGCGTTCGGAGCCACCTTGACAAGGTTCGGCATAATGGCCTTGAGAATGTTGACAGTGGCGCCAACGAGCTCAAGACGAGACTGGCCCGGCTTCTGGCGAGGGCCAGCGGTGATGACGACCATGTCGGCGTCGCGGCAGATCTCAGGATCGTCGGAACCGGCGATGGACACAGTCGGGTAGAAGCTGGAGCCGTGCTGCATGTCGAGCACCTCGGCCTCCACGCGCTCCTTGGCGATGTCCTCGAGCACGATCTCGCGAGCGACGCCACGCTGTGCAGCGGCAAAGGCAAGAGTAGAGCCAACGGCACCGGCACCAATAACAGCAAGCTTCGTGGGCTTAACGGTAGTTTCCGCCATGATGGATAAACCTCTCTTCAAAGGCGGTCTGCTGATGAATGGCAGGCCTTGTAACTAACGGTTTCACTTTATAAACCCGCTAAGACGTTTCGCGGGCCACAATGCATATCCAATGATGCCATAACCCTAATGTTTTCAGCAGTTGTTAGCGCTCACAGCCATTATGTGATTTTCGTCACGTTATTTATGCGATTGATTGCTCCATGATTTGCGCAGCCAAGTGCGAATCGACATCCGCTTCGAGCGCCACTCCGTCATCGCGATATTCCACGGAATCCACCTTGCCGTATTCACGTACACGGGAAAGCAGAGACCCCGCCGTGTACGGCAGCAACGCATTGATATGCACATGCGGCACGGGCAACAGCTCTTCGACCGCATCGCGCAACGCATCCAATCCCTTACCGCTGTATGCCGACACGATGAACGCATCTGGCTGCAAGGCGGCCAGACGTTCTCGCTTGGCGTCATCAATCTGATCGGCCTTATTGAACACGAGAATACGGGGGATAGAGGCGGTGCCTTCAATATCCGCAAGCACATCGTTCACCGCATCAATCTGGGAGAACGGATCCGGGTGGGAGCCATCAACCACATGCACAATCACATCGGCCTCTCCCACTTCCTCCAGTGTGGATTTGAATGCCTCGACCAGCTGCGTGGGCAGTCGACGCACGAACCCGACCGTATCCACGTAAGCGAATGCACGCCCGTCATGGGTTTTGGCACGGCGCACCGCCGTGTCCAGCGTGGCGAACAGCGCGTTCTCCACCAATTCCGCAGACCCCGTCAGCCGGTTGGTCAACGACGATTTACCTGCATTCGTATACCCCACCACAGCCACGGTAGGCAGCCCGAATCTCCTACGGGAGCCACGCTTGATCTCGCGCGCCGGTGCCATTTCGCGAATCTGCCGACGCAAGCGGGCGATACGCGCACGAATCACACGGCGATCCATCTCGATCTTGGTCTCGCCAGGACCACGCGATCCGATGCCCGCATCCGCACCAGCCGCACGACCACCGGCCTGACGGGATAGAGATCCACCCCAGCCGCGCAGTCGTGGCAACATGTATTCAAGCTGCGCAAGCTCCACCTGGGCCTTGCCCTCACGTGAAGTGGCATGCTGGGCAAAAATATCGAGAATCACCGCAGTGCGATCCACCACTTTGACTTTGGCGGCATCCTCAAGTGCACGACGTTGAGACGGTGCCAGATCATCATCCACGACAATCGTATCGGCCTCTTCACGGGCCACGATATCCGCGATTTCCCGTGCTTTGCCGGAACCGACATATGTAGCGGCATCCGGCTTGGACCGATGCTGCAATAAGCCATCGCACACCACGGCACCTGCCGTTTCGGCGAGAGCCGCCAACTCCCTGAGCGACTCCTCCGCCTTGGCCTGGGTGGTCACCGCCGATGACCAGACACCGACCAACACCACACGCTCAAGACGCACCTTACGGTATTCGACCTCAGTAACATCCTGAAGCTCCCCCAAGCCGGCCACATGTTTCAGCTCGTTACGGGCCTCACGCTCCTCCCATTCCTGGTTGGAGTCTTCATGCCATCCCGCGGCTCGTTGGGTATCGTCGAGCAGCACATTGGATTGGCCGGACAACACTCCCGATGGGGCTTCATCAGCGTCGCTGCGATCAATGTCGGTGTACTGGGTGTTGTCGGTCAAAGGCACCTCGGTGTCAGTCAAGTGTTCACGATTCTTCTATGCCTCCTTATTATCATCGAGTGAGGTGACATGCCAGCATTGGCATATGCAAGAAGCGGGAAACCCGCGGGAATGGAGCGAAACATGGCCGAACAGTATTTCTCCGCGGAGCCATCGTCAAAGGACGTGCGCCGCACGCTCAATGTGACGTTGCAAGGTCATGATGCCCAAGTACAGGTATCGAACGGAGTGTTTTCCGGCTCCCGCGTCGACTTGGGCACTTCCGTGTTGCTCAAGCACGCTCCGGAACCGCCGGTATCCGGCAATGTGCTGGATCTGGGTTGCGGCTGGGGGCCAATCGCCCTCACTCTGGCGTTCGCATCGCCCGAAGCGAACGTATGGGCCGTGGACGTCAACGAACGCGCCCTGGAACTCACCCATGTCAACGCCGAGGCCAATGGCTGCCGCAATATTCACACCACACAGGTGGATGAAACCAGCACCCCACTGCCAGCCGACCGCCAGAGCGCACATTGCGAGCCGATTCCCGGCGACCTCACATTCGATGCGATATGGTCGAACCCCCCGATTCGCATCGGCAAGGAGGCCTTGCATACGCTGCTCATGGCCTGGCTGCCCAAACTCAAGGTGGGAGGAGCGGCTTATCTGGTGGTGCAAAAGAACCTTGGCTCCGACTCGCTGATCCCCTGGCTGGACGAATCGCTGGGCGAAGGGTTCACTGCAAGCAAATACGCGAGCTCCAAGGGCTTCCGTATCATTGAAGTTCGTCATGAAATATGAGTATCCTGCCGAACTTCCCGTATCCGCCGCACGTGATGAGATAGCCGACGCTGTCCGTCGTTCACAAGTCGTCATCGTTTCCGGTCAGACCGGTTCCGGTAAAACCACGCAGCTGCCGAAGATTCTGTTGGAACTCGGTCGGGGCACACACGGCAAGCAGATCGTGCATACCCAGCCCCGCCGTATCGCCGCACGCACGGTGGCCGAACGCATCGCCTCCGAAATGGGCGTACGTCTGGGCGATGAAGTCGGCTATCAGGTGCGCTTCACCGACGAAAGCTCCCCGAATACGCGTCTGCGCGTGGTGACCGACGGTATTCTGCTCGCCCAGATTCAACGCGATCCGAAGCTCAGCCAGTATGACACGATCATCATCGACGAGGCCCACGAGCGCAGCCTGAACATCGACTTTCTGCTCGGATATCTAACGGCCCTGCTCCCCCAGCGTCGCGACCTGAAGCTCATCATCACCTCCGCAACCATCGATTCGGTGAAGTTCCAAGAACATTTCGCGCACGCATTGCACGAGAAAGTACCAGTGATCGAGGTGTCCGGCCGCACCTTCCCTGTGCAGGTGGTGTACGAACCGCTCGGCACCGCACCCGCACTGATGCGTGAGGTGCCGGGCTTTGCGAACGGCGCCCGCCCCGGAGACGCCGACTATGACGAGCTGGCGAGCGCCATCGCCGAATCCGATGCCGATCATTCCCGCAGACGCGGCAATGCCGATTACGCCGACGACGGCATCACCGACATGCCCACAGCGGTGGCCCGAGCCTGTGCCGAGCTGGTCATCCATTCCTCCCATGAGCGCGGCCCGCGTGACATTCTGGTCTTCGCTTCCGGCGAGCGCGACATTCACGAGTTCGAGGCAGCCCTGCGTCACCATTACGGCCCGCGAGCCGATGACATGCACCGCCCCGACGCCATTGAGATCATGCCGTTGTTCGCGCGCCTGTCGGCCGCCGACCAGCACAAGGTGTTCGAGTCTCACACCCATCAGCGCATCGTCATCGCCACCAACGTGGCCGAGACCTCGCTGACCGTGCCCGGTATCCGTTATGTGGTGGATCCCGGCACCGCGCGCATCTCCCGTTATTCGAAGACCGCTAAGGTGCAGCGTCTGCCCATCGAGCCGATCAGCCAGGCCAGCGCCGATCAGCGGTCCGGCCGATGCGGACGTGTGGCCGACGGCATTGCCATCCGGTTGTATTCGCGTGAGGATTACGAGACCCGTCCCCGTTTCACCGAGCCGGAGATCCTGCGAACCTCGCTAGGCGCGGTGGTGCTGCACATGCTCTCCGTGGGTGTGGCCCGTACGGCGGAAGACGTCACGAACTTCGGTTTCATCGACCCACCGGACATGAAGGCTGTGTCCGACGGATTCAACGAGCTGACCGAGCTGAAGGCCATAGGCCGCAAGCGTGGCGAGGTGACGCTCACCCATACCGGTCGTCAGCTGGCGCGTATTCCCATCGACGTGCGTCTGGGCCGCATGGTCATCGAAGCGGCCAAGGCCGGTTCACCGAATCTTCTGGCTTCGGTGCTCGTGGTGGTGGCGTTCCTCAGCTTGCAGGACCCCCGCGAGCGCCCGGATGACAAGCGTGAGGAAGCCGACCGCATTCATAACCGGTATGCGGATGAAACCAGTGATTTTCTTACGGCGTTGAATATCTGGGATCGCGTATTCCAGGCGGATGGCGATCCGAGCAACAATGCGTTGCGCCGTATCTGCAGAACCGAATATTTCAGCTGGCTCAGGATGCGCCAGTGGAAGGATCTGGTCTCTCAGCTCAGGCAGATGTGCAAGGAGCTGAAGTTCAAGGTCGGCGACCCGTTGCCGTCTTCCCGCCCCGGTTTGGAGATTCGTCAGCTGCCATTGAATCAGCAGGCCGCGCATTCGCTGTGCTGTTCGTGGGATACGGACGGCATTCATAAATCGATGCTTGCCGGCTTGCTGTCCATGATGGGCATGCAGGTGATCCGAGAGCCCAAGGCTTCCGACTTTGCGGGACTCAGTGGAGCGGCTCGTGCCCGCGCGATGAAACGCGCCCAGAAGATGTCGAAGAATGACTATCAAGGTGCGCGCGGCACTCGTTTCGCCTTGTTCCCGGCCTCCGCCGTAGCCAAGAAGACCCCTTCATGGGTGATGAGCACCGAACTGGTGGAGACCTCTCGTCTGTGGGCCCGGTATTCGGCCGCCATTGACCCGGCATGGGCCGAACCGCTGGCCGGCCAGCTAACCCGCACTACGTATGCAGAACCGCATTGGTCTGGCTCGCGCGGCTCCGCCGTGGCCACCGCACGCGTCTTGCTCTATGGTCTGCCGATTGTGCAGGATCGTGCCGTGCAGTGGGGGCGCATCAATCCGCTTGAGGCCCGTGATTTCCTGATTCGTCAAGGCTTGGTGGAAGGTGACATTCAGCAGCGCTTCAGCTACGACGAATTCGTGGGCAGGAATCGCGACATTCTTGAGGATGCCGCCGATGATGCCAGCCGCACCCGTCAGCTGGCGGACACCGTGTCCGACGAGGATCTGTTCGATTTTTATAATGCCGTCATTCCCAATGATGTGACCTGTGTGGCCGATTTGGCGAAATGGTGGAAGATCGACCACGATAAGCAGCCGGATTTGCTGGATTTCGACCCGGCCAAGGTGGAACGCCTGGCATCCAGCGATTCGGTCAGTTTGGATGATTACCCCGACCATTGGCATACCACGGGTTCCGATGGCCAGCCTATCGACCTGCGCCTGAGCTACGTGTACGACCCAACCGACCCGGCCGATGGCGTCACCGTGCATGTGCCGCTCAAGGCACTCTCGCGCATTACCCCCGACCAGTTCACATGGAATGTGCCGGGCTTGTTGGATGAGCTGATTCTGGCGATGATTAAGGCACTGCCCAAGCAGCTGCGCGTCCAGTTCGTACCGGCTCCGGACGCCGCACGCACGATTCGCGATTGGATTAACGAACATTACCCCGATTTGCCGGGTTCCGGCTCGCAGCAGAAACCGAATCTGCCACCGGTGGATGAGGAAGGCACCACTGTTGGCTGGCCCGATCTGGCGCACGTGTTCACCAAGGCCGCCATCGCTACCGTGGGAGCGCAGATTCATCCTGAGGTGTTGGGACCGGAATTGGTCGAGCGTCTGTCCCCGTATTTGCGGGTTACGTTCTCAGTGGAGCAGCAGTTGCCGGCCGGCAAACATCCGCGTGACCGCCGTCACGCACGCGGGCCGGTTAAAGTGCTGGGCACCGCCAAAGATCTGAAGGCATTGCAACGCGAATTCGCCGCGCAGGCGGAGGCTTCGGCCCGTCAGATGGTCAAGAAACAGGCCGAACAGGCCGGCGAGCAAGGCAAGCTGGTGCAACAGGCGAATCTGCTGCATAAGGCGGGTGCCACTACCGAGTCGAGGGCCACGATGCTATGGCGTGGCGCATTGGATGCGTTGCGCTTGCCGGGCGAACGCATTTCGTCTCGTTGGCTGGGCACCGAAGCGTTGATGCTGGCTGCCGCCCCCTACAAGTCCACCAAGGAATTGGTTGAGGATTTGCAGCTGGCCACGGTCAAGCGTCTGCTGCCGAACGTCGACAAGCTCGCAGATGATGAAGCTCTGGCCAACGCAGTGCTCGACATACGCGAAGTGTATGAGGATACCGTGTACCAGGTGGCGCATGATGTCATCGGCATCATGAAGTCTTATGCCGACGTGGATAAGGCCACTTCCGGCAAGGCCGATCTGCCCATGCTTTCGGTGTTGCAGTCTATCCGTGACCATATCGCCACGCTTGTCTACCCAGGTTTTATCGGCCGCACTCCCCCGGATGCGCTGAAATCATTGAGCCGTTATCTGAAGGCGGATGTGAGCCGTCTGAACAAGGCGAAAACCGATAAGAACCGTGACGTCAAGTGGGCATGGCAGGCCGACGAGGCCAAGCAATTGGTCGATAAAGCATTGGCACGGGCAAAAGCCGAACCGGCCGGCCCGAAGCATGAAGCACTGATGCAGCAGGCCGAGCAGGCGCGTTGGATGCTTGAAGAATTCTATGTGTCTCTCTGGGCTCAGGAACTCGGTACCAAGGGGCCGGCATCGCTCAACCGCATCAAGAAAGCGCTGTTCTAGCCCTTAAATCACCGCTGAATATACGGACGCAGCAGTGTGGTGATGCCAGCAGCGAATAATGCGAATATCGCACCGACCGGACCCAGCCAGGCGAGTCCAAGGAGATCGTTGACCAGAGCCGACCGCCGAACCGATGGCGATGCCGATGTTGAAAGACATGGAGTTCAGGGATGCGGCCAAGTTCACCGAGCCTGGATGGGACTGGTAAGCCACGTCCATGTATAGCACCTGAGACGCGGAATTCTGCAGGTACATGAGCATGCCGAGCGCCACCAGCAGCAACGCGCCGGCCGCCGGCACCAGCGAGGCAAAGGCCAGCAGGCACAGGCAGACCGCCTGCACACAGTAAATCGGGCGAATGTGCGTCAGCGGCTCCACACCGCGCCCTTTGTCGGCCAATTTGCCGCCGTACAGGTTGCTCCACAAACAGGCGCAGCCATAAATCACCAGGCCAATGCTGAGGTACTGTTCGGGCACACCGATTTCGTCTCGCATGATGGGAGACAGGTATGTGTAGAAGACATAGGAAGCCGCTGCGCCGCACACCACATCAAGCACGCCGAGCTGAATACGGCGGTCGAAGAACAAGCGGAACTGCCGCAGGAAGCCGATTTTCGCCGGGTGTGAGTTGCGCGGCAATACCAAGGCCATCGAAATCATCAGTACCGCAGTAAGCACGGAAACCAAATAAAACGTGACACGCCAGCCGAAAGTATTGGCCACCCATGTACCAATCGGCACGCCCACCACGGAGGCGATGGAGAACCCGGAGAACACCCAGGCGATGAATTTGGTGCGGTACTTATCCGTGGTCACATCCGGCGCAAAAGTCATGGAAATGGCCACCAGCGTGCCGGAGACGGAGGCAATCAGCAGTCTGGCGATCAACAACACCGGATAGTTCGGAGCAAGGGCGCACAGGATGTTGCCGACCAAGAACACACCCATCAATATCAGATAGGTGGCAAAACGAGGGAATCGTGCGGACAGTGCCGAGCCAATCGGCGTACATGGTGCATATACGAAGGCGAACAGCGCCACCAGATTGCCCACGGTCACTTCGGATATCTTGAGACCCGAGGCGATATCCGGCAGAATACCCACCACCACGAATTCGCTCATGCCCAGCATAAAACTAGCGAAAATCAGGATAGTGACCGAAAAGTTGAAGAAGCGGTCGGTACGCGCATTGGTCACAGGTGCGTTCGTCATATGTCTCTCTAGCATGCTCTCGGCTATATGGGTTCAGTCTGTGTGCTCAGTCGACGTGATTGTTTCATCTCTGCTCGTCAAACGATTACTATCAGCTCCGCGACAACACTATTCCCACCTCTGCCCGCTATCAGTCGTCACGACACGCTATGAAAACCCCGCCGATGAACCACGCATCGACGGGGTGCAACAGATGTGCAACGCCTGTAATCACAGCTTCGGCAGGTACTTCTTCAACTCGTAAGGAGTGACCTGCTGGTTGTATTCCGCCCATTCCTGACGCTTATTGTCCAGGAAGTAGCCGAACGCATGCTCACCCAAGACATCCGCCACGAAGTCAGACCGCTCCATGATCTTCAGCGCTTCGTCCAGCGAGCTCGGCAACGGCTGAATGCCCATGGCCTGACGTTCACCGTCGGTAAGCTCCCAGACGTCGTCACTGGTGGGCTCGCCCAGCTGCATCTGCTTGTCGATGCCGTCGAGGCCAGCAGCCAGCAGCACCGAGTAGGCCAGATACGGGTTGGCCACCGGGTCGAGCGCGCGGAACTCCATGCGCGCGGAGTTGCCCTTGCCGGGCTTGTACTGCGGGATGCGCAGCAGTGCGGAACGGTTGTTGTGGCCCCAGCAAATGTAGCTCGGAGCCTCGTTGCCGCCCCACAGGCGCTTGTACGAGTTGACGTATTGGTCGGTGACCGCGCAGATTTCGGCCGCATGGTACAGGATGCCAGCGGCGAACTGGCGGGCGGTCAGGGACATGTTGAATTCCTGACCGGCCTCGTAGAAGGCGTTGGAGTCGCCCTCGAACAAGCTCAGGTGAGTGTGCATGCCGGAACCAGGCGCGTCGGCCAAAGGCTTGGGCATGAAGCTGGCATGGATGCCGCGCTCCAGCGAAATCTCCTTGACCACCGTACGGAACGTCATGATGTTGTCGGCAGTGGTGAGCGCATCCGCATAACGCAAATCGATCTCGTTCTGGCCAGGACCCGCCTCATGGTGCGAGTATTCCACCGAGATGCCCATCTGTTCGAGCATGTTCACGGTGGCGCGGCGGAAGTCCATGCCCGGGCTGCGCGGCACGTGATCGAAGTAGCCGCCTTCATCAATCGGGGTCGGCGCCTTGGACCAATCATCCTGGCTTTCGAACAGATAAAACTCAATCTCAGGGTGCACGTAGAACGTGAAACCCTTATCCTTGGCCTTGGCAAGCGCACGCTTCAACACGTGGCGAGGATCGCCGAGCGACGGCTCGCCGTCCGGGGTCAGAATGTCACAGAACATGCGAGCGGTACCTTGCGGGCCGCCGCGCCATGGCAGAATCTGGAAGGTTGAGGGGTCGGGTTGAACGATCATGTCGTCTTCGGACACACGGGTCATGCCCTCGATGGCGGAACCGTCGAAGCCAAGACCCTCCTCAAATGCGGCTTCCAGTTCGGCCGGAGCAATCGCCACGGATTTCAGTGTTCCCAACACATCCGTGAACCAGAGACGAATGAAGCGCACGTCGCGTTCTTCGACCGTGCGCAGCGCAAACTCCTGCTGTCTATCCATAATCGCTTATCGTTCCATATCCGTGTTACGAGGGGCGTTAACATCTCACCGGTGTGCCGTGTTACATGATTCGGCGGCGAAGCCGCGCTAAGGTGTGGTTTATGAGCGAAGACCATCTCACCCTATCCGCCAATCCACCTGTCGATGTAACCAGCTGGAAGCAGGCCACCGATCCGCGCGACCGGTCACGTGCCGGCATATCCACTCGAGCCAAGGCGCCATTGGATTCCCATGCCATTTGGCAGGCGCAGGAGGGCCGGAGAGAGGCGATCAGCCTTTTGGAGGAGCAGTCCGCCATCCGCGTGCCCGAACTGGTTCCGTTGCGATACAAGCGTATGAGCGCCAGCCCGTTCACGTTCTATCGCGGCACAGTGCTCATCATGACCAACGATCTGGCGACCACGCCGGTAACCGGGATACCGGTGCAGTGTGTAGGCGACGCGCATATCGGTAATTTTGGTATCTTCCGCTCCCCTTCCGCACGACTGGTATTCGACATCAACGATTTCGACGAAACCGCGGTGGGTCCCTGGGAATGGGATTTGAAGCGACTTGCGGCCTCGGTGGAAATATGTGGCCGCGCCAACAAAATCAAGGAGAAGGATCGCCGCGCCGCCGTGGTGCAATGCGTGCGCACCTACCGTACCCGCATGAAGTGGTTCTCCGAGATGGATTATCTCGATGCTTGGTATGAGCACCTCGATGTGGAGGAAACGCTGGATCGTTTTGAAACAACCGGTTCCAAGCGCAGTCGTGTACTGCGCGAAGCAGCTATGAAGGCGTTGCTGAAAGACAACGACGCGGCAGCAGCCAAGCTCTGCAAATTCGAGAACGGCAAGCTGCGATTCAAATCGAATCCTCCCGAATTGGTGCCCATCAATCAGCTTGACGATTATGCCGACCTGGATGCATTGCAGGCGCGTCTCGATACATTGATCGAAAGCTATCGTCATTCCCTCTACGATGATCGACGCTGGGTGTTCGACCATCTGCGCTATCAGGATGCCGCCCGCAAAGTGGTGGGCGTCGGCTCGGTCGGACAACGTGCATGGGCCTCGGTATGGATCGCACGCGACGCTGATGATCCGATGATGCTGCAGATGAAGGAAGCCACATATTCCGTGCTGGAGCACTATTGCGGAGCCTCGCCCTATGCCACGCACGGCGAGCGCGTGGTGCAGGGTCAGAAGCTGATTCAGAATACGGCGGACGTGCTGCTGGGTTGGTCAAGCTTTATGGCCGAGGATGGACGCAAGCGCGATTATTATGTGCGTCAGCTGTGGAACGGCAAGGGCTCCATCGACATCGACAATCTCAATGCCTCAGGTTTAAGCGATCTCTCACGCATGTGTGCATGGTCATTGGCGCACGCTCATGCCCGCACCGGCGATTCGATCGCCATTGCCAACTACATGGGCGGTACCGACGAATTCGACCAGTCCATTGCCTCGTTTGCTGTAAGTTACGCCGAGCAGAACGATGAGGATTACGCCATATTCAAGAAACTCATCAAGTCCGGCGAACTCCCCTGCGCCTGATACAAAGTAACGGTTGTTGCCGGGCTCGTTGCAGTCATCTTTGACGCCAATGGGCTCGCCGTCCGTTCGGTATATTCTCTAGCGCAAATAATTCTCGTAGAAAACGGTCATTTCGAGAAATCTTTGCGCTGAGAAAACACCAACGTTTGTCAGTGCCAAATCACACATCATCGAGCGACTTCGAGCGCTTCCTGAAGCGTGAAGGCACGCGCGTAGAGGGACTTGCCGAGGATGGCGGAATCTACGCCAATCTCGGCCAGAGTCTTGATGGCACGCAGGTCATCAAGCTTGGAAATACCGCCGGAAGCGGTGACCTTGGCATCGGTGCGTTCAGCCACTTCACGCAGCAGTCCGATGTTCGGTCCGGACATCATGCCGTCCTTGGCCACATCAGTGACCACGTATCGCGAGCAGCCGACCGAGTCGAGGAACTTCATGGTCTCGAACAGGTCACCGCCCTCCTTGGTCCAGCCACGAGCCGCAAGCGTATGCCCACGCACGTCAAGACCAACGGCCACCCGATCGCCATACTTCTTGATGACCGAAGCGGTCCAATCAGGGTTCTCCAAGGCCGCGGTGCCGATGTTCACACGCGCAGCACCGGCCTCCAATGCAGCATCCAGCGAATCATCATCACGAACGCCACCGGACAATTCGATATTGACCCGGTCACCAAGTTCGTGAACGATTTCACGCAACTGATCGCGGTTGTTGCCCGTGCCAAATGCGGCATCGAGATCAACCAGATGGATCCATTCGGCTCCGGCCTCTACCCATGTGCGTGCCGCCTCGAACGGCGAACCGTAATCCGTTTCGGAGCCGGATTCACCCTGGCGCAGGCGCACGGCCTTGCCATCGCGCACATCAACAGCGGGGAGAAGAGTCAACGACATCAGAGAACAACCTTTCTTATGAACTACAGCGTGGCAATCCAGTTTTTCAGCAACTGAGCACCGGCATCACCGGACTTTTCAGGATGGAATTGCGTGGCAGATAGCGGACCACGCTCATAAGCCGCCACAAAACGCGAACGTCCGTATGTGCACCAGCTCACTCGTTCAGTGGAAGTCTGCAGATCAATGTCAAAACGCGCGGTGTCGGCGGGCTTGACCTCCATTGCGGCATAGGAATGCACGAAATAGAAGCGCTCGTTTTCCACACCGTTGAGCAGCACGGAATCGGGAGCGGCCTCAATGGTGTCCCAGCCCATATGCGGCACCACATCGGCATCCAGCAGATTCACCGAGCCACCGATCAGACCAATACCGGAGGCATGAGCACCATGTTCCAAGCCACGCTCAAACATAATCTGTTCGCCCACACACACGCCCAATACTGGACGGCCAGCACGGATACGGTCATAGATCACGCGGTCGCCATCGACTTTTTTGAGACCGTCCATGCAGGCGGCAAACGCGCCCACACCCGGAACGACCAAACCGTCGGCTTCCAAAGCCTGACGGTAATCGGAGGTAAGTGTGGTATCGACGCCAAGGCCGGCAAGAGCACGCACCATGGATCGTACGTTGCCAAAGCCATAATCGAAAACAACCGCTGTGGTCATAGTCTGTCCTAACCTGTTCTATTCCTACGCCTATTCGATATGCGATCCGCGGCCACCACGCCCACGCTTGGTGTGGTCGGCGAGAATCTGCATGGCCTGGTCATGATCGAGGTCGGCCGACTCCACCACTTCAAAACCTTGGGTTTTGAGCTGATTCAACGAGACGATGCCGAGCATAAGATCCTCCACAAATCGCGGAGTGGACGAAAACAGCACCGGCGGAGCAAAGGTCTGGCCAACCTGCCCCTGCATGATCATGGACACTTCGAGCTTGTCCGCACGATTGACCGCCAAAATCACCACCATGCCGGAAACCACGGTGGTCAGATCTTTGGCGGCCGCCTCCGGAGCGTCCCCATCAAGATTCTTCAGCACTGCCACCGCACCCTGATTGGCACCGATGCATGCAGCGGAGATGTCCGAAAGCTGGCAGAATGCGGCCAGAAGATCCGCCGAAGCAATACGGGTAACGATTAACGCCATCTTGGCCTTGTCACCAAGAAGGCCAGCCAGCTCATTATCGAATCCGGCCGAGGGATCCACCACATCGGCCATGGCTTCGTTGACGGCATCCGCCACAGAACTAGAGATATCATCTGCGGCTTGTGTATCAGCGCCGTTATCAATCGACTTGGCATCCGCCGCAGAATCGGCTTGATCGTCGTCCCCCGTATCCGTGTCGTTCTCGAATTCCTTCTCGAATCCGGCCAGTGCAGCCTCCAGCTCCTCGTCGGAGAAATGCGTATCGTCCGGATTGAAATCCTTATCGTCGGACATCACAGGGCCCCCTTGGTGCTGGGCACACCATCCACACGGGGATCAATTTCCACGGCAAAGCGAAGCGCACGGGCCAAGGCCTTGAATTCAGCTTCAGCGACATGGTGCGGATCGCGGCCGGCGAGTACCTGCATGTGCAGGCAAATGCCAGCGTGAAACGCGATGGATTCCATGACGTGACGAACCAGCGAGCCAGTGAAGTGGCCACCGATCATGCAGAATTCGTAGCCTTCGGGCTCGCCACTGCACACGCAGTACGGGCGGCCGGAGATATCGACCACGGCTTTGGCCAAGGCCTCGTCCAACGGCACGGTGGCATCGGCAAAACGGCGAATGCCCTTCTTGTCTCCCAGCGCCTGCTTCAGGGCCTCACCGAACACGATGGCGGTGTCTTCCACAGTGTGGTGCACATCGATATCGGTATCGCCATGCGCATGGATGGTTAGGTCAATCAGCGAATGCTTGCCCAGCGCGGTCATCATATGGTTGTAGAACGGCACGGAGGTATCGATATCGGTTTTACCGGTACCGTCGAGATTCAGCTCGAGGTCGATGTGCGATTCGCTGGTCTCACGAACGATATGTGCGGTTCTTGCCATCATGTCTCCTGGTTGATAGGTGTCGCATCATGCCGCCGCAATCGATGATGGTCACGGCAGCATGATGTACGAGTCTCTTATGCTGCTTCTACTATACGAAGCACTTCGGCAAGGGCATTACGGAACGTTTCCATTTCCTCGTCAGTGCCCATGCATACGCGCAGCCAGCCGTCTGGCCCGACCACACGAATCAGTACACCACGCTTGAGCAATTCGTCAAAAATCGCCTCACGGTTGTCGAAATGCCCGCCGAAAAGCAGGAAGTTCGAGCCGGATTCGGCCACCTCAAGCGGCTGCCCCTTATAGGTCTGCTCTTTAAGCCAGGAAGCAGTTGCCTCGCGGGTCTCGCGCAGGTGTTCCACTCGGCTCAGCTGCTCGTCGGTGTGCTCAAACGCAGCCAGTGCGGCGGCCTGGGTCACGGCCGACAGGTGGTACGGCATACGCACGATGCGCACGCAGTCGATAATGCCCTTGGACGCAGCCAAGTAACCGACTCGTGCACCGGCGAAAGCGAAAGCCTTGCTCATGGTGCGGCTGACGGCCAGATTCGGGTGGTTCTTGATAAGGCTTACCGCGCTCGGGGTGCCGGGCTTGCGGAATTCCACGTAGGCTTCGTCGATGACGAGGATCGGGTGGACGCCCTCACCCGCGCCAGCCACTTCAGCGGTTTCACAGGCGGCAAGAACGCGCTCGATGTCTTCCATCGGCAGAGGGGTGCCGGTCGGGTTATTCGGGCTGGTGAGCAACACCATCGAAGGCTTGACCTCGTTGATGGCTTCAAGCACCTTGTCTACGTTCAACGTAAAGTCGGCGTTGCGGTGAGCCAGCTTCCAACCGGTGAAGGTGTCGCGGGCGTATTCCGGGTACATGGAGTACGTCGGGTCAGCGCCGAGAGCGGTCCTTCCCGGGCCGCCGAAGGCCTGGAACAGCTGCAGCATAATCTCGTTGGAGCCATTCGCACCCCACAGCTCGCCCACATCCAGACGGGCGCCGGATTCACGGGCAAGATAATCGCTGAACGCCTGACGCAGCTCAATATGTTCACGATCCGGATAACGGTTCAGCGTCGGCGCAATCTCACGTACACGCTTGGCAATGGTATCGCATACAGCCGGATCCGATGCATATGGATTCTCATTGACGTTAAGACATACCGGGACATCAAGCTGAGGAGCACCATACGGTTCCTCACCAATCAAATCATTGCGCAGCGGCAGGTCTGAGGGAATCGAGCTCATCGCAGACCGGCTTCTTTCTCCTGCTCGCGCAGGGTGGCCTTGTCATAGGGATCCTTGACGAAACGGCTCAGCACGCACTCACCGTGAGCCGGCAGGTCTTCGGAAACGGCAAAGGCATTGATACGGGCAGCCAGTGCTTTGAGGCCTTCCTCGTCATATTCGATGACTTCGACAGGCTTCATGAAGGTGTGCACGCCAAGGCCTGCAGCAAAGCGAGCGGTACCGCCGGTGGGCAGCACGTGGTTGGAGCCGGACATGTAATCGCCCAGCGGCACCGGAGAGTACGGGCCACGGAAAATGGCACCAGCGTTCTTGATACGCTTGACCACGGCATCGGCATCCTCGGTCTGAATCTCAAGGTGCTCGGCGGCATAAGCGTTGGCCGCATTGATGGACTGGTCGAGGTTGTCGGTCAGTACGATGGCGGACTGGGTGCCGCTCAGGGACGTGTGGACGCGCTCGGCGTGCTCGGTCTTCGGCACACGGTAGTTGAGATTTTCCTGCACCTTCTCAGCAATATCGGTGGAGTCGGTGAACAGCACGGAACCGGCAAGCTCATCATGCTCGGCCTGTCCGATGAGGTCGGCGGCCAGCAGGCTCGGATTAGCGGTCTTATCAGCGATGATGCCGATTTCAGTCGGACCGGCAACCGCATCGATGCCTACGAATGCGGAAACAAGAGACTTGGCGGTGGCCACGAAGATGTTGCCCGGGCCGGTGATCTTGTCGACCGGGTCGCACAATACGTCGCTATCCTGAGGCTCGCTGCCCTTGGCGCCGTACGCGAACATGGCGATGGCCTGGGCGCCACCGACCGCGTATACCTCATCAACACCGAGGATGGCGCAGGTGGCAAGGATGGTCTTGTTCGGCAGGCCCTCCTCGTTATCGCGAGCGGGCGGAGTGGCAATGGCCAGCGATTCGACGCCAGCGGCCTGAGCCGGCACGGCATTCATGATCACGGAAGACGGGTAAACAGCCTTGCCACCAGGCACATACAGGCCGACGCGCTGAATCGGAATCCAACGTTCGGCAACACGAGCGCCCTCGGCCAAGTCGGTGTAGAAGTCCTTCGGCACCTGATTGGCAGCCACAGCACGGGCACGACGCACAGATTCCTCAATGGCGGCGCGCACTTCGGGATCAAGTGTGGCCAGGGCATCCTGAATCGCTTCGACCGGCACACGCAGGTGCTTCGGGCGCACATGGTCGAACTTCTCCTCGAAGTCACGAAGAGCGGCAGCTCCGCGCTCCTTCACATCGTCCAGAATCGGACGCACCAAGTCGGTGGCTTCGGAAGTGCCCATTGCGGCGCGCGGCATCGCAGCAAGCAGTTCGGCACGGGACAGTTTGCGACCACGAAGGTCAATAATGCGCATGATATTCTCACTCATAATGTCCCATCGTAGCAACGTACGGAGTCTAACCGCCGAGGAACGCCCATGTTCACCCGTATCGTGAGATTATCGGAACGCTATGAGCTACTCGAGAACGCGAAACGCGGACGGTGCATCGTCTTTGACCGGCACATCCTGTATGTCGATATGGCGTACATCGGACCACCGCGGGCCTAGTTTCAGCTGCTTCACCAGCACCTGCACCGACTCCTGACTGCCTTGGGCCTCCACTTCAACTGATCCGTCGTATCGGTTACGCACCCAGCCGCTGACGCCAAGTTGACGGGCCCGTATGACCGTGAAATAACGAAAGCCCACACCTTGCACCAGTCCGGTAATCACCATGTGTTTGCGCACCACATCCGAGGCTTGCTCTTGCAACGAATGGTTCTTTGACCAATGATTCATCAGCTTCCCCGTTCAGTTCGATAACCGTTATGCCGTGCGTAGAATCTCAGCACAGCCACGCATTTCCTCATACAATAAGATATGGCAAAGCATAGCTATCGGCAAAGAGGAACTATGGCAATTCAATCGACAATCACGCTGAACAACGGCACGGTTATTCCACAGGTGGGCTTGGGCGTATTCCAGACGCCGGATGGCGATACCACGGTGAATGCGGTGCAGACTGCGTTGGAGAACGGTTATCGTCATATTGACACGGCGATGATCTATCGTAATGAGGCTTCAGTGGGCGAAGGCATCCGTCGTGCCGGATTGCCTCGTGGCGACTTCTTCGTGACTACCAAGCTCTGGAATGACGATATTCGCGCCCATCGCGGCAAGGATGCATTTCAGGAAAGCCTGGATCGCCTTGGGCTAGATTATGTGGACTTGTATCTGATTCATTGGCCGGCCGATGGATGGCAACAAGCGTGGGACGACCTGCAGGAGATTTATGCCTCCGGCCGAGCGAAAGCCATCGGTGTCAGCAACTTCCAGAAGCACCATATCGATGAGTTGCTTGCCAACAGCGACGTGCTACCCGCCGTAGATCAGATTGAGTCCTCCCCGCAGTTCACCAATCATGAGTTGATTGGACAGCTACGTTCCAAGGGCATTGTCGCTGAGGCATGGAGCCCGCTCGGTGGCACCGGAGGCAATCTGCTGGGCAGCCCGGTTCTTGCTGAAATAGGCGCCAAGTATGGCAAGTCCGCAGCTCAGGTGGTGATTCGTTGGCACATCCAACGCGGCGTCGTCGTATTGCCGAAGTCCACTCATGCCGAACGCATCAAGCAGAACTTCGATGTTTTCGATTTCAACCTGACGTCTGAGGATATGACAGCCATTACCGCACTCAACACCGGCAAACGCAACGGTGCGGATCCGGATAATTTCGATTTCTGATCCATACGCTGCACAATACGCAAAAAGGGGATTCCCCATGACGAGGAATCCCCTTTTCCATCAAAAAATGTTGCGGACCGTCCTCCCCTATTAGGAAAGACGGTCCGCAACATTTCGTAACGGATATAACGCAATACGTTAACGCCGGATGGATCCCTTGAATGGCTTATCCGGAGATAGCGCGACACGTCCCATATCAGTCCCCAGAACGTTCAGCGTAATCTCCGTGGGCTTCGAACAGCGCAACGTATATTCCACTGTCTGATCCGTCCATGTCGCATCCACTTGGATTCCGCCTCTTGCGCGGAGCGCATGGAAGGTTCCCTCATGCCAATCCTCCGGCAGGGCCGGAAGAATGCGAATCCAGCCATCGTGGCTTTGGACAAGCATCTCCGACAAAGCCGCCGGGAATCCAAGGTTCCCGTCAATCTGGAACGGCGGGTGGGCGCATAATCCGCTGCCGTACACGCCTCCGCCCAGCAGATTGGTTTCAGCGTTCGCATCCACCGGCCGCAGGAACATGCCTATGATTCGTTTGGCATGTTCCGCATCACGCAGACGCGCCCACATGATCATGCGCCATACGATGCTCCAACCGGAACCATCGTCGCCGCGCACTTCGAGGGATTTCCTAGCGGCTTCCTCCAGGTGCGGAGTCTGAGACGTGATGCCTGCACCAGGATGCAGTTCGTAAAGGTGGGACAGATGGCGGTGCTGTGGATCGGATTCGATGAATTCGTCGTTCCATTCGAGGATTCTTCCATCAGCTCCCAATCGCGTTTCAGCCAGTTGGGAACGGACGGATTCCGCTTCATGGACCAGATCTCTGTCCTCTTCGTCAAGGTTTTCCAAATCGTGGGAAGCCTGAATCAAATCATCAAGCAGATTACGCACGATGGCCGTGGCATTCTCACTGCTTTGCGCAACGGATACCGGTTCTCCGTTCACCAAGAAACAGTTCTCCGGTGATGTTGCAGGGGACGGGGCCAGTCCATGCTTTGTCTCCGATAGGAAATCCATGCAGAATCGCGCGTTGTCCCGCATGATCGGCCAGATGCGGGCCAGGTACGATGCATCCTGGTTGAACAAATATTCATCGAACAGGTTCCGGCACATCCATGCCTGACCGAACGGCCAGAACGACCACATCGGCTCGCCGTTCGCAGGAAGGGCCCTGCGCCAGAGATCGACATTATGGAAGACCGCCGATCCTCGGCAGCCAAGAATCCTGTCAGCGGCGTCGTGCCCCGGCACTAGCAGCTCCTCATTCATGGAGACGAGCGGCTCGATGAGTTCTTGGAGGGCGCATGGGCCTGTCATCCAATAGTTCATCTCGACGTTGATGTTCGTTGTGTAGGCACTGTACCAGTTCGGGAAATCCTTATGGTTCCAAATCCCCTGCAGATTCGCCGGCTGAGTGTGTGGCCTGGATGAGGAGATAAGCAGATACCGGCCGAAATCGAACATTGCCTCTGCCAGCATCTCCAGACGATGCGGTTCTTTTTTCTCATCCGAGCGAAGGATCGCCGAGAATGGTAGTTCCGTATCGTCATCATGGGCTGAACCGAGATGGATGGCCACCCTGTCGAAATATCTGCGGTAGTCCGCGATGTGGCGGTCGAGCATGGTCCGCAAGTCGGTCGACCACTCGTCGATGGTTTTCTCCAGATGGTCGGCGATAACCGTCATGCTTCGTTCCGGCTGCTGGTCGCTTCCCCTGAATCCGCTCATACTGCGGAAGCGGAGCGATAATCCGGTGATGTTCGAACATTGCAGACTGTTGTCACCCACATTGACGTCACCACCTGTGACGGTAAGGGAGAACGCACCGGCGTACGCCATTCCAGTTCCGTCCTGCTCATCTTCCCAAGGATTTTCAGAAGGATGAGGGAGGAGCCCGATGTTGAGTCCAGGCATCCGGCCCATGACGACGAGTGTGGCCCGATGACCATCGGATACTGTTTCCATCGAGGCGCGTGATTGCTTGAGGAAAGTGCCGGAGACACTGATGTTCACATCAATCGGCGCATCCGATGACATCCTGTAGACCAACAGATCATCGGGCTCGCTGCACCATGCGTCGACATGAACGTTGGCATCACCCATCTGGAACGTTTCGCCGGCGAGCGCCCTTGCAAGATCCAGCTGGCGTTTCATGCTCTCACGGCCGTCTGCAGAGGTCGAGTACTGAATACGGGCCGTTCCGAATGGCTCGTAAATCTGCTCGTCTTTTTCCTGCAGTGTGGCATCCTTGATGATTCGCGTGGCGGCGTTGTAGTCGTCCTGCAACGACGCCTGGCGTGCCTTGGCCACAATCTCCGGCGTCACCGGCGAGGTTTCCGCGTGTGGATATCCTGACCAAAGGGTGTCGTCGTTGAGATACAGCACGTCGGTTTCCGGTTCGGAGCACAGGACCGCTCCCATGCGTCCATTGCCGAAGGGAATGCCTTCTTCCCAGCACGAAGAGATTCCATCGAATGTGAGTTTCATGCGTAAAGTCTCCTTGGCAGATTTGCTTATTTGAGAATGCTCTGGATATTGCGGTACTGTTCGTCGGTCAGCTGCACGGCGGGTTCATGGATGGACGTGTCGATTGGCAGTCCCTTCGCCTTGACCACGCCCTTGATGGCGCTGATGAACAGGTCGGCAGTGTCGTACAGGCGCATCAGATAGGAAATGCGTTCAGCCGATTTGATGGCCGTGGCGTAATCACCGGACTGCCATGCATGATGCAGGCTGACGAAAGTCTCCGGCTCTACATTGGTCAATCCGCACAGCACGCCATTGCCGCCGCTGATTCGGTTGACGGTGTAGTACTCGTCGAATCCGGACAGCACGCTGAACGATGGATTCACCTTACGAACGGCAGCAATGACCTTCCTGGTGTGGCTGATGGTGTCGACGGTGTCTTTGATGCCGACGATGTTCTGGTTCTCCGCTGTGAGATCCGCCACCAGCTCGGGTGTGAGGTCGTTGCCCGTCCTGGCTGGGAAGTTGTAAAGAATGACCGGCAGCGTCGTCGCCTTGGCCACCGCAGAGAAGTAGCGCTTCGCGCAATCCGGGGATGGTCCGAAATAGTACGGGGATACTGCAACCAATGCATCGGCTCCGGCTGCTTCGCTTTCCGCCGCCAATGTTCTCACATTGTCTAGGTTGGTGTCTCCCACTCCGACGAGCACCTTCATGCGTCCGGCGACTTTCGAAACTGCGAAACGCACCGCTTCCGCCTTCGTCTTGACGTCGATGGCGTAGAATTCTCCGATGCTGCCGAACAGCAGCACACCGTCGATGCCCGCGTCGATGAGATGATCAAGGTGCTTGCCCCAATTGTCGTAGTCAATGGTCCCATCCGCGTTCGTGATGGTGATGGAGGGGCAGAACACGCCTTCGAACTGGGCGTTGCAAGTCATGATATTTTCCTTTCGACGATATGGTAGGCGTTCCGCGCGTTATTGAAGAAGAAGTCGTCGTCTCCCGCGAAACGGTTGAGCAGGATTGACAGATGACTGTCGAAATCGGCGTATAGACCGACGACAGGCCAATTCGACGCGTACAGCAACCGCTTGTTCGAGAACGCGGCTTGTGCGAGATCGAGCAGGGCTGAGACGAATCGTGGGTCATCGGTTGGATACCCCGATACCTTGACGTACACGTTTGGCAGCTCTCCGAGCCTATGCAGGGCATCGGACGAGGATTCAAGATTTTGGAGATTGGATATGTTGCCCATATGGTCAACGATGACGGTCGCTTCGGGCACCTGCTCGCAAACCTGAGCAAGATCGCCAAGCTCATCCACCCGTACGCATGCGTCGAATGGCATGTTCTTATCGGCCATAAGCCGTAAACCGCGGATGAAGTTATCTTGCAGGCACCGTCCACGTGGCGATGCCGGCGTATGCAATGGCTCACGAACGCCATGCGCGTACAGCGGCACGCGCATGGCCGGTCCGACGGTGGACCGCATAGATGTTGCCAACAGCAGAGGATCATGGTTTTCGGACAGCAGCCGATCTTCCAATGACGTATCGTCCGTGTCGACTTCCACGTACACACCGCCGATGAAATTAACCGCAGCGTCTGGGTGTTGCTCATTGTATGAGGCATAGGCGCGTTTGAGGCAGTCCATGTCGTAACGGCGGGTGATGGACCCATCCGTACCGTCGAGCCATGAAAGCGGTTGGACGGATGGGTCCCAGATATGGAAATGCGAGTCGATGATCCTCTGCATGTCGCGCGTCCTAGCCGAGTGCCCTGTCGAGGTGGACGTATCCGCCGTCGGGGAAGACCCATTGTCCGGTGGTGTGCGAGGACCTGTCAGACAGAAGGAAAGCCACGGTGTCCGCGATTTCCGAAGTCTCGGTCATGCGGTGGCCGAGAGGAATCCTGTCGGTGATCTTCGCCAACTGCTCGCGCTGCGCCTGTTCGTCGCCGAACGTCTTGATCCATTGCGCGTACAGCGGTGTCCATGCTTCGGCCACGACGACGGCATTGACCCGAACCTCGTCCGGGGCGAGGGCGGCGGCCCACTCGCGGGTCAAACCCAGAATCGCGCCTTTCGCCGCAGCGTAGGCGCTGGTCTTGCCCTGACCGGTCAATGCGGTCTTGGAGCCGATATTGACCACCGAGCCCTTGCTGGCCTTGAGCGCTGGCACGCACTGATGAACCAGCTCGTAATAGTGGGTCAGGTTGCCGTGAAGAGACTCCTCGAACTGACGCCATGACGTGGTCTCGAGCGCGAGGTTGTCGTTTCTTCCGGCATTGTTGACCACACCATCGATATGGCCGTATTTCTTCATGACCGATTCAACGATGGGGGCGATCTCGTCGGTGTTGTTCAGGTCGATCAGATAGGTGTCATACGAATCGGTGATCTGTTCGATATCCTGTCGGAATTCGTCGCCGGCACCATCCGAACGATTCAGCACCACCGGAATGGCGCCTTCTTCGGCCAGTCGCAGCGTTACGCCCTTGCCGATGCCTTTGAAGCCTCCGGTGACGATGATCACCTTGTTCTTAAGATGCAGGTCCATCTCAGGTCCTCTCGACCGGTCAGTCCTTGTGCAGGTACTTCATGCATTCGTCGAGCTTCATCTCCGTGCCGTTGCCCGGAGCGAGCGGCGCAACGTATCGTCCGTTCTTGATGACGGTCGGATGCACGAAGTACTCATGCTGGTTGTCCACGTATTCGACGACGCGGTCCTCCATCTCGCCAGAGACGGACACGTAATCGAACATCGCAAGCTGGCTGATGGCTTCGCACAGGCCGACACCACCCGCGTGAGGGCAGACCTTGACGCCGAACTTCTTGGCGAGCAGGTATTCGAGGACGATTTCCTGGGGGCCGGCGACTCGGGTCGCGTCAATCTGCATGACCTTGAAGCTGCCAGCCTGCAGGTACTGCTTGTACATGACTCGGTTCTGCATCTGTTCGCCGGTGGCCACCGGAATCGGATCGATGGCCTTCTGGATTGCGGCATGGCCAAGAACATCATCCGGGCAGGTCGGTTCCTCAACCCACGCGAGATCGTAGTCCTTGAATTTGCCGATCCATTCAATGGCCTGCGGCACATCCCAGACCTGGTTGGCGTCTACGGCAATGGCGATGTCCGGGCCGACCGCTTCACGGGCGAGCTTGAGCCTGCGCAGGTCGTCTTCGAGGTTTTGACCGACCTTAAGCTTGATCTGCTTAAAGCCCATGACCTCGGTCTCTTGCTTGGCCAAACGGACCATCTTCTCGTCGGAATAGCCGAGCCATCCGGCGGCGGTTGAATATCCCGGGTAGCCGACTTCCTTGAGGTGGGCGATGCGTTCAGCCTTGCCTTCCTGGGCGGCACGCAGAATCTCGAGGGCTTCCTGCGGAGTGAGGGCATCAGTCAGGTAGCGGAAATCGAGAGTCGCAACGAGCTCTTCGGGCTCCATCTCGGAAAAGAACTCGCCATCGCAGGTGGCGCAGTAGGCCACACCGCGACCAGAGTATTCGGACTCCCCTTCAAACCCTAGTTTGCGTGGGTTGGCACCGGTAGCGATGAGAATTTCGTTATACTTCCTGCTATTCCCCTCATGTGATTGCGGAGCAAGACAGGTTTTAGATTTGCGATTATGCGGCAAAGGATTGCAGATATGAGAAGACCCCGGGAGCCGTCAGGCTCGACCGGGGTCCTCATATTTTAAGTTGGGTGCGGCGGCGTGCTACTCTCCCACACCCTGTCGGGTGCAGTACCATCGCCGTGCCAGGCCTTAGCTTCCGGGTTCGGAATGGGACCGGGCGTCTCACCTGGGCCATGGCCGCCGCAAATCTTCTCTTGTACGGTCAGACGCTGGGGTCTGCCGGCGTGTGGCGGCCTGGGAACCGGATGGCGGACGCGATGCGTTGGTTCGTCTTGTGTTCATCCCGTGCTCATTGTCGTGCGGGATGGTTCGCAGCAGGATGCTTGCGTTCCAACCGGGGTTGGATGATTGTGTTGCCTTTCGTCCGTTAGTACCGGTCGGCTCCACCCCTCGCGGGGCTTCCACGTCCGGCCTATCAACCACGTGTTCTGCATGGGGACTTCAAGGACCCGTAGTCCTATGGAATGCTTATCTTGGAGCAGGCTTCCCGCTTAGATGCTTTCAGCGGTTATCCCTTCCGAACGTAGCCAACCGGCCGTGCCACTGGCGTGACAACCGGCATACCAGAGGTTCGTCCACCCAGGTCCTCTCGTACTATGGGCAGGCCTCCTCAACATTCCGACGAGCGCAGAGGATAGAGACCAAACTGTCTCACGACGTTCTGAACCCAGCTCGCGTGCCGCTTTAATCGGCGAACAGCCGAACCCTTGGGACCTGCTCCAGCCCCAGGATGCGACGAGCCGACATCGAGGTGCCAAACCATCCCGTCGATATGGACTCTTGGGAATGATCAGCCTGTTATCCCCGGGGTACCTTTTATCCGTTGAGCGATGCCGCGTCCGTACACCGGCACCGGATCACTAGTTCCGACTTTCGTCCCTGCTCGACCCGTCAGTCTCGCAGTCAAGCTCCCTTGTGCACTTACACTCGCCACCCGATTGCCAACCGGGCTGAGGGAACCTTTGAGCGCCTCCGTTACTCTTTGGGAGGCAACCGCCCCAGTTAAACTACCCGCCAGGCACTGTCCCTGACCAGGATGACTGGTCGAGGTTAGACATCCAATGCGAACAGAGCGGTATTTCACCTTGCGGCTCCACCGCGGCTGGCGCCGTGGCTTCGAAGCCTTCCGCCTATGCTACACAATCCACACCGAATGCCAATACCAAGGTATAGTAAAGGTCCCGGGGTCTTTTCGTCCTTCTGCGCTTAACGAGCATCTTTACTCGTACTGCAATTTCGCCGAGCTCCTGGTCGAGACAGTGGGGAAGTCGTTACGCCATTCGTGCAGGTCGGAACTTACCCGACAAGGAATTTCGCTACCTTAGGATGGTTATAGTTACCACCGCCGTTTACCGGGGCTTGAATTCACCGCTTCGGCCGAGGCCTGACGGATCCTCTTAACCTTCCGGCACCGGGCAGGCGTCAGAGCGTATACAGCGGCTTGCGCCTTCGCACGCTCCTGTGTTTTTGGTAAACAGTCGCTACCCCCTGGTCTGTGCCACCCCCAAAAGCTCCCACAGCAAGTGTGTTCACCATCGGGGGTCTCCCTTAAACCGAAGGAACGGGAGTGATTTGCCGAGTTCCTTGACCAGGATTCGCTCGATCGCTTTGGTATTCTCTACCTGACCACCAGTGTCGGTTTGGGGTACGGGCGGCATGCCGCCTCACGCCGAAGCTTTTCTCGGCAGCCGGGATCACCGGATATCGCGCCCTGCGGCGCCCATCATCGCACCTCGCCCACGCGCCCCACGGATTTGCCTGTGGGACGGGCTGCGTGCTTGACCACGGAAGACCACCTCCGCGGCCGGCTACCCTTCTGCGTCACTCCCGCGCTGACCTACTACCGTTACGGTCCCAACAGGCCAGGGCATCCGGCTCCCGAAGGAGACGTAAGCCCGGACCCGGAGGTTAGTACTCGCGGATTCGGTTTTGCCGGTTGCATGCCGGTACGGGAATATCGACCCGTTCGTCCATTCGACTACGCCTGTCGGCCTCGCCTTAGGACCCGACTCACCCAGGGACGATGAACGTGGCCCTGGAACCCTTGGTCGTCCAGCGGACGGGATCTTCACCCGTCTTTCGCTACTCATGTCTGCATTCTCACTCCCATGCGGTCCACGGCGGGCTTGCGCCGCCGCTTCGCCCCGCATGGGACGCTCTCCTACCCAGTAGCAAAGCTACTGCCGCGTCTTCGGTGGTGTGCTTGAGCCCCGCTACATTGTCGGCGCGGAACCACTAGACCAGTGAGCTGTTACGCACTCTTTCAAGGGTGGCTGCTTCTGAGCCAACCTCCTGGCTGTCTATGCGACTCCACATCCTTTCCCACTTAGCACACGCTTGGGGACCTTAGACGACGATCTGGGCTGTTTCCCTTTCGACGACGGAGCTTATCCCCCGCCGACTCACTGCCGGGATACGCATCACGGGTATTCGGAGTTTGGTTGCTGTTGGTACCCGATATGGGCCCGCAAGCATCCAGTCGCTCTACCCCCCGGATGTAATCGATCCGACGCTGCACCTAAATGCATTTCGGAGAGAACCAGCTATCACGGAATTTGATTGGCCTTTCACCCCTAGCCCCAAGTCATCCCCCCGGTTTTCAACCCAGGTGGGTTCGGTCCTCCACACGGTCTTACCCGCGCTTCAACCTGCTCAGGGCTAGATCATCCCGCTTCGGGTCCAGGACACGCGACTTTAAACGCCTTTTAAGACTCGCCTTCGCTACGCATACCCCACACGGGTTATGCTCGCCACATGCCACTGACTCGCAGACTCATTTTTCGATAGGCACGCCGTCACCCCACAAGAGGGCCCCGACGGTTCGTAGGCGCATGGTTTCAGAGACTGTTTCACTCCCCTCCCGGGGTACTTTTCACCTTTCCCTCACGGTACTCGTTCGCTATCGGTCAGACAGGAATATTTAGGCTTATCCCACGGTCGGGACAGATTCGCACGGGATTCCACGGGGCCCGTGCTACTTGGGAGACGCGATCGCCAGACCATGCGCGTTCGGGTACGGGGCCCTCACCCTCTGCGGCCCGGTATTCAACCCGGTTCCCCTGGCACATGGTTTTATGCAACTGACGGCCGGCCCGTCGGAGCCGGCAAACGCGATCCCTCTACACCCCGCGCGCAACCCCCGACGGGTATCACACGCGCAAGGTTTGGCCTGATCCGCTTTCGCTCGCCACTACTCACGGAATATCCTTTCCTGCAGGTACTGAGATGTTTCACTTCCCTGCGTACCCCCCGCACACGGCGGTACCGGCCCATGACGGCCGGTGGGTTCCCCCATTCGGAAATCCTCGGATCAAAGCCCTGTTGGCGGCTCCCCGAGGCATATCGCAGCCTCAAACGTCCTTCATCGGTCCTGTCTGCCAAGGCATCCACCATACGCCCTTGCAGGCAACACGCACCACACGGTGCGCATGGCCGCAAGGATCCTTCCTAGCAAATTCCCAGACGACAAATCATCACACTAAAATGATCACAAAACGATCGAAACAAACACTAAAAAAATAGAGTTCGATTCGAAATCAACAGCAAGAACGAGGAATCAAAGGAAACCCCGTCTTGCTCGCGTCCACTATCCAGTTCTCAAGCCACCACGCACCACCACGCCGTCCGGACGGGACCAGCCCGCCATCAGGCACGATGGGCATCGAATCGCGCCAGGCCGAAGCCTGGGGTGGCGATCCGGGAGCCCAAAAGCGCATCCACACCACTCCCGCGGAACATCCCACGACGGACGCACCGAAAGCCCATGATCTCTTCCACACCAGCAGCCCCAAACCGCCGCGACTGCCGCGACGCCGGGGCTCGCACCGGCCAGCGAACACTGGCCTGAATTCTCCGTAGAAAGGAGGTGATCCAGCCGCACCTTCCGGTACGGCTACCTTGTTACGACTTAGTCCCAATCACGAGCCTCACCTTAGACGGCTCCCTCCCGCAAGGGGTTAGGCCACCGGCTTCGGGTGCTGCCCACTTTCATGACTTGACGGGCGGTGTGTACAAGGCCCGGGAACGCATTCACCGCGACGTTGCTGATTCGCGATTACTAGCGACTCCGCCTTCACGCAGTCGAGTTGCAGACTGCGATCCGAACTGAGACCGGTTTTCAGGGATCCGCTCCAGCTCGCACTGTCGCATCCCGTTGTACCGGCCATTGTAGCATGCGTGAAGCCCTGGACGTAAGGGGCATGATGATCTGACGTCATCCCCACCTTCCTCCGAGTTAACCCCGGCGGTCCCCCGTGAGTTCCCGGCACAATCCGCTGGCAACACGGGGCGAGGGTTGCGCTCGTTGCGGGACTTAACCCAACATCTCACGACACGAGCTGACGACGACCATGCACCACCTGTGAACCCGCCCCGAAGGGAAACCCCATCTCTGGGATCGTCGGGAACATGTCAAGCCCAGGTAAGGTTCTTCGCGTTGCATCGAATTAATCCGCATGCTCCGCCGCTTGTGCGGGCCCCCGTCAATTTCTTTGAGTTTTAGCCTTGCGGCCGTACTCCCCAGGCGGGATGCTTAACGCGTTAGCTCCGACACGGAACCCGTGGAACGGGCCCCACATCCAGCATCCACCGTTTACGGCGTGGACTACCAGGGTATCTAATCCTGTTCGCTCCCCACGCTTTCGCTCCTCAGCGTCAGTAACGGCC